>Ga0308163_10000040_pt1 | contig 376902 bp, 333 predicted proteins | sample PhyTR1_FD_201037 | JGI IMG/M metagenome (GOLD analysis project Ga0308163, IMG submission 201037) | Phyllosphere microbial communities from UC Gill Tract Community Farm, Albany, California, United States - DLSLT.R1 | ecosystem: Host-associated > Plants > Phyllosphere > Unclassified | place...
ACAATGCGGGCTCGATGCCCTAGGAGCGGCTCGGCTTCATGACCTTCCCTCGATGATCAGTCGAGAACTTTCGCTTCTTTGGAAGCGAAAGTCGAGATACAAGGAGCGGCCTTGTGTCGCGAAAGGGTCGCGTAGCGGCCCCAAGATATATGCCGCACCGCAACATTGTCGGGCCCGCTTTGCGGGCCTTTCGCGACACAAGGCCGCTCCTACAGAGGTGCGGTGTCGGGTGCTTAGTCTGTACCGTACTTGGGCGAACGCGGACCATACAGAATGCCGCCGTTCGGATACGGTGACAGCAACCGCGCGCTGGTCATGCCGGCAATCGGGTAGCCGGCGTCATCCTGCACGCTGCTGATGACCTGGTTGACCGCCGCCATCACCAACATGCCGATCAGGCCACCCTGGTTCTGCCGACCTTCCTCACTGGACGCTGTGGCGCTACCGGTCCACAGCGTGGTGCCGGTCTTCAGGTCGACCAGCTTGGCGCTGGCGGTAACGATGGTCGCGCTGCTGAGCACCATGTAGCGGGTGCCATAGTCACTCACGGTCACGTACAGGCCGGCATCGGCGCCGAAGATCTCCTGGAGCTTGCTGGTCGGCAGCTCATGGATATCCGACGGCGTAGTCATGCCGTTCTGGCGGAAGGTCTCGTCGACCAGCGCCACCGGCATTACGTAATAACCCGCTTCGGCCAGCGGATAGGTCACCTGCGCAAGCATGCTGTAGGTGGCCTTGACGTCCGGCGACTGGTTCAGCGGCGGCAGAATCAGGATCGACTTGGGCCGCGCCTGCTTGTACGCCGAGTAGTCCACGCTACGGCGCTCGGCGCAACCGGCGAACAAGGCCAGCACGCAGGCGCCGACGATCAGTTGGGTGATCCGCTTGATCATTGCTTGGCCCCTTTGCGCGCGTTGTTCATGAGAAAGTCCATGTACTTGGCCGACTCAGGGAACAAGGCCTTTTCAGTCTGGAACTGCTGAATCATCTGGTCGTCCTTGCCCAGGCTGGAATAGATCAGCCCCAGCTGCGCGTGGTAACCCGGCGGCACGGCGCCATTCTTGGCCTTGATCTTCTCCAGGTCGCGCTCAAGGGCGATGGCCTGTTCTTCCTTGGCCTGGCCCTTGAAGTACTCGTTGACCTGCGGCTGGTAGCTTTCCCACTGATACAGTGGTTTGTGCGGGGTGCCGCAGCCGGTCAGCAGAACGCTGCCCAGCACAACGCCGGCGACCAGGCGCCAGCTTTGAGGGATGATGCTCATGAGGGTGTCTTCCTTGTTGTGCTGCTCAGCTTATCGGGCTTGAGGCTTCCATTGGCCGTTGTCGATCGCGTCGACCATCTTGTTGATCGCTTCGCGCATGGCCAGGTCGAGGACCTTGCCGTTGAGCGTGGAGTCATAGCTGGCGGTACCGCCAAAGCCGATGATCTCGCGATTGGAAAGGGCGTACTCGCCGGCACCCTGGGTCGAATAGACCACTTCCGAGGTGCTGATATTGACGATGTTCAGCGCCACTTTGGCGTAGGCGATCTGGGTCTTGCCGCGGCCAAGAATGCCGAACAGCTGGTGGTCGCCGACTTCTTTGCGGCCGAACTCGGTGACGTCCCCGGTGACCACGAAATCCGCACCCTTGAGCTTCTGCGCCATGCCCTTGATGGTTGCTTCCTGCTGGATCTCGCCCATGTTGTCGCGATCAAGCACATTGAAGCGGTTGGTCTGCTGCAGATGGGTGATGAGGATGGTCTTGGCCTGGCCGCCGAGGCGGTCGACGCCGTCGGAGAAGATCCCGCGCATGTAGCTGGAACGGTTGTCGAACTTGCCCACAGCGATTGGGGTGCGTTGGCCGCTGTACGGGCGGTTGACGCTTTCGACCTGTTGCACGGCAACAGCTTTGGACGTTTCAGTGGCGCAGCCGGCGAGGGACCCGACAGCCAGAACGGCTGCCAGCACGAGTCCATGTGATGCGTATTTCACGCGCTTTCTCCAGGGTAGATATTAGTTTTTGCAGGGGTGTTATGGGGCCGCTGCGCAGCCCCAAAAAATCAGGCCAAGGCGCGCTTGCTGTTGGTGATCAAGGTGCCTACACCGCTGTCGGTGAAGATCTCCAGCAGCACCGCGTTCGGTACGCGACCGTCGATGATGTGCGAACTCTGCACGCCGCCCTGGACTGCTTCCAGTGCGCATTTGATCTTCGGCAGCATGCCGCCGTAGATGGTGCCGTCGGCGATCAGCTCGTTGACTTGCTCGGTGGTCAGGCCGGTCAGGACCTGGCCCTGCTTGTCCATCAAGCCGGCAATGTTGGTCAGCAGCATCAGCTTCTCGGCCTTCAGCGCTTCGGCAACCTTGCCAGCAACCAGGTCGGCGTTGATGTTGTACGACTCACCGTTGGCGCCGACACCGATCGGCGCGATCACCGGGATGAAGTCACCGCGGACCAGCATGTTGAGCAGGTCGGTGTTGACCCCGACCACTTCGCCAACGTGGCCAATGTCGATGATCTCGGGCGAGGTCATCTCTGGCGTCTGGCGGCTGACCTTGAGCTTTTTCGCGCGGATCAGCTCGGCGTCCTTGCCGGTCAGGCCGATGGCGCTGCCGCCATGGCGGTTGATCAGGTTGACGATGTCCTTGTTGACCTGGCCACCGAGCACCATCTCGACCACATCCATGGTCGCCGAGTCGGTCACGCGCATGCCGTCGATGAAGTGGCTCTCGATCGACAGACGCTTGAGCAGGTCACCGATCTGCGGGCCACCGCCGTGCACTACCACCGGGTTGATGCCGACCGCTTTCATCAGCACGATGTCGCGGGCAAAGCCGGTCTTGAGCTCTTCGCTCTCCATCGCGTTGCCGCCGTACTTGATCACCAGCGTCTTGCCGACGAAGCGACGGATGTAAGGCAGCGCTTCGGACAAGACTTCGGCTACATGGGAGGCAGCTTCGCGATCGAGGGTCATGCAGGGCTCCAGTGGGTACGGATAATCGGTCAGAACGGCAGTTGCAGGTCAGGGGCAACCCGCAGCAACTGCGCGCGGAAAACATCCTTGATACGTTGCAACTCGGCCTCGCTGTCGGCTTCGAAGCGCAGCACCAGCACCGGCGTGGTGTTGGAGGCGCGGACCAGGCCCCAGCCTTTGGCGTAGTCGACCCGCACACCGTCGATGGTGGTCAGGTTGGCTTCACCCCAGTCGGCGTCGCGTTGCAGTGCATCAATGATGCTGAATTTACCCTCGTCGGTCACATCAATATTGATTTCCGGCGTAGAGATGTCGTTCGGGAATGCAGCGAACAGGCTCTCGGCGTCCTGCTCGGCCTGGCTCAGGATCTCGAGCAGGCGTGCGGCGCTGTAGATGCCGTCGTCAAAGCCGAACCAGCGTTCCTTGATGAAGATGTGCCCGCTCATTTCGCCAGCCAGCAAGGAACCGGTCAGCTTCATCTTCTTCTTGATCAACGAGTGACCGGTCTTCCACATTAGCGCGCGACCGCCGTGCTGTTCGATCAGCGGGGTCAGGCGACGGGTGCATTTGACGTCGAAGATGATCTCGGCGCCTGGGTTGCGCGACAGCACGTCCTGGGCAAACAGCATCAGCAGGCGGTCGGGGTAGACAATGCTGCCGGTGTTGGTCACCACGCCCACGCGGTCGCCGTCGCCATCGAAGGCCAGGCCGATATCGGCGCCGGTTTCCTTGACCTTGGCAATCAGGTCTTGCAGGTTTTCAGGCTTGCCCGGGTCCGGGTGGTGATTGGGGAAGTTGCCGTCGACCTCGCAGAACAGCGGGATCACTTCACAGCCCAGGGCTTCGATCAGTTGCGGGGCATTCACGCCCGCTGCACCGTTGCCGCAGTCGACCACTACCTTGAGTTTTTTCGCCAGTTTCACATCGCCGACGACCTGCTGATGGTAGCGCTGGAGGATATCGACCTGCTCGACGCTGCCTTCGCCGCGGCTCAGGTCATCTGTTTTCAGGCGGGTCAACAGGGCCTGGATCTGCTCGTTGGCGAGGGTGTCGCCGGCGATGACGATCTTGAAACCGTTGTAGTCGGACGGGTTGTGGCTACCGGTGAGCATCACCCCGGAGGTACCGGCCAGCACGTTGGCGGCGTAATACAGGGCAGGGGTTGGCACCAGGCCAACGTCGCTGACCTTGCAGCCGGCTTCGACCAGGCCCTTGATCAGTTGCTCGACCAGCATCGGCCCGGACAGGCGACCGTCACGGCCAACCGAGATATTCGGCTCGCCCTGAGCGAGGGTCTGGGCGCCGATGGCACGACCGATCCAGTAAGCGGTTTCAGCGTGCAGGGTCTTGCCGACCACGCCGCGGATGTCATAGGCGCGGAAGATGCTCTCAGGCAGTGCAGGGACCAGCTGGGCCATATCGTTCATCTCTGGGAAAGCTCCAATGTCTAAGGCTTCTGGGTAGGCGCAAACTGCACGCTTGGACGGTACTTTCGCCAGAGAGTTCGCCATCCGTGGCGCAAACGATCGTTCTCTGGCCGTTATTGGCTGCCCGAATGACCGAAGCCGCCAGCGCCACGTTGGCTCTCGTCGAAGGCCTCGACGATGTCGAAATGCGCTTGTACCACAGGTACCAGGACAAGCTGTGCAATACGCTCGCCAATGTTGATGGTGAAAGCGCTATTGCCGCGGTTCCAGCACGACACCATCAGCTCGCCCTGGTAATCCGAGTCGATCAAACCGACCAGGTTGCCGAGCACGATGCCGTGTTTGTGGCCCAGTCCCGAGCGCGGCAGGATCAACGCCGCCAGGCCTGGATCGCCGATGTAGATCGACAGGCCGGTCGGGATCAGCAGGGTCTGGCCCGGCTCGAGAACGGTGTCCTGTTGCAGCATGGCGCGCAGGTCCAGGCCAGCGGAGCCAGGCGTGGCGTACTGCGGCAGGGGGAATTCGGCGCCGATGCGCGGATCGAGAATCTTGGCTTGAAGAGCGTGCATGTAACTTATTGAACCTGCTTGAGTCGTTCGGCGATAAAAGCAACCAGCTGGCGGGCGATCTTGCCCTTGCTGGTCTGCGCGAATAGGGTCTGGTGCTGCTGGCGGTCGATCACGGTCAGGGCGTTTTCCTCGCTGTTGAAGCCGATGCTGGGGTTGGCCACATCATTGGCGACGATCAGGTCGAGGTTCTTGTCCTTGAGCTTGCGCGTGGCGTAATCGAGCAAGTGTTCGGTCTCGGCGGCAAAGCCGACGCTGAACGGGCGGTCGGCACGGCTAGCAATGGTCGCAAGGATATCCGGATTACGCACCATCTGCAGCAGCATGCCGTCGCCGGTCGTAGGATCCTTCTTGAGCTTCTGCGTGGCGACTACTTCCGGGCGGTAGTCCGCAACCGCAGCCGAAGCAATGAACAGGTCGCACGGCATAGCGGCTTCGCACGCCGCGAGCATGTCCCGCGCGCTTACCACGTCAATCCGGTTGACCCGGTCGGGGGTCTGCAGGTGCACCGGGCCGGTCACCAGGGTTACCCGAGCCCCGGCTTCGGCAGCCGCTTCGGCCAGGGCGAAACCCATCTTGCCGGAGCTATGATTGGTGATGTAGCGCACCGGGTCGATGTTTTCCTGGGTCGGCCCGGCGGTGATCAGCACGTGCTTGCCGGTCAGTGCCTGGCGCTTGAAGCTCTCGGCGGCGCACCAGGCCAGGTCGGTGGCTTCAAGCATGCGGCCAAGGCCGACATCACCACAGGCCTGGCTGCCGGAGGCCGGGCCGAATACCTGAATACCACGGCTTTGCAGCAGTTCCAGGTTGGCCTGGGTCGCCGGGTCGCGCCACATCGCCTGGTTCATCGCCGGGGCGACGGCGACGGTGGCGTCGGTGGCCAGCACCAGGGTGGTCAGCAGGTCATTGGCCATGCCTTGGGCCATGCGCGCCATGAGGTCGGCGGTGGCCGGGGCAATGAGCACCAGATCGGCCCACTTGGCCAGTTCGATGTGGCCCATCGCCGCTTCGGCGGCAGGGTCGAGCAGGTCCATGTGCACCGGGTGACCCGACAGCGCCTGCAAGGTCAGCGGAGTGATGAACTCGGCACCGCCGTGGGTCATCACCACGCGCACCTGGGCGCCGTGTTCCAGGAGTCGGCGAATCAGCTCGGCGCTCTTGTAGGCGGCGATGCCGCCACCGACGCCGAGAACGATGCGCTTGCGATACAGCCGCTGCATAGGCTTGCCTTTTTTCAGTAAGCGGATGACGACGATGGGGCCTGCGGCAGATCGTCGCATTTTTGAAGCGAAATAGATTAACACACGGCTTAAACGCGCCGCAGCAGCACTCAAGGAGCAGTAATGAACATCAGGGAATGGCCGGCCGACGAACGGCCGCGAGAAAAGCTGTTACAGCGCGGCGCAGCCGCATTGTCCGATGCCGAATTGCTCGCCGTGCTGCTGGGTTCGGGGGTGGCCGGGCGCAATGTCGTCGACCTTGCCCGCGGCTTGCTGGTGCGCTTTGGCGGCCTTCGCCAGTTTCTCGAGGCGCCACGCAGCGCAGTGCTCGGTGAGCCTGGGCTGGGACCGGTGAAGTACGCGCAGTTGCAGGCGCTGCTGGAGACCGGGCGGCGTTATCTGCACGAGACCATCGAACGTGCCCCCGCGCTGGAAAACCCGATGGCAGTGAAGCGTTACCTGAAATCGATGCTGCGCCATGAACCTAGTGAGGTATTTGGCTGCCTGTTTCTCGACTCCAAGCACAGGCCGTTGGCGTTCGAGATCCTCTTTCGCGGCACCATCGACCGGGCCAGCGTGTACCCACGTGAGGTAGTCCGGCGCTCGCTGGTGCACAACGCCGCGGCGCTGATCATCTGCCACAACCATCCTTCCGGGAGCAGCGAGCCGAGCCAGGATGATGTGCACCTGACCATGACCCTCAAGCGCGGGCTGGCGCTGATCGATGTGCGTGTGCTCGATCACCTGATCATCGGCGAGGGCGAGCCGCTGTCCATGGCCGAGAAGGGCTGGATCAGCGGCTGATCATGCTTAGCGAGTGACCGAGACCTTGCTGAAGTCCAGCCGCCCGAACGGGCTCACCTGGTAGCCCTCGACACCCTTGGCCAGCAACGTTGCGGCGGTTGGGTGAGCCAGCGGCAGCCACAAAGCCTGTTGCTGGATCAGCGCCTGGGCCTGCTGATACAACCGGCTGCGAACGCTTTGGTCGTTGGTGGTGCGGCCAGCGTTGATCAGCTGGTCCAGACGGCTGTCGCAGAAGCGCGCGAAGTTGGTCCCGGACTTGACCGCCGCGCAGGAAAACTGCGGGCTGAGGAAGTTGTCCGGGTCGCCGTTGTCGCCGGCCCAGCCCATGAACAGCAAGTCATGCTCACCGGCTTTGGCGCGGCGGATCAGCTCGCCCCACTCGATCACGCGGATTTCGGCCTTGATGCCGATCTTGGCCAGGTCCGCCTGCAGCATCTGTGCGCCGAGGTTGGGGTTGGGGTTGAGCAGGCTGCCCGACGGGCGGGTCCAGATGGTGGTGCTGAAGCCGTCTGGCAGGTCCGCCTTGGCCAGCAGCGCCTGGGCTTTTTTCAGGTCGGTCGGGTAGCCGGGCAGGTCCTTGGCGTAACTCCAAGTGTTGGCCGGGTAAGGGCCGTTGGCGGCGGTTGCGGTGCCCTCGAACACGGCTTTGAGATAACTCGACTTGTCGAAGGCGAGGTTGATCGCCTGACGCACCTCGGGCTTGTCCAGCGGCGGATGCTGGCTGTTGATGGCGACAAAGGCGGTCATGAAGGCAGGGGTGGACTCGACCTTGAGCTTGTCGTCCTCGCTGGCCGCAGTGATATCCAGCGGCTTGGGCGAAAGCGCCACCTGGCATTCGTTGCGCTTGAGTTTCTGCAGGCGCACGTTGGCGTCCGGGGTGATCGCGTAGATCAGCGGCCCGACCGCAGGTTTGCCGCCGAAGTACTCAGGGTTGGCCTCGTAGCGCACCTGCGCGTCTTTCTGGAAGCGTTTGAACACGAACGGGCCGGTACCTATCGGTTGCGTGTTGAGCTTCTCTGGGGTGCCTGCCTTGAGCAGCTGATCGGCGTATTCAGCCGAGTAGATCGAGGCAAAGCCCATGCTCAGGGTGGCCAGGAAGGTCGCATCCGGATGGCTCAGGGTGAAGCGCACGGTGTGCGGGTCGCTGGCATCGATCGATTTGATCAGGCTACCCAGCTGCAGCGACTGCGCGTGCGGGTAGCCGCCGGGCGCGGTCTTGTGCCAGGCGTGAGCGGGGTAGAGCATGCGCTGGAAGCTGAACAGCACATCGTCGGCGTTCAGGGCCCGGCTTGGCTTGAAGTAGGCGGTGCTGTGGAATTTGGCGTCGTCACGCAGCTTGAAGTCGTACACCAGACCGTCGGCCGAGACAGTCCAGCTCAGCGCCAGGCTTGGCACCACTTTGCCCTGCTTGGCATCGAATTCGACCAGACGGTTCATCAGCACGTCGGCCGAGGCATTGGTGGTAGTCAGCGAGTTGTACTGCACCACGTCGAAGCCTTCCGGGCTGGCTTCGGTACACACCACCAGTGGTGCGGCCTGGGCGAGGCCGGCCAGCAGCAGGCTGGATGAAAACAACAGGGAACGAGCGGCGGCGCGCATGTAAAGTCCTTGGCTGATCAGTGACCCATCTGCCGGTGCAGTCTGGAAATGTCCTACCCTAGTGTGCGAACTGACAAATGACCACACCCTTTTTTACAAGCGTAGCGACGAGCGGTCGACAGCCTGCAACCCTAGTCGTTATGCTTGCCGCACTCGCTTGGCCTGCTGCAGAAAGTCATTTTCTGTTGTTGTGGTCGAGTCTTTCTGATATAAAGCAGCGCTCTTTTCTAGGGGCTCGCTCTGTCGCGAAAGCGGATCAGGTTGATAAGACCCCCGGAAACACGGCGCCTAGCGCCATAGACTGAGAGATTAAGCGGCCAACCCATGCCGGGTTGGGCATGTGGTTTTAGAGGGCTGAGGCATGTCGAGAGTCTGTCAAGTTACCGGTAAGGGTCCGGTGACTGGGAATAACATTTCCCACGCAAACAACAAAACCCGTCGTCGTTTCCTGCCAAACCTGCAGCACCACCGTTTCTGGGTTGAGTCCGAGAAGCGTTTCGTGCGTCTGCGCGTTTCCGCCAAAGGCATGCGTATCATCGACAAGCGCGGCATTGATGTCGTTCTGGTTGAAATCCGCCGTGCTGGCGCCAAGGTTTAAGGGAGAGCATCATGCGTGAATTGATCCGTCTGGTATCGAGTGCTGGCACTGGCCACTTCTACACCACTGACAAGAACAAGCGCACCACCCCGGACAAGATCGAGATCAAGAAATATGATCCGGTCGTCCGTAAGCACGTGACCTACAAGGAAGCCAAGATCAAGTAATTGATCCGGCGACCGAAAAAAACCCGCTTCCTCACGGAAGCGGGTTTTTTTTTGCCTGAATGGCTGGGCAGATATCGTTCAAGCAAGGCGCTGGTCTGCGGCTATAGCGCCTTGCTCAAGACCTGCCCGGCGCGCTCAGGAAATCACCAGGCGAGTAATGCAGTTGTCGCCATCAGCCTGGATAAGTACGCGGTCGGTGCGAATTTCCTTGGTGCTGATGTCGTTGGGGCCGACTGCGATATGCAGGCCGGTCAACTCGAGAATGTAGGCTTTGACGCTTTCTACATAACGCGAGCCGATGACGTGACGAGCAGGGCCGAGGATGTCGGTGGTCATGGTGAATCTCCTTGAAGTGTCCGAAATTGGACGCTTGCATGATTCACAGCAGCGCTTGCCGAGCGGCGGTACATGTTCACCACGCCATGGCGTGACTTACTTCTGCTCGAACATCACGTAAATCTTGCGGCAGGGCTCAAGTACTTCCCAGGTGCCCTGGAAGCCTGCCGGAATGACGAATCGGTCACCTGCACGCAGCGTCTTCGCATCGCCGGCCTTGTCACGCAGCACCGATACGCCGTGGACGATCTCGCAGTACTCATGTTCGGTGTAACTCACCGTCCATTGGCCGACCGCGCCTTCCCACACGCCCGCAGCAAACTGACCGCATGGGCTTGAGTAGTGGTTGTAGACAGCCTGATCCGGCTCGCCCTTGAGGATTTTCTCGGCCGCCGGGCGGTAGCGTTCCGCTTCGGTCAGCACTTGGGCGAAGTCGATAATGCTGGAGATGGTCATCGGTCAAACCCTGTTTTTGTTTAATAAAATTAACATCTGTAGGCGTTTGGGCCTTTGGTGTCAAATATATTGATAGTTTATCCGGGCTGGTTTAGGGTAACTCCTGCCCGCGTGCGCTTATCGCCCGGCCAGAATTTTTGCCAGCGCCCGAGAATCCTCAGTGCGGCGCTGCACCTTAACAAGAGGAGGAGTTTCCTATGACCACCCTGACGCGTGCAGACTGGGAACAGCGTGCCCAGCAACTGAAGATCGAAGGCCGCGCCTTCATCAACGGCGAGTATACCGACGCCGTTTCCGGCCAGACCTTCGACTGCCTGAGCCCGGTGGACGGACGCTTCCTGGCCAAGGTTGCCAGCTGCGACGTGGCCGACGCCGATCGCGCTGTTGAAAACGCCCGTGCCACCTTCGAGTCTGGCGTCTGGTCGCGTCTGGCGCCAGCCAAGCGCAAGGCCAAACTGATCCGCTTCGCCGAGCTGCTGCGCAGCAATGTCGAAGAGCTGGCCCTGCTCGAGACCCTCGACATGGGCAAGCCGATCAGCGACTCCTCCAGCATCGACATCCCCGGCGCGGCGCAAGCCCTGCACTGGAATGCCGAAGCCATCGACAAAGTCTACGATGAAGTCGCGCCAACCCCGCATGACCAGCTTGGCCTGGTGACCCGCGAGCCGGTTGGTGTGGTCGGCGCCATCGTACCGTGGAACTTCCCTCTGCTGATGTCCTGCTGGAAGCTCGGCCCGGCGCTGGCGACCGGTAACTCGGTGGTGCTCAAACCGTCCGAGAAGTCGCCGCTGACGGCCATTCGCATTGCCCAGCTGGCAATTGAAGCGGGTATCCCGGCTGGTGTTCTCAACGTGCTGCCAGGCTACGGTCACACTGTGGGCAAGGCGCTGGCCCTGCACATGGACGTCGACACGCTGGTGTTCACTGGCTCGACCAAGATCGCCAAGCAGTTGATGATCTACGCCGGCGAGTCGAACATGAAGCGCATCTGGCTGGAAGCCGGCGGCAAGAGCCCGAATATCGTCTTCGCCGACGCCCCGGACCTGCAAGCCGCTGCCGAAGCCGCTGCCAGCGCCATCGCCTTCAACCAAGGCGAGGTCTGCACCGCCGGTTCGCGTCTGCTGGTCGAGCGTTCGATCAAGGACAAGTTCCTGCCTATGGTCGTCGAAGCGCTCAAGGCCTGGACCCCCGGCAACCCGCTGGACCCGGCCACCACAGTCGGTGCGCTGGTCGACACCCAGCAGATGAACACCGTGCTGTCGTACATCGATGCCGGCCATCAGGACGGCGCCAAGCTGGTTGCCGGTGGCAAGCGCATCCTTGAAGAAACCGGTGGCACCTATGTGCAGCCGACCATCTTCGACGGCGTGACCAATGCCATGAAGATCGCCCAGGAAGAGATCTTTGGCCCGGTCCTGTCGGTGATCAGCTTCGACACCGCCGAAGAAGCCATCGCCATCGCCAACGACACGCCATACGGCCTGGCCGCAGGTATCTGGACCTCGGACATCTCCAAGGCGCACAAGACAGCTCGCGCCGTGCGTGCTGGCAGCGTGTGGGTCAACCAGTATGACGGCGGCGACATGACCGCGCCGTTTGGTGGCTTCAAGCAGTCGGGCAACGGTCGTGACAAGTCGCTGCACGCACTGGAGAAGTACACCGAGCTGAAGGCGACCTGGATCAAGCTGTAATCCTCTAGGTAGCGTCTGCGGGCAAGCCCGCTCCCGGCGGTTCGGCGTCAGTCTCACTGACTGCGCCGTGCCTTTGGGGGCGGGCTTTGTTGCTGTTGGGTGAAAGACAATTCTGCCTGGGAGGCAGTCATGCGTTGGGCTACCTACTTTGCCGTGCTGGCCTCTGTGCTCAGCGTCGGCCTCGCGCTGGGCGTGAGCATGCCGCTGGTGTCGCTGCGCCTGAAAACCTGGGGTTACGGGAGCTTCGCCATCGGCGTGATGGCGGCAATGCCGGCAGTGGGCGTGCTGATCGGCGCCAGCCTGGCCAGCCGCCTGGCTGGCTGGGTCGGCGTGCCGGCAGCCATGCGCATTTGCCTGTGGGGCGGAGCGTTGTCGATCGCCCTGGTTGCGCTGCTGCCCAGCTACCCGTTGTGGCTGGCGCTGCGGTTGGTGATTGGTATGTCGCTGACGGTGGTGTTCATCCTTGGCGAGAGCTGGATCAACCAGTTGGTGGTCGAGCAGTGGCGCGGCCGGCTGGTGGCGCTGTATGGCAGCAGCTACGCCTTGAGTCAGCTGGCGGGGCCGCTGGTGCTGGGCATGCTCGGTTCGGATGATGACTTTGGCTTCTGGGCGGCCACCGGGTTGTTGATCCTTGCGCCGTTGCTGCTGTTTGGCCGTGGCGGTGCGCCGACCACCGAAGCGTGCAGCGTGACCTTCCGCGACCTGCTCGGATTCTGCCGCCGACTGCCGGTGATTGCCTGGGCGATTGCCTTGTTTGCGGCGTTCGAGGCGATGATCTTGACCCTGCTACCGGTGTATTGCCTGCAGCAGGGGTTCAGCACTGAGGTGGCGTTGTTCATGGTCAGTACAGTGGTGGTCGGTGATGCGGTGTTGCAGCTGCCAATTGGCCTGCTGGCCGACAAGATGTCGCGGCGCACCCTGTTCAGTGGTTGTGCGCTGACGTTGATGGTGTCCAGTCTGGCGATTCCGTTGTTGATGGAGACCGCGTTGATCTGGCCGCTATGGGTGTTGTTCGGTGCCAGTGCCGGTGGCTTGTTCACCTTGTCGCTGATCCTGATCGGCGAGCGCTACCGCGATGATGAATTGGTGCGGGCAAACGCCCATGTGGCGCAGTTGTGGGGCATTGGTTGCCTGCTCGGGCCGCTGTTGGCCGGGGCGGGCAGCCAGTGGATCAGTGGGCATGCATTGCCGTTGATCATGGCCTTGGGGGCGGCGGGGTTGGTCCTGCTGACCCGCCGGCCTGGGGCGTTCGAGCCGGTGCCTGACTGAATATGGCTGGGGCCGCCGCCCAGCCCTTCGCGGCGGTCCGGCGTCCCGGTGAACCCGCTCCCACAGGGTTTTGCAGCGCCCCCTTAGCCTGTGGGAGCGGGTTCACCCGCGAAGGGCTGCGCAGCAGCCCCCCAGCGATCTCAAATCAAAGCATCTTCTCCAACCCCACCGCCTTGCTCACCCAGGCATTGAACCGCCGCCACATGCCGCCAGGCTCCTTGCTCAGCACATGCCGCTGGCCGTTGTCCTCGGTCACCCAGACCATCTTGCCGCCCTCCAGCAGCGGCTGATAACTCAGCGCCGGCGCCATACCCTGCAAGGCCAGCTCGCGGGTATATTCGGCCAGCTCCGGGCTGTCTACCAGCACGCCGACTTCGGTGTTCCACAACACCGAGCGTGGGTCGAAATTGAACGAACCGATAAAGGTCTTGTGCCGATCGAACACGATCGCCTTGCTGTGCAGGCTCGAATCCGAACCGCCATGGAAATTCAGGCCGCGCCCGGCACTCGGATCACCCGGCTGCCGGCGCAGCTCGTACAGCTGCACTCCGTGTTCGAGCAGGGCACGCCGATACGGCGCATAGCCGCCATGCACCGCAGGAACGTCAGTGGCTTCCAGCGAGTTGGTCAACAGCCGCACCGACACTCCAGCGTCAGCCCGGCTGGTCAGATACACCAGCCCCGATTCACCTGGGACGAAATACGCGGACACCAGAATCAGCTCTTGCTTGACGTTGTTCAGGTCCGGCGCCAACTGCCGCGTCAGCAGCAGATGCGGATCCGGTTCGTCCTGCGCCAGCACCTTGCTCGGCGCGTCCCACAGCGCCTGGCTGTGGGCCCAGATCAATTCGTTGCGCCAAGTGTCCAGGCGCGGCTGCGATTGATACGCCATCAGCCGGTCATACAACGCCTTGCGTTTGATCCGCGCCTCGGCCAGTGACACCTCGAGACGCCGGCGGCTGGCGCGCAGGTCGTCGGCATCCGGCATGCTCCAGAGGAAATCGCCGATCGGCCGGCTGAGGGCGCTGTTCCAGTACTGGTCGAAACTGTGCCCAAGCTGCTCGGCTACCGGGCCGACGCCGAGCATGTCGATGTCGGTGAAGTTCAGGTTGGGCTCGGCGTCGAAGTACTCGTCGCCCAGGTTGCGCCCGCCGACAATGGCCATGCTGTTGTCGACCAGAAACAGCTTGTTGTGCATGCGCCGGTGCTGGCGCGACAGGTTGAACAGGCGGCCGACGCCGCGGGTGACACCGGTACTGCGGCCCAGGTGCAGCGGATTGAACACGCGCATGTGGATGTTGGGGTGGGCGGCGAGGGTGGCCATCAGCGTGTCGAGGCCGTCACTGGTGGTGTCGTCGAGCAGAATCCGTACGCGCACACCACGGTCGGCGGCTTGCAGCAGTTCATGCACCAGCGCCCGGGTACTGAGGCCGTCATGGACGATGTAGTACTGCACGTCGATGCTGGCCTGGGCGTTGCGGATCAGCTCGGCACGGGCGCGGAAGGCCTCGTTGCTGTTGGGCAGCAGGCGAAAGCCCGAGCGACCTTCATAGGGCGCGGCCTGGCGCTGCACCGAGCGGCCAAAGGCCGAATCACTGGCCGGTAGCGCCTGGCTGACTTCACGAACCGGATTGACGCTGGCGCAGCCAGAAAGGCCGAGCAGCAGCGCCAGCATGAGAGGCAAAGCTCGCTGAAGTCTCAAGGATGAATCGTCCTGTGCGCAGAAGGCTGAGTGCTATGGACCATGCCAGGTGGGGCAAAGTTACGCCTCGCTGTGATCATCGACCAGCAGGCGCAAGGCGGTTTCGCCGACCTTGCGTACCGCCGCCTCGATCTCGGCGCTGGGCCGCGCCGCGTAGTTCATGCGCAGGCAGTGCCGGTACTTGCCGGAGGCAGAGAAGATACTGCCCACCGCGATCTGTACCCCTTGTTCGAGTAAAGCGCGGTTCAGCCGCAGCGTGTCGAAACTTTCCGGTAGCTCGACCCACAGCATGAAGCCGCCCTGCGGCCGGCTGACGCGGGTGCCTGGCGGGAAGTAGCGCGCCACCCAGTCGCTCATCAGATCGCGCCCGCGCTGATACTGGCTGCGCATCCGGCGTACATGCGGGTGGTAGTGGCCGCCTGCGATGAAGTCGGCGATGGCCAGCTGCGGTTGCACACAGGTGCTGCCAGTACCGATGTATTTCATGTGCAGCACCCGCTCCAGATAGCGCCCAGGCGCCACCCAGCCGATGCGCAGGCCCGGCGCCAGGGTCTTGGAGAACGAGCTGCAGAGCAGCACGCGGCCGTCTTCGTCGAACGACTTGACCGTTGGCGGGCGCGGGTAGTTATAGGCCAGGTCGCCGTAGACGTCGTCTTCCAGAATCGCCACGTCGTAGCGCTGGGCCAGGGTCAGCAGGGCCTTCTTGCGCGCCTCGGGCATGATGTAGCCCAGCGGGTTGTTGCAGCTGGGGGTGATCTGGATGAGCTTGATCGGCCACTGCTCCAGGGCCATTTCCAGCGCCTCCAGGCTGATCCCGGTGGTCGGGTCGGTGGGGATCTCCAGCGCCTTCATGCCCAGGCCTTTGAGCGTCTGCATGGCGCCGTGAAAGCTGGGCGAATCCACCGCAACGATGTCGCCCGGTTCGCACACCGCGCGGATGCTGGTCGACAGCGCTTCGTGGCAGCCGGTGGTCACCACCAGGTCGGCCGGGCTGACGTGGCAGCCGGAATCGAGCATCAGCCGCGCGATCTGTTCGCGCAGGGTGATGTTGCCGTGGATGTTGTCGTAATACAGACCGGGCATGTCCTGGCGCCGGCTGAGCTGCGCCAGGCTGCGCAGCAAGGGCTTGAGGCTTGGACTGTTGACGTCGGGCATGCCCCGGCCAAGCTGAACCACGTCCGGCCGAGGCGTGCCGCGCACCAGCTCCAGCACCTGCTCCCACTGTGAAATCTCCACCGGCCGTTGCGCTGGCCGGGTCACGGCGGGCAGGGCTGGCAGGCTGCGATGGTCGGTAACGAAGTACCCCGATTTTGGCCGCGGCGCGACCAGGCCGTTGTCCTCGAGCATGCGGTAGGCCTGCTGTACGGTGCTCAGGCTGACCCCGTGTTCAACACTCAACGCGCGCACCGACGGCAGCCGCTGGCCGGGCCGGTAGAGACCTTGTTCGATGCGCGCGCCGAGCATCTCAGCGAGGTTCAGATACAGCGTCACGGCAATACTCCTGCATCGCTTGAGGTGATTGACCAGTACAGATCGGGCAAAAATACAGCATTCAGCGCCAGATCCGCCAATTCTGTATGGGAATAATAAAGATTTTTTGCGTCTGTATTGGCTATGGCTCAGGCGCGCATGCTTTCTCCACGGTGGATCTGGAACAGGAGCAAGCAGCAATGGGTGTTTTCAGTGATGTGCGCGTGCAACCCGCAGTGGAACAGCTTGAGGCGCGTCAGCCCCAGGTCGCCAGCGCTCAAGCAGGCTTTAGCGGTGCTGGCCTGATGCTGCACCGCTGGCGCACCCGGCGCGCCCTGCTCGAGCTCGATGATCAGCAACTGCGTGATATCGGCCTGAGCTGGGAGCAGGCGCGCCAAGAGGGCAGCAAGCCGTTCTGGAAGGCCTGAAGCGCGTGGCGCCTACACCAGCTCTTTGAGTCGATGCCAGAGCATGCCCAGCGCCAACAGCGGCGAGCGCAGGTGCTGGCCGCCGGGGAAGGTCACGTGCGGCACCTTGGCGAACAGGTCAAAGCGCCCGCTGTGCTGGCCGCTGATCGCCTCGCCGAGCAGGCGTGCCGCCAGGTGCGTGGCGTTCAGGCCGTGACCGGCGTAGGCCTGGGCGTAATACACGTTGGCCTGGCTGGCCAGTCGGCCTACCTGCGGCAGACGGTTGGCGCCGATGCCGATCATGCCGCCCCATTGATAATCGATGCGCACGTCCGCCAGCTGCGGGAACACCTTGAGCATCTTCGGCCGCATGTAGCCGGCGATATCCTGCGGGTCGCGCCCGGAGTAGTGGCAGGCGCCGCCGAACAGCAGCCGGTGATCGGCCGAAAGGCGATAGTAGTCGAGCGCCACGCGTTGGTCGCAGACCGCCATGTTCTGCGGCAGCAAGGCCCGCGCGCGTTCCTCGCCCAGCGGCTCGGTGGCAATCACGTAGCTGCCGGCGGGCAGTACCTTGCCGCCCAGTTCGCGGTTGAGGTCGTTGTGATAAGCGTTGCAGCACAGCACCAGCGTGCTGGCGCGGACCGTGCCGCTGGCAGTGTGCACCTGCACTTGCGGGCCATAGTCGATGCGCGTGACCTCGGAGTGTTCGTGCAGGCGTACGCCCAAGCCCGCAGCAACAGCCGCCTCGCCCAGTGCCAGGTTGAGCGGATGCAGGTGGCCCGAGCCCATGTCGATCAGGCCGCCGACATAGCGCTCGGAGTTGACCACTGTGCGGATGTCTTCTGCCGGTACCAGACGCAGCTCATGACCATAACCGAGGCTGCGGAGCTCTTCGGCGTCGGCGGCAAAGCCCTGCAGCTCGCCGGGCTTGTTCGCCAGGTCGCAGTAGCCCCAGGTCAGGTCGCAGGCAATCGCATGGTGCTCGACCCGCTGGCGGACGATATCCACCGCTTCCAGACCCATCAGCTTGAGGCTGTGCACACCCTGCTCGCCGAGCACCGGCAAAAACTGCTCAAGGCCATGGCCGACCCCGCGAATCAGCTGACCACCGTTGCGCCCGCTGGCGCCCCAGCCGATTTTGCGCGCTTCGAGCAAGATCACCGACAGGCCGCGCTCGGCCAGTTCGATGGCCGTGTTCAGGCCCGAATAGCCACCGCCGACGATGCACACGTCGGCGCTGTGCTGGCCTTGCAGAGCCGGGTGATCCGTCTGTGGCGCGCTGCTGGCGGCGTAATAGGAGGCGGCGTGCTGCGCGCTGTGGATCATCGGATCGGCCTTGGCGGAGAGTGGAAGGCGGCGAGCATAAGCCGGGGGTTTGGCTTGCGGCAACCGGCGAGGGCTGCGCCCTCGTTCGCGGGCAAGCCCGCTCCCACAGGTACAGCGCTAGAGTCAGACCTTGCCCGATCACTGTGGGAGCGGGTTTACCCGCGAATGGGCCTATAATCCACTTCACCTTCCAGATCCCTGTCACGCCATGTCCTGCAACCGCCACAAGATCCACTTTCTGCGCGAACTGATCCCTTCTTTCGAATGCGAGCCCGGCTGCCACGACTGCTGCGGGCCGGTGACCACCTCGGCGGAAGAAATGGCCGCACTGCCGCGTAAATCCGCTGAAGAGCAGGCCGCCGCGCTGGAGCGGCTCGACTGCGTGCACCTCGGCGCGCAAGGTTGTACGGTGTATGCTGAGCGGCCAATGATCTGCCGTCTGTTCGGCACCACGCCGCGCCTGGCCTGCCCGCGCGGGCGCGGCCCGGCCGAGCCGATCGAGCCCGAGGCGGAGCAACTGGTGCACCAGTTCATTGCCAGCACCCGCCAGGTGCTGGTCTGAGCCTCAGTCCGGAATCGGCAGGCACAGGCTCTCTTTGACTTCTTCCATGACGATGTAGCTCTTCGACTCGCGCACGTGCGGCAGCTTCAGCAGGATGTCGCCGAGCAGCTTGCGGTACGAGGCCATCTCGGAAATCCGCGCCTTGACCAGATAATCGAAGTCGCCCGACACCAGATGGCACTCAAGCACATGCGGGAGCTTGAGTACGGCGCGGCGAAACTCCTCGAAAGTATCCCCTGACTTGTAGTCCAGGCTGATCTCGACAAACACCAGCAGGCTGCCCTTGAGGTGTTGCGGATTGAGCCGGGCGTTGTAGCCCATGATGATCCCCTCGCGCTCCAGGCGGCGCACGCGCTCGGTGCACGGGGTGGTGGAGAGGCCGACCTTTTCACCCAGCTCGGTGAACGAGATACGGCCGTCACTCTGCAGGATCCGCAGGATATTGCGGTCGATCTTGTCCAGTTCACGCTTGCTCTGATGCTGGGTTCTCATAGGGGATGCCCCTCCGTAAAAGCCGACATGGCCAAGAATTGTCGCCAAATATAGGCCTTTATATAGTGAAATGCACTGGCCTGTCCTTCATATACTGCGCCCATTCATGCCATATAAACAAAATGTCGCGGCGTGCCGCGTGCGAGGGATAGACGATGCGAGTTCTGGTGCTTGGTAGCGGTGTAATCGGTACCGCCAGTGCCTACTACCTGGCCCGGCAAGGTTTCGAGGTGACGGTGGTCGACCGCCAGCCAGCGGTGGCCATGGAAACCAGTTTTGCCAACGCCGGCCAGATCTCGCCGGGCTACGCCTCGCCCTGGGCCGCCCCGGGTGTGCCGCTCAAGGCCATCAAGTGGCTGCTGGAGCGCCACGCCCCGCTGGCGATCAAGCTCACTGGCGATGTAGACCAGTACCTGTGGATGGCGCAGATGCTGCGCAACTGCACCGCCAACCGCTATGCCGTGAACAAAGAGCGCATGGTGCGGCTGTCCGAATACAGCCGCGACTGCCTCGACGAGCTGCGCGCCGAGACCGGTCTGAGCTATGAAAACCGTGCGTTGGGCACCACTCAGCTGTTCCGCACCCAGGCGCAGCTCGATGCGGCGGCAAAAGACATCGCCGTACTCGAGCAGTCGGGTGTGCCGTACGAGCTGCTCGACCGCGATGGCATTGCCCGTGTCGAGCCGGCCCTTGCCGGAGTTACCGACATTCTCGCCGGTGCCCTGCGCCTGCCAAACGACCAGACCGGCGACTGTCAGCTGTTCACCAACAAGCTGGCCGAGATGGCCATCAAACTCGGCGTCGAGTTCCGCTTCGGTCAGGACATCCAACGCCTGGACCATGCCGGTGATCGCATCAACGGCGTGTGGATCGACGGCAAGCTGGAAACCGCTGACCGCTACGTGCTGGCACTGGGCAGCTACTCGCCGCAGATGCTCAAGCCACTGGGTATCAAGGCGCCGGTGTATCCACTCAAGGGTTACTCGCTCACCGTGCCGATCACCGACCCTGGCATGGCGCCGACCTCGACCATTCTCGACGAGACCTACAAGGTCGCAATCACCCGTTTCGACAACCGCATCCGCGTCGGCGGCATGGCCGAGATCGCCGGTTTTGACCTGTCGCTGAACCCGCGCCGGCGCGAAACGCTGGAGATGATCGTCAACGACCTTTATCCTCGCGGCGGCGACCTGAGCCAGGCCAGCTTCTGGACCGGCCTGCGCCCGGCCACCCCGGACGGTACGCCGATCGTGGGTGCAACCAGTTTCCGCAATCTGTTCCTCAACACCGGTCACGGCACCCTGGGCTGGACCATGGCCTGTGGCTCCGGGCGTTTGCTGGCCGACCTGATTGCCAAGCGCAAGCCGCAGATCAGTGCTGAGGGCCTTGATATTTCCCGTTATGGCAACCACAAGGAGTTCGCCAAGCATGGCAATCCAGCGCCAGCTCACCAATGAGCGCATGAGTCAGATCGTCACCCACAACAGCACGGTGTACCTGGCAGGTCAGGTCGGTGATGACCTCAGCGCCGGCATCGAGCAGCAGACCCGTGAGACGCTGGCGACCATCGAGCAACTGCTCGACCAGGCCGGTACCGACAAGACCCGCTTGCTCTCGGTGACCATCTACATGAAAGACATCGACGCCGACTTCGCCGGCATGAACGCGGTCTGGGACCAGTGGCTGCCGGCCGGCGTCGCGCCAGCCCGGGCCACAGTTGAAGCCAAGCTGTGCGAGCCGGAAATCCTCGTCGAGCTGTCGGTGGTCGCTGCACTGCCGTAACCCGTTCCCTCACCCCGGCGCGGTGGCTACCTACCCCCCACCCGCCGTGCCGGGGGCTTATTCAACAACCCGTACTGCCAGAAGGCTGCCGCCATGCGTCCCGCCCGCGCCCTGATCGACCTCCAGGCCCTGCGCCACAACTATCGTCTGGCCCGTGAACTGTCCGGTGCCAAAGCCCTCGCCGTGATCAAGGCCGATGCCTATGGGCATGGCGCGGTGCGCTGTGCGCTTGCCTTGGAGGCTGAGGCCGATGGCTTCGCTGTGGCCTGTATCGAAGAGGCGCTGGAGCTGCGCGCCGCTGGCATCAAAGAGCCGATTCTGTTGCTCGAAGGCTTCTTCGAAGCCAGCGAGCTGGCGCTGATCAGCGCCAATGATCTGTGGTGCGTGGTGCATTCGTTGTGGCAACTGGAAGCGATCGAACAGAGCGCTGTGGCCAAGCCGTTGAAGGTCTGGCTCAAGCTCGACAGCGGCATGCACCGAGTGGGTCTGCATCCAGAGGATTACCAGCAGGCCTATCAGCGCCTGCTGGCCAGCGGCAAGGTGGCGCGCATCGTCTTGATGAGCCACTTCGCCCGCGCCGACGAGCTTGATGTGCAGGCCACGGCGCAGCAGCTCGCGGCATTCGAAGAGGCGCGCCAAGGCCTCAGCGCCGAATGCAGCCTGCGCAACTCACCGGCCGTGCTTGGCTGGCCGCAGGTGCCGAGCGACTGGGTGCGCCCTGGCATCATGCTGTACGGAGCGACGCCGTTCGAGGTGCCCCAGGCCGAGGCGAGCCGACTGCAACCGGTCATGACTCTGCAATCGCGGGTCATCAGTGTGCGCGAACTGCCTGCGGGTCAACCGGTCGGTTATGGCGCCCGGTTCATCAGCCCACGGCCGACCCGGGTCGGCGTGGTTGCGATGGGTTATGCCGACGGTTACCCACGCCAGGCCGCAACTGGCACCCCGGTGCTGGTGGCCGGCAAGCGCAGCCAACTGATCGGTCGGGTGTCGATGGACATGCTCTGCATCGACCTGACCGATGTCCCCGAAGCGACCTTGGGCAGCCCGGTCGAGCTGTGGGGCAAGCAGGTGTTGGCCAGTGACGTGGCCGGGCATGCCGGGACCATTCCATACCAGCTGTTCTGCAACCTGAAGCGGGTGCCACTGGAGTACATCGGCGAATAAAGCTGCGCAGCGGACGGGCAGGGGTGTGGAGTGTTGTAAATACTGAACGGCATTGCCATGATATCGTTCACATTCGACCCCACCCCCACCGTTTCAGGAGGCGCAAGCTTTGGACGTCGGCGAACGACTGCAAGCCATCCGCAAGCTCAAGGGCCTGTCCCAGCGGGAACTCGCCAAGCGCGCGGGGGTAACCAACAGCACCATCTCGATGATCGAGAAAAACAGCGTGAGCCCTTCGATCAGCTCGCTGCGCAAGGTGCTCAGTGGCATTCCGATGTCGATGGTCGAGTTCTTTTCGGTAGAAATGGAAGTCGAAAGCCAGGCCCAGATCGTCTACAAGGCCCATGAGCTGATCGACATCTCCGACGGTGCGGTGACCATGAAACTGGTCGGCAAGTCGCATCCCAATCGCGCCATTGCCTTCCTCAACGAGGTCTACCCGCCTGGCGCCGACACCGGTGACGAGATGCTCACCCACGATGGCGAAGAGACCGGCATCCTCCTCGAAGGCCGCCTGGAGCTGGTGGTCGGTAGCGAGACCTTTGTGCTCGAAGCTGGCGACAGTTATTACTTCGAGAGCACCCGCCCGCACCGTTTTCGCAACCCGTTTGCCGAGCCCGCACGCTTGATCAGTGCCGCGACACCGTCGAACTTTTGATCCAGCGCAGCGTATTGATTCGCCAATAGCCCTTTCACTTGTGTGGTCGTTTCGCGGCTGTGGTGTAGCCGCTATACTTTTCAACGCCCGCAATTCGTGGCTGCGGGCGTGATCAGCCACCATGAGGGTGAATGCGTGAACCAAATCAAGAAGATGCTGGCCATACCAGCTGCCGTTTTCGCCCTGTGGGCAGTCACCGCAAACGCGGCGACCAACGACGATATTGCCAAGCGCCTGGCGCCGGTCGGCCAGGTGTGTGTTCAGGGCCAGGAATGCAAGGGCATGGCCGTGGCGGCTGTGGCCAGCGGTGGCGCGGCCAAGTCGGCTGATGACGTGATCGCCAAGCACTGCAATGCCTGCCATGCCACCGGCCTGCTCAATGCGCCGAAGATCGGCGATACCGCTGCTTGGAAAGAGCGTGCCGATCATCAGGGTGGGCTTGATGGGATCCTCGCCAAGGCGATTACCGGGATCAACGCCATGCCGCCTAAGGGCACCTGCGCTGATTGTTCGGACGATGAACTGAAGGCGGCGATTCAGAAGATGTCCGGGCTTTGACCTATCGATAGCCGGGGCCGCTTCGCGGGTGAACCCGCTCCCACACTGACCTGCGCTGTGGGAGCGGGTTCACCCGCGAAGGGCTGCAAAGCAGCCCCGACAATCCCAGCCCAGGTGCAGCAAATCCCGCCCGCCCATGGTCCAACCCCCTGACCGCATGGACGTAACAGGAGGCACCGATGGCCCACAGCTGCAGCATCGACCAGGCCGTAGATCACGTTCTGGCCCATTTGCCCGCCCATGTTCACATGGGCCTGCCGCTTGGCCTGGGCAAACCGAATGCCTTCGTCAACGCGCTCTATGCCCGCATCCGTGAGCTGCCCGAACGCCGCCTGACCATCTACACCGCGCTCAGCCTCGGCCGGCCGCCATTGGGCGATGGCCTGCAGAAACGCTTCCTCGAACCCTTCATCGAGCGGGTCTTTGCCGACTACGAAGAGCTCGACTACCTGGCCGACCTGCGCGGCGACAAACTGCCTGCCAATATCCGCGTCGAGCAGTTCTTCATGCAGCCCGGCAGCCTGCTGCACAGCAGCATGGCCCAGCAGGACTACGTCAGCAGCAACTACAGCCACGCCGCCCGCGATATCAACGCCAAGGGCCTCAACCTGATCGCGCAACTGGTGGCCGAAACCCCGGAGCGCCCGGATCACCTGAGCCTGGCCTGCAACCCGGACATCACCCTCGACCTGCTGCCGATGGTCGCCAAGCGCCGCGCCGCCGGCGAGACCATTGTTCTGCTCGGCCAGGTGCACACCGAGCTGCCGTACATGCCCGGCGCTGCCGAACTGGGGCGCCAGGCCTTCGATCTGTTGATCGACGAGCCCGAGCAGCGCCGGCTGTTTTCCACTCCGAACATGCCGGTGGCGACTCAGGACCATTGCATCGGCCTGCACGCCAGCGCCCTGGTGCGGGACGGTGGCACGCTGCAGATCGGCATCGGCGCCATGGGCGATGCGGTAACTGCTGCGTTGTTGGCGCGCCAGGGCGACAACGAGGGTTACCGCGCCGTGCTGGACGAGTTGGATATCCAGCCGTGGCTGGCGCTGATCGAACGTGAAGGCGGCCTGGATGGCTTCGCCCAAGGCCTGTATGGCTGCAGCGAAATGTTCGTCAACGGCCTGCTGGCGCTGGCCGAAGCCGGCGTGGTGCGACGCCCGGCCGATGAGCACGGGGTGCTGGTGCACGGTGGTTTCTTTCTCGGCCCACAGGCGTTCTACCAGCGTCTGCGCGAGATGCCGCTGGAGCAGCGCCAGCGCTACGCAATGACCGCCATCAGCTACATCAACGAGCTGTATGGCCAGGAAGAATTGAAACGTCGCCAGCGCCGCGATGCACGCTTCATCAACACCGTATTCGCCATGACCCTGCTCGGCGCCGGCGTCGCCGACCAGCTGGAAGACGGTCGCGTTCTGAGCGGGGTAGGCGGGCAGTACAACTTCGTCGCCCAGGGCCACGCGTTGCAAGGCGGCCGCTCGGTGCTGCTGCTGCGCAGCTGGCGCGAGGCCGGTGGCGAGGTGAGCTCCAACCTGTACTGGACCTATGGCCACTGCACCATCCCGCGGCACCTGCGCGATATCGTCGTCACCGAATACGGCATCGCCGACCTGCGCGGGCAGACCGACAGCGAAGTCATCGCCCGGCTGCTGGCGATCAGCGATTCACGTTTTCAGGGCGAGTTGCTCGAGCAGGCCAAGGCCGCCGGCAAACTGGCCAAGGACTTCGTGCTGGATCAGCGCTTTTGCGACAACACCCCGGAGCGCCTCGAAGCGCTGCGTGAGCGACATCCACGGTTGTTCCCGGAGTATCCGCTGGGCACGGACTTCACCGCCGAGGAGCGTGATCTGTTCAGGGCGCTGAACTGGCTCAAGAGCAAGTTCAAGCTGAGCGAGGTGCTCGAGCTGGGCAAGGCGGCGCTCGATGCACCGCCGCCCGAAGCCTATCCGGCGCAGCTGGCGCGGATGGGCCTGGAGCAGCCGCAGGGGCTGAAACAAGAGCTGTATCAGCGCCTGCTGCTGGCCGGGTTGCAGGCAACCCGGTGAGCGTCACTCGATGAAGGTGACCACGCCGCCTGCAAGCGACTTGACCCGCGCCAGCGACTCAACCCGGTAACCCTGGCTGTCGAGCTCGGCACGGCCGCCCTGGAACGACTTCTCGATGACGATGCCCAGCCCGGCAACGGTAGCGCCAGCCTGCTTGATGATCGAGATCAGCGCCTGCGAGGCCTTGCCGTTGGCGAGGAAGTCGTCGATAACCAGCACGCGGTCGCTGCTGTTGAGATGACGCGGCGAAATCGCCACGGTGTTCTCGGTCTGCTTGGTGAACGAATACACCGAGGCAGTCAGCAGGTTTTCGGTCAGGGTCAGCGACTGGTGCTTGCGGGCGAACAGCACCGGTACACCGAGTTTCAGGCCGGTCATGATCGCCGGAGCGATGCCCGAAGCTTCGATGGTAACGATCTTGGTCACGCCGGAGTCTGCGTACAGGCGGGCGAATTCGTCACCGATCAGCTGCATCAGGGCAGGATCGATCTGGTGGTTGAGAAACGCGTCGACTTTGAGAACCTGGTCGGAAAGCACGATGCCTTCTTCGCGAATCTTCTGCTGCAGTGCTTCCACTGTGGTATTCCTCGATGTAGCAAAAAGTGGCCACGGCTGGCTGCCGTGACAAAAGTGTAAAAGGGTTCAGCGCTTGAGCATTGCCCGTATATCGGCCAAGGCGTTGTTGCCGCGCGCGGCTTTGACTTCAACCGGCGCATCGTCCAGACCTTCCCAGCACAGATCATCCGGCGGTAGTTCGTCAAGGAAGCGGCTGGGCGTGCAATCGATGATTTCGCCGTACTGCTTGCGCTTGGCAGCGAAGGTGAAGGCCAGGGTCTGGCGTGCGCGGGTGATGCCCACGTAGGCCAGGCGCCGCTCTTCTTCGATGGTGTCGGCCTCGATGCTGGAACGGTGCGGGAGGATTTCCTCTTCCATGCCCATGATGAACACGTAGGGGAATTCCAGGCCTTTGGAGGCGTGCAAGGTCATCATCTGCACGCCTTCGGCGTTTTCCTCTTCTTCCTGCTGGCGCTCGAGCATGTCGCGCAGGACCAGTTTGCCGATGGCGTCCTCGATGGTCATGTCACCCTCTTCGTCTTTCTCGAGGGTGTTTTTCAAGGCATCGATCAGGAACCAGACGTTGCTGATCCGGAAATCCGCCGCCTTGTCACTGGCGGTGTTCTGGCGGATCCAGTTTTCGTAGTCGATGTCGCGGACCATCTCGTGCAGCGCTGCGATCGGGTCATCCAGCGCAACCTTGTGGCGAACGCCGTCGAGCCAGTGCTTGAAGCGCTGCAAGCGCTCGGTGTAGCGCGCATCGAGGTGCTCGCCGAGGCCAATTTCGTCGCTGGCGGCGTACATCGACACGCCACGCTCGGTGGAGTAGTTGCCGAGCTTTTCCAGGGTGGTCGAGCCGATTTCCCGGCGCGGCACGTTGATCACGCGCAGGTAGGCGTTGTCGTCATCCGGATTGACCAGCAGGCGCAGGTAGGCCATCAGGTCCTTGACCTCCTGGCGCCCGAAGAAGCTGTTGCCGCCCGACAGGCGATACGGCACCTGGTGGTGCTGCAGCTTCAATTCGATCAGCTTGGCCTGGTAGTTGCCGCGGTAGAGGATGGCAAAGTCGCTGTAGGGGCGGTCGGTGCGCAGGTGCAGGGTGAGGATTTCCATGGCCACACGCTCGGCCTCGGTTTCCTCGTTCTTGCAGCGGATCACGCGGATCTCGTCACCGTGGCCCATCTCGCTCCACAGCTGCTTTTCGAAATCATGCGGGTTGTTGGCGATCAGCACGTTGGCGCAACGCAGGATGCGGCTGGTCGAGCGGTAGTTCTGCTCGAGCATGACCACCTTCAGCGACGGGTAGTCCTCTTTCAACAGCATGAGGTTTTCCGGGCGGGCACCGCGCCAGGCGTAGATCGACTGGTCATCGTCGCCGACCACGGTGAACTGGTTGCGCATGCCGATCAACATCTTCACCAGCAGGTACTGACTGGCGTTGGTGTCCTGGTATTCGTCGACCAGCAGGTAGCGCACCTTGTTCTGCCAGCGCTCAAGCACCTCGGGGTGCTCCTGGAACAGTTTGACCGGCAGCAGGATCAGGTCGTCGAAGTCCACCGCGTTGTACGCCTTGAGCGTGCGCTGATAGTGGGTGTAGACGATGGCGGCGGTCTGCTCGCGCGGATTGCGGGCTTTTTCCAACGCCTCGGCGGGCATGATCAGCTCGTTCTTCCAGGCACCGATCATGTTCTTGATCTCGTCGATGCCGTCGTCGCCGGAGTACTCCTTCTGCATGATGTCCGACAGCAAAGCCTTGATGTCGGCCTCGTCGAAGATCGAGAAGCCCGGCTTGTAGCCCAGGTGCTTGTGCTCCTTGCGGATGATGTTCAAGCCCAGGTTGTGAAAGGTGCAGACTGTCAGGCCGCGGCCCTCACCTGCGCGCAGCAGGGTGGCGACCCGCTCCTTCATCTCGCGCGCGGCCTTGTTGGTGAAGGTCATGGCGACGATGTACTGGGCACGGATGCCGCAGTTCTGGATCAGGTGGGCGATCTTGCGGGTGATCACGCTGGTCTTGCCGGAGCCAGCACCGGCGAGCACCAAAAGAGGGCCGCCGACATAGTCACAGGCTTCTTGTTGCCGGGGATTGAGTCGGGACATGCTAGAACCGGGGTCGCCAGAAAATAGCCGCGCATTCTAACAGGCAAGTCACGCTTGTGGCGCGACCGTCTGACGCCGGAGTCAGACTTTTGTGACGTCCGGTGCCCTACCTGGCGGGAGTGGATCATGGCCTTGCCGCAACAATCGAGCTATTACTCAAATCAGATTTGCCGGTTGTACGACTTTTGGAGCAGGATGCGCGACAGAATACGACGGAGTGCAGCCCCGGGATGGGTGTTAATAAGAGTGAATATCATTTGACTCTTGAGGTAGGATACCCCCGTCACGGTTAACGACCTCGCCTAAGGAGCGCGCTTGTCCACGCCTGTCGAACCCTTGCGTTTGCTGCTGTTGGCCGATGAGCCGGAGTGGGCCGCCAGCTTGCGCGACTGCCTGCAGCCTTTGGCTGGCAGCGCGGTGCTGCTGACCGCGCCCAACTGGGAGGCGGTCAACAGCCTGTTTGCCCATGACCGTCAGGCGGTGGTGCTGGCAACGCCTGCGCTGCTGCCGACCCCGGGCCGCTGCGAGTTGCCGACCATTGTCCTGCTCGACGACGAGCCCGAGGCGCCGCCTGCCGGCGTCAGTGACTGGCTGGTGCTGGCGCAACTGAGCAGTGACAGCCTGCGCCGCTCGCTGCGTCATGTGCGCGAGCGCGGCGTGCTGGTCGCCACCCTGCAGCGCCTGGCCGAACAGGACCCGCTGACCGGCATCGCCAACCGTCAGGGCTTTCAGGCCCTGCTGACCACGCGCCTGGCCGAACACGACGGCCGTGGCGTTGCGCTTGGCCATCTGGATCTGGACAACTTTCGCCACGTCAACGATGCACTCGGCCATCAGGGCGGCGACCGGCTGATCCTGCAGGTGGTGACCCGGCTCAAGTTGCAGCTGGAGGCGGGCGATCAGCTGGCCCGGCTGGGCAGCGACGAATTCGCCCTGCTGATCGACACCCGTCGCGAGCCGAACCGCGCCGAATGGGTGGCCGAGCGCATCGTCGAAGCGCTGGGTGAGCCGTACTGGGTTGATGGCGAAAGCCTGCTGGTGGGCTGCAGCCTGGGTCTGGCCCATGCCCGCGCGCAGGCCGGCGCCGACCCACTGATGTGGCACGCGCACATCGCCATGCGCCAGGCCAAGAGCGTGCAGGGTTGCAGCTTTCATGTGTTCAACGAGCGGATCAACCGCAACGCGCGCAGCCTGGCTGACCTTGAAGGCGAACTGCGCCGCGCCCTGCGCCGCGACGAGCTGGAACTGCATTACCAGCCACGGCTGAACCTCGTCGATGGCCGCATCGTTGGCCTCGAAGCACTGGTACGCTGGAACCACCCCGAACGCGGCCTGCTGCCGCCGAGCGAATTCGTGCCGCTGGCCGAGCAGAGCGGCCTGATCGTGCCGCTCGGCTACTGGGTCATCTCACGTGCCCTGCGCGACATGCAGGGCCTACGTGAGCACGGCATTGCGCCGCTGCACATGGCGGTCAACCTGAGCTTTCGCCAGTTTCAGGACAGCCAGCTGCTGGCGACCCTGAGCCGGCTGATCATCGAGCATGGCGTCGATGCCCGGTGGCTTGAGTTCGAGCTGACCGAAACCGCGGTGATGCGCCGCAACGAGCTGGTGCGCCAGACCATGGACGCCCTGGGCCGCCTGGGCGTGCGCTTCTCGCTGGATGACTTTGGCACCGGTTTTTCGTCGTTCGTGCACCTGAACAGCCTGCCGATCACCTTGCTCAAGGTCGACCGCAGTTTTGTCGGTGGTATGGAGCTGCGCGAAGAAAACCGCAAGCTGGTCCACGCGATGATCAACCTGGCGCACAACCTCAATCTCGAAGTGGTCGCCGAGGGTGTCGAAAGCGAAGAGCAGATGGCGCTGCTGCGCGGCTTTGGCTGCGACCAGGTGCAGGGTTTTCTGGTCAGCCAGCCGCTGCCGGTGGATGAGCTGGTGACCTACTTGCAGCAGGTGCCGGTCGCGGCGATTCGCGCTGTCTGACTCGCGCTGTCAGGCCGCTACGGCGGCCTTGCGCAGCATCCGCCGCATCCGCCATTCGAAGGCGAAGGTCAGCGCCACCGAGGAGCAGGCCAGGCCCAGCGCCAGGCCCCACCAAATGCCGAGTGCACCGCCGCCGAGGTTGAAGGCAAACAGCCACGCACTTGGCGCGCCGATCAGCCAATAACAGCCCAGACCGATCAGGAAGGTGGTCTTGGCGTCTTGCAGGCCGCGGATCGAACCCATGGCGATGGTCTGCACGCCATCGAACAACTCAAACCACGCCGCCACCATCACCAGCCCCACTGCCAGCTGGAAGATGCCGGCAAAGGCAGGGTCATTGCGGTCGATGAACAATCCCACCAACTGCTCGGGCAGCAACAGGAACAGCGCGGCGAAGGCAAACATCAACAGCGCACCAAAGCAAATACCGACCCGCCCGGCACTGCGCGCTGCAAGCAGGTTGCCGCCGCCGTAATACAGGCCGACCCGCATGGTCACCGCATAAGACAACCCGGTCGGCACCATGAACGCGGTCGAGACGATCTGCAGGGCGATCTGATGCGCCGCCAGCTCGGTGCTGCCGAGCACACCCATGCACAGCGCGGCGAAGGCGAACAAGCCGACTTCGACCATGTACGTCCCGCCAATCGGCAGGCCCAGCCGCCACAGCTCGCGCAACGCCGACAGCGATGGCCGCGCCAGGCCCTTGCGCAGCGGGTAGGCGTCGTAGAAGCGGTGCCAGCGGATATACAGCGCCAGGGCGATGGCCATGCCCAGCGAGACCAGCGCGGTGACCAGGCCAATGCCGACCAGGCCGAGTTTGGGCAAACCGAACATGCCCTCGATCAGCGCATGGTTGAGCAAGTAGTTGAGCACCGTGCCGACCAGACTGATGACCATCACCGGCGTCGACCGGCCAAGGGCGCTGGTGAAGCCGCGCAAGGCCATGAACGTCAGGTAGCTGGGCAGTGCCAGCGGCAACAGGGTGAGGAAGGCCATGGCCGCCTCGACGTTTTCCGGCTGCTGACCAAACATCAGCAGCACCGGGCCGAGGTTCCACAATGCCAGCGCGGCGCCCAGCGCCAAAGCCCAGGCCAGCCAGATGCCGGCTTGAGCGAGGCGGGTGGCGCCGGCGATATCCCCGGCACCCTTGCGGATCGCCACCAGCGTGCCGACGGCGGCAATCACGCCCAGGCAGAAGATCGACACGAACGAATAGCTCGCCGCGCCCAGGCCGCCACCGGCCAGGGCCTGCGGGCTGATCCGCGCCATCATCAAGGTGTCGGTCAGCACCATCAGCATATGCGCCAACTGCGAGGCAATCAGCGGCCCGGCCAGGCGCAGCAGAGCCTTGAGTTCAACGGTGGGCGCGACGTGCATGGTGAGAGTCCTTGATGCTGGGGGATGAACAGGAGGTGGATTCTGAGGCCTGGGTCAACTTTCCACAAAAGGATAAATGCGATCGCTCCCATGAGTTGAACTCATGTATGTATGATTCGCCTTGCTCGTTCGTGCCCCCCGTATTGCAGGTGCCTCATGTCCAGACAACTCCCTCCGCTCTATGCACTGCGCGCATTCGAGGCGGCTGCACGGCATTCCTCGTTCACTCGCGCCGGCGAGGAGTTGTCGATTACGCAAAGCGCCGTCAGCCGGCACATCCGTACGCTGGAGGAGCACTTCGCCTGCCGCCTGTTCGTGCGCAGCGGCCGCAGCCTGCAGCTGACCGAGGCGGCGCGGATGCTGCTGCCCGGCGTGCGCGATGGCTTCGCTTCGCTGGAGCGCGCCTGCGATACCTTGCGCGGCGAAGATGACATCCTGCGCATGAAAGCCCCGTCGACCCTGACCATGCGCTGGCTGCTGGCGCGGCTGAGCCGCTTTCGCCATCTGCAACCGGGCAACGAAGTGCAACTGACCAGCGCCTGGATGGACGTCGACCATGTCGATTTCAATCACGAGCCGTTCGACTGCGCGGTATTGCTCAGCGATGGCCAGTTCCCGGTCGACTGGGAGGTGCGGCGGTTGTTCTCCGAGTTGCTGATCCCGGTCGGCGCTGCGCAACTGATCGACGAGGGGCCTTGGGATGAGCAGCGCCTGGCTGACATCGAACTGCTGCATCCGACCCCGGATAAACGTGACTGGCGTAGCTGGCTGGCGCGCATGGGCCTGGCTGACAAGGTTTCGCTCAAGGGTGGGCAGGTTTTCGACACGCTTGAATTGGGCATGATCGCTGCGGCGCGTGGCTACGGAATCTCCATGGGCGATCTGTTGATGGTGGCCGAAGACGTCGCTCAAGGCCGGCTGAGCCTGCCGTGGCCGACCGCAGTGGCCAGCGGCATGGACTATTACCTGGTCTGGCCACGCACCCGGCCCGGCACAGAGCGCCTGCGTCGCTTGAGCGGGTTTCTTCAGGAAGAGGCGGCGGCAATGGACTTGCCAGCGGTGCAAATCCTGCCAGCGCTTGCGCAGTAAAACGTTTGCGAATGTCCCGATCCGACACTCAAGTATTCGTCCGCGACGCCGATTTAGTGGCACCAGCGTCCCGCAAGAGGACGCGATTACCCGTCGAAAGCAGCGGGCGGTCAGCGCGATCAGGATGATCCCGGCCCCTTGCCAGGAGCTCACATGCCTCAACCCCGTGCCCGGATTGCCTCACAGCTCGGGATCGCCCTCGCCATCGTGCTGGCGCTGGTGATCACCGGCAGTACCCTGTTTGCCCTGCGCTCGCTGGACAACGCCAACCTCGCCACCCGCCAGGAACACCTGGCCAGTGAAGCGCGGCTGCTGGCTGACCAGCTGGATACCTTCCATGGTTCGCTGAAGGACAACACCCAGCGCCTCAGCGGCCTGTTCGAGCGCCGTTTCGCCTCGGGTCTGAGCCTGCATGCCGGCGAAAGCGCCACTGTCGCCGGCCAGGCCACGCCGGCGCTGTATCTGGGTGAACACCTGCTCAACAACGATTTCCAGCAGGTCGACGAGTTCAAGCAGATGACCGCCGGCGTCGCCACCGTGTTCGTGCGCAGTGGCGATGACTTCATCCGCATCAGCACCTCGCTGACCAAGCAGGATGGCAGCCGCGCCATCAGCACTCAGCTCGACCGCCAGCACCCGGCCTATGCCAAGTTGATGGGCGGGCAAAACTACGTTGGCCGTGCCGTGCTGTTCGAGCGCAACTACATGACCCGCTACGTGCCGGTGCGCGATGACAGCGGCCGAGTCATTGCGGTGCTGTTCGTCGGCTTCGACTACACCGATGCGCAGAACGCCCAGCTCGCCAACCTCAAGCGCTTCCGCATCGGTCATACCGGCTCGCTGGCGCTGCTCGACGAGCAGGGCAAGTGGCTGGTGCCGCCGGCTGATGTGGGCAATGCCGAGGCGGCCGCGCACGCCGTCAAGAACCTCGCTGCAGAGCCGGGTACTGGTAGCTTCTGGGACAACGCCGACCAGCAGATTTTCAGCGTTGCCATGCCGTTTGCCGAAGGCCCGTGGACAGTTGTTGCGAGCATGCCCGAAGCCGAGATGCGCGACGTGACCTGGAGTGTCGGCCTGCGCCTGGCGATCGGCAGCCTGCTGGCCATGCTGCTGGCGGTGGCGGCGACGCTGTTCCTGCTGCGGCGCAAGCTGCGCCCACTGAGCGACCTGCTGCGTCAGGCCGAAGCCCTGGGCGCGGGTGATCTGAGCGCGCGTCTGACGGTCAGCAGCAACGACGAGATTGGCCAGTTGGCGCGCAGTTTCAACCAGATGGGTGAAGCACTGTCGACCATGGTTGCGCACATTCGCAGCGCCTCCGAGCAGGTCAGCGGCCGTGCGCGTTCGCTGGCCGGGCTGTCGTCCGGTGCCTGCGAAGGCATGGAGCAGCAGTCTGGCGAAATCACCAGCATGGCTGGCGCCGTCGAAGAGTTCAGCGCCACCTCGATGAACATCGCCGACAATATGGCCGGCACCGAACGCATGGCCCGCGACAATGCCGAGCACACCCGGGTTGGCCGCAGCGCGATGAACGAAGCGTCAGCCTCGCTACGCCAGATCGCCGATGCCCTCGGCGGCACTGCTGAGGTCATGGACACCCTTGGCGCCCGCTCGCAGGAAATCGGCGGCATCGTCGGGGTGATCACCGCCATCGCCGAGCAAACCAACCTGCTCGCGCTCAACGCGGCAATCGAGGCCGCTCGCGCCGGTGAGCAGGGCCGTGGCTTTGCCGTGGTGGCCGATGAGGTGCGCGGGCTGGCGGCGCGGACCCGTTCGGCAACCGACGAGATTTCCGGAATGATCGGCAGTATCCAGCAGCAGACCGGGCACGCCATCAGCACCCTGCAGCAGGGCAACCGGCTGATGCAGGAAGGCCTTGAACGCAACGTCAAAGTGGCTGATGCGCTGGCTCAGATTGACCAGCAGAGCCGCGACGCCGGTGAGCAGTTTGCCGCGATCAGCGCTGCCACTCAGGAGCAGAGCAGTACCGCGACCTTGCTTAGCCGCAACCTGCAGAGCATCGCCCAGGCCAACAGCGAGCAGCACGATGTGGCCAATGAACTGGCCACCACCGCACGTGAGCTGGAAGGCCTGGCGGCGCAGTTGCGCCAGGAAGTGGATCGCTTCCGCGTCCGCTGACAGCGGCAGCCGCCGCGCAGATCGGCCTGCGTAGCGGCTGCAATCAGGCGAGGGTTACAGCGCGCTCAGGTTCAGTGCCTGCGCACAGGCCTGCAGCGAGCGCTGTTCGCTCTGCGCGTATAGCGCCAGCTCGTTCTGCACCGCCAACCCCAGCGCCGCCTCGAACGCTTCGCGGTTGGCATTGCTGCCGTAGTTGGCCTGGGCATCGTCGCCCAGGTTGGACTGGAAGATCCCCGCCGCACTGACCGGCAGGAAGTCTTCGTAAACCAGCGCTTCGAAATGCACATGCCCGGCGTCGATCAGGCCCTGCAAGGTGCTCGGCCGGCCAGCTTCGTTGCGCGCTGTCAGGCCCTTGTCGGTGGCGAAGTAACGGAAGTAGGCCAGGCCCTGCTCGCGCATCTGCGCCAGGTCATCGGGGAACTCGGCGAACTGCGCCTGGAGCAACTGCTGGTAGCGCTCGGCATTGGCCTCGGCCGGCACCCCGCCGAGTGCTGCGCGGGTCGCATCGAGCAGGGTGTCGTACAGCGCCCGGCCCTTGGGCGTCAGCGCTGCTCCACGCTGTTCGATCTCGCCGAAGCGCGCAGTATGGCTGCCTTCGCTGCCGGCCTGATCGGTGAAGGCGACCTTCTCTTGCAGGGCCTTGAAGCTGGTCTGACGCAACAGGATCGGGTGGCGCCGGGTTGGCGGGCCTTCGACCACTGCCTTGGGGGGAATGCCCTTGGCCGGCATGCCCAGCTGAATCACATCGATGTCCAGCGTGCGCGGGGTCAGGTGATTGATGTGCGGGCCTTTGAACGCCACCACATCGGCAATCAGCCGGTGCTGGTCATGCAGTTGCTGGTACTGCTCGGCAGTCACCGTCGCCTGCTGGTGCCAGCGGAAGGTGTGCAGCGCCTCCTGCACAAAGGCCTCGGCGTCGGCGGCGTTGAGGCCGTTGTTGCGCTCACATTGGGCGATCAGTTCCAGCACCCGCGGGGTGAAGATCTGCCGCTTGGCCAGAATGCTCGCAGCCAGCTCGCGCAGTTGCGGGTTGTCGATCAGCTCCAGGCGCAGCAGCGAGGTGAACACACGGAACGGGCTGACGTGCAGCGACTGCTCATGCACTGCGCGAAACGCCGTCGAGTGCACCGGCACGCCCGCCGAGCTCAGGTCGTAGTAACCCACCGGCTGCATACCCATCACCGCGAACAGGCGGGCGATGGTGGCCAGCTCGGCGGCGGTGCCAACGCGGATGGCGCCATGGCGTTCGTGGTCGAGACGCTCGATTTCGCCGGTCCAGCGCAGCGCTTCAGCGACCTGCAGCTGTTGCTGCATGACCTGCTGGTTGATTTCGCTGACCAGCTCCAGCAGCGTGCCGTACAGCGGCACTTCCTGTTTGTACATGAGCGACATGGCGGCAGAGAACTGCGCACGGATGCTGTCTGGGCTGACGAAATCATGGGCGGGCATCGCAAGCTTCCTGGTGGTTAATGGGACCGTTACATGAAAACTGGGAATGGACTGCGGCCACAAGCGAAAAAAAGTAGAGGTGTCATTCCCTTTATGATTGATGTCGCCCCGACACTATCAGCCCCCAAGCTGAGTTTTGATCCACTCCACCAAAGCCCGCACCTTCGGCACTTCGGCCGCATGCTCGGCATACGCCAGATAATGCGCGCCATTACTGCGCATAGCATGCTGCCAGGCAATCACCAAACTGCCCACGGCCAGTTCCTTCTCCGCCAGATAACGTGGCACCAGTGCCACGCCGCAGCCCGCCTGAGCCGCACTCAAGGCCATATAAAAGGTGTCGAAGCGTGGCCCGTGGTAGCTGTTGTCGGTGTGCAGGCCCTGCTCCAGGAACCACTCATGCCAGGCCTCCGGCCGTGAAGTGCTCTGCATCAACACCAGTTCGGCCAGCGCGCTGGCATCGCTCAATTCGCGCCCTTGCAGCAGCTCAGGCGCGCACACCGGCACCACTTCCTCGTCGAACAGCTGCACGCAGGTTGCCCCCGGCCAGGTGCCCTGGCCAAAGAAGAACACCACGTCGGCCGAGCCCTGCAACAGCGAGAACGGCTCCATCTCGTTGCGGATATCCAGGTGGATATTCGGGTAGCGTTTGCCAAAACCCTTGAGGTGCGGGATCAACCAGCGCACGCCAAAACTCGGTTGAGTAGCTACCTTCAATATCTCGGTCTGCTCGCCGTACGTCAGGATGTAGCGGCTGGACATGTCGACCTGGGTGAGGATCTTGTTCACCTCGGCCAGGTACAGGCTGCCCGCAGGCGTCAGTTGCAAGCGCCGGCGAATGCGCAGGAACAGGTGGTGGTGGAGCATTTCTTCAAGCTGCGCGACCTGTTTGCTGACCGCACTTTGGGTCAGGTGCAGCTCTTCGGCAGCGCGGGTGAAACTCAAGTGACGGGCTGCGGCTTCAAAGCACTGCAGGGCCGTCATCGACGGTACCAGACGTTTCGACATGGCAGTCTCTATGCAAGGGGATCATGACCTGACGGAATGATATGCGGAATAAAGGTCGTTTGTTGCACTGCTGTGATCGGATTAATACTGATCCACATCCTATTTACCACCCTTCAGCCGATTTAGGAGAAGCACGATGGTTGCTGCATTGATCGAGCGCCTTGGCGTCGCCGCCCAGGCCTACACCCAGGGCGACTACCCTGTTCACACCCCGATCGACGGTAGCCAGATCGCCACGGTGAAACTGCTCGGCAAGGCCGAGACCACCGTCTGCATCGACCAGGCCCACGCCGCCTTCGAAGCCTGGCGCACCGTACCGGCCCCGCGTCGCGGCGAGCTGGTGCGGCTGTTTGGCGAAGTCCTGCGTCAGCACAAGGCCGAGCTTGGTGAGCTGGTCTCGATCGAAGCCGGCAAGATCACCCAGGAAGGCCTGGGCGAAGTGCAGGAAATGATCGACATCTGCGACTTCGCCGTCGGCCTGTCGCGTCAGCTGTACGGCCTGACCATCGCCTCCGAGCGCCCCGGCCACCACATGCGTGAGTCGTGGCATCCGCTGGGCGTGGTTGGCGTGATCAGCGCCTTCAACTTCCCGGTGGCGGTGTGGGCGTGGAACACCGCGCTGGCGCTGGTAGCCGGTAACGCCGTGGTCTGGAAACCGTCCGAGAAGACCCCGCTGACCGCACTGGCCTGCCAGGCGCTGTTCGAAAAAGCCCTGCTGGCCTTCGGTGATGCACCGGCCGGCCTGGCCCAGCTGGTGATCGGCGGTCGTGAAGCCGGCGAAGCGCTGGTCGACGACCCACGTGTACCGCTGGTCAGCGCCACCGGCAGCACCCGCATGGGCCGTGAAGTCGGCCCACGGGTTGCCGCACGCTTTGGCCGCAGCATCCTCGAACTGGGCGGCAACAACGCCATGATCCTCGCGCCGAGTGCCGATCTTGATCTGGCTGTGCGCGGCATTCTGTTCTCCGCCGTCGGCACCGCTGGCCAGCGCTGCACCACCCTGCGGCGGTTGATCGTGCACCGTTCGATCAAGGACGAAGTGGTTGCCCGCGTCAAAGCCGCTTACGGCAAAGTGCGTATCGGTGACCCGCGCGAAAACAACCTGGTCGGCCCGCTGATCGACAAGCAGTCGTTCGACGCCATGCAAGGCGCACTGGCCAAGGCCCGCGACGAAGGTGGCCAGGTGTTTGGTGGTGAGCGTCAGCTGGCCAGCCAGTACCCGAACGGCTACTACGTGACCCCGGCAATCGCCGAGATGCCTGCGCAGAGCGAAGTGGTCCGCCACGAGACTTTCGCACCGATCCTGTACGTGCTGGCTTATGACGATTTCGAGGAGGCCTTGCGCCTGAACAACGAAGTGCCACAAGGCCTGTCGTCGTGCATCTTCACCACCGACCTGCGTGAAGCCGAGCGCTTCCAGAGCGCAGCCGGCAGCGACTGCGGCATCGCCAACGTCAACATCGGCACCAGCGGTGCAGAGATCGGTGGCGCGTTCGGCGGCGAGAAAGAAACCGGCGGCGGTCGCGAGTCGGGTTCGGATGCCTGGAAAGGCTACATGCGTCGCCAGACCAACACCGTCAACTACTCACGCGAATTGCCGCTGGCGCAGGGCATCGTGTTCGACTGATGATCGCAGGCGGGGGCCTCGGCCCCTTTCGCGGCCGTGTGCCGCGAGCGGCCGCCTGGCGGCCACACCGTAACAAGAAAAATAAGCTGAGGCCGGTCATGCCCGAATTGCGTCAACAATGTCTCTGGGAACACGTCACTCCGGCGAGCGTCGCCGTGCAGGCCCTGGCGGGCGAGCACAAGGCCGACGTCTGCGTCATCGGTGGCGGTATCACCGGCCTGTCGGCAGCGATCCATCTGCTCGAACAGGGCAAGTCGGTGATCGTTGTCGAAGCCTGGAAAATCGGCCACGGCGGCTCCGGGCGCAACGTTGGCCTGGTCAACGCCGGCACCTGGATTCGCCCCGACGATGTCGAAGCGACCCTCGGTCAACAACAGGGCAGCCGCTTGAACAAGGCCTTGGGCGAGGCACCCGCCGAGGTGTTCGCCATGATCGAGCGCCTGGGCATCGACTGCCAGGCCCAGCACAAAGGCACTCTGCACATGGCGCACAACGCCACTGGCCTGGCTGACCTGGAGGCGCGCCATCAGCAATGGAGCCGGCGCGGCGCCAACGTCGAACTGCTGACCGGCGCGCAGTGCCAGGAATACTGCGGTACCGACAAGATTTCCGCCGCGCTGCTCGACCACCGCGCCGGCACCATCAACCCGATGGCTTACACCCAAGGCCTGGCTGCTGCAGTTGAGCGGCTGGGCGGCAAGCTGTTCCAGCAATCCTCGGTCGAAGGCCTGCAGCGCGATGGCGCTGGCTGGCAGGTCAACACCGGCAAAGGCGTGGTCCGTGCCGATAAGGTGGTGATCTCCACCGGCGCCTACACCGAGGGCGACTGGAGCAACCTGCAAAAGCACTTCTTCCGTGGCTATTACTACCAGGTTGCCTCGGCACCGCTGCACGGTGCAGCCGCCGACAAGGTGCTGCCCCATGGCCAAGGCTCGTGGGATACCCGTACCGTACTCAGCAGCATCCGCCGCGATGACCAAGGCCGCCTGCTGCTCGGCAGCCTCGGTCGGGTCGACAACAAGCCGGCATGGTTCGTACGGCGCTGGGCCGACCGCATTCAGAGCCACTACTACCCGGAGCTGGGCAAGGTCGACTGGGAAATGCACTGGACCGGCTGCATCGACTTCACCCCCGATCACCTGATGCGCCTGTTCGAACCTGCACCGGGGTTGGTCGCGGTGACCGGCTACAACGGTCGCGGCAATACCACCGGTACCGTGATTGGCCGGGCCTTTGCCGAGTTTCTGCTCAAGGATGACCCCGAGCGCCTGCCGGTGCCGTTCTCGCCGATGAAAGCTGTCAGCGCGCCGTCGTTGCGTACTGCGTTCTATGAGTCAGGCTTCTCGCTGTACCACGCCGGGCAGTGCTTGCGTGTGGTCCTGTAGCGGCCTTGTGTCGCGAAAGGCCAGCGTAGCTGGCCCGGCGATACCCGCGGCGAAGCTGAAATCTGGGGCCGCTACGCGGCCCTTTCGCGACACAAGGCCGCTCCTACAGCAGCCAGCTGAGAAAGCCGCCTTTCTTGACCAGCACCGGTTTCTGCATCAACAGTGAATCGCGGCTCTGCCGGCGGAACCGTTGCAGCTTGGTCAAGGCCATCTGCACGTCGCCGCGCTGGTCCAGGCAACTGCGCAGCTGTTCCTTGTCGATCCGGTACAGCACGCAGCCGCTCAGGGTACGGAACTCCACCGCTGATTCCTCTTCATCGACCAAACCTTCAATGGCCAGCAGCTCGCCCGGCCCCATGCGCCCGGCCTCGACCAGCCGCTCGCCATCGCGCACCGACGCCGAGACCACGCCGCTGGCGATCACCAACACATGTTGCGAGCGCTCGCCGATGCCTAGGATCACCTGATCGACCAGGTACTCCACCGCCGTCATGTGCTGGCTCAGCTCATCGCGCTCGTCGCCGCTCAGCGAGCGGAACAGGCGCACCTCATCCAGCAGCTCGCGCTGACGGCTGCGTGGCGCCGAGGCCAGGTCGGCATTCCAGATCACGCCGCTGGCTTCCAGGTGCCGATGGGCCAGGTCGAACAACTGATTGCGCACCTCGCCCTTGCGCGCCATGTCGGTGATGAAACCACTGGCTTCATATTCCACCGACTCCAGGCTTGAGGCTTTTACCGAGACCTTCGGTGCAGGCGTGGCGAGTAGCGCAGAGGTGCCTTGCAGGGCCTTTTCCAGCGCATCGAACACCCGCTGCGGGCGCACTTTGGCCGGCACCACCACGGTGATGCTCAGCCCATGCCGGTCCGCCGGGCGGCTGTGATTGAGCAGCTTGGCCTTGGCTGCCACCGAGTTGGGTACCACCGCCAGGCTGCCGCTGGCAGTGATCATCCGCGTCGCCCGCCAGTCGATATCGACCACCTTGCCTTCGGTGCCATCGATCGAAATCGAATCGCCGATCTGATACGGCCGCGTGGTATTCAGAACGATCCCCGAGAACACATCGCTCAAGGTGCTCTGCAACGCCAGGCCGATCACGATCGCCATTACCCCTGACGTCGCCAGCAGCCCCTTGACCGGCAACTGCAGCACATAGGCCGCCGCGGCCACCACCGCCACCAGAAAAATCAATGCCCCGAGCACGTCCTGCAACAAACGCCCGCCATGGCTGCCGCGCGCCACCAGCAGCACGCCGAACACCACCGTTACCGTCCGCGCCGCAAACAGCCACCAGCCAATCGCCAGCACCGTCGCCAACAGATTGCGCGCCACATCATCGACCCACGGCGGCGGCTGCAATGGGCTCATCCCCGCCGCCAGCAACACCGCGCTGAACAACAGGAAGATCGCCAGACGCGCAGCGATCCGCCACGGCTGGCGCTGCAGCGTGATCAATTGCCAGAGCAGCACATCGAGCAGGATCAAACAGGTGCCGAGCAACAGCGGGTAGGACTGGATGAACGCCAGCATGACGGTCTCGGTGCGGGGGGAGGGCTGATGGGTAGTAAAGAGTAGGTGAGGGGGACAAGCAACTGGGCCGTAGTCGCAGCAATAGGCCGTAATCACCATCGTTCATAAAATAGGACGCTAAAGACAAATTTAGCTATCTAGTCGCATAAAGGTCTTGGTTTTAATCTTTACTCATCAACGCGAAACACCCAACTCACTCGAAACCAAGACCCTTGCGGAGCACCAAGCCATGAACAACTTCAAATACAACCGCCTGAACAAAGACGACGCCGTAGTCCTGCTGGTCGACCATCAAGCTGGCCTGCTGTCGCTGGTGCGTGACATCGAGCCGGACAAGTTCAAGAACAACGTGTTGGCCCTGGCTGACCTGGCCAAGTTCTTCAACCTGCCAACCATCCTCACCACCAGCTTCGAGCAAGGTCCCAACGGCCCGCTGATCCCCGAGCTGAAAGCGCTGTTCCCGGATGCGCCGTACATCGCTCGCCCTGGCCAGATCAACGCCTGGGACAACGAAGACTTCGTCAAGGCGGTCAAGGCGACTGGCAAGAAGCAGCTGATCATCGCTGGTGTGGTGACCGAGGTTTGTGTGGCGTTCCCGGCACTGTCGGCGCTGGAAGAAGAGTTCGATGTGTTCGTGGTTACCGATGCGTCCGGCACCTTCAACGAGATCACTCGTGACGCCGCCTGGAACCGCATGAGCAGCGCTGGTGCACAACTGATGAACTGGTTCGGCGTGGCCTGTGAACTGCACCGCGACTGGAGGAACGACATCGAAGGCCTCGGCGCGCTGTGCTCCAACCACATCCCGGACTACCGCAACCTGATGACCACCTACAGCGCCCTGACCGCCGCCGGCAAATAAGCCGCGCCCTCAACCCAGCGCCGGCCCACAGCAACAGCGTGGGCCATGGCCAGCCGCCTTTGCCCAGAGAACACCCATGAACCGTGCAACCGTCGATAACCGCAACGTGGTGACCCTGGTCATCCAGCACAAGGCGCGGGCCGCCGCGCTGGCGCAGTACGAGGCATGGCTCAAGCGCGCGGTAACCACTGCCCGCCAGCAGCCGGGCCACCTCGACGTCAATGTGATCCGCCCCGATGGCGGTGGTTGCCACTTCACCACCGTGGTGCGTTTTGCCGATGCTGAACTGCTGCAGGCATGGGTCAATTCGGCTGAACGCCAGGCACTGGTCAGCGAGGTGCTGCCGCTGCTTGAGGACGGCGACCACACCCATGTGCATGATGACCCGGAGTTCTGGTTCACCCCGGCCAGCAGCAACACCCCAGCGCCGCCGCGCTGGAAGCAGGCCGTACTGACCTACCTGGTGATCTGCCCGTTGACCATGTTGGTACCGATCGTGCTGGCACCGCTGTTCACTCGCGTGCCGCAACTGGCCGGGCCGGTCATTGGCAACCTGATCGGCAACCTGCTGGTGATCCTGCCGGTGGTGTTTTTCATCATGCCGTGGGTAACCCGCCGCTGCGCCAACTGGCTACGTGGTTGAAACATTTCTGACGCTACGCTGTGCAAGCCCCTACCTAATTTCTGGAGATACCGATATGAGCACGTTCGTAACCCGCGATGGCACTTCGATCTACTTCAAGGACTGGGGCAGCGGCAAGCCCGTGCTGTTCAGCCATGGCTGGCCGCTGGATGCGGATATGTGGGACACCCAGATGGAGTTTCTCGCCAGCCGCGGCTACCGCGCCATCGCCTTTGACCGGCGTGGCTTCGGTCGCTCCGACCAACCGTGGACCGGCTATGACTACGACACCTTCGCCGACGACATCGCCCAGCTGATCGAACACCTCGATCTGCGCGACGTGACCTTGGTCGGCTTCTCCATGGGTGGCGGTGACGTTAGCCGCTATATCGGCCGGCATGGCAGCGAGCGGGTGGCCAAGCTGGTGTTGCTCGGCGCAGTAACGCCGGTGTTCGGCAAGTCCGAGAGCAACCCGGATGGCGTCGATGCTTCGGTGTTCGAAGGCATCCAGGCGGGCCTCAGAGCAGACCGTGCACAGTTCCTGGCCGACTTCGCCACACCGTTCTACGGCATCAACAAAGGCCAGGCGGTCTCCACCGGAGTGCAGGCGCAGACCCTCAATATCGCCCTGCTGGCGTCATTGAAAGCGACTCTGGATTGCGTCAGCGCGTTCTCTGCCACCGACTTCCGTCCAGACATGGCCAAAGTCGATGTGCCGACTCTGGTCATTCATGGCGACGCCGACCAGATCGTACCGATGGAAACCACCGGCAAGCGCGCAGCAGAAATGATCAAGGGCGCTGAGTTCAAGGTATACAGCGGCGCGCCGCACGGCTTTGCGGTCACCCATGCACAGCAGTTGAACGAAGACCTGCTGGCGTTCCTGGCCAAGTAAGCCACCGAGGCGGCGCGGTTCACTCCGCGCCGCTCCCGCTCCCTATCCGAGGATTTGCCCATGACCGCCGACCTGATCCTGTTCAACGGCAAGCTGCACACCGTCGACCGTGAAAACCCAACCGCCACCGCCGTGGCCATCAAGGACGGGCGTTTTCTCGCCGTGGGCAGCGACGCCGAGGCCATGGCCTTGCGCGTTGACAGCACGCAAATCATCGACCTCAAGCAGCGCACGGTGATCCCAGGCCTCAACGACTCGCACCTGCACCTGATCCGCGGCGGCCTCAATTACAACCTGGAGCTGCGCTGGGAAGGCGTGCCTTCGGTAGCCGATGCCCTGCGCATGCTCAAGGACCAGGCGGCGCGCACGCCAACTCCGCAGTGGGTGCGGGTAGTCGGTGGCTGGAACGAATTCCAGTTCGCCGAAAAACGCATGCCGACCCTTGAAGAGATCAACAAGGCCGCGCCCGATACGCCGGTATTCCTGCTGCACCTGTACGACCGCGCGCTGCTCAACCGCGCCGCGCTCAAAGCCGTCGGCTACGACAAGGACACGCCCAACCCAGCCGGTGGCGAGATCCAGCGCGACAAGTTCGGCAACCCGACCGGCATGCTCATCGCCCGCCCCAACGCGATGATTCTCTACGCGACCCTGGCCAAAGGGCCGAAGCTGCCCTTGGAGTATCAGGTCAACTCGACCCGCCAGTTCATGCGTGAACTCAACCGCCTCGGCCTGACCAGCGCGATCGATGCCGGTGGTGGCTACCAGAACTTCCCCGACGATTACTCGGTAATCCAGGAGCTGGCCGACAACAACCAGCTGACCGTGCGCATCGCCTACAACCTGTTCACGCAAAAACCCAAGGAAGAACTCGACGACTTCCGCAAGTGGACCTCCAGCGTCAAGCTGCACAGCGGCACCGACTTCCTCCGGCACAACGGCGCCGGCGAGATGCTGGTGTTCTCCGCCGCCGACTTCGAGGACTTCCTCGAGCCGCGCCCTGACTTGCCGCAGACCATGGAAGAAGAGCTGGAACCGGTGGTCCGCCATCTGGTCGAGCAGCGCTGGCCGTTCCGCCTGCACGCCACCTACAACGAATCGATCACGCGCATGCTCGACGTGTTCGAGAAGGTCAACCGCGACATCCCGTTCAACGGCCTGCCGTGGTTCTTCGACCACGCCGAGACCATCACCCCGCAGAACATCGAGCGCGTGCGTGCCCTGGGCGGCGGTATCGCCATTCAGGACCGCATGGCCTTCCAGGGTGAGTACTTCGTCGACCGTTACGGCGCCAAGGCGGCCGAACAGACCCCGCCGATCAAGCGCATGCTGGAAATGGGCGTGCCGGTCGGTGCCGGTACCGACGCCACTCGGGTTTCCAGCTACAACCCGTGGACCTCGCTGTACTGGATGGTCAGCGGCAAGACCGTCGGCGGCATGGAGCTGTACCCCGAAGGCCTGAGCCGCGATACCGCGCTGCAGTTGTTCACCCAGGGCAGCGCCTGGTTTTCCAGCGAGCAGGGCAAGAAAGGCCAGCTCAAGGTCGGCCAGCTGGCTGACCTGGCAGCGCTGTCGCTGGACTTCTTCAGTGTCAGTGAAGAGGCGATCAAGAGCATCGAGTCGGTGCTGACCATTGTCGATGGCAAGGTCGTGTACGGCGCCGCCGAGTTCAACAAGCTGGGCCCGGCGCAGGTGCCGGTACTGCCTGAATGGTCGCCGGTGGCCAAGGTGCCGGGGCACTGGCGGGCGGGCACACCGTCGCTGGCAGCGATGCCGCATCAGTGTTCCGGGCCGTGTGGGGTGCATGCTCACAGCCATGACAAGGCGCGCAAATCGAGTGTGCCGGTGAGTGACTTCCAAGGCTTCTGGGGCTCGCTGGGCTGTTCGTGTTTCGCGTTCTGATCTGATCCGCAGGCCCTTCAAGGGTTGATGCTATTGGGGCTACTTTGCAGCCCTTCGCGGGCAAGCCCGCTCCCACAGGTACAGCGCTAGAATCAAACTTTGCGCCATCCTGTGGGAGCGGGCTTGCCCGCGAAGGGCCGCAGAGCGGCCCCAATATTTCAGGCCATGTCGCAGGACACGAACTCTTCCGCCAGGTGATCGATCAGCGAGCGTACCGACGGCAGCAGGCCACGCCGCGACGGGAAGATTGCATGGACGATACCGCAACGCGGATTCCAGCCCGGCAACACTTCCACCAGATGCCCGCTGGCAAGATCCTCACGCACGGCCACTTTCGGCAAGTGCGCAATACCGATCCCCGCCAGCACGAAATGGCGCAGGGCAAACAGGTCATCGGTGACCATCCGCGGCGTATGCGGGATGACGATGCTGCGGCTCATGTCCTCGCCCTGAAACAGCTCCCACTGATACTCCCGCTGCGCGCCGCCCCAGTGCAGGCTCGGCAACTGGCTGAGCTGCTGCGGATCGAAGCCCGCCGGCAGTTGCTCAAGAAACGCCGGCCGACCGACCAGACACTGGGTGCTGTTGCTCAGCACCTTCATCACCATGTCGGTATTTTCCAGCGGCGGAAAGCGCACCCGCAGCGCCACATCGAAGCCCTCGTGCAGCAAGTCGACGCGGCGGTTGGTGCTCTCGATGAACAACTCGACCCGCGGATACTTGAGCATATAGCGCGTCAGCATCGGCCCGACCCAGGAGTTGAGCAGGGTGGTCGGGCAGCTCATGCGCACCAGCCCGCGCGGCTCGCTGCGGTTGCGCTCGATCACCTCGGCAGCGCTCTCGGCCTCGACCCGCATGGCCAGGCAGCGGCGGTAATACTCCTGGCCGATTTCGGTCAGTGAGCAATGCCGGCTGGTGCGGTGCAGCAGGCGCACGCCGAGCCTTTCTTCGAGGTCGGCGATGCGCCGGCTGAGCTTGGATTTGGGCATGTCCAGCGCCCGCCCGGCAGGGGCAAAGCCACCGTGCTCGACTACCTGAGTGAAGAAGTACAGCGAGTTGAGGTCTTCCAAGCGGGTCTCCTGATCAGTCGCTTGCTGCTGCGCCGGAGTGTTTGCGACTCGAGCGAGACGGAGCGTAACAGGCCAGGGGTGGAGGGGGCGGGGGATTTTTGTGGTCACGCAGTGGCTGCGACCGAGGGAGTGAGCTGCACTGGCTTGAGATTTGTTGCGAGCGCGGCCTACGAGCTGTGGCAGGCCGCGCTGCGGGAGCATCCGCCTATCTGTCGACTGGTGTTGGCCTGAGTTGGCCTCAGTCGGCGTCTGACTCGAATAGCCGGGCCAGCTCCACCCGTGCTTCCTTGGCGTTCTGCATGACCTTGGCGCGGTCGTCGCGGATGCGGCCCTGGGCTTCGAGCACCTGCTCGTCATGTTCGGCAAAGCGCTGGATGCGGTCAGCGGCCTGATCATCCGATAAACCCAGGCCGACCAAGGCGCGTCGGCTCATTTCCAGGCTGGAATAGAACGTCTCGCGGATCGGCTCGGCGCCGACGTCCATCAGCTTGTGCACATGCTGGCGGTTGCGCGCGCGGGCGAGCACTTTCAGATGTGGATAGAGACGTTTGACCCGCTCTGCCGTGCGTGTGGTGATCTCGGGGTCGTCGGTGGTCACGATCAGGTATTCGGCCTCGCCCACTTTGGCGGCGTGCAGCACTTCGGCGCGCATCGGGTCGCCGTAGAACACCGGCGCCTGCTCGAAGGTGCGGGTCATCTCGATGGCGTCGACCGAGGTGTCGAGGGCAATGAACGGGATCTTCTGCGCACGCAGGATGCGCGAGACGATCTGGCCCATGCGGCCCATGCCGACGATCACCACCCGCGGCGCATCGGTCTGGATGTCCTTGTACTGTTCCGGCACTTCACGCGTGGCAGGCGGGCGCTTGAGCAGGCGTGCGCAGGCCATCAGCAACAGCGGCGTGGCGGCCATCGACAGTGTGATGGTCATCAGCAGCAGGTCGTAGGTGTAGCTGTCGAGCAGGCCTTGGTCCTTGCCCAGCTTGAACACCACAAAAGCGAACTCGCCGCCAGCCGCCAAGACCACGCCGAGGCGCAGGGCATTGGCCGTATTGAGGCCGCCCAGACGCCCGACCAGCATCAGCATCGGCAGCTTTACTGCGATCAGCAGCGCAGTCAGGCCGAGCAACAGCCAAGGCGTGTCGAACAACAGACTGAGATTGGCGCCCATGCCGACACTGATGAAGAACAGGCCCAGCAGCAGCCCTTTGAACGGCTCGATCTGCGACTCCAGTTCGTGCCGGTATTCCGAGTCGGCCAGCAGCAGGCCGGCAAGAAATGCGCCCAAGGCCATGGAAATTCCGGCCAGCTCCATCAACCACGCAGTGCCGATCACCACCAGCAGTGCGGTGGCCGTGGACACTTCCGGCAAGCCGGTGCGGGCGACGATGCGGAACACCGGGCGCAGCAGATAACGGCCGCCGACGATGACCACGGCGATGCTGGCAAAGATGGTCAGGCCGTGTTGCAGGCTGTCGCCATGGCTGGTGTCCGGGCCGCTGGCGGCGAGCAACGGCACCAGTGCGATCAGCGGGATGGCGGCGATGTCCTGGAATAGCAGAATGGCAAACGCCAGACGCCCGTGCGGGGCATTCAATTGCTTGGTTTCGGCCAGCGTCTGCAAGCCCAAGGCAGTCGACGACAAGGCCAGGCCCAGACCCAGCACCAGCGCTGCGGGCAGTGATTGGGCGAAACCGAACAGAGCGATGGCGCCGAGTATCGCGCCGGTCAGCAGCACCTGGGCCAGGCCCACGCCGAATACCGCTTTGCGCATCAGCCACAACCGCCGCGGTGACAGTTCCAGGCCGATGATGAACAGCAGCAAGACTACGCCCAGCTCGGAAATGTGCGCGACGCTTTCGGTATCGCGGATCAAGCCTAAAACCTGTGGGCCGATGGCTACGCCGGCAAGCAGGTAACCGATGACGGCGCCGAGTTGCAGGCGCTTGGCCAATGGCACGGCAATCACTGCGGCGAGAAGGAAGATGACGGCGGTTTGTAGCAGGCTGCCTTCGTGTGGCATCGCTCGAACTCCATGAGCTGCGAAGAGGGCAGCGGGATCAGATTAGTCGCGCATTGTGAAGGGCAGGGTGGGTGCAGACAATCCGCCTGTGCAGAGACACATTGTCGTTTCAGTGGCGACAATCAACGCACACTGGCTGCAAACAAACACGGGGCAAGCCCTTTTCAAGACCTGCCCCGCAGAGTGTTTACAGCAGCGTTGTACGATGACTTAGCTGAACAGCTCCACACCCAGCTGGAACGCTACCCACAGCGCCAGGCCGGTGGCGAATGCCAGGGCGATGTTCTCGAACAGGTTGTTGCGGTATTCCTTGCTCAACAGCGATTTCTGGTTGGACATGATCAACAGGCCCAGCGAGATCACCGGCAGACCAATGATATTCAGCGCGCTGACGCCGATGGTCAGGGTGACGAAGTCAGGCATGCCCGGAATCGACCAGATCAGTGGCGTAACCAGGATGAACAACATGAACCAGCGGTGCGCCGGGTCCTTGTGGAACTCCTTGCCATAACGCTCGCGACGCTTGGGCTGCACGTGCTGCAGGGCGTCGGTGATCAGCATCGGGAAGGCTGTGGTCTTGCCGGAAATGCTGGCGAACAGGGTGGCGAACACGCCGATGAAGAACACATACCAGCCGATCGGGCCGAAGAAGATTTCCAGCGCCTTGCCCAGATCGCCGAGGGTTTTCACTTCGATGCCATTGGGCCGCAGGATTTCTGCGCCGACGATCCAGATCGCCAGGTTGATGACGATACCGACGAATACTGCAAACAGCAGGTCGTTGCGTTGCACGCGCTTGTGCTGCGGGCCAATCCAGCCCTTCTGGCGCATCACGTAGGGGTGGACGAAGTTGGCCACCGAACCGGCCACTGCGCCGATCACCGACACCGCTACCAGCATGGCGCCATGCACGCCCTCGTCAGGCGGGATGCTGAAGCCGATGGTGCCTTTGACGATGCCTGCCACATCCGGCCCGGACATCACCGCCAGCGCCAGAAACGCCAGGGTCATGATCGCCAGCAATGCCTTCATCACGCCTTCGATAAGCGAATAGATATTGCGCCCGACCAGCATCCACACCGCCAGCACCACCGCCATCGAGCAAAGCAGCGGGTAGTCGATGCGCAGCAGCATGGCCAGTGATTCGCCGGCGCCCTTGATCATGTAGGCGTTCATCAGGTGGCCCATGATCAGCGCGTAGCCGAGCATGAACCAGGCGAACACCGGGTGCAGTTGGGCGTAGCCCTGAAGGATGGTCATGCCCTGGTTATTGCACAGCTGGAAGCGGGCGATGATGTTGACGATCAGGTAGCGCAGCAGCAGCGAAACTGCCAGCACCCACATCATTGCGTAACCGTAGTTGGCGCCGGCCACGGAAGAGGTGATCAGATCACCTGCGCCCAGCCACGACAGCACGGCGATGATGCCTGGGCCGAGCAACTTGGCGATGCGCGCGAGGCGGCTTTGCGAGGGCACGGCAGCTTTGCCCTCAACGGAAGGTAGGCTGGTCATTGGGTGTCTCCGTTATTTTTGTAGTGAGAGCCGGCGCAGTCGAACATGCTGATAGGACGTCGTACAACTAAAATCGCAGAGCAAACATTACAAAGTATTACGGCAAATCCAGGCTGTTTTGTGCAGGCCTTGCGGGGCTTGAGCTGCCGTGGACTATGGCCTGCTGACATCACGGGGCCCTTGTAAGACCTTTCCCAACTTTACGCTGAGCCCTTCAGGCTGGATGGCCTTCGGAAGTATCCTACGTGCTTTGCGGAAGTAGCTGTATTGTCGGGGAAATGCCTCAGGGCTAACTTCGTCGGGTCGCCTGAACAGGGCGAACGGGCGTGAGACACCCGGTAACAGGCAAACAATCGCTTTATGGCGGTCGTATATGGACAGGCGCATGCCTGGCCGGGTTTGCCTGTGCCCCGGGTCTCACACCATGTACGACTGCCACCCAATTCTGTGAGACGAGGAGGACGGCAGTTCCTATCCGAGCACAGGAGTTGCGCCATGAAAAAAATCGTCCCCGATCCACCCCGTTTCAAGCTGATCATCTCCCCGCATTTTTCTGTCCACAGCGACATGCTCCCGCCTGATTCCCTGGCCTTGGCCAATGAATTTCTCTGCGGCGTGGTCGAGACCCTCGACCAGCAGTGCAGCGACTCGGCTGAGCAACCTGACCTAAACGCCCTGGCCAGCGCCGCCCATGCCACGCGCATGGCCCGTACCCTGGTTGAACACGCATTGACCCGGCTGCGTAGCTGAAGGAGCCAAGGTATGAGCGTGCAAACCAACGGCATTACCACGGTGGGCGTGGCCTCGACCGAGCTGTTCACCGTCCGTCCTGGCATCCCGATCACCCAGGCGTTTGATGAGCTGTCGGTGTTGCTGGGTTGTATCCGCCATCTGACCGATGAGGCCGAAATGCAGGGCGACCTCCAGGCCGGCAGCGCGGCGCGGATACTCAGCGGGCTGGCCAAGGCGCTGGTCAATGACATGGAGACCGGGGTCAATCGGCTGCGCTAAGCGAGGCAAGGGGAGCAGGGGCTGCAGCACAGCCCTTGCCACAATGTTTGCACGAAACCTGTCGGCGACTACTCCGGTAGGGGATCACACATCTCCAGTATCCCCACCAACAAGTGAGCTGCGCTCAATCCTGCGCGGTTTCGGCTCGCTGCTCGGCGAGCACGTGTTGCGCCGTCTGCTCTATGAAATCAAAAGCTTGCGGCGTGACTGAGTACTGGTACTGCTTGCGGCGGTTGCGCGAGACCACCCCGTCGTTGCTCAAGCACATCATGACCAGATTGGCGAGATCACTCCCTCGCAAGTCATAACGCTCGTCAACGGCCCGGTAGACAGCGTCGTAGCATGCCAAAAACGCTGTTTCCTTTTGCAACTCCGCTTCGAGCGCCATCCTGGCCATATCTAGGGTGAAGGCCACACACGGGGTTGCATCCCAGTACCGGTAAACTGCATCGTTGCCCCGGAACTTGAATCCGTACTGGCCAAAGTCAATCCACTGCACCTCCCAGAAGCCCCGAACAGGGCGAGAGAAGGTCTGCAGCGCCTCTAGATAACGCAGTTCTTCACGCTTCATTGCCACCGACACGGGTAGCAGCAGGCCGTTGTCCAATGCGCCGGCTCGGCACAATGCTTGATGGATAAGGAAACGCGACAAGCGGCCGTTCCCGTCCATGAACGGGTGTATAAGCACAAAGCCAAACGAAATGATTCCCGCAGCTACTAGCGGATCTATCTGAGATGGTGCCTCGTTGGCGAAACGCATCAGGCTTTCCATCAGTTCCCGGCAAAGGTCTGGTGGGGGAGGCAAAAAAGTCACCCCTGCGGCGCCCTGCGAACCGTCCGATAGATAATTTTGCTGATGCCTGAATGCCGCTGCCAGGTCGAGCGGGTTAGATACGGTCGCATTCTGTAAAGCGACCAGATAGTCCTCGGTCAACGGCTGGCGTTCGTGGGCCTGACGCAGTAACTGGATGAAGCGCCGAGACTTGTCGTCCGAGGGGGCTTCTCGCTCAATCGCAAAGGAATCTTTGGTTTCATGCAGGTAGGCCCAGTTAATGGCGCGGTCCATCATCACGGGTGGTAACCCAGCGATAAAGGCCCGCGCTCTCTCAAGAACGTCATGATCGAGCAGCGCGGTTATTTCTGATGTTCGTTCGACCGTAGCGCAGTAGTTCAGATCACCCAGACCGTTGAATTCAACGCGCCACTTCGAGTTGCGCTCTCCCGGACGAGTGATGTAACGCGTTGGGTCGAACAGCGGCGTGTAGGGGACTCGTACCGGGGTTGGCTGTGTGAGTTGTGCGCCGGTAAAGGCTTCCCAGAGGTAGCAGGCTTTGCGGATGTAGATACCGTTAGGCGCCTCTTGATAGGCCCGCTCAAGCGTCTCGGCAGTGACCTTAGGCAGGGCCTGAGCTAGTACTGCCAGGTTGATGCCCTCATGCTTCAAGGCAAATAGCACGTGGCCGAGCAAGTCATCGCGTGTGGGCATCATGCTGGGAGGTACCGCTAATGCCGAACCGATGAGCTTTAAGCGGGTAACGGGCTGCACCATCGCTGCCCGGCGCAGAGGCACTGCTGTGAGCTCCAGTTGTTGGATCAAAAGCGAGTAGCCGACGGCGTTGATCACTAAATCCTTCCTTCGGTTAGTGCGGGCAAGATTTTTCTCACTCTACTCGGAAAATCCTCACTTTTGCCAGATTCGCTTGTTTTTTCCTCACCCGGCTTGTTGCCCTTGCTCGCGGTGGTGCGAGCAAGTGATGTCTGACAGGCAGTGAAGGCCCGCCCGCTTTTCAACAGGGCGTATCCAGCCCTCAGCGCAAAATCTGCGCCGGTTCATCCGGCGGCAAGTTGCTCTGCACACCTTCTCGCGCTGGCGCCGCCGGCACTTCGCCGGTCAGCTGCTCGGCCAGTTGCCGCGCTACATCCATGCCCAGTTCCCTGGACACCTCGCGGACCACCCGCGGGCGATTGAGGGTGACGCGCGCATCCTGGCGTTTTACCAGCTTGGTGTCCTGGCCCTCGCCCATGGCGGTGAAGGCCGAGGTGATCTCGTAGGTGCGGGTATTGATCAGGCTGAAATCAGCCACCACGCTCAGGGCCAGTACCGCCGAGTAGCTGTCGGTGTGGTCGAGTGCGTTGATGTCCCTCTGGAAGTCGATATCCGACAGGGTGCCGAACAGCACGTAGTCGGCACCTGGGAACGCGCCGGCTTTTATCCGGGCGATCACGTCGTAGACATCCTCACTGGAGCCGGTGGTGTAAAGCTTGCCCTGCACCAGCTGGAACAGCCCGCTCTTGAGGATCGCGCCCTTGATGTCGCCACCGAAATTGCGCAGCTCAGTCTGCTCGATGTAGCTCTTGCTGCTCTCGTACTCGCTGTAGCTGGCCGAGTGGCTGGCGCTGTACGGGCTTGCCTGGCCGCTGTTGTGCGCACTGACGCTGTGGATGTATTCCTCCACCTGCGCCTGATAGGCAAGGTCGGTGACTGCGACCTTGGGCGCCGCCTGCGCAGAAAATGCGCAAGCCAGAGCGATGACTGCCATCCATGTACGCATCGCTTAGCGCTCCGTGGTCTTGCGGATTTCTTTTTCGTCCATCCATTCAGCCAGACCGCTTTCGACGTCGACCAACTGCAGGCTGAACTTGTAGAACACGTCTTTGTAATCGCTGCTGCGTTTGACGATGGAGCTGATCGAGCCTTCCAGGCGGTACTGCGCGGCGATCATGTTGCCCGTCTTGGCGACGGTGGCTTTTTTGTACAGGCCGCTTTGGTTCTGCAACTTGAGCTGGTCGACCTGGCTCTGCATGTCGGTGTTGTCGCTGGCAAAGCGGGCAACGCCGGTCTTGAGCAGTTGGGTCTTGATCGTGGTGGTGATCTCGCGGGTATCGATGTACTCGCTGGTCTTGTTCTTCACGTCATACACCTGCACCACTGGGCGGCCATGCAGCACGCCGGACTGGGCCAGCGAGCGGGTCATGCTCTCGGCGATCATCTGCAGGTCGGTGGAGCCGAATTCGTTGGTAATCAGCTCGACTGCCTTGGTGTCGCCGTAGCTGATGTTCTTGCTGCCCAGGCCTGGTGACGGCGTGCTGCAGCCGCTGAGCAAGGCGAGGGTGAGGGCGGCGAGGGTAATGCGTGCAAACATCAAAAGTGCTCCTGAAAATGATTACCGGGTATGGACTTCGAGGCGGAAGTCGCGCGCCTGCGGCAGCGGGGCGATGGCGGGCAGGAAGCTGGCCTGCTTGCCGTACAGGGTGAGGGTCTTCCAGCTTTCTTCATCGCCTACCGGGAAGCCGTCGTCGCCCAGCCAGGCGAAGCGGTAGTAAAGGGTCTGGTTGCTGCGGCTGGTGTTGTTGATGGCGACCTTGACGGTGAGAAATCCGCGTTCGCGGGCCACCCGCATCGGGCCAATGTCAAAGTCGTCGAGCTGGCCCATGGTCACCACCTTGCTGGCGGCGCTGCCTGGCTCGGGCGGACTGGCGCAGCCTGCCAGGAGGGCGGCGGCGACAAGAGCGATGCAGATTAAACGCATGTTCGATCCTTGAGATTATTTGAGGTTGGCAAGCACCGGCGCTTGGGCCGGCTGCGGCAGTTGTATGGCGGCGCCACTGGCGAACACCTGATGGCCTAGCACGCGCAGGCTGATCACTTGGTAGGGTTGGTCGATCTTGACCTTGAGCGTACCGCTGCCGAGGATCGCCGGCAGGCTCAGGCGATGTTCGCCTTGGGCCAGATGCACGCGGGCGACCTGGGTCTGGTTGGGCAGGGTGCGCCAGGTGCGGGTGTCGGCGCCTTCGACTACCGCCGCGGCAATGCCCACGATCAGGGCTGCCAGCGGGTCGACCTCGTTCAGCTTTTTTTGCGCCAGGGTGCGGCTGACCGCGCGCACGCTGGTGCGCAGGATGATCTCCGGCATGTCGTCACGCAGGGCCCTGCGCGACATGGCGCTGGTGTTGTTGAGTGAAGTGAGGCTGACAGCCTGGTCGTTCAGGTAGACCTCGCCAAAGCGCGCAGTGCTGTTGTCTTCTCTTATCACCGGGAACGACAGCGTGGTGATCACCAGGTTACCGTCGATCGTCAGTGGCAGCGGGATGCGCATCGAGTCGCGTGCCGGTGCCAGGCCGCTCTGGACCACAATCAGCACATCGCTCTCGCCGGCTTTGGCTTGCTTGCCATCCAGGTTGAGCAGGGCTTGCTCGAGCAATGGCGTCTTCGGCCGTAGCTCGGCTGCAGTGCGGTAGCCCGGCGCGGCCAGGCCCTTCTCGCCAAGGGCCTCGTAGACAAAGCCGGACAGGTAATGGCTGAACGCGCTCTGGTAGCTGTTTTTCAGACTGACCACTTCAGGGTCGTCGAGGCTGGCCACCGGATATCCCTTCAGATCTTTGAACTCGGTGCTGGCACCTTGTTGTTCGGCTTCCTGCTCGCCCTTGAGGTACTGCTTGTCACGCAGCTCGGCGATGACCGCTTCGCGTTCGTGGGTCTTCTTGATTTCGGTACGGGCGCCGGCGAAATCGTTCTGCGCCAGCAGGTTCAGGGCCATCTGGGTGGTCAGCATGACCTTTTCGTAGTCGTAGCCCTGGTAGCGGCGGACCTTGTCGTTGACCAGATAGCTGGCGAACTGGCTGAGGTACTTTTCAGTGTCCAGTTTGACTGCTTCTTCCCACTCGAAGACCACGCCGTCGGCCACGCGCCAGGCTTGCTGGCTACCCTGCAGATCACCCTTGGAACGCAGCAGCTCGCCTTTTTCGAAGTAGTAGAGGAGGTCTTTGACGTCGCTCTTGTTGTTGCTCTCGAGCAGAGCCAGGGCAGCGTCGACATTGCCGGCGACAAGCTGCTGGTTGGTTTCCTGAAGCTCGCTGTCGTAACTGCGAAACACAGCGCAGCCGGTCAGTTGCGTGACGGCGATAAGCGCTGCCAGAAGTACTGCGCGGGGGACCATCGGTGTTGTTCTTCCCTGAATGGATGGACTGCGTCCTGCGCCAGCGCGGCCCGTGATTGCGGGGGAACAAAGGCAAAGGCGCGACATTATAAGCACAAGGTGGCGTTTTGCTGGCATGGAGGCTTGAATTAGGTTGCGCTGGCCCCTGTCGCTAACCTGTTACAAGATTTTTCGTGAAATCTGCCGGCAGCCCTTGAGCAGGCGCGAGTGGAAGTGAACAATGTTCTCTTTCGTATTCCCCTCGAGATCGGCCATGACTTCCCGTCCCCGTTTACTCGCCTGGCTGCTGTGGCCAGTGCTGGCGCTGTGCAGCACGCTGGCCATGGCCGAAGCCCCTGCAGAGGCGACCAAGGCCTTGCACCTGCTCGATTACATTGGCGCGGATTACCCGCCAACGGTGCGCGAGGGCAGGGTGGTCGATGACGCTGAGTACCGCGAGCAACAGGAATTCAGCAGCGTGCTCGCCGAACTGGTGAAAAACCTGCCAGCGCACGCCGAACGTGATGCCCTCGAACAGAGCGTACAGGCCTTGCGCACCGCTATCGACCAGCGCCAGGACGGCCCTACCGTTGCTCGCGAGGCGCGCCAGCTCGGTGCCCGTCTGGCGGTTGCCTATGAGGTCAGCCAGGCCCCGATAATCACCCCTGATCCCGCCCGCGGCGCCGCGCTGTACGCGCAAAACTGCTCGATCTGCCACGGTGACAGTGGTGCCGGCGATGGCCCGGCCGGGCTCGGTCTGGAGCCAGCGCCGGCCAACCTGCGCGACGTCGCCCGGCTCGATCAGCTCAGCCTGTTCGACCTCTACAACACCCTTGGCCTGGGCATCGAAGGCACCGAAATGCCCTCGTTTGCCGACCAGCTCGACGAGCGTCAGCGCTGGGACGTAGCGGCCTATGTCGCCAGCTTCAGCGCCGAGCCGCAGGCCGCCGCTGCTGGCGCCCCGGCCTGGAACCTGGCTGATCTGGCCCGGCAGACCCCTGCAGAAGTCGCCGCCAGCCACAGCGCCGAGGCCGTTGCTGCGTTTCGCGCCCAGCGTGCACAGCCGCCGCAGGTCAAGCGCGGCCCGGCGCAGTTGCTTGAGTACACCGCCAGCACCCTCGACAAGAGCCTGGCGGCCTATCGCGACGGCGATCATGACCAGGCCTACGACCTGTCGGTTGCGGCGTATCTGGAAGGTTTCGAGCTGGTCGAAAGCTCCCTCGACAACATCGATGCCCAGGTACGCAAAGACACCGAGAAGGCCCTGATGGCCTATCGGCAGTCGTTGCAGGACGGCCTGCCCGTCGCCCAGGCCGAACAGCGCCTGAGCGAGGCCAAGGTCAAGCTCGACGCCGCCGCCAAGCTGCTTGGCAGCGATGGCCTGAGCTGGTCGCTGAGCTACATCTCCGGGCTGTTGATTCTGCTGCGCGAAGGCCTCGAGGCGATTCTGGTGCTGGCCGCGATCCTGGCCTTCCTGCGCAATACCGGCCAGCAATCTGCGGTGCGCAGCGTCAACGTTGGCTGGGCGCTGGCACTGGTCGCAGGCTTCGCCACCTGGGCGGTTGCGGCGTATCTGATCGACGTTGGCGGTGCTCAGCGCGAATTGCTTGAAGGTTGCACCGCGCTGTTTGCCAGCGTGATGGTGCTGTGGCTCGGCGTTTGGATGCACGACCGCCGCCACGCTGCGGCCTGGCAGGACTACATCAAAAGCAGCCTGGTCGGCGGCGGCGGGCGCTTTGGTTTTGCCTTGCTGGCGTTCTTCTCGGTGTACCGCGAGCTGTTCGAGGTGATCCTGTTCTACGAAACCCTGTGGCTGCAATCAGGGCCTGCCGGGCACAACGCTGTGCTGGCCGGTGGTGCCACCGCGCTGGTGCTGTTGGTGGGCCTGGCCTGGGTGATCCTGCGCGGTTCGGCCAAGCTGCCGTTGGCGCTGTTCTTCAGCATCAACGCCGCGCTGCTGTGCGCACTGTCGGTGGTGTTCGCCGGGCATGGCATCAAGGCCTTGCAAGAGGCAGGCATCCTCGGCACGCGGCCGGTGGCGTTCTTCGAATTCGACTGGCTGGGCATTCATGCCGATGCCTACTCACTGGCGGCACAAGCCTTGGCACTGAGCGCGATCGCGCTGCTGTATGGCCGCTCGTGGCTGGTCGAGCGGCGCCGCGCTGCGGCCAGTTGAGCTGCGATCTGGCACACTGGGTGCAGTGATTAACAGCCGATGAGAATGCAGCAATGCGTATATGGATCGATGCCGACGCCTGCCCCAAGGCAGCCAAGGACCTGATCGTAAAGTTTGCCCTCAAGCGCAAACTTGAGGTGGTGATGGTCGCCGGCCAAGCGCAGATCAAGCCGGCGTTTGCCTGCGTAAAGCTGATCGTGGTGCCGAGCGGACCGGATGCCGCCGATGATTATCTGGTCGAGAATGCCGTACCGGGCGAGTTGGTGATCTGCAGCGATATCCCCTTGGCCGACCGCCTTGTGAAAAACGGCGTGGCGGCGCTCGACCCACGTGGCCGTGAGTTCGATGAGCGCAATATGGCCGACCGGTTGGCGACGCGTAATCTGTTCACCGAGCTGCGTGAACAGGGCCAGGCCAGTGGCGGCCAGGGGCCTTACGGCGAGAAAGAGAAGCAGGAGTTCGCCAACTCCCTCGATCGCATCCTGACCCGCCTCGCGAGGGGCTGATTACGACGTTGATCACAGCACCACGCAGCGCCGGCCTGGGCCAGCGCTGCAGGGCGGCTCAGTGGTCGTTTGCGTGGGTCAATTCCAGCACCCGGTCCACCAGTTTGTTGATGCCGCTGGCCGCATCGCTGATCGAGGTAGCGAGCATGTACGCCGGGGTGGTCACCAGCTTGCGCTGGGTGTCTTCGACGATGTCATGTACATCGCACTCTTCGTGGGTGCCGCCCATCTTCACCACCGCCGCGCTGGTGCCGGCATCGTTACCGATGGTGCAGACCACGCCCGGGCCGTAGATCTTCGCTGCCAGAGCTGGCGAAATGCACATCAGGCCGACCGGTTTGCCGGCTTCGGCGAAGGCCTCGGCCAGCGCCAGTACCTCTGGTTGAACCGTGCACTTGTCACCTTCAACGGCAAAGTTGGAGAGGTTTTTTGCAGCGCCAAAGCCGCCGGGCACGATTAGCGCATCAAACTCGCTGACGTCTGCTTCGCGAATGTCCTTGACCTGGCCGCGGGCAATCCGCGCCGACTCGACCAGCACATTGCGGGTCTCGCTGGTTTGCTCACCGGTCAGATGATCGATTACATGCAGTTGGGGGATGTTTGGTGCAAAGCACTGCACCTGCGCGCCGCGCTGGTCCAGGCGCAGCAGCGTGATAACGCTTTCGTGGATTTCAGCGCCATCGTAGACACCACAGCCGGAAAGAATCACCGCCACTTTTTTTGTCATGCTTGTTTCTCCAGAGTCCAGGCGCCAATTGTTGCTTGGCACTTTACTAGGATCACGGCAACAGCGGCATGTTCATTCTTGCGGTGGGCTTGGCTTGTCCGTCAGCTGCCCGGTCGCAGCGGCGTCGGCGGCCGCCTTGCGCTCGGCGCGCTGGGTGCGAAAACGCCGGCGCAGCCACAGCAGCAGGCCCAGCACCAGCAGGCCGCCAAGTACCCACAGCTCGTACTTCTTGACGTTGCCAAGCAGGCCTTCGAGGATCGCCCCGAAGTGGTAGGCGGCAGCGCCCAGGGCCACTGCCCACACCGCAGCGCCAATGCCGTTGAGCAGCAGGTAGCGGCGTGGCGGATAGCCCGACAAGCCAATTGCCACCGGCATCACCGTGCGCAGGCCATAGACGAAGCGGAAGCTCAGTACCCAGATGTCCGGGTGGCGGCGGATATGGTCCAGGGCACGGTCGCCCATAGCCTGCCAGCGCGGCCTGCGCGCCAGGATTGCGCGGCCATGGCGGCGACCCATGAAGTACCACAGCTGGTCGCCGACATAGCTGCCGAAGAAGGCCACCACGCACACCATGTTGATGTCCATGTAACCGCGGAACGCAAGAAATCCCGCAAGCACCAGGATGGTCTCACCTTCAAAAAATGTGCCGAGAAAAAGGGCAAAGTAGCCGAAATCCTGCAGGAATTGTTGAAGCATCTTCTGGGGTGCTGGCGAAATGAACGCGCAGCCTACCCCTTCGCGGGCCGTGGGGAAAGTGTCCAAATGTGTCTCGACGTGAACAATTCCTACATGGTGATTGCCTGTGGCGACACGTCGCAGGGTTGCCCAAGGGTGTAACACAGGCGTCATAATGGCCGCTTATAACTGTCGCGCTGCCCGCCTGCGCGGGCTCAGGAGTCTGCCGTGAGCTTTACCCCCGCCAACCGTATGTTTCCTGCCACACGTCTGCGTCGCAATCGCCGCGACGAGTTTTCCCGTCGCCTGGTGCGTGAAAACACCCTGACGGTCGATGACCTGATTTTGCCGGTATTCGTTCTGGATGGTGAAAACCGCCGGGAAGAAGTGCCGTCCATGCCAGGTGTCGAGCGCTTGTCGATCGACTTGCTGCTGGAAGCTGCGCAGTCCTGGGTAGAACTGGGAATTCCGGCCTTGGCACTGTTCCCGGTAACCCCAGTCGAGAAAAAGACCCTGGATGGCGCCGAAGCGTGGAACCCGGATGGCATTGCCCAGCGCGCTACCCGCGCCCTGCGTGAACGCTTCCCGGAGCTTGGGGTGATCACCGATGTTGCCCTCGACCCGTTCACCACCCATGGCCAGGACGGCATCCTCGACGAAGACGGCTACGTGCAGAACGACATCACCGTCGATGCGCTGGTGCGCCAGGCGCTGTCCCACGCCGAGGCTGGCGCGCAAGTGGTGGCGCCTTCTGACATGATGGACGGCCGCCTCGGCGCGATCCGCGAGGCGCTGGAAGTCGCCGGTCACGTCAACGTGCGCATCATGGCCTACTCGGCCAAGTACGCCAGTGCCTACTATGGGCCGTTCCGCGATGCGGTAGGCTCGGCGCTCAACCTTGGCAAGGCCAACAAGGCGTCGTACCAGATGGACCCGGCCAACAGCGACGAGGCCCTGCACGAAGTGGCCACTGACCTGGCCGAAGGTGCCGATATGGTCATGGTCAAGCCAGGCATGCCGTACCTGGATATCGTTTACCGGGTCAAAACCGAGTTCAAGGTGCCGACCTTTGTCTATCAGGTCAGCGGCGAGTACGCCATGCACATGGCGGCAATTCAGAATGGCTGGCTGAGCGAGGCCGTGATCCTCGAATCGCTAACCGCTTTCAAACGTGCAGGCGCCGATGGCATTCTCACTTATTTCGCCGTTCGCGCCGCCCAATTGTTGAGAGGGCAGTAACGCCCTTCAGGAACGTCAGATGAATAACGAAGTGCTATCCCCGGTCGACATCAAGGATGCTCAAGCGCTACCGCAAGAGCTGACGCAAACGCCGCCAGACCTTGAGCCGGTGGCCGAACCTGTGATCGAAGCGGTTGCCGACGCTGCGCTCGAAACCGCCGCGCCGACCCCTGCGCCGGCGCCGGCGATTCCGGTGCCGGGGCTGGACGACAGCAGCCTGTACATTCATCGCGAGCTCTCGCAGCTGCAGTTCAACTTCCGCGTGCTGGAACAGGCGCTGGACGAGTCGTATCCGCTGCTCGAGCGCTTGAAGTTCCTGCTGATCTTCTCCAGCAACCTCGACGAGTTCTTCGAGATCCGCGTCGCTGGCCTGAAGAAGCAGATCAATTTTGCCCGTGAGCTGGCCGGCGCCGACGGCCTGCAGCCGCATCAGGCCCTGAGCCGGATCAGCGAGCTGGTGCACCACGAAGTGGATCGCCAGTACGCGATCCTCAACGACGTGCTGCTGCCAGAGATGGAAAAGCACAACATTCGCTTCATTCGTCGTCGTAACTGGACGCCGAAGATCAAGACCTGGGTGCGGCGTTTCTTCCGCGACGAGATCGCGCCGATCATCACCCCGATCGGCCTCGATCCGACCCACCCGTTCCCGTTGCTGGTGAACAAGAGCCTGAACTTCATCGTCGAGCTCGAAGGGGTCGATGCATTCGGCCGCGATTCGGGCCTGGCGATCATCCCCGCGCCGCGTTTGCTGCCTCGGGTGATTCGCGTACCGGAGGAGGTGGGCGGCACCGGTGCCAACTACGTATTCCTCTCGTCGATGATTCACGCCCACGCCGATGATTTGTTCCAGGGCATGAAGGTCAAGGGTTGCTATCAGTTCCGCCTGACCCGTAACGCCGACCTGGCGCTGGACTCGGAAGAGGTCGACGACCTTGCCCGCGCCCTGCGTGGTGAGCTGTTCTCGCGTCGCTACGGCGATGCGGTGCGCCTGGAAGTCGCCGACACCTGCCCCAAGCATCTGTCCGATTACCTGCTCAAGCAGTTCAGTTTGAGCGAGAACGAGCTGTATCAGGTCAATGGTCCGGTCAACCTGACCCGGCTGTTCAGCATCACCGGCCTGGAAAGCCACCCGGAGCTGCAGTACCTGCCGTTCACCCCGGCGATCCCCAAGCTGCTGCAGAACGCCGAAAACATCTTCAGCGTGGTCAGCAAGCAGGACATCCTGCTGATGCACCCCTTCGAGTCGTTCACCCCGGTGGTCGACCTGCTGCGCCAGGCAGCCAAAGACCCGCACGTGCTCGCCGTGCGCCAGACCCTGTACCGCAGCGGCGCCAACTCGGAGATCGTCGACGCACTGGTCGACGCAGCGCGTAACGGCAAGGAAGTCACTGCGGTGATCGAGCTGCGTGCGCGCTTCGACGAAGAGTCCAACCTGCAGATGGCCAGCCGCCTGCAGGCGGCCGGCGCGGTGGTGATCTATGGCGTAGTCGGCTTCAAGACCCACGCCAAGATGATGCTGATCCTGCGTCGCGAGCAGGGCGAAATCGTCCGCTACGCGCACCTCGGCACCGGCAACTACCACGCCGCCAACGCCCGTCTGTATACCGACTACAGCCTGCTGACTTCGGATGACGCGCTGTGCGAAGACGTTGGCAAGCTGTTCAGCCAACTGATCGGCATGGGCAAGACCCTGCGCATGAAAAAGCTCCTGCATGCGCCGTTCACGCTGAAAAAGGGCATGCTCGACATGATTGCCCGCGAGACCCAGTGCGCGCTCGACGGCAAGCCGGCGCACATCATCGCCAAGTTCAACTCGTTGACCGACGCGAAGATCATCCGCGCGCTGTACAAGGCCAGCCAGTCAGGTGTACGTATCGATCTGGTGGTACGTGGCATGTGCTGCCTGCGCCCGGGCATCGCCGGGGTTTCGCACAATATTCACGTACGCTCGATCATCGGCCGCTTCCTTGAGCACACGCGGGTGTTTTACTTCCTCAATGGCGGCGAAGAGCAGATCTTCCTGTCGAGTGCCGACTGGATGGAGCGCAACCTCGATAAACGCGTCGAGACCTGCTTCCCCGTCGAGGGCAAGAAGCACTTGCTGCGGGTCAAGAAGGAGCTGGAAAGCTACCTGACCGACAACACTCAGGCGTGGATCCTGCAGTCCGACGGCCGCTACGTGCGCAGCACGCCAACCGGCAACCAGAACCCGCGCAGTGCCCAGGCGACCCTGCTGGAGCGCCTGAGCAACCCGGTCCTCAACGTACGCTGAGGACGAAGCCGACCCGGGCCAGCCACTCCGCCTCGTTGGCGAAGTCGGCCTGGGTCAGCGGGTGCTGTTCCAGCCAACCGTCCGGGAATACTACTTCCAGGCTATTTTCGTGGGCTTGCAGCACCACTTTGGGCATCTCTTGGGTGCCGCGGATGTGGTGGAAGAGGATGGCAAAGCGCAGCAGGACGCACAGGCGAATCAGCTGGCTGCCTTCATCACCGAACTCGGCGAATTTATCCTTGGGAATGTTCCGCCGATGGCCGCGCACCAGCAGCGCGAGCATCTGCTGGTCTTCACGCGAGAAACCGGCCAGGTCGGAGTGCTCGATCAGGTAGGCGCCGTGCTTGTGGTAGTGATAGTGGGCGATGTCCAGGCCCACCTCATGGACCTTGGCCGACCAGCTCAGCAGGTCGCGCCAGTTGCCTTCTTCCAGATCCCAGTCTTTGGCCACTTGATCAAACGCGTGCAGCGCCTTGCGTTCGACCCGCGCGGCCTGGCCGTGGTCGACGTGGTAGCGCTCCATCAACGAATTGAGGGTGCGCTCGCGCACATCTTCGTGGTGATGGCGGCCAAGCAGGTCGAACAGCACACCTTCACGCAGGGCGCCGTCGCAGTGGTCCATGCGTTGCAGTTCGAGTGCATCGAAAATGGCTTCGAGAATCGCCAGGCCGGCCGGGAAGATCGTGCGGCGGTCAGGCTTGACCCCTTCGAAGTCGATCTTGTCGGTGTCGCCCAGCTTGAACAGCTTGCGTTTGACCCAAGCCAGGCCTTCGGCATTGACCTCACCGTTGCCCAGGCCGCCAGCCTTGATCGCCGCGCCGATGGCGCGAATGGTCCCGGACGAGCCGATCGCTTCGTCCCAGGTCAGCCGGTGCAGGGCGGTTTCGATGCTCATCAGCTCCAGGCGCGCAGCGGTGTAGGCCTGGGCGTAGCGCGCCGGGGTGATCTTGCCGTCGCGGAAGTAGCGCTGGGTATAGCTGACGCAGCCCATTTGCAGGCTCTCGCGCAGCAACGGCTCGAAGCGCTGGCCAATGATGAACTCGGTGCTGCCGCCACCAATGTCGGCGACCAGGCGCTTGCCCGGATTGTCGGCCAGGGTGTGCGACACGCCGAGGTAGATCAGGCGCGCTTCTTCACGGCCGGAGATGACCTCGACCGGGTGGCCGAGGATAGCTTCGGCGCGCTGGATGAATTCGTTGCGGTTGCGCGCTTCGCGCAGCGCGTTGGTGCCGACGATGCGCACGGCGCCATCGGGCATGCCGTTGATCAGCTGGGCGAAGCGCTTGAGGCACTCCAGGCCGCGCTGCATGGCTTCTTCGCTGAGGCGGCGCTCTTCGTCGATACCGGCGGCCAGCTGAACCTTCTCGCCCTGCCGCTCAAGAATGCGGATTTCCGTGTGGTGGGCCTTGGCCACGACCATGTGGAAACTGTTGGAGCCCAGGTCGATGGCGGCGATCAGGGATAGGTTCTTCGCGGAGTTCTGCGGCATGATTTTCGAGATTCTCGGTCGGTTACCTGGCAATCCTGCCACGAACGCGGGCATACGCCAACGCGTGGCTGGGCAAGGTTTGATGCAAAGCAAGGTGCGCACGGATCGTATGACACCTATGTGACAGTTTCGATGCGGGGTGTCTTGCTCCACTATAGTTACACTCAATCGTCCGCGACTTCCTGTAGCCAGCCGGTGCAGCTATGATGGGCCACGATTTTGCTTTCCACCTGGAGATATCCATGAGCAACGACCTGATCAAACATGTCACCGACGCCACCTTCGAGGCCGAAGTCCTGAAGGCAGAAGGCCCGGTGCTGGTCGACTACTGGGCTGAATGGTGCGGCCCATGCAAGATGATCGCTCCAGTCCTGGACGACATCGCCACTACCTACGAGGGTAAACTGACCGTCGCCAAGCTGAATATCGACGACAACCAGGAAACCCCGGCCAAGCACGGCGTGCGTGGCATCCCGACGCTGATGCTGTTCAAGAACGGTAACGTCGAGGCAACCAAGGTCGGCGCGCTGTCGAAATCACAACTGGCTGCGTTCATCGACGCCAACCTGTGATGTGAAAAGGCCCCGGTAAATCCGGGGCTTTTCTTTTTGCGAACCCTAGACGCGCAAAAAAGCAAGTGTTACATTCGGCCTCGCACTGTTTCTTCAAGTGCCCCCTGCACGCCGTCGCCGAAGCATCCCAATTCGAATCAGTACGCGATCCTGTCGCCTTCTTGCGGCGCGGCTTCATTAAGCCAGAAGCTTAATTCTCCCTTCTTACATGATTACGTCCACTCCCCTTATGAACCTGACTGAACTCAAGCAAAAGCCGATTACTGATCTGCTAGAAATGGCCGAACAGATGGGCATTGAAAACATGGCCCGTTCGCGCAAGCAGGACGTGATTTTCGCCCTGTTGAAAAAACACGCTAAGAGCGGCGAAGAGATCTCGGGTGACGGCGTGCTGGAGATTCTCCAGGATGGTTTCGGTTTCCTGCGGTCGGCTGATGCGTCCTACCTGGCCGGCCCTGACGATATCTACGTCTCGCCCAGCCAGATCCGTCGCTTCAACCTGCGTACCGGTGACACCATCGTTGGCAAGATTCGCCCGCCAAAGGAAGGGGAGCGTTACTTCGCGCTGCTCAAGGTCGACACGATCAACTACGACCGTCCAGAAAACGCGAAGAACAAGATCCTCTTCGAGAACCTGACGCCGTTGTTCCCCAACAAGCGCCTGAAGATGGAAGCCGGCAACGGCTCCACCGAGGACTTGACCGGGCGTGTGATCGACCTGTGCGCGCCGATCGGCAAGGGCCAGCGTGGCCTGATCGTCGCTCCGCCAAAAGCGGGCAAGACGATCATGCTGCAGAACATCGCTGCCAACATCACCCGTAACAATCCCGAGTGCCACCTGATCGTTCTGCTGATCGACGAGCGCCCGGAAGAAGTTACCGAGATGCAACGCACCGTGCGCGGCGAAGTGGTTGCTTCGACCTTCGACGAGCCGCCAACCCGCCACGTGCAGGTTGCCGAAATGGTCATCGAAAAGGCCAAGCGCCTGGTTGAGCACAAGAAAGACGTGGTCATCCTGCTCGACTCGATCACCCGTCTGGCCCGTGCCTACAACACCGTCATCCCGAGCTCCGGCAAGGTCCTGACCGGTGGTGTCGATGCCCATGCGCTCGAGAAGCCAAAGCGCTTCTTCGGTGCTGCGCGTAACATCGAAGAAGGCGGCTCGTTGACCATCATCGCTACCGCGCTGGTTGAAACCGGCTCGAAGATGGATGAAGTGATCTACGAAGAGTTCAAAGGTACCGGTAACATGGAACTGCCTTTGGACCGTCGTATCGCCGAGAAACGTGTGTTCCCTGCCATCAACATCAACAAGTCGGGCACGCGTCGTGAAGAGCTGCTGACTGCTGATGACGAGCTGCAGCGCATGTGGATCCTGCGCAAGCTGCTGCACCCGATGGACGAGATCGCCGCTATCGAGTTCTTGATCGACAAGCTCAAGCAGACCAAGACCAACGACGAGTTCTTCCTGTCGATGAAGCGCAAGTAAGCTTCGCGCTTAATACGCTGAAGATTTGGGGCCGCTGCGCGCCCCTTCGCGGCGGTCCGGCGTTCCGGTGAGCCCGCTCCCACAGGGTTATATAAGTGGGAGCGGGCTCACCGGAACGCCGGACCGCCGCGAAGGGGCGCGCAGCGGCCCCAAGTCATTTTGGCATCCTACAAAAGCCTGATCGGCGCTACACTCTGCACCCCGACCGATACGGCCAACACGAGGCTTACGCATGCAGTATCGCGATTTGCGCGACTTTATCCGTGGCCTGGAGCAGCGCGGCGAACTCAAGCGCATCCAGGTTCCGATTTCACCCGTCCTGGAAATGACCGAAGTCTGCGATCGCACCTTGCGTGCCAAGGGCCCGGCGTTGCTGTTCGAAAAGCCTGTCGGTTTCGACATCCCGGTGCTGGGCAACCTGTTCGGCACACCGGAGCGGGTCGCCATGGGGATGGGCGCCGAGTCGGTTGCAGAGCTGCGCGAGATCGGCAAGCTGCTGGCCTTCCTCAAGGAGCCCGAGCCGCCCAAGGGTCTCAAGGATGCCTGGTCGAAGCTGCCGATCTTCAAGAAAGTCGTGTCGATGGCGCCCAAGGTGGTCAAGGACGCGGTGTGCCATGAGGTGGTGATCGAGGGCGACGACGTCGACCTCAGCCAGCTGCCGATTCAGCATTGCTGGCCGGGCGACGTCGCGCCGCTGATTACCTGGGGCCTGACCGTCACCCGCGGGCCGAACAAAGAGCGGCAGAACCTGGGCATCTATCGCCAGCAGGTGATCGGCCGCAACAAAGTCATCATGCGCTGGTTGAGCCATCGAGGCGGCGCGCTGGACTATCGCGAGTGGTGCGAGAAGCACCCGGGCCAGCCGTTCCCGGTGGCAGTGGCGCTCGGCGCCGACCCGGCGACCATCCTTGGCGCGGTCACGCCGGTGCCGGATACCTTGTCCGAGTACGCCTTTGCCGGCCTGCTACGCGGTAACCGTACCGAGCTGGCCAAGTGCCGCGGCAGCGACCTGCAGGTGCCGGCCACGGCGGAAATCATCCTTGAAGGGGTTATCCACCCTGGCGAGATGGCCCCGGAAGGCCCGTATGGCGATCACACCGGCTACTACAACGAAGTCGACAGCTTCCCGGTGTTCACCATCGAGCGCATCACCCATCGGCGTAATCCGATCTATCACAGCACCTATACCGGCCGGCCACCGGATGAGCCGGCGATTCTGGGTGTGGCCCTGAACGAAGTGTTCGTGCCGATCCTGCAGAAGCAGTTCCCGGAGATCACCGACTTCTACCTGCCGCCGGAAGGCTGCTCGTACCGTATGGCGGTGGTGACCATCAAGAAGCAGTACCCAGGCCATGCCAAGCGGGTAATGCTCGGTGTGTGGTCGTTCCTGCGACAGTTCATGTACACCAAGTTCGTTATTGTCACCGACGACGATATCAATGCCCGCGACTGGAACGACGTGATCTGGGCCGTCACCACGCGCATGGACCCCAAGCGTGATACGGTGATGATCGACAACACGCCGATCGACTACCTGGATTTTGCCTCACCGGTGTCGGGGCTTGGCTCGAAGATGGGACTGGACGCCACACACAAGTGGCCGGGCGAGACAACACGCGAATGGGGCCGGGTCATCGTCAAGGACGATGCCGTCACCCGCCGTATCGATGAGCTGTGGGATCAGTTGGGAATAGATTGATGCAGGTAACGTTGCAGCCCTCCGGGGCGGTACTGGCGCTGGAGCCCGGTGAAAGGATTCTTGATGGTGCGCGGCGCCTGGGTTATGACTGCCCGAGCAGCTGTCGTAATGGCAACTGCCATGTCTGCGCGGCACTGCTGGTCGAAGGCCGGGTGCGCCAGGACGGTGAAGTGCGCGATCACGGCGAGCTGTTCACCTGCATTGCCGAGCCGCTGGAAGACTGCGTGCTGCTCTGGGACGGCGTTCTGGCCCTGGGCGAGCTGCCGCTGCGCACGCTGGCCTGCACGGTCAGCGAGTGTGTCGAGGTTGGTGGTGATGTCTGGCGCGTGCGCCTGCGTGCCCCCGCTGGCAAGCCGCTGCGCTACCACGCCGGCCAATACCTGATGATCGAGCGCGATGGCGCCGACAAGGCGGCCTTCTCGCTGGCCTCCGCGCCACATGCCGGGCGGGACCTGGAGCTGCACGTACTGGCCCGCGAGCCCAGCTCGGTGGCATTGATTGAGCAATTGCAGCGCGACGGCCTGGCGCGTATTCAGATGCCGTTTGGCGACACCCACCTGGCCGAGCTGCCGGATGGGCCGCTGGTGTTGATCGCCGCCGGCACCGGCATGGGCCAGATGCACAGCCTGATCGAGCACTGCCGGGCCAACGGCTTCAAGCACCCGGTGCACCTGTACTGGGGCGTGCGTCGCCCTGAGGACTTCTACGCGCTCGAGCACTGGGAAGAGTGGCAGCGCTTGCCCAACCTGTTCCTGCACAAGGTGGTCAGCGACCTGTGTGGTTGGGAAGGGCGCTGCGGCATGCTCCACGAGGCGGTTTGCGAAGATATCGCTGACCTTAATGACGTTCACGTGTACGCCAGCGGCTCGCCCAACATGGTATATGCCACGCTGGATGCTCTGGTCGAAGCCGGTATGGACGCCCATCGCATGCGCGCAGATGTATTTGCCTACGCCCCGCGGGGTTGATCGCTAATAACCAAAGTTGTTCGACTTGATTATAAGGCGGTAAGTCTTACCGCCCTTGCCAATAACTTTATCTATACTCGCAACAGCACTGCACATTCGCCTGCAGTGCCCATGTTGCGGCTGCTCCTGCCTGCGTCAGGGCTTGTAATACGGTGCCTTTCTGCCGTACGGTAAGTCCAGCGCAGCGCCAGTGAGTTACAGTGGCGCTCATTGTAAGTTCTCGGGGAATAATGGCGGCAGCTTATGTCGGCACTTGAAAGTCTATCCTGGAAAGTTTCCTATCCGCCGTCGCTGGACTGTGGTCAGCAATTCACGCGCGAGCAACTGTCAGTTTCTATGCAGTCGACCATGTCGCGTCACCGTGGCGGGCCAGTGTGGTTGTTTGCCTATGGTTCGCTGATCTGGCGGCCGGAGTGCAACTCTGTCGAACGTCAGCGTGCGCGCGTGCACGGTTATCATCGCGGGCTGTACCTGTGGTCGCATGAGCACCGCGGCACACCCGAGTGCCCGGGGCTGGTGTTTGGCCTGGATCGCGGCGGCTCGTGCAGCGGCTTTGCCTACCGGCTGGACGACAGCAATCTGGATGACTCGCTGATGGCCCTGTGGCAACGGGAGATGCCGTACCCGGCCTATCGCCCGCACTGGCTGACCTGCCGGCTCGACAATGGCAGCAAGGTGCAAGCCTTGGGTTTCGTGCTGGAGCGGCACTTGCCGTGTTACGCCGGCGACCTGCCGGATGGGCTGCTGAGCCAGATCCTGGCCAGCGCCAGCGGGCGCTTCGGCACCACCCGCGATTATGTCGAGCAGACCTTGAACGCGCTGCGCAGCCATCAGATGCCGGATCGCAATCAGGAAGCACGCTTTCGCCGCTGCCATAACCTGCGCGAGGTTTGAGCCCCGCGCAGGCCTCGTTCAGCGGGTCTGCACCACCAGCTTGCCCACCGCCTTGCGCTGCGCCAGTTGCTCTATGGCGCTGCCGGCTTCGGCCAGTGGGTAGGTTTTCGACACCAGTGGTTTGATCTTGCCCTCGGCGTGCCAGGCGAACAGTTGACGGAAGTTGGCGGCGTTGTCCTGTGGCTGACGCTGGGCAAATGCACCCCAGAACACTCCCACTACCGCCGCGCCCTTGAGCAGTGCCAGATTGACCGCCAACTGCGGGATTAGGCCGCTGGCAAAGCCCACCACCAGCAGCCGGCCGTTCCAGGCCAGGCCGCGCACCGCCTGGTCGAACAGCTCGCCGCCGACCGGGTCGTAGATCACGTCAACGCCCTGGCCGCCGGTCAGACGCTTGATTTCATCCTTGAGCGAGCTTGTGCTGTAGTCGATCAGCTCATCTGCACCGGCAGCCTTGGCTACCGCCAGCTTGTCGGCGCTGCTGGCTGCGGCGATCACCTTGGCACCCATGGCTTTGCCGATCTCCACGGCGGCCAGGCCGACGCCACCGGAAGCGCCCAGCACCAACAGTGTTTCTCCAGGCTGCAGGTTGGCCCGCTGGCGCAGTGCGTGCAGCGAAGTGCCGTAGGTCATGCCCAGCGCGGCGGCGGTGGTGAAGTCCATGCTGTCGGGGATTGGCAGCACGTTGTAGTAGGGGACCGCGACCTGCTCGGCAAACGCGCCCCAGCCGGTCAGCGCCATGACCCGCTGGCCCACCTCGAACGCGCCGGCCTTGGCGCCCACCGCCGCAACCACCCCGGCCGCTTCGCCACCCGGCGAGAACGGCAGCGGTGGCTGGAACTGGTATTTGCCTTCGATGATCAGCGTGTCAGGGAAGTTGACCCCGGCGGCGTGCACGTCGAGCAGGACCTCGTTGATCTTCGGCTGGGGGCTGGCGACGTCTGCAAGCACAAGGTCGCGCGCCGGGCCCAGGGTTTTGCACAACACGGCTTTCATCGGGGCTATTCCTTTGCAGGTGATGGCCGATAAGTGTAGGAGGACTGCTTGCCCGGTCAACGAGCATGCTCGGCCCTGATGGCCCGGCATAAGCCCGGGCTTGGGTTTGCGCGACGTGCTGGGTAAGCTGGCGCCAACTGTATGTGAGGAGCGAATTCGTGAAAGCGTGGATCTTGATGGTTATGGCGCTGATGCTGCCAATGGCGGCGATGGCCGAGGAAGCCGCAGAAGGCGCGCCGAAGGTTGCCTATATCAGCCTGAGCCCGCCCTTTGTCGGCAACTACGCACTGGATGGCAACAGCAAGCTGCGCGTGTACAAGGCTGACGTGGCCCTGCGCGTGACCGGCGATGCCGCTGCGGCGGCGGTCAAGCACCACGAGCCGCTGATTCGTAATCAGCTGGTGGCGCTGTTCACCCAGCAGGCCGTGGACAGCATGAGTAACGTCGAGGCCAAGGAGCGCCTGCGTCAGGAAGCGTTGAAGCAGGTACAGCAGGTGATGGAGAACGAGGAAGGCAAGCCGATCGTCGAGGACCTGCTGTTCAATAACCTGATCGTGCAGTAAAGCCAACCGGGGCCGCTCTGCGGCCCTTCGCGGCGGTCCGGCGTCCCGGTAAACCCGCTCCCACAGGGTTCAGCGGCGTTTGTCGAAATTCGGTTTCAAAACCGCTGTGATCCTTGTGGGAGCGGTTTACCGGGACGCCGGACCGCCGCGAAGGGCTGCAAAGCAGCCCCCTCTGCTTTCCACTACTTGGCCAAGGTCAGGATCGCAGCCCACTGCTTCAAGGTCACCGGCATTACCGACAGGCGCGTGCCTTTTTGCACCAGCGGCATCTCCTCTAGAGCTGCCTGCTGCTTGAGCAAGCCCAGCCCGAGCAAAGGCTTGAAGGTGCGCACATGGGCGACATCGACGGCGCTCCAGGGGTTCTTGTCGGCGCTGGCCTTGGCATCGTGGTAGTGACTCTGCGGGTCAAGTGCCGTAGGGTCGGGGTACGCCGCTGCAACAATTTTGGCGATACCGGCAATCCCCGGCTGCGGGCAGCTTGAGTGATAGAAGAAAAACTCGTCGCCAACCGCCATGGCCCTGAGGAAATTGCGCGCCTGGTAGTTGCGCACCCCGTCCCAGCGCGCTTCGCCGAGGCGTTTGAGGTCATCGATGGACAATTCGTCCGGCTCGGATTTCATCAGCCAATAGGCCATGGGCGCTGCTCCTGACATAGTCTGAAATAACTAGTTTCATGAAACCGACAGCCGGTTGACGTCAACGTTTGCGTGTCGGCTCCGGTTGGCGGAAAATGCGCCGATTTTAAGCACTATGCTCAGTCAGCACTGAAAAAGCTGGCAAGACCGAATCAGTTGCCAGGGGGCAATCAATGAACAAACGCAAACCGGACCTGCTGTGGATCCTGGTCTTTATCTTCGGTCTTGGGGTCGTTACCACCGGTTATGCGCAGAGTTTGCTGGAGCGAAAGATGGACGTCGCCTACCAGACTCCCGTCGAGCAAGCGCCACAGCAGCGCTGAAGTCATTGCGCGCTCAATTGCGCGCCAGGTACCAGTGGCGGTCCGAGACCGTGCCTTGCAGCGTTACATCCCAACTGGCCTGCGCCAGACGCTCGACCTTCTGGCATTCATGCGCCAGGCCCAGCAGCAGCGGTTTCTTCCAGGTCTTGCGCCGGCTCTGATAGGCCAGGCTGCGGTCATAGAACCCGCCCCCCATGCCCAAGCGGCCACCCACTTCGTCAAACCCGACCAACGGCAGCAGGATCAAATCCAGCGCCCAGATTGGCCGTTGCCGCTTGCGCTCGATTACCGGCTCCGGGATGCGAAAGCGATTGCGCTTGAGCACCTCACCCTGGTCGTAACGCTGAAACACCATGCGTGTGGCCGGCCAGGCGTGCAGTACCGGCAGGTAGATCCGCTTGCCGCGCCGATAGCCCTCGCGCAGCAGCAGGCGTGGGTCGATCTCGCCGTCATTGGGCAGGTACAGGGCAATGTGGCGGGCGCGGCGGAATAACGGATGCTGGGCCAGCTGACGGTACAGGCCGCGAGACGCCTGACGCTGTTGTGCAGGCGTAAGGGCGCGGCGTGCGTTACGCAGTTGGCGACGAAGTTGCGGGCGGGTGAGGGGCGCGGTGTCGGTCATGGCACAGAGGTCCCGGAGGTGTCGGCCGCCGTGGCGGCCAGACCAGTTGCCCGCCAGAGCAGGCGAGCAATGCAGAATTCAGGCTCCCCGATAAGACCGCTATCGGCGTAGCCCTTGAACCCGAAAGTTCAAGGTGGAGATTGCAGGGGGCGTTAAGGCTTTCCGTCGGGCGGACATGCACACCGGCCCCAGCGTGCAACCCCCGTGGTTGTGCGTATCGGCTCAGGGACATAACCGACTGGCGCATCTCCCAGGGAGTGACGCCAGTATACCGATCTCAGCCGTTTTTGGTACCCGTGTCGTCGGCCAATGCGCTATCGACGCGCTCGAGCAGGTCACGCACCTGCTCGCGGGTAGTACCGCCGCTGGCCACTTCAGGGGTTTCCTGGCGGTGGAGCATTTCGTGGGTAATGTTCAAGGCCGCCATCACCGCAATGCGATCGGCGCCGATGACTTTGCCGCTGCTGCGGATCTCGCGCATCTTGCCATCCAGATAGCGCGCGGCGCTGACCAGGTTGCTGCGCTCTTCGGGCGGGCAGATGATCGAGTAGTCTTTGTCGAGGATCTGTACGGTGACGCTATTGCTTGAACTCATGAGTCTTGCTCCAGGGCCTTGAGCCGCAAGATCATGGATTCGACCTTACGCCTTGCGATCTCATTTTTTTCAATGAGGTGGGCGCGCTCTTCGCGCCAGGAAGTTTCCTGCGCTAATAGGAGTGCATTTTGCCATTTAAGTTGCTCGACGCGCTCGATCAGCAGCTCGAAACGGCTCATCAGCGCTTGCAGGTCGTTGTCTTGCATGGGGGGCACTCGTTTCGCTCCATCGTTTACGGCCTGGCCATGATGCCGGTGCCGGGCCTTGGGCGGCCAGTGCCGATGGTCTTGGCGCGCCTGCCGGTGCTAGGATACAAGGTCTTCATTCTAGACATTGCGCCGTCTGGCGCCTAGCAGCCCATGCCTAATACTCAATCGCCGTACACCGCTTTCGCCGCATTGCTCTCGAGCAATGGCCACCCTGTCTCCCCCGCCGAGCTGCACGGCCTGTTGATTGGCCGCAGCTGCGCCGGCGCAGGCTTCGATGCCGAGGCCTGGTTGGCCGACGCCGCCAACGCCCTCGAGGTCGAACCGAACGACTCTGTGCGCAACGCCCTGATCGGCCTGCAGGAGATGGTCAAGGCCGAACTCACCGGCGATGACGTCGCTCTGGTGCTGTTGCTGCCGGGTGATGAACAACCGCTGACCGAACGTGCCGCCGCCCTTGGCGAATGGTGCCAGGGCTTCATCGCCGGCTTCGGCTTGAACGCCGGTGGCAAGGACCTGTCCACCGAAGCCAAGGCAGTGCTGCAGGACCTGGTGGCGATTTCGCAGGTGCAAGACGCCCTGGAAGAATCCGAGGACGGCGAGAGCGACTACATGGAAGTCACCGAGTACCTGCGCGTCGCGCCGCTGCTGCTGTTCACCGAGCTGGCCGCGCCAGTTGCGCCTGCCCCCAAGCCATCGCTGCACTGATCAATCGGGGTCGTCTGCCCATGAGCCACATACCCAAGGCCGAGTATGCCCGTCGGCGCAAGGCGCTGATGGCGCAGATGGTCCCCAACAGCATCGCCATCCTGCCCGCCGCTGCGGTTGCCATTCGCAACCGTGATGTCGAGCACGTGTACCGTCAGGACAGCGACTTCCAGTACCTCAGCGGCTTTCCCGAGCCTGAGGCGGTCATTGTTCTGATCCCCGGTCGCGAGCATGGCGAATACGTGCTGTTCTGCCGTGAACGCAACCCGGAGCGCGAGCTTTGGGACGGCTTGCGTGCCGGTCAGGAAGGTGCCCTGCGCGAGTATGGCGCGGACGATGCATTTCCGATTACCGACATCGACGAGATCCTGCCTGGCCTGATCGAAGGCCGCGAGCGGGTGTACACGGCGATGGGCAGCAACCCTGAGTTCGACCGGCGCTTGATGGACTGGATCAACCTGATTCGCTCCAAGGCCCGCCTCGGTGCGCAGCCGCCCAACGAGTTCGTTGCGCTGGATCATCTGCTGCACGATATGCGCCTGTATAAATCGGCAGCAGAAGTGAAGGTCATGCGCGCCGCTGCGGCGATTTCTGCACGGGCCCATGTGCGGGCGATGCAGGCCTGCCGGGCGGGGCTTTACGAATACAGCCTGGAGGCCGAGCTCGATTACGAGTTTCGCAAGGGCGGGGCGAAGATGCCGGCCTATGGCTCGATCGTCGCTGCTGGGCGTAATGGCTGCATCCTGCACTATCAGCAGAACGACGCCGTGCTCAAGGACGGCGACCTGGTGCTGATCGATGCCGGCTGTGAAATCGACTGCTATGCCAGCGATATCACCCGCACGTTCCCGGTCAGCGGGCGTTTTTCCGCTGAGCAGAAAGCCATCTACGAGCTGGTGCTCGAAGCCCAGGCTGCGGCCTTTGCCGAGATCGCCCCAGGCAAGCACTGGAACCACGCCCATGAGGCGACGGTGCGGGTGATTACCGCAGGGCTGGTGCGGCTGGGCTTGCTCAAGGGCGAAGTGCAGGCGCTGATCGACAGCGAGGCCTACCGCGCGTTCTACATGCACCGCGCCGGGCACTGGCTGGGCATGGATGTACACGATGTCGGCGAGTACAAGGTCGGCGGCCAGTGGCGGGTGCTCGAAGTGGGCATGGCGCTGACCGTCGAACCCGGCATTTACATCGGCGCCGACAATCAGGCCGTGGCCAAGAAGTGGCGCGGTATCGGCATCAGGATCGAGGACGACGTGGTGGTTACCAGGCAGGGCTGTGAAATTCTTACCTCCGGCGTGCCGCGGACGGTTGCCGAGATCGAGGCGCTGATGGCCGCTGCCCGCGAGCAGGCGGCATGAGCCGGGTCAACCTGGCAATCATCGGCGGCGGCCTGGTCGGCGCCAGCCTGGCGCTGGCGCTGCAGGCTGGGGCCAAGGCGCGTGGCTGGAAAATCCTGCTGATCGAGCCGTTCGCCCCTGGCGATGCGTTTCAGCCAAGCTACGATGCGCGCTCGTCGGCGTTGTCGTTCGGCACCCGGCAGATCTACCAGCAGTTGGGCCTGTGGCCGGCCATCAGCCAGCGCGCCGAGCCGATTCTGCAGATTCACGTGTCCGACCGCGGTCGCTTTGGCGCCACCCGCTTGGACGCCAGCGAAGAAGGCGTGCCGGCGCTGGGCTATGTGGTGGAAAACGCCTGGCTCGGCCAGTGCCTGTGGCAGGGCCTGGACCCGGAAGTGGTGAGCTGGCGATGCCCGGCCGAGGTCAAGGCGATGCAGCCGATCGAAGGCGGTTACCGCTTGCAGCTGGATGACGACACCAGCCTTGAGTGTGACCTGGCTGTGCTGGCTGACGGTGGTCGCTCGGGCTTGCGCGAGCAGCTGGGCATCCATGTGCAGCGCCGGCCTTATCAGCAGAGTGCCTTGATCGCCAATATCACCCCCGGTGAGGCCCACGGCGGTCAGGCCTTCGAGCGCTTTACCGAACAGGGGCCTATGGCTTTGCTGCCATTGCCGGACAACCGCTGCGCGCTGGTCTGGACCCGCCAGGGGATGGACGCCAAGCGCCTGGCCGAGATCGACGAGCGCAACTTCCTCGCCGAGCTGCAGCAGGTCTTTGGCTACCGCCTCGGCGCACTGCGCCAGGTTGGCGCGCGGCATTTGTATCCGCTGGCGCTGGTGGCTGCCAGCGAGCAGGTGCGCCCGCATCTGGTGGTCCTCGGCAATGCCGCGCACAGCCTGCACCCGATTGCCGGGCAGGGCTTCAACCTGTCACTACGCGATGTGCAGGCGCTGGCTGAAGGCTTGCTGGCCGGCCCGCCGCACCCCGGCGACCTGGCGACCCTGCAGACCTATCAGCAGCGCCAGCAACTCGACCAGAGCCTGACCATCGGCTTCTCCGATCAGGTCACGCGGATGTTCGGCAGCAGCCAGCCGTTGCTGGCCACCGGACGCAACCTGGGTTTGCTTGGCCTTGATCTGTTGCCGCCGGCCAAGCGCTGGTTCGCTCGCCAGGCGATGGGCCTGGGCACCCGCAGCGATCTGCGGGGTCGCCTGTGAGCGATTCGCGTCGGCTGGCGCGCAAGGCCCGCATGCTGCGCTGGTTGCTGAATATCTACCCGCCGTACCTGGGTGCTGGTATTCGGGTGCAGCAGATCAGCCCCGACATGAGCCACATCAAAGTGCGCATGAAGCTCACCCGCTGGAACCGCAACTACGTCGGCACCCAGTTCGGCGGCAGCCTGTATTCGATGGTCGACCCGTTCTACATGCTGTTGCTGATCGAGCGTCTGGGCAGCGAGTACATTGTCTGGGACAAGGCCGCCAGCATCGATTTCATCTCACCGGGCAAAGGCCCGGTGTATGCCGAGTTCAATGTCGATGACGCGCTGCTGGCCGAGATTCGCCAGCAGACCGCCAGCGGCAAGAAGTACCTGCCGCGGCTGCAGGTCGACATCCGCGACGGCGCCGGTGAACTGGTGGCGCGGGTCGATAAAACTCTTTATGTACGGCTCAAGCCGCAAGTGAGGCAGGCGTAAGGCATGGAAACGCGCGCAGATGTACTGATTGTCGGTGCCGGTATGGTCGGCAGCGCCCTGGCCCTGGCATTGCGCCACAGCGGCCTGCAAGTTGTCCTGCTCGACGGCGGCCCATTGTCGGTCAAGCCGTTTGACCAGCAAGCCGCGTTCGAGCCGCGGGTCAGTGCCTTGTCGGCAGCCAGCCAGCGCATCCTCGAGCGTCTCGGCGCCTGGGATGGCATTGTCGCCCGGCGCCTGTCGCCGTACACCGACATGCATGTGTGGGATGGCAGCGGCACCGGCCAGATCCACTTCTCGGCGGCCAGTGTGCACGCCGACCTGCTGGGCCACATCGTCGAAAACCGGGTAGTCCAGGACGGCCTGCTGGAGCGCTTGCTCGACAGCGACATCGGCCTGCTGGCCAATGCCCGCCTGGAGCAGATGCGCCGCTCCGGTGATGAGTGGCTGCTGACCCTGGCCGATGGCCGTCGCCTGCGCGCGCCACTGGTCATCGCTGCCGATGGCGCCAACTCGGCGGTGCGCCACCTGACCGGCTGCGAAACCCGCGAGTGGGACTACCTGCACCAGGCCATCGTCACCAGTGTGCGCTGCAGCGAGGCGCACCAGGCCACCGCCTGGCAGCGCTTCACCGACGAGGGGCCGCTGGCGTTTCTGCCACTGGCGCGTGATGGCGGCCAGCAGTGGTGTTCGATCGTCTGGTCGACTACCCCAGAGCAGGCCGAGCAACTGATGAAGCATGATGATGCCGCCTTCGCCGAGGCGCTGCAGCGCGCCTTTGAGGGGCGTCTGGGTCAAGTCCTTGAGGTTGACCCTCGGGTCTGCGTGCCGCTGCGCCAGCGCCACGCCAAGCGCTATGTGGCTGAAGGTCTGGCATTGATCGGCGATGCCGCCCACGTGATTCACCCGCTGGCCGGGCAAGGCGTCAACCTGGGCTTTCTTGATGCCGCCGTATTGGCCGAAGAGCTGGTACGGGCCTGCGAGCGCGGCGAGCGGTTGGCGGATGTGAAGGTACTGAGCCGCTACGAGCGCCGGCGCATGCCGCACAACCTGGCGCTGATGGCGGCCATGGAGGGCTTCGAGCGGCTGTTCCAGGCCAATCCGTTGCCGCTGCGCTGGCTGCGCAACAGTGGTTTGAAGCTGGTCGAGCAGTTGCCTGAGGCCAAGGCGCTGTTCGTGCGGCAGGCGCTGGGCTTGTCTGGCGATCTGCCGGAATTGGCCCGGCCCTGACTGCAACATCTGGTAACTGCTCAGCGGGTGAGCTGCTTAATGGTATTCACTACCATTCGCAGCTCAATCACCCGCGAGGAATACCCGATGTTGCCACGCAAGCACCTACTGGCCGCCCTGGCCCTGACCCTGTTCGGCGGCACTGTGCAGGCGGCGGACGAAGTGGTGGTGTACTCCTCGCGCATCGATGAGCTGATCAAACCGGTATTCGACGCCTACACGGCCAAGACCGGGGTCAAGATCAAGTTCATCACCGACAAGGAAGCGCCGCTGATGCAGCGCATCAAGGCCGAGGGCCAGAACGGCGTGGCTGACCTGCTGCTGACCGTGGATGCCGGCAACCTCTGGCAGGCCGAGCAGATGGGCATTTTGCAGCCGATCAAGTCGGACGTCATCGACGCCAACATCCCCCCTCAGTACCGCGCCAAGTCCCATGACTGGACCGGTCTGAGCCTGCGTGCGCGGACCATCGTCTACTCCACCGAGCGGGTCAAACCGAGCGAGCTGAGCACCTACGAGGCGCTGGCCGACAAGCAGTGGGAAGGGCGCCTGTGCCTGCGCACTGCGAAAAAGGTCTACAACCAGTCGCTTACCGCGACCATGATCGAGACTCACGGCGAGGCCAAGACCGAGCAGATCATCAAGGGCTGGGTCGGCAACCTGTCCACTGACGTGTTCTCCGATGACACCGCTGTGCTACAGGCCATCGAAGCCGGCCAGTGCGACGTGGGCGTGGTCAACACCTACTACTACGGCCGCCTGCACAAGCAGCAGCCCGATCTGCCTATCAAGCTGTTCTGGCCGAATCAGGGTGACCGTGGCGTGCACATCAACCTCTCGGGCATCGGCCTGACCAAGCATGCGCCGCACCCGGAAGCGGCGAAAAAGCTGGTGGAGTGGATGACCGGCGAAGAAGCGCAAAAGCTGTTTGCCGACATCAACCAGGAGTTCCCGGCCAACCCGCAGGTCAAGCCATCGGCTGAAGTGGCCGCCTGGGGCACGTTCAAGGCCGACAGCCTGCCGGTGGAAGTGGCCGGCAAACGCCAGGCAGAGGCGATTCGCCTGATGGATCGGGCTGGCTGGAACTAAGCGCCAGGCTTTATGCTTGAAATTCCCTTCGGGGTGATGCCGGTCAGTTAAGCCAATGGGGCTGCTCTGCAGCCCTTCGCGGCGGTCCGGCGTCCCGGCAAGCCCGCTCCCACAGGTACAACGCTGGAGTCAGACTTCGCGCGTTCCTTGTGGGAGCGGACTTGCCGGGACGCCGGACCGCCGCGAAGGGCCGTAAAGCAGCCCCAACTCATAAACGAGACTCTAGATTTGTCCCACGCTCCCCAACTCCGCTGGTATCTGCCGGTCGGCCTGATCGCCGCTCTGGTACTGCTGCCGCTGAGTGTTCTGCTGCTGTCGTGGCAGTCGATCGATATGCAGATCTGGTCGCACCTGCTCGACACCCAAATGAGCCGTCTGCTGGGCAATACCCTGACCCTGGTGCTTGGCGTGGGCATCGGCGTTACCGTGCTTGGGGTGAGCCTTGCCTGGCTCACCAGCCTGTGCGAGTTCCCCGGGCGGCGCTGGCTCGACTGGGCCTTGATGCTGCCGTTCGCGATTCCGGCCTATGTGCTGGCGTTCGTATTCGTTGGCCTGCTGGATTTCGCCGGGCCGGTGCAGAGCGCCCTGCGTGAGCTGTTCGGGCCGATGCGCCTGCCGCGCGTGCGCTCGACCGGCGGGGTAATCACCGTGCTGGTGCTGGTGTTCTACCCCTACGTGTATCTGCTCGCGCGCAGCGCTTTCATGGCTCAGGGCAAAGGCCTGATGGAAGCAGCGCGGGTCCTGGGCCTTTCGCCGGTGCAGGCGTTCTGGCGGGTTGCGTTGCCGATGGCGCGGCCCGCCATCGGCGCCGGTATCGCCCTGGCACTGATGGAAACCCTGGCGGATTTCGGCGCCGTAGCGGTGTTCAACTTCGACACCTTCACCACCGCCATCTACAAGACCTGGTACGGCTTCTTCAGCCTGTCCAGCGCGGCCCAGCTGGCCAGTTTGCTGCTGTTGGTGGTGATGCTGGTGCTGTATGGCGAACGCCGCGCTCGCGGTGCCAGCCGCAGCGGTAACGAGCGGCCACGGGTGCAGGCGTTGTATCACCTGCGCGGGCTCAAGGCGTGGGCGGCCAGCGGCTGGTGTCTGCTGGTGTTCGCCTGCGCCTTCGTCATCCCGCTGCTGCAACTGCTGGTGTGGTTCTGGCAGCGTGGCCGGCACGACCTCGATGAGCGCTATGTCGGCCTGGTCATGCACACCCTGTACCTTGGCGCGATGGCGGCACTGATCACGGTCAGCGCGGCGTTATTGCTGGCGTTTGCCCGCCGCCAGGCACCGACCGGGGCTATCCGCGCTGGTGTTGGCCTGGCCAACCTGGGTTATGCCTTGCCCGGCTCGGTGCTGGCGGTGTCGATCATGCTGGCGTTCAGTTACCTCGACAATCAACTGGTGGTGCCGCTGTCGCAATGGCTGGGCGGTGCCGGCCGGCCGTTGCTGCTGGGCAGCCTGGCGGCATTGTTGCTGGCCTATCTGATGCGCTTTATCGCGGTCGCCTATGGCCCGCTGGAAAGCAGCCTTGAGCGGATTCGCCCGTCACTGCCGGAAGCCTCGCGCAGCCTCGGCGTCGGCGGGCCGAGATTGTTTTTCAAGGTATATCTGCCGTTGCTGGTACCGGGCGCTCTGAGCGCTGCCTTGCTGGTGTTCGTCGATGTGCTCAAGGAGATGCCGGCAACCTTGCTGATGCGTCCGTTCGGCTGGGATACCCTTGCCGTACGGGTGTTCGAGATGACCAGCGAGGGCGAGTGGGCACGCGCTTCGCTGCCCGCGCTGACGCTGGTGCTGGTCGGCCTGTTGCCGGTCATCGGCCTGATACGCCGTTCGGCCCGTCGCCCGGGTCAGACTCACTGAGGATGCCAGCCCGCGCCCTTGCCGCTACAATGCGCGCCATTCGCTGCGGCGGGTCCTACAAGATCAGGTGACGATTAAACGTCGCCGACCGTCGCCGCTTCGCCACGCCCGGAAGGAGAAACCCATGGGACAGCGCACACCTTTGTACGACTGGCACTTGGCGCTAGGCGCCAAGATGGTCGACTTTGGCGGTTGGGACATGCCCCTGCACTATGGCTCGCAAGTCGAGGAGCACCATCAGGTGCGCGCTGACTGCGGCGTATTCGACGTCTCGCACATGACGGTGATCGATGTCGATGGCCCAGCAGCCACACCCTGCTTGCAGTACCTGCTGGCCAATGACGTGGCCCGCCTCGGCAGTACAGGCAAGGCGCTCTACAGCACCCTGCTGAATGAACAGGGCGGGGTAGTCGATGACCTCATCGTGTATCGCACCGAAGCGGGCTACCGGCTGGTGGCCAATGCCGCTACCCGAGCCAAGGTCGTCGCCTGGCTGCAGGCGCACAGCGCCGGCTACGAGGTCCACGTCACGCCACGTCCGGAGCTGGCCATTATCGCCATCCAGGGCCCCCGTGCTCGCGACAAGGTGGCTGAGCTGGTGTCCTGGTCGCGCGCAGCGCTGATCCGTGAGCTGCAGCCATTCGAAGGCGTGGCCGAAGGCGATTGGTTCATCGCGCGCACCGGCTACACGGGCGAAGATGGCCTGGAAATCATTCTGCCCGCCGAACAAGCCCCGGTTTTTTTCAATGACCTGGTTGGCGCCGGTATCGCCCCCAGTGGCCTCGGCGCGCGCGATACCTTGCGCCTGGAAGCCGGCATGAACCTGTACGGCCAGGACATCGACGAGCAGCACACCCCACAGACCTCCAACCTCGGCTGGTGTATTGCCTGGCAGCCGGCCGAGCGCGAGTTCATCGGCCGCAGTGCGCTGCTCAATGAAATCGAGCACGGCGTGCAGGAAAAACTGGTTGGGCTGGTGCTCGAAGAACGCGGCGTGCTGCGTGCCCATCAGGTAGTTCGCGTCGCCGGGATTGGCGAAGGGGAGATCACCAGTGGTAGTTTCTCTCCTACGCTGAGCAAGTCGATTGCCCTGGCGCGTGTGCCGATGGCCACCGGCGAGCGCGCCGAGGTCGAAATTCGCGGCAAGTGGTACCCGGTGCGGGTGGTCAAACCGACCTTCGTGCGCCACGGCAAGATTCTTATCTGAACAATTACCTGGCGGGTCGACCGCTGATCCCTGACATCGAGGACCCTACGACATGAGCAATATTCCCGCCGAACTGCGTTTTGCCGAAAGCCACGAATGGGCACGGCTGGAAGCCGATGGCACGGTAACCGTTGGCATCAGCGATCACGCCCAGGAGGCTCTGGGTGACGTGGTTTTCGTTGAGCTGGCTGAAGTTGGCAAAGTGTTCGCAGCAGGCGACGCTGCTGGCGTGGTCGAGTCGGTCAAGGCCGCATCGGATATCTACGCGCCGGTGTCGGGCGAAGTGATTGCGGTCAACGAAGCCTTGGCGGACAGCCCCGAATCGCTCAACTACAGCCCTTATGAGTCGTGGATCTTCAAACTCAAACCGGCCAACACTGCCGAGCTGGACAAGCTGCTCGACGCCGCTGGCTACAAGGCCGCTATCGGCGAGTAATCGCCTCCGCTGCGGCGCTTATCGCTCCTGGGCCGGCACGGCTGGCCCAGGAGCGGTCGCTATCACTCAGTCGCCACCATCGGTAGCAACAGCGCGGGCTTATTCAGCTACAGCGTTTTTGGCCAGGATGGCATTGGCCAGTTGCATGTCGCTTGCCTGCAGGCCTGGATTGTCGGCTCGTACCTGACGCATCGCAGCTTCAAGGAACGGCCCGCGAATAGCCCCTTCACTGGCAACGAAGCTGCCGGCATCGTCCTGCGCAGCGACGATCATCTTGTGATCCTTGAACGTCAGGTAGGTCGACGCAGTAGTTGCGCCGGACGAGATGACGTTGTGCCAGAAACTGTCGGCCATGGCCGAGCCAACGGGCAGCGAAAGCAGGACAGCGGCGGCGATGGCTGTTTTGAAACGCATGCTGAAGTACCTAGGAGGGTGGGCGGATAATGCTTGCTTGGATGCTCTATACACAGGCCAAGTTCCTTGCGCGCTAAGGAATATTCGTCAGCTGCAGACGCTCAGCACTTCACTCAGACTGGTCAGCCCGCGGGCGACCTTGGCCTCACCGTCGCTGCGCAGGTCGCGCAGGCCATCGCGCAGGGCATGCTGACGCAGCTCCGCCAGGTCGGTCTCCGGGCCAATGCTGCCGAGCAAGGCTGCGCCCGGTGTGAGCAGCTCAAATAGCCCGATACGGCCCAGGTAGCCGGTACTGCGGCATGCCCGACAGGGTATGGGCGACTGCGCTGACTGGCCTTTGCAGGTGGCGCACAGGGTGCGCACCAGGCGCTGGGCCATTACCCCGATCAACGTGGCTTTGATCAGGTAATCGGCAACGCCCAGCTCTTGCAGGCGAACAATCGCTGAGCAGGCATCGTTGGTGTGCAGGGTCGACAACACCAGATGGCCGGTCAGCGCTGCCTGCATGGCCACCTGAGCGGTTTCACGGTCGCGGATTTCACCAATCATGATGATGTCCGGGTCTTGCCGCAGCAGGGCGCGCACGCCGTTGGCAAAGCCCAGGTCAAGGCTGGGCTGCACCTGCAGCTGGTTGAAAGCGGGTTCCAGCCGCTCGATCGGGTCTTCGATGGTGCACAGGTTGACCTCAGGCGTGGCCAACCGCTTGAGGCTCGCGTACAGCGTGCTGGTCTTGCCCGAGCCGGTCGGCCCGGTTACCAGAATGATGCCCTGACGCTGGCGCAGCAGTGCCTGCCAGCGGTGCCGCAGCTCGCCATCGAGGCCGAGCCGGTCGAAGTCCTCATGCAACTGCTGCGGGTCGAACAGGCGCAGCACCAGCTTTTCGCCAAACGGGGTGGGCAGGGTCGACAGGCGCAGCTCGACTTCCATCTCGCCGGCCAGCCGCGTCTTCAGGCGACCGTCCTGCGGTCGGCGTTTCTCCGCAACATCCATGCGGCCAAGATGCTTGAGGCGACTCACCAGCGCCAGGGTCACGGCCAGCGGAAAGGCATACACCGTGTGCAGCAGGCCGTCGATGCGATAGCGCAGCTGGCCTTGTTCACGGCGCGGTTCGAGGTGGATATCGCTGGCGCGCTGCTCGATCGCGTACTGCAGCAGCCAGTCGACGATATGCACGATGTGCGCATCCTCCGCGCCAGCCTCGCCCTGGCGCTTGCCCAACTCCAGCAACTGCTCGAGCTCGCCCAGGCTGGCATCCTGTTGCAGGCCGGCACCCTGCACCGAGTGGGCCAGGCGGAACAGGCTCTGGCTCAGTTGACGAATGTGCACCGGGCTGGCCAGCACGCGCTGGACGCGCTTGCCCAGGCTGCGCGCCAGATCATGCTCCCACTCACGCTGAAAGGGCTGCGCACTGGCCACGGTGACGCTGTGCACATCGACCGCCAGAGCAAGGATGCCATGGCGGTCGGCGAAGGCGCGCGAGATCAGGCTGCCGACCTGGGCCAGGTCGATCTGCAGCGGGTCGAGCCGGACGAAGGGCTGCTGCACGACATCGGCCAGCCATTGGCACAGGCTGTCCAGATCGAGGACATGGCCGGGGCGCTGCTGATCGCTGAGGTTCAGGCTGGCGATGATTTCGAGCGGGTGGCGGCTGCACTGGTTTGGCTGCTCAAGGGCGCGCAGGACGTCACCGGGTTGCAGGCGGCGGTCGGCGAGCAGAGCGTCGAGGAGGCGTTTGAGGTCGAGGTCGTGATTGTCTTGGGTATGCATCGCGGCGGCGTCCGTGCCGAAAAGGTACGGGCAAGGCTAGCCGCTTGGACAGCTTTGGCGTCGATACAACGATTGCGGGGTTTTACTGGCTGAAATTTGCGTCGTATTCAGTAAATTGGGGCCGCTTTGCGCCCCTTCGCGGGTGAACCCGCTCCCACCGGGACTTGTAGCGCCGCCTAAACCTGTAGGCTGCGAAGCAGGCCCAGCACCTATCAGCCTGCTGCTACGCCTTGCAACTGCGGCAAGTTGCTCAGCTCGACTTCGCCGACACAAACCAGATTGCGCAGCTTCTGGGCGATGACTTCGGCGCGATGCCAGCTCAAACCATCGATGCCGATTTCCAACTCCAGCCAGTCGCCCTGCTGACGCATCTGCACACTATTGGGCGTGAGGAACTGCATCGCGAACAGGTTCAGCACTCGGCACAGGCTGTCTGGCTCGGCCTCGGCTTGCAGTTGATAACGCACGTGGCTGTGCGCCGCGCTGGCGGCCCAGACGTCGGAGCGGGGCAGGGTGTCGGGCCGTTCAAGTGCGTTCATGTGATTCTCCTCCAGGACGGAAGAAATTCTGCCACGCGGAAGGCGGCATTTTTTCGCTATGATTGAGTCGATCTGTCAGCTAGGCAGATTGATCTATTCGTTCATTGCCAGCTTGGAGAATAATTAATGCAAAGCGAACTGGACGCCTATGACCGGCGCATCCTGCAGCTGCTACAAGAGGATGCTTCATTGTCCAGCGCGCAGATTGCCGAACGCGTCGGCCTGTCGCAGTCACCCTGCTGGCGGCGTATTCAACGGCTGAAGGAAGAGGGGGTGATTCGCGCTCAGGTGACCCTGCTCGACCGCAAGAAGGTCGGCCTGAATACACAGATCTTTGCCGAGGTGAAGCTCAACGCCCACGGGCGGTCCAACTTCGCCGGCTTCACCGAAGCGATCCGTGAGTTCCCCGAGGTGCTGGAATGTTACGTGCTGATGGGGTCGGTGGACTTCCTGTTGCGCATTGTCACCCCGGACATCGAAGCTTACGAACGATTCTTCTTCGAAAAGCTGTCGAATGTGCCGGGGATCCAGGAGGTCAACTCGATCGTGGCCTTGTCCGAAATCAAGTCCACGACCAGCCTGCCGTTAGCGCGTTGACGGCGACTTGAGCAGGTGCTTCCAGGCGCGGTTCTGCTCGATCGCACGGGCCTGCTCGACGCGGGCGATCAGCAGTTCGTCGTTCTCTTCCTCGCCCAACGGCTGCTCAGCCAGCTTGTGCAGCTTGTTCAGCTCGCCATAGAGGCGATCCATTTGCGGCACGTCGAGCACCTGGCGGGCGTGGCGCAGCCAGGTCAGCAGGGTTTCGATGCGTGGCAACTGCTCGCCAAGGTCTTCCGGCTGCTGCACATAACGCTCTTGCAGCTTCAGCGCGCGGGCTTCTTCGCCGACCAGGTGTTGCAGCCAGTTGGCCAGCTGCGCCTTGCCCTGGCGTTCGCCACGGCCTTTGCGCTCGACGGTCCAGGCACGGGCCAGCAGCCAGCGTGAGGTTTCCAGCGAGAACTGGCCCCAGCGTGGGTCTTGCAGCTCTTCGCTGAACTGCTCGGGCGCGGCGCGGCGGACGTCGTCGTCGTCGTTACCGGCCTGTACCAGCGGGCGCCAGTCTTCCAGCAGCGCGTCGAGGCTGGCGCGCAGGACGCTGGTGGTCGCGCGCGGCGCCGCCTGGCCCATGCTGCCGGCCAGGGCGCGCAGCTCGCTCAGGCACTGCACCCAGTCCTGCAGCAGGCGCCAGTGGCCGCTGTGGCGGTACTGCTCGGCCAGCCGTTGGCTGCTCGCCAGCAACTGCCAGGCCAGGGCGGTGAAGGCATCGTCGACCGGCATTTCGGCGTCGAGCTCGGCGCTCGGCAGGTCCAGCTCGTAGCTGTCTGGCTCAAGCAGGCGATAGCCGCGCTCGGCCTTGCTGATGTCGCAGGGCATCAAGGGCAGGCTCGCGGCCAGCTCGGCGGCCAGTTCCAGCAGGGCTTCGGCGGAACCTTCGCGCAGCTCAAGCTCCAGCTCGCAGATTTCTTCCTTGCGCTTGCCAGCGATGACAAAGCCTTGGTCCAGCGCTGCTTCGATAACCACTTTGGCCTTGCCGCGGCCCCAGGAGATCTCGGCGAACTCGCGGGTGAAGTCGGTGGTGAACAGCGGTTTGATGGTCTTTTTGTCGAGCTCGGCGAGTTGCTCGGGCCAGCAGCTGGCGTCGAGTTTTTTCAGGTCGAGCTTGGCTTTTTCCAGCGGCCACTCGAATTCGTTGCGCTCAGACAGGCCTGCGACGCTCTGGCCACGGCACTTGAGGGTCTGGATGACGGCATCGCCATCGCGGCGCAGACGCAGGGCGACACGCGCGGCGGACAGCTCACGCTCAGGGGTGTCGAAGTACTGGTTGAGCAGTTCGCGGGTCTGCCAGCCGGACTTGTTGCGCTTCTTCAGCAGGGGGTGCTCACGAAGGGCGGTGAGAGTCTCGCGGCTGGCGCGGAGTTTGAGTTCGGTTTCTTTGTGCATCGCGGGCTCGAAGGAGGGGCATCGTTGCAAGGCAGTCTACAGCAGTCAGCCGTGCTGCTGTGATCCGACTGGTCGGTTGCCCTGGTGCAGCGGCCTTGCGCCGTCTACGTCAGGCGTTGTTATGATGGGTCGACGTTTTCGAGGAATCCGCGCATGCCGTTGCCATCGCTGAAAGACCAGTTCGCCGCCCTGATCGCCGCGCCATCGGTCAGTTGCACCCAGCCCGCACTGGATCAGTCCAACCGTGTGGTAATCGACTTGCTCGCCGGTTGGCTGGCTGACCTTGGCTTCACATGCGATATCCAGCAGGTCACCCCCGGCAAGTTCAACCTGCTGGCCAGCCGCGGCACGGGCCCTGGCGGGCTGATTCTGGCTGGCCACAGCGACACGGTGCCGTTCGACGAGCAGTTGTGGCAGAGCGACCCGCTGAAACTGACCGAGGTGGGCGATCGCTGGGTTGGGCTGGGTAGTTGCGACATGAAAGGCTTCTTCGCGCTGGTGATCGAGGCCGTGCTGCCGCTGCTCGAACATGACTTCAAACAACCCCTGCTGATCCTTGCTACGTGCGACGAAGAAAGCTCGATGTCCGGCGCCCGCGCCCTGGCCGAGGCCGGTCAGCCGCTTGGCCGCGCAGCGGTGATCGGCGAGCCGACCGGGCTCAGGCCGATTCGCCTGCACAAGGGCATCATGATGGAACGCATCGATATTCTCGGCCGCAGCGGCCATTCGTCAGACCCAAGCCTGGGCCACAGTGCGATGGAAGCGATGCACGCGGTGATGGCCGAGATGATCGGCCTGCGCCAGCAATGGCAGCAGACCTACAGCAATCCGCAGTTCACCGTGCCGACGCCAACGCTGAACTTCGGCTGCATTCACGGTGGCGACAACCCCAACCGGATCTGCGGTCAGTGCGCGCTCGAGTTCGACCTGCGGCCATTGCCCGGGATGGACCCGGAGCAGCTGCGCGCGGCCATTCGCGCCAAGCTGGTGCCGCTGGCCGAGCAGCATCAGGTGAGCATCGACTACAAACCGTTGTTTCCTGAGGTGGCGCCGTTCGAGCAGGCCGCCGACAGCGAGCTGGTACGTGTGGCCGAGCGCTTGACCGGGCACCGCGCCGAAGCGGTGGCCTTCGCCACCGAGGCGCCGTACCTGCAACAGCTGGGCTGCGAGACCATTGTGCTTGGGCCGGGCGACATCGCCTGTGCTCACCAGCCCGGCGAATACCTTGAAATGTCACGTATCGAGCCTACCGTGCGTCTATTGCGTGACCTGATCAGGCACTATTGCCTGAGCTAAACGTCCATTGAGCTGATTCGTTCCTGCCTAGAGGAGAGTGCGCGTGACCGCAAGCCTGTTCCGACGATGACCTCGCACCGTTGTGCGTCTTGACCGTTCTCCGTCCACTTAGCCACAGGCCCTGTCATGCCCGATTACGTAACCTGGCTCCGCCACGCTTCGCCGTACGTCAATGCTCACCGTGACTGCACCTTCGTCGTCATGCTGCCCGGCGACGGCGTCGATCACCCCAACTTTGGCAATATCGTCCACGACCTGGTGCTGCTGCACAGCCTTGGCGTGCGCCTGGTGCTGGTGCACGGCTCGCGCCCGCAGATTGAAAGCCGCCTGGCCGCCCGTGGCCTGACCCCGCATTACCACCACGGCATGCGCATTACCGATGCCGCCACCCTGGATTGCGTGATCGACGCGGTCGGCGCCTTGCGCGTGGCGATCGAGGCGCGCCTGTCGATGGACATGGCCTCCTCGCCAATGCAGGGCGCACGACTGCGCGTGGCGTCCGGCAACCTGGTCACTGCACGGCCGATCGGCGTGCTCGAAGGGGTCGACTACCACCACACCGGTGAAGTCCGCCGGATCGACCGCAAGGGCATCAATCGCCTGCTCGACGAACGCTCGATCGTGCTGCTGTCGCCGCTGGGCTACTCGCCGACCGGCGAGATTTTCAATCTGGCCTGCGAAGACGTCGCCACCCGCGCAGCTATCGAACTTGCCGCCGACAAACTGCTGCTGTTTGGCGCCGAACCCGGCCTGCTCGATGAAAACGGCCGGCTGGTGCGCGAGCTGCGCCCGCAACAGATCGCGCCGCACCTGGCACGGCTGGGCAGCGACTATCAGGGCGAACTGCTCGATGCCGCCGGCGAGGCGTGCAAGGGCGGCGTGGCGCGTAGCCATATCGTCAGTTATGCCGAAGACGGTGCGCTGCTCACCGAGCTGTTCACCCGCGACGGCGGCGGCACCTTGGTGGCGCAGGAGCAGTTCGAGATCGTCCGTGAGGCGAGCATCGAAGACGTCGGTGGTTTGCTTGAGCTGATCAGCCCGCTGGAAGAGCAGGGCATTCTCGTGCGCCGTTCGCGCGAGGTGTTGGAGCGCGAGATCGAGCAGTTCAGTGTGGTCGAGCGCGACGGTCTGATCATCGCCTGTGCGGCGTTGTACCCGATTGCCGACTCGTCGGCGGGGGAGCTGGCGTGCCTGGCGGTCAACCCGGAGTACCGCCATGGCGGCCGTGGCGATGACCTGCTCGAGCGGATCGAATCGCGGGCGCGCACGCTCGGGTTGAAGACCCTGTTCGTGCTGACCACGCGCACTGCGCACTGGTTTCGCGAGCGCGGCTTCGAGCCGAGTGGCGTCGAGCGGCTGCCGGCGGCGCGGGCTTCGCTGTACAACTTCCAGCGCAACTCGAAGATCTTCGAGAAGACCCTGTAAACCTCACGCCACAATGAAAAACGCCGTCTGATCAGACGGCGTTTTCATTTACACGGTGTGCAGATACCAGTTGTACTCGAGGTCGGAGATCGAGTGCTCGAACTCCTCCAGTTCGCTTTCCTTGCACGCGACAAAGATGTCGATGTACTTAGGATCGATGTACTTGTTCAGCACTTCGCTGTCGTCCAGCTCGCGCAGGGCATCGCGTAGGTTGTTCGGCAGGCTCTGATCAAGCTGCTCGTACGAGTTGCCTTCGATCGCCGGGCCCGGTTCGATCTTGTTGGTCAGGCCGTGGTGCACGCCTGCCAGCACCGCTGCCATCATCAGGTACGGGTTGGCGTCGGCGCCTGCTACACGGTGCTCCAGGCGGACCGAGTCGGGCGAGCCGGTCGGCACGCGCACTGCGACGGTACGGTTGTCCAGGCCCCAGCTCTGTGCGTTGGGCACGTAGAACTGCGAACCGAAGCGGCGGTACGAGTTGACGTTCGGGCACAGGAACGCCATCGACGCGGGCAGGGTCTCGAGCACACCGCCGACTGCGTGGCGTAACGCGGCGTTCTGCTCGGGATCCTCGCTGGTGAAGATGTTGTGGCCATCTTTGTCCAGGATCGAGATGTGCACATGCAGGCCATTGCCAGCCTGGCCGGGGTACGGCTTGGCCATGAACGTGGTGTCCATTTCATGGTCGTAGGCAATGTTCTTGATCAGACGCTTGAGCAGCACTGCATAGTCGCAGGCCTTGAGCGCATCAGGCACATGGTGCAGGTTGACTTCGAACTGCGCCGGGGCGCTTTCCTTGACGATGGCGTCAGCCGGGATGCCTTGCTCTTTGGCACCTTCAAGGATGTCCTGCAGGCAGTCGGCGTATTCGTCGAGGTCGTCGATCAGGTAGACCTGGGTCGACTGTGGGCGTTTGCCCGAGATCGGCGAGCGCGGCGGCTGTGGACGGCCGTTCACGTTTTCCTGGTCGATCAGGTAGAACTCGAGTTCGAATGCGGCGCAGATGGTCAGGCCCATGTCGTCGAACTTGCTCACGACCTGGCGCAGCACTTCACGTGGATCGGCGAAGAACGGCTCGCCTTCGATCTCGTGCATGGTCATCAGCAGCTGAGCCGTAGGGCGCTTCTGCCACGGCTCGTTGCACAGGGTGTCAGGGATTGGGTAGCAGATGCGGTCCGCATCGCCGATGTCCAGACCCAGGCCCGTGCTTTCAACGGTCGAGCCGTTGATGTCGAGGGCGAAGAGGGAGGCCGGCAGGTTGATGCCTTTCTCGTAAACCTTGTGGAGGCTGGTGCGCTCAATGCGCTTGCCGCGCACCACACCATTCATATCTGCAATCAGAAGGTCAACGTAGAGAACCTCAGGATGTTCCTTAAGGAACGCGTTCGCTTCGTTAAGCTGAACGGCACGCGGGGGTACCGACATGATGCAACACCTTTGTTGTTAAAAATATCAATCAAGGGGGGCTTGCAGTTCCAGTCAATCGGAAACGCAAACCGAAGTCAAGCCAACCCCTTAACGCCCTGAATTGGCACATCTACGGCAGATTTGCTGCATATCGGGGCGAAGCATTATCCGCTATTTAAGCCGAAAAGGGTTATCTCGGCCTGCCTGTCTTTTATTTTTTACGGAGGTGTTGTGTAAAAAAATGAACAAGGCTAAGCTCGGTTGCAACCCAAAACACAATAATACGAGGGTCATATGGTCCGCTTGTCGCGACCTGCAGGTGCTGTCTGTGCAGTGCTTTCAGGGTCTCAATCCGTCCGCCGCAAGGGCAACGCTCAGCCATTTGCTGAGGCTGATGCTCTGGCCGCAATAATTGACGGTCGCCCCGGTCCATACGCCTCGTCGCAGTCTGCTGCACCCCCTTCGCTTGTTCTGCCCTGTGAATGCTTCAAGGAATCCCGCCGTCGGCGTGGTTCCGATGACGTCCTGTGCGCGCAGTTTTGCAATGCCCGGCTACTCCATCCAGAATCAAGGCGCGGGTCTGCTGCGGCCCTTGCGCCGAGCCGGCTACCGCCTTGATCGACGCCCGACGTCAGCACTGCCCGAGCTATCCCGACCGGGCCACCTTACCTCCTGAGGTATTTATGAGTAACAACCTCGACCAGCTCACCGATTGGTTGAAAGAACACAAGATCACCGAAGTGGAATGCATGATCAGCGACCTGACCGGCATCACCCGCGGCAAGATCTCGCCGACCAACAAGTTTATCGCCGAAAAGGGCATGCGCCTGCCTGAGAGCGTGCTGCTGCAGACCGTGACCGGCGACTATGTCGACGATGACATCTATTACGAACTGCTCGACCCGGCCGACATCGACATGATCTGCCGACCTGACGAGAACGCGGTGTTTCTCGTGCCTTGGGCCATCGAGCCAACTGCTCAGGTGATCCACGACACCTACGACAAAAAGGGCAACCCGATCGAGCTGTCGCCGCGCAACGTATTGAAGAAAGTGCTCAAGCTCTACAGCGACAAGGGCTGGCAGCCAATCGTCGCGCCGGAGATGGAGTTCTACCTGACCAAGCGCAGCGAAGACCCGGACTTCCCGCTGCAGCCGCCGGTAGGCCGCTCGGGCCGCCCGGAAACCGGTCGCCAGTCGTTCTCGATCGAAGCCGCCAACGAGTTCGACCCGCTGTTCGAAGACGTCTATGACTGGTGCGAGCTACAGCAGCTGGACCTCGACACGCTGATCCACGAAGACGGCACGGCGCAGATGGAGATCAACTTCCGTCACGGTGATGCACTGCACCTGGCCGACCAGATACTGGTGTTCAAACGGACCATGCGCGAGGCTGCGCTCAAGCACAACGTTGCCGCCACCTTCATGGCCAAGCCAATGACCGGCGAGCCGGGCAGCGCCATGCACCTGCACCAGAGCGTGGTCGACATGCAGACCGGCAAGAACATCTTTGCCAACGCCGACGGCAGCATGGGCCAGCTGTTCCTCAACCATATCGGCGGGCTGCAGAAGTTCATCCCGTATGTGTTGCCGCTGTTCGCCCCCAACGTCAACTCGTTCCGCCGCTTCCTGCCCGACACCTCGGCGCCGGTCAACGTCGAGTGGGGTGAAGAAAACCGCACCGTCGGCCTGCGTGTGCCGGATGCCGGGCCGCAGAACCGCCGAGTCGAGAACCGTCTGCCAGGCGCCGATGCCAACCCGTACCTGGCCATCGCTGCCAGCCTGCTGTGTGGCTACATCGGCATGATCCAGGCCATCGAACCAAGCGCACCGGTGCAGGGCCGTGGCTACGAGCGGCGCAACCTGCGCCTGCCGCTGACCCTGGAAGATGCACTGGAACGCATGGAGAACTGCCATGAGCTGGAGCAGTACCTGGGCAAGAAATTCATCGCCGGCTACGTCGCCACCAAGCGCGCCGAGCATGAAAACTTCAAACGCGTGATCAGCTCCTGGGAACGTGAATTCCTGCTGTTTGCCGTCTGAACCAAACCCAGCCCGCAGGAGCGCGGCTGTCGCACAACGGAGAAGCACATGAGCGCCAACAACCCGCAAACCCGTGACTGGCAAACCCTCAGCGGTGAGCACCACCTGGCACCTTTCAGCGACTACAAACAGCTGAAGGAGAAGGGCCCGCGCATCATCACCAAGGCTGAGGGCGTGCATCTGTGGGACAGCGAGGGTCACAAGATCCTCGACGGCATGGCCGGGCTGTGGTGCGTTGCGGTCGGTTACGGGCGTGAAGAGCTGGTGCAGGCGGCAGAGAAGCAGATGCGCGAGCTGCCGTACTACAACCTGTTCTTTCAGACCGCCCACCCGCCGGCGCTGGAGCTGGCCAAGGCGATCAGCGACGTGGCCCCGGCGGGCATGACTCATGTGTTTTTCACCGGCTCCGGCTCAGAAGGCAACGACACCGTGCTGCGTATGGTTCGCCATTACTGGGCGCTCAAGGGCAAGCCGCACAAGCAGACCATCATTGGTCGCATCAACGGCTATCACGGCTCGACCGTGGCCGGTGCCAGCCTGGGCGGCATGAGTGGCATGCACGAGCAGGGCGGCTTGCCGATCCCGGGCATCGTGCATATTCCTCAGCCGTATTGGTTCGGTGAGGGCGGTGACATGAGCCCGGACGCCTTCGGAGTGTGGGCGGCCGAGCAGCTGGAACAGAAGATTCTCGAAGTCGGCGAAGACAATGTTGCGGCGTTTATCGCCGAGCCGATCCAGGGTGCTGGCGGGGTGATCATTCCACCAGAAACCTACTGGCCGAAGATCAAGGAGATCCTCGCCAAATACGACATCCTGTTCGTTGCCGATGAAGTGATCTGCGGTTTCGGCCGCACCGGCGAGTGGTTCGGTTCGGACTACTACGACCTCAAGCCTGACCTGATGACCATCGCCAAGGGGCTGACTTCCGGTTACATCCCCATGGGCGGTGTGATCGTGCGTGACAAGGTGGCCCAGGCACTCAGCGAAGGCGGCGATTTCAACCACGGTTTCACTTACTCCGGGCACCCGGTGGCGGCTGCGGTCGGCCTGGAAAACCTGCGCCTGCTGCGCGATGAGCACATCGTCGAACGCGCCAGGACAGAAGCGGCACCGTATTTGCAAAAGCGTTTGCGTGAGCTGCAGGACCACCCATTGGTAGGCGAAGTGCGCGGCCTTGGCCTGCTCGGCGCGATCGAGCTGGTCAAGGACAAGGCAACTCGCAGCCGTTATGAGGGCAAGGGCGTCGGCATGATCTGCCGTAACTTCTGCTTCGACAATGGCCTGATCATGCGCGCCGTGGGCGACACCATGATCATCGCGCCGCCGCTGGTGATCTCCCATGCCGAGATCGACGAACTGGTCGAAAAAGCGCGCAAGTGCCTGGATTTGACCTATGAAGCGGTGAAATGAGCGCCTGCTACGCTAGCGTTGTGACATTAAGCGGTTACAAGGGTCTGCTGTTGTTGATACAGCGCCTTGTAACTTGCCAGACTAGCGACTGATTCAGTCGCCCAGCGCTTGCACCATGGGACCTGGCTGCTGAACAGATGGCTTGATAATAAATTCTGGAGCATTACGCATGAAGAAAATGGGCAAGACGTTGCTGGCCGCCGCCCTCATGGGTGCCATGGCTACCGCAGTTCAGGCTGACGACAAAGTACTCCACGTCTACAACTGGTCGGACTACATTGCCCCGGATACCGTGGCCAAGTTCGAAAAGCAGACCGGCATCAAAGTGGTCTACGACGTGTTCGACAGCAACGAGACCCTCGAGGCCAAGCTGCTGGCAGGCAAGTCCGGCTACGACATCGTCGTACCGTCGAACAACTTCCTCGCCAAACAGATCAAGGCCGGCGTCTATCAGGAGCTGGATCGCTCCAAGCTGCCCAACTGGAAAAACCTCGACGAAGACCTGCTCAAGGCCGTTGGCGATGCCAGCGACGAAGGCAACAAGCACGCCTTCCCGTACATGTGGGGTTCGATCGGTATCGGCTACAACCCGGAGAAGGTCAAGGCCGCGCTGGGCGTGGACAAGATCGACTCGTGGGACACCGTGTTCAAGCCAGAGAACATGGCCAAGCTCAAGAGCTGCGGCGTGACCTTCCTCGACGCCCCGACCGAAATGATCCCGGCCGCCTTGCACTACCTGGGCAAGCCGACCAACAGCAAAGACAAGGCTGACCTGAAAGCAGCCGAAGACCTGTTCATGAAGATCCGCCCATCGGTGGCGTACTTCCACTCGTCCAAGTACATCTCCGACCTTGCCAACGGCAACATCTGTGTTGCAGTCGGCTACTCGGGTGACCTCGAACAGTCCAAAGCCCGTGCTCACGAGGCAGGCGACAAGGTCAAGCTGGCGTACACCATTCCCAAGGAAGGTGCCGGCACCTTCTACGACATGGTCGCCATCCCCAAGGATGCCAGCAACCTCGACGCTGCCTATAAGTTCATGAACTACCTGCTGCAGCCTGAAGTCATGGCCGAGATCACCAACGCCGTGCGCTTCCCGAACGGCAACAAGGCGGCGACTGCCCTGGTCGACAAGGACATCACCAGCGACCCGGCCATCTACCCGTCGGATGCGGTGAAGAAACAGCTGTACGCAATCAGCGATCTCGATGCAGCCACCCTGCGTCTGATCACCCGCAGCTGGACCAAGATCAAGTCGGGCAAGTAAGCCTGAGTGAAAGCCTCTGGGCCGCGGTTTTCGGCCCGGAGGCGCACTGCGACGAATAAGTTTGCCGCAGCGTTCCTGCAAGGGTAAGTTGCGCGCCGGTTTTGCCAGTCTGGCGGCGCCTTTATCACTGACGGCTACCGTCACCGAATGCACTGTTTGCCAAGGAGCATCCACTTGTCTAAATCTGTACTTCGCAAGGCCTTGCTGGCCGGAGCGGGCCTGACGCTGGCATGCAGCGTCCAAGCGGCGCCTACGGTGCATCTGTACAACTGGTCGGACTACATCGGGCCAACCACCCTCGCCGATTTCGAGAAAGAAACCGGGATCAAACCGGTGCAGGACGTTTTCGACTCCAACGAAACCCTGGAAGGCAAGCTGCTCGCCGGTCGTACCGGCTATGACGTGGTCGTGCCGTCCAACCATTTCCTCGGCAAGCAGATCAAGGCGGGCGCATTCCAGAAGCTCGACCGCAGTCTGCTGCCCAACTATGCCAACCTCGACCCGGCGCTGATGAAGCGCCTGGAGAAGAACGACCCCGGCAATCTCTACGCCGTGCCGTATCTGTGGGGCACCAATGGCATCGGTTACAACGTCGACAAGGTCAAGGCCGTGCTCGGCGTCGACAGCATCGACTCGTGGGCAGTGCTGTTCGAACCGGAAAACATGAAGAAGCTGTCCAAATGCGGTGTGGCCTTCCTCGATTCGGCTGACGAAATGCTGCCCGCGGTGCTCAACTACATGGGCCTCGATCCCAACAGCAGCAACCCCAAGGATTACGCCGCCGCCGAGAAAAAGCTGCTGGCCGTGCGCCCTTACGTGACCTACTTCCATTCCTCCAAATACATCACCGACCTGGCCAACGGCGACATCTGCGTGGCCGCCGGTTTCTCCGGTGATGTGTTCCAGGCCAAGGCCCGCGCTGAAGAAGCGAAGAAGGGTGTCAACCTGGCCTACGCGATTCCCAAGGAAGGCGGCAACCTCTGGTTCGATGTACTGGCGATTCCGGCCGACTCGAAAAACAGCAAAGAGGCCCACGCTTTCATCAACTATCTGCTCAAGCCTGAGGTTATCGCCCAGGTCAGCGATTACGTCGGTTACGCCAACCCGAACCCCAAGGCTGGCGCGCTGATGGACCAGGATGTCAGGAACGACCCCGCGGTTTACCCACCGCAGGAAGTACTGGACAAGATGTTCGTCAACAGCGAGTTGCCGCCCAAGGTGCAACGTTTGATGACCCGCAGCTGGACCAAGGTCAAGTCGGGCAAATAATCATCCAGACCCGCCTCCTTGAGGGCGGGCTTAAAAATCTTGTTGGGAGTTTCACTCATGGCAGTTGCCTCCAGTGCCTATAAGAAAGCCCTCGAGGGTGGCCAGCAACCCAAGCAGGTGCTGGTCAAGATCGACCGGGTCACGAAGAAGTTCGACGAAACAATTGCCGTGGACGACGTGTCCCTGGAAATCCGCAAAGGCGAGATATTCGCCCTGCTGGGTGGCTCCGGCTCCGGTAAATCGACCCTGCTGCGCATGCTGGCCGGGTTCGAGCGGCCGAGCGAAGGGCGCATCTATCTGGATGGCGTCGACATCACCGACATGCCGCCGTACGAGCGGCCGATCAACATGATGTTCCAGTCCTACGCCTTGTTCCCGCACATGACCGTGGCGCAGAACATCGCCTTCGGCCTGCAGCAGGACAAGATGCCCAAGGCCGAGATCGACGCCCGCGTGGACGAGATGCTCAAACTGGTGCACATGACCCAGTACGCCAAGCGCAAGCCTCATCAGCTGTCCGGTGGCCAACGCCAGCGGGTGGCGCTGGCGCGCTCGCTGGCCAAGCGGCCGAAATTGCTGCTGCTCGATGAGCCGATGGGCGCGCTGGACAAAAAGCTGCGCTCGCAGATGCAGCTGGAGCTGGTGCAGATCATCGAGCGGGTCGGCGTGACCTGCGTGATGGTGACCCACGACCAGGAAGAAGCCATGACCATGGCCGAGCGCATCGCCATCATGCACCTGGGCTGGATCGCTCAGATCGGCTCGCCGATCGACATCTACGAAACCCCCACCAGCCGCCTGGTGTGTGAGTTCATCGGCAACGTCAACCTGTTCGAAGGGCAGGTGGTCGACGACGCCGAGGGCCACGCGCTGATCGCCAGCCCCGAGCTTGAGCGCAATATCTACGTCGGCCACGGTGTTTCCACCTCGGTCGAGGACAAGAGCATCCTCTACGCGCTGCGTCCAGAGAAGATGCTGGTCACCACCGAGCAGCCGAGCTACGAATACAACTGGTCGCGCGGCAAGGTGCATGACATCGCCTACCTGGGCGGCCACTCGGTGTTCTACGTCGAGCTGCCGAGCGGCAAGATCGTCCAGTCGTTCGTGGCCAACGCCGAGCGCCAGGGCACCCGCCCGACCTGGGGCGATGAAGTCTACGTGTGGTGGGAAGACGACAGCGGCGTGGTACTGCGCTCATGAAAATCCGCAAGCTCAAGCGAGCCTTCCAGCGGCTGGTCCCGGAGGGACGGCACCTGGTGATCGGCGTGCCGTTCATCTGGCTGTTCCTGTTCTTCATGCTGCCGTTCTTCATCGTGTTGAAGATCAGCTTTGCCGAAGCCGACGTGGCGATCCCGCCGTATACCGAGATCTACACCTACGTCGAAGACAAGATTCAGTTGGTGCTCAATCTGGCCAACTATGGGCTGTTGACCGAGGATGAGCTGTATATCTCGGCCTACCTCGGCTCGTTGAAGATGGCCTTCATCAGCACCGTGCTGTGCCTGCTGATCGGTTATCCGATGGCCTATGCCATCGCCAACGCGCGCAAGGAAAGCCAGACGGTCTTGCTGCTGCTGATCATGATGCCGACCTGGACCGCGATCCTGATCCGGGTCTACGCCTGGATGGGCATCCTCAGCAACAACGGGCTGCTCAACAGCTTCCTGATGTGGATCGGCCTGATCGATCAGCCACTGCAGATCCTCAACACCAACCTGGCGGTGTATATCGGTGTGGTCTATTCATACCTGCCGTTCATGATCCTGCCGTTGTTCGCTAACCTCGTGAAGCACGACCAGAGCCTGCTGGAAGCCGCTTCGGACCTCGGTTCGAGCACCTTCAACAGCTTCTGGAAGATCACCGTGCCGCTGTCGAAAAACGGCATCATTGCCGGCTGCATGCTGGTGTTCATTCCGGTGGTGGGTGAGTTCGTCATTCCGGAACTGCTCGGCGGCCCGGAAACCCTGATGATCGGTAAAGTGCTGTGGCAGGAATTCTTCAACAACCGTGACTGGCCGGTAGCCTCGGCGCTGGCGGTAGTGATGCTGGCGATCCTGATCGTACCGATCCTGCTGTTCAACCGTAGCCAGGCCAAAGAGATGGAGGGCAGAGCATGAAGCGTTTCAGTTTTTCCAAGCTGATGCTGTTGCTCGGCTTGCTGTTCATCTACCTGCCGATGCTGATCCTGGTGATCTACTCGTTCAACGCCTCCAAGCTGGTAACGGTATGGGGCGGCTGGTCGCTGAAGTGGTACATCGGTCTGCTCGACAACACCCAGCTGATGGGCTCGGTGATGCGCTCGCTGGAGATCGCCTGCTACACCGCGGTCGCCGCGGTGGCGCTGGGTACCCTGGCCGCGTTCGTGCTGACCCGGGTCACCCGCTTCAAGGGCCGCACGCTGTTCGGTGGCCTGGTCACGGCGCCGTTGGTCATGCCCGAGGTGATCACCGGTCTGTCGCTGTTGCTGCTGTTCGTGGCCATGGCGCAGATGATCGGCTGGCCGCAGGAGCGCGGCATCGTCACCATCTGGATCGCCCACACCACGTTCTGCGCAGCCTACGTGGCGGTAGTGGTGTCGGCGCGCTTGCGTGAACTGGACCTGTCGATCGAAGAAGCGGCGATGGACCTCGGTGCCAAGCCGTGGAAGGTGTTCTTCCTGATCACCATCCCGATGATCGCGCCGTCACTGGCGGCGGGCGGCATGATGTCGTTCGCGTTGTCGCTGGATGACCTGGTACTGGCCAGCTTCGTCTCCGGGCCGGGCTCGACCACCTTGCCGATGGAAGTGTTCTCGGCAGTGCGGCTCGGGGTCAAACCCGAAATCAACGCCGTGGCCAGCCTGATCCTGCTGTCGGTATCGCTGGTGACCTTCATGGTCTGGTACTTCAGCCGCCGCGCTGAAGAGCACCGCCGCAAGGCTATCCAGCAGGCCATCGAGGAGGGTGCAGCGGCAAGCGTTGGTCAGCCTCAGGTACGTCCTCCGGCGCAGACTGCAGCGTCCGTCTGACCCACCTCGGGGGCCGCTTCGCGGCCCTTCGCGGCGGTCACTGCCATGCACTATCCCAATGCGGATAATCGCCAATGCTGTCGACCAGCTTGGCTCGTATCGGGTTCTCAACGATGTGCGCGGCTACACTGCGCACGCTGTCTTTCCCAGCGTCACCGACTTCAATTCGATCAGCCAATGCACATGATCTGGCATCACCACCCAGGCCAACGACTGGCAGTCCTGTTCCTGATCTGACAAACGCAGCTGCTGCACAACGATGCGTGCTGTGTGTAATTGACCAAACAGCGCTTCACGCTGATGAGTGACCGTCGCCGTTGCCGCATGGAAAACGCGGGGCTTCTCGTTTCCGGGTATGACATTCCTGACTCATTGCAGGATCAGTCAGGCTGACTGACCCCTATCAGTGCCGATTGCGGAACCCTGATCTACGCTAACAGTCGCATCCCTCGAACCATTCGCGCGCAAGCAAGGAGCACGCATGCCGTTGAGGCGCCTATTGTCGGTCGCTTGCCTGGGTTATTTGTCGCTATTGGTGGGTTGCAAAGAAGAAATTGCCCCGCCGGAACTGCCCAGAGTAGGTGTACAGCAAGTCCAGACCACAGATTTTGCCGCCAACGTGACCCTTACCGGTGACGTGCAGGCGCGTGTGCAGACCGACCTGTCTTTCAGGGTCGGCGGCAAGATCATCTCGCGCAGCGTCGACGTCGGCGATCACGTCAAGGCCAATCAGGTACTGGCGCGGCTCGATCCCAAGGACCTGCAGAACAACGCCGACTCGGCCAAGGCCGAGGTATTTGCTGCGCAGGCGCGGGTAACCCAGACCAGCGCAGCCTTCGTTCGCCAGCAGAAACTGCTGCTCAAGGGCTATACCAGCCGCAGCGAATATGATTCTGCAGAGGCGGCGCTGCGCGGCAATCAAAGTGCTTTGAAGGCCGCTCAGGCGCAGTTGGCCAATGCCAGGGAGCAACTGAGCTACACCGCGCTGGTTGCCGACGCCGATGGCGTCATCACCTCGCGCCAGGCCGAGGTTGGCCAGGTGGTGCAGGCGACCATGCCGATCTTTGGCCTGGCCGTGGACGGTGATCGCGATGCGGTCTTCAACGTCTACGAATCGCTGCTGATGGCGCCGCCCAGCGACGCGCCAGTGATCGTGAAGCTGCTCGACAACCCGCAGGTGCAGGCGCAGGGCCAGGTGCGCGAAGTGACCCCGACGGTGTCCGCCGACAGCGGCACGGTGCAGATCAAGGTCGCCCTGCAGAGTGTGCCCGCCGGCATGCAACTCGGCTCGCCCGTCACGGCCAGCGGCCGCACCCAGGGACAGCCGAGCATCGAACTGCCGTGGTCGGCCTTGACCAAGGCGCTCAAGGAGCCGGCAGTGTGGGTGGTCGGTGAGGGCGACAAGGTTGAACTGCGCCCAGTCCAGGTCGGCCGCTATCTCACCGGCAGAGTGGTGATTGCCGATGGCGTCAAAGGCGGCGAGACCGTGGTGGTCAGTGGCGGGCAGCTGTTGCACCCAGGTATGCAGGTCGAGAAAGTCAACGCCAAGGACGGAGGCGCCGCGCCATGAAAGCAGTGCTGCTGATACTCTGCTCGGCTGCGCTGCTGGGCGGCTGTGGCAAGGACGAGGAGGCTGCCGAACCGGTCCGCCCGGTGCTGTCGACCGTGGTCCAGCCGCAGGTTCAGGCGCAGTTGGGGCGCTTCGCCGGGACGATCCAGGCCCGCTATGAAAGCACCCTGGGCTTTCGCGTGTCAGGACGGATCGCCCGGCGCTGGCTCGATGTCGGCGCCCAGGTCAAACCGGGCGATATCCTCGCCACCCTCGACCCGACCGATCAACAAAACCAGCTGCGTGCCGCCGAGGGCGACCTGGCGCGGGTCCAGGCGCAGTGGATCAATGCCCAGGCCAATGCCCGTCGCCAGCAGCAGCTGTACGACCGCGGCGTTGGCGCCCAGGCGCAACTGGACATTGCCCAGACCGATCTGAAAACCACCGGTGCCTCGCTCGAACAAGCGCGCGCCGCAGTCAGCCAGGCCCGCGACCAGCTCGACTACAGCACCCTGCGCAGCGACAACGCCGCGGTGGTCACCGCCTGGCGTGCCGAGGCCGGGCAAACCGTCAGCGCTGGCCAGGAAGTGGTCACGCTGGCCCGCCCCGACGTCAAAGAGGCGGTCATCGACCTGCCAATCGGCCTGGCCGAACAATTGAGTAAAGACCTGACTTTCACTGTTGCCGCGCAGCTCGACCCTGCGGTCAATACCACCGCGACCCTGCGCGAGCTGGAGCCGCAAGCCGACGCCACCACCCGCACCCGGCGTGCGCGTTTGACCCTGGCCAGTACCCCCGCAGCGTTCCACCTGGGCACGGCGATCAGCGTCAACCTGTCCTCGGCGGTCACCCCGCGTAGCGAGTTGCCGCTGAGCGCCTTGCTCGAACGCGACGGCAAGACCCAGGTGTGGGTCCTCGACACCCAACAAAAGACCGTGGCCCTGCGCGACGTGACCCTGATCGACCGCACCGCCAGCAGCATCGTCGTGGCCTCCGGCGTGCAGCCGGGCGAGCGCGTGGTGACTGCCGGCGTGAACAGCTTGAAGCCCGGCCAGCCGGTCAGCTTTGACGAGGATGCGCAATGAAAGGAAGCTTCAACCTGTCCGAATGGGCGCTCAAGCATCAGTCCTTTGTCTGGTACCTGATGTTCGTCAGTGTGCTGATGGGGGTGTTCTCCTACTTCAACCTGGGCCGTGAAGAAGACCCGTCGTTCACCATCAAGACCATGGTCATCCAGACCCGCTGGCCCGGCGCGACCCAGGACGAGACGCTCAATCAGGTCACTGACCGCATCGAGAAAAAGCTCGAAGAGCTGGACTCGCTCGATTACGTCAAAAGCTATACCCGCCCCGGTGAGTCGACGGTCTATGTGTATCTGCGCGATACCACCAAGGCGCCGGATATCCCGGCCATTTGGTACCAGGTGCGCAAGAAGATCGACGACATTCGCGGCCAGTTCCCCAAAGGTATTCAGGGCCCGGCATTCAATGATGAATTCGGCGACGTTTACGGCACCATCTATGCCTTCACCGCCGATGGCCTGAGCCAGCGGCAACTGCGTGACTACGTCGAGCAGGCCCGCGCCGAAGCCCGCGAAGTGCCCAACATCGGCAAGATCGAGCTGTTTGGCGTGCAGGACGAAGTGCTTTACCTGAACTTCTCCACGCGCAAACTGGCGGCACTGGGGATCGACCAGCGCCAGGTCATGCAGGCTCTGCAAGCCCAGAACGCCGTTACCCCAGCGGGGGTGATCGAGGCTGGCCCTGAGCGGATTTCGGTACGCACCAGTGGCCAGTTCAGCTCCGAGAAAGACCTCGAGGGCGTCAACCTGCGGATCAATGATCGCTTCTTCCGCCTGGCCGACATCGCCAATATCCAGCGCGGCTATACCGACCCGCCTGCACCGATGTTCCGTTACAACGGCCAGCCGGCGATTGGCCTGGCCATTGGCATGAAAGCCGGCGGCAACATCCAGGCGTTCGGCGCCGAGATGAAAGCCAAGATGGACCAGATCATCACCAACCTGCCGGTCGGGGTTGGTGTGCACACCGTGTCGGATCAGGCCGTGGTAGTGAAGAAGGCAGTTGGCGGCTTCACCAGTGCCTTGTTCGAGGCGGTACTGATCGTGTTGGCGGTAAGCTTCGTCAGCCTCGGCGTGCGCGCCGGGCTGGTGGTAGCGTGCTCGATCCCGTTGGTGCTGGCGATGGTGTTCCTGTTCATGGAATACAGCGGCATCACCATGCAGCGGATCTCGCTGGGTGCCCTGATCATCGCCCTCGGCCTGCTGGTGGATGACGCGATGATCACCGTCGAGGTGATGGTCACGCGCCTGGAAATGGGCGAAACCAAGGAGCAGGCGGCCACCTTTGCCTATACCTCGACGGCCTTCCCGATGCTGACCGGCACTTTGGTCACGGTGGCCGGCTTTGTGCCCATCGGGCTCAACGCCAGCTCTGCCGGCGAGTACACCTTCACCCTGTTCGCGGTGATCGCAGTGGCGTTGATCGTGTCGTGGGTGGTAGCGGTGTTCTTCGCCCCGGTACTCGGCGTGCATATCCTCAAGGCCAACAGGGTCAAGGAACACGAAGCCAAGACCGGCCGCGTCGGTCGTGCCTTCGAGCATGGTTTGCTGTGGTGCATGCGCAACCGCTGGTGGACGATCATCGGCACGGTGCTGATCTTCGCTCTGGCGCTGTTTTCGATGCGCTTTGTGCAGAACCAGTTCTTCCCGTCCTCGGACCGCCCGGAAATCCTGGTCGACCTCAACCTGCCGCAAAACGCCTCGATCGAGGAGACCCGGAAGGTGGTCGATCGGCTTGAAGCGAAGATCAAGGACGACCCCGATCTGGTGCACTGGAGCAGTTACATCGGCCAGGGCGCGATCCGTTTCTACCTGCCGCTCGACCAGCAGCTGCAGAACCCGTACTACGCCCAGCTGGTGATCGTCAGCAAAGGCCTGGAGGAGCGTGCCGGGCTGATGGACCGGCTGCGCAAGTTGCTGCGCGAAGACTTCGTCGGCATTGGCAGCAATGTGCAGTCGCTGGAGATGGGCCCGCCGGTGGGCAGGCCAATCCAGTACCGGATCAGCGGCAAGGACATCGACCTGGTGCGCAAGCACGCGATCGACCTGGCGACCATGCTCGACAGCAATCAGCATATAGGCGAGATGATCTTCGACTGGAACGAGCCGGGCAAAGTCCTGCGGGTCGAGATCGCTCAGGACAAGGCGCGTCAGTTGGGCTTGTCGTCCGAAGACGTCGCCAATGTGATGAACAGCATTGTCAGCGGCGTGCCGATCACCCAGGTCAACGACAGCATCTACCTGGTCGACGTGATCGCCCGCGCCGAAGACAGCGAGCGCGGCTCGCCCGATACCTTGCAGAACCTGCAGATACTGACTCCCAACGGCACTTCGATCCCGCTGCTGTCGATTGCCACGGTGCGCTACGAGCTGGAGCAGCCGCTGGTGTGGCGCCGCGATCGCAAGCCGACCATCACCATCAAGGCCTCGGTCAACGGTGATATCCAGCCGACCGACCTGGTCAAACAACTCAAACCGGATATCGAAGAGTTCGCCAGCAAGTTGCCGCCGGGCTACGAAGTGGCCACCGGCGGTACGGTCGAGGAGAGCGGCAAGGCGCAGGGGCCAATTGGCCAGGTTATTCCGTTGATGCTGTTCCTCATGGCGACTTTCCTCATGATCCAGCTGCACAGCGTGCAGAAGCTGTTCCTGGTGGTCAGCGTGGCGCCCTTGGGCTTGATCGGGGTGGTGCTGGCGCTGGTGCCGACGGGTACGCCAATGGGCTTTGTGGCGATCCTCGGAATCCTGGCGCTGATCGGCATCATCATCCGCAACTCGGTGATCCTGGTCACCCAGATCGACGAATTCGAGGCGCAGGGCCTGTCGCCCTGGGCGGCGGTGCTTGAGGCGACCAACCATCGCCGCCGGCCGATCCTGCTTACCGCAGCGGCGGCCAGCCTGGGCATGATCCCGATTGCCCGCGAGGTGTTCTGGGGGCCGATGGCCTACGCCATGATCGGCGGCATCATCAGTGCAACGCTGCTGACGCTGTTGTTCCTGCCGGCGCTGTATGTGGCCTGGTACAAGATTCGCGAGCCAGAACAGTCATCCAGCTAATACCGCGCGCCGTTCAGAAAAGGCCATTGCCCAGCGCAATGGCCTTTCTGCTTTTGGTTATATAAACATTCTTAAATAGTATTTTTAAGAATATCCGCGCCTCACTATTATCAGCTTCAAGCCAGGCGCAAATCCCCTTCAAACCCCTGCCCGGCACTTCACTCACAGGAGAACGAGCATGAGTGCATCCCTGCGTAGCATCGACGGTCAGGACGAAGCGACCATTTTGCGTGAGATCCAGGCCGCTCTGCGCGACCTGCGCTTCGGCGCGGTAGAGATCACCGTGCACAACGCTCAGGTCGTGCAGATCGAGCGCAAGGAGAAGTTCCGCCTGCAGCAGCCCGGCAACAAGACCGGCTGATCGCGCACTACCTGCCAATTAAAAAAAATGCCATTCGGGAGCTTCACCATGTCCATCCGCCGTTATGCGCTCGCCGCTCTGGCCAGTGCCGTGTTTGCCGGTTCCGCCATCGCCAAGGACTACGAACTGCTCAACGTATCCTACGACCCAACCCGTGAGCTGTATCAGCAGTACAACGCCGAGTTCATCAAGCACTGGCAGCAGGCGCACCCGGATGACAAGGTCAAGATTCAGCAATCCCATGGTGGCTCGGGCAAGCAAGGCCGTGCAGTGATCGACGGCCTGCGCGCCGACGTGGTGACCCTGGCCCTGGCCGGCGACATCGACGAAATCGCCAAGCTCGGCAAGACTCTGCCAGAGAACTGGCAGACCCGCCTGCCGGACGCCAGCACACCGTACACCTCGACCATCGTCTTCCTGGTGCGCAAAGGCAACCCGAAAGGCATCAAGGACTGGGGCGACCTGGTCAAGAACGACGTGTCGGTGATCACTCCCAACCCGAAAACCTCCGGCGGCGCTCGCTGGAACTTCCTCGCCGCCTGGGCCTATGGCCTGAAAGCCGGCGGCAGCGAAGCCAAGGCCCAGGAATACGTGCAGCAGCTGTTCAAGCACGTGCCTGTGCTGGACACCGGCGCGCGCGGCTCGACCATCACCTTCGTCAACAATGGTCAGGGCGATGTGCTGCTGGCGTGGGAAAACGAAGCGTTCCTGGCCTTGAAGGAAGATGGCGGCGGCGACAAGTTCGAAATCGTCGTGCCTTCGCTGTCGATCCTCGCCGAGCCGCCAGTGGCAGTGGTCGACAAGAACGCGCAGAAGAAAGGCAACGAGCAGATCGCCGAGGAATACCTCAAGTACCTGTACAGCCCGGCCGGGCAGAAAATTGCCGCCGAGAACTTCTACCGCCCGCGTGACCAGAAAGTGGCTGCCGAATATGGCAAGCAATTCCCCAAACTTGACCTGGTGACCATCGACAAGGACTTCGGCGGCTGGAAAACTGCACAGCCGAAATTCTTCAACGATGGCGGTGTGTTCGATCAGATCTACCAGGCCCAGTAACTCGGCAGTACAGTGCCGCACTGGAGCTTCAGTAGCCTGCATGGGCCCGGGACTTGTCCCGGGCTTGATGCGTTAAACCAGGGACCTTTATGTCACGTCGTATATCCCCCGTCATACCCGGCTTCGGGCTGACTCTGGGCTACACCTTGGTGTACCTCAGCCTGATCGTGCTGATACCGCTGGCGGCCATGTTCGTGCATGCCTCGCAGCTGACCTGGGAGCAGTTCTGGAACATCATCAGCGCCCCGCGAGTGATTGCCGCGCTGAAGCTGAGTTTCGGCACTGCCCTGTTCGCCGCCATCATCAACGGCATCATCGGCACCCTGCTGGCCTGGGTGCTGGTGCGCTACACCTTCCCCGGGCGCAAGATCATCGACGCGATGATCGACCTGCCGTTCGCCTTGCCCACGGCAGTCGCCGGCATCGCCCTGACCGCGCTGTATGCGCCGTCCGGCTGGGTCGGGCAGTTCGCCACCGACCTCGGTTTCAAAATCGCCTACACGCCGCTGGGTATCACCCTGGCGCTGACCTTCGTCACCCTGCCATTTGTGGTGCGGACGGTGCAGCCGGTGCTGGCGGACATCCCCCGAGAAGTCGAAGAAGCGGCTGCCTGCCTGGGCGCGAAACCGTTGCAGGTATTCCGCCATATCCTCATGCCGGCGCTGCTGCCGGCCTGGTTGACCGGCTTCGCGCTGGCCTTTGCTCGCGGTGTTGGCGAGTACGGCTCGGTGATCTTCATTGCCGGCAACATGCCGATGAAGACCGAAATCTTGCCGTTGCTGATCATGGTCAAGCTCGACCAGTACGACTACACCGGCGCTACTGCCATCGGCGTCTTGATGCTGGTGGTTTCCTTCATTCTGCTGCTGCTGATCAACTTGCTTCAGCGGCGCATCGAAACCCCTTGAAGGAGGACCGCCCATGTCTGCTTCAACTCTAGGCGCAACGGCCGCCGCCAACGCCGCCCGCCGCGGCAGCGCCACCTCACGGCGGGTGCTGATCATTTCGGCCTGGCTGGTGTTTGCGCTGTTTCTGCTGTTGCCGCTGGTGATCGTGGTTTCCCAAGCGCTGAAGAACGGCTTCGGTACGTTCTTCGAGGCGATCTTCGAGCCCGATGCACTGTCGGCGCTCAGGCTGACCTTGCTCGCGGTGGCCATTTCGGTGCCGCTGAACCTGCTGTTCGGGGTCAGTGCGGCGTGGTGCGTGAGCAAGTACAACTTTGCCGGCAAGAGCATCCTGGTGACCTTGATCGACCTGCCGTTCTCGGTGTCGCCGGTAATCGCCGGTCTGGTCTATGTGCTGATGTTCGGCGCGCAGGGCTTCTTCGGGCCGTGGCTGCAGGATCACGACATCCAGATCGTGTTCGCCTTGCCGGGCATCGTCCTGGCGACCATCTTCGTTACCGTCCCATTCGTGGCCCGTGAGCTGATCCCGCTGATGCAAGAGCAGGGCACTCAAGAGGAAGAGGCCGCGCGTCTGCTTGGCGCCAATGGCTGGCAGATGTTCTGGCACGTGACCCTGCCCAACATCAAATGGGGCCTGATCTACGGCGTGGTGCTGTGTACTGCGCGAGCGATGGGCGAGTTTGGTGCGGTGTCGGTGGTGTCCGGGCATATCCGCGGGGTTACCAACACCTTGCCGCTGCACGTCGAAATCCTCTACAACGAATACAACCACGTCGCGGCGTTCAGCGTGGCGAGCTTGCTGCTGATCCTGGCGCTCTTCATCCTGCTGCTCAAGCAGTGGAGCGAGAACCGTATTAACCGTCTGCGCCAAAGCGCAGCGGAGGAATAATTCATGTCGATCGAAGTTCGTAACGTCAGCAAGCGCTTCAACAGCTTCCAGGCTCTGGACAACATCAACCTGGATATCAACAGCGGCGAGCTGGTGGCTCTGCTCGGCCCGTCGGGCTGCGGCAAGACCACCCTGCTGCGGATCATCGCCGGCCTCGAAACGCCGGACGATGGCAGCATCGTCTTCCATGGCGAAGATGTCTCCGGGCATGACGTGCGTGATCGCAACGTCGGCTTCGTGTTCCAGCATTACGCGCTGTTCCGCCACATGAGCGTGTTCGACAACGTCGCCTTCGGCCTGCGCATGAAGCCCAAGGGCGAGCGGCCGAGCGAAAGCCGCATCGCCGAGAAGGTCCATGAGCTGTTGAACATGGTCCAGCTCGACTGGCTGGCCGACCGTTACCCCGAGCAGCTGTCCGGCGGCCAGCGTCAGCGTATCGCCCTGGCTCGCGCCCTGGCGGTCGAGCCCAAGGTACTGCTGCTCGACGAGCCGTTCGGTGCGCTGGATGCCAAGGTGCGTAAAGAGCTGCGCCGCTGGCTGGCGCGGCTGCACGAAGACATCAACCTGACCTCGGTATTCGTTACCCACGACCAGGAAGAAGCGATGGAAGTCGCCGACCGCATCGTGGTGATGAACAAGGGCGTGATCGAGCAGATCGGCTCGCCGGGTGAGGTCTATGAAAAGCCAGCCAACGACTTCGTCTATCACTTCCTTGGTGACTCCAACCGCATGAGCCTGAGTGAAGGCAACCATGTGCTGTTCCGCCCACACGAGGTGTCGTTGTCGCGGCATGAAACCGAAGGCCACCATGCGGCCGAGGTGCGTGATATTCGGCCGTTGGGCGCGACCACGCGGGTGACCTTGAAGGTGGAAGGGCAGAGCGAGCTGATCGAAGCCGAGGTGGTCAAGGACCATGACAGCCTGACCGGGCTGGCGCGGGGCGAGGCGTTGTTCTTCCGGCCCAAGGTTTGGCAGAAGGTGGCTGATATCTGATTCATTTTTGGGACCGCTTTGCGGCCCTTTCGCGACACAAGGCCGCTCCTACGGGGACCGCGCAGTCCCTGACACGGCGCGCCCTCTGTAGGAGCGGCCTTGTGTCGCGATTGGGCTGCAAAGCAGCCCCATCCCCCGCAAGACCAATGCCTTCCAGGAATATTTCAAATGCCGCCCAGGCATCAAAATCCCCGCCCTCCCGGCCAGCCCAATAATCACGCGGCCTGCGGCCTTCACGCCAACACCAATATTCAATAAAGTTCTAAGTTTACGTTTAAACATTACTTTCAGAGATAAGCGTCTGGCACCGATGATTCAGCCATGAATCGAGACCCCAGGAGTTTGATCAATGGGTAATGTCCATACGGCCGTCAGGGCCTACGACCAGCCATGGCGCCCGGCCCCGGGCGACCTGGTCGAGCTTGGACGCACGCTTCGCCTGCCGCTCGGCCAGCTGCGCCTGCAACGCACGCCGGTCAGCGGCCTCAAGCGCCGCGACAAATGGGCCTTGGCCCTGCTGGTAGCGGCGTTGCATGGCGCGGCGGCGTACTGGATCAGCCAGAGCCCGACCCCGCCGTTGCCGGTCGTGCCACCGCAGATCTTACCCATGACCATCGAGTTTGCCGCACCGGCCCCGCCCGTGGTCGAGCCGCCACCGCCTGCACCAGCGCCTCCGGTAGTCGAGCCGCCACCGCCGCCGGTAGTCGATGAGCTGGCGGCCAAACCTGCGCCCAAGCCTGTGCCTAAACCGAAACCCAAGCCGCTGCCAAAGCCTGTCGCCAAGCCCGTGCCAAAACCGGTGGAAACTCCGCCGCCGCCAGTTGCGGCACCTGCACCAACGCCAGCTCCACCGGCGCCAGCGCCGGTCACGCCGCCGTCGGCCAACGCTGCCTACCGGAAGAACCCGGCGCCGGAATACCCGCAGATGGCCCAGCGCCGCGGCTGGGAAGGCACCGTGCTGCTGCGGGTCGAGGTCATGGCCAACGGCAAGCCCGGCCAGATCCAGATTCAGAAAAGCAGTGGCCGCCCGGCCCTCGACGACGCCGCACTGGCCGCCGTCAAGCGCTGGAGCTTTGTCCCGGCCAAGCAGGGCGATGTCGCCCAGTCCGGCTGGGTGAGTGTGCCGATCGACTTCAAGCTGCGCTGATTACACCCCTGAACATGCACCTGAACCGTATACCGACCGAACATAGGAAGACTTCATCATGAGCCTGGCATCCGCATCTCCCCTTGAGTCCGTTGAAGTAGCCGTGATCTGGCTGCTGGTTGTGTTCTCTGTCGCCACCTGGGGCCTGGCGCTGATCAAGGCCGTACAGTTCGTGCGCCTGAAGAACCAGGACAAACGCTTTCACAAGCAGTTCTGGGCTGCCTCCAGCCTCGACTCGGCGGCCGAGCTCAGCCACGAACTGCCAGGCCCGGCCGCCCGTGTGGCGCAGTCCGGGTACGCCGCCATCGCCGTGGGTGAGCCTGGCCATGCCAGCGACCTTAGCCAGTCGATAAACCATCAGGACCGCCTCGAACGTGCCCTGCGCCAGCAGATCGTGCGTGAACGGCGCTCGCTGGAAACCGGCCTTGCTGTAGTCGCCAGTATCGGCAGCACCTCGCCCTTCATCGGTCTGTTCGGCACCGTCTGGGGCATCATGGAAGCGCTCAAGGGCATCAGTGCGGCAGGTTCGGCCAGCCTCGAAACGGTGGCCGGGCCGATCGGTGCGGCACTGGTTGCAACCGGCGTTGGTATTGCCGTCGCGGTGCCGGCGGTGCTGGTCTACAACTACTTCCTGCGCCGGCTCAAGCTGTCCGCTGCCGACCTCGATGACTTTGCCCATGACTTCTACAGCCTGGCCCAGAAGAGCGCCTTCCGCGTGCTGGTCCACCCGACTGCACATAAGCCTCAGGCCGGCTTCACCCAGCCCGTGAAAGAGGCGTCTTGATATGGCCTTTTCAACCCAGGACAACGACGAAGTCCTCAGTGAAATCAACGTCACGCCACTGGTCGACGTCATGCTGGTGCTGCTGGTGGTGTTCATCGTCACCGCACCACTGCTGACCAACGCCATACCGATCAACCTGCCCAAGACCGAAGCCGTGGCCCCGGTCGAGCAGAAAGACCCGCTGGTGGTCAGCATCGATGGTGGCGGCAAGCTGTTCATCAACAAGGACGAGATCCAGCCAGACCTGCTCGAAAGCAACCTCAAGGCAGCCAAGCTCAAGGACGCCGAGCTGCGAGTGCAGCTGCAGGCCGACGATGGCGTCAACTACGGCGAAGTAGCCCGCGCCATGGCGGCCATCGAACGCGCCGGGATCACCAAGCTGGCGGTGATAACCGCACGCTAGAGCCCGTCGTACCCTCTTCAGGCAAGTGCTTCAGGGCCATACCTCTTGGCAGGGGGATGGCCCTTTTTTTATTTGCGAAACGTAAATTGGTTATAAATACATAGCTTCTTATTCCTTTACTGATATATCTCGCTCCCTATACTGGTCAACAAGCACGCAAACTTCCTGGAGGCGTCCCCATGCGCAATGAGTCAATTCGTTACCTGATTGTGCCGGGCTGGCAAGGATCGCCAGACAATCATTGGCAAAGCCACTGGCAGCGCAGCCTGCCCAACAGCGCTCGGGTCGAGCAGGCCGACTGGCTGACGCCGCAGCGGCGCGATTGGGTGCAGGCGCTGGAGCAGGCGATTGCCGCCGACAGTACGCCGGTAATCCTGATTGCCCACAGCCTGGGCTGTATCACCGTTGCCCATTGGGCCGCTGCGGCCAACCCGGTCTTGCTCGCACGGGTACGTGGCGCCTTGCTGGTGGCACCGGCGGATGTCGAACGGCCAACCTGCGCGCCGGCGCTGCGCAACTTCGCGCCGATCCCGCTGCAGGCGTTGCCGTTTGCCAGCCAGGTGGTGAGCTCGGACAACGACCCGGCGGTGAGTGTGCCACGAGCGTTGTACCTGGCCCAGGAATGGGCGGCCGAGGCGGGCCTGTTGGCCAATGCCGGGCATATCAACGTCAAGTCCGGGCATGAGCGCTGGGAGCAGGGCTTTGCCTACCTGTACCGCCTGCAAAGCCGGATCGAGCAGCGCACGCTACGGCGCGCCTGACCCGGCAGTTATCCACAGAATGCCTGAGACGCCCGGCTGCTGATGGCCCGGCGGGAGTTTGTCATGACCTTGCACGCCCCTTTCGGCCAGCCGCTGCTGACCTTCCCCGAGCTGGATAAAAGCCCGCTGAGCATTCGCGCCAAGGCGCTGGTGTTTGTCGACCCGCGCTCGCAGCAGCTGCGCCGAGACCTGGAGCGTCTGGCAGTGCAGCCGCTGCCGGTGCTGATCCGTGGCGAAACCGGCACCGGCAAGGAGCTACTGGCGCGGCAGATCCATCGCGCCAGCGACCGCGCCGGGCTGTTCGTTTCGGTCAACTGCGCCGCCATCAGCCATACCTACGCCGATGCTGAACTGTTCGGCTACAGCGCCGGCAGCCACGGCGGCACCGCCAGCAGCCGGGCCGGTTGGTTTGGTTCGGCCAACGGCGGCACGCTGTACCTGGATGAGATTGCCGACCTGCCGTTGGCGATTCAGGCCAAATTGCTCGCCGCGCTGGAAAACCGTGAAGTGACCCGGGTCGGTGCGCAGCAGCCGCAGCCGGTCGACGTGCGCCTGGTTGCCGCTTCGAGCATTGACCTGGCCCTGGCCGTGGCGGCAGGGCGCTTCAACGAGCGGCTCTACCTGTACCTGCACGAGGGCGAGCTGGAACTGCCGGCACTGCGTGAGCGGGTAGGCGATATCCTGCCGTTGGCCGAGTACTTCGTCGGCATCTACAGCGCCCGGCTGGAGCGGCCGGTGCCACTGATCAGCGACCTGGCCCAGCAAGCGCTGGAGGCGCATACCTGGCCGGGCAATACCCGCGAGCTGGAAAACGTCATCCATTTCGCCCTGCTGGTGAGCGATGGCGACGAGATCCTCGCCGAGCAACTCGACCTGCCCGACACCGCACCGCTGGCCAGCCTGGCGGCGCGACTGAGCCAGCTCGGTCATAGCCGTGAGCCGCACACCAGCGCAGCCCTGCGCCAGTTGCTCGAGTCAGCGTTGGCGGCACTCAAATAGTCCGTCATGAGGCTAATAAGCGAAGTCGATGGCCAATTCTTTTTGATATAAGCAGCTAATCAAAAGATATTGTTCCGGAATATAAAATCCCGGTATCGTCCGCTTCACGCCCAGCGCAGCTTGCGCCGGGCACCCATATTGCCGTCGCCGATGGCTCAGCTTACTTAAGGATCACCATGAAGAAATCCCTGCTGACTGCGGCCCTGGCTGCTGCCCTGGCGCTGACTGGCGTTGCCCATGCGGCCGAGAAACTGGTAGTCGCTGCCACCCCGGTGCCGCACGCCGAGATCCTCGAGCTGATCAAGCCGACCCTGGCCAAAGAAGGTGTCGACCTGGAGATCAAGGTCTTCACCGACTACGTGCAACCGAACGTGCAGGTCGATCAGAAGCGCCTGGATGCCAACTACTTCCAGACCCTGCCGTATCTGAAGAGCTTCAACGAAGGTAAAGGCACCAACCTGGTCACCGTGATCGGGGTTCACGTTGAACCCTTCGGCGGCTACTCGAAGAAGATCAAGAACCTCAGCGAGCTGAAAGACGGTGCCACCGTTGCCATCCCCAACGAAGGCAGCAACAGCGGCCGCGCCCTGATCCTGCTGCAAAAGGCTGGCCTGATCACCCTGAAAGACCCGAAAAACGCCCTGGCCACGCCGAAAGACATCGCCGAGAACCCTAAGAACCTCAAGTTCAAGGAACTTGAATCGGCCATGCTGGCGCGCGTGCTGGACCAGGTTGACCTGGACATGATCAACACCAACTACGCCCTGGAAGCAGGTCTGAACCCGGCCAAGGACGCCTTGATCATCGAAGGTAGCGACTCGCCGTACGTCAACTTCCTGGTGGCTCGCCCGGACAACAAGGACAGCGATGCCATGCAGAAACTGGCCAAAGCGCTGACCAGCCCGGAAGTGAAAGCCTTCATCGCCAAGAAATACAGCGGTGCGGTACTGCCAGCGTTCTGATTCGCACGCTGACTGCCCTGAAAAAAACGCCGACGCATTTGCGTCGGCGTTTTTGTTTCTGCGAAAGGCTATTCGGCAGGCAGCAGGCGCAAGGTACTGCGCGCCGGGATCACGCCCAACTGCGCCCGCTGATAACGGCCTTCGATGTAGTCCTCGGCCTGATCGCGATAATGCCGGTCGAACGGCACGCCGCTCTGGCCGAGCGGGTTGATGCTCAGCGCCTTGGCGGGGTCGGCGAAGTCGATGATCCGCCGAGTCGAAGGCCCATAGGTTACCGGCCAGGGCGCCGGGCCGATCTTGGCCGAGAGATTGTTCGGCGCCTCGTGGGTCCCCGGCGCGGCAAACGGGCCGATGTTGAACAGCAGGTTGAGCGGCTTCTGCACGCCCAGCGGATGGTTATGGGTCAGGGTATGCGCCTTGCCCCATTGCCAGTTGGCCGGGGCGGCGCCAAAGGTTTCGCCCAGGTGGGCTAACGTCTTGCGCCAGGTCTGGCGCACCACCGCACTGCGCCCTGCAGGTTGACTGGCGCCGCGCTGGTTCCACCAGGGTGATTCCGGGTCAGCTGCGAGTCGGGGCAGGGCGGCGTCGATGGCGCGGGTGTTGAGCAGCATCGTGAACCACGTGTCGCCCAGCTCATCGTGCAGTGCGGCATGGGCCAGCTCGTACAGAAACTGGTTGAACAGGGTCGCGCTGGTCGAATCCAGCGGGTAGTCACCGCGCCAGGCTGCCAGTTGCTCGACCAGCTCCTGCTCCTGCACGCCCTCGGCAGCTTCGCGCAGGGTCGCCAGCAATGGCGCGAGCAGGCGTGGGCCGTAGTCGCTGGCGGTATCCAGTTGCAGCGCCTGGCTGTTGTCCATGTCCCACTTGATCTGCGGGCTGGCCAGTTGCCGGTCAAGCTGGCGGCCGCGGTCGGCAAGGTTGTAGTATCCCGGCACCGGGATCGTGGCGGGTGGCTGAAAGTTGGCCGAGACGATGTAGCCGCTGGCTGGATTTTCCTGCTGCGGGTTGAGGTTGAAGGGGTAGAAGCCAAGCTTGTCTGCCTGGCTGCCGTCGAGAATGAACGCCGGGTTGACCCCCTCCGGGCGGATTGGCAACTGCGCCGCGGCCCACCAGCCGATGTCGCCAGCGGCATTGGCCCACACCAGGTTCAGCCCGGGCGACTGAATCTTCACCGCCGCCAGGCGCATCTTGTTCAGGCTGTCGGCGCGGTTGAGCTGGTAGAAGCCTTCAAGGATCGGGTTTTCGGTTTGCAGAAACGCCCACCACATGGCAATCGGCGTGGGTCCCGCCGTTTCGCCGAGCACGCTGTTGACGATCGGCCCGTGGGACGAGCTGCGCAGGGTGATCTCGACCGGCGCTGCGTCCTTGACCGCGATCTGCTGCTGGCTGCGCTGCAGGGTTTGCCACTGGCCGTCGATCATCACCTGTTCGGGATTGGCCGGGTTGCTGCGCTCGGCAATCAGGTCGACGTCGTCGTTCTGGAACATGGTCAGGCTCCAGCCGAAATCGCGGTTGTGGCCGAGCAGGGCAAACGGGTTGAGTGCCTGGAAGTAGCCATACAACTCAAAGCCCGGCGCCGACAGCTCAGCCTCATACCACACCGCCGGCACGGCAAAGCCGATATGTGGGTCGCCGGCCAGCAGCGGGCGGCCGCTACGGGTGCGGCTGGCTGAAACTGCCCAGGCATTGCTGCCCTCGAACTGCGGCAGGCCGGCGGCGGCCAGAGCATCCTGGCTGGCGCTGGCCAGTTGCTCGAGGCTGCGCCAGTCGGCGGCTGCCAGGCGCGGGGCGAGGGCGCCTTCGGGCTGCCATTCCAGGTCGAAGATGTTCAGGTAATCGGCGCCAAGCTGATCGCGGATGTAGGTCAGCGCCGGTTCAGTGCGAAACGCGGCGGCGAAGCTGTAGGCCAGATAACCGGCGATGCTCAGGGTGTCTTCGGCGCTGAAGGGGCGTGGGGTGATACCGAGCAGGTCGAACTCGACCGGCTTGGGGTGGCTGGCCTGCCATTGGTTGACCCCATCCAGATAGGCCTGCAAACCTTGCCAGGCGGGGCCTTGGCGATCCTGACGCTGGACCATGCGGGCGGCCTGCTCGCGGATGCGCAGGCTGCGGAACAGGGTATCGGTGGCGACCAGCTTGCTGCCGAGCACTTCGGCCAGCTCGCCACGGGCCAGGCGGCGCATGATCTCCATTTGGAACAGCCGGTCCTGGGCGTGCACATAGCCCAGCGCGCGGTACAGGTCGGCTTCGCTCTGCGCCTGGATGTGCGGCACGCCGCGCTCGTCGTAGCGCACGTTGACCGGCGCTTGCAGGCCGCGCAGGCTCAGTTCGCCGTGGCGTTGGGGCTGCTTGCTGTGGACATACCAGTAACCGCCGGCAGCGGCCACGGCAATCACCACGACCAGCACGGACAAGCTGCGTTTCATCAGAACTCCTTGTGCATATCAACGCAAACGGTTGTCAGATCATTGACCGAATCGCGCCACCAGCATAGCCCCCAAAGGAGTCTGCATGTCCCTCAGCGAAAAACAGAAGATGCTCAGCGGCCAGCTCTATCACGCAGGCTGCCCCGAGTTGCAGGCTGAGCAGCGCAGCAACAAGCAGTGGATGGACCGCTACAACAGCAGCGACGAGCAGCTCATGCTCAGCCGCCATACATTGCTGGCCGAGCATCTTGCCGCCGTCGGCGAGGGCGTGATCATCCGCCCGCCGTTCTACTGCGACTATGGCTACAACATCAGCATCGGTGCCAACACCTTTATCAACTTCAGCTGCGTGATCCTCGACGTGCTGCCGGTGCACATTGGCCACGACTGCCAGATCGCGCCGTCGGTGCAGATCTACACCGCCGATCACCCGCTCGACCCGGACGTGCGCCGCACCGGTCTCGAAAGCGGCCGGCCGGTGCACATCGGCAACAACGTCTGGATCGGTGGCGGTGCGATCATCCTGCCGGGCGTCACCATCGGTGATGACGCGGTGATCGGGGCCGGCAGCGTGGTGACTCGCGACGTCGCCGCCGGCGCGGTGGTGGTGGGCAATCCGGCCCGCGAGCGTCAGCCCGCCCAGGCGCAGTAACAGCCGACCGCGACGGTGTTGGAGGCGCTCACGTTGCGGTCTTCGAGCAAGGCCTTGAGGATTGGCTCGATGAAGCTGTTGCTTGAGTTGCACACAGCACCCTCGCTGTACGGGCCGAAGTAGGCCAGTCGGCCCTGGCGGTCCCAGATCGCCACCGCAGGGCTGGCGGGCAGGCTGGCACTGCCGGGCAGCTCGCGCAGGACCTTGAGCGCGGCCAGGTTGGCCGGCAGCGCGCCATGGCTGGCGGGCTTTCGCAGCAGATAGAAGCTCACTCCCTGCGGCGTGAACTGTTCGACCAGCTCGCTCAGGTGTTGCTGGTTGCCGACGTTGCACGGGCAGGTCGGGTCCCAGAAATGCACCACACGGATCGCCCCGGGGCCGGCAAGCTCGGCGGGCAGGCGCAGCTGGCTACCCTCGAACAGCGTGGCCTGATTGGCGAACGGGCGCAGATAACGTGACTGGAAACTGTCGTAAGCCCACCAGAGCACGGCGGCGCAGAGCAGGGTGATGGCCAAGGTCGACAGCTTTTTCATGGGGGGCCGCAGCTGCGGTACTCGCTTTTGGCAATGAGTTGAAGGGGCGCCCAGCTTGCCATGCGCCGCGCTTGAGCTGAATATCCCAGATCAATACTTGTTCGCGGATTTTGCCGATGCCTGCTCCTTTCAACGTCGACCTGCGCAGCGGCCTCGCGCCATTGTCGAGCCGCCAGCCGTTATCTGCCCAGGCGCTTGCGTACCAGCGCTTCTATGGCCTGGATCTGCCTGTGCAGCGTTTGCTCGGCAGCTTCGAGGCGGGCGGTTTCGAGCTGGTCGGCCAGGCCTGGCTGCCGCCGCAGCCGGTGGCGACGCTGTTCGTGCTGCACGGCTACTATGACCATATGGGGCTGTACCGGCATGTCATCGAGTGGGGGCTGAGCAAGGGCTTTGCGGTGGTCAGCTGTGATTTGCCCGGGCATGGCCTGTCCAGTGGCGAGCGGGCCAGCATCAGTGACTTCGGGCTTTATCAGCAGACGCTGGTGGCGCTGTTCGGCCAGGCCCGCGAGCTGGAGCTGCCACGCCCGTGGCATCTATGCGGGCAGAGCACCGGTGGCGCGATCGCGGTCGATCACGTGCTGCATGCCGGCGAACACAGCCCGGTCGATGGCGAGCTGATCCTGCTGGCACCGCTGGTGCGGCCGCGGGCGTGGCACTGGTCCAAGCTCAGCTATCGGTTGCTGCGCCACTTCGTCAACGGCATCCAGCGCCAGTTCAGCGAAAACAGCAACGACCCGGCGTTTCTGCCGTTTCTGCAGGCCGACCCGCTGCAACCACGGCGTTTGCCGACTGCCTGGGTAGGTGCGCTGATGAGCTGGGTCAAGCGGATCGAGGCGGCGCCGCCGAGCACGCGCAGGCCGTTGATCGTGCAGGGCGAGGCGGATGGCACGGTCGACTGGCGTTACAACCTCAAGGTGCTCAAGGCCAAGTTCGCTGATCCGCAGATCCTGCTGCTGCCAGAGGCGCGCCATCATCTGGCCAATGAACTGCCGGCAACCCGTCAGCGCTACCTCGATTTCATCAGCCAGCGGCTGGGCTGATTACTTGAGCTGATTGCCGGTCTGGCCGACCGCAAGCCCCGCACGCACTGCCGCCAGTGCCGCCTGGTAGTACGCCTGGCCGTCGGCGGACTCGGCGAAGTTGGCGAACTCTTCCAGTTCGGCTTCGCTGAGCTCGCGGTAGACGTAGAGCAAGGTGTTGTTGAGGTCTTCGCCGATCTGGTTCATCAGGCGCTGGCGCTGGCCGTCGAGCAACCCTTGCGCCTGACCGCCACCAAACAGCCCTGGGATCATCGAGCTGAGGCTGTCGGCAGCCACGCCGGCGATCGCCAGGCTGACTTCGGCGCCGGCTTCGCGCGCGGGCAGGGCCTGAGCCAGGTGGCCCATGATCAGTTGGCGGGTGTCGCTGACCTGCAGCTTGGGCAGGCCTTTGGCGTTCTTGGCCAACTGGTCCTTGCGGGTGGCGAGCAACTCGGCGGCCACCACTTTGCGCCCCAACGGCGAATTGAAGAACGCCAAGGCTGGCGCCGGGTTGGCCAGCTTGCTGCGTAGCTGCGCTTGTGCGCGCTGGTCCATGGCCTGGGCCTGGAAGCGTTGGTTGCTGTTGCTCACCAGCGCCTGGTAAACCGCAGGCGGCAGGCTGTTGCGGTAGCGCTGTTGGGCAGCACTCACGGCATCATTGAAATGGGCGCGCTGGTCGGGCCAGCCGGCGGCCTTGTACAGCTGATCGAGGCTGTCTGCCCAGACAGGCATAGTGCAGATCATCAGCAACAGCAGGGAAAACAAACGGCGCATTCAGGACTCCTGTCGGCAGTGCGCTATTGTCCGTGGCGCAGTGGGAGTTTGTCGAGACGCAATGACGCCGGTCAGCCAAGTGGCGCTGGAGGGGGCCTGGGCGAATGGCTATGATGCGCCATGCACATTACTTCCGATGTTTCCAAGCTGTCCGCGATTGTCGATGACCTGGCCAGCCAGGGCTGGTCGCAGCAGGCCGACTTTTTGCCGGCCGAGCTGGTCAGCGCGCTGGCTGCTGAATGCCACCGGCGCGCCGGCGACGGCCAGCTCAACCCTGCCGGGGTTGGCCGTGGCGGCACGCTAGAGGTTCGCGAGGCTATCCGTGGCGATCATATCCGCTGGCTGGAGCCTGGCGAGTCGAGCGCTTGCGACCGTTACCTGGACGCCATGGACGCGCTGCGTCAGGCAATCAATCAGGGCTTGTTCATCGGCCTTGAAGACTACGAATGCCATTTCGCCCTGTATCCGCCGGGGGCGTTCTATCGGCGCCATCTGGACCGCTTTCGCGATGACGACCGCCGCGCCGTGTCGGCTGTGATCTATCTCAATCAGGACTGGCAGCCCGGCGACGGCGGCGAGTTGCGCATGTTCCTCGATGACCAGCGCGTGCATGACGTAGCGCCGACAGCGGGCACACTGGTGGTGTTTCTGTCCGGCGACGTGCCCCACGAAGTGCTGGCGGCCGGGCGTGAGCGCTTGTCGTTGACGGGTTGGTTCCGTAGGCGTGGCAATGAACCGTTCTGAATTGTCGCCGGTTTTGGTCAGCGCGTGTCTGCTGGGCCAGCCGGTGCGCTACGACGGGCGTGCCAGTGGCCATCCGGACGTGCTGCAAGGCTGGCAGGCCGAGGGTCGTGTGGTAGCGCTGTGCCCGGAGGTAGCTGGCGGCTTGCCAACCCCGCGGCCACCTGCAGAAATCCCCGGCGGGCAGGGCGCGCAGGTGCTCGACGGGCAGGCGCAGGTGATTGCAGTGTCGGGCGGGGACGTCAGTGCGGCGTTTCTGGCGGGTGCGCAGATCGCCCTGGCGCTGGTGCGTCGGCACGGCATCCGGGTCGCCGTACTCAAGTCCGGCAGCCCCTCCTGCGGTAACCAACTGACCTACGACGGCAGCTTCAGCGGGGTCAAAGTGGCGGGGCAGGGCGTGACTACTGCGCTGCTGCGCCGCGAAGGCGTGCTGGTGTTCAGCGAGCTGCAGTTGGCCGAGGCGCAGCAGGCGCTGGCAGCCCTCGACCACTGAGATGTCATCAGCAGGTTACTGGCCGGCGGTAGGTTGCTCACCCTTGAGCCATTTCTTTTCAAGGTCCGCCAGTCTGCCGTCATCCTTGATCCGCTGCAGGGCGTTGTTCACTGCGCTCTCGAAGGCCGGGTTGTCTTTCTGGAACGGGATTACCAGTTTGTCACTGCCAAACGGCTGGCTGACATCCAATGCCGCGTCGACCTTCTGCGCAGCGCGCAGCTGGCTCAGGGCAACGTCGATCTTGCCGCTCTCGACCTCGGGCAATATCTGCTCTGCGGGGGTTTCGATGAACTCGGCACGCAGGTCCAGCTCCTTGGCCAGGGCCTGGCCCAGCTCGATATCGAAGCCCGCCAGGTGTTCGTCCTGCTTGAAGGCATAAGGCGGTGTATCGGCTTGCACGGCAATGCGCAGTTCGCCCCGGTCGTTGATTTCGTCTATCAGCTCGGCCTGGGCCAACGGACTGATCAGTACTGTCAGCAGTACGCCAATGGTCAAACGCATGAGTATCCCTTCTTGTTCAGCAGGTAAATTTCATTCGCCGCTGCTTTATTTGTGGTGGCGGTCGAACGCTGGCTATGACCGTGGGTCTCTCCTAATGTTTAAACCGCTGATAAATTATTTGTGACAGCGGGCCCAGACACCTCGGGCCACCTTTGGACTATGTTGATGCTCCGCTGCCGATCATTACCTGGCGGCGGTCAATGAAGTGAATCACAGGAGAAGTGAATGAACAGCCTATTTTCGCGTGCTGCCGTTGCCGGTCTGCTCATTGGGGCGTCGGTACTCGCCAGTGCAGCGGATACACTGCAAAGCCAGGAGCCGCCGAAGGGTGCCAAGGTCTTCATTGTTTCCCCGGCGGATGGTGCCACGGTCGACAAGACCTTTACCGTCAAATTTGCCATCGAAGGCATGGCGCTGAAACCCGCTGGCGACCAGACTCCGCATAGCGGCCACCACCACTTGCTGGTAGATGTCGACAAGCAGCCACTGAGCGATACACCGCTGCCGACCAGCCTTATGCCGGAAAACAACGCGCCGCTGCCGGCTGGGCCGCAGGTGCTGCATTTCGGCAAGGCGCAGACTGAAGCGACCATCACCCTGACACCAGGCAAGCACACCCTGCAGTTGGTGCTGGGCGACAAGTATCATGTGCCGTTCAAGCCTAGCGTTGAGTCGCAGAAAATTACCGTTACCGTTAAGTGACGTAAATGGGGCCGCAAAGCGGCCCCAATATCTTCAGCCTGCAATCAAGCTCAGAACAGTACGCGCGAGCGGATAGTGCCCTTCACGTGCTGCAGTTTTTCCTGAGCCAGATCCGAATACTCGGCATCGACGTCGATCACCACGTAGCCAACCTTCTCGTCAGTCTGCAGGAACTGACCGGAGATGTTGATCCCGTTTTCTGCGAAGACCTTGTTGATCTCGCTGAGCACGCCCGGGATGTTTTCGTGAATGTGCAGCAGGCGGTGCTTGCCTGGGTGGGCCGGCAGGGCCACTTCCGGGAAGTTGACCGACGACACCGAAGTACCGTTGTCGCTGTACTTGACCAGCTTCTCGGCGACTTCCAGGCCAATGTTGGCCTGCGCTTCGGCAGTCGAGCCACCGATGTGCGGGGTGAGGATGACGTTGTCCAGGCCACGCAGCGGGCTTTCGAACTCGTCATCGTTGGAGCGCGGCTCCACCGGGAATACGTCGATGGCGGCGCCGATCAGGTGCTTGTCCTTGATCGCGTTGGCCAGGCTTTCCAGCTCGACCACGGTACCGCGGGCGGCGTTGATCAGGATCGAGCCCTTTTTCATCGCGCGGATTTCTTTCTCGCCGATCATCCACTGGGTCGATGGCAGTTCAGGGACGTGCAGGGAGACGATGTCAGCCAGACCCAGCAGTTCGTTGAGGCTAGCCACCTGCGTGGCGTTGCCCAGCGGCAGCTTGGTCAGCGGGTCGTAGAAGTACACCTGCATGCCGACGCTTTCAGCCAGTACCGACAGCTGGGTGCCGATCGAGCCGTAGCCGACGATGCCGAGCTTCTTGCCGCGAATCTCGAACGAGTTGGCCGCGCTCTTGATCCAGCCGCCGCGGTGGCAGGCAGCGTTTTTCTCGGGGATGCCGCGCAGCAGCAGGATCGCTTCGGCGAGGACCAGCTCGGCCACCGAACGGGTGTTCGAGTAAGGCGCGTTGAACACGGCAATGCCGCGCTCGCGAGCAGCGCCGAGGTCGACCTGGTTGGTGCCGATGCAGAAACAACCTACCGCCACCAGCTTCTTCGCGCAGTCGAAGATTTCTTCGGTCAGTTGGGTCCGCGAGCGGATACCAATGAAGTGCGCGTCGGCGATCTTTTCCTTGAGCTCGGCTTCGGGTATTGAACCGGTCAGGTACTCAATGTTGGTGTAGCCGGCAGCCTTGAGGGTATCGACCGCGTTCTGATGCACACCTTCAAGAAGAAGGAACCGGATCTTGCTCTTGTCGAGAGAAGTCTTGCTCATCTGCGTAAACCTGTATCCCGGAGAAATAATGGCGAGGAGGTGAAGCGGCGCGGCGTCGGCCTTAGCACGAACAGCGGGAGGGCTATGCTAGCATACGCGACACAATCTGAGCTCCCACCGACAGGTGAAGAGTGCTCAGGGTGACTATGAATAAGTCGAGAGTTCCGGCGATGACCCATCCTGCGGTAATGGAAGAGCTGCTGACCCTGGTCGACCCTGGCAAGGTGCTTACCGACCCTGCTTCGCTGGAGGCATACGGCAAGGACTGGACCAAGCATTACCCGCCTGCGCCAAGCGCGATTGTGCTGCCCAAGACCATCGAACAAGTGCAGGCCATCGTCGCCTGGGCCAATCGCCATCAAGTTGCGCTGGTGCCCTCCGGGGGCCGCACTGGCCTGTCTGCCGGGGCCGTCGCTGCCAACGGTGAAGTGGTGGTGGCCTTCGACGCCATGAACCAGGTGCTCGCCTTCAATGAGTTCGACCGCACCGTGGTCTGCCAGCCTGGCGTGATCACTCGTCAGCTGCAGCAGTTGGCCGAAGAACACGGTCTTTATTATCCGGTCGACTTTGCTTCGTCAGGCTCCAGCCAGATTGGCGGCAACATCGGCACCAATGCCGGCGGGATCAAGGTGATCCGCTATGGCATGACCCGCAACTGGGTGGCCGGCATCAAGGTCGTCACCGGCAAGGGCGAGCTGCTCGAGCTGAACAGGGACCTGATCAAGAACGCCACCGGCTATGACCTGCGCCAGCTGTTCATCGGTGCCGAGGGCACACTGGGGTTTGTCGTCGAGGCGACCATGCGCCTCGACCGGGCGCCACGCAACCTCACGGCGATGGTTCTTGGCACCGCTGACTTCGACTCGATCATGCCGGTGCTGCACGCGTTTCAAGGCCGGCTGGACCTGACCGCCTTCGAATTCTTCTCCGACAAGGCCCTGGCCAAGGTCATGGGCCGCGGCGATGTCCCGCCGCCGTTTGCCACCGCCTGCCCGTTCTATGCACTGCTGGAATTCGAAGCCAGCAACGAGGACGTGGCCAATGACGCCCTGGCTACCTTCGAGCACTGCGTCGAGCAGGGCTGGGTGCTGGATGGGGTGATGAGCCAGAGCGAGACCCAGCTGAAAAACCTGTGGAAGCTGCGCGAGTACATCTCCGAAACCATCTCGCACTGGACGCCGTACAAGAACGACATCTCGGTCACCGTTTCCAAGGTGCCGGCCTTCCTGCGTGAGATCGATGCCGTGGTCGCCGAGCATTACCCGGACTATGAAGTGGTCTGGTATGGCCATATCGGCGACGGCAACCTGCACCTGAACATCCTCAAGCCCGCTGACATGAGCAAGGACGATTTCTTCGCCTCCTGCGCCAGGGTCAACAAGTGGGTGTTCGAGATCGTCCAGCGCTACAACGGCTCGATCTCGGCCGAGCATGGCGTCGGCATGACCAAACGTGACTACCTCGGTTACAGTCGCTCAGCGCAAGAAATCGCCTGCATGAAGGCAATCAAGGCCGTTTTCGACCCTAACGGCATCATGAATCCGGGTAAGATCTTCGCTCCTGAATAAAAGCAGCCAGCACAAGGAATCGGCCATGAGTTACCAGCACCAGTATGTAGACGGCACGCGCATCCACTTCCCGCTGGGCAAAGTGGTCTGCATCGGGCGCAATTATGCCGAGCACGCCAAGGAACTGGACAACCCCATCCCGAGCGAGCCACTGCTGTTCATCAAGCCTGGCAGCTGCGTGGTACCTCTGGCGGGCGGCTTCAAGATCCCGAGCGATCGTGGTGCGGTGCACTATGAAGCCGAAATCGCCGTGCTGCTGGGCAAGTCCCTCTCGGCCAAGCCATCGGTAGAAGAAGTGCTCGACGCCATCTCCGGCTTTGCCCCGGCGCTGGACCTGACCCTGCGTGACGTACAGGCCAAACTCAAGGAAAAGGGCCTGCCGTGGGAGCTGAGCAAGAGCTTTGATGGCGCCTGCGTACTGCCGCCGTTCGTGGCCGCCAGCGCATTCGACGACCTCACCGACATCCCGGTACGCCTGACCATCAATGGTGCCTTGCGCCAGGACGGCAGCAGCGCGCTGATGCTCAACCCGATCGTGCCGATGATCCAGCACATGGCCGCGCAGTTCTCGCTGCAGGCCGGTGATGTGATCCTGACTGGCACCCCAGCTGGGGTCGGCCCGTTTGAGGCCGGTGACGAGCTGGTGCTGGAACTGCCTGGCGTGTGCCGCTTCGAGAGCAAGGTGCTCTGATTCGATAATGCCGGGGGCGCTGCGCGCCCCTTTCCGACCGGTCCGGCGCCCCGGCGAGGCCGCTCCAGACAGCGGCGCCAGTAAGTCTTGCGGCTTTTCTGTAGAGCGGCCTTGCCGGGGCGCCGGACCGGTCGGAAAGGGCTGCACAGTAGCCCCCGACGCACTCAATCCAAACCCAATCCTTGTCATTTTTTTCACAAACGATCTGGATAATGCGGCTACCCGAAAGCCCATTCGCCGCGGCCAAACCCTGCTTGGCTGTCTCAGGAATCTCCTGCCATGACGTCATCCAGTGCTTCAACTCCCCCTTCCCGCAAGCGACGCCTGTTCCTGCGTTGGCCCTTTTTGCTGGGTGTCGTGGCGGTGATCGGTTATGGCGTGGTGTTCGCCATGCACTGGGATGATCGTGGCCTGCTCTGGATCAAGGAGCGCTTCGAAACCACCGGCGAGCGCAGCGAAAGCATCTGGCTGCCGGACTACACGGCCGACATCGATGCCAAGGTGCTGCCCGGCATGAACGATGACGAAGCCTCTGACCTTGCCTACAACCCCCGGACCAAAACCCTGTTTGCGGTGATGGGCAAGAACCCGTTTCTGGTCGAGCTGACGCTGGACGGTGACGTCTTGCGCAAGATGCCGTTGCATGGCTGGTCGAACCCGGAAGGCGTGGCGGTGCTTGAGGGTAACCATCTGGCCATTGTCGATGAGCGCAACCATGAGCTCACCCTGGTTACGGTCGGGCCTGAGACCCGCGAGCTCAAGCGTGAGGACTTTCGCAGCTACGATCTGGGCGATTCAGCCAATCAGAACAAGGGTTTCGAAGCCGTTGCCTGGGACCCGCTGCGCCAGCGTCTGCTGTTCGGCGAGGAGCGTCCACCGCGCTTGTTCACCTGGGCCACCGATGGTCGCAGCCCGCTTACAGGTACCAAACAGCCAGTGCCTAGCGATGAACTCGACCTGCGCAACCTGTCGGGCATGAGCATCGACCCGCGTACCGGTCACACACTGCTGCTGTCGGCTGATTCGAACATGCTGCTGGAACTGGATGAAACCGGCGAGCAAGTCAGCTTCATGACCCTGCTCGGTGGCTTCAACGGTCTCAAAGACCGTATCCCGCGCGCTGAAGGCGTGGCCATGGATGAGCACGGCACTTTGTACATGGTCAGCGAGCCGGATCTGTTCTACCGCTTCAAGAAGAAATAACGGCAAAGGCAATGATGGCATTAAGCTTGTCTTCAGCTGATCGTGATTAGCTTTGTCTCCCATTCACCGAGTTTGCCTCCATGCGCCGTTATCTCCGCTTGCCTGTGCTGTTGCTGCTGTCAGTTGTTGTCGTGTTACTGGTGATCGGCGTCATGGGTTATGAATCGCGACTGTTCGAGCGCGGCTGGTTCAACCTCAAGACCTGGTGGCAGCCGGCCGAGCAAAGCATCGGCCTGGACCGTTATCAGGTGGTGCTTGAAGGACAGGTCATCGAGGGCCTGGATGACGATGTATCGGCGCTGACCTTCGACCCTGATCGTAAAACCCTGTTTACCGTCACCAACAAACGCTCCGAGCTGATCGAACTGTCGTTGGACGGGCGCATTCTGCGCCGCGTGCCGTTGACCGGTTTCGGTGATCCAGAGGCAGTCGAGTACATCGGCCCCAATAGCTACGTGATTACCGACGAGCGCCTGCAACGCCTGATCCGGGTGCGCCTGGATGACAACACGCGCTTTCTCGACGCCAACGACGCCGAGCAGCTCAGCCTGGGCATCGGCCTGAACGGCAACAAGGGCTTTGAGGGCCTGGCCTACGACTCGGCCGGCAAGCGCCTGTTCGTGGCCAAGGAGCGCGATCCGATGGTGATTTATGAGGTGCGCGGCTTCCCCCACGATAATCCCGAACGCCCTTATTCGGTGCAGGTCGACCAGGACCGCAAGCGCGATTCGCGGTTGTTCGTGAAGGACTTGTCGAGCCTGCAGTTCGATGAGCGCAGCGGCCATCTGCTGGCGCTGTCGGATGAATCACGGCTGGTGGTGGAACTGGATGTGAAGGGCAAACCGCTGAGCACGCTGTCGTTGCGCAAGGGTTCGCAAGGCCTGCAGAAGACGGTGCCGCAGGCGGAGGGGATTGCCATGGATGATGCCGGGACGATCTATCTGGTCAGCGAGCCGAATCTGTTCTACGTGTTCAAGCAGCCGGCTGACTGAGTAGCGCAGCCCACGGCCACCTTGAACAGGGGCCGTGGGCGCGTCGCTGTTTACTCGGCGGTGAGAGTCTTGACCCCTTCGGCGGTGCCGAGCAGCAGCACATCGGCCGGGCGCGCGGCGAACAGGCCATTGGTGACCACGCCGACGATGGCGTTGATCTGCCGCTCGAGCTCGACCGGGTCTGTGATCTGCATGTTATGCACATCCAGAATCACGTTGCCGTTATCGGTCAGCACGCCTTCGCGGTAGACCGGGTCGCCGCCCAGCTTGACCAGCTCGCGGGCAACGTGGCTGCGCGCCATCGGAATCACTTCGACCGGCAGCGGGAACTCGCCTAGCACCGGCACCAGCTTGCTGCCGTCGGCGATGCAGATGAAGGTCTTGGCCACGGCGGCGACGATCTTCTCGCGGGTCAGTGCTGCGCCGCCGCCCTTGATCAGGTTCAGGTGCGCGTCGCTCTCGTCGGCGCCGTCCACGTAGAACTCCAGCTCGCTGACGCTGTTCAGCTCGTACACCGGAATGCCGTGGCCCTTGAGGCGCTGGGCAGTGGCCTCGGAGCTGGCGACCGCGCCGTCGAAGGCGCCTTTGTGCTGAGCCAGGGCGTCGATGAAGAAGTTGGCAGTCGAACCGGTGCCGACGCCGACGACGCTCTTGTCGTCCAGCTTGGGCAGAATGAGATCGACAGCGGCCTGGGCGACGGCCTGTTTCAGTTGGTCCTGGGTCATGCGGGCTCCGAGTGGGGCTGGGGAGTTTCGAGAGGCGCACAGTATAGCGGCAAGTGCCGGCAAAACCTCGGCTTTGCTGTGGTCCGCCGACGTGGCGCTGGGGTAGACTCGCAGGCCTTGTCCCGCGGCCAGTGATGCTTTCCCGATGCTCGAACAGTACGTCAAGATGATCCTCACCTCGCGCGTGTACGACGTTGCCGTCGAAACGCCGCTGCACAGTGCCGGCCAGTTGAGCAAGCGCCTGAACAATCAAGTGCTGCTCAAACGTGAAGACCTGCAGCCGGTGTTCTCGTTCAAGATCCGCGGGGCGTACAACAAGCTGGCGCAATTGACTGCCGAAGAGCTGGCCCGTGGCGTGGTCACTGCCTCCGCCGGCAACCATGCCCAGGGCCTGGCCCTGGCTGCGCGCGAGCTGGGCATCAAAGCCACCATCGTGATGCCCAAGACCACCCCGGAAATCAAGATCGAAGGCGTGCGCTCGCGTGGCGGCAAGGTCGTCCTGCACGGCGACTCGTTCCCCGAGGCGCTGGCCTATTCGCTCAAGCTGGTGGATGAAAAGGGCTTCGTCTATATCCACCCCTACGATGACCCGCACACCATCGCCGGCCAAGGCACCGTGGCCATGGAAATTCTGCGTCAGCACCCGGGCCGCCTCGACGCGATCTTTGTGCCGGTCGGCGGCGGCGGTTTGATTGCCGGCATCGCTGCCTACGTCAAATATCTGCGCCCGGAAATCAAGGTGATCGGCGTCGAGCCGGACGACTCCAACTGCCTGCAGGCGGCCATGGCCGCTGGCGAGCGGGTAGTGCTACCGCAAGTCGGGCTGTTCGCCGATGGCGTTGCGGTCGCGCAGATCGGCCAGCACACCTTTGATATCTGCAAGCTGCACGTGGACGAGGTGATCACGGTCAGTACCGATGAAATCTGCGCGGCGATCAAGGATATCTACGACGATACCCGCTCGATAACCGAGCCTGCCGGCGCTTTAGGCGTTGCCGGGATCAAGAAGTACGTGGAAATGAGCGGTGTCAGTGGTCACACACTGGTCGCCATCGACTCCGGCGCCAACGTCAACTTCGACCGCCTGCGCCACGTGGCCGAGCGCGCCGAGCTGGGCGAGAAGCGCGAAGCGATCATCGCCGTGACCATCCCCGAGCGGCCGGGCAGCTTCAAGGCCTTCTGCGAGGCCATCGGCAAGCGCCAGATAACCGAATTCAACTACCGCAAGCACACCTCGGACGAGGCGCACATCTTTGTCGGCGTGCAGACCCATCCCGATACCGACCCGCGCGCCGCGCTGGTGCAGCAGTTGATCGAGCAAGGCTTCCCGGTTATCGACCTGACCGACAACGAACTGGCCAAGCTGCACATCCGCCATATGGTCGGCGGCCATTCGGCGCGGGCCCACGACGAGATCGTGCTGCGCTTCGAATTCCCCGAACGGCCGGGGGCGCTGTTCAACTTCCTGACCAAGCTGGGCGGGCGCTGGAATATCTCCATGTTCCACTACCGCAACCATGGCGCCGCGGACGGGCGCGTGGTGGCCGGCTTGCAGGTGCCCGAAGACGAGCGTCATCTGGTGCCGGCAGCGTTGGCCAAGATCGGCTACCCGTACTGGGATGAAAGCGAAAACCCGGCCTACCGGCTGTTTTTGGGTTGAGGGGCTAAGCTAGACCTCGAGAGGCTTCTCGGCGCGGTGCTGTGTCCGCCAGCCGCGCCACGGCCCGCACGCGCAACCCAAGGATCTGCACATGGAATACCTGACTACCCTGAAGACCGTGCACATTGTCGCCACCGTGCTGTTGCTCGCCTGCGCCCTGGGCCTGGCCATCTACACCTGGCGGCTGCGCCAGCACAGCGATGCTGCGGCCTATAGCCAGTTGCTGCGCCGCCCCCTGCTATTTGTCTGGCTGTTGCTCGGCGTGTGCCTGGTGAGCATGCCATTCACCGGTTGGTGGCTGGTGCACCTGGTCGGCTGGCCGCTGGGGCAGACCTGGCTGTTGGCCTCGAGCTTGATCTACACCGTCGGTGCGCTGAGTGTGTGGTGGCTGCTGATCCGCCTCAACCGCTTGCGCCGGGCTGAGCCTGGCAGCCTGCGCCTGACCTTGGCACTGGCCGTGTTCAGTGCGGTGTGCTTTGTCTCGATTGCGGGCCTGATGGGCGCCAAGCCGGTCTGAGGCAGCCCGCAACAGCCCCATTTCACAGGGAATTTCACCTGGCTGCACATAAGCACGGCAGGCGCGTTGCTGCGCTTGTGAGCTTTGTGGAACAATGCGGCAATATGCGTTTTCGAGGTTGCTGCCGTGATCGACCCGGATGGATTTCGCCCCAACGTCGGTATCATTCTCACCAATGATGCTGGACAGGTGCTTTGGGCTCGACGGATCAACCAGGATGCCTGGCAATTTCCCCAGGGCGGTATCAACCCTGATGAGACGCCGGAAGATGCCCTGTACCGCGAGCTGAATGAAGAAGTCGGCCTGGAGCGTGACGATGTGCAAATTCTTGCCTGCACCCGCGGCTGGTTGCGTTATCGTCTACCCCAGCGGCTGGTGCGCACGCACAGCCAGCCATTGTGTATCGGCCAGAAACAGAAGTGGTTCCTGCTACGCCTGGTGAGCAACGAGCAACGGGTGCGTATGGACCTGACCGGCAAACCGGAATTCGACGGCTGGCGCTGGGTCAGCTATTGGTATCCGCTGGGCCAGGTCGTGACATTCAAGCGCGAGGTTTACCGCCGCGCCCTGAAAGAGCTAGCCCCGCGCCTGCTGATGCGCGACTGACGACGGAGTTCGACCCCGAGCCATGCTCAATACGCTGCGCAAGATCGTCCAGGAAGTGAACTCCGCCAAAGATCTCAAGACGGCGTTGGGGATCATTGTCTTGCGCGTCAAGGAAGCCATGGGCAGCCATGTCTGCTCGGTTTACTTGCTTGACCCGGAAACCAACCGCTTCGTGCTGATGGCCTCCGAAGGCCTCAACAAACGCTCGATCGGCAAGGTCAGCATGGCCCCTAACGAAGGCCTGGTTGGCCTGGTCGGTACCCGGGAAGAGCCGCTGAACCTGGAAAACGCCGCCGATCACCCGCGTTATCGCTACTTTGCCGAAACTGGTGAAGAGCGCTACGCGTCGTTTCTCGGCGCGCCGATCATTCACCACCGTCGAGTGGTTGGGGTGCTGGTCATCCAGCAAAAGGAGCGGCGCCAGTTCGACGAGGGCGAAGAAGCCTTCCTGGTAACCATGAGCGCGCAGCTGGCCGGGGTTATCGCCCACGCCGAAGCGACCGGTTCGATCCGTGGCCTGGGCCGTCAGGGCAAAGGCATTCAAGAGGCGCGCTTCGTCGGCGTACCGGGTTCGCCTGGCGCTGCGGTAGGCCGCGCGGTGGTGATGCTGCCGCCCGCCGATCTGGAAGTGGTGCCGGACAAGACCGTCGATGACATCGACGCCGAACTGAAACTGTTCAACAACGCCCTCGAAGGCGTGCGCGCCGACATGCGCAAGCTGTCGGCCAAGCTTGCCACCCAGCTGCGCCCGGAAGAACGGGCGCTGTTCGACGTCTACCTGATGATGCTCGAAGACGCAGCCCTCGGTGGCGAAGTGGTCGAAGTGATCAAGACCGGCCAGTGGGCCCAGGGCGCATTGCGTCAGGTGGTCGGCGAGCACGTCAACCGCTTCGAGCTGATGGACGACGACTACCTGCGCGAGCGCGCCTCCGACGTCAAGGACCTTGGCCGGCGGCTGTTGGCTTACTTGCAGGAAGCCCGTTCGCAGACCCTGGTCTACGCCGAAAACACCATTCTGGTCAGTGAAGAGCTGACGCCCGCGATGCTTGGCGAGGTGCCGGAGGGCAAGCTTGCCGGTCTGGTTTCGGTGCTTGGCTCGGGTAACTCGCATGTGGCCATTCTGGCCCGGGCGATGGGTATCCCGACGGTGATGGGCCTGGTCGACCTGCCGTACTCCAAGGTCGACGGCATCGAAATGATCGTCGACGGCTACAAGGGCGAAGTCTTCACCAACCCCAGCGATGTGCTGCGCAAGCAGTACAAGGAAGTCGTCGAAGAAGAGCGCGAACTTGCCAAAGGCCTGGACGCACTGCGCGAGCTGCCCTGCGTAACCCCGGACGGCCATCGCATGCCGCTGTGGGTCAACACCGGCCTGCTCGCCGACGTGGCCCGGGCGCAGCAACGCGGCGCCGAAGGGGTTGGCCTGTACCGCACCGAAGTGCCGTTCATGATCCAGCAGCGCTTCCCCAGCGAAAAGGAACAGCTGGCGATCTACCGCGAGCAGCTCGCTGCCTTTCACCCGCTGCCGGTGACCATGCGTACCCTGGACATTGGCGGTGACAAGGCGCTGTCGTACTTCCCGATCAAGGAAGAAAACCCGTTTCTCGGCTGGCGCGGCATTCGCGTCACCCTCGACCACCCGGAAATCTTCCTGGTGCAAACCCGCGCAATGCTCAAGGCCAGCGAGGGCTTGAACAACCTGCGCATCCTGTTGCCGATGATCTCCGGCATCCATGAGCTGGAAGAAGCCCTGCACCTGATCCACCGTGCCTGGGGCGAGGTGCGCGACGAAGGCACCGACGTACCGATGCCGCCGGTGGGGGTGATGGTCGAAATCCCGGCAGCGGTGTACCAGACCAAAGAGCTGGCGCGTCAGGTCGACTTCCTCTCGGTTGGCTCCAACGACCTGACCCAGTATCTGCTGGCGGTCGACCGCAACAACCCGCGGGTCGCCGACCTGTATGACTACCTGCACCCGGCAGTGCTGCAAGCCGTGCAAACCGTGGTGCGCGATGCCCATGCCGAAGGCAAGCCGGTGAGTATCTGCGGCGAGATGGCCGGTGACCCGGCGGCAGCGATCCTGCTGATGGCGATGGGCTTTGACAGCCTGTCGATGAACGCCACCAACCTGCCCAAGGTCAAGTGGATGCTGCGTCAGGTCAACATGAGCAAGGCCAAGGAACTGCTGGCCGACGCCATGAGCCACGACAACCCGCAAGTTATCCACAGCTCGCTGCAGCTGGCGCTGAAGAACCTCGGCCTGGCGCGGATGATCGGGCCTGGCGCGAACAAGACCCTCTAAGCCAAGGATGCTGGTGACTCTGCTCAGACCGCCAGCTCGACCTCACCCAGATGCCCGCCGTAGGGACCAAAGCTGCGTTCGAGCATGCGCCGCTGCCCCGACTTGTGCACAAGCAGCACCGTGCTGGCGCGGGTGCCGTAGTTCTGGCTGGCAATGAATGCGCTCGACAGCAGCCGCTCGGTGGCCAGGCCAACGCCGGTGTCCGGCAAATCGGCGTCCAGCGCAGGCTGAGCGTTGCCAAGCAAACCCAGCAGCCGCTGCGGGTCGGCCTCGTCGAGCAGCTCGCGCAGGCCTTGGCGGGTCTGCACCAGCTTCGGCCACGGCGTATCCAGCCGTGCATTGGATAGCCCGTAGACGCCCGGCTCAAGCAATTGCGGCGCTGCGTCAGAGGCGTGCAGGTAGCCCAGCTGCTGCTCGTCGCCAATCAACAGATTGAAGCCTGAGTACTCGCTGCTGCGGCTAGCCACCTGCTCAAGGTATTGCTCAACGCCGAGCTCGCCGCGCAGGTAACCAGCCACCAGTTCACCGCGAGAGCGCAGGCCTTGTGGCTGGCGCGGGTCACGGATATTGGTCAGCGCCGCGAAGCGCCCGTTCGGACCAATCCCCAGCCAACTGCCGCCGGCCTCGAGGTCGCGCCCGGCGTACACCCCCGGTGCGTCGCCCCACGCGCCCAGCGCCTGACTGGGGCGGGCATAGAACTCGTCACGATTGGCCGCAACGATCAGCGGCAGGGCATGCCCCGGCCGCCAGGCAAATACGATCAGGCACATGGCGTAGCCTCTGGTTTTTGCTCACTCTACCCACTGCATCGAGCACTGGCCATCAGCTGACACAGACTTCACTAGTGTCCTGTCTCGGAAATACGTTCTCTTTTGGCGAGTGGCTTGGGTGTTCGGCCAAGGCGCCGCGACGAGTCATAGCAGGGCTATGGCGAGGAGTGGCAACGCCGGTCGGGCGCCCAAGACGCCGCCAAAAGTGAACAGCTTATTTCCGAGACAGGACACTAGAGCCACAAGGCCAGCTTCCGTTACCATGCCGGACTGAATTGTCATGGGGTCGACGAATGGAGTTCGTACTCTACCTGCTGTTGGGCGCCTGCGCCGGCGTCCTGGCCGGGCTATTCGGCGTGGGCGGCGGGATCATCATCGTGCCGGTGCTGGTGTTCAGCTTCACCTTGCAGGGCTTCGAGCCCTCGGTGCTGACCCACCTGGCCGTCGGCACCTCGCTGGCGACCATCATCTTCACATCGATCAACGCCGTGCGTGAGCACCAGCGCAAAGGCGCGGTGCAATGGTCGGTCTTTGTCTGGATGACCGTTGGTATCCTGATCGGTGCGGGTATCGGCGCCAAAACCGCTTCGTTGATCCAGGGCCCGATGCTGCAGAAGATCATTGGCGTGTTTGCCCTGGTGGTCGCCGCGCAGATGGCCCTCGACCTCAAACCCAAGGCCAGCCGTGGCATCCCTGGCAAGCCTGGGTTGTCGGTTGCCGGCGTGGTAATCGGTTGGGCCTCGGCAATCTTTGGCATCGGTGGCGGCTCGCTGACCGTGCCGTTCCTGACCTGGCGCAGCCTGCCGATGCAGCAGGCGGTGGCGACCTCATCGGCCTGCGGCTTGCCCATCGCCCTGGCCAGCGCCCTCAGCTTCATGCTGCTGGGCTGGGACGACAGCCACCTGCCGCCGCACAGCCTGGGTTACGTGTACCTGCCGGCACTGCTTGGCATTACCCTGACCAGCATGTTTTTTGCCCGTTATGGCGCGCGCCTGGCGCACAAGCTGTCGCCGCGCCTGCTCAAACGTCTGTTCGCCGCGTTGCTGTTCTGCGTCGGCCTGAGTTTTTTGATTTAGCTGCCTGATTTGATCGAGAGGAATCACCATGCTGCCTTACCCGCAGATCGACCCCGTGGCCCTGGCCATCGGGCCGCTGAAAATCCATTGGTACGGCCTGATGTACCTGATCGGCATCGGCGGTGCCTGGCTGCTGGCCTCGCGCCGGCTGAACCGCTTCGACCCGACCTGGAGCCGCGAGAAGCTCTCTGACCTGGTGTTCTGGCTGTCGATGGGGGTAATCGTCGGCGGACGCCTGGGCTATGTACTGTTCTATGACCTGCACGCCTACCTGGCCAACCCGACGCTGATATTCGAAGTGTGGAAGGGCGGCATGTCGTTCCACGGCGGCTTTATCGGCGTGATGCTGGCCGCGCTGTGGTTCGGCAAGCGCAACAACAAGTCGTTCTTCGAGCTGATGGACTTCGTAGCGCCGCTGGTGCCGATTGGCCTGGGTGCCGGGCGCATCGGCAACTTCATCAACGCCGAGCTATGGGGCAAGGCCACCGACGTGCCGTGGGCGATGGTCTTCCCGCCGTTCAGCGACCCGGCGCAACTGCCGCGTCACCCGTCGCAGCTGTATCAGTTTGCCCTCGAAGGTGTGGCATTATTCCTGATCCTTTGGCTGTATTCGCGCAAGCCGCGCCCGACCATGGCCGTGTCCGGCATGTTCGCGCTGTTCTATGGCATCTTCCGCTTCATCGTCGAGTTCGTGCGTGTGCCTGATGCCCAGCTTGGCTACATCGCCTTTGGCTGGTTGACCATGGGCCAGTTGCTCTGCCTGCCGATGATCATTGGCGGCATCGTGCTGATCTGGCTGGCCTACAACCGCAAACCCACGGCCAACGCCGCGGTCTGATTTTCACGGCAGGGGCGATCCCCCTGCCGTTCTCGTTACAGGTAAGTCATGAAACAGTATCTAGATCTGGTCCGCGACGTCATCGACAACGGCACCCTGCAGAGCAACCGCACTGGCGTGCGCACCATCAGCCTGCCCGGCGCCATGCTGCGCTTCGACCTGCAGAAAGGCTTCCCGGCCGTGACCACCCGCCGCCTGGCGTTCAAGTCGGCCATCGGCGAGATGGTCGGTTTTCTGCGCGGGGTGAAAAACGCCGGCGAGTTCCGCGAGCTGGGTTGCAAGGTCTGGGACCAGAACGCCAACGAAAACGCCCAGTGGCTGGCCAACCCGTTCCGTCAGGGGCATGACGACCTTGGCGAAATCTACGGCGTGCAATGGCGCCAGTGGCCAGGCTACAAGCGTGTGCCGCTGAGCAACCCGGCAGCTATCGCCATGGCCGAGCAACAAGGCTTCCGCCAGATCGCCCAGGACGAAGAAGACGGCCAGGCGTTCGTCATCCTCTACAAGGCCATTGATCAGGTGCGTCAGTGCCTCGATACCATCGCCAACGACCCGGGCAGCCGGCGCATCCTGTTCCACGGCTGGAACTGCGCCCAGCTCGACGAAATGGCCCTGCCGCCGTGCCACCTGCTGTACCAGTTCCACCCCAATGTCGAGACCAGGGAAATCTCCCTGACCCTCTACATCCGTTCCAATGACCTCGGCCTGGGCACGCCATTCAACCTCACCGAAGGCGCTGCGCTGCTGTCGCTGTTCGGCCGCCTGACCGGCTACACCCCGCGCTGGTTCACCTACTTCATCGGCGACGCCCATGTGTACGAGAACCACCTGGACATGCTCAACGAGCAGTTCACCCGCGAGCCATTGCCGGCACCCAAACTGGTGATCAGCGACCGCGTGCCTGAGTTTGCCAAGACCGGGGTGTACGAGCCGGAGTGGTTGGAGAAGATCGAGCCGAGCGACTTCAGCCTGGAAGGCTACGAGCATCACCCGCCGCTTACGGCGCCGATGGCGGTGTAGTTCGGATTGGTCGCGGGGTCAGGTGCCCCGCGATATGACCGGTTGGGCGCTTGCATCGGGACGCATGCGCCAGCTGTTCGGATTTTCAGCTACCAACGCTCGACATGATCCGAAACACCCTGCTTGACCAGTCTTCTATGTGAATGCAGGAGATGCTGTATCCTAGGCTCCGCAACCGATTTGGCGGTCAGCAGCGAGTCCGCTGCTACGCTTGGGGTATGTGTTCAGGCGGTGCCTGGAGAGGAATGATTGTATGAGCGGCAAAAATATTTTGGAAACTCTGCTGCAATGGGTTTACCCGCCCTCCGATGAAGCCATGGCGATCGCCAGGCGACTCAACAGGGTCGCGGAGCAGGTGCAGGTCAGTGATCATGGGGCTGTCTCTATGTCGACCTCTACCATCCTGCAGGATGCCGAGTTTGCGCGTGCCTGCGAGGCCGCCAAGACCGCGATTTCAAGGCACAACTAGGTCGCGTAATGGGGTTTCTTCTCGTATTACCCATCCTGATCTGCGGCTTCATCTACTGTAAGTACAACTTCTACGACAAGACACTCATTGCAAAATACGAAGGGCAGTCACTGTACCTTCATATCGCGATGAGAGGACTCGTGCTCACATTGCCTTGGCTGGCAATTGTTTTCCTTGCCGAGTGGGCCACCGATGGTTTTCTTGGGCTCGCAGACTTGCTACATGAACGCGGGTTCACCGCACGCAAAGAACGACACCTGTTCGCGACCATGCTGGTGGCAATCCTCTCTGCGCCTATCTATGCCTACTTGGCCGCCAAGGTCCGTTTCAGGATCACCCGTTACCGCCACGGGTTGAAAAACGACTACCTCACTCGTTCTTTCATCCTCGAAACCATGCTGCCCACCAGTACCCATCAGGCGTTGTTGCTCGATTCGCTGTTCAACAAACGTCTGTACATGTTCAGCATGGAAGATCGCAAGGTGTATATCGGTTGGGTAAAGTACTTCGGAAACCTGCAGGACCATGACTCAAACAACGATGAAGGTTTCTCGATCATCCCGATTTACAGCGGCTTTCGCGACAAGGACCAGTTGACTGTCGAGTTCACCACCTTCTACGACAAAGTCTACGACGCGGTTAAAAAAGGCCGGGCGTCAGGTATTGACGACGGTACTGAAGACCGCTGCACCGCCCCGAGCCGGGCGGATGAGATCGGGAGCCTGTTCAGCATTAGCCTATTGCAGAAAAACATCGTGTCGATGACCTTTTTCGAAGGTGATTACTGGCAGGAATTCAAAAAAAACGAGGTCAGGCCCGAAAAAGCTACGGCCGCTTCAGCTTGAACGCATCCGATCTGTGTCGTCGGTACACACCCGATCAATGGCCATGACTCCTGCCCACATGCGAGTGCTCGATCTCTGGCACTGACACCGCACCATTCACCTCCAACTGCTGCAGAATCGCGCATTCCGCCCCGGGTGCGGTGCAGCGTTGGCGCAATTCCACCAGTTGCTCTTGCAGTGCCAGCAGGCCGTCGATGCGGGCCTGGACGTGGTCGATGTGCTCGTCGATCAGCGCGTTGACGCTGCCGCATTGGCCCTCCGGGCTGTCGCGCAGGCGCAGCAGGCTGCGGATTTCGTCCAGGGTCATGTCCAGCGTACGGCAGTTGCGGATGAAGGTCAGGCGCTCGACGTGGGCCTGGGTGTACAGCCGGTAGTTGCCGTCACTGCGGGCGGGCTCGGGCAGCAGTTGCTCGCGCTCGTAGTAGCGGATGGTCTCGACGGCGCAGTCAGTGGCTTTGGCCAATTCCCCGATTTTCATCACGAATCCTCTGCAGATGGCTTGACCCTATAGTGGCTACAGGGTGTTCACTTGGCAATAACTACCCTGCAACCGAGCGTCTTTGCCGCGCAAAGCCTGCTCAAGGGATCGGCGCATCAGCTAAGGACGACTCCATGAACCAGCCTGTCAGCCATGACCACGCGCATGACCATGACGCCCATGACCACGGCCATGAGCACCAGCATGCGCATGCCGCCAAGAGCGCTTGCCAAGACACCAAGGCCCACAGCTGCTGTGGCGGCGAGCCTGCGCCTGCGCTGGTGCAACTGACCGAGCAGGCCAGCAGCGATGCGCAGCTCAGCCGGTTTCGCATCCAGGCCATGGACTGCCCGACCGAGCAAGGTCTGATCCAGGACAAGCTGGGCAAGATGGCCGGTATCGAGCAGCTTGAATTCAACCTGATCAACCGTGTGCTCGGCGTGCGCCATACGCTGCAAGGCACGGACGCAATCGAGCGGGCGATCGACAGCCTGGGCATGCGCGCCGAGCCGCTGACTGACGATGAAGACAGCACAGCTGCGCCTGCCGCCAAGACCCGCTGGTGGCCGCTGGCACTGTCGGCAGTGGCGGCGATTGCCGCCGAAATCGTGCACTTCAGCGCGCTGGCGCCGGAGTGGGTGGTGGCCTTGCTGGCCTTGGCAGCCATTCTTGGCTGTGGTCTGGGCACCTACAAAAAGGGCTGGATCGCCCTGAAAAACCGCAACCTCAACATCAACGCGCTGATGAGCATCGCGGTGACCGGGGCCGTATTGATCGGCCAATGGCCCGAGGCGGCGATGGTGATGGTGCTGTTCACCGTTGCCGAGCTGATCGAAGCGCGCTCGCTGGACCGCGCGCGCAACGCCATCGGCGGCTTGATGCAGCTGACCCCGGACATGGCCACCGTGCAGCAGGCCGATGGCCAGTGGCTTGAGGTAGAAGTGCGTGGGGTAGCGCTCGGTGCGTCGGTGCGGGTGCGTCCCGGCGAGCGCATCGGCCTCGATGGGGAAGTGCTCAGCGGGCAATCGAGTGTCGATCAGGCGCCGATCACCGGCGAAAGCCTGCCCGTGGAGAAGGTTGTCGGCGACAAGCTGTTCGCTGGCACCATCAACCAGGAACGCGCGCTGGAGTACAAAGTTACTGCCCTTGCCGGCCAGTCAACCCTGGCGCGGATCATTAAGGCTGTGGAAGAAGCGCAGGGCGCGCGTGCGCCGACCCAGCGCTTTGTTGATCAGTTCTCGCGCATCTACACCCCGGTGGTGTTTGCCCTGGCCCTGGCCGTGGCGATTCTGCCGCCGCTGGTGATGGGCGGCGTCTGGTTTGACTGGATCTATCGCGCACTGGTCCTGCTGGTAGTGGCGTGCCCATGTGCACTGGTGATTTCGACCCCGGTGACGATTGTCAGTGGCCTTGCCGCTGCCGCGCGCAAGGGCATTCTGATCAAGGGCGGGGTGTATCTGGAGGGCGGGCGCAAGCTGGACTTCCTGGCCCTGGACAAGACCGGCACGATCACCCATGGCAAACCGGTGCAGACCGATTTCAGCGCGCTTGATCCGCTCTTTGCAGACCGCGCCCAGGCGCTGGCCGCCAGCCTCGGCGAGCGCTCCGACCACCCGGTATCGCGGGCCATCGCGCAGTTTGCCCAGGCGCAGCAGCTGCCGCTGAGCGACGTCAGCAACTTTGCCGCGCTGTCCGGGCGCGGTGTACGTGGCGAGATCGACGGCCAGCTGTACCACCTGGGCAACCATCGCCTGGTCGAAGAGCTAGGCCTGTGCTCGCCGCAACTGGAAGCGCAGCTCGATAAGCTGGAGCGCCAAGGCAAGACCGTAGTTCTGCTGCTCGATCGCAGCGGCCCGCTGGCGCTGTTTGCCGTAGCCGATACGGTCAAGGACAGCAGCCGCCAGGCGATTGCCGAATTGCATGAGCTGGGTATCAAAACGGTCATGCTGACCGGTGATAATCCGCACACCGCGCAAGCGGTCGCTGCCCAGGTAGGTATCGACCGAGCCGAGGGCAACCTGCTGCCAAGCGACAAACTGAAGACCATCGAAGCGCTCTATGCCCAAGGGCACCGGGTCGGCATGGTCGGCGACGGCATCAACGATGCACCGGCACTGGCCCGCGCTGAAATCGGCTTCGCCATGGCGGCAGCGGGAACCGACACGGCGATTGAAACCGCTGATGTGGCCCTGATGGACGACGACTTGCGCAAAATCCCGGCATTCGTCAGGCTTTCCCGCGCCAGCGCGGCCATTCTCATCCAGAACATCGTCCTCGCGTTGGGGATCAAGGCGATCTTCCTGGTGGTTACCTTTACCGGCATGGCCACTCTGTGGATGGCGGTCTTCGCCGACATGGGCGTGAGCCTGCTGGTGGTGTTCAACGGTCTGCGCCTGCTGCGCAAATAAGGGATCTGCATGCTGAGTTCCGAGCTCAAGGCCTTCTACATGGTTGCCCGCCTGGGCAGCATCACCCAGGCCGCGAAGAAGCTCGGGCTCAGCCAGCCCACGGTGACCACGCAGATTCGCCAGCTGGAAAGCCACTACGCGGTGGAGCTGTTCTACCGCGGTGGGCGCCGGCTGGTATTGAGCGAGAGCGGCGCGCGCCTGCTACCGATGGTCAAGACCTTGCTGCAGCAGGAAGCGGACATCGAGTTCGAGCTACGCAACAGCGGCCAGGCCCAGGGCAGTCTGCGCATCGCCGCCACCGCGCCGTATTACATTCTCGACCTGGTGAAAATTTTTCGCCAACGCCTGCCGCAGGTAGACGTAGCGGTGGAAATCGGCAACTCGCAACAGGTGCTGGAGATGCTCGAAGACTATCGCGTGGACGTCGCCGCATCCTCGCAACTGGTCGAGGATGCACGGCTGGTGCGGCGAGTGCTGGGCACGGACCCGCTGGTGGTGGCCGTGCACCGTAGCCATCCGTTGGCGCAACGGCAGACGCTGGCCATCGATGCCCTGGCCGGTCATTGCCTGCTGATGCGCGAGCAGGGTTCAACCACGCGGCTGATGACCGAACAGATGCTTGCCGGGCGTGGGGTCAAGGTCGGCACCTTGCTCGAGATCGGCAGCCGCGAGTCGATCCGCGAGGCCGTGCTGCGCAACATCGGCATCAGCATCATCGCCCGCCATGAGGTACCGCATAACCCCGAGCTGGCCGTGCTCACCCTGGAAGGTGCACCGGTCATGCACGAGTACCTGTATTGCCTCAAGGAGCGGCGCCAGGCGCGCCTGCCAGCGGCGTTTCTTGGTGTCGCGCAGGAAGTATCAGGTATTCAGTTGTAAGTGCTGCGGCAGGCTTCCTTACGCGAAGGCCAGCACGGCCACTCCCAAATCTGCCTATGGCACTATCGCCAGCTTTGCCCTGAACGCCACAGAACCTTCGCATTGCCTCCCTAGCATGGCCTCTATCTGATCACGAGGCCTGGCCATGACCCACGCTACCCCTACCCCTGGCGCACCGGTAAAAGTGCGCGGTATCGACAAACGCTTCGGCGCCTTCGCTGCGCTGAACAACGTTTCCCTGGATATCGGTGCCGGCGAGCTGGTGTGCCTGCTCGGCCCGTCCGGCTGCGGCAAGACCACCCTGCTGCGTTGCATCGCCGGCCTCGAGCGGCAGGACCGTGGCGAGCTGTACCTGGGCGAGCGCGACATCTCCGAGCTGCCGCCGCAGGCCCGCGACTACGGCATCCTGTTCCAGTCCTATGCGCTGTTCCCCAACCTCACGGTCGAGGCCAACATAGCCTACGGTCTGAATACCAGCAGCCGCGACCAAGCGCGCCAGCGGGTCGGGCAGATGCTTGAGTTGGTCGGCCTGCTTGGCAGCGAGAAGAAATATCCAGGCCAGTTGTCCGGTGGTCAGCAACAGCGGGTGGCGTTAGCCCGCGCCCTGGCCCCGGCGCCGTCTTTGTTGTTGTTGGACGAGCCGATGTCGGCGCTGGATGCGCGGGTACGTGAGCACCTGTGTGGCGAGCTGCGCCAACTGCAGCGCCAGCTCGGCATCACCACCCTGATGGTCACGCACAACCAGGATGAAGCCATGTTGATGGCCGACCGCATAGCCGTGATGAACAACGGCCAGGTCGAGCAGTACGACACCCCGCAAGCGATCTACGACCGGCCGGCCACGCCATTCGTGGCCGAGTTCGTTGGCCAGGGCAACTGGCTGCCGTTCCAGCGCAACAGTGCCAGCCACGCCCAGGTCGGCGGGATGAACCTGCGCCTGGCCGCCAATGCCGGTGCGGCCAGCAGCGGTAGGCTGTTCTGTCGCCCTGAGGCGATCACGGTCAACCCGCTGGTGCATGAAGAAAACCTGTTCCCGGCCAAGGTGCGCGAAGTCACCTTCCTCGGTAACCGTTGCCGCATGGCCTTCGAGCTGCACACTCTGCCGGGGCATACCCTACTTGCCGAGCTGGCGCCGGAGGCCATGCCGCGCCTTGGTTCTCAGGACATCTGGGTGGCGCTGCCGCCGCAGAGCCTGCAGGTGTTTGCCTGAGATGGCCGGGCCAATCCCCATGCCCTTGAACCTGGCCACGGCGGACCGAGGCAACGGCGTTGCGCTGGCCGACCGGATCTTTGTGCTCGGCGGCAAAAGCCTGCTGCTGGTGCTGCTGATCGTGGCAGTGCTGCTGCCGCTGCTGGCGATCTTCTGGCGCGGCTTCAGCGGCGACGCCGGCCAGGGCGGCGGCTTGCTGGCAGCACGGGAGCTGTTTGCCAGCGCCAACTTCCGCTGGCTGCTCGGTAACAGCCTGGCAGTTGCCTTCACCGTGGCCGCTATCGTCATACCGCTGGCGTATCTGTTTGCCTACGCCCTGCAGCGCACCTTGATCCCGGCCAAGCCACTGTGGCGGGGGATTTCCCTGCTGCCGTTGTTGGCCCCGTCGATGTTGCCGGCGATTGCGCTGGTCTATCTGTTCGGCAACCAGGGCCTGCTGCGCAGCCTGCTCGATGACAACATCTACGGCTTCTGGGGCATCGTTGTCGGTGAGGCCATCTATACCTTCCCGCATGCCTTGATGATTCTGCTGTCAGCGCTGTCGCTGGCCGATGCGCGGCTGTTCGAAGCGGCTTCGAGCATGGGCGCGGGACCAGTGCGGGCATTCTTCAGCGTGACTTGGCCGGCGACCCGCCAGGCCGTGTTTGCCGCGTTCTGCCTGGTGTTCACCCTGACCATCACCGACTTCGGTGTGCCAGTGGTGGTGGGCGGTGACTATCAGGTGCTGGCGCTGGAAGCCTACAAAGCCGTGGTAGGGCAGCAGCAGTTTGGCCGAGGTGCACTGATCGGCATGGTCCTGCTGCTGCCGGCGCTGTTCAGTTTTGCTGTCGATGCCTGGCTCCGCCGGCGCCAGGGCCAGGCCATGAGTGGCCGGGCGCAGGTGTTCGAGCCCAAGCCGTCGCGCCGCCGCGATGCTGTGTTTCTCGCGGTGGTGGTGCTGGTGTGCAGCGTGCTGCTGGCGGTGGTGGGCATGGCGGTGTATTCGTCGCTGGTCACATTCTGGCCTTACAACTTGTCGCTGTCGTTCAAGCACTACCTGTTTGAAGACACCGCCGGCGGTGGCTGGCTGGCCTATCGCAACAGCGTGAGCATGGCGCTGTGCACGGCCTTGATCGGCAGTCTGGTGATCTTCGTCGGCGCCTACCTGATGGAAAAAACCCAGGGCCAACGGCTGCTCAACCAGTCGCTGCGACTGCTCAGTTTCATTCCGATGGCGGTGCCGGGGCTGGTGTTGGGCCTGGGTTACGTCTTCTTCTTCAACCTCGCCAGCAACCCGCTGCACGTGTTCTACGGCAGCATGAGCCTGCTGGTGGTGTGCACCATTGCGCACTATCTAACTACCGCACAGATGACCGCAACCACCGCCCTGCGCCAGCTCGACGGCGAATTCGAAGCCGCAGCTCTGTCGCTCAAGGCGCCGCTGTACCGGCATTTTCTGCGGGTCAGCCTGCCGATCTGCCTGCCGGCCTTGCTCGACATCATCCGCTACCTGTTCGTCTCGGCGATGACCACGGTGTCGGCGGCGATCTTCCTCTACAGCCCCGACACCATCCTCGCCGCCGTGGCGGTGTTGAACATGGACGATGCCGGCAATGTTGGCGGCGCTGCGGCGATGTCGACGCTGATCCTGCTCACCAGTGCTACCGCTTCGTTGCTGCTGGCCGCCGCCTCGCGCGGCCTGCTGCGCCGCTCCCAGGCCTGGCGCCAATCTGCGCCCGGCCATTGACTGCCTGCCCACCCTGAAAGGAACCGCACCATGTTCAAGCCAGTTGCCCTTGCTGCTGCCATCAGCGCCATTTTCAGCCTGCAGGTGTCTGCCGCAGAGACTCAGCTGACGGTCTACACCGCGCTCGAAGCCGAGCAGCTGAAGACCTACAAACAGGCCTTCGAAAAGGCCAACCCGGACATCGAGATCAAGTGGGTGCGCGACTCCACCGGGATCATTACCGCCAAGCTGCTGGCCGAGAAAGACCGCCCGCAGGCTGATGCAGTGTGGGGCCTGGCGGCGTCCAGCCTGGCCATTCTCGACCAGCAGAAAATGCTCGAAGCCTATGCGCCGAAGGACCTGGCGACGATCTCGAAGAACTACCGCGACGCGGCCAATCCGCCGGCCTGGGTGGGCATGGATGTATGGGCCGCGACCATTTGCTTCAACACCGTCGAGGCCGAAAAGCAGGGCCTGAGCAAGCCGGTCAGCTGGCAGGACCTCACCAAGCCTGAGTACAAGGGCAAGATCGTCATGCCCAACCCGGCCTCATCGGGCACTGGTTTCCTCGACGTCAGCGCCTGGCTGCAGACCTTTGGCGAGCCGCAGGGCTGGGCGTACATGGACGGCCTGCACCAGAACATCGGCCAGTACGTTCACTCCGGCTCCAAGCCGTGCAAGCTGGCCGCGTCGGGTGAATTCCCGATCGGCATCTCCTTCGAGTACCCGGCCGTGCAGCTCAAACGCCAGGGCGCGCCGCTGGACATCATCCTGCCCAAGGAAGGCCTGGGTTGGGAGATTGAAGCCACTGCAGTGATCAAGGGCACGCCCAAGGCCGCTGCCGCCAAGCGCCTGGCAGACTTCTCGGCCAGCCCTGCGGCGATGGACCTGTACAAGGAGAACTTCGCCGTGCTCGCTGCCCCCGGCACGGCCAAGCCGCAGACCGAGTTGCCGGCAGACTATGAGCAGCGCCTGATCAAAAACGACTTTGCCTGGGCCTCGCAGAACCGCGACAAGATCCTTGCCGAGTGGCGCAAGCGCTACGACGGCAAGTCAGAGAAGGTCGCCCAGCAGTAACTCAAAGCTGCTCGAGCAACTGCTCCAGTTGCTCCTGGCGCTCGGCCTGATTGAGCCTCGCGCCAGGGTTGAGCGACGACCACTGCGGGTGTGCCCGGGCCCTGTGCAGGGCTTCGGGCAGCTTGCCCTCGCGCCAGGCCTTGTCTTCCCCCGCCTGCAGCTGAATGCTCTGCTGCGCCGCATGGCCGCGGCTGTCCAGGGCCTTGAGAAGCTGCTGCTGACGCAATGCCAGCGGCCGCAGCACAGCGTCATCCACCGTCAATTCCCGCTGGCCCTTGAGCTTGCCGAGCAAGCGCGAGCCGTAGCTGCGTGCGGTTTGCAGTGCGCCGCCAGCGATTGCCCCGGCCAGCGCAGCGGCGCCCAGGGTCAGCCCGCCCACCAGCAAATCAACGCAGGCGCCCGCGGCTGCACCGGCAGCAACGCCGCTGCCCAGGCGCACACCAAGCAGTTTCAAGGTTTCCGGGTTGAACAGATCATCGCCCCAGCGCCCATCCAGCAACGGCAAGTCGCCTGCGCTGGCGTCTTCGCGGCGGAACGCATACAGCTTGAGCAACCCCTCGACACAGCGTTGCTCGCGCTGGCGCACTGCTTGGCGCAGGGCTTCGATCGCCTGCGTTTCGGCCGCCGGTTGGGCCTCGACGCTACGCCGGCAGGCGGCACAATCGAGCAACAGTTCGGCGATCAGGCGCTTGGCGCTGTGCTGGCGGGCCAGGCGCTGTGCCTGCTGATCCTCGATCAGCCGTTGCAGGGCGGGACGTGACTCTTCCAGCAACAGCGCGAGGCTTTCATACAGGCGGCGCTCGCCGTCCTCCGGCGGGGCCACGCTATCAAACCGCACCAGTGCATGCAGGCCCAGCCGTGCCAGGGCTTCGCGCCATTCCGGCTCGCGGTGCTCGCTGCTGGCGACAAAGTTGAGCACCGGCAGCAGCGGTCGCCCGCAGCTAGCCAGCACTTCCAGTTCATCACGGTATTTGGCCAATACCGGCTCACGGGCATCGATCACATACAGCCCGGCATTGCTGGCGAGCAACTGGCGCAGCACCTTGGCTTCCTGTTCGAAACGCTGACGGGCTTCGCTGCCTTGCAGAAAGCGCTCGAGCCGGGCCGGGCCATCCAGCCGTTCGCCGGGCCGTTCCAGGCGCTCGAGATAGTCGAGCAGGGCGATGGCATCTTCCAACCCTGGTGTGTCGAACAGGTCCAGCAACGGCTCGCCATCCACCGACAGCCGCGCACCTTCGACGTGGCGGGTGGTGCTGGGGCGATGCGAGACTTCGCCGAAACCGACGTCACGGGTCAGCGTGCGCAGCAGCGAGGTCTTGCCGACATTGGTGTGGCCGACCACGGCCAGTTTCAGCGGCTCAGTCATGGCCTTGCTCCAACCAGTTCAAAGGGGCACTGTTGGCATAGGGCAGGCCGAGGCGGTCGAGGGCTTCGTGCCAGTCGCTCAGGCGCGCGCTGTCCAAGGTCTGCCCGGTAAGCGCCGGCAGCAGCCAGATCCGCGTGGCGCCTGCGTTGCGCGCCAGTTCGGCGAGCAGCGCCAGGCTGCCACGGTCTGGAGAGCGGCGCGGGTCGCAGGCGATGGCCAGGCGGGCCGGCGGGAAGCGGCTGAGTTGCTCAAGCAGCTTGTTGCGCGACTCGCGGCTGTCGAGCAGGCCGGCGTCGCTCACTCCCGCCGGCAACGCTGGCGGCCAGGGGCGTTGATCATCCAGTTCCAGGCCGACCAGCACTGCACCGCTGGCGCTGGCGTCCAGGTGCCCGGCGTGAAACTCCGGCAGTAATTGCGGTGCTGCGTCCTGCACGCCCAGCCGTTCGCTGCTGGGCATCAGCGCTTCGCGCAAGTGCGCATAGCCGGGCAGGCTCACGTCCAGTTGCAGCCGATTACGGCCCTGGCGCCAGCGCCACAGGCACAGCAGCGCCAGCAGCAGGCGCGGCAGCAGGCCATACACCAGTACCACCCCAAGCAACCAGCTGGCCCAGGCCTGGCGCGCTATATCCAGCGCCGGCAGGGTCGCGCCGCTGGCGCGGATCATCGCTTCGTCCGGCACGGCAAAGCCGAGCAGCGAGGGCAGGGCGCCAAGGGTGTGGGTCAGGGTAATGAACGGCTCGGCGGCGAGCAGGGTAGTTTCCCAGACAAAGCCGTAACGGCGGGTTGCCAGCAATGCCAGCAGCATGACCACTGCGGCAATCATCGCCAACAGCCACAGGCCATGCACCAGGGCACCGAGCAACCAGCGGTTGAGGCGCTTACGTTGCAGCAGCACCACCAGCGCCGGCGCCAGGTGCGCGGCCTTGGCGTCGCGGGCGAAGCGCTCGCTCAGCCACAGCCACAGCCGGCCCAGGGTTGCCCCTTGCTCGCCGGCGAACAGCAGGCCGCCTGCCCAGCCGATCAGCATCAGCAGGTTGAGCGCGAGCAGGCTGCCCAGGGCCCAGAACACATTGACCGGGCGTTGACCATCGCCAAGCGCGGCCAGTCCGAGGCCGGCGCCGCTGGCTACCGCCAGAATCATCATTGCCAGCAGGGCCAGCCGTGCGCCTTGTTTCCAGTGGCGCAACGCCTCGGCCAGGCCATCGCGTTCGGCCAGCCACAGGGCGCGGGTTTCGATCCGCGCAGCAAGGTCGCCGCCTTGCTGGCGGGCGCGGCGGTTGGCTTCCTGATCTTCCAGAGGGCCGGCGTGTTCCTCGCGCAGGCGGACCGCTTCGGTGAGCCAGCGCTTGTCTAATTTGGTAGGTGCAGTCACAAGGTCGTCCAATGCACGGGGCGAGGCGCAAGCATAACGCAGACGTAAGATTGCGACCGTCCCTGCTAAGTTCTCGACAGCCAGCTAGATATATTCAGCGGCTAGTTTGGTATTCTCGCGCCATGAAAAAATCTCTTCCCCTCTGCCTGATTGCTGCCATTGGCGCTAACCGTGTGATTGGCATCGAAAACCGTATGCCCTGGCACTTGCCGGGCGATTTCAAATTCTTCAAATCCCAGACGATGGGCAAACCTATCATCATGGGTCGCAAGACCTGGGATTCGCTTGGCCGACCATTACCGGGGCGGCTAAATATCGTCGTCAGTCGTCAGCCAGAGTTGCAGCTGGAGGGCGCCGAAGTGTTCCCTTCGCTGATGCTGGCTCTGCAACGCGCCGAGCAGTGGGCGCACGAGCAGGGTGTTGATGAGCTGATGCTGATCGGCGGCGCCCAGCTGTATGCGCAAGCGCTGGAGCAAGGATTGGTCAGCCGCATGTACCTGACTCAGGTCGAACTGGAGCCGAAGGGCGATGCGTTGTTCCCAGAGCTTGACTCTGTACAGTGGGATATTGAGTCCGGCGATGCTCAGGTTGAAGAAGGCAAGCCTGGCTACCACTTCGAGGTATGGAACAAACGCTGATAGACAAGGGCCGCGATGCGGCCCTTGTGCGTTTCAGGTGTGGCTCAGCTCGGCGTGCTGGTCATCGTCCAGCACGGCCTTGTCGGTACTCTTGAGCAACTGGCTGGTGACCACGCCTGCGGTCATCGAGCCATTCACGTTCAACGCGGTGCGGCCCATGTCGATCAGCGGCTCGACCGAGATCAACAGCGCCACCAGTTCGACCGGCAGGCCCATCGCCGGCAGCACGATCAGCGCAGCGAAGGTCGCGCCGCCACCCACACCTGCGACACCCGCCGAGCTCAAGGTGACAATCGCGATCAAGGTGGCAATCCACAGCGGATCGAAGGTATCGATACCCACCGCTGGCGCCACCATCACCGCCAACATGGCCGGATAGAGGCCGGCGCAGCCATTCTGGCCGATGGTTGCGCCAAACGATGCGCTGAAGCTGGCGATCGACTGCGGCACGCCCAGGCGCCGGGTCTGCGCTTCGATATTGAGCGGAATGCTCGCCGCACTGGAGCGGCTGGTGAAGGCGAAAGTCAGCACCGGCCAGACCTTGCGCAGGAAGCGCAGCGGGCTGACTCCGGTGGCGGCCAGGATCAGGCCATGTACCACGAACATCAGGCCCAGGCCGAGGTACGACACCAGCACGAAGCTGCCCAGCTTGAGGATGTCTTCGATGTTCGAGCTGGCGACCACCTTGGTCATCAACGCTAGCACGCCGTACGGGGTCAGCTTCATCACCAGCCGCACCAGGCGCATGACCCAGGCTTGCAGGGTGTCGATGGCCGACAGCGCGCGTTCACCTTTTTCGCGGTCATCCTTGATCAGTTGCAGTGCCGCCAGGCCAACGAACACGGCGAAGATCACCACGCTGATGATCGAGGTCGGCTTGGCCTTGGCCAGATCGGCAACCGGGTTGCTCGGCACGAATGACAGCAGCAGCTGCGGGATATTCAGATCGGCGACCTTGCCGGCATAGTCGCTCTGGATCGCCTGCAGCCGCGCCGCTTCAGGGATGCCCGCGACCAGACCCTCGGCGCTGAGGCCGAACAGGTTGGTCAGCAATACGCCAATCAAGGCAGCGATGGCAGTGGTCAGCAGCAATGTGCCGATGCTTAGCACACTGATCCGGCCCAGCGCCGAGGCGTTGTGCAGGCGCGCTACTGCGCTGAGGATCGAGGCAAAGATCAGCGGCATGACGATCATCTGCAACAGCCCGACATAGCCGTTACCGACCAGATCGAGCCAACCGATGGTGGCCTTGAGCACCGGATGCCCTGCGCCGTAAACAGTGTGCAAGGCCAGGCCGAACCCTACGCCCATGACCAACCCGAGCAGGACCTTCTTGGCCAGGCTCCAATCGGTGCGGCGGGTTTGCGCCAGGCCGAGCAGCAGGGCCAGAAACGCCAGCAGATTAAGTGACAACGGCAGGTTCATTACAGCTCCGGGATCTAAATAGGGGGCTTCGCGTCTGGGCGCGATTGCGAACGTAAATGCTAACAGCTTGAAAAAAAACGAATTTATACCTGAATGGAATGTGCTTATGCCGGTATGGAATAACAACGTCTTGGACGTCGCAATAAACAAACCGTTTCACCTGATGAGCGCTGCCTGAGCGGGAAGGCTGGGTATAGGCGAAAAAAAACCGGCGCACCAGGCGCCGGTCTGTTTTTGCCGAAAAACCTTACAGGCCGTCGAGCAACGCCTTGTCGCGCACAGCACCCTTGTCGGCACTGGTCGCCAGCAGCGCGTAAGCCTTCAGCGCCGTGGTGACTTTGCGCGGACGCACTTCCACCGGCTTCCAGCCCTTCTTGTCCTGCTCGGCGCGGCGGGTGGCCAGCTCCTCATCGCTGACCAACAGGTTGATCGAGCGGTTGGGGATGTCGATCAACACCTTGTCGCCATCGCGCACCAGGCCAATCGCGCCACCGGCAGCGGCTTCAGGCGAAGCGTGGCCGATCGACAGGCCCGAGGTACCGCCAGAGAAGCGGCCGTCGGTGAGCAGGGCGCAGGCCTTGCCCAGGCCTTTGGACTTCAGGTACGAGGTCGGGTAGAGCATCTCTTGCATGCCCGGGCCGCCTTTCGGGCCTTCGTAACGGATGATCACGATGTCGCCGGCCTGTACTTCATCGGCCAGAATGCCGCGCACGGCGCTGTCCTGGCTCTCGAAGATCTTCGCGTTACCTTCGAACACGTGGATCGATTCGTCGACACCGGCAGTTTTCACCACGCAGCCATCAAGGGCGATGTTGCCGTACAGCACGGCGAGGCCGCCTTCTTGCGAATAGGCGTGCTCGAAGCTGCGGATGCAGCCGTTTTCACGATCGTCGTCGAGGGTTTCCCAACGGGTCGATTGGCTGAACGCGGTCTGCGTCGGGATGCCACCAGGGCCGGCCTTGAAGAAGGTGTGCACAGCTTCATCGTCGGTCTGGGTGATATCCCATTTGGCGATGGCTTCTTCCATGCTCGAACTGTGCACGGTCGGCAGGTCGGTGTGCAGCAGGCCGCCACGGGCCAGCGAGCCGAGGATGCTGAAGATGCCGCCGGCGCGGTGGACGTCTTCCATGTGGTACTTCTGAATGTTCGGCGCAACCTTGCACAGCTGCGGCACCTTGCGCGACAGCCGGTCGATATCACGCAGGTCGAACTGGACCTCACCTTCCTGGGCTGCAGCGAGCAGGTGCAGGATGGTGTTGGTCGAGCCGCCCATGGCGATGTCGAGCATCATGGCGTTTTCGAACGCCTTGAAGTTGGCGATGTTGCGCGGCAGCACCGAGGCGTCGTTGTCGCCGTAGTAGCGTTTGCACAGCTCGACGATGGTACGGCCGGCAGTGAGGAACAGCTGCTCACGGTCGGAGTGGGTGGCCAGGGTCGAACCGTTGCCAGGCAGGGCCAGGCCGAGTGCTTCGGTCAGGCAGTTCATCGAGTTGGCGGTGAACATGCCGGAGCACGAGCCACAGGTCGGGCAGGCGCTGCGCTCGTACTCGGCGACTTTTTCATCGCTGGCGGTAGAGTCGGCGGCGATGACCATGGCGTCGACCAGGTCCAGGCCGTGGCTGGCGAGTTTGGTCTTGCCGGCTTCCATAGGCCCGCCGGAGACGAAGATCACCGGGATGTTCAGGCGCAGTGCAGCCATGAGCATGCCAGGGGTGATCTTGTCGCAGTTGGAGATGCACACGATGGCGTCGGCACAGTGGGCGTTGACCATGTACTCGACCGAGTCGGCGATGATCTCGCGGCTGGGCAGCGAATAGAGCATGCCGTCGTGGCCCATGGCGATGCCATCGTCGACCGCAATGGTGTTGAACTCTTTGGCCACGCCACCGACGCGCTCAATCTCGCGGGCGACCAGTTGGCCCAGATCCTTGAGGTGCACATGCCCCGGGACGAACTGGGTGAACGAGTTGGCGATGGCGATGATCGGTTTCTTGAAGTCTTCGTCCTTCATCCCGGTTGCGCGCCACAGGGCACGGGCACCGGCCATGTTGCGGCCGTGGGTGGAAGTCTTGGAACGATAATCAGGCATGAAGCACTCCTGGCGGCTGAATCAGGTCAGAAAAAAGGGAAGTGAGCTTCTCTTGTCCTTTGCACCGCAGGCCGGTTGCCACTGGCACGGATGAGGTCGAAAACACTACGGGATCGCCGCAAGCTCGACCAGAGCTCATAAACCCGCCGGGGATGACTGGCGATGAATAGGCCGATTCTACACCGCTGCGGCCGTGAAGGGAGACCGATGTGCCGGGTGGATATTGGCTAGGCATTGGCCGAACTGTCGTAGGAGCTTTCCTAAATGCGCTCGAACGGGCAATTGCTGGCTGACGTGCCCTCGCCAGCTGCCTATTATCGCCGCGCCGCATGTGCGGCTTGACGAGATACACCCTCAATGGACCTTCCCAGTTTTCAGTTCATCACGAACCTGCATTCTGGCACTGAGCGCGCTGGCGCCAGGGCTGCCGAAGGCTTGCACCTGAGAGGGTGAGGGCTGCAGGCGCCCGCGTCGGCGCCTGGAGACAACACATGCACTACTCCCCCGATTATGTAGACGCGCAAGCCAAGCAGCGCCGCGACGCCCAGGCTCGACGTGACCACCTGCTGCGGTCGCAGCTTCATCCTGCCGGCACCGCCGGTGCGCTGATGATCAGCCAGTACTCAAGCCTGGAGAGTGGCTTGAGTGCCAGTCAGGCGATCGACATGCTACGCCGCGAGGCGGCTGATGCCGAAACCATCTATCAGTCCTATGTGCTCGATGAGCAGCGCAACCTGCTCGGCACTGTGTCGTTGCGCGAACTGATCCTGGCAGCGCCCGATACTGCCATCGAGCAGGTCATGGTCCGCGATATCATCTGCGTCACCGTGCATACCCTGCAGGAAGAAGTGGCGCGGCTGATCCGCCTGCATGACCTGCTGGCAGTGCCGGTACTCGACGATGTTGGCCGGCTGGTCGGGCTGGTGACCTGCGACGAGGCGCTGGATGTGGTGGTGGAAGAGGCTACCGAGGACTTCCACAAAGGCGCACTGATTGCCAATCACGTCGGCAACCTGCGCGATGCGACACTGGGCCTGCTCTACCGCAAGCGTGTGCTGTGGCTGGTGTTGCTGGTGTTTGGCAATCTGTTTTCCGGCGCGGGGATTGCCGCGTTCGAAGACACCATAGCTGCGCATATCGCCCTGGTGTTCTTCCTGCCTTTGCTGGTCGACAGCGGCGGCAATGCCGGTGCGCAGTCGGCAACCCTGATGGTCCGCGGCCTGGCGACTGGCGAGGTGGTCTTGGGGGACTGGCTGCGGATGCTCGGCCGTGAATGCGGCGTGGCCCTGGCGCTGGGTGCGACCATGGCAGTGGCGGTAGCTTCGCTGGGGATGTTGCGCGGCGGTGCGGACATCGCCTTTATCGTCGCCAGCAGCATGCTGGTGATCGTCTTGATTGGCAGCCTGATCGGCATGAGCCTGCCGTTTCTGCTCAGCCGGATCAACCTCGATCCAGCCACGGCGAGTGGGCCGTTGGTGACGTCGGTGGCTGATGCAGTGGGGGTGTTGATCTACTTCGGCATTGCTTCGCAGGTGCTGGATATCTGAGCAGCAGCGATGACAGCGACCAGGCGTCGCTGTCATCGCGCTCAGGCCAGCGGCTTAGCTGTTGGGCAGCAAGCGGCAGGTGATGCTCTTGATGTAGCGGGTTTCAGGGATCGCCGGGTGCACCGGGTGATCAGGGCCCTGACCGCCGCGCTCGAGCAACTGCAGGTTGCGGTCGAGGTGGCGGGCGCTGGTCAGCAGGATGTTGTTGAGGTCGTCTTCGGGCAAGTGCATCGAGCAAGAAGCGCTGACCAGAATGCCGTCCTTGTTGAGCAGGCGCATGGCTTGCTCGTTCAGGCGACGGTAGGCGCCTTCGCCGTTTTTCAGGTCTTTCTTGCGTTTGATGAAGGCGGGTGGGTCGGCGATGATCACGTCGAAGCGCTCTTCAGCGGCCTTCAGCTCGCGCAGTGCTTCGAACACGTCACCTTCGATGCAGGTCAGCTTGTCGCCGATGCCATTGAGTGCCGCGTTGCGCTCGACACCGTCCAGAGCAAAGCTTGAGGCATCCACGCAGAACACTTCACTGGCGCCGAACACACCGGCCTGCACGCCCCAGCCACCGATGTAGCTGAACAGGTCGAGCACACGCTTGCCTTTGGCATACGGCGCCAGGCGGGCACGGTTCATGCGGTGGTCGTAGAACCAGCCGGTCTTCTGCCCTTCACGCACCGGGGCTTGGAACTTGACGCCGTTCTCTTCCAGGGCGACCCAGTCCGGCACTTCACCGTAAACGGTTTCGACATAACGCTGCAGGCCTTCGGCATCGCGCGCGGCGGAGTCGTTCTTGAACAGGATGCCGCTCGGCTTGAGCACCTGCACCAGGGCGGCGATCACGTCGTCCTTGTGCTGCTCCATGGTCGCCGAGGCCAGCTGCACCACGAGGATGTCGAAGAAACGGTCGACGACCAGCCCTGGCAGCAGGTCGGAATCGCCGTAGACCAGGCGGTAGCACGGCTTGTCGAACAGGCGCTCACGCAGCGACAGGGCTACGTTGAGTCTGTGCACCAGCAGCGATTTGTCCAGCTGCAGCTTGATGTCACGCGACAGCAGGCGCGCGCAGATCAGGTTGTTCGGGCTCAGCGCGACGATGCCCAGCGGTTTGCCGTTGGCGGCCTCGAGCACAGCCTGCTGGCCGGCTTGCAGGCCTTGCAGTGGCGTCGCGGCAACATCGATTTCGTTGCTGTAGACCCACAGATGGCCGGCGCGCAGGCGGCGATCGGCATTGGCTTTGAGGCGTAGGCTGGGCAGGGACATGACGTCGCTCCGGAAAAAAGAGCGGGATTATAGCCTGTTGCCAGGCCCGTCGGTGCGGTGGATGACGAAGCGCTGCGGGAGCTGCAAGGGTGGCTGACACCTGGGGTAGCAATCTTGGGTCGTGCTGCAATGATGCAGTGGTTGGTGCGTTGGGGTGCACCGGGGTTAGAATCGGCTGACCTTATCGAGTATGTACGTATGTCCCAGGAACTCACCGCCGAACAGATCCAGCACGCCTTGCAGGGCATCACCATTCCGCCGCAGCCGCAGATCATGGTCGACCTGCAGTTCGAGCAGTACATGCCCGACCCCGATCTGGAAACCATCGCCAAACTGATCGCGCAGGATCCGGGGCTGTCGGGTGCCTTGCTCAAACTGGTCAATTCGCCGCATTTTGGCCTGAGCAACAAGATTGGCTCGATCCAGCGTGCGGTCAACCTGCTCGGCAGCCGCTCGATCATCAACCTGATCAACGCACAGTCGATCAAGGGCGAGATGAGCGATGAGACCATCGTTACCCTCAACCGCTTCTGGGACACCGCCCAGGACGTGGCGATGACCTGCCTGACCCTGGCCAAGCGGGTCGGCATTCAGGCAGCGGACGAAGCCTACACGCTGGGCCTGTTCCACGATTGCGGCGTGCCGTTGATGCTCAAGCGCTTCCCCAACTATATGGAAGTGCTCGAAGAGAGCTACGCGAAAGCCGATGAGCAGACCCGCGTGGTCGATACCGAGAATCGCGCGTTCAACACTAATCACTCGGTGGTGGGTTACTTCACCGCCAAGTCCTGGCGCCTGCCCGAGCACATCAGCGCGGCCATCGCCAACCACCACAACGCGCTGGCGGTGTTCCGCGACGAAACCTCGCGAAATACCCAGAACCAGCTGAAGAACCTGCTGGCAGTGCTGAAGATGGCCGAGCACATCTGCTCGTCGTATCAGGTACTGGGCAATCAGTCGGTCGATCACGAGTGGAACGCGATCAGCGCCCTTGTGCTTGATTACATCGGCCTGTCCGACTACGACTTCGAGAACCTCAAGCAGACCATTCGCGAACTGGGCGGGCGCTGACCGATGCCTGAATTGCCAGAAGTCGAAACCACCCGCCGGGGTATTGCGCCGTACCTTGAGGGCCAGCGCGTCAGTCGCGTGGTGGTGCGCGAGCGGCGTCTGCGTTGGCCGATCCCGGATGACCTCGATGTGCGGTTGTCCGGGCAGCGTATCGTCAGCGTCGAGCGGCGGGCCAAATACCTGTTGATCAACGCCGAGGTCGGCACGCTGATCAGCCATCTGGGCATGTCGGGCAACCTGCGCCTGGTCGAGCTGGGTTTGCCGGCGTCTCGCCATGAACACGTCGATATCGAACTCGAATCCGGGCTGGCGCTGCGCTACACCGACCCGCGCCGCTTTGGTGCGATGCTCTGGTCGCTTGATCCGCTCAAGCATGAACTGCTGCTACGGCTGGGGCCGGAGCCACTGACCGAGCTGTTTGACGGCGACCGTCTGTTCAAGCTGTCACGTGGGCGGGTGATGGCGGTCAAGCCGTTCATCATGGACAACGCGATCGTGGTCGGGGTGGGCAACATCTACGCGACCGAAGCGCTGTTCGCCGCCGGCATCGATCCGCGCCGCGAGGCGGGCGGTATTTCCCGCGGGCGTTATCTGAAGCTGGCGCTGGAGATCAAGCGGGTGTTGGCAGCGGCCATCGAGCGTGGCGGCACCACCTTGCGCGACTTTGTTGGCGGCGATGGCCAGCCGGGCTATTTCCAGCAGGAGCTGTTTGTCTATGGTCGCGGCGGCATGCCCTGCAAGGTGTGTGGCACGGACTTGCGCGAGCTCAAGCTGGGCCAGCGGGCCAGTGTGTATTGCCCGCGCTGCCAGCGCTGACGCCGCTCAGGGCAGCACCAGTGCCTGGCCAACGCCACGCGGGTCGCTGGCAGCTTCAACGCTGCCAGCCTGCTTGTTCCAGTACAGCACCTGCTGGTTGCCATAGCTGCGACCAAGATCCTTCAGGCGATAGCCGCGCGCTTCCAGCTGGGCTTGCTCGGCAGCACTGAACGCACCCGGCTCGTGCTCGACTACATCCGGCAGGTACTGATGGTGATAGCGCGCAGTTGCCGGCCAATCCTGCACCGGTTGGCCCTGTAGAAAGTCCATCATCGACAACAGCACCATGCTCGGAATGCGGCTGCCGCCCGGCGTGCCGAAGCTGGCGAACTGGGTCGGGCTCTCGATAAAGCTTGGGCTCATGCTCGACAGCGGCCGCTTGCCCGCCGCTACGGCGTTGGCCTGGCTGCCGGCCAGGCCGTAGCTGTTGCTGCCACCTGGTTCGGCGGCAAAGTCGTCCATTTCGTTGTTCAGCACGACGCCGGTACCGGCTACGGTGAACGCCGCACCAAACGGCAGGTTGACCGACAGCGTCGCAGCGAGGGCATTGCCCTCGGCATCAATCACTGCAAAATGCGTGGTGTGATCGCCTTCGCGCCAGGCCGGCGCGGGCGGCAGGGCACTGCTTGGGGTGGCTTGATAGACGTCGATACCGTCGGCCAGACCGGTCAGGTAACTGCGTGCCAGCAGCTTGTTGATTGGGTTGCTGACGTAATCGGGATCACCCAGCAGGCCGCGGTCGCGGTAGGCACGGCGCAATACTTCGAGTACATAGTGGCTGCGCTGGACCGGCTCGGCGCTCTGCCACGGCAGGCGTTGGAGCATCGCCAGGCTTTGCGCCAGAGCAACACCGCCGGCCGAGGGCGGTGGGCTGCTGATCAGCTCGCGCTGGTCGGCCAGCGTGAAACGCAAAGGCTCGCGCCAGACGCTGCGATAGCTGGCCAGGTCGTCCAGGCTCCAGATACCGCCCGCCTGGCGTACACCCGCCACCAGCCGCTGCGCCATCTGGCCGCGATAGAAACCATCGCGGCCGTGGGCGGCAAGCTGTTGCAGGGTAGCTGCCAGTTCGGGCTGGCGGATCAGTGTGCCCAGTGCCGGCACCTGATTGTCACGCAGGAACAGCCGCGCGCTCTGCGCATCCTCACGCAACGCTGCAAGACGCATCTGCGCCCGGTCGCGATAGACCCGGTCAACGGCAAAACCTTCATTGGCGAGGCGAATGGCCGGCGCGAGGCTGTCCTTGAGCGGCAGTTTGCCGTGCGCGTTGGCCAGATCAGCCAGGGCTTGCGGCAGGCCAGGGATTGCAGCGGCCAGTGGACCGTTGATCGACAGGCTCGGGCTGAGCTTGCCATCTTTCAGGTACATGTCGGCGGTTGCGGCGCCCGGCGCACGCTCGCGGGCATCGAGAAAACGGTAGCGGGGCGTCTCGCCGGCTTCACGCAGCAGGAAGAAGCCACCCCCGCCCAGCCCGGAACCGTAAGGCTCGACCACGGCCAGCGCAGCGCTGACGGCAATCGCGGCATCGAAGGCATTGCCGCCCTGTTCGAGAATCAAGCGGGCGGCAGCGGTCGCTTCGGCGTGCGGGCTGGCAATCGCAGCGCGGCCAGGCGCCTGGGCCTGGGCGGCCGTCGCCAGCAGTGTGACAACCGCACCAAGCGCCGCCCGGCGCAAACCGCGCAGGCTGATCACTAGGCTTTGCCGGTGATCCGCTGATATTTGGCCATCAGCTCGTCGGTGGTTTCCGGGTGCGCTTCATCCAGCGGGATGCAGTCGACCGGGCAGACCTGCTGGCACTGCGGCTCGTCATAATGGCCAACGCACTGCGTACACAGGTTCGGATCGATCACGTAGATCTCTTCACCTTGGGAGATGGCAGCGTTCGGGCACTCGGGTTCGCAGACGTCGCAGTTGATGCAATCGTCGGTGATGATCAGGGACATGGGGGCTCCGGCCGGGGCTCTGGGCCCGGGCATGTTTCAGACCTAATGGCCGCAATTGTGCCGCAATCGCGCCCGCAGTGCACGCGGGCGCGACGTTCAGGCGCTGCAGATCACTTCTTGAAGCGTTCGGTGAGGGCCTCGGCCACTGCTGGATGAACGAACTTGGTGATGTCTCCGCCCAGCGCGGCGATCTCCCTGACCAGGGTCGAAGAGATGAACGAGTAACGTTCCGAAGGCGTCAGGAACAGGCTTTCGACCTCGGGCGCCAGTTGCCGGTTCATGTTCGCCAGCTGGAACTCGTACTCGAAGTCCGACACCGCACGCAGGCCGCGCAGGAACACATTGGCGTTCTGCTCCTTGGCGAAATGCGCCAGCAGGCTGGAGAAGCCGATGACCTCGACATTGGGCAAGTGGCTGGTGACTTCACGCGCCAGAGCGACCCGTTGTTCCAGCGGGAACAGTGGGTTTTTCTTGGGGCTGGCCGCCACGGCGATGATCACATGATCGAACAGACGCGAAGCGCGCTCGACCAGGTCGCCATGGCCCTTGGTAATCGGGTCGAAAGTACCCGGGTACAACACTCGGTTCATCGCGTCATCCTGGCTGGAGTGCGTTGGGGAGTCGGATGGTAGCGCAGCGACTGCGCCCGGCCAAGTCGCACGGCCTGACCAAGGCACTATAGACAGTCCGGGCAGGGCTTGTCATGCGCGCGCGAGTCAGCGAATGAACAGCTTGTAGACCAGCCGTTGCAGTGCTTTGCCGTACGGCGGATAGATCAGCCGGGCCAGGTTGAGCCGCTGCTTGCTCAGTACTGCCCTGGCGTTGCTGAAGGTCAGGAAGCCGTCGTGACCGTGATAGCGGCCCATGCCCGAAGGCCCGACGCCGCCAAAGGGCAGGTCATCCTGAGCAACATGCAGCAGGGTGTCGTTGATGCACACCCCGCCCGAGTGGCTGTGCTGCAGTACCAACCGCTGCTGCGCACGATCCTGGCCGAAGTAGTACAAGGCCAAAGGCCGCGGCCGCTGATTGATGTAGGCGAGCGCATCGTCGAGCTTGTCGTACGGCACCAGCGGCAGCAGTGGGCCGAAAATTTCGTCCTGCATGATCTGCATGTCGTCGCTCACATCCAGCAGCAGATGCGGCGGCAGGTGGCGACCTTCGCGGCTTTCATGCGGATACAGGTCAAGCACCTGAGCACCTTTGTCGCTGGCATCCGCGAGCAAGTGCACGAGCCGCTGCAGTTGCTGCGGGTTGATGATCGCGCTGTAGTCGCGGTTGCCGGCGATGCTCGGGTACAGGCGGCGCACGGCTTGTCGGTAGGCGTCGGCAAACGCGCCGACACGATCACGCGGTACCAGCACATAGTCGGGCGCGACGCAGGTCTGGCCGGCATTGAGCAGTTTGCCAAAGGCGATGCGCTCGGCGGCACCGGCCAGGGCCGCGTCGGACGAAACGATGACCGGCGACTTGCCGCCCAGCTCCAGCGTTACCGGAGTCAGGTTGTGCGCCGCCGCCAGCATCACCCGCCGGCCGATGCTGGTGGCGCCGGTAAACAACAGATGATCGAACGGCAGGCGAGCAAACGCCTGGCCGACCTCGACCTCCCCCAGCACCACGCTGACCAAGTCCTGGGGAAACACCCGCGCCAGCAGCGCTTGCAGGGCGAGGCCGCTGGCCGGGGTGGTCTCACTGAGTTTGAGCATGACCCGGTTGCCCGCCGCCAGCGCTCCGGTCAACGGGCCAATGGCCAGAAACAGCGGGTAGTTCCACGGCACGATAATGCCGATCACACCCAAAGGCTGGTACTCCACCCGCGCGCTGGCCGGTTGAAAGGCCAGACCGACCTTGCGCCGCGAGGGCCGCATCCAGCGCTGCAGCTGGCGCTCGGCATCGCGCAGGCCTTGCACCGTGGGCAGCAGCTCGGCCAGCAGGGTTTCATCAGCGCTACGCCCGGCAAAGTCGGCATCGATCGCCTCGATCAAGCGCTGTTGGTCTGCCAGCAGCGCTTCGCGCAGGCTTTTCAGCCATTGCCGGCGCTGCGCGGCAGGTGGCGACGGGTTGGCGGCGAACGCCTGTCGCTGCAGGGCGAACGTCGCTTGCAGGTCGAGGTCGGAATGCACAGGAGGCGCGCTCAGGGTTGAAGACATCACAGGCTCCGCGAGGCCGGACAGGTGCTAGAGCTTGTACTCTAATTCGATCAGGATTTCGACCCGTCAGCAGCCTTCAATCGTGCAACCGTGGCTGGATTGACCGTAAGATGCGGTATCGAACTGCCCGTAACCTGGAGCTGAGCATGGCCCCACGCATCAATACCCGTGAGCGCATCGTGCAAAACAGCCTGGAGCTGTTCAACCAGCAGGGCGAGCGCAGCGTCAGCACCAACCACATCGCCGCGCACATGGAAATGTCGCCCGGCAACCTTTACTACCACTTCCCCAACAAGCAGGCGATTATTGCCGTGCTGTTCAGTCAGTACGAAGAGCTGGTCGACAGCTTTCTGCGCCCGCCCCAGGGCCGCGCGGCGACGGTCGAAGACAAACGCTTCTATCTCAAGGCACTGCTCGCGGCTATGTGGAACTACCGCTTTCTGCATCGCGACCTGGAGCACCTGCTTGAGAGCGATCTGGAGCTGGCGGCCCGCTATCGGCGCTTTTCCCAGCGCTGCCTGGTGCAGGGCCAGGCGATCTACCGCGGCTTTGTCGATGCAGGCATCCTCGCCATGGCGCCGGCGCAGATCGAGTCGCTGACCATCAATGCCTGGATCGTGCTGACTTCGTGGGTGCGCTTTCTCAGCACCACCCGCGAACATTCGGCGCATCTGGGTGAAGAAGCTTTCAAGCGCGGCGTCTATCAAGTACTGGTGCTGGAGCTGGGCTTTGTTACGGCCGATGCACGCGCTGCCGTCGACGCCTTGTGCGCTGAATTTCACATACCTCTCAACCAGGCCCTGGCGCACTGATGCCTTGCTGCCATTCGATCAGGAGATTGCCATGCCCCTCGCGCAGTTGATCACCCCACAGCAGTTGGCCGAGCGTCTGGACTCGCCTCGACTGGTGATTCTGGACTGTCGTTTTGCTCTGGAGGACGTCGATTACGGCCAGCGCAGCTATGCCGAAGGGCATATCGCCGGCGCGCACTTTGCCGATCTTGAGCGCGACCTGAGTGGCAAGGTGGTCAGGGGACAGACCGGCCGGCATCCGTTGCCGGACCCGCAAAGGCTGATCGAGCGGCTGCGCGAGTGGGGAGTGGATAACGACAGCGAGGTGGTGCTGTATGACGACGGCCCTGGCGCCTTCGCCGCACGCGCCTGGTGGCTGCTGGTGTGGCTGGGCAAGCGCGACGGTGTAGCGATACTCGATGGCGGGCTCAAGGCCTGGCATGCCGCGCAACTGCCGCTGAGCCTGGATTCGCCACCCAAGCGCGAGGGCGGCTTCACCGGTGAGGCCGATACGCAGCTATTGATCGATGCCGAGCAGTTGCTGGCCGAGCTGGACAAACCTGAGCTGACCTTGCTCGACGCCCGCGGCTTGCCGCGTTTTCGTGGCGAAGTGGAACCGATCGATCCAGTGGCAGGGCACATTCCCGGTGCCAGATGCGCGGCCTTCACCGATAACCTTGGCGCCGATGGCCGTTTTCTGCCGGTCGAACAGCTCAAGCAGCGCTTTGCCGAGCAGTTGGCCGGGCGCGCGCCAGAGCAGCTGGTTGCCTACTGCGGCTCGGGGGTGACGGCGTGTCACAACCTGTTTGCCCTGGCGCTGTCCGGCTATCCGTTGGGCCGCTTGTATGCAGGTTCCTGGAGTGAGTGGATCAACGACCCGCAGCGCGGCGTGGCCACTGGCGACTAGGGCCGTCAGCGCTTAACCGCGCTCGGCCAGCCACTGCGGAATGCGCCGCTCAAGGTAATACCCCGGCTTGCGCAGGCTGCCTTCGACAAAGCCTACATGCCCGCCGCGGGCATGCAGTTCGAATTCGGTCTGCGCCGGCAGCTCTTCAGGCGTCGGCAGGCTATGGGTGAACACGAACGGGTCGTCGCTGGCGTGAATGATCAGGGTCGGTGTGCGGTTCTCGCCCAGATAATAGCGGCTGGATGCTCGCCGATAGTAATCGTGCGCATCGGCAAAGCCGTGCAGCGGTGCGGTGACCTTGCCGTCGAAATCCCAGAACGTGCGCATTTTGCCCAGCGCGCCTAACTGCTCAATCTGGTCCAGCCCCTGCTGCTGGCCGGTGGCGCGAAAGTACTGCTGCTTGTGTTGCACGTAGGCCAGCATCTCTCGCATGAAGTGCGCTTGATAGATTTTCGAAAAACCCAACCCGATGCGGTCGGCGCATTGATCCAGGCGAAACGGCACCGATACCGCAACCGCTGCCTGCAACTGACTGGCGGCGCCGCTCTCACCCAGGTACTTGAGCAGCACATTGCCGCCCAGCGAATAACCTACCGCATACAGCGGCGCCAGCGGCCGTTGTGCGCGCAGATGCAGGATGATCTCGGCAAGGTCCTCGCTGGCGCCGGAGTGATAGCTGCGCGCAAGCAGATTCGGCTCACCCGAACAGCCACGCCAGTTGACCGCAACACTGGCCCAGCCGAGCGCCTGCAAGGCATGCTGCAAACCCTTGACGTAGGGCGAGCTGGACGAGCCGGTGAGGCCATGCAGGACCATCACTAACGGCGTGTCGAGCTGATGCGGCCCATACCAGTCGAGGTCGATGAAGTCGCCATCGTTCAGCCAGAGCCGCTCGCGACTGCGGGCCAGCTCCGGCAATCTGCGCCAGAGCGGGCCCCACAAGGTTTGCAGGTGAGGGTTGGTCAGGCCGGTGGCCGGGCGGAACTGGGCAGTGTGGCTGGGCATGCTGGGGCGGCTCGTGATGTGCCTGCCTAGAGTGCCATGAAACGGCGCCGCTGTACCTGTGCTATCGGTCGCTGTGTGGCAGCGGCGGCAAGGGCTGCTGCGGTTGGTCCGAGCCCAGGCTGACGGTCACCATGCGACTCAGGTCGAGGTGCTCCTGCAGTGCCTGGCGTGCGCTGCGTGCGCTGACTGCGCTCAACTGCGCCTGGTAGGTGACCAGGTGATCGGCGGGCAGGCCCTGATGGCTGCCTTTGCTCAACAGCTCCACCAGCCCGCTGTTGGTTGCCACCGAGCGTACTAACTGGCCAGACAGCTGCCGACGGCTTAGCTCCAGTTCGGCGTTGGTGGGGCCCTCATTTACCAGCGCTTCGAGCATGCCCGCGACCAGCTCGCGGCTCGCCTCGCGGTATTGCGCGGCGCAGTCCCAGCCGATGGCGAGCACGCCGCCGGCCTTGAGCGGGGATGGCCGGCAACTGATGTGATAAGTCAATCCGCGACGTTGCCGCAGCTCCTGCATCAGGCGTGAGTCGAATCCTGAGCCGAGGACATCGGCTGCCAGAACCAGCGCCGGATAGTCTGCCTGAGACGGCCGCCCGCTCATGGGTACCGCAAGCAGGAGGGTGTTGTTTGCAGCAGGCGTTGGAACATGTGCGCTGGCGGCGCTGGTGGGCGAAACCGGCGGCAGCTCGGCAGCGGCCCAGCCTTGCGGCAGAGCCTCGGCGAGCTGCTCGACCAGCGCCTCGGCTTGCGCCCGCGACAGATCGCCGACGATCGACACCTGCAGATTGTTGGCCGAGTAAGCGCGCTGATGGAAATCACGCAAATCCTGGGCGGTCAGGGCCTGAATGCCCTGCTCAGTGCTACCCAATGGGGCGGCATACGGGTGCCCGGCATACAAGCGGCTGAACAATTCACTCTGGGCGCGGGTTGGCGCAGCGTTATAGCGAGAGCTCTGGAATGCCCGTAGTTGCTGCTTGACCTTGACCAGTTGCTGTTCGTCGAAGGCGGGCCGTGCAAGCATCTCGGTAAACAGCGCCACGGCCTGCGTCAAGACCACTTCGCTGCTCAGACAGCGCAGCGACAACGAGGCATGCTCCAAGCGGATCTGCGTGCTGAGGATCGCGCCCAATCGCTCTGTCTGTTCGGCAAACTGCTCGGCGTTCAAGCGCTCGGTGCCTTCATCGAGCATATACATCGTCAAGGCTGCCAGCCCGCTGTGTTCGCCATCCACGCTGGTGCCGGCATTGAACCGAACGATCAGGTCAACCATCGGCAATTGGTGCGCCTCGACGAACCGTACCTGGGTGCCATGGCTGGTCTGCCAGGCCTGTACCTCAGTGCGAACCTGTTCGAACTGGCTCAGGTCGACGCCTTCGGCTGAGGACAGGTTGGCGGTAACGGCGGTGGGTGCGATGCTTGTCGAATCAGTCATGGGTTTGCTCCTCGGGCATCATGTAGGTAATGCTCAGTCGATCTCGGGTCAGGTAGCTGAGGGCAGCGTGGCGCACAGCGTCTGCGCTGACCTGCTCGATGACGTGCTGCTCACGGTCGAGAAACGCAGGGTCGACGCCGATTGCGGCATATCGCCCAATGGCGTCGGCCTGCTGGCTGATCATGTCTCGGCCGAACACCAGATTGGCCAGCAAGCGTGCCTTGGCGCGCTCAAGTTCCGCTTCGCTAGGCGCTGTCTGGGCCAGCACCTGCAGCTCGTCCAACACCACTTCGCCGGCTTGCTGCGGGGTGCCTTGCTGGGGGTTGCTGAACATGAAAAACGACATCAGGCTGTCGCCACGCATCAGGTGCCGGTACTCGGCGCGCATCGCCTGGATCAACTGCCTGCGATTGACAAGTTGCCGATACAGCCGCGAGCTGACGCCATTCATCATCAGTTCCGGGATCAGGCGTAGTGCGCAGCTCTCTTGCTCATCGACTGCGGTTGCCTGGCTGGGAACGTTGAAGTTAATGATCAAACCCTCGCGCATCTGTGCCAAGGCCACGGTTTGGCTGCGCGATTGCAAAGCAATCGGCCCTGTTGGGCGCGTTTTGGATGGCACCTGAGCGCTGGCGACAGCGGCAAAGTGGCGCTCGACATACCGGCGCAGGCGCGCCAGATCGATATCGCCCACGACCACCAGTGTCGCGTTGGCGGGCTGATACCAGTTCTGGTACCAACGGCGTGCGGCTTGAGCGGTGAGGCTTTCAACGTCGGCCTGATGGCCGATAATCGGGGTCGCATACGGGCTGCTGCCGTGGGCCAGCAGCCTGTCCCGCTCCCGGGCGATGGCCAGTGGGCTCTGGTCGGTCTGCAGCCGTCGCTCTGCCAGCACGACCTGCACCTCGCGCTCGAAGGTCGACTGCTCGAAGCGCGCAGTGCCCATGGCATCGGCCATTGCCTCCAGTACGATCTCCAGGCGGCTGGCAGGCAGCGTTACCGGGAAGCACGTAGCATCTTCGGAGGTGAAGGCGTTGGGGTCGCCGCCCAGCAGGGTAAGCAGTTTGGAGTACTGCCCCGATGCCAGTTTGCTGCTGCCTTCGAACATCAGGTGTTCGAGCAGATGCGACAGGCCGGATTGGCCGGCCGGCTCATAGCTTGAGCCGACGTGGTACCACAGTTGTGCACTGACCAGGGGGGCGCGGTGGTCTTGGCGCAGATAGACCTGCAGGCCGTTGTCGAGTTTGAAGCTTTGCAGCGGCGGCTGCGTGAGCACCGTCTGGCTGGCTGACAAAGGGGTTGCGGACGAGGTCATGATTGGAGCGCTCCTGTTCGACGTTAGAACGAAGCAGCTTCAATCAAGCGGGGGACCCACCTGCGTTAATTAATTACGCAGGTGGGCTGCGGGCGTCAGCCGCGTTGCCACAGTGCGTAATGCACTTGGCCGGTCTTCTTCTCACGGTGCAGGCGCCAACTGGCAGGCATCTGCAGCGAAGACGGCGCTGCTTCGCTTTCGGTGTAGATCCAGGCCCGCTCGCGCAGCCACTGGCGTTCTTCGAGCAGGCTGCAGGTGTTGGCCAGCAGGTCCTGATTGAACGGCGGATCGAGAAAGACCACGTCGAACTGCTTTTTCGCTTCGCCATTCAGATAACGCAGGGCGTCGGTCTGGAGGATCTGCCCGCGGGCGCAGCGCAGCAGCTCGAGGTTGTCCTTGAGGTTGCTGACCGCGGCGCCGTTGTTGTCCAGCGCCACGGCATTTTCGGCGCCGCGCGACAGGGCTTCGAGCACCAGCGCACCGCTGCCAGTGAAGGCGTCAAGCACCTGCGCGCCTTCGATGTAGGGCGCGAGCCAGTTGAACACGGTTTCGCGCACGCGATCAGGGGTAGGCCGCAGGCCCGGGCCGTCCGGCACCGGCAGGCGGCGGCTGCGCCACTCGCCAGCGATGATGCGCAGGTGACCCTGGCCTTGGCTCACGCCGGGCTTGGCGCGAGCGGGTGTGGATGGCTTGGCCATTAATGCTCCGGTACGCCAAGCGGCTGCTCGGCGGGTTTGTCAGTAGGCGGCGGCAGCGGTTGCTGCGCGACTTTCGGGCCGACCGTGACGATCACCAGTTTGTCCGCTGCCAGGTGCTTGTTCATGGCGGCCTTGACCTGCTCGACGGTGAGGCTCTGCGACTGCTGCATGAAGTCTTCGAGCCAGGTCAGAGGCAGGTTGTAGAAGCCGATTGCGCCCAGCTGGCCAACGATGCTGGCGTTGCTGGCATTGGACAGCGGGAAGCTGCCGGCCAGTTCGCGCTTGGCATCGTCCAGCTCTTGCTGGGTCGGGCCGCTCTTGAGGTAGTCGGCAAGGATATCCTGAACCAGCTTGAGTGTCCCTTCGCTGAGTTCGGCGCGGGTCTGCAGGTTGATCATGAACGGGCCGCGGACCTGCATCGGGCTGAACACCGAGTACACGCCGTAGGTCAGGCCGCGCTTCTCGCGCACCTCGCTCATCAGCCGCGTGCCAAAGGCGCCGCCACCAAGGATCTGGTTACCCAGCGACAGTGCTGGCCAGTCTTTGTCCTGGCGGTCGATACCCAGCTCGGCGAGCATCAGGTGGGTCTGCTTGGACGGGAAGTCGATGTGGGTCAGGCCCGCTTTCGGTTCGCTCGGCTCGGCCGGTTTGGCCAGCGCTGGGCCTTGCGGCAGCGCGGCGGAAACCTGCGCAGCAATCGCTTCGGCATCACTGCGGCTGAGGTCGCCAACCAGCGCGATCACGGCATTTTTCGAGGTATAGGCCTTGGCGTGGAACGCGCGCAGTTGCTCCAGAGTGATCGCCGGGATGCTCTGCGCAGTGCCGTCACTCGGCTGGGCATATGGGTGATCGCCATACAAGTTGGCGAACAGCGCCTTGCCGCCGATCTTGGCCGGGTTCTGCTTCTCGTACTCAAAACCGGCCAGCAGCTGGTTCTGGATGCGTTTGAGCGCGTCGGCGGGGAAGGTCGGCTTGCCGACCACTTCGGCAAACAGCTTCAGGGCCGGCTCGCGCTTGTCGCTGGCGCTGAGGCTGCGCAGGGTCGCTACCGCCATGTCGCGGTAGGAACCATTGCCAAAGTCGGCGCCCAGGCCTTCGAAGCCTTCAGCGATTGCAGTGACGTCCTTGCCGGCAACGCCTTCGTTGAGCATGGCGTTGGTCAGCGTGGCCAGGCCAGCGACGTTACCGTCCTGGCTGCTGCCGGCGGCAAAGGTCACGCGCAGGTCGAACATCGGCAGTTCGCGGGCTTCAACGAACAGCACGCGGGCGCCTTCGGCGGTGCTCCAGCTCTGGATGTTCAGTTCACGCCGGCTCGGCGCCTTGCCGTCCAGTTCGGCCAGCGACTGCAGGGTATTGGCTGGTCTTGCGGCACTGCTGGCAGGCTTGGCATCGGTAGTGGTTGCGGTAGCGGCATCGGACTGCGCCGGGCGGGTCAGCATAATGGTGCCGGCGACTGCCAGGGCAACCGCGCCGAGACCGATCAGGGCGTAGCGTGGAAGGCGGCGATCACTCATGAGCGGACTCCTCTGGCAGTACATGGGCAACGCTCAGGCGTTCGCGGGTGAAATAGGTGCGGGCGGCGTCCTGGATGTCCTGCGGGGTCACTTGCTTGAGCTCGTCCAGTTCGCTGTTGATCAGCTTCCAGGACAGGCCGACGGTTTCCAGCTGGCCGATGGTGGTGGCCTGGCTGCTGATCGAGTCACGGTCATACACCAGCCCGGCGATGACCTGGGCGCGTACACGCTCGAGCTCTTCGGCGGTTGGCGGAGTGGTCTTGAGTTCGTCGAGCAGCTGCCAGATGCCTTTTTCGACATCAGCCAGGGTCTTGTGCTTTTGCACATTCGGCGTGGCCGAGATCAGGAACAGGCTGTCGCCGCGAGTAAACGCGTCGTAACCGGACGACGCGCCGGCGACCAGCTCCTGGCCGCGCTCCAGGCGTGCTGGCATGCGCGCGCTGTAGCCGCCGTCGAGCAGCGCCGAGATCAGCCGCAGGGCATGCACGGTGCGTGGCTCCTTGGCGGTGGCCAGGCCTGGCACGTTGAAGCCGTAGATCAGGCTCGGCAACTGCGTACGCACGTGCAGGGTCAACTGGCGCAGGCCGGGCTCGGCCAGCTCCAGCGGCAGCTTGGACGGCGGCACGGCGCGTTTCGGGATGGCGCCGAAGTACTTCTGCGCAAGGCCTTTGACTTCATCGACGGTTACGTCGCCGACCACCACCAGGGTGGCGTTGTTCGGCGCGTACCAGGACTCGTACCAGTGGCGCAGCTCCTCGACTTTCATCCGCTCCAGGTCCGCCATCCAGCCGATGGTTGGCGTGTGGTAGCCGCTGGCGGGGTAGGCCATGGCGCTGAACCGCTCGAACGCCTTGGCGTTGGGCTGATCGTCGGTGCGCAGGCGCCGTTCTTCCTTGATCACTTCGATTTCACGGCTGAATTCGTCGGCCGGCAGGCGCAGGCTGGCCAGGCGGTCGGCTTCGAGCTCGAACGCGACCGGCAGGCGATCGCGCGCCAGCACTTGGTAATAAGCGGTGTAGTCGTCGCTGGTGAAGGCGTTTTCTTCAGCGCCGAGGTCGCGCAGGATCCGCGAAGCTTCGCCCGGGCCGAGTTTGGCGCTGCCTTTGAACATCATGTGCTCGAGCGCATGGGACAACCCGGTCTGGCCCGGGGTCTCGTAGCTGGAGCCGACCTTGTACCAGATCTGCGAGACCACCACGGGGGCGCGGTGGTCCTCGCGCACGACCACTTTGAGGCCATTGTCGAGGATGAATTCGTGGGTCGGTTGCGGATCGGCGGCAAGTGCTGCCAGGGGCAGGCAGAGCGTGCTGAGCAGCAGGCCAGCAGCGCGGCGGGCTAGAGCATTCATACGATGATTAACCTGTACGGCGGCCCGCTTCGGTTTAGCGTCAGCAGGCCAGGAGGTGCTAGGATACTGATCCGGTTGCCTGGCGACCATGCCTGTCGCCGTTCTGGCCCACAGGACCCTACGACAAAACGTTGCGCATGAACCAGCCGGATTCAAGATAGTCTGTTCTGCGTGATAGAGAATTCCAGATGCGCCACTAATGGCTCATCGCGACTTGAGATAGCCGTCCTCCATGTTTGGTTCCAACGACGACAAGAAAGCGCCGGCCGAGGCTGGTGAGAAAAAAGGCCTGTTCGGCTGGTTCCGCAAGAAACCACAGCAAGCTGTCGCCGAACAGCCGCAAACCCCTGAAACCCAGGTTGCAGGGCCTGTTGCACCCGTCGAGCAGGCTGCTCCGGTTGCGCCGGCGGCGCTGGCCGAGCCTGAGCCTGTGCTGCTTGAAGCGGCGCCGGTGATTGCGCCGCAGCCGGTTGTCGAGGCTGCTCCTGAACCTGAACGTGAGCCGCTTGCGCCAGCGCCCGTGGCTGAAGCTGCACCGCCGGTCAGCAATCTGGTGCTACCGGTGGCCGAGGAGCCGGTTGCGCTGGTGCCGGACCTTGAGCCAGTTGCGCCACCGGTCATTCCTGTGCGGCCGCTGGTCGAGCCGGTTGCGGTTGAAGTGGTTGCCGAGCCTGAATTGGTTGCTCAGGCTCCTGTACTCGAGCCAACGCCAGAACCAGAGCCACAAGCTCCGGTAGTTGCTGTCGCGCCAGTCGTCGAACCTGAGCCGGCTGTTGTCGCCGCCACCGCTTTGCCTGCCGTCGTCGAGCCGGCCGCAGCCCCTGCCGTTGCCAGCGAACCTGCCAAGGCCGGGTTCTTCGCCCGCCTCAAGCAAGGCCTGTCCAAGACCAGCGCCAGCATCGGCGAAGGCATGGCCAGCCTGTTCCTGGGCAAGAAAATCATCGACGATGATCTGCTCGAAGAAATCGAAACCCGCTTGCTGACCGCCGACGTCGGCGTCGAAGCCACGTCGGTGATCGTGCAGAACCTGACGCAGAAGGTTGCGCGCAAGCAGCTGGCCGACGCCGACGCGCTGTACAAGTCGCTGCAGGACGAACTGACCGCGCTGCTGCGCCCGGTCGAGCAGCCCTTGCACATCGACACCCAGCACAAACCCTACGTGATCCTCGTAGTTGGCGTGAACGGCGCTGGCAAAACCACCACTATCGGCAAGCTGGCCAAGAAGCTCCAGCTCGATGGCAAGAAGGTCATGCTGGCTGCCGGCGACACCTTCCGCGCCGCTGCGGTCGAGCAGTTGCAGGTCTGGGGTGAGCGTAACCAGATCCCGGTCATCGCCCAGCACACCGGCGCCGACTCGGCTTCGGTGATCTTCGATGCTGTACAGGCCGCCAAGGCCCGTGGCGCCGGTGTGCTGATCGCCGACACTGCTGGCCGCCTGCACACCAAAGACAACCTGATGGAAGAGCTGAAGAAGGTCCGTCGGGTGATCGCCAAGCTGGATGCCGACGCACCCCATGAAGTGCTGCTGGTGCTGGATGCAGGCACCGGCCAGAACGCCATCAGCCAGGCCAAGTACTTCCACCAGAGCGTCGAGCTGACCGGTCTGGCCCTGACCAAGCTGGACGGCACCGCCAAAGGCGGGGTGATCTTCGCCCTGGCCAAGCAGTTCAAACTGCCGATCCGCTTTATCGGTGTGGGTGAAGGCATCGATGACCTGCGCACCTTCGAGGCCGAGCCGTTCGTCAAAGCCCTGTTCAATGAGCGGGAGCCTTCATGATTCGATTCGAACAGGTCGCCAAGCGCTACCCCAACGGCCACGTCGGCCTGCATGAGCTGAGTTTCCGCGCCCGTCGCGGCGAGTTCCTGTTCGTTACCGGCCACTCCGGCGCCGGCAAGAGCACCTTGCTGCGTCTGTTGCTGGCCATGGAGCGCCCGACCAGCGGCAAGCTGCTGCTGGCGGGGCAAGACCTCGGCCAGATCAGCAACGCGCAGATCCCGTTTCTGCGCCGGCAGATCGGCGTGGTGTTCCAGAATCACCAGCTGCTGTTCGACCGCACCGTGTTCAACAACATCGCCTTGCCGTTGCAGATTCTCGGGCTGTCCAAGCCGGAAATCGCCAAGCGCGTTGATTCGGCGCTGGAGCGAGTGGCACTGAGCGACAAGGGTGATTTGTTCCCGGCGGACCTGTCCACCGGCCAGCAACAACGCGTCGGTATTGCCCGTGCCATCGTACACCAGCCGGCTTTGCTGCTGGCTGACGAACCTACTGGCAACCTCGACCCGCGCCTGGCGGCCGAGATCATGGGCGTGTTCGAGGACATCAATCGCCTCGGCACCACCGTTCTGATTGCCAGTCACGACCTGGCACTGATCGCCCGCATGCGCCACCGCATGCTGACTCTGCAACGCGGCCGACTGATCGGCGATGGCGAGGCTGGCCAATGAGTACTACCCGCACCCCCAAGGTTTCCGAGCGCGTTGCGCCCAAGCCCGCTGATCCGCAACCAAGCAAGAAACGCGGCGGCAGCGACGACGACGGCCCGGACTTCCGCACCCTGTTCCACGCCTGGCTGGAAAGCCACCGCGCCAGCCTGCTCGACAGCCTGCGCCGGTTGGCCAAGCAGCCGATCGGCAGCTTCTTCACCTGCCTGGTGATGGCCGTGGCCCTGAGCATGCCCATGGGCCTGTCGCTGTTGCTGAAGAACGTCGAGCAACTGGGCGGCTCCTGGCAGCGCGCTGCGCAGATTTCGCTGTACCTCAAGCTCGATGCGGGCAGCAGGGAAGGCGAAGCGCTGCGAGATGAAATCAAAGGCATGCCTGGCGTAGCAGATGCCCAGTTCGTCAGCCGCGAAGAGGCTCTGGAAGAGTTCCAGCAGCAGTCGGGCCTCGGCCAGGCGCTGCGCGAGTTGCCGGACAACCCCTTGCCGGGGGTGGTCGTAGTGACCCCTACCGAAGTCGACAAGCCGGCCCTGGAAGCCTTGCGCCAGCGTCTGGCTGAGCTTCCACGGGTGGATGTGGCGCAGCTGGACCTGGTCTGGGTCGAGCGGTTGGCGGCGATCCTCAAGCTGGGCGATCGTTTCGTCTTTGGCCTGGCCGTGATGCTGGTTTCAGCTCTGTTGTTAGTAATCGGTAACACAATTCGTCTACATATCGAGAACCGCCGCGTCGAGATCGAAGTGATCAAGCTGGTCGGTGGTACCGACAGCTACGTACGCCGGCCGTTTCTGTATATGGGCGCGCTGTATGGGCTGGGCGCCGGGCTGCTGGCCTGGGCGATTCTGGCGTTTGGCCTGAACTGGCTCAACGACGCGGTAATCGGCTTGTCCGGGCTGTATGGCAGTGACTTTGCGCTGGCCGGTGTGCCGGCTGCCGACGGTCTGTCACTCTTGATTGGTGCGGTGTTGTTAGGGTATATCGGTGCATGGATTGCGGTGGCTCGCCACTTGAATGAGCTGGCCCCACGATAATGTTTTTGCGCCATCATTGACGTAAACGGGAACTTGCACGACAGTTTCCGGTCATTTATGGCAGTGCTCACAAGGCACGAATCCAGTGAGTCGGAGGTTCTTGAATGACCACTTCGTTGCAACCTGCCTATGCGTTGGTCCCCGGTGCAAACCTGGAAGCCTACGTACATACGGTGAACAGCATCCCCCTGCTGACGCCCGAGCAGGAGCGTGAACTGGGCGAACGTCTTTTTTACGAGCAGGATGTTGAGGCTGCTCGGCAAATGGTTATGGCCCACCTGCGCTTCGTCGTGCACATCGCACGCAGCTATGCAGGGTATGGGCTGGCGCAAGCTGACCTGATCCAGGAAGGTAACGTCGGCCTGATGAAGGCTGTCAAACGCTTCAACCCGGAAATGGGCGTACGTCTGGTGTCCTTCGCGGTGCACTGGATCAAGGCCGAGATCCATGAGTTCATCCTGCGCAACTGGCGCATCGTCAAGGTCGCGACCACCAAGGCCCAGCGCAAGCTGTTCTTCAACCTGCGCAGCCAGAAGAAGCGTCTGGCCTGGCTGAACAACGATGAAGTGCATCGTGTCGCCGAAAGCCTGGGCGTCGAGCCGCGTGAAGTGCGCGAGATGGAAAGCCGCCTGAGCGGCCATGACATGGCCTTCGATCCTGCTGCTGAAGCGGACGACGACAGCGCGTTCCAATCGCCGGCGCATTACCTTGAAGATCACCGCTACGATCCGGCGATGCAGCTCGAGGACGCTGACTGGAGCGATAACTCCACCAGCAATCTGCACCAGGCCCTGAGCGGGCTGGATGATCGCAGCCGCGACATTCTCTATCAGCGCTGGCTGGCTGAAGAGAAGGCCACATTGCATGAGCTGGCCGAGAAGTACAGCGTATCGGCTGAGCGTATTCGCCAGCTCGAGAAGAATGCGATGAACAAGGTCAAGGCACTGATCGCAGCCTGATCGTCGCAGCAATGAAAAAACCGCCTGGCCCTGATGGGGCAGGCGGTTTTTTGTCGCTGCTGAACGCCAACGGCTAATTCACTGGCTGCGGCCTGCCTCAAGCTGCTGCAGGTAGTCCGCGCCGCCCAGCTGGCTCATCTGCCGGCGAATCCAGCCTGCGCGGCTGGCAACATAGGTGCTCGGCCGGCCGGCATTCCACTTCAGCGGGCTGGGCAGCACTGCAGCCAGTTGCGCGGCCTGCTGGCGCGTCAGACGGCTGGCATCGACGCCAAAGTGGTAACGCGCCGCGGCCTGGGCGCCAAATACACCAGGGCCCCATTCGACGCTGTTCAGGTACACCTCAAGGATCCGCTCCTTGGACCAGAACAGCTCGATCAACGCCGTGAACCAGGCTTCCAGGCCTTTGCGAAACCAGCTGCGGCCCGACCACAGGAACAGGTTTTTGGCTACCTGCTGGGTCAAGGTGCTCGCTCCGCGAATATTGCCGCCGCGCTCGTTATGGGCAAATGCTGCCTGAATCGCCGGGATGTCAAAGCCCCAGTGGCTGGCAAATTTCTGGTCTTCTCCGGCAATCACTGCAACCTTGAGGTCATCGGATATGCCTTGCCACGGCTGCCAGTCGCGCTGCAGGTCGATCGGCTCGCCACTCAACCACGACTGCACCTTGCGCTCGACCATCAGCGCGGTGCCTGGTGGCGGCACCCAGCGCAGGACCAGAACCAGCACGATACTGCCGGCGGCAAACCAGAGCAGGGCGCGTACGCAGCGACGGATCAGGGATGACAGCATGGCGATGGCTTGGCCGGACCGATGGAACCGGCCATTATACAGACCCCTCTCGAGGAGTCCTCCCCATGCTTCGAAGCTTCCTCATGCTGGCCGCGTTTTTTGCCTTCACCGGTGTCGCCCTCGGTGCGTTTGCCGCGCACGGCCTGAAAAACCGCCTGACTGCCGACTACCTGGCGATCTTTCATACCGGTGTGACCTATCAGCTGGTGCATGCCCTGGCGCTGTTTGGCGTTGCCCTGCTGGCTGCGCATTTGCCAGGGCGGCTGGTCGGCTGGGCCGGTTGTCTGTTCGCCGTGGGCATCGTGCTGTTCTCCGGTAGCCTTTACCTGCTGACCCTGACCGGCGTGAGCAAGCTGGGCATGATCACCCCCATCGGCGGCCTGTGCTTCCTTGCCGGTTGGCTGTGCCTGGGCCTGGCGGCGTGGCGGCTGGGCTGACCGGCTGGTCCACAATCGCGACTAATGGCGGCTGTCGCCCTTGGGTTCAGGGGTTGATCGGGGCTAGAATGCGGGCCCCAAAGAACAACGGTGGCCGTGTGCATGCGCATTCAATTGAACGGTGAACCCTACGAAGTGCCTGCCGGTGAGAACGTTGCCGGCTTGCTCGCGCGGCTGGAGCTGACTGGGCGCCGGGTGGCTGTCGAGCTCAACCTCGATATCGTGCCGCGCAGCCAGCACGACAGCACGCTGCTAAACGAAGGTGATCAGCTCGAAGTGGTGCACGCCATCGGCGGCGGCTAGTCGCCTGACGTTCACCTGCAAGTCCCGCAACCTTTCCAGAGGAACAACGATGAGCAATGTTCGTAGCGACAAGCCCTTCATCCTGGCCGGGCGCACGTTCCAGTCGCGCCTGCTGGTTGGCACCGGCAAGTACCGTGACATGGAAGAAACCCGCCTGGCCATCGAAGCCTCAGGTGCCGAGATCGTCACAGTCGCCGTACGCCGCACCAACCTGGGCCAGATCCCGGGCGAGCCGAACCTGCTCGACGTGCTGCCACCCGACCGCTACACCATCCTGCCCAACACCGCTGGCTGCTACGACGCAATCGAAGCCGTGCGTACCTGCCGCCTGGCCCGTGAGCTGCTCGATGGCCACAACCTGGTCAAGCTGGAAGTGCTCGCCGACCAGAAGACCCTGTTCCCCAATGTGATCGAAACCCTCAAGGCCGCCGAAGTGCTGGTCAAGGAAGGTTTCGACGTGATGGTCTACACCAGTGATGACCCAATCATCGCGCGTCAGCTGGCAGAGATCGGCTGCATCGCGGTGATGCCGCTGGCGGGCCTGATCGGTACCGGCCTGGGCATTTGCAACCCGTACAACCTGCAGATCATCCTTGAAGAATCCAAGGTGCCGGTGCTGGTCGATGCCGGCGTCGGTACCGCTTCCGATGCCACCATCGCCATGGAAATGGGCTGCGAGGCGGTGCTGATGAACTCGGCCATCGCCCACGCCCAGCAACCGGTGCTGATGGCCGAAGCCATGAAATACGCTATCAATGCGGGTCGTCTGGCTTATCTGGCCGGGCGTATGCCGAAAAAACTGTATGCCAGCGCCTCGTCGCCGCTGGATGGTCTGATCAAGTAAGAGTTTCTGATGACTGAATCGCAAGATACGCCGATCCCCGCTGACGGCGAAGAGCGCCCGCACCGTCGCATCAAGAGTTTCGTGATGCGCGCTGGGCGCATGACCGAAGGCCAGCAACGTGGTCTTGATCAGGGCGCGCCCCTGTTCGTGCTGCCGCTGGCCGACAGCCCGGTCGATTACGACCAGGTATTCGGCCGCTCGGCGCCGCGTACCCTGGAAATCGGCTTCGGCATGGGGCACTCGCTGCTGGAGATGGCTGCTGCCGCGCCAGAGCAGGACTTCATCGGCGTCGAAGTGCACCGCCCGGGTGTTGGCGCGCTGCTCAATGGCGTGCTGACCCAGGGGCTGCAGAACCTGCGGGTGTACGACTGCGATGCGATCGAAGTGCTCAACCGCTGTGTCGCGGATAACAGCCTTGATCGCTTGATGCTGTTCTTCCCGGACCCGTGGCACAAGGCTCGTCACCACAAGCGCCGCATCGTCCAGCTGGAGTTCGCCGAACTGGTGCGCAGCAAGCTCAAGCCGGGTGGCGTTTTCCATATGGCCACCGACTGGGAACCGTATGCCGAGTACATGCTGGAAGTGATGAGCGCCGCGCCGGGCTATCGCAACCAGGCCGAGGATGGCACCTATGTACCGCGCCCCACAGAGCGGCCGATCACCAAGTTCGAACGCCGTGGCGAACGACTTGGGCATGGCGTCTGGGATTTGAAGTTCGTAAAAGTCGACTGATATCGTAGTGGCTGGATTGGGGGCGCTGCGCGCCCCTTTCGCGACACAAGGCCGCTCCTACAAGGGGCCGCGTCGTCTGGTGTAGGAGCGGCCTCGTGTCGCGAAAGGGCCGCGCAGCGGCCCCAATGCACGGTCTACAGGTCAACCACGCCGATCAGCCACCACACCGATCAACACCAGAACCACCAGCAGTACCGGCGCCAGTGCGTAGTTGTTGAACTGGCTGAGCCCCTTGATCACCCACGGCGTGGCATAGATCAACGCCGCACCGCTGCCCACCATCACCAGCAAGGCCATGAATGGTATGCGCAACGCGCCGGCCAGGCCGCCCAGGCGCTGGTCTACCCAACCCTTGATATCCGTGCCGAACAGCACCAGCAGGCAGCCTACCAACGCCAGCGAGATCTCCGACAGGTTGCTGCGGCTCCAGCGCGACACGGTCACAAGCAGGTCAAGTACCAGATCCATGGGTCATCCTTAGGTCAAGAAATACTGCAGCAGGTCATTGAGGAACAACTGGCCGCGCGGTGTTGCTGCCAGCCGATCCGTTTCGACCTGCAAAAGCCCCTTTTGTTCGGCCAGGCGCCGGGCTTCGGCCAGCTGCGCCAGCGGCAGACCGGTGCGGCGGTGGAACAACTCAGCCTCGACCCCATCCGTCAGGCGCAGCGCATTCATCAAAAACTCGAAGGGCAGCTCATCCACTGGCAGCAGCTTCTCCCCAGCCTTGTACGGCTTGGCCGGGTTCAGGTAGTCCTTGGGCAGGCGCGTCTTCCAGGTGCGCAGGATGCGCCCGTCGGCGAATGACAGCTTGCCGTGGGCGCCGGCGCCGATGCCGATGAAGTCGCCGAAGCGCCAGTAATTGAGGTTGTGCCGTGCGGCGCGATCGGCCTGGGCATAGGCCGACACTTCGTACTGATGGAAGCCATTGTTGGCCAGCAGCAACTGCCCGGCTTCCTGGATATCCCAGAGAATGTCGTCTTCAGGCAGCTCGGGCGGCTGGTTCCAGAACACCGTGTTCGGCTCGACGGTGAGCTGATACCAGGACAGGTGCGTCGGGCCCAGGTCAATTGCTTGCTGCAGGTCGCCCAAGGCGTCCTCCAGCGACTGATCGGGCAGGCCGTGCATCAGGTCCATGTTGAAGTTGTCAAAACCTGCTGCGCGCGCCATGTCGGCTGCGCGGATCGCCTCGTCGCCGTTATGAATGCGGCCAAGCTTCTCCAGCTTGGCCGGTTGGAAGCTCTGCACGCCGATCGACAGGCGATTGATACCGGTCTGCCGGTAAGCCTTGAACTTGTCCTGCTCGAAGGTACCCGGGTTGGCCTCGAGGGTTATCTCGATATCGGCGGCAAACGCAATGCGCTGTTCAACCCCGCGCAGCAGGCGGTCCAGCGCAGCGGCGCTGAACAGGCTTGGCGTGCCTCCGCCAAAGAAGATCGTGCTGATGGTGCGGCCCTGCACGGCAGGCAGCTCTTGTTCAAGGTCTGCCAGCAACGCGTCGACGTAGGCTTCTTCAGGCAGATCAGGGCCGGCCTGGTGCGAGTTGAAGTCGCAGTAGGGGCACTTGCGCACGCACCAGGGGATATGGATGTACAGCGACAGCGGGGGCAGCTCCGGCAATGCCAGGCGCGCGCCAGAGGCCCGCGGATGGAGCAGCTGGATCGACGGCTTGTCGGTCATGCCAGGCCCAGACGCTGACGCAGCAGGGCCATGGCGCGGGCGCGGTGGCTGAGCTGGTTCTTCTCCAGCGGCGCGAGCTCTGCGCTCGAGCAGTTGCGCTCGGGCACCCAGAACAGCGGATCGTAGCCAAAGCCATGCTCGCCACTGGCAGCACGCAGGATGCTGCCGTGCCAGAGGCCTTCGCAGAGGATCGGCAGTGGGTCATCGGCATGCCGTACCAACGCCAGCACACAGACGAACTGCGCACCACGTTGCTCATCCGGCACGTCTTTCAGCGCGTCGAGCAGCTTGGCGTTGTTGGCGGCATCGCCCTTGCCGTCGGCATAGCGTGCCGAGTAGATGCCCGGCGCGCCGCCGAGAAAGTCCACGGCCAGGCCCGAGTCATCGGCCAGTGCCGGCAAGCCGGAAATGCGCGCCGCGTTGCGGGCCTTGAGAATGGCGTTTTCGACGAATGACAGGCCGGTTTCTTCCGGCTCGACCTGGCTGAATTCGCCGATCGAACGCAGGTGCACCGACTCGCCAAGCATGGCCTGGAGTTCTTTGAGCTTGCCAGCGTTATGGCTGGCCAATACGAGTTGCTGAAGATTGATCATTCGCCTGGGAACACTTCCTGGTTGAAGCTGAAAGAATGGCTGGCGCCGCCGCTGGCAACCGTGAGTTCGAAGATCAGCGTCTGCGCCTGCTCGATCGGGAACTGGGCGAGGTAGCTGACGCCACTAGGGTCGCCGACCTGGCGGAACGTAAGCGCGCTGCTGCGCCCGGTGAGGTCCTTGACGCTGCCGCTGACCATGGCCATGTCCGGCTTGCCGCCCTTGAGCACCGACACGGTCAGCACGCCCTGGTTCTTGCTGCGGATCAGGCCATTGGCGGTGGCAATCGCCGGCTGCAGCATGCTCGAAGTAAAGGCGCTGTAATGCACGGTGACATCCCCGAACACTTCCTTGCGCTGGGCCTTGGCCGCATCGGCAGCCAGCACCGGTAGGGCCATGCACAGGCCGAGCAGTAATACAGCGAGTCGACGCATCGGGCGAATCCTCCAAGTGGTACGGGGTCAGACGGCGATCTGGTGTTCGCTCAGGCTCGGGCTGCTGAGGCGATAGATGCCGATCTCTCCCAACAGATTAGGCCAAACCCGACCGCCGATGCCATTGCGGTGCAGGCGGTCGACGGCCAGCCGGTCGAGGACCTTGGCATGGTGATCGACGCACAGCTGCTCGAAGTCGGCAAAGGTGCAGAAGTGGATGTTCGGCGTGTTGTACCAGGTGTACGGCATGAAGTCCGAAACCGGCATGCGGCCCTTGCTGGCCAGGTACCAACGGCAGCGCCAGTGGCCGAAGTTGGGGAAGGTGATGATGCACTCGCGGCCCACCCGCAGCATTTCGGCGAGGATCCGGTCGGGATATTCGACCGCCTGCAGGGCCTGGGTCATGACCACCACGTCAAAGCTGTTGCTGGCAAAGTTGCCCAGACCCTTGTCGAGGTCCTGCTCGATCACGTTGACGCCCTTGGCCACGCACGCGGCGATGTTGTCGGCATCGATCTCCAGGCCGTAGCCGGTGACCTGCTTGAGGTCGCGCAACGACGCCAGCAGCTCGCCGTTGCCGCAGCCCAGGTCGAGGACCCGGCTGCCGGCGGGGATCCAGTCTTGGATGATTTCCAGGTCGGCTCTCATGCGGTCCTCAGATGGCGATGCGGTTCATGTAGTTCGAGAAACCCAGCATGTAGCGAGGCGTTGGTATCAGGAAGGCGTCGTGGCCGTACGGCGAATCGATTTCCAGATAGCAGACGTTCTTGCGTGCGGCCATCAACGCATCGACGATTTCTCGCGAGCGGGCCGGCGAGAAGCGCCAGTCGGTAGTGAACGAGATCACGCAGTAGTCTGCCGTGACGTTGCTCAAGGTTGCCGCCAGATCGCCGCCATGCGTGGCGGCCGGATCGAAGTAGTCGAGCGCCTTGGTCATCAGCAGGTAGGTGTTGGCGTCAAAGCGACCGGAGAATTCTTCGCCTTGGTAGCGCAGGTAGCTTTCGACCTGAAACTCAACGCTGTGGAAGTCGTAGTTGAGCTTGTCGCTCTTGAGTTCGCGGCCGAATTTCTCGCCCATCGAGTCATCCGACAGGTAGGTGATGTGGCCGACCATGCGCGCCAGCATCAGGCCGCGCTTGGGGATCACGCCCTGGTCCTGGAACGAGCCACCGTGGAACTCAGGGTCGGTGAGGATGGCCTGGCGGGCAACTTCGTTGAAAGCGATGTTCTGCGCCGACAGTTTGGGCGCGGAGGCGATATCGACGCAGTGGCGGACCCGGTCAGGGTAGGTGATGGTCCATTGCAGGGCCTGCATGCCACCGAGACTGCCACCCACCACGGCGGCCCACTGGTTGATGCCGAGACGGTCGGCCAGGCGCACCTGACTGTGTACCCAGTCTTCCACGGTGAGCACCGGGAAGTCGGCGCCATAGGGCTTGCCGGTCAGCGGGTTGACGCTGCTCGGGCCGGTGCTGCCGTTACAGCCGCCAAGGTTGTTCAGGCTGACCACGAAGAAGCGGTTGGTGTCGATCGGCTTGCCAGGGCCTATACAGCTGTCCCACCAGCCGGGCTTGCGCTCGTCGGCACGGTGAAAACCCGCGGCATGGTGATGGCCAGACAACGCATGGCAGATCAGCACGGCATTGCTCGCGCTGCTGTTGAGCGTGCCATAGGTTTCATAGACCAGCTCGTAGCTGGTCAGCGATCGGCCGCAGGCCAGCGCCAACGGTTCATCGAACCGGGCAGTCTGCGGTGTTACCAGACCGACGGAATCTTCGGGAAAGACAGTGGACATCGACCCTGCTCACGCTTGACGGAGGCGTAAGTCTAAAGAGCGCTACCCCCAGCGGCAAGCACAGGCTGCCGCTGGGGGTGCACGGGTCAGATCATTCGCCACAGCTCTTGCGGCATACCGGCGTAGGCTGCCAGTGGTGGCATCACGAACGACTGGATCACCTGGATCGCCAGGAAGGCAAAGATCGGCGAGATGTCCAGGCCGCCCAGGTTCGGTATCAGGCGGCGGAACGGCGCCAGCACTGGCTCGGCGATCTGGTAGGCGAGCTCGGCAGCCGGGTTGTGGCTGTTGGGCGCAACCCAGGAGACGATGACCATGACGATCATCGCGACCCAGAAGATCTTCAGAAACAGCGAGGTAACGCCAATGATCGCCCACATCAGCAGGTGCAGGATGTCACCGGCGGTGCCGTAGGTGATCATCAGCACAAAGGCCATCAGCAGCGCCTGAATCAGGATCGCCAGCAGCAGCGACGAGGTATCCAGGCCGAAGATGCTCGGCACGATGCGCCGGATAGGCTTGAGCAGCGGTTGCGTGGCGCGCACCGCGAACTGGCTCAGCGGGTTGTAGAAGTCGGCCTTGACCAGTTGCAGCACAAAGCGCAGCAGAACGATCGCCAGATACAGGCTGACCAGGGTTTGCACCACGAAAATAGCGGCGCCAGACAGTGCATTCATCAACAGCTCCTTATTTGCCCAATTGTTCGGCGAGCTCGGCGGAGCGCGTTGCCGCGGCCTGCAGCGCCTGTTCGACGATGGCCTCGAAAGCATTGCCCTGGAACGATTTGATCGCCGCCTCGGTGGTCCCGGCAGGCGAGGTGACCCGGCGGCGCAGCTGAGCGGCATCGACATCACTGGCGACTGCCATGTGCGCCGCGCCGAGGGCGGTTTGCAGGGTCAGCTGGGAAGCGGTTTCGCGCGGCAGGCCGAGCTTTTCGCCGGCAGCGGTCATTGCTTCGATCAGCAGGAAGAAGTACGCCGGGCCGCTGCCGGAGACTGCCGTTACGGCGTCCAGCTGCTGCTCGTGCTCCAGCCACAGCGCCGTGCCTACGGCCGACAGCAGTTCTTCGGCCTGCTGACGTTGCTCGGCAGACACCTGCTCGGTGGCGTACAGGCCGCTGACGCCTTGGCGCAACAGGGCCGGGGTGTTGGGCATGCAGCGCACCACAGGGCGCGGGCCGAGCCAGTCTTGCAGGCTGGCGCAGGTGATCCCGGCGGCGATGGAGACGATCAGTTGGCCGTCCTGCAGGTTGGCCTGCAGGCTCTGGCAGACGCTTTTCATGACCTGCGGCTTGACCGCCAGGACGATCACGTCAGCGTCGGCGATTGCTTGAGCGTTGTCTTCGAACACCTCGATTGCGTGCTCGGCGCGAACCCGGCTGCGGGTCTCGGCGCCAGGGTCGCTGGCGCGAATCTGCGCAGCGTCCAGACCCTGCGCACGCAGGCCGCCAATCAGGCTGGCGGCCATGTTGCCGGCGCCGATAAAGGCAATACGTGTCTTGCTCATGTCAGGTCCTTAGAAAAAAGTGAGTAAAGCATGGATTCAAGCCTGCCCGTAATCGCGCGCGCCGAACAGGGCGGTGCCAATACGCACCCAGGTCGCACCTTGGCTGATGGCGGCCTCGAGGTCGTGGCTCATGCCCATCGACAGGGTATCCAGGCCAAGATTCAGGCTGGCCTGCAGCTCGCGCAGTCGGGCAAAGGCAGCCTCCTGCACCGCGCGCTCATCGCTCGGCTCGGGGATGGCCATCAAACCACGCAAACGTAGGCCCGGCAGTGCGGCCACCGCTGCGGCCAGTGCTGGCAGCTCAGCCGGGGTACAGCCAGACTTGCTGTCCTCGCCACTGACGTTGACCTGCAGGCAGATGTTCAGTGGCGCCAGCTCGGTCGGGCGTTGTTCGGACAGGCGTTGGGCGATCTTAAAGCGGTCTACCGAGTGCACCCAGGCGAAATGCTCGGCAATCGCGCGGGTCTTGTTCGATTGAATGGGGCCGATGAAGTGCCAGGTCAAGGCCAGGTCAGTTAATTCATCTTGCTTGGCCAGGGCTTCCTGCAGGTAGTTTTCACCCACGTCGCGCACGCCGGCGGCGTAGGCTTCACGCACGGCGGCGGCGGGTTTGGTCTTGCTCACGGCCAGCAACTTGATGCTGGCGGGGTCGCGGCCACAGGCGAGCGCTGCGCTGTCGATACGGGCGGCGAGGGCGCCGAGGTGGTCTGCTATGGTGGACATGGAAGAATGCCGGCGGCTCAGTGATCTGCGCCATTCTACCTGCTTGATAGCCTTTGGGGAGTCTCATGGACGTGACTGACCTGCTGGCCCAGGCCGCTGCTGCAGGGGCATCCGACCTGCATCTGGCCGAGGCCGAACCACCACTGCTGCGCGTGTACGGCGACCTGCGCCGACTCGATCTGCCGCCGATGCCTGCCGGCCAACTGCAGCAAGGGCTGGCGCCGCTGTTGGCTGAGCACCAGATGCAGCAATGGCTGGCCGGTGCCGAACTGGATCTGGCAGTGACCCTGAACCAGGGCCGCCGCTGCCGCCTCAACCTGTTTCGCCAGCGTAACGGCCTGGCCGCCAGCCTGCGCTTGATCCCGAGCCATGTGCCAAGCATCGCCGAGCTTGGTCTGGAAGATGTATTGCAAGCTGTTGCCCAGTGCACCGATGGCCTGGTGCTGATCGGCGGGGCAACGGGTAGCGGCAAGTCGAGCACCCTGGCCGCACTGGTCGACTGGCTCAATCGTGAGCGCTCGTTACACATCATCACCCTGGAAGACCCGATCGAAGTTATCCACAGCAGCCAGCGCAGCCTGGTCACCCAGCGTGAAGTTGGCCAGCACAGCAGTGATTTTGCCCAAGGCTTGCGCAGCGCCTTGCGTCAGGACCCTGACGTGATCGTGCTGGGTGAACTGCGTGACCTGGAGTCGATCCGCCTGGCGCTGCGCGCGGCGCAGACCGGGCATCTGGTACTGGCGACCGTGCACACGCGCTCGGCGGTGAGCAGCATCGACCGTATGGTGGAGGTGTTCGCCGCCGACGAAAAACCGCTGGTGCGTACCCTGCTGGCCGACTCGCTGCGCGTGGTCGTGGCGCAGGTGCTGGTCAAACGGCGCGGTACCGGTCGGGTTGCGGCGCGGGAAGTTCTGCTGGCGAACATGGCGGTGCGCAACCTGATCCGCGAGGGACGGTTGGCGCAGATCTACTCACTGATGCAGGCGGGAGGCGCGGCGGGGATGAAGACCATGGACGCAGCTTTGCAACAGTTGCACGCTGAAGGCGTGATCGAAACGGGGTAGCATCTGCACTGGCCTCGTTGCGAGGCCAGTGCGCGCACCTGTCAGCGCTTGGCCAGGCTCAGCTGTTGATCCTTCGGCAGGACGCGCTTGGCGACTACGTAGTGTTTCTGCCAGTACGGCTTGCTCAGTTGGTCGATGCTGACCGACTTGCCACGACGCGGTGCATGGATGAAGCGGTCGTTGCCCAGGTAAATGGCAACATGATTGACCCGGCGGCTCTTGATGTTGAAGAAGATCAGGTCGCCTGGCTTCAGATCGCCCTTGGCAACCTTGACGCCGTGACCCTGGGCCATGGCATTGGAGGTACGCGGTAAATCGACGTCTGCCACGTCGTTGAACGCATATTTCACCAGCCCGCTGCAGTCAAAGCCCTTGCCTGGCGTGCTGCCGCCCCAGCGATAAGGGGTGCCGAGCACATTCACCGCGCGGCTTAGCACGTTGCTGCTCTGCTTGGCGGACATGGCCACAGCCGGCAAGGCGTTGGCAGCATTGCTTGGGCGGGCACGCAGATTGGCCGATTTGGCTGCTGCATGTTTGACCGGTGCATGCTTCACGGTGGCGTTGGTGGTGTAGCCAGTGAAGCCGTTGGGAAGTCGTTGCTCACGATTGGTGGCGTGGGCTGCCAGGGGTAACAAGAGGCAGAGGGTCAGCCATGTCTTGAATAAAGGCGGCATAGATGAAGCTCTTGAAAGATGATTAGGTGATGACGCGCAACTTTATAACAGCTTTTTGCTCAAAAAATGATCCGTTGGTCGACTGGAAGGAACCATGCGTCGGCTTCACATGAAAAAGTCACATTTATTCTGAGAATATTTTTGGCTAAGCCACGAGGGCTAGGAATGAACACTTATCAACAAGGGGCGCCTTATCACGACACCCATAGCAAGGTACTGGGGTACCTGTTGTGGATTTTCGGCTTCCTCGGCGCGCACCGTTTCTACTACGGCAAGCCGATTACCGGGACTATCTGGTTCTTCACTCTGGGCCTGCTGGGCATTGGCTGGTTGATCGACCTGTTCCTGATCCCGGCGATGGACCGCGAGGCAGACATGCGCTTCCAGTCGGGTCGGGTCAACTACAGCCTGGCGTGGGTACTGCTGACCTTCCTCGGTCTGTTCGGCGTGCACCGGCTGTACATGGGTAAATGGATCACGGCGATCATCTACTTCTTTACCGGGGGCCTGTTCCTGCTTGGCATCCTCTACGACTTCTGGACGCTCAACCGGCAGGTTTCCGATGTGAACAGCGGCCGGGTCTGACTGATCCGTTCCAGTCTCAATGACGAGCTGGAAAAAAAGGCCTTGGCGCGATTCGCGGCAAGGCCTTTTCAGTTACTGACGGGTCTGTCGCTGTTGCAGCAGAAGGTTGCTGAAGCCGGCACCGGCCAGCTGCTTCTGGGCAACCGTGAGTTGTTCACGGTTGCTGAAAGGGCCGACCAGCACCCGGTACCAGGTCTCTTCCTTGACCGTGCCCGACTCGACCTTGACCACCTGGCCGAGCAGGATGATCTGCGCCCGCACCTTGTCAGCATCGGCCTCTTTGCGGAACGAACCGGCCTGGAGGAAGAACTGCGTGGTTGCCGCTGGCTTGATCACCGGCGGTGGCGGCGGCGGAGTCTGCCCGAGCAGGGCTGCCTGCGCGCGCGCTGTGTCGATTTTCGCAGCCTCGGCCGGGGTCACCGGTTGCGCCGGTACCGGCGGAGTTTTCTCCGGCACGGCCTCAGGCGGCACGATCACTTCCGACTCAGGCAGCAAGGTGTAGAAGTCGTACTTTGGCTTGACCGGTACCTGCGGCGTGGCCGCGGTGGTCTTGGCTGCTTCGGCAGTCCTGCCCGGTTTTTGCTGTTCCGGCTTGGCCCGCTTGATGTCATCACCGCCAGGCTCGAGCTTCATCAGGAAGACAATGAACGCGCCAACCGTCAGGCCGACCGCCAGCCAGATCCAACCCGGGATCGGCTGTTTGGCAGGGGCCTGTTGGCGGCTGGCGCCGCGCTTGGGTGCAGGTTTTTTCTTGGCAGCCAACTTACATGCGCTCCAGGGTTTCCAGGCCGAGCAACTCCAGGCCTTGCTTGAGCGTGCGGCCGGTCAGGGCGGCCAGGCGCAGGCGGCTCTGTTGTTGTTCAGCGGTTTCGGCGGCGAGGATCGGGCAGTTCTCGTAGAAGCTGGAGAACAACCCGGCGATGTCGTACAGGTAGCTGCACAGCACGTGCGGGGTACCTTTGTCGGCGACGCTGTTGAGCACTTCGCCGAACTGCGCCAGGCGTGCGGCCAGGTCCTGCTCGTGTGGGGCCTGCAGCACGATCTGGCCGTCGAGCTGGTCGTAACTCTTGCCCAGCTTGCGGAACACGCCCGCGACCCGGGTGTAGGCGTACAGCAGGTACGGCGCGGTGTTGCCTTCGAAGTTGAGCATCAGTTCGAAGTTGAAGCTGTAATCGCTGGTGCGGTGCTTGGACAGGTCGGCGTATTTCACCGCGCCAATACCGACCACTTCGGCGATCTGGCGCAGTTCGTCTTCGGCCAGGCTCGGGTTCTTTTCCTTGACCAGCGCATAGGCGCGGTCCTTGGCCTCGTTGAGCAGGTCGATCAGCTTGACGGTGCCGCCATCACGGGTCTTGAACGGACGGCCATCGGCGCCGTTCATGGTGCCGAAGCCCATGTGTTCCATCTGCATCGGGTGGCCGACGAAGCCTGCGCGGCGGGCCACTTCAAATACCTGGTTGAAGTGCAGTGCCTGACGCTGGTCGACGAAGTACAGCGCGCGATCGGCCTTGAGCACGTTGCTGCGGTAGCGCACGGCGGCAAGGTCGGTAGTGGCGTACAGGTAGCCGCCATCGGCCTTTTGCACGATCACCGGCAGCGGCTCGCCATCGGCGGTCTTGAACTCCTCGAGGAACACGCACTGCGCGCCCTGGCTTTCGACCAGCAGGCCTTTGCTCTTGAGGTCGCTGATGACATTGGCCAGATCAGCGTTGTAGGCGCTTTCGCCCATCACGTCGGCCATGCTCAGCTTGACGTTGAGCAGCTCGTAGGTCTTCTGGCAGTGCGACAGCGAGATGTCCTTGAAGCGCGTCCACAACGCCAGGCAGTCGGGGTCGCCGGCTTGCAGCTTGACCACCAGACCACGGGCGCGGGTGGCGAATTCTTCGGATTCGTCGAAGCGCTTCTTCGCGGCACGGTAGAAGTTTTCCAGGTCAGACAGCTCGTCGCTGGTGATCGGATTTTCCTGCAGGTAGGCCATCAGCATGCCGAACTGGGTGCCCCAGTCGCCGACGTGGTTCTGGCGGATCACCGTGTCGCCGAGAAACTCCAGCACTCGCGCAACGCTGTCACCGATGATGGTCGAGCGCAGGTGGCCGACGTGCATTTCCTTGGCCAGGTTCGGCGCCGACAGGTCGACCACGACCTTCTCGGCCGGACCAGCCTTGCGCACGCCAAGCTGGCTATCGGCCAGGGCAGCATCGAGGCGCTCGGCCAGGGCGGCGGTGTTCTGGAAGAAGTTGAGGAAGCCCGGACCGGCGATCTCGACTTTGCTGATGTCAGCGCTGGTCGGCAGTGCTGCGATGAGCTTTTCGGCGAGGTCTCGCGGCTTCATCCCGGCTGGCTTGGCCAGCATCATGGCGATGTTGCTGGCGAAGTCACCGTGGGTCTTGTCGCGGGCGTTTTCCACCTGAATCGCCGGGGTCAGGCCGTCAGGCAGCACACCGTCGGCGACGAGTTGGGTGAGGGCTTGCTGGATCAGCTGGCGAATGGTGTCTTTCATCGGAATCTCTTTTCGACCGCAAGCGCGGCGGAGCGCTTCGATGCGCAGGTGGAAAAACTGAGCATTATCCGTGGCTGAGCCGTGGTTGCCAACCTTTGCGGGTATCAACGGCGCGTCAACAGCTCAGTACAGGTCGACCGGATCGACGTCCAGCGACCAGCGCACCTGACGCCCGCTGGGCATCTGTTCCAGCTCCAGCAGCCAGGCGCTGATCAGCCGGTGCAGCGGCGCGCGGGCGCTGGCCTGCAACAATAGCTGCGCGCGAAAGCGCCCGGCGCGGCGTTCCATCGGTGCCGGCACCGGGCCGAGCAACTCGATGCCCTGGCCGCCTTGTTCGGCCAGCAAGCGCTCGGCGGCGCTGCACGCTTCATCCAGAAACCCTTCGGCCTGGCCCGGCTTGTGCGCTTCGGCACGCAGCAGGGCGAGGTGGGCGAAGGGCGGCAGGCCGGCGCCGCGGCGTTCGCTCAGGGCCTGTTCGGCAAAGGCGAAGTAGCCTTCTTCAGTCAACTGTACCAGCAGCGGGTGCTCGGCCAGGTGGGTCTGCACGATGACCTTGCCCGGCTCTTCGGCGCGCCCGGCGCGGCCGGCGACCTGCACGATCAACTGGGCCATGCGCTCGCTGGCGCGGAAGTCGCCAGAGAACAGCCCGCCATCGGCATCGAGGATCGCCACCAGGGTAACTCGCGGAAAATGGTGGCCCTTGGCGAGCATCTGCGTGCCGACGAGGATGCTCGGCTGGCCGCGCTGGATGGTGGTGAACAGGTTGTGCATGGCGTCTTTGCGCGATGTGCTGTCGCGGTCCACGCGCAATACCGGGAAGTCCGGGAACAGTACTTTCAGGCGCTCTTCGGCGCGCTCGGTGCCGGCACCCACTGGGCGCAGGTCGACATGCGCGCACTTGGGGCAGCGCAGCGGCAGGCGCTCGTCATAGCCGCAGTGGTGGCAGCGCAGCACGCCGGAACGCTGGTGCACGGTCATGCGTGCATCGCAGCGCGGGCAGCCCGACATCCAGCCACAGTCGTGGCACAGCAATGTCGGGGCAAAACCGCGCCGGTTGAGGAATACCAGCACCTGCTGGCCGGCTTCGAGGGTCTTGCCGATGGCCTGTTGCAGCGGGCCACTGATGCCGCTGTCCAGCGGCCGGCTGCGCACGTCGAGGCGCAGGAAGCGCGGCTGTTTCGCACCCCCGGCGCGGTGGTTCATGCGCAGCAGGCCGTAACGGCCGGTGTGGGCGTTGTGCAGGCTCTCCAGCGAGGGCGTGGCCGATCCGAGCAGAATGGGTACGTTCTCTTGATGAGCGCGTACCAGCGCCAGATCGCGGGCGTGGTAGCGCAGGCCCTCCTGCTGTTTATATGAGCCGTCGTGCTCTTCGTCGATGATGATCAGGCCAGGGTTTTTCATTGGCGTGAACAGCGCCGAACGGGTACCGATAATGATGTCGGCTTCGCCATCCCGCGCCGCCAGCCAGGCATCCAGGCGCTCACGGTCGTTCACCGCCGAGTGCAGCAGAGCGATGCGCGCATTGAAGCGCTGCTCGAAGCGCGCCAGGGTCTGCGGGCCGAGGTTGATCTCGGGGATCAGCACCAGCGCCTGCTTGCCGGCCTCCAGGGTTTCGCGGATCAGTTGCAGGTAGACCTCGGTCTTGCCGCTGCCGGTAACCCCTGCCAACAGAAACGCATGGAAGCTGCCAAAGCCCGAGCGCACGGCTTCGAAGGCTGCCCGCTGTTCGTCGTTGAGCGGCAGCTCCGGCTGCGCCAGCCAGTGTTCATGGCGGGTAGCCGGGCGTTGCCGGCGCACCTCGAGCTGGACCAGCTGTTTGGCCAGCAGCAGGTCGAGGCTGTCCTTGTTCAGGCCCAGTTTACTCAACAGGCTGTGGGCAGCGCCGTGCGGGTGCTGCGACAAGGTCTGCAGGGCTTCGCGCTGACGGGGGGCGCGGGCAATCCGCGGGTCGTCCAGGCGCGCGTCAGCGGTGACCTGCCAGAACCGCTCCTGGCGGATTTCGGCTGCTTCGCCCTGGCGCAGCAGCACTGGCAGGGCCCAGCTCAGGGTATCGCCCAGGCTGTGCTGATAGTACTGAGCGGTCCACAGGCACAGCTTGAACAGCGCTGGCGGCAGCGGCGAGGTTGGGTCGAGCAGGGCAATCGCAGGCTTGAGCTTGTCGGCCGGCACCTCACTGGTGGCGCAGACCTCGACCAGGATGCCGATCATCTCGCGCCGACCAAACGGCACGCGGATACGCATGCCCGGGGTCAGCGGCTGGCGGGCCATGGCGGCCGTGGCCCGATAGTCGAACAGGCGACGCAGGGGCGAGGGCAGGGCAAGGCGCAGGATGACGTCGGACACGCAGAAGGTCTCTGAAGGGCATTTCGGAACAGTTCAGGGCAGCGCCGAGCCTAGCAGACGACGGTCGGTGCGTGCGACAACTTGCGCTGACGCTGCGCTCTGGTATTATTCCCCGCCTAATTACGTGCGGTATTCAACAATAGGTGTTGGGTGGCGGCACGCAGCTCGAGGAAGTGACCATGAAAGAGAATATTCATCCGAACTACGAAGTAGTTGCAGTCACCTGCAGCTGCGGCGCCAAATTCGAAACCCGTTCGACCCTGGCCAAGCCGCTGGCGATCGACGTGTGCTCCCTGTGCCACCCGTTCTACACTGGCAAGCAGAAAGTCCTGGACACCGGTGGTCGCGTACAGAAGTTCGCAGATCGCTTCGGCATGTTCGGTGCCAAGAAGTAAGATTGCGCATGGCGAAGCCCTTGGCTCTCGCGCTGCTGCAACGAAAAGCGTCCCTTGTGGGCGCTTTTTTTATGGCCGCGATTTGTGCCATGCCGGCGCAGGCCTTCTGCCCATTGCCGGTCAAGCCGCAGCAAGTCGCCGTGCGTCAGGTGCTGGATGGCGACACGGTGCGCCTCAGCGATGGCCGCAGCGTACGCCTGATCGGCATCAATGCTCCTGAGCTGGGGCGCAAGGGCCGCCCGAGCGAGCCCTATGCCGAAGCCGCCAGGCAGCGCCTGCAGGCTTTGATCAAAGCCAGTGATGGCCGGGTCGGGCTGGTGCGCGGAGCTGAGGCGAAAGACAAATATGGCCGCACTCTGGCGCATATCTATGGGCGTAATGGCGACAATCTTGAGGCGGTGCTGCTCAGTGAGGGGCTTGGCTTGCGCGTGGCCATAGCGCCCAATGTGCGCCTGGCAGGGTGCCAGGATGCGGCCGAGCAGGCGGCTCGTTCTGCTCGCCTCGGGCTGTGGCGGCAATCGCCGGTGCAGCGCGAGAGCGCCCTGCGCCAGTCCGGATTTGCCGTGCTCAGCGGCACCGTGAGGCGTATCGAGCGCAATCGGGGCGGGGTCTGGCTGGACCTTGGCGAACGCGTGGTGGTGCAGGTGCCCGCTCGTCTGCAGCGGCACTTCCCGGCACGCTTCTTCGATAACCTCAAAGGGCGCCAGGTCGAGGTCCGCGGCTGGGTGATCGACCGTTCCCGCAAGGGTGTGATCAAGCCCGGACAGCGTCGCTGGCTGCTGCCATTGACCGATCCGAGCATGCTCAAACGGGCCTCTGGCTAAAAAATTGTAGACATTAACGCCTGCAATTGTACACACTGAATCCCGCATGCCCCGTGGGTTGTAGCGTAAAGTCGTAGGCCATGGGCCTTGACACATGTGACCGGGCAGTCTTGTCGCCCCCCGGCACTTTGCGTATCCTCGGCGGTCCGTCAGAACAGTAAATAAGCGGAATTGCCCACCATGTCAGACCTGAAAACCGCCGCTCTCGAATATCATGCTCAGCCTCGTCCGGGGAAACTGAGCGTCGAGCTCACCAAGCCAACCGCCACTGCGCGCGACCTGTCCCTGGCCTACAGCCCGGGCGTTGCCGAACCTGTGCGCGAGATCGGTCGTGATCCAGAGCTGGCTTACAAGTACACCGGCAAGGGCAACCTGGTCGCAGTGATCTCCGACGGTACCGCCATTCTTGGCCTGGGTGACCTCGGCCCACTGGCTTCCAAGCCGGTCATGGAAGGCAAGGGCGTTCTGTTCAAGCGTTTCGCCGGTATCGACGTATTCGACATCGAAGTCGAGTCGGAAAGCCCACAGGCCTTCATCGACACCGTGCGCCGTATCTCGATCACCTTCGGCGGTATCAACCTCGAAGACATCAAAGCGCCAGAGTGCTTCGAAATCGAACGCACCCTGATCGAGCAGTGCGACATTCCGGTATTCCACGATGACCAGCATGGCACCGCCATCGTCACCGCGGCCGGCATGATCAATGCCCTCGAAATCGCCGGCAAGAAGCTCGAAAAAGCGCAGATCGTCTGCCTGGGCGCCGGCGCTGCCGCGATCTCCTGCATGAAGCTGCTGGTCAGCATGGGTGCCAAGGTCGAGAACATCTTCATGATCGACCGTACCGGTGTTATCCACTCCGGCCGTGAAGACCTGAATCAGTACAAGGCGCAGTTCGCCCACGCTACCGACAAGCGCAGCCTGGCTGATGCCCTGCAAGGTGCTGACGTATTCGTAGGTCTGTCCGGCCCGAATCTGCTGAGCGCTGAAGGCCTCAAGTCGATGGCTGCCAACCCGATCGTGTTCGCTTGCTCGAACCCGGATCCAGAGATCAGCCCGGAACTGGCTCACGCCACCCGTAACGACGTGATCATGGCTACCGGTCGTTCCGACTACCCGAACCAGGTCAACAACGTTCTGGGCTTCCCGTTCATCTTCCGTGGTGCTCTGGACGTTCGTGCCAAGCGCATCAACGAAGAGATGAAGATCGCTGCGGCCATCGCTCTGAAGGACCTGGCCAAGCAGCCAGTGCCTAAGAAAGTCTGCGATGCGTACGGCGTGCAGGCCCTGGAGTTTGGTCGTGAGTACATCATTCCGAAGCCGATGGATCCACGTTTGATTACTCTGGTTTCTGATGCGGTGGCCAAGGCTGCGATCAAAAGCGGTGTTGCTACCCTGCCTTATCCGAAGCACTACCCGCTGAAAAGCGTGGACGATGTGTTCAACGGTTAATAGGCATGGCGTTATGAAAAACCGGCTCTGATGGGCCGGTTTTTTTATGCTTGCGATTAGCCAGACACCGCGCAGCAACGGCGTACACGGTTCCCCGTAGCGGCCTTGCCGGGGCGCCGGACCGGTCGGAAAGGGGTGCGAAGCGCCCCCAAGATTTCAGCTCCGCCGCAGACATCGCTGGGCCCGCTTTGCGGGCCTTTCGCGACAAAAGGCCGCTCCTATAGAGGAACTGTGTATTTTCAGTGAAATGGTTTGGGTCGAGACCGCTGGGGCCGCTTTGCGGCCCTTCGCGGCGGTCCGGCGTCCCGACAAGCCCCACAGACATTGCTCATTACCCTGTGGGAGCGGGTTCACCCGCGAAGGGGCGCAGAGCGCCCCCGGCTTTTGGGCTTAGAACAGGTCCATCGGCGCTGCTTCGTCCGCTGGCAGCGGGCTGCCAGGCGCTGCGCCGTTGCCCAGTTCATCCACCGACGGCGGCGAATCTTCGGCCTTGAACAGTTCGAAGTAGGCGTTCGGCGTGCTTGGGGTCGCTGCGCGGCCGCTGACCGGATCGACCCGCAGGCTGAGGATGCCTTCAGGTTCGGCTGGAGCGTGGTTGGGTTTGTCTTTCAAGGCGGCGCCCATGAAGCTCATCCAGATCGGCAGAGCCGCAGTGCCGCCGTATTCGCGGCGGCCGAGGGTTTCTGGCTGGTCGAAGCCAACCCAGACAGTGGTCACGTAATCGGCGTTGTAGCCGGAGAACCAGGCGTCCTTCGATTCGTTGGTGGTACCGGTCTTGCCAGCCAGATCGGTACGGCCCAGAGCCATCGCCCGGCGGCCGGTGCCGCGCTTGATCACGTCCTGCAGCACGCTGGTGAGGATGTAGCTGGTGCGCGGGTCGATGATCTGTTCGGCGAGCACTGGTGTCTGCGCACTGAACTGGGCGTTGGCGCTCGGCGCTTCGCCCGGCATGCCGCTGCTGCTGATCGGCTGCTCTGGCGCGGCGATGCCGGCCTCATCGCTGCCGCCGCCCTGCGGCACATGTGCAGGGTTGGCAGTAAACAGGGTATCGCCGTTGCGGCTCTCGATGCGCTCGATCAGGTACGGGCTGATCTTGTAGCCGCCGTTGGCGAAGGTGCTCCAGCCGGTGGCGATTTCCATCGGGGTCAGGGTCGCGGTGCCGAGCGCCAGCGACAGGTTGCGCGGCAGGTCCTGCTTGTTGAAGCCGAACTTGGCGATGTAGTCGATGGTGCGGTCAACGCCCATCGCCTGCAGCAGGCGGATAGAGACCAGGTTGCGCGACTTGTACAGCGCTTCGCGCATGCGGATCGGGCCAAGGAAGGTGTTGGTGTCGTTTTTCGGCCGCCAGACCTTGTCCAGGTACTCATCGACAAACACGATCGGCGCGTCGTTGACCAGGCTCGCGGCGGTGTAGCCGCTGTCCAGGGCCGCGCTGTAGACGAACGGTTTGAAGCTCGAGCCCGGCTGACGCTTGGCCTGCATGGCACGGTTGTAGTTGCTCTGCTCGAACGAGAAGCCGCCGACAAGGGCGCGGATCGCGCCGTTGTACGGGTCGAGGGTGACCAACGCACTCTGCGCGCCCGGCACCTGGCTGAACTTGAGCTTGCCTTCATCCAGGCGCTGCACGCGGATCAGGTCGCCGACCTGGGCGACATCGGCAGGCGATTGTGGCGCCCGGCCTTGAGCGTTGGTGTTCAGATACGGCCGCGCCCATTTCATGGTGTCCCAGGCCACGTCCTGCTCTTCGCCGTTGCGGGTGAGCACTTTCAGGCCGGTCTTGTCGACCTGGGTGACGATGGCTGGCTCCAGCCCGCCAAGGGTGCGCTGCTTGCCCAGCTCCTGCAGCCAGGCGGCGTGGGTCTTGCCCGGGAAGCGTGACTCAGGGCCGCGGTAGCCATGGCGCTCATCGTAATCGGACAAGCCATTGAGCACGGCGCTGTTGGCCATGTTCTGCATATCGCTAGGCACCGTGGTGGTCACCCGGAAGCCTTCGGTGTAGGCCTCACTGCCATAACGACCAACCATTTCAGCACGGGCCATTTCGGCAATGTACGGCGCGTTCACTTCCGGCGTCGGCACGTGGTAACTGGCGTTCAGCGGCTCGGCCAGGGCGGTCTCGTAGCTGGTTTGGTCGATCTTGCCGAGTTTGTACATGCGCCCGAGGATCCAGTCGCGGCGCTCTTTGGCCCGGGTCGGGTTGGCCAGCGGGTTGAAGCGCGAAGGGGCCTTCGGCAGGCCGGCGATCATGGCCATCTGCGCAAGGCTGACGTCGCGGATCGACTTGCCGTAGTAGACCTGCGCTGCGGCGTCGATGCCGTAGGCGCGGTTACCCAGGTAGATCTTGTTGACGTACAGCTCAAGGATCTCGTCCTTGGTCAGTTCGCGTTCGATCTGCAGGGCCAGCAGGATTTCGTTGGTCTTGCGCGAGAAGCTGCGCTCGCTGGTAAGGAAGAAGTTCTTCGCCACCTGCATGGTGATCGTGCTGCCACCCGTCTGGATATGACCAGATTTGACCAGTTGGGTCGCGGCACGCATCAAGCTGCTCGGATCGACCCCGTAATGGTTGAGGAAATTGTCGTCTTCGGCTGACAGAAGCGCCTGAATGAACTGTGGGGGGATTTCCGCGAAGCGGATCGGCGAGCGGCGCATTTCGCCAAACTCGGCAATCAGCTTGCCATCGCTGCTGTAAACCCTCAGGGGGATCTGCAACTGGATGCTTCTGAGCGAGTCGACCGACGGCAGGCTGGGACTAAGATACAGAAACGCCCCGCTCAGACCGAGTACGAGGGCACAGATGACTGCGACGAAAGACCACCAGAAGAACTTCAGCAGGCGTATCAAGGCTTTTGGGTGTCCAGGTTGAGAAATGGAGTGCGCACAGGTCCGGCGGACAGGCAAAAACGCTGGGCATTATAAGCAGTTTTCGCCCCATCGGGCGACCGTCGGGGCGACCGGTCGGGCCAATGGCGCGGGCTGACAATCATGGAGCAGGGAGACAGCGATGCTTGGACGCTTGGGCAAGGATGCCGGTTCATTGTTGGGTGTGGAAATAGCCGCCGACTCGGTGCGCATGCTGCAATTGCATGGGCGCCAGGGGACTGAGCAGGTCGTTGGCTGGGCGTATCAGCCGCTGCCGGGGGCAGTTGGCAATGACTGGGCGCAAGCACCAGATGCTCTGATAGATGCGCTGCGCTGCGCCTTTGAGCGCTGCGGCAGTCGGCGTGCGCAGGTTGCAGTTGCGCTGCCGGGCGGGGCGACGTTGTGCAAGCTTTGTTGCCTCCCAGCAGGCTTGTCGGCGGCTCAACTGGAGCAGCGCCTGCTGGTCGATGCCGAGCAGATGTTCCCGTTTGCCCTGGAAGACCTGGCGTTGGACTTTCAGGTGCTCGGCCCGGCAGTCGAGCCGGTGGGGCATGTCAATGTGCTGGTTGCCGCTTGCCGTCAGCGCTCATTGGATCAGCTCGAGCAGCTGCTGGGGGCCGCAGGTCTGTGCGCGGTGGCAGTCGAGGTGGATAGCATCGCCCTGCGCCGGCTGGTGCCCGATGGCCAGGCCTTGCTGCGTATCGAGCAGGGCGGGGCAGCGTTACATAGCTGGTCGGCAAGTGGCCTGCCGCAGCGTCAGGAACTGACTTTCGGCGCCCATGAGCCGGACGATGCACGCCTGCAGCGCGTGTTTGAGTTGTGCGCAGCGGCGCTGCCAGGCGAGCACGGTGTGCAGGTGGTCGCGGCCAGCGACCAGGCATCACGCTGGCTACCCGCTTTCGCTGCTCGATTGCCCTGCGATGCGCTGTCGCCGTTGCACGGTCTGGGCTCGGCTGGCCTGAGCAATCGTGCCGAGCTGGCGCCGGTGGCGCCGCACATGGCGCTGGCCTGCGCTCTGGCACTCGGCGGTGCCTGCTGATGCTGCGTTTGAACCTGCTGCCCTGGCGCGAACGGCAGCGGCTGGCGGCGCTGCGACGGTTTCAGCTGGCACTGATTGGCAGCCTGCTGCTGGCGCTCGCCGGCGTGATCATGCTTGACCAGCTGGCGCGCCAGCGTGGTCAACAGCAACTGGCGGCGATTGCCGAGCGCCAGGCTGACGTCGCTCGACTCGACATCCAACTGCAGCAGTTGAAGGCGGTGCAGGGCAGCCACGCTGATGTAATGGCGCAGTCAGCAGCGCTGCAAGCGCTGCGCAATGGCCAAGACCTGCTGCCGAGGATGTTCGCTGAGCTGGAGCGGGCACTCGGTGCCAGTTTGCAGCTGACCGAGATGTCCATCCAGGAGGGGCAGTTGCAACTGCTCGGGTTGGCGGCGTCGCCTGCGGTAGTGGCGCAGTTCATCCGCGATCTGCAGCAATCAAGGCAATTCGACGCGCTTGAACTGAAGCATATCCGTGCAGTTGCCGACGGCGATGAGTTCCTGTTGCTGGCACGTCTGTCGGCGCTTGAGCTGTGAGCGGGCCATGGCCTCCCGACTGGCAGCAAGTGGTGAGCAGTTCGCTGGTGGCAAGGCTGGCGATGCTGCTCGTACCGCTGCTGATTGTGGCCAGTGTGGCCTGGCTGTTGCGCTTTGAGGGTGTGCAGCGCACCTACCGGATGCAGGCGGCAACACTGCAGGCACTGGAGCAGGCGTTCGGGGTCAAGGCGCTAGGCGTGCAGGACTTGCCCGCCGCGCAGGAGGCGCTTGCTGACAGTAAGGTGCAGTTGCAGGACGCCCGCTGGCGCTTGGCGGCTGGGCAGGAAATGAGCGACCTGCTCGATCAGTTGGCGCGGTTAGGCCATGCCCATGGGCTGCTGATCGAGCAGGTGGATGTCGGCGAGCCGAGCCAGGCGGCCGGCTACCTGGTCGCGCCGCTGCAGTTGCAGGTGATCGGCAATTACCCGGCGCTGCGGGCATGGCTGGATGACTGGCTGGGTCAGATCCGCCTGCTGCACGTCTCGACCCTGCAGCTTGCAGCAGCAGACCAGCCCGGGATGCTGCGGCTGCGCTTGCACGTGCAGGCCTTTGACGCGGGCCAGCAGTTACCGGCGCCGACCTCGCTAGCGCATGAAGCCGCCAGGCAGCGGGCACCCCAAGCGCAGGTCGATCCATTCCAGGCCTGGTCTGCACGCAGCGCAGCCGATGGTCTGGCCTGGGTGCCGCTGGCTCAGTTGCAGATGGTCGGCAGCCTCGCCCGTGATGGCCAGTATCAGGCTCTGGTGTGGTGGTCCGGGCGTTTGTATCGCGTGCGCGCGGGTGACCCATTGGGTCGCGACCAGGGTGTGGTTGTGCGGGTCGACGAACGGCAGATGGAGGTGCGCGAGCAGGTCTTGCTTGGTGGAGCCTGGCAGGAGCGATCAACCCTGGTTGGGTTGCGAAAGCATGTGACGCAAGGAGGCATGGATGAAGCTCGGACAACTGGCAATGCTGCTGGCGACGGTTCTGGCGATGCACGGGGCGCAAGCGAAGACCTATCAGGGTGAACCGCTGTCGCTGAATTTTCAGGATGTTGAAGTTCGCGCAGTGCTGCAGGTGCTGGCCGACTATGCCGGGATCAACCTGGTGGTCAGTGATACGGCAAACGGCAACGTTACTCTGAGGTTGATACAGGTGCCCTGGGATCAGGCGCTGGACCTGGTCCTGCGCAGCAAAGGGCTGGCGAGCCGGCAGGAAGGCAATGTGCTGCTGGTAGCGCCGGCGGCCGAGCTGGCCGGGCAATCCCGCGAAGAACGGCTGGGTCGGGAGCTGGACGCCCAGTTGCAGCCGCTCGAACGCGCGTTGTTGCCAGTGCATCACGCCAAGGCAGCGGAGCTGGCCGAGTTGCTGCTGGCGACCTTGGCCGACGACGGCATCCTGACCGGGCGCGGCAGCCTGGGTGTCGATGCGCGGACCAACACGCTGGTGGCACATCAACCGGCAGAGCGACTTGCCGAGCTGCGTCGACTGGTCACCGAGCTGGATGTGCCGGTGCGGCAGGTGCTGATCGAAGCACGCATTGTCGAAGCCAACGTCGACTATGAAAAAAGCCTCGGGGTGCGCTGGGGCAAGCCGTTCAGTGGCGCCGAAGGCCGCAGCGGCAAAGGGCTGTTCGTCGATCTCGGCGTGGATCGGCCAACTTCAGCGGTGGGTCTGGGGTTGCTGCGCGGCGACGCCTTGCTGGATCTGGAGCTCAGCGCGATGGAAAAGAGCGGCAATGGCGAAATCATCTCGCAGCCCAAGGTGGTGACCGCCGACAAGGAGACCGCGCGCATCCTCAAGGGCACCGAAGTGCCATATCAGGAAACCAGCAAGAGCGGCGCGACCTCGGTGTCGTTTCGCGAAGCCTCGCTATCGCTCGAAGTTACCCCGCAGATCACCGCCGATGGTCAGGTAATCATGACTGTGCGCGTGACCAAGGACGAGCCGGATTACGTCAATGCACTCAACGATGTTCCACCGATTCGCAAAAACGAGGTCAACGCCAAGGTGCGCGTGGCCGACGGCCAGACCATCGTCATCGGTGGCGTCTACTCGACTACGCAAAACAATGTGGTCGACAAGGTGCCATTTTTCGGTGATCTGCCGTATGTTGGGCGGCTGTTTCGACGCGATGCATTACAAGAGAAAAAATCCGAGCTGCTGGTCTTCCTGACTCCGCGTATCATGAGTGACCAGGCGATTGCTGTGAGTCGTTGATTCTGTGCGAAATTTGATACTTGTAGGGCCCATGGGCGCTGGCAAAAGCACCATCGGACGCCTGTTGGCCAAAGAGCTGCGCCTGCTGTTCAAGGATTCCGACAAGGAAATCGAACTGCGGACGGGCGCCAATATCCCGTGGATCTTCGACAAGGAAGGCGAGCCGGGCTTTCGCGATCGTGAAGAAGCGATGATTGCCGAGCTCTGTGAGCTGGACGGCGTAGTCGTGGCTACCGGCGGCGGTGCAGTCATGCGTGATTCCAATCGGCGTGCTCTGCATGCCGGTGGCCGGGTGATCTATCTGCACGCCTCGGTTGAGCAGCAGGTCGGGCGCACGGCACGCGATCGCAATCGGCCGCTGTTGCGCACCGCCAATCCGGAAGCGACCCTGCGTGCTTTGCTCGAGTCGCGAGATCCGCTGTATCGCGAGATCGCCGACGTGATCGTGGAAACCGACGAACGGCCGCCGCGCATGGTGGTCCAGGATATTCTCGAGCGCCTCGAGCAGTTGCCGCCCCGCTAAGCCGGGACTATTCTCGGCCACCAACGCCGAGGCAGGGGTTCAACCTTACCGCGTGTGTCGTCCAGGCGACGCCGCGCTCCAGACATTGTGGGGATACATGCAGACACTTAAGGTCGATCTGGGCGAACGCAGCTACCCGATCTACATTGGCGAAGGCCTGCTGGACCAGCCTGAACTGCTGGCCCCGCACATTGCCGGCCGGCAGGTCGCCATTGTCTCCAACGAAACTGTCGCGCCCCTGTATCTGCAGCGCCTGAGCCAGACCCTGGGTGCCTATTCGGTGTTGCCGGTGGTACTGCCGGACGGTGAAGCACACAAGAACTGGCAAACCCTGCAACTGATTTTCGATGGCCTGCTGACGGCTCGCCACGACCGCCGCACCACCGTGATCGCACTGGGCGGCGGGGTCATCGGTGACATGGCCGGTTTCGCCGCAGCCTGCTACCAGCGTGGTGTCGACTTCATTCAGGTGCCGACCACACTGTTGTCCCAGGTCGATTCGTCGGTCGGCGGCAAGACCGGCATCAACCATCCGCTGGGCAAGAACATGGTCGGCGCGTTCTATCAGCCCAATGCGGTGCTGATCGACACCACCAGCCTGAAGACGCTGCCGGCGCGCGAGCTGTCGGCAGGCCTGGCCGAAGTGATCAAGTACGGCCTGATCTGCGACAAGCCATTCCTCGCCTGGCTCGAAGAGAATATGACCGCCCTGCGCGGTCTCGACAACACGGCGCTGACCGAAGCGATTCGTCGCTCCTGCGCGGCCAAGGCCGCGGTTGTGGGCGCCGACGAGCGCGAAACCGGCCTGCGCGCCACGCTGAACCTCGGCCATACCTTTGGCCATGCCATCGAAACCCACATGGGCTATGGCGTCTGGCTGCATGGCGAGGCGGTGTCTGCAGGTACCGTGATGGCGCTGGAAATGTCCATGCGTCTGGGCTGGATTGATCAGGCCGAACGTGATCGCTCGATTCGCCTGCTGCAGGACGCAGGATTGCCGGTGGTGCCACCACAGGAAATGACCCCGGCGCATTTCATGGAGCATATGGCGGTCGACAAAAAGGTCCTCGACGGGCGCATGCGGCTGGTGCTGTTGCGCCAGCTCGGCGAAGCCGTGATTACCGACGACTATCCGCAAGAGATCCTTCAGGCCACGCTGGCAGCGGATTACCGCGCCATTGTGGCCCAGCTTTGAGGTTGTGACAGCGCAATGACCAGTTTGCATGCCGATGAGGCGTTTCTCGACCATTACCAGCTGAGCCACGATCCGTTCGCGCCCCGTGTGCCCGGTTTCAAGTTCTTCCCCGCCCAGCGCAAGCCAGTGCTCGGCCAACTGCATCACCTGGCACGTTACAGCCACCTGATGCTGGTGGTCACAGGTCCGGTGGGCAGCGGCAAGACCCTGCTGCGTCAGGCGCTGGTCGCCAGCACCAACAAGCAGTCGGTGCAGAGCGTGGTGGTCTCGGCCCGCGGTGCCAGTGACGCGGCCAGCGTGCTCGGCCAGGTGGCTCAGGCGCTTGGCGTGGCGCAGCCGGAAGTGCAGGCGATCCTGTCGCAGGTGGTGCAACTGGCCCTGACCGGCCAGGAAGTCTATCTGTTGGTGGACGATGCGGAACAACTCGACGAGTCGGCACTCCAAGCGTTGCTGGAATTGGCGGCAGGCGTTGCCGAAGGGCGCCCGCACGTATTCCTGTTTGGCGAGCCTTCGCTGATTGCTGGGTTGGAACAGCTCAATGGTGAGGGAGATCGTTTCCACATCATCGAGCTTGAACCCTACAGCGAGGAGGAAACCCGCGAATACCTTGAACAACGCCTGGAAGGCGCTGGCCGCGGCATCGAGGTATTCACGGCCGAGCAGATCGCCGATATCCACGAACATGCGGATGGCTGGCCTGGCAACATCAACCAGGTTGCCCGCGACACTTTGATCGAAGCCATGATCGCCACGCGCAGCACGGCGAAGCGACCATCCATGGGGTTCAAGATGCCTAAGAAACACGTACTCGCGCTGTCTGCAGTTGTCGTGGTCGCCGTAGCGGCGGCGGTCCTGATGCCGAAGAAAGGCGCTGACAAGCCTGCTACCGACGCACCCGCAGCGCAGGCTCAACTGCCGCTGGGCGAAGGCCAGTCCAACAGCAGCAAGCCGGCTATCGAGTTCTCCGGCTCGCAGCCAACACCACTGCCGCTCAATGGCCAGTCGCAACCGGTCATGCGCGAGCCGCTGGCTCAGGCTGCAGGCATGGGTGACGGTGAAGAAGCCAGCCCAGCCGGCAACACCGCATTGCAGCCTGCCAATCCACCAACCGTGACCACCATTGCCCCGCCTGAAGGCGTGCCGGCAGGCCCCGCCGCGGCTCCTGCGCAGCCAATCGCCAGCGCGCCAGCGCAACCGGTTGCACCTGCGCCCAAGCCTGCTCCGGCTCAGCCAGCCAAGCCTGTTGCAGCGGCCAAGCCGGCCCCGGCGCCAACCCAGGTTGCCAACGCCAAGCCTGCGTCGACTGCCGCTGGCGGCAGCGGCAACAGCGCCTGGTACGGCAGCCAGAAAGCCGGCAACTATGTAGTACAGATTCTCGGCACCAGCTCCGAGGCGTCGGCCCAGTCGTTCGTCAAGGCGCAGGGTGGCGACTATCGCTACTTCAAGAAAACCTTGCAGGGCAAACCGCTTTACGTCGTCACCTACGGCAACTTTGCCAACCGTGATGCAGCAGTTGCTGCAATCAAGAACTTGCCAGCGAAGGTCCAGGCTGGTAAACCTTGGCCACGTACCGTCGGCAGCGTCCAACAAGAGCTGACCACGACCCGCTGATACCTTCCGGGCGGCACCACCCCGCCGCCCAGTTGCTGAGCGACTCCTGACTTTCGTCTAGCCTGCTGCGTGTGATCGCGGCAGGCTTTTCTGTCCCAGACTGCCGGCCACAAGCCTCTAGTTGCAGTTCAGGCTGAAACGCTTCAGACTCCGAACCATGCCGTACCACGGCAAATGTTCAAAAACATTCAAAAATGCGACATAAATTTACAACGATTCGTCGTTTGAATTTGTGGGCTTCCCTGTCGCTGTGCAACAATGGTTTCACGTTGCCCCCCGCAAAAAAGCTGGCATTCGACCGGTGTGGATGGTAAGTGGTTGTACTAAAAAGAGATTTGCCTCCGTCGAGGGGCGAACCTGGTGAGAATGTGTCTATGAAAACAGGTCTGTACCATCCCGAAGAATTCAAGGACAACTGTGGCTTTGGCCTGATCGCCCATATGACGGGCGAGCCAAGTCACCACCTCCTGCAAACGGCCATGCAAGCGCTGACCTGCATGACCCACCGCGGCGGTATCAACGCTGACGGCAAGACCGGTGACGGTTGTGGCTTGCTCATGCAAAAGCCCGATCAGTTCCTGCGTGCCATGGCCAAAGAGCACTTAGCCGCCGAACTGCCCAAGCAGTACGCCGTCGGCATGGTGTTCTTCAACCAGGACCCGATCAAAGCCGGAGCCGCGCGGGCCAACATGGACCGCGAAATCATCGCGGCCGGCCTGCAGCTGATCGGCTGGCGCAAGGTGCCAATCGATACCAGCGTGCTGGGTCGTCTGGCCCTCGAGCGCCTGCCGCAGATCGAACAGGTGTTCATCGGTGGTGAAGGCCTGAGCGATCAGGACATCGCGATCAAGCTGTTCAGTGCCCGTCGCCGTTCGTCCGTGGCCAACGCCCACGACAGCGATCACTACATCTGCAGCTTCTCGCACAAGACCATCATCTACAAAGGCCTGATGATGCCGGCGGACCTCGCCGCATTCTTCCCGGACCTGGGTGACGAGCGCCTGCAGACCGCGATCTGCGTGTTCCACCAGCGCTTCTCGACCAACACCTTGCCGAAGTGGCCGTTGGCGCAGCCGTTCCGCTTCCTCGCCCACAACGGCGAGATCAACACCATCACCGGCAACCGCAACTGGGCCATGGCCCGGCGCACCAAGTTCGCCAACGACCTGATCCCCGACCTCGAAGAGCTCGGCCCACTGGTCAACCGGGTCGGCTCCGACTCATCGAGCATGGACAACATGCTGGAGCTGATGGTTACCGGCGGCATCGACCTGTTCCGCGGCGTGCGCATGCTGGTACCGCCAGCCTGGCAGAACGTCGAGACCATGGACGCCGACCTGCGTGCCTTCTACGAATACAACTCCATGCACATGGAGCCGTGGGACGGCCCGGCCGGTATCGTCATGACCGAAGGTCGCCATGCGGTCTGCCTGCTCGACCGCAACGGCCTGCGCCCGGCGCGTTGGGTCACCACCCGCAATGGCTACATCACCATCGCCTCGGAAATCGGCGTATGGGGCTACCAGCCGGAAGACGTGGTTGCCAAAGGCCGCGTTGGCCCTGGGCAGATCTTTGCCGTGGACACCGAAACCGGGCAGATCCTCGATACCGACGCCATCGACAACCGCCTCAAGTCGCGCCATCCGTACAAGCGCTGGTTGCGCCAGCATGCCACGCGCATCCAGGCCACCCTGAGCGACGACCAGGGCGCGGCCAGCTACGACGCTGACCAGCTCAAGCAGTTCATGAAGATGTTCCAGGTCACCTTCGAAGAGCGTGACCAGGTGCTGCGTCCGCTCGGCGAACAGGGCCAGGAAGCGGTCGGCTCGATGGGCGATGACACGCCGATGGCCGTGCTGTCGCAGCGTGTGCGTTCGCCGTACGACTTCTTCCGCCAGCAGTTCGCTCAGGTGACCAACCCGCCGATCGACCCGCTGCGCGAAGCGATCGTGATGTCGCTGGAAATCTGCCTCGGCGCCGAGCGCAACATCTTCCAGGAATCGCCTGAGCACGCCTCGCGCGTGATCCTCAGCTCGCCAGTGATCTCCCCGGCCAAGTGGCGTTCGCTGATGAACCTCGAGCGCGAAGGTTTCGAGCGGCAGCTGATCGACCTCAACTACGAAGAAAGCCTGGGCCTGGAAGCGGCCATCCGCAACATCGCCGATCAGGCTGAAGAAGCGGTGCGCAGCGGCAAGACCCAGCTGGTGCTGAGCGACCGCTTCATCGCCCCGGGCAAGCTGCCGGTGCATGCCTCGCTGGCAGTTGGTGCGGTGCACCACCGCCTGACCGAGCAGGGCCTGCGTTGCGACAGCAACATCCTGGTCGAGACCGCAACCGCGCGTGACCCGCATCACTTCGCTGTGCTGCTCGGCTTCGGCGCCTCGGCGGTGTACCCGTACCTGGCCTACGAAGTGCTGGCCGACCTGATCCGCACCGGTGAAGTGCTGGGCGATCTGGATGAAGTGTTCAAGTACTACCGCAAAGGCATCTCCAAAGGCCTGCTGAAGATCCTGTCGAAGATGGGCATCTCGACCATCACTTCGTACCGCGGTGCGCAGTTGTTCGAAGCCATCGGCCTGTCCGACGAAGTAGTCGGCCTGAGCTTCAAGGGCGTACCGAGCCGCATCAAAGGTGCGCGCTTTGTCGATCTCGAAGGCGATCAGAAGCTGCTCGCCGCCGAAGCCTGGAGCGCGCGCAAGCCGATCCAGCAAGGGGGCTTGCTCAAGTTCGTCCACGGTGGCGAATACCATGCCTACAACCCGGATGTGGTCAACACCCTGCAGGCAGCCGTGCAGCAGGGCGACTACGCCAAGTTCAAGGAATACACCACGCTGGTCGACAAGCGTCCGATGTCGATGATCCGTGACCTGCTCAAGGTCAAGGTTGCCGAGCAGCCGCTGGCGATCGACCAGGTTGAGCCGCTGGAGGCCATCCTCAAGCGCTTCGACTCGGCCGGCATCTCGCTCGGCGCGCTGTCGCCCGAGGCCCATGAAGCACTGGCCGAGGCGATGAACCGTTTGGGCGCGCGCTCCAACTCCGGTGAGGGCGGCGAAGACCCGGCCCGTTACGGCACGATCAAGAGCTCGAAAATCAAACAGGTGGCCACCGGCCGCTTTGGCGTCACCCCGGAATACCTGGTCAATGCCGAAGTGCTGCAGATCAAGGTCGCTCAGGGCGCCAAACCGGGCGAGGGCGGCCAACTGCCTGGCGGCAAGGTCAACGGCCTGATCGCCAAGCTGCGCTATGCAGTGCCTGGCGTAACCCTGATCTCGCCACCGCCGCACCATGACATCTACTCGATCGAAGACCTCGCGCAGCTGATCTACGACCTCAAGCAGGTCAATCCGCAAGCGCTGGTTTCGGTCAAGCTGGTAGCAGAAGCCGGTGTCGGTACCATCGCGGCCGGCGTGGCCAAGGCCTATGCCGACCTGATCACCATCTCTGGCTACGACGGCGGCACCGGCGCTTCGCCGCTGACCTCGATCAAGTACGCCGGTGCACCGTGGGAGCTGGGCCTGGCGGAAACCCACCAGACCCTGCGCGGCAACGACCTGCGCGGCAAGGTCCGGGTGCAGACCGACGGCGGCCTGAAAACCGGCCTCGACGTGATCAAGGCGGCCATTCTCGGCGCCGAAAGCTTTGGCTTCGGTACCGCGCCAATGATCGCCCTGGGTTGCAAATACCTGCGTATCTGCCACCTGAACAACTGCGCCACCGGTGTAGCCACGCAGAACGAAAAGCTGCGCAAGGACCACTACATCGGCACCGTCGACATGGTGATCAACTTCTTCACCTTCGTTGCCGAAGAAACCCGCGAGTGGTTGGCCAAACTGGGCGTTAGCAGCCTCGGCGAGCTGATCGGTCGCACCGACCTGCTCGAAGTGCTGCCAGGCGACACCGAGCGTCAGCAGTATCTGGACCTCAGCCCGCTGCTGGGCAGCTCGCACATCCCGGCCGACAAGCCGCAGTTCTGCGAAGTCGACAAGAACCCGCCGTTCGACAAGGGCGAGCTGGCCGAGAAGATGGTCGAGATGGCCTTGCCGGCGATCCGCGATCAGGCCGGTGGCGAGTTCGACCTCGACATCTGCAACTGCGACCGTTCGATTGGTGCACGTATCTCTGGTGAAATCGCCAAGCTGTACGGCAACCAGGGCATGGCCGCCAAGCCGATCACCTTCCGCTTCAAGGGCACTGCCGGGCAGAGCTTTGGCGTGTGGAACGCCGGTGGCCTCAACCTGCACCTGCAGGGCGACGCCAACGACTACGTCGGCAAGGGCATGACCGGTGGCAAGGTGACCATCGTGCCGCCTGCTGGCAGCCCGTTCAAAACCCAGGAAAGCGCTATCGTCGGCAACACCTGCCTGTATGGCGCCACCGGCGGCAAGCTGTTCGCTGCCGGTACTGCCGGTGAGCGCTTCGCGGTACGTAACTCGGGCGCCCATGCGGTGGTCGAGGGTACCGGCGATCACTGCTGTGAATACATGACCGGCGGCTTTGTCTGCGTATTGGGCAAGACCGGTTACAACTTCGGCTCTGGCATGACTGGCGGCTTCGCCTACGTGCTCGACATGGACAACAGCTTCTTCGACAAGCTCAACCACGAACTGGTGGAAATCCAGCGCATCAGTGGTGAAGCCATGGAAGCCTACCGCAGCCATCTGGCGCGGGTCCTTGCCGAGTACGTCGAGGAGACTGGCAGCGAGTGGGGGCGTGAGCTCTCGGAAAACCTGGACGACTATGTGCGCCGCTTCTGGCTGGTCAAGCCAAAGGCTGCGACGCTCAAGCAGCTGTTGTCCAGCACCCGTGCCAACCCGCAGTAAAAGCAGCTGCAAGTGGCAAGCCCCAAGCTGCGGCCAAAAGCAGCATGGGGTGTTGCCCGGCTTACGTGATTGTCTTGCGGCGTGCAGCTAACGGCTCGCAGCTGCTGTGAAGAGGTATTGAAAATGGCTGAACGTCTGAACAACGACTTCCAGTTCATCGAAGTTGGGCGCAAAGACCCGAAGAAAAAACTGCTGCGCCAGCGCAAGAAGGAGTTCGTCGAGATCTACGAACCGTTCAAGCCGCAGCAGTCTGTCGACCAGGCGCACCGCTGCCTGGGTTGCGGCAACCCGTATTGCGAGTGGAAGTGCCCGGTACACAACTTCATCCCCAACTGGTTGAAGCTGGTATCCGAAGGCAACATCCTCGCGGCCGCCGAACTGTCGCACCAGACCAACACCCTGCCGGAAGTGTGCGGCCGGGTCTGCCCGCAGGATCGTCTGTGTGAAGGTGCCTGCACCCTCAACGACGGTTTTGGTGCGGTGACCATCGGCTCGGTCGAGAAGTACATCACCGACACCGCCTTCGCCATGGGCTGGCGCCCGGACATGTCCAAGGTCAAACCGACCGGCAAGCGGGTTGCCATCATTGGTGCTGGCCCGGCTGGGCTAGGCTGCGCCGACGTGCTGGTGCGCGCTGGGGTAACCCCGGTGGTGTTCGACCGCAACCCGGAAATCGGCGGTCTGCTGACCTTCGGCATCCCTGAGTTCAAGCTGGAAAAGACCGTGCTGAGCAATCGCCGCGAAGTCTTCACCGGCATGGGGATCGAGTTCCGCCTGAACACCGAAGTGGGCAAGGACATCACCCTCGAGCAGTTGCTGGCCGAGTACGATGCCGTGTTCATGGGCATGGGCACCTACACCTACATGAAGGGCGGCTTCCCCGGTGAAGACCTGCCAGGCGTGCACGATGCGCTGGACTTCCTGATCGCCAACGTCAACCGCAACCTGGGCTTTGAAAAGTCGCCGGAAGACTTCGTCGACATGGCTGGCAAGAAGGTTGTGGTGCTCGGCGGTGGTGACACCGCGATGGACTGCAACCGGACTTCGATCCGCCAGGGCGCCAAGTCGGTCAGCTGCGCCTACCGTCGTGACGAAGCGAACATGCCGGGCTCGCGCAAAGAGGTGAAGAACGCCAAGGAAGAGGGCGTGAAGTTCCTCTACAACCGCCAGCCCATCGCGATTGTCGGTGAAGACAAGGTCGAAGGCGTCAAGGTGGTCGAGACCCGTCTCGGCGAGCCAGACGCCCGTGGCCGCCGCAGCCCTGAGCCGATTCCGGGTTCCGAAGAGATCCTGCCGGCAGATGCGGTGGTGATCGCCTTTGGTTTCCGCCCAAGCCCGGCGCCGTGGTTCGAGCAGTTCGACATACAGACCGATAGCCAGGGCCGGGTGATTGCTCCGGAGCAGGCGCGCTTCAAGCACCAGACCAGCAACCCGAAAGTGTTTGCTGGCGGAGATATGGTGCGGGGTTCGGATCTGGTGGTGACTGCGATCTTCGAAGGCCGTACTGCGGCTGAAGGGATTCTGGATTATCTCGAGGTCTGACTGATCGCTGGGGGCTGCAAAGCAGCCCCATTTCCGCCATCTTGTATACAAAATCGTTTGACCCAAGACACCCAATAGACAAAACGCATGGCCTTGCCCGTGCCTTTTGTGCTGGCGTCTGAGAAAATGCCCGCACTTTTTTTCCGGATGCCGACATGACTGCCCTGAAGAACGACCGTTTCCTGCGTGCACTGCTCAAGCAACCCGTAGACGTCACGCCCGTCTGGATGATGCGCCAGGCCGGCCGTTACCTGCCGGAGTACCGCGCCAGCCGTGCTCAGGCCGGCGACTTCATGAGCCTGTGCAAGAACCCGCAGTTCGCCTGCGAGGTGACCATGCAGCCGCTCGATCGTTACCCGCTGGACGCGGCGATCCTGTTCTCGGACATCCTCACCATCCCTGATGCCATGGGCCAGGGCCTGTACTTCGAGACCGGCGAAGGCCCGCGTTTCAAGAAGGTGGTCAGCACCCTCGCTGATATCGAGGCGCTGCCGATCCCTGATCCGCACAAGGACCTTGGCTATGTGATGGATGCGGTCAGCACCATCCGCCGTGAGCTCAATGGGCGCGTGCCGTTGATCGGTTTCTCCGGTAGCCCGTGGACGTTGGCCACCTACATGGTCGAAGGCGGCTCGTCGAAAGACTTCCGCAAGAGCAAGGCCATGCTCTATGACAATCCGCAGGCGATGCACCTGCTGTTGGACAAGCTGGCTCAGTCGGTTACCAGCTACCTCAACGGGCAGATTCAGGCTGGTGCGCAGGCGGTGCAGATCTTCGATACCTGGGGTGGCAACCTGTCGGCGGCGGCGTATCAGGAGTTCTCACTGGCTTACATGCGCAAGATCATCAGCGGGCTGATCCGTGAGCATGATGGGCGCAAGGTGCCGGTCATTGTGTTTACCAAGAATGGTGGCATGTGGCTGGAGAGCATTGCTGAGTGTGGCGCTGATGCGCTGGGTCTGGACTGGACCTGCGAGATAAGCGATGCCCGCCGCCGGGTTGGCGACAAGGTGGCGTTGCAGGGCAACATGGACCCTACGGTGCTGTATGCCAAGCCGGCGGCGATTCGGGCCGAGGTTGCGCGGATTCTGGCCAGCTATGGGCACGGTACTGGGCATGTGTTCAACCTTGGCCATGGTATTACGCCTGAGGTCGATCCTGAGCATGCTGGCGCGTTCATCCATGCGGTGCATGAGCTGTCGGCGCAGTATCACCAGTAATCGTTCCTGGATTCAGTCTGCTGCTCATGTAAGCGGACTGCTTTCCCTTCGCAAGACCTGCGCTAGGCCTCCTGAGTCGCCGGTAAATCAAGATTAACAGCACGTTTCGCTGCGCTGGCGCAGAGCGGGGTCGGTGTGAGTTTCGCGATGGTGGTTGGCCGTTAGATTGCCGGGGCCGCTGCGCGCCCCTTTCGCGACACAAGGCCGCTCCTACAGGCACCGCGCATCGCCGCCATGCGCGGTCCACTGTAGGAGCGGCCTCGTGTCGCGAAAGGGGCGCAAAGCGCCCCCCAATCTCCCAACCCCACCGCATTAAGCTTAAATTCAGCGATCATCGTTAATCTGGTCCCATCTCAACCGATACAGGACTTGATCACCATGAAAGCTCGCTACCTCGCTCTGATCCTTGCCCCGCTGTTCAGCACCGCCGCTCTGGCCACTACCTACACCGGCCCAGGCGCGCAGCCGATCACCACCGTGGCCGCTGCCAACGATGCGGCTGACGACACCCGTGTGGTCTTGCAGGGCTTCGTTACCAAGAAGCTGGATAACGACGACAAGTACGAATTCAAGGACAACACCGGCACCATCAAGGTCGAAATCGACGATGAAGACATGCCCGCAGCAGGCTTCAACGACAAGACCAAGGTCAAGCTGACCGGCGAGGTGGAAAAGAACCTGATGAGCCGTGAAGTGGACGTCGACCTGGTCGAAATCATCAACTGATCGATGACTTCAAAGCGACCGCGTGCAGCCCATGGCTTCACGCGGTTTTTGGCGCCAGCCGACTCAGGTGCAGTGCCACCAGCAACGCCAGCGCCAGCAGGCTGCCGATAAACAACCCAATCCCGTTCCACCCGGCCATGTGCCAAAACACCCCACCGGCCGTCCCGGCCACACTCGACCCTGCGTAGTAACTGAACAGATAAAGCGATGACGCCTGGCCCTTGGCCTTGAGCGCACGCCGGCCGATCCAGCTGCTGGCCACCGAGTGCGCGCCAAAAAAGCCGAAGGTGAACACCAGCATGCCGACGATGATCATCGCCAGCGGGCTGGCCAGGGTCATCAACATGCCGCCGGCCATCACCACGATGCTTGCCCAGAACACCTTGCGCCGGCCCAGCCGGTCGGCCAGGGCGCCGACCTGAGCGGAGCTGTAGATGCCCGACAGGTAGACAATCGACAGCAGCCCGACCAGTGCCTGGTTCATGTGATAAGGCTCGGCCAGCAAGCGGTAGCCGATGTAGTTGAACAGGGTAACGAATGCACCCATCAGCAAAAATGCTTCGAGGAACAGCCAGGGCAGGCCGGCGTCGCGAAAGTGCATGACAAAGCCGTTGAGCAGGCTGCGAGGGTTCAGCGTCTGCGCGCGGAAGTTGCGCGACTCGGGCAGCACCTTCCAGAACACCACTGCTGCCACCAGCGCCAGGCCGCCGATGCACAGCATCGCTGTGTGCCAGCTGACGAAGTCGATCAGCACGCCACTGATCAGCCGCCCGCACATGCCGCCAATGGCGTTGCCGCCGATGTACAAGCCCATCGCCAGACCAATGTGCTGGGGGTGGATCTCTTCGCTCAGGTAGGTCATCGCCACCGCCGCCAGCCCGCTCAGCGACAGGCCGACCAGCGCGCGGGTCGCCAGCACCAGCTCCCAACTTGGCATCACCGCGCTGGCCAGGGTCGACAGGGCGGCGCAGACCAAGGCGAATACCATCACCGGCTTGCGGCCGATGCGGTCGGAGATCGGCCCGGTAATCAGCAGGCCGATGGCAAGCATGGCGGTGGCTACCGACAGCACCAGGCTGCTCTGCGCAGCGTTGATGGCAAATTCCTGTAACAGCAGCGGCATCATCGGCTGTACGCAGTAGAGCAGGGCAAAGGTGGCAAAGCCGCCGCTGAATAGCGCCAGCACTGTTTTCATGAACGCCGGGCTGCCTTTTTCGATCCAGATATCCGGCAGCGGGGCTGCTTCGATCACGTGGGGCATTGCAGCAGTTTTCACGACGGGTCCCTCAAAAGCGCTGGCCGATGTTGCTAATTGAAAAAAATCATATAGCTGGCTAATGATTAGATCCAATATATTGTTCGACCTGTTTAAGACGTTTAACGACTCGTTCGGACAACTATGGAATTGCGTCATCTGCGTTACTTCATTGCTGTGGCCGAGGAGCTGCACTTCGGCCGGGCTGCACAGCAGCTAGGCATCTCCCAGCCGCCGCTGAGCCAGCAGATTCAGGCGCTGGAGCATGAGTTGGGCGCGCGTTTGTTCGAGCGCACCAATCGTCGGGTCGAGCTGAGCGAGGCCGGGCGCTTGTTCCTCGAGGAGGCGCGGCAGGTGCTGGCACAGGTCGATAAAGCTGCCGACGTCGCCCGCCGTGCGCAGTTGGGTGAACTCGGCGAGATGAAGATCGGCTTCACTTCTTCAGCGCCCTTCACCTCGAAGATCCCCAAGGCGATCCATGCGTTCCGTCAGCGCTACCCGGCGGTGCATCTGAGTTTGAAGGAGATGAGCAGCCGTGATGTTGCGGCGGCGGTGTTCGATGAATCGATCGAAGTGGGCCTGATGCGGCCGATGCCGTTGCCCGACGGCCTGCAGGTCACCGAGCTGTTCCGTGAGCCGCTGGTGGCAGTGCTGAATGCTTCGCACCCATTGGTTGCCGCCAGTGAACAAGGGTTACACATGGCTGATCTGGCCCGTGAACCGTTCGTGTTCTTCCCGCGCAGTTACGGCAGTGGTTTGCATGCACAGTTGCTGGCGCTGGCCCGTCAGGCAGGCTTCAGCCCGCATTTTGCCCAGGAGGTGGGCGAGGCGATGACGATTATCGGCCTGGTTTCGGCAGGTCTCGGCGTCTCGGTGCTGCCAGCCTCGTACCAGCGCATGCGCATCGATGGCGTGGTCTATCGAACGGTGCTGGATGAAGGGGCGGATACCGCCGTGTGGCTGGTCCAGCGCCAGGCTGGCAGCTCGGTGATGGCCAAGGCGTTTGCCGACCTGCTGATCGGCAACGCCTGATGGCGGCGGTTCAGTCGACGCGAGCCAGGTCGCCTTTCAGTGCGACGCCTGCGATCACGGCGCCGGCGTGGCACTCGTAGGTGCTGGCATCTTTGCGCTCGTTCTTCTTGTAGTAGCTGGCGATGTTGGTCACTGCGTTGGCATTGGCCCGGCGCGCAGCGTCCTGCAGGGTCAGCAGGGCCGACTGCAAGGCCCACTCACAGGCACCCTGGTCGGTCTTGTTGAAGGCGTTGGTCTTCTTGTTGGTGACCGCGCCGGGCTGGATCACGCTGACCTTGCCGCGCGGCTGTACACCGGCCAGGTAGAACTTCACCGAACCGTCGAGTTTCTTTTCGGCGAGCATTTGCTGGACGACCTTGTCGAAGGGCAGGTACAGCGCGGTATCGCGTGCCTGGCTGATGCCGGGCAGGGCACAGAGCAGCAGGGCGGTGGTGGCAGTCCAGGTCTTCAGGCGCATCGGATCGTTCCTCGATCGGTGTGTGTTCAGGGCCAGCGGCGGAATATCAACGAAGTGTTGACGCCGCCGAAAGCGAAGTTGTTGTTCATCACATGCTGGTTGCTCATCCTGCGAAACTCGCCGCGCAGGTAGTCCAGCTCGCCGCAGCGGGGATCGATTTCATCCAGGTTGAGGGTGTGCGCATACAGGTCGCTGTTCATCATCTCGATGCTGAACCACGACTCCAGCGCGCCGCAGGCGCCGAGGGTGTGGCCGAGAAAACTCTTCTGCGAACTGATCGGCATGTGCGGGCCAAACAGGCTGCTGGTGGCCAGTGTTTCGGCAATGTCGCCCTGTTCGGTAGCGGTACCGTGGCCGTTGACGTAGCCGATGGCCTCTGGCGCCAGAGCAGCGTCCTCCAGGGCCAGCTCCATGGCCCGGCGCATCGTGCTCTGCTCGGGGCGGGTGGTGTGCTGGCCATCGGCATTGCTACCAAAGCCGACGATCTCGGCGTGGATGCGCGCACCGCGGGCCAGGGCATGCTCGAGCTCTTCGAGCACCAGCATGCCGCCGCCTTCGCCGATCACCAGGCCGTCGCGACCATTGTCGTAAGGACGTGGGCTCAGCTGCGGAGTGTCGTTTTTCAGGCTGGTGGCGTACAGCGCATCGAACACCATCGCCTCGGTCGGACAGAGCTCTTCGGCGCCGCCGGCGAGCATCATCGGCAAGCGCCCGAACTTGATCGCTTCATAGGCATAACCAATGCCCTGGCTGCCGCTGGTGCAGGCGCTGGAGGTGGGGATCAGGCGCCCGGTCAGGCCGAAAAAGATGCTGATATTGGCAGCAGTGGTGTGCGGCATCATGCGCACGTAGGAGTTGGCGTTGAGGCAATCGGCCACCGAGTTGAGCAGCATGTTGCCGAATGCCTTGATCTCGTCGGTGCTGCCGGTCGACGAGCCGCAGGCCACGCCCATGCGGCCGTCGCGGATGATTGGATCATCGAGCAGGCCGGCATCGGCCAGCGCCTGCTCGGCCGCAGCCACGGCCAGGCGCGATACCCGGCCCATACTGCGCAACTGCTTGCGGGTCCAGTGGCCGGGCACCTTGAAATCGTCGATCGGGCCAGCAAGACGCGTGTTCAACTCGCTGAAGCGATCCCATTCAGCCATGCGCCGGATACCGCTGCGCTGGTTGGCGAAGTGGCCGGCGATGGTCGCCCAGTCGCTGCCCAGGGAGGTGATGCCGGCCATGCCGGTGACGACTACGCGACGCATCAGCACAACCCTCCGTTGACCGCCAGCACCTGGCGGGTGATGTAGGCGGCTTCCGCCGACATCAGGAAATTGACCACGCCGGCGACTTCCTCGGGCGTGCCCATGCGTCCGGCAGGAATCATCTTCATCAGCTCGTCGACCGGCACGTGCTCATCGAGCATGGCGGTGTCGATCAGCCCTGGGGCTACGCAGTTGACGGTGATCTGACGTTTGCCCAGCTCGATCGCCAGCGCCTTGGCCGCGCCGATCACGCCGGCCTTGGAGGCACTGTAATTGACCTGACCGCGGTTGCCGATCAACCCCGAAACCGAGGTGATGCAGACGATCCGTCCCGGTTTGCGACGGCGGATCATGGGCATGCTCAGCGGATGCAGAACGTTGTAGAAACCGTCCAGGTTGGTCCGCAGGACCTGGTCCCAGTCAGCGTCGGTCAGCGCCGGGAAGGCGCCATCGCGGGTCAGGCCGGCGTTGCAGACCACGCCATAGTAGGCGCCGTGGGTCTCCACATCCTGTTCGAGGATGGCCCGGCAGGCTTCGCGGTCGGCTACGTCGAACTGCAGCACCCGGGCCTGTTGACCCATGGCGTGGATTTCGCCGGCAACGCCATCGGCTTCGGCACGGCCACTGCGGCAATGCAGCACCAGGTCATAACCGGCACGCGCCAGGCGCAGGGCGATCGCTCGGCCGATGCCGCGGCTCGACCCGGTGACCAGGATGGTATCAGTCATGGCAAGGTTCCTCAGGGGCCGCTTCGGTCAGGTAACCAGCGACCTGCGGCGGGCGATAGACATTCAGGCGGGCGCTGGCATGCAGCCCCGGACCGCGCAGGTGACACTCGAACACACCCATGCCGTTGTCGTCTTCCAGCGAGCGCAGGGCGTGGATGTGCAACTCGGCGCCGGCAGGGAAGTGTTCGACATCACATTGGTAGTTGCGCGTGCCGAGGAGAAACCCCAGCTCCACCGGCCGGCCATCGCGACGGGCGCGGCAACCGGCATAGGCGGCAACGCTCTGCGCCATAAGCTCCAGGCCGAGCCAGGCCGGCAGGCTGCCGTCGGCGCGGTTGAACAGGCCGCCAGGGCGCACTGTGCTGCGGGTGTGGATCTGCTCGTCGTCGCAGCTGTCGACCTGATCGATCAGGATCATGTCGCCGGCATGCGGCAGCAGTTCGGCCAGAGGCCAGGCAATCATGGGGTGTCTCCAACAATCAGGCTGACGTTGTTGCCGCCGAAGGCGAACGAGTTGCTCATTATCCGGCGTGGCCGCGCCGCATGCATCCGCTGCGTGCGGTCGACGAGGTTAAGGGCCGGCAGGCGCGGGTCGGCCTGGCCGTCCCAGACATGCGGTGGCAACTGGCCGTGCGGGTTGTGCTCACTCAGGCTCAGCCAGCAGAAGGCGGCTTCCAGCGCGCCGGCGGCGCCTAGGGTGTGGCCGGTCATCGGTTTGGTCGACGAGCAGGCCAGCTGCGCGCCGAACAGGCCGTGCACCGCCAGGCTTTCCATGGCGTCGTTGTGCTCGGTGGCGGTGCCGTGCAGGTTCAGGTAGTCGATCTGTTCGGGCTCGAGGTCGGCGTTGTTCAAGGCTAGGGCCATGGTTTGCCGCGCGCCGGCGCCGCTCGGGTCAGGCGCTGAAATATGGTAGGCATCGCTGCTGGCGCCAGCGCCGAGCAGGGCCAGTGAAGGGCCATCGGTATTACGCTCTGCGGTCATCAGAAACAGCGCAGCCGCTTCGCCGATATTGATCCCGTCACGGTTCTGCGAGAACGGATTGCAGCGTGCCTGGCTGATCGCCTCAAGGGAGTTGAAGCCGTTCAGGGTCAGGCCACAGAGGCTGTCGACGCCGCCGCACAGCACCGCATCGCAGACGCCCAGCTCGAGCAGGCGCCGGGCGCTGAGCAAGGCCCGCCCGCTGGAGGTGCAGGCGGTGGAAATCACATAGGCCGGGCCGCTCAGTTGCAGCCAGTCGGCAAGGAACTCTGCCGGCGCGCTGAGGGCTTGCTGGTCGTAGCGATAGTCCGGCGGAAACTGCCCGCTCTGGCGCTGCTGGGCGATGGCTGCGCTGCCCTCGGCAATCCCCGAGGTGCTGGTGCCGAGCACCACCGCGATACGCTGCGCGCCGAACCGTGCGATAGCCTGGCGGATTGCCGGCTCGATCTGCATAGCGGCGCTGTAGAGCAATTGATTGTTGCGGCTGTGCTGCATTGGCAGCGGCACCGCCGGCAGCTCAGCTTGCACCGCGCCGACGGTCGGACAGCGCTCCGGGATCCACCCAGATTGGGCCTGCATGCCCGAACAGTCACCGGCAAACAGGCGTGCGGCGACCTCAGCCTGGCCACGGCCGAGGGCGCAGGTCAGGCCCAGCGCATTCAGGTAGGCGGTCATGGCAGGCGCTCGCTGGGTAGGGGGTCGACTAGATAACGCAGGCCGTGGGCCAGTTTCAAGTCAAAAGCGCCCGGCTGCCGATAGCTGACCTGCCAGCGCTCGCCCAACCAGCGCTGCTGGCCTTGTTCGCGGGCATCCGGGTAGAGCTGCGCCAGTTGCTCGGAGGGGGTCAGAGCAAACAGCAGCGCGGCAAACAGCTCGCGTGCCGGCGGATTGGGTGGCAACAGGCCGTCGGCCTGCCAGTGTTGACCATCGAACAACTGGCGTGCCTGGGGAATACCCAGCAGATCGAGTAGCGACCAGCGCAGTTGGCCGTTCTCGGCCTGCACCACGAGCATCCAGTCCTGGCGCTCGCCGGCCTGCTCGCGCTGCACGTGCAACTGCTGGGGCAACTGCAACTGCGGCATCTGCGCGGGCAGCGGCGCGCGGCTGCTGCAGGCGGCCAGCACCAGGCACAGCGTCGCCAGCAGCGGCGCCCTCATGGCTGCACCAGCGGCTTGCGGGCGACCACATTGACCAGCGTTTCTTCGCGCTGGCCTGGCGCGGGCGGCCTGCGCAGGCGCAGCCGTTCGAGCAGGCCGAAGTCCTTGGCGCGGCTCCACCACAGGTACGGGTAGGAGACATTGCGCGCCGTGAAGGCAAAGCCCTGTGCGCGCAGCATCTGCAGATAACCCTCGGCACTCTTCTGTACATGCATTGGGTGGCGGAACAGCCAGCGGATCACCCAGGTGTCGATATAGGCTTCGGTGGATTCGGCGAACAGCAGATAACCACCGGGCTTGAGCACCCGCCAGAACTCGGCGAGGGCCTGCTCCTGTTCCACCAGATGGTGGAAGGTCTGATGGCAGAAGACGATATCGACGCTGGCGTCTGCCAGTTGCAGCTGGGCGCAGTCGCTGCCCAGCAGCTCGACCGTAAGGCCCTGGCGCGCAGCTTCGGCGCCGCTTAGTTGCAGGCTGTGCGGGTCGGCATCGATACCGATCAATCGGCCGGGCGCAAATACTCGCTGCAGATGCTTGAACGATTTGCCCTGGCCGCAGCCGGCATCGAGAAGCACCGGCGCCGCTGGCAGCGGGCTGTCGAACAACTGGCGCAGGTCGTCGATCGCCACCCGTAGTACATGATGCTGCCAGGTGTGGCTGCGCAGGAACCAGAAACCAAAGCGAGTTTCTTCGACATAGCTGGCGCTGAGGAACCGAGGCTGGCTCATGCCTGGCCCCTCGCGCAAAGCGCCGCCAGCGTCGCCAGCCGGCGCCGTGGTTCAGCCACGAACGGGTTGCGCTCATCCCAGGCGTAGCCAGCCAGAATCGAGCTGATCATGGCGCGAATCTGCGGCGAGCTGCCGGGGTGATAGATCACGTCCTGGAAGCTGCCGTCATACCAACCCTCGACATAGGCGCGGAAGGTATCCACCCCACGTTTGAGCGGCTCGGCGAACTCCCGCTGCCAGTCGACCGCTTCGCCGCGCAATTGGCGGTCGAGCAGGGCGGCAGCCATGCTGGCCGAGCGCATGGCAATGGTGACTCCGGACGAAAATACCGGGTCGAGAAACTCTGCGGCGTTGCCGAGCAGGGCAAAGCCGTTGCCATGCAGGGTTTTGACGTTGGCCGAGTAGCCGCCGATGCTCCGCGCCGGGGTGTCCCACACGGCGTTGGCCAAGACCTTGGCCAGGCTTGGCGTCTGCGCCACGAAGTGCTGCAGGCGGGCGTCCAGATCGGTCGGCGCTGCAGCAAAGCGCTCGGCGGCCGCGACGACACCCAGTGAAGCGCGACCGTCGCTGAACGGGATGGTCCAGAACCAGATGTCGCGGTGCTCCGGGTGGGTGGTGATAAGGATCTTGTTGCGGTCGAAGTGGGGCAGATCGATGCGGTCTTCGATGTGGGTGAATACCGCCTGGCGCACCGGGAAATTCGACGGTGCTTCCAGGTCGAGCAGGCGCGGCAATACGCGGCCATAGCCGCTGGCATCGAGGACGAAGTCTGCCTGCACTTCGTATTCGCTGGCGTCTGGCCGGCGTGCGCGCAGGCGTGGCTGCGCAGCGCTCATGTCGGCGCTGATGATCTCGTGCTCGTAGCGGATTTCCACGCCCTGGGCCTCGGCCTGGTCGGCCAGCAGCTTGTCGAACCGCGCCCGTTGGACCTGGAAGGTACTCCGCCGGCCCTGGCTGAAGGTTTCGCCGAAATCAAACGCACTGTACTCATCACCCCAGGCAAAGGCGGCGCCGTCCTTGTACTGGAAACCCGCCGCTTCGAGCGCTTCGAGCATGCCGGCTTCTTCGACGAAGTCGATACAGTGCGACAACAGGCTTTCGCCAATGGAGAAGCGCGGGAAGCGCTGACGCTCGATGATCAGCACGTCGTGGCCGCGGCGCTTGAGCAACGCGGCAGCGATGGCGCCCGAGGGGCCAGCGCCAATGACCACGACCTGGTGGTGTTGCAGTTCACAGTTCGGCATGTGGCCTCCTTGGCGGTGTGAGGGACGTCTGCGGGATGCGATGCAGGCCGGCGAAGGCAGGCATGAGGGTGGCGATCAGGCTCATCAGCATCAGCGCGAAGTACAACGCCGGGCTGATCAGCTGCTGGGTCAGCAACAGATTGAGAAAAACGATTTCGCTGAGGCCGCGGATATTCAGCAGCAGGCTCTCGCGCCACTTGCTGGCGCCGGCGAACGAGGCGGTCGCCCAGCTCAAACCGAGCCAGTTGCCGAGCAGCTTGCTCAGGATCGGCAGCACCAGCAGCGCCAGCAGCTGGCTGGCGTCGAAGCCTGCGAAGGCATGCTGCAGGTCGATCTGGACCACGCCGTAGGTGAGGATCAGCGGCACGGCCAGGCCTTGTTGCAGGCGGCGGTTGCTGGCGTCTGGCAGCGGCAGGCGTAGCTGCAGAGCAAGTACGCGCAAGCAGGCCAGGTAGCTAACGCCAAAGATCAGCGCATTGAGCCGGTAGTGCTCGGCGGCAAACAGCAGTAGCAGAAACACCAGGCCGTACAGACGTGGTGCGCGCAGGCCCAGACCACGCAGCACGACCGGCGTCAGCGCAGCCAGCGCCGGCAGCGCCAGGCTGCTTGGTTGCAGGCTGCCCTGGCCCATGCCGAGCAACAGCCAGCAGGCCAGGTCGATGACGATCGCGGCCTGCAGCAGGCGCTGGCTGGCGGCTGGCGGGTAGTCGATGGCGCGCAGGTACAGGTACAGCACTGGGATTGCGGTGATGGCGAACACCAGGCCCATGGCCAGGGCGCTGACCCCGCTCACTTCAAGCAGCCACAGCGCGCAGGCCAGGCCGCAGGCAAACGGGACGGCGAAGCTGGGCAGGGCGATCTTCAATGCTTGCGGGTCGAGGCGCAGGTGCGCGACATCAGCAAGAATGTGTCCCAGCAACAGGGCAAAGCTGCAGCCGTAGAGGGTCTTCAGCCAGCTCGGGGCGATCAGCTGGGCGCCGTCGAGCTGCCAGTGCGGTTGTACCCACAACAGCATCAGCAGCGGCAGCACCAGCGCGGCCAACAGCAGCTGGCTGACGATAGGGATAAGCCCCAGGCGTTTGCCGAATGCGCTGGCCACGGCAAACAGGGCCAGGGCCATGAGCCAGAACAGGACGATGCTCATGGCTGCACCGTCGGCGTCTCGCGTGCCGCTGCCCACGGCGCCAGCAGGAAACTGAAGATCAAGCCGAGGCTGACGGCCATGCCGAAGTTGCTCACCGCAGGCGTCTGCGACAGCGCCAGCAGGCCGAACGACAGCCAGGTGGTCAGAGCCGCCAGCAAGGTGCCGAGCAAGCTCACCGCAGCCCCGCCGATACGCTCGTGCATGAGGATGGCGTAGTCGACGCTGATGGCCGTGACCAGCAGCAGGCCAAACAGGCTGAACAGTGTCAGCGGCTGCCCCAGCCAACCGAGGCTGGCCAGGCTGCATAACGCTGCCAGCAGCGGCAGGGCGACAATGCGCAGCGAACCGCGCAGGCCGAACGGGACTGCCAGCAGCACCAGGATCAGTGCGCAGGACAGCAGCTTGAGCTCGGCGGCGCTGATCTGGGTGGCGGCGAACAGTTGATTGAGTTCGCCGAGCCGGTCGACCAGTTGCACGCCATCCAGGCCGTCGGTCTGCAAGCGCAGCAGGCTGGCATCGCTCAGGCCTTGCAGACTGACGATGGCGGCGACGCCGGTGGCATCCTGGCCAAGCCAGAGCGGTCGCCAGGCTTCAGCAAGCGGACCGGCGAGGGCCTGCTCGATGCTCAGGGGCGGCAACGTTTGCAGCTGTTGCAGCTGGGTTTGCAGGCCGGCTTGCGGCACACCGAGTTCAACCAGCGGCTGCCAGTAGTCGCTCAGGTGGGCCAGCGCCTGCCGGGTTTGTGCCTGCTGCTCAGGGCTGGCGACGATCTGCGAGAGGCTCAGATAACCCTTGAGCTTGCCTAGGTCACGCAGCTCGTCGAGCTTGGCCGACAGCGCCTGCAGGCGCTGGAACAGTTGCTCTTGATCAGCCCCGCGCACCAGGTAGAACTGACTGGTTGGCTGGTAGCCGGTGATGCGTGCGACTGCCTGGGCTTGCTCTTGCAGTTGCGGCGGGCTCGCCACCCATTGGCGGATGTCGTTACGCGTGTCCAGCTGCCACAGCCCAGCGCCGCAAAACAGCAGCACCAGCACCAGCAGTACTGCGCTGGGCACTCTGCGCAACAGCCGCTCGCGCCAGTCGGTGAGGGCTTGCGCGATGCGTAGCGGCCACTGCGCCGGCTTCAGCTCGACCTGGCCCAGCAATGCCGGCAGCAGGCACACCGCGCACAGGTAGGCGCCGATCAAGCCGGCGGCCGAGAACGCGGCAATCTGGGTCAGGGCCGGAAACGGCGTGAACGCCAGCGCCAGATAACCGATGCAGCTGGTCGCCAGGCTCAGGCTCAGCCCCGGCAGGGTCAGGCGTACCGCCGGCCAACTGCGCCATGGCTTTAAGCTCCAGCTCTTCGACAAGTAATGCAGCGGGTAATCCACCGCTACGCCGATCAGGCTCGAACCGAGTACCAGAGTCATCACATGCATGTGGCCGAACAGCGCCACGCACACCACCGAGCCGAACAGCATGCCGGTCAGCACCGGCACAAACGCCAGCAGGGCCCGCCAGCGACGAAACGCCAGCAGCAGCAACAACAGAATGCTCAGCGTCGCGCCACCGCCGACCCAGGTGATTTCGCGGCTGGCCTGCTGCTGGCCGGCGGCCGCGTACAGCAGGCCGCTGGCGGCCAGCAACTGGGCGCCTTGCGGTTCGGCCTGGCGGCGGGCGTCAGCCAGCAGCTCGGCCACCTGCAGCGCCAGCTTCATGTCGAAGGCAGTGCCCAGGGTGCGCGCCCGCAGCAGTACCCACTGGCGGCCATCGGCCTGCGCGATCAAGGCGCCACTGGCCGTGTCTAGTTCGATATTGACGGGTTTCGGCTGGCTGTTCTGAATACGCCCGGTCAAGCCCAGCCAGTCTTCCTGGGCAGGCACCAGGCTGAACCCGGAAAACGGGTCGAACAGACTCTGCACGCGCTGCTCGATGAATGCCGCAGGCCGTTCGCGCAGCTGCGCGCGGTCACCTACCGAGAGCATCGCCACGCGGCCGGCGAGCAACTGCTCGCGGACCGCGCCGAGGTCTGTCTGCAGGCTCCACTGCACGCGCTCGAACAGTCCGCTGGCCTGCCATTGGCCGGCCAGTTGCTCGGCCAGGGCCAGCGCTTGCTGGCGTTCGGCGTGGCCAACCAGCACCAGTACCTCGCGGTTCAGTGGCTCTTGCACGCGCAGTTCGGCGCGCTTGACCAGGGCGTCTTCGGTGGCGCCCGGCACCAGCGCCATCAGGTCGGCCGACAACGGCGCGCCGCGCTGCCATTGCCAGCCGGCGATGGCCAGCATCACCAGCAGCAGGGCGAGAAAGCCGCGCGGCAACCAGCGTTCAATCGACAAAATCGCTGCGCTCCGCGTCGCTAAGGGCGGCAGCGCCATGGCTGTCGGTCATTCGCAGCAGCGTGCTGTCGCCCTGGGTTTCACTGAGCTGAATCTGTTCCACGAACTGCCCGCCGCTGATGTCGATGCGGGTGAAGATCTGTTTGAGCAGCAGCGAACGCGGGGTCAGTTGCAGCTGCCAGTGCGTGGCATCACCGCTCAGGCTCAGTTCGAAGTCGCGCTTGAGACCGGCACTGTCGCCTTGCAGCACGGCAAAGAACAGCCGGTTCTGCTCGGCGCCGGCACCGGCGCTGGGCAGGCGCTGCCAGCCGCTCGGATCACGCCGGGCAATGCCGTTGGCGTCGATCCGGTAGTCCTGGCGCAGCGGCGTCTGCAACAGCCACAACAAACCATGCTCGCGGGCCAGCACGAACTGGCCCTTGCTCAGCAACGGCTGGGGCAGGGCGCGCAGGTGCTTTTCCTGAATGAACGGGCCTTTGACCACCGCCGGCGCGCTGAGCTGGCGCTGCAGGTCATCAAGGCTGAATGCTTGCGCCAGCGGGCTGAGCAGGCTCAGGGCAAGGGTGAACAGTGTGCACAGGCGCTTCATGGCAAAACCCTCTGCACGGCGTCGAGCATGACCTGCGGCGAGGCCAGCTGCATTTCGCCGCTGTCGATGTGCACCGCGACCTGCACCGTGCTCGCACGGGTCATCCGCTCGCCGGTTTCGGCGTCGCTGATCAGGTAATGAATCTTCAAGCGGTTTTCCCACTCGACCAGGCTCGCCCGCACGGTCAAGCGCTGGCCAAAGGTGGCGCCGCGGATATAACGCAGCTGCAGGTCGATCACCGGCCAGGCAAAACCGCTCGCCTGCATCTGCACGTAGTTGTGGCCGAGCTGGTCGAGCAGCGCGCAGCGGGCCACTTCCAGGTATTTGACGTAATGGCCGTGCCAGACCACATGCATGCTGTCGACGTCGAAAAACGGCACCAGCACTTCAGTGTCGACGTGGATCACTCCCGCACTACGCATGCAGCCTCCAGTGGCGTTGGCCGATGCGCAGCAGGCAGTGGCGCAGGTCGGCTTCCAGCGCGCGGTCTTCGATCACCGGGACGAACTCGTCGAGCAGGGCTTCGTGCATCTGCGCCAGTGCTGGCGGCAGTGCATGGCTCTCTGCCTGGCGGGCACGCAGCCACACGCCCTGATTCGCCGCCAGCAGGGTCGCAGCGGCAACCTGCTCGGTCAGCTCCAGCACGCGCAGGGCATCGCGCGCAGCGATGGTGCCCATGCTCACCTTGTCCTGGTTGTGGCATTCGGTGGAACGCGAGAACACGCTGGCCGGCATGGTCAGCTTGAGCGCTTCGGCGGTCCAGGCGCTGGCGCCGATCTGCACGGCCTTGAAGCCATGGTTGATCATCGCTCGCTCGGCCGGGGCGCCCGACAGGTTGCTTGGCAGGCCGTGGTTGTAGCGGGTGTCGACCAGCAGCGCGAGCTGGCGGTCGAGCAGGTCGGCAACGTTCGCCACCAGGGTTTTCAGGCTGTCCATGCCAAAGGCGATATGGCCGCCATAGAAGTGCCCGCCATGCAATACGCGCTCGGCGTCGCCGTCGATGATCGGGTTGTCGTTGGCGCTGTTCAGCTCGGTTTCGATAAAACCGCGCAGCCAGCCCAGGCTATCGGCCAGCACGCCCAGTACATGCGGCGCGCAGCGCAGCGAGTAACGGTCCTGCAGGCGGTGCAGCGGTGGCAGCGGGGCGTCGATGGCCAGGTCCTGGCGCAACCAGGCGGCGACTTGTGTCTGGCCGGGGTGCGGCTTGGCGGCGAACAGGCGCTCGTCGAAGTGCTCCGGGTTGCCCTGCAGGGCGATCACGTTGAGGGCGGTGATGCGCGTGGCCAGTTTCAGCAGGTAGTCGGCGCGGGAGAAGGCCAGGCAAGCCAGGCCGGTCATCACTGCAGTGCCGTTCATCAATGCCAGTGCCTCTTTAGGGCGCAGCACCAAGGGCTGCCAGCCCAGCTCGCGGTGCACGTCGGCACTACTGCGGCGCTGGCCCTGGTAGCTGACCTCGCGCTCGCCGGACAGGGTCGCGGCGACGTAGGACAGCGGCGTCAGGTCGCCGCTGGCGCCGACCGAACCTTCTTCCGGGATCAACGGCAGGATGTCGTGCTCGAGAAATGCGCGCAGGCGCTCCAGCAACTCCAGGCGCACCCCCGACACGCCGTGGCTCAGCGAGCGCAGGCGGGCCGCCAGCACGGCGCGCACCGCCGGTGCTTCGAGCAGGCGGCCCAGGCCGCAGCCATGGAAGGTGTACAGGTGCTGCGGCAGCGCCTCGACATGCTCCAGCGGCACGGCCACCACGCAGGAATCGCCGTAACCGGTAGTGACGCCGTAGATCACCCCTTCCTTGCTCAGCAGGGTGTCGAGAAAGCGCGCGCCACGAGCGATGCGTTCGCGGTAGGCGGCGTCGTCCTGCAAGTGGGCGCTGGCCCGGCGTTCGGCCAGGGCTACAACAGCTTCGATGGCCAGGTGCGACTCACCGAAAGTTACAGGCTCATGCGGATGCATCGTCGTCGGTCTTCCAGAAAGGGTAGAAGTTGAACCACTGCAGCGGCGCTTGGCTGCAGTAGTGCGCCAGGCGTTGCGCATAGCGCGTGGTCCATTCGGCAATCACTTGGTCGCGCTGGCCGCGGCGCCATTGCACGCGCTCGGCGAAGGGTTCGAGAGTGACTCGGTGGCGGCCTTGCAGCTTGAGGCAGAACAGCAGGTTGAGCGGGCAGCCAAGGATCCCCGCCAGCAGCCACGGCCCCTGCGGGAATGCGGCGCGGTGGCCGAGGAAATCCACCTCGACGGTGCGCGCGCCATGCAGCGGTACCCGATCACCGGCAATCGCCAGCCATTCGCCGCGCTCGAGCCGTTCGGACAACTGCAGCATCACTGCCGGGTCCAATTCGCTGACCTGAATCAGGCGCAGATTGGTCGCGCCGGCCTCGCCCAGCAGGCGGTTGAAGCGCTCGGCGTGGCGGGTGTGCACCAGCACGTTCATGGTCACCTGCTCGCCCAGTTCGGCCAGCGCCCGGCACACTTCAAGGTTGCCCAAGTGGGCGCCCACCAACATCTGCCCGCGTTCGCCGCGCAATTGCGTGCGCAGTTGCGCTGGGTCGTCGATTTCGATGTCTTCCAGGCGCAGGCGGCCGTTCCATACGTCGAGCTTGTCCAGCAGGGCGTCGGCGAACGCCATGAACTGGCGGAACACCTGCCACTGGCTCGGCGCCGGTGTCTGTCCGCCGTTCCATGCGCTGAGCCGTTGCTGGTATTGCCAGGCACTGCGCCGGGCGCGGCGGCCGAACAGGAAGAAGTAGCCGACGATGACGTGGATCAGCGGGCTCAGCACGCGCCGGCCAAGCAGCCGTACCAGCGTTGCGGTCAGCTTCATCAGCCAGAAACTGCCGCGCTCCTGATGCTGTGCCCAGTGCCGCGAAGGAGTAGTCATGCGCGCCACCTGCGCCAGACGATCAGCGGTGCGCGCAGCAGCATGCCGAAGAACAGCTTGGCGTGCATTTTCGAGATCAGCGCGTTGTCGTGCACCAGGCGAAAGTGCGACAGGCCGTCCTGCGGGTAGTGCACGCGGGTTGGCAGCCAGCGCATCGGCTGGTTGCGCCAGGCCAGGCGCACCAGGATCTCCGGATCGAAATCCATTCGCCGGCCAAGCTTGACGCTGTTGATCAGGGCCAGCGTGGCAGGCAGCGGGTAGACGCGAAAACCGCACATGGAATCGGGAATCTGCAGCGACAGGCTGTTGATCCACACCCATACATGGGTCAGGTAGCGCGCATACAGACGGCCCTTGGGCACGCTGGCGTCGTATTGCGGATAACCACACACCAGTGCCTGTGGATCATTCTGCGAAAGCTCAAGAAAACGGCCGATGTCGCCCAGGTCATGCTGGCCGTCGGCGTCTACTTGCAGCGCATGAGTGAAACCCAGCCGCGCCGCTTCGCGCAGGCCGGCCATCACCGCGCCGCCCTTGCCCTGGTTGACGCTCAGGCTGACCAGATAGATGTCCGTTTGAGTGGCCAGCTGTGCCAGCACTGAGGCGCAGGCGGGGCTGCTGGCGTCGTCTACCAGCACGCAGGGCAGCCCGGCGCGCTGCAGGTCGCTGACTACTGCCGGCAGCGCGTGCTCGTGGTTGTATACCGGGATCACTGCGCAAGGCTTATGCATCGACCGTCTCCATCAGAATGCGGCCGCTGGAGCAGGCCTGCCCGGCGCAGGTGTAGGCGAAGTAGAGTTTGCCGCGCTCGCTGTCCCAGCGCAGGCTCAGCAGCACTTCGTCGCCAGGGCGCACCAGTTGCTGGAATTTGAGCACTTCCATGCCGGCAAAGCGGCGCTGGCCCGGCAGTAGTTCGCTGGCCAGGGCAATCGCCCAGTCGACCTGCACCACACCGGGCAGCACCGGCGTTTTCGGGAAGTGCCCGCTGAAGCAGGCCAGGTCCAGCGGCACGTACAGTGTGAGCAGGTGCTGGTCCTGCTCCTGGCGCTGTTCGAGCAGCTCTGGCTGCATGCTGCGCGGGGCTTGCAGCAGCGCCTGCACCTGGGCCTCGGGCAGCTTGCCCTGGCTGGTCAACGGCAGCTGGCGCAGCAGTCGCCAGCGCCGCGGCAGGGCGACCGCTTCGCAGTGATCGGCCAAGTGCCGTCGCAGGCCTTCGATCAACGCGCGTCGGCCCTGATTGCGCAGGGCGTGCAGGCCGCTGGCCGACAACACCAGCAAGGCGCCGAGGTAGGCGCGGCCCTGTTCGAGCATGCCCAGCCGCGCTTCGCTGACCCAGGCATGGCTGCACAGCGCTTGTTCGAGCAGGGGCAGCGATACGCGTTTTTCTTCCAGCTTGACGATCCGGTCGAGCCGGCCGAGCAGGCGCAGGCGCCCGTCGGTGCTGAACTGGACCGCATCGGCCGTTTGCTCGACATGCCCGACGGGCAGGTAGGGTGAGGCAATGCGCAGGGCGCCGTGCGCGTTCTGGCTCAGTTGCACCTCGGCAAAGGGCTGCCACAGGGTATCGCCCTGACGCCAGGCGATACCGCCGGTTTCAGAGCTGCCGAAGATCTCGGTCGGCCATTGGCCGAGCAACTGCTGCAGGCGCTGGCCGGCTTCGGCGGGCAGGGCGCCGCCGGAGGTGAACACCCGGCGCACGTGGCCCAGCGCTGGCCAGTCGAGGTTGTCACCCATGCGTTTGAGCAGGGCCGGGCTGGCCACCCAGGCGAAGTCTGCATGTTCACGGCTGGCCCGTTGCAGGTCTTCGGGGAACGGCAGTTGGCGGCGCTCGAAGCCGCGCCCCGCGCACAGTGGCCAGAGCACGCGGAACAGCAGGCCATAGATGTGCTGGGTGGCGACGCTGCCAATGATCCAGGCAGCGCCCAGGCTGGCGCCCCACAGTGCCTGCAGCGCGCTGACTTCATTGGCCAGTTGGCTCAGCTGCTTGTCGATGCGCTTGGGCTCGCCGCTGGAGCCGGAGGTGCACAGGCTGATCGAGCAGGTGTGCGGGTCGAGGTCGGCTGCCGGCAGCGGCTCACCGAGCAGGCTGAGCAATGAATGATCGCCGGCCTGGTCGCTGAGCCACAGGTCGACCTGCTCGCTCCAGCGCGCCCGCGTGGCGGCTTGCAGATCGGCTGGCAGCAACACGGTGACGCCAGCGCGCCAGGCGCCGAGCAGGGCGATCGCCAGCTCGGCGGCGTCTTCCAGGTGCACCGCCAGGCGCTGCACGCCGCGCTGCTGCAGGCCTCCGGCGAGGCGCAAGGCCTGGGTGCACAGCTCGGCGTGGTCCAGCGCCGGCGCCTGGGTCACCTGGCGCGGCGCATCCAGCGGGCGCAGCAGGTGGTGAAGATTGATCCAGTTCATGGGCGTCCTCGCACACGTTGTCTTGTCAGCCATTCGCCAGCGAACAGCAGGCCCATCGCGATATAGGCGATCAGGCCGTTGTACAGGGTCCACCAGCTCAGTGGCGCCCACAGGGTCAGGCCCGCTGCGATCAGCCCGTTAAGCAGAAAGAACAGGCACCACACCTGCGTCACCCGGCGCGTGTACTGCACCGCGCGGGCTGGCAAATCAGGCTCTTGCAGGCGTGCCAGGCGCTCGGCCATGGGCATGCCGTGGAGCAGGCTGGAGCCGAACAGGCCGAGCATGAAGGTGCTGATCAGCACCGGGTACCAGCGCAGCAGTTGGGCACTGTCGCTCAGCCCGAGCAGGGCGCAGAAGGCCAACGCCAGCGCGGCCATGCACAGGCTGGCCGGGCGGCGCGGCGCGCTCAAGACGCGGGCCAGCCACAGGCCACCCAGCAGCAGGGCGAACTGCCTCGGGGCAAAGTGCGCCAGGCCGAAATGCACGGCAAACGGGTACAGCACCCCAGCCACGACCAGACCGAGGCCGATCAGGCGTTTCATGCGGCCGGGTTGACCAGGCGGAACACCGCTTCGACCACATCATTGACGGTGCGCACGGCCTTGAACTCTTCGGCGGCGATTTTCTTGCCGGTCTGGCGCTTGATGTGGTCGATCAGGTCGATTGCATCGATGCTGTCGATTTCCAGGTCCTGATACAGGTTGGCGTCCAGGGTTACGCGCTCTGGCTCCAGCTCGAACAGCTCGACCAGCGCATCGCGCAAAATATTGAAGATGTCTTCGCGGGTTTGCATGTGAATTCTCAGGCGGCGTTGCGGGCAGTGACGAACGCCGCCAGGGCGGCGACGCTGCTGAAATGGTTGCGGGTGTCCTTGGCGTCGGCGTCGATCTTGATGCCATAGCGCTTCTGTATCGCCAGACCGAGCTCGAGGGCGTCCACCGAGTCCAGGCCCAGGCCGTCGCCAAACAGCGGTTGCTGGTCGTCGATGTCGTCCACGCCTATGTCTTCCAGGCCGAGGGCGTCGATGATCAATTGCTTGAGGTCACGGTTAAGGTCTTGCTGTGGATCGCTCATCGGTGGCGAGCTCCTTGATGTAGTACTGATGCAGATAATCGTTGAGTGCGCGCGATGCCTTAGGCGCAGGTCCGAGGGCGGCGAACGTTTGTGGGTCGATATCGGTGCCGACACTGAGGCTCAAGTGCACGCGGCGCTGAGGGATGCGGTACCAGGGTTCGTTCTTGGTCAGGGTGGTCGGGCTGACCTTGATGGTTACGGGGGTGATGATCTTCGCACCGCGCAGGGCAATCGCGGCGGCGCCGCGATGAAAGGCCGGCGCTTGGCCAGGCGGGGTGCGTGTGCCCTCCGGGAATATCACCAGTGGCTGGCCGTCGCGCAGGCATTGCACGGCGTTGTCGAGCATGTCCATGCTGCCATCGTTGCCCAGGTACTGCGCTTCACTGACCGGACCGCGGGTGAAGGGGTTGTCGAACAGGCTCTGCTTGATCACGCAATTGCCCTGACGCACCAGGCCGATGAGAAACACCACATCGATCAGTGAGGGGTGGTTAGCGATGATCATCTGCCCGGGGCGGCCGAGGTGCTCGGCGCCGTCGATCTGGTAGGTGAGCACGCCACTGAACCGCATCACCCGTACGAACTGCCAGAACAGCCAGCTGATGGTGTGGCGCGCGCGTTGGCGATGACGCACCACTCCGCCTGGCAGGCAGCTGAGCAACGGAAACACCAGCACGCGCAGGCACAGGCCGCCGAGACCAAACAGGCAAAAGCACGCAGCTGTCGCCAGCAGGCGCCAGTAGTAGTGATCGCGGGGCTTGCTCACGGCTGCCGTTGCCAGGTCCATGACCGCCGCTTCCAGGTATGAGTGAAGCAATTCACGCCGCGCAGCGTGGCCTGCAGCCAGTTTAGGGCATGTGGCAGGGCGGCCGGCAACGACTGCGTGGCTGCCGGGCCAGGGCTCAGTTGCCACTGCTGACCCGGGGTGACCAACAGGCCAAGGGCGTAGGCGAAAGGCACATCGTCGACCCAGGCGTCGTATACCGCCGGCGGCAGTTCTTCACAGATGATCAGTAGCACTGCTGGCGCGCCTTCCGCCAACAGCGCCGCCGCTTCGAGCAAGCCCTGCTCGAGGCCATCGCCGGCAGCGGCAATGGCGGTCATCTCGCTGGTTTCGCCGCGCAGGATCGACCACAGCCCGATTACCGCGTTGTGCACCGACAGGCTGAACTGGGTCGGCGACAACGGTTGCTGATCAGCCAGGTCACTGAGAATGGCAAAGGTGCGCGGGGTTTCGCCATGACGGGAGGCAAATACCAGCGGCAGTGCCTCGTACCCTTCAGCCAGCGGCCAGCCGACAGCAAAGGCCATGCGCGCCAGATTGCTCAGGCGACGGCGCTGCATGGCCGGCAGGAACGAGACGTCTGGCGACGCCGCTTCACTGCAGCTGTGTCGGCTGCCCTGGGCCCATCCCCGCCAGTCGGCAGGCGTCACCAGGCCTGGAGCCCAGGCACGCCATTGGCTGATATCGAAGGTGATCACGGTGCTTTTTATTCCGCCCTGAAGGACTGCCTTGCCGAGGAATGACTCGTAACAACGACCTGACAGGGTTGGCATATTCGCCGAGTGGCGCGCATTATCACGGCGCCAGCGATGTGTAGCAATTGCTGGTTACATAATCGCCATCAGACAAGTTCATTTACGTTTTGCACAACGCCGACATGTGGTGCAGGCAAATTCCGACAAGCGGTGCAGCCGGCATGTCGGCTGCCGTTGGAGCGGCTTAAGCGAAGTGGCGCTGGCCTATGCACGGGCCTCGACACATACTCGGACATTCGTTGATACACGGAGGTCTCTCATGCGGCGCGTAGTATTCAATCAGAAAGGTGGCGTGGGCAAATCGAGCATTGCCTGCAACCTGGCAGCGGTCAGCGCCAACGAAGGCTACCGGACCCTGCTGATCGACCTGGACTCTCAGGCCAATTCAACCCAGTACCTGACCGGGCTGACCGGCGACGACATCCCCATGGGCATCGCCGACTTCTTCAAACAGAGCCTGTCGACCGGGCCGTTCTCGAAAAAGAACAAGGTCGATATCTACCAAACCCCATTCGACAACCTGCACGTGGTTACCGCCACGGCGGAGTTGGCCGACCTGCAGCCCAAGCTCGAGGCCAAGCACAAGATCAACAAGCTGCGCAAATTGCTCGAAGAGCTCGACGAGGATTACGATCGGATCTACATCGATACCCCGCCGGCGCTGAATTTCTATGCGGTATCAGCGTTGATCGCGGCTGACCGAGTGCTGATCCCCTTCGACTGCGACAGTTTCTCGCGCCAGGCGCTGTACGGCCTGCTGGCCGAGATCGAAGAGTTGAAGGACGACCACAACGAAGACCTGCTGGTCGAAGGCATCGTGGTCAATCAATTCCAGTCACGCGCCAGCCTGCCGCAGCAGATGCTCGATGAGCTGATCGAAGAGGGCCTGCCGGTGTTGCCGGTGTACCTGACCAGCTCGGTGAAGATGCGCGAATCGCACCATGCCAGCCTGCCGCTGATCCACCTGGATCCGCGGCACAAGCTGACCCAGCAGTTCGTCGAGCTGCACGCGTTGCTCGAAGAAAACGCCTAAACGCCCTGGCTGCTCAGCCACTCAAGTAATGACTGGAGTGGAAATGCGCCAGCCTGACGGCTGATTTCGCGACCGTTCTTGAACAGGATCAAGCTGGGGATCGAGCGGATGCCCAGTTGGCTGGCCAGGTTGCGGTTGGCTTCGCTATCGAGCTTGGCCAAACGGCAGCGACCGCTCAGTTGCGCCGCTGCCTGGGTGAAGATCGGCGCGAACGACTTGCACGGCCCACACCAGTCGGCCCAGACGTCCAACAACAAGGGCAGATCGCCTTTGATCTGGCTGGCGTAGTTTGCCTCGCTCAGATCGAACGGCCGGCTCAGCAACACGGCCTGTTTGCAGCGGCCGCATTTGGGCGTGTCGTTCAGGCGCTCGGCCGGCAGGCGGTTGAGGCCGTTGCAGTGCGGGCAGGGGATTACTAGTGGCTCGGACATGGTGCCTCCTGATAAATGATCGGCTGGTAGGCGCTCACGACGAGCAACTGATTTCCAGATGCTTGCCCCACTCCGGCGGGCGCTCGGCGTAGGCCTGCATGCCCGGCTGTTCTTCGAACGGCCTGCTCAACACCTGATGCAGGCGGCGCACTTCGGTGTAGTCACCGCCATTGGCCGCTTCGATGGCCTTCTGTGCCAGGTAATTGCGCAGCACGTACAGCGGGTTGACCGCATGCATACGCTCGCGGCGGCCCTCGGCGTTGGCTGGCTCGCGCTCACAGCGGGCCAGATAGGTCGCGCTCCAGGCATCGAAGCCGGCCAGATCGACAAAATCGTCGCGTACTGCCTGCAGGGCCGCTGCGGCGGGCTGATCGCCAAGCCGGCGGAAGAACAGCGTGTAGTCGACGCCGCCGCTCTGCATACGTTGCAGCAGGGTTTCGACCAGTTGCAGGTCGTCGTCCTCGGCGGTAGTCAGGCCCAGGCGGCGGCGCATCAGGTCGAGGTAGTGGGTCTGGTACAGCGGCAGGAACAGGCCCAGGGCCTGCTTCAGTGCCTCGACCTCGACAAACGGAGTCAAGGCCTGGGCCAGTGCGCTGAGGTTCCAGTGGGCGATGGGCACCTGATTGCTGTAGCTGTAACGCCCCTGATCGTCAGAGTGGTTGCAGATGAAGTTGGCGTCGAAGTCGTCGAGGAAGGCAAACGGGCCGAAGTCGAAGGTGATGCCCAGGATCGACATGTTGTCGGTGTTCATCACCCCATGGCAGAAGCCATAGGCCTGCCAGCGCGCGATCAACTCGGCGTTGCGCTCGATGATGGTCTGGAACATCGCCAGGTACGGCTGCTCGGTGCTGCGGCATTCAGGGTAATGCTGCTCCAGCACATGGTCGATCAGCAGCTGCTGCTGTTCTGGCTGGCGGGTGTAATAGAAATACTCGAAGTGGCCAAAACGGATATGGCTCTGTGCCAGGCGCAGGATCATTGCCGCGCTCTCCTGGGTCTCACGCCACACCGGCGTGCTCGAGCCGATCACGCACAGCGCGCGGCTGCTGGGGATGCCCAAGGCGTGCAGGGCTTCGGAACCGAGGAACTCGCGGATCGACGAGCGCAGTACGGCGCGGCCATCACCCATACGCGAATAAGGCGTTTGCCCGGCACCCTTGAGGTGCAGGTCCCAGTGCTCGCCGGCATCGTTGACTACTTCGCCCAGCAGCAATCCGCGGCCATCGCCCAGACGCGGCGTGTAGCCGCCGAACTGGTGCCCGGAGTAGACCATTGCCCGTGGGTCGGCGTCTTGCCAGGACTGGTGGCCGCTGAACAGCTCGGCAAACAGCGGCAGCGCTGCCTGCGCCGGGTCGAGATCGAGCAGGGCCATCGCCGACTCGCTGGCCACTACCACCCGCGGCTCGGCGATCGGGTCAGGCAGTACCTGAGTGGAGAAGGCATCGCCGAGGCGGGCGAAGCGATTGTCGAAGGTCAGTTGGTCTAGGGCTTTCACGGGCCGGCTCCTGGCATGGCGGGCGAGGGCCAGGCCCTCGCCGTGAGTGTGCGGTGCATGCCGGTTTGAGTCCAGTCAGACCGGTTGAGTGCCTTCGGGTTTTGTCCCGTCGCCACCTTCAACGGCGATCAGCTTCTGCTTGTGGCCCTGGGTGTCCATCAGGAACACTTCGACCTGGCGCACCGAGATCTTGATGTCGTGGGCCTTGAACTCGCGGCTGATGTAGCGGTTGATCTCGTCCAGGGTCGGGTTGCGGTCGCCGAGGTCGCGCACGTGCATGCGCAACTCGTGATCCAGCGAGCTCTCGCCGAAGTTGAGGAAGTACACCAGAGGCTCCGGGTCTTTGAGGACCCGCGGGTTGTCGTGGGCGCCCTTGAGCAGCAGCTCGCGCACTAGGTCCAGGTCCGAGCCGTAGTCGATCCCCAGCTTCAGCGTGACGCGGGTGACCGTATCGGTCAGCGACCAGTTGATCAACTGGCCGGTGATAAAGGTCTTGTTGGGGACGATGATGTCCTTGCGGTCGAAGTCGGTGATGGTGGTGGCGCGGATGCGGATCTTGCTCACCGTGCCGGACAGGTTGCCGATGGTAATCGTGTCGCCGATCCGCACCGGGCGCTCGAACAGGATCATGATCCCCGAGATGAAGTTGGCAAAGATCTCCTGCATGCCGAAGCCCAGGCCTACCGAGAGCGCCGCGACCAACCACTGCAGCTTGTCCCAGCTGACCCCGAGGGTCGACAGGGTGCTGACAAAACCGACCCCGGCGATCACGTAGGAGAGCAGCGTGGTTGTTGCATAGGCGCTGCCCTGGGCCAGGTTCAGGCGTGACAGCACCAACACCTCGAGCAGGCCGGGCAAGTTGCCGGCCAGGGCGAAGGTGATGCCGATTATCACCAGTGCGCCGAGCAGGTCGCCGAGGCTGATCGGCACCATGCTGGCGGCGGCGCCGGTGCCGCTGGTGTACTCGTACAGGGTGAAGTTGTTGAGGTAGGCGAACACCGAGAGCAGGTCCGCCCAGACCCAGTACAGGCCGCCGATGAAGCCGCCGAGCAGGGCCAGGCGGATCAAGCGCAGCGATTGCTGGTTGACCTGTTCGATGTCCAGGGTCGGCTCTTCGACGATCACCTCACCGTCCAGGCCTTCCTTGCTCGCCTGGCGTTTGCTCAGCGCGCGCTGGTAAGCCAGGCGCCGCGCCGCAACCGACAGGCCGCGGACGAAGGCGGCTTCGATCACCAGCCAGAACAGCAGCAGGTACAGGGTGTAGATCAGCCGGTCGGTGAGTTTCAGCGCGGTGTAGTAATAGCCGAAGCACACCGCCACAAACAGCGCGATCGGCAACGCGGTGAATGCTACCCCGACGATCTTGCGAAACAGCGAGGTGTCGCGGTGTGCCGGGCTGCTCAACAGCAGACGACTGAGCAACCAGGCCATCAGCGCGTAGCAGGTGAGCACCACGCCGATGCCGAGCACGTCGTTAGCCAGCGCTGACGGCTGATGCTCAGCCACGGCCACCACACCGACCAGCGCCAGCACCACGGTGCCCAGCCTGCGCACCCAGCCACGGAGGAACTGCACCTGCGGCTTGTGCCAGCGGAAATGCACCTCGGCGACGCCGCCCGGGGCGAGAATGCGGTAGGCGGTATAGAACACCAGCCAGGCCTGAGCCAGCTGCCACAAGGCGGCGCTCAGGTTGGCATTCTGCCCGCGTGCATCGACTTGGAGGATGTACGCGCACAGTGCCAGGGCCAGGCTCAGCGGCATCGCCAGCAGCACGTTGATCAGCAGCGCCTGCGGCGTGTGCCACTGGCTGTCGCGCTTGAAGTGGCCGATGTCCATGTGCACCTTGCTCAGGCGCTGATACAGATAGCGCCGGCGCCATTGCAGGGCGCCGATCAGCAGCAACAGCGGCACGAACAGCAACGGTCGTAGGCTGAGACCCTGCAGCAGCTCCGTGACGCCCGAACCCCACGGTAGGTTGGCTACTTGGTCGACCAGGCGCCCAGGCACACTGCTCAGCCATTCCCAGTCCAGCGGCTTGTTGCTGGGGATCCAGAACATCTGCTCTTCCAGGGTGGTGCGCAAGCCTTGAGCGGTGCTGAGCAACTGCTTCTGGTTCAACTGCAGGGTGATCGATTCGTTGAGCAGTGCCGACAGCTCGCGGTTGAGCCGTTCGAGCAGATCGCTGCGGGTGATGGCCACGTCCAACAGTGCCTTGCGCAGTTCGGGCGTGACGTCCTGCGGTGGCTGGTTGGCGAGCACCCCGTCGACGTAGCTGACCGGGTTGCTCATCTGCTCGCGCTGCTGGCTGACCTCGAACTGGTACAGGCGGATATCGGCGATCTGGTCGGCCAGGTCACGGTCGAGCTTCAAGTGCGGCAGGGTCTGCTTTTGCCGGTAGAGAATCTTCGACAGCAGCAGGCTGCCCTTGAGCACTTCGATCTGCTCATCGAGCACCTGATCGGCCTGGGTCAGGCTGTCGAGTTGCTGCTTGGTCTTGAGGTTCTGCTGGGTCAGCTCGTTGAGGCGGTCGGTACTTTTCAGCAGGTAGTCGGAGAGCTTCAGGTTGGCGGCGCTTTCGTTGGCCAGCAGGACACTGCCGCCGGACTTCTGCGCTTCCAGCGATTGCTGGGTCACCGTCTGCTGCGACTGCGCCAGACGCTTGTCGTTGATCAGCGTCTGCAGTTGCTGGATTTCCTGCTCCAGGCGCGCGGTGCGCTCGACCAGCAGGTCATGCTGGGCGCTGCCTAGGTCCTGCAGCAGGCCGTTGCCGGCCAGTTCCTGGCGGCGCAGCAGGGTTTGCGCGTTGAGCGAGGCGAGCTCGGCGGCGAGCTGATTGCGTTGGTCGGCGGAGAGGGTCTTGCCAGCGTCCTTGCCGGACTTGAGGCTGCTGTTGATCTGCTGGATGCGCGTCTGGTTGCTGCTGATCTGCGCTTGCGCCCGTTCCGGGCGGGTCTGCGAGCTGATCATCAGGCTGTTGGCATCGGCCAGCGCCTTTTGCAGCTCGCCTTGCAGCGTGCTGCGCTCGCTGAGCAGTTGCTCGAGTTGCGGCACGCTCAGGTTGGCATAGCGCTGGGTGACTGGGGCCGGTTTGCTCGCCTTGAGCTTGGCCAGCTCGCGCTGGGCCTCGCTGGTCAAGCGTGGCGCGTCGGCCAGCTGCTGCTTCAGCGCCTTGAGCTTGGCCGCGCTGTCCTGCTGGCTGGCGAGCAGACTCAGGGTCTGCTCGAGTACCTGCTGCAGGCTCTTCTGGTCAGCCTCGGGCAGCTTGCGCTCGGCGATCTTGTCGAGGCTGTTCTGCACGCTGGCAGTGGTCGGGGCCTCGGCAGCGGTGGCGCCGAAAGAGAGGGACAGGCACAGCCCGAGCAGGGCTGCGCGAAGGTGCACGCGCAGGGACATAAGCAGAGTCTTGTCAGGGGTTCGTGTGATACGAGGCAAGTCGAGGGCTACAGGAACAAGCCCGGGCCGGGGCGAGTTCCTTCGGGGAATTTGACGCCGACTTTGTCGATCTTGTTCCCGTCCATGACTGCGACCGTCCAGATTGTGCCGTGCCATTCGATCTGATCGCCTACTACTGGAGCGCCTCCGACCTTTTGTCGGATGAACTGCGCCAGCGCCATATCGGCGTTCAAACCGTCCAGTTGCAGGCCATAAAGTGCTGCCACCTGGCCCAGTTCGGCATCGCCTTCGAGAACGAAATCGCCAAAGAAGCGCAGGTCCAGGCCACGTTGTGGCGCCTGGCTGAACAGCTTGCCCAGCGCCGGCAGGTTATGCTCGTGGCCGATCACGCAGAGCATGTCGTCCACTTCGAGCACGGTACTGCCGGATGGGTGCAGCAGCTGCTCGCCGCGAAACAGCGCGGCAATCCGCGTGCCTTCGGGCATCTTCAGCTCGCGCAGGGCGGCGCCGATGCACCACTTTTCTGCGCCGAGGCGGTAGACGAACATCTCCCACTCGCTGGTGATGTGTACCTCCAGCGCTGAACGGGAGATTGGTGCCGGGTCTGGCGGTACTGTGACCTTGAGCAGCTTGGCCATCCACGGCAGGCTGGTGCCCTGCACCAGCAGCGAGATCAACACGATGAAGAAGGCCAGGTTGAAGAACAGCTGCGCTTGCGGCAGCCCCGCCATCAGCGGGAACACGGCCAGAATGATCGGTACCGCGCCGCGCAAACCGACCCAGGCAATGAAGCCCTTTTCACGGTCATGGAAGGCCTTGAACGGCAGTAGCGCGGCGAGCACCGACAGCGGCCGCGCCACCAGGATCATCCACAGCGCCAGGCCCAGCGCCGGCACTGCAATCGGCAGCAGGTCATGTGGCGTGACCAGCAGCCCGAGCACCAGGAACATGCCGATCTGCGCCAGCCAGGCCATGCCGTCGAGCATGTGCAAAATACCGTGGCGGCTGCGGATCGGCCGGTTGCCGAGCACCAGGCCGCACAGATAAACCGCGAGGAAGCCGCTGCCGTGCAGGGCGTTGGTCAGCGAAAACACCACCAGCCCGCCAGCCACTACCAGAATGGGGTAGAGGCCGCTGGCGAGGTTGATGCGGTTGACCATCTGCAGCATCAGCCAGCCGCCGCCCAAACCCAGCAGGCCGCCGATACCGAACTCGCGCAGCAGGTGAGTGAGCAGGCTCCAGTGCAGGCCGGTCTGGCCGCTGGCGATCATGTCGATCAGGGTTACGGTGAGGAATACTGCCATCGGGTCGTTGCTGCCCGATTCGATCTCGAGCGTGGCGGTGACCCGCTCGTTGAGGCCTTTGCCACCGAGCAGCGAGAACACCGCCGCAGCGTCGGTCGAGCCGACGATGGCGCCGATCAACAGGCCCTGGATCAGGCTCAGATCGAACAGCCAGGCCGCGACCATGCCGGTCAGCGCCGTGGTGATCAATACCCCGACCGTGGCCAGCGACAGCGCCGGCCACAGCGCTACGCGAAAGCTCGCCACCCGTGTGCGCAGGCCGCCGTCGAGGAGGATTACCGCCAGCGCGAGGTTGCCCACCAGGTAGGCAGTCGGGTAGTTGTTGAAAATGATCCCGCCGCCGTCGACGCCGGCCACCATGCCGACCGCCAGAATGATGACCAGAATCGGAATGCCCAGGCGCGATGACAGCGAGCTGACCAGAATACTTGCACCCACCAGCAATGCGCCGATCAGGAACAGGCTGTTGATGGTGCTTGCATCCAAGGGCGGTACTCCGGAGAAACGGGGGGACAGGCGGCGCTGTTACGCAGGTTGCGTGCCAACTGATTCTAACCCGAGGTCTGCGCGGGCTGTAAAGCGTTACCGCATATTGATGCGGCATCCAGGTTGAAGTGCGGGCTCCCATTTGCACAGGCCACCGCGCATGACCCACCCCGACGATATGCCTCTGGCGGACATTGCCCACCGTTATCTGGGCCAGTTCCCTGACCTGCATGGGCTGGCCCGTCAAGCCGCCGGCCATGTGCTGCGGCGCCAGCTGGGGTATTGGCTCGATCCAGACCAGGTGTTCTGGCATGAATTCGCCAGTGCCAGCAGCAGCTCGCGAACCTACACCGGCTGGCGTCATTCCGGCCCACCGCGGCGCTCGATGAGTCTGACCGAACTGATGACCCAGCGCTTCAGCCCGGCGCAGCAGGCCAATGTAGACGAACTGTCGGTGTACGGCGGCTTCTATCGGGTTGACGCCAGCCATGCCCTGTTCGATGAGCGCAACGAGCTGCGCCTGGACGCCCGGACTGTGCTTGAGCAGTTCTGGTCGATGGACTTCGCTGCGACCTACGGCCACCGGCTTGCGGGGTTTCGCGCCGAACGCGGCGAGGACTTCTGCGTGTTGGCGCGTTCGCGTTTTCTTGCGGCTGTCGCCCAGGCGCCACTGACCAAGGACGAGCAGCGCGAACTGCTCAGCGCTTCACTGGCCAACCCGCAGTTGCCGCTCAGCACCAAGGCCCTGCGCCTGTCTCAGGCTGACCACAGTCAGAGCGGCTGGGGCCGCCTGAGCCTGGGCGGGGCCGCCGCTCGGACGCTGTTGCTGCGGACCCTGAAAAGCGGCAGGTGCTGCCTGTATCTGGCGGATGAACACGCCAGCCTGGTCCTGCTGAAGGATGCCGTGGCGCTCAAGGCGTGGCTGGCTGACCTGGCGGCAACCGTACCGGGCCGGGAGCGACTTGTGAGCAATTTCGTCGGTAACGACCTGCTAGGTCAGCCGCTGCGCCCGCGTGTGGAAAAATACCTGCGCCTGCTGGCACAGCAGACGTATTCGCCGACGATCAGCAGCCAGGCACTGCACGGTGATCTGTTCGTGCAGCTGCGCGAACAAGCGCTGGATGCGCTGGCCGCTGATGCGCATGAGCGCCTCACCAGCAATGCCCAGTTGCGCAAGGCGGCCTGGTTGTCAGGGTTGCAGACCGCCTCGCTGGTGCTCGCACCCATGAGCATAGGCGGCTGGCCCGTGGCGTTGACGTCGCTCGGGGTCGGCGTCGGTTGCCTGGCATTGCACGTCGACCGGGCCATCAATGGCAAGGCCGGGTGGCGCTCGGCAGCCTGGTGGGCTGTATTGCTGGACGTCCTGTTTATTCTGCTGGACGCCGCCTTGATGCGCTCGGCCGAGCTGTTCGCCCCGACGCGATTGCCACCGCCGAGGACTGTCGAAGCGCCGCTGGCGGTTGCTGAAGACGGCTGGGAGGACTTCATGCGACCTGCTGTGGATACCTTGCTGGCGCGTTCCGACCAGGCCTTGGCGCGCCAGGAGGCGGCGCTGGGTGCGCTGCCATGGGCCGATGCCAGCCAGCTCGATGAGGCGGGTCGCTATCTGGATGCGTTCAGCGAACCGTATGCGGTCTATCGCGATGAGCTTGGTTATGGCGCGCCCGCCATTGCCGAGTACAGCCACTCGCCTGAGCGCTACAACAACCTTTGGCGCGGTCTGCCGCTGGGCGATCAGCTCGCGGTCTGCGTTGCCCGTAGCCATACGCTGGCTGAGGCATTGGAGCAGATCGGGGTGCACAGCCCGGTAACCTTGTATCGCGCCGCTTCGGGCATTCGCAGCACCGGCAATGCTGCTTTTGCTGCGGGCAGGGTCAAGGTTGGCGATGCGCTGGTCAGTACCGACTTCACCTCGTTCACCGAGAATCCTTACGTGCTCTGGGAGACGTTCAACAGCCCGCAGGTAGAGGGCAGTGGCAGGCCGGCATTCAATGACGAGGCTGTGGTGTATGTGCTGGAACCGGGCGAACATGTGCGGGCGACGCCGGTCGCGGCGTTTTCCAGCAGGCCGGATGAAGCCGAGTCATTGATGATGCCGGGGCGCTATCTGCAAGTCGCGCAGATCACGCCTGTGCGCAATGCGCGGTATCGCTTTGTCGAGGTGCGTTTGAAGGCGGTGGCGCAGGTGCCGGCAGGGGGGCAGGTGTACGATCTGCGCAGTGGCGAGGTGTTTGATCGGGAGGTGCTGGCGCAGCGCCTGGGGGCAGCGGATGACTCGCTGATGCGGCGGTTCTTTCCAATTCCTACGTAGCTTGGCGGTTGAGAATGCTGGGGGCGCTACGCACCCCTTTCGCGACACAAGGCCGCTGCTACAGGGGACCGCGCATGTCGGTAATGAGCGGTTCCTGTGGAGCGGCCTTGTGTCGCGATAGGGCTGCAAAGCAGCCCCAGCAATCTTGAACCAGGCGCGATCAGGCAGCCGCTACGGCTGCTTCACTTCACGCATCGGCTTGCCTTTGACTGGCGCGCCGTTGGCCACGTAGTACTTGGCGGTGCTGCGTGGCAGCGCCTGGCGGCCACGGATCTTGTCGGAGATTTTCTCGGCAATCATGATCGTGGTGGCGTTGAGGTTGCCAGTGATGATGATCGGCATGATCGACGCATCGACCACCCGCAGGCCTTGCATGCCATGCACACGGCCCTGATCGTCGACCACGGCCATCTCGTCGGTGCCCATCTTGCACGAGCACGACGGGTGGAATGCGGTTTCGGCATGCTCGCGGATGAACTTGTCGAGCTCTTCATCGGTTTGCACGTGGGCGCCCGGGCTGATTTCGCGGCCGCGGTACTGGTCCAGCGCAGGCTGGGCCATGATCTCGCGGGTCAGACGGATGCCATCGCGGAATTCCTGCCAGTCCTGTTCAGTCGCCATGTAGTTGAAGAGAATGCTCGGATGCTGGCGCGGGTCCTTGGACTTGAGCTGAATACGGCCGCGGCTAGGCGAGCGCATCGAGCCCATGTGCGCCTGGAAACCGTGTTCCTTGACGCCATTCGAACCGTTGTAATTGATCGCTACCGGCAGGAAGTGGTACTGGATGTTTGGCCACTCGAACTCAGGCCGCGAGCGGATGAAACCGCCCGCCTCGAACTGGTTGCTGGCGCCGATACCAGTCCCATTGAACAGCCATTCGGCACCGATGGCCGGCTGATTCCACCACAGCAGCGATGGGTACAGCGAGACTGGCTGGGTGCAGGCGTACTGCAGGTACAGTTCAAGATGATCCTGCAGGTTTTCACCCACGCCTGGCAGGTCGTGTACCACGGGCACGTCGAGGCTTTCGAGCAGTGCACGCGGGCCGACGCCGGAGCGTTGCAGCAGTTGCGGCGAAGCAATCGCGCCGGAGCTGACGATGACTTCCTTGCGGGCGCGGGCTTCCACGCGCTCTTCGCTGTCGCCGACCAGGTAGGTCACGCCGACGGCACGTTTGCCTTCGAACAGGATCCGGTCGCTCAGGGCGTGGGTGACGATGGTCAGGTTCGGGCGCTTCTTGGCCTGATCCAAGTAGCCGCGCGCGGTGCTCGAACGACGGCCTTTCTTGGTCACCGAACGGTCCATCGGGCCGAAGCCTTCCTGCTGGTAGCCGTTGAGGTCTTCGGTACGCGGGTAACCGGCCTGCACGCCGGCTTCGACCATGGCGTGGAACAGTGGGTTGTTGCCGGCTTTGGGCGTGGCAACGCTGACCGGGCCGTCACCGCCGTGATAATCGTTGGGGCCGATATCGCGGGTTTCGGCCTTTTTGAAGTACGGCAGGCAGTCGAGGTAGGTCCAGTCTTCCAGGCCTGGCAGCTTGGCCCAGCCATCGAAGTCCATGGCGTTGCCGCGGATGTAGCACATGCCGTTGATCAGCGACGAGCCACCCAGACCCTTGCCACGGCCACATTCCATGCGGCGGCCGTCCATGTGCGGCTCTGGATCGGTTTCGTAGGCCCAGTTGTAGCGACGGCCCTGCAGCGGGAAGGCCAGTGCGGCCGGCATCTGGGTGCGGAAGTCGAAGCGGTAGTCAGGGCCGCCGGCTTCGAGCAGCAGCACGCTGACGTTGGCGTCTTCGGTCAGGCGGGTGGCGATGGTGTTACCGGCCGAGCCGGCACCGACGATGATGTAATCGAAATGTTGGGACATGCAAGTACCCTCGTTGTGGCGGGTCAGGGAGCAGGGCGCCCGCGCTGCAAGGCGCGGGCTTGGCTACACAGGGTGCTTAGAACACCGAGGTGTAGCCGCCGAGCTCGACCTGAACCGACTTGATGCGGGTGTACTGGGCCAGCGAGCTGACGCCGTTTTCGCGGCCGACACCGGATTGCTTGTAACCACCGACCGGCATTTCTGCCGGCGACTCACCCCAGGCGTTGATCCAGCAGATGCCGGCTTCAAGCTGGTGAATGATGCGGTGGGCGCGGCTGATGTCGTTGGTGCAGACGCCGGCAGCCAGACCGTATTCGGTATCGTTGGCGCGGCGGATGACTTCTTCTTCGGTCTCGTAGCTGAGGATGCTCATGACCGGGCCAAAGATCTCTTCCTTGACGATGGTCATGTCGTCGCTGCAGTCGGTGAATACGGTCGGCGCAACGAAGGCACCCTTGGCCAGGTCGCCTTCGCTCAGACGCTCGCCGCCGCAGAGGACGCGGGCGCCTTCTTCTTTACCTTTGGCGATGTAGCCGAGCACGCTTTCCATGTGCTGGAAGCTGACCAGCGGGCCGAAGTTGGTGTTCTCGTCTTCCGGGTTGCCAACGCGGATGCGCGCAACGCGCTCGGCGATCTTGGCTTCGAAGGCAGCTTTCATCGACGCCGGGATGAATACCCGGGTGCCGTTGGTGCAGACCTGACCGGAGCTGTAGAAGTTGGCCATCATGGCGATGTCGGCGGCCTTGTCGAGGTCGGCATCGGCGCAGATGATCAGCGGCGACTTGCCGCCCAGTTCCATGGTGACTTCCTTGAGCGACGAGCTCGAGGCGCTGGCCATGACTTTCTTGCCGGTGGTGGTGCCGCCGGTGAACGATACTTTTTCGATGCGCGGGTGCTCGGTCAGCAAGGTGCCGACTTCACGGCCGCTGCCGGTGAGGACGTTGAACACGCCATTCGGCAGGCCGGCTTCGGTGTAGATCTCGGCCAGTTTCAGGGTGGTCAGCGAAGTGACTTCCGACGGCTTGAAGATCATCGCGTTGCCGGCAGCCAGGGCTGGCGCCGATTTCCACAGGGCGATCTGGATCGGGTAGTTCCACGCGCCGATACCGGCGGTCACGCCCAGCGGTTCGCGGCGGGTATAGACGAACGAGCTTTCGCGCAGGGGGATCTGCTCGCCTTCGATGGCCGGGACCAGGCCTGCGTAGTACTCGAGCACGTCGGCGCCGGTGACGATGTCGACGTAACGGGTTTCCGAGTACGACTTGCCGGTGTCGAGGGTTTCCAGCATAGCCAGCTCATCGTTGCGCTCGCGCAGGATATCAACGGCACGACGCAGGATGCGCGAACGCTGCATGGCAGTCATCGCGGCCCAGACCTTTTGGCCACGTTCGGCGCTCTCGACGGCACGTTCGACGTCAGCGGCAGTGGCGCGCTGGACGTGGGCGAGGACTTCGCCGGTCGCCGGGTTGACGGCTTCGAAGGTGGCATCACTGCCAGCGTCGACATAACCACCATCGATGTAGAGTTTTTGCGTTCCGAAACGGGCCATAGAATCCTCGCAAGTGCAGTGTGTGATTGGCTAGCCGCGTTGCGCTCCTGCTAGTGATGCAGTCGCTGCGATCGTTCAGCAGCCTGGGGCGTTGTATCCAGGGCGTGCTGCTTAGCCAGTTGTAAATCCATGTATTCGTAGGCAATCCGGATTGCCTGCTCGGTATCGAACGCGTCGCCCGAGAGCGCGCCACGCAACCACAGACCGTCGATCAAGGCTGCCAGGCCGCGGGCGGCCTTGCGCGCATGGTAGAGCGGCAGGACGCGGCGAAACTGACAGCACAGGTTGGAATAAAGGCGGTGATCGTTGATCCGCTGCAACCTGTGCAAGGACGGCTGGTGCATGCTGGCGGCCCAGAAGGCCAACCAGGTTTTCATTGCCGGGCCGCTGACCTGGCTGGCGTCGAAGTTGCCCTCGACGATGACTCTCAGGTGCGCCCGCGGGCTGTCGTCGGTGAGGGCTAGTCGACGGGCGACGGTGCCTTCGCTCAACGCATTCATGAGGTGGCGCATGGTCGCTGCGATCAGGCCGTTCTTGTCCTGAAAGTAGTGACTGATGATGCCGTTCGACACTCCAGCCAAACGGGCGATCAGCGCAATGCTGGCATCTCCCAGACCGACCTGATCGACCGCCTGCAGGGTGGCTTCGATCAACTGCTGACGGCGAATGGGTTGCATACCGACCTTGGGCATCTGGTAAATCTCCTCAGGCCTGCGGGCAGACGACAAGCGGCTACCTCGGCGAAGGCCAGTCTATTTTGTTTTGATTGAACGTTCAATCAATAAAGAATAAGCTCCGCGACAATTTGTGCCATTGACAGTTGTTTAAGGCTGTCGAGAAGGCATCGATTGGCACCCCAGAAAAACGTGCAACCCCCGGAATACGAGGCGTTTACGGGCATTGGGCGCTGCGCGATACAGAATCTGCCGAGCGGTCGCGAGACTGCGCGCAGGGCCCTCGGAGCGGGGCTTGGCTCTGTAGTTGTGCATCGTTTCGCTACGGGATCACGGTTTTCCTGAGTGCTTTTATAACACCTGTCGCAGTGGCATTAATTGACCAATTGCACGGGATTGACTGATTAGCCTCCACCCCAGCACTGCCCGGAGCATTCGTGCAATGAGTTCTGCCTCCCTAACCAAACCCCCCGCCGAGAGGGTCCGGGTCAACAACGTGGTGTTCATCACCTCTGCGCTGCTGATCCTTGTTCTGACTGCCTTGCTTATCGCTGTACCCGACACCGCCGGTGAAGTGCTCAACGTCGCCCAGACCTGGCTGACGCGCAGCTTCGGCTGGTATTACATGCTGGTGCTTGGCGGCTACCTGGTGTTCGTCATCGTTCTGGCCTTCTCCAGCTTCGGCAAGCTCAAGCTGGGCGGCAAGGATGACCAACCGGACTTCAGCTACGGTGCCTGGGCCGGCATGCTGTTCTCGTCGGGTATCGGTATCTCGCTGCTGTACTTCGGTGCGTCCGAGCCGCTGGATCATTACTTCAACCCGCCCGAAGGCACCTCGGCAAGCGCAGAAGCGGCGCGCCAGGGCCTGCAGCTGACCTTCCTGCACTGGGGCCTGCACGGCTGGGCGATCTATGCCTTGGTCGGTCTGGCGGTCGGCTACTTCGCCTATCGGCACAATCAGCCGCTGGCCTTGCGTTCAGCTCTTTACCCGTTGATGGGCGAGCGCTGGGTCAAGGGCAGCGCCGGCCATGCGGTGGACATCTTCGGCATGTTCGTGACCCTGCTGGGGCTGGTGACCAACCTCGGTATCGGCTCGATGCAGGTTGCCTCCGGGCTCGAGTACCTGTTCGGCATGGCGCACAGCAACACTAACCTGCTGATCGTCATTCTGGTCATGGCGACGGTGGCGACGGTGGCCGCGGTATCGGGTGTGGAAAACGGCATCCGCCGGCTGTCCAACTTGAATATCGTGCTGTTCAGCGGCCTGCTGATCTTCGTTTTGCTGGCCGGCGATACCCTGCACCTGCTCAACGGCTTTGTGCAGAACACCGGCGACTACCTCAACGGCATCGTGCTGAAGACCTTTGACTTGTATGTGTACGAGAACGAAGCGGGCAAGTCCGAGCGCTGGTTGGGCCTGTGGACCGTGTTCTACTGGGCCTGGTGGATTTCCTGGGGGCCGTTCGTGGGCATGTTCATCGCCCGTATCTCCAAAGGCCGCACCGTGCGCGAGCTGGTTGCCGGCGTGCTGCTGATCCCGCTGGGCTTTACCCTGGCCTGGCTGTCGATCTTCGGCAACACCGCACTGGACCTGGTGATGAACCATGGTGCGGTGGAGCTGGGCAAGACGGCGCTTGAGCAGCCATCGATGTCGATCTATCAACTGCTGGAATACTTCCCGGCAGCCAAGATCGTCATCGGGGTGGCGGTGTTTGTCGGCTTCGTGCTGTTCCTGACCCCGGCCGACTCCGGCGCGGTGATGATGGCCAACCTGTCGTGCAAGGGCGGCCAGGTCGACGAGGACGCGCCGCACTGGATGGTGGTGTTCTGGTCGGTGGTGATCACCCTGGTAACCATTGGCCTGCTGCTGGCCGGCAACTTCGCCGCAATGCAGACCATGGTCGTGCTCGCAGGGCTGCCGTTCTCGGTGGTGCTGGTGCTGTTCATGTTCGGCTTGTACAAGGCCATGAAGCAGGACGCGCAACTGGAGCAGGAGCGGGCCGAGCTGGCCGCGCGCGGCCGTCGCGGTTTCAGCGAGCGGCTCAGTGCGATGGAGTTGCAGCCAACCCAGGCGGTGGTTCAGCGTTTCATGGACAAACACGTCAGTCCGGCCCTCAAGGACGCCGCAGCGCAGCTGCAGGCGCAGGGTTTCGAGGTCGAGACCCGCTTAGGCCAGTCGCGCAATATGATGGGCTTGCGGGTGATGATGGAAGAGGGCAACCCGTTCGTCTACGAGGTCAGCCTGGACGGCTACCTGGCAGCGCCCAACGAGGCCCAGGTGCAAGGCGAGGCCGATGTGCGCCAACGCTATTATCGCGCCGAGGTCTATCTGCACGATGGTAGTCAGGAATACGACCTGATGGGCTTCTTGCTGGAGCAGATCGTTCGCGACGTGCTTGATCAGTTCGAGAGCCATCGCCAGGTATTGGGTCGCGTGTACAGCTAGGACACGTGCGCAGCTTTGCTTGAAACAGGCCTTGTCCATTGGACAGGGTCTGTTTCGTTATTGCGCCAACTGCCTGATGGCGCAGTGTCGACCCCAGCAATAACTAACACCGGAGCACCCTCCACTACGCGTTAGGTTGAGCCCTTTCTCATCAGGAAAGTGCCGCCATGCCCAGCAACCCATCCGCAACAGCTTTTGATTTCCACGCCAGCGTAGCTGCTCAATTCGCCAACCGCCCTGGCCTGCGCCAGATCGCGGCTGAGCGGATCATGCAACTCTTGATCGAACACCATCCCATTCTCAAGACTGCCAGACCTGACATGCATTCAGCTGAAGGGCTGATGCTGATGACACCTGGACTTCCTCTCCGGTCGCTGGTCGACCTGGTGTTGCAAGCGCTGATTGACGGCAAGTTGCTGGACTTGTCGCCGGTAGACAACGTTGCCCAGTACTTCTCCCTGGAACCGGGTAGGCGCTTTTATGCGATCGAAGACTCCAAGACCACCGGCGAGGGCGATGTCATAAAGCCTGAGCGGCTGCAGACAGCCTTCGACGAACTGATCAGGCAGTTGCCAGATGACTTCTGTCAGGCCCAGGTCGACTATTGGCGGGCGACTGGCAGCATGGGCGTCGACCACCTGAGCTGGCTGCAGCAACTGCTCAAATCGGCGCTACTCTGCAACTTGCCCTGGCAGGCGCTGGACGAACAGCAGGCGCAGTGCGTACGCGAGCTGCTGGCACGCGGCAATGTGCCGTCCGGTGTGTATCTGGTGCAGGTCGAACTGGACATTGGCGGGGCTACCTTCAGCGAGACATTGCCAAACCTGCTGATTCAGGCGCAATGGGACGAGCGCGACTCCCTCATGTGGTGCGCACCCTCGGGGATCATCCGTGCATTCGACTCGTTCGACGAGTTTGCTGCTGCGCTTGCCGACGAGCTGGGCGTGCGTTACCGCTTCGAAGCCATGACCTGGCACCGCTTTGCGTTGGAGGGCGACTGCTTTGTGCAGCAGGCGGCAATGTTGCTGGATATTCTCCTGGCGACGCTGTCGCGGCTGCGCCCCGCCTTGCTGGCAGATATCGGCGCGCTTGAGCAGGCATATGCCTCGCTGAGCGACCCTGCCAGCTTCTTCATTCCGGCCTATTCCAACGTTGGCAATATCAAACTGAGCCTGCCTCCAGGACTGAATAGAGCGTCTTCCGAGGACAGCTTTGCCTACCAGTGTGGCCTGTTCGAGCTGGCCTTGGCGCAGGCTGACTCCGACGGTATCGCTGCACTTGATGGCATTCTTGACCTGCATGGCTACGCCAGCCAGCGTTTGCGGGAGCAGATGTTGAGTGATCATCCGATCGACGCCAATTACTTTGCGGATGACCTGTTGCTGACCCTGAGCGTGGCCAGGGGAGTGCCCGGCGGTGCGGGCGCGGGTGTTGGCGGTGGGGTGGTTGAAACGCGCAAGGTTTCGCTTACCCAGCTTGCCATAGGCAATTTGAGCTCACTGGCCGGAGCTACCGTGACGGCGATCGAGCATCGGGACGATCAACTGATCATGGACTGGATGAACGTCGAGTACGTCAAGGCACTTATCCAGCGTGTCGACATCGGTGCTCATTATCCGGTGTATGTCGCTGACCGCCTGGATGAGCCGGCCCAGCGCGAGCTGCGCGTCAGTCGTTTCGCTCGTGAATGGCGTTGTTCCTTCCTGTTCAGTGCCTTGCAGGCAAAGCTGGCAGGTAGCCTGAGTGAGGCCGCGCTGCAAGCCGTGGTCAATTACTGCCGGGGGCTGGATGACAAGCAGATGCCAGGCAGCATGTTGATGCCACTTGCATTTCGGCGCGAGCCCAGCAGTGAGCACTACGACCTGGTGCGTGGAATGTATGTGCTGTTTTGCGTCGAGCGTGCGGTGGTTGTGCTTTATCGGCCGTTGTATGCATCGCGCTCGGTATGCGAGTTTGCCAGTCTGGATGCGATGATGCAGGCGATTCGTTCCGATATGGCCTTGCAGCAGGACATCCTTGAGTGGATCCTGCCACAGGCTCGAAGCGTGTATGCGTACGGCGGGTTTACCGAGCCGCATCTGGGTGTGCCGACCTTCGATTCCTCGCTCCTGCCCGAGCGCGTGCAACCGCCTGCGTTCTGGCCGGAGTTTTGGCGCGTTGATGTCGACGTAAAGATGTATGCAGCAAACCGCGACCTGCTGGTGGAGCTGGCTGACCGGCAGAGTGTGTCGAATGCCGAGAGCCGTTGGGCCATTCTGTGTGAAGGTGCCTGGTTACTGTTCGACCTGATTACCTTGCAACTGCGCGGGCCGGTGGCAGTAGTGGCCTGGATGGTGCAACTGGCCAAGAGCGTCGACAATGACCTCACCGCGTTGGCTCAAGCTAGTGCCTTCGGGCGCTCAGCGGCGGTTGTCGACTTGATCCTCAATGCCGGCATGGCGCTGCTGCATGCGCGGTTGCCGCAGTTGCAGAAGCCCGTCCCCGTAGAGCAACCGCCGCTGGATCTGTTGCGCGGGCCGACAATCGCAGGCAATGGTGCATCCACGGCGATGACTCGCCCAATCCAAGGCAAGGTTTACCTGCCTGGCGAGGTGCTCAACAAGGCCAGCGCGAACCTGGACTTTTCTTTCAGTGGAGGGCAGGGCTTCAATGTCCTGCCTCCTCAACGGCGGCAGGCCTTGCTGGCGATGCGCAGTGCTGTATCGCTCAACGGCATCCAGCCGCTGAGTGCTGGCCCTGAACAAGGCATGTACATCAAGGACGGGCAGCATTATGTGTCGCTGCGCGGGGACACCTACGCGGTGGCGCTCAGCGCCGAAGGCGCACGTATTGAAGGCCGGGACGGCGCCGTCGGGCCGTGGCTGCTGCGCGAGTTCGGAGCGTGGCGTATCGATGCTCGGCTGCGCTTGGATGGCGGTATGCCGCGTAATCGCGTTCAGCGCCTGCAGGAAACCAGGAAGCAGCAGCTTACTCTGCTCAAGAATCAGGAAACTGCGCTGATCTTGGACAGCGAACCACGGCGGCGAGACCTTGGAAAATATATCAGGCAAGAGTTAGAGAACAAGGCGCTGATCCTTGATCTGGAACAGGAGGCATCACTGGACAGCGTTCAAGTAAGCAAGTTGGCGCTGCTCAGGAGCCTTCAGAAGCGCTACAGCGAGCGTGTTGCCGGTGGCTATAAACGACTGATCGAGGTAGACCGCAAGCATGATCGCATTCTGACCGAGATTACTGCCGTCAGGTCCGTTGACCCATTGCTGGATCAGGTGCTGGACGGACAGCGCAGCGATATTCGGCGCAGCCTGGTCGAGAACTGCGCGCAGTACTACAACCGTCTGGCGGACATGATCAACGACGGAGACATTGAGGAGCAAAGGGAGCAGCTGTTGGTCCTCCCGGAAACCGAGGCCGAAATCCAGCATTATCGGGACTTCACCAAGGCGCTTGAGGGCGTGCAGGCGTGGGAGCAGGAGTTGATCGAACTGTCCGGGCCGTTCGACGCCCTGCTCGAGGAAACGCTAAAGGACAGCACGATTCATTTCAAATCCGATGAAGGCGGCAGAGACATAAAGGCTCAGATGCTCAATCGGATCATCGAGGCAAGGCGATCGAACGCGGTAGACCTTGAATTCCGTATGCTGCAGGACCTTGCCGAGCTTAGTCTGGATCGCCTTGGTGGGGCCGACGAAGCGACCTTGAACGAGTACCAGAACTATCTCAACGGCCCGGCGTTGGCCAGTGCTGGCGCTGCGCACGCCGAGCTGGCGGGTGGGGACCTCGCGCTGGGCGAGCGCCTGGAAATCCTGAACGGTGTAATGGATGCCTACGAGGAAGCAGCAAGTATGGCCGATTACTTGCTGAGCGTGGGCAAGAGAGTCATCCGAGCGGACAAGCTGCGGCTATACCAGCAGACGCTGGGCAAGCTCAAGGATTCGGTCAGGATCGAGATTGCCAGCGACCTGCGTGAACTTGAGCTGGCGGATGTACCGAGGGTGCGTACGCCTCTCTATGCAAAGCGTGGCGGCATACGTCGAGTGGTCCGCACGCACCGTGGCCGAAGCGTGGTGGGAGAGGAGGTACAGGTCGATGGCGAGTCGGTTATCCAGCAAAGAGATTCCTACTCCAAGGTTTTGAAAACTTTCAGACGCCAGAACAGTACATGGGTCGAAGACGCCGAGTCCAACCCGCTCGACAGAGCTTCCCCATCGACGCAAGGGCTTGCCAGTGTCCGCCGACGCGGACGCACGCTGTTGGACGAGATGGATTCGGTGGTCAAGATCGCTCGGCGCTATGTTTCATCTGACGAGCCGTTGGGCTTGAGCACGGTATTGGAGCTGCACCGCGAAAAACTCAGCGAGGTGCTCGCAGCACTGCCTCGCAGCGAAGGCGATGCAGCGTTGTATGAAGATCTTGAAACGGGCATCGAGTCATTGCAGGCGACCCAGGATGACTTGCTCAGATCGATCTACTTCAACACCACTCACCCAACGGCACGAGCGCTCAAGTACCTGCACGAGCAGAAACAACTGACTATTGTACGCACCGTCAAACGCAGACCGCTGCCGCGCAACGACTACCTGGATATCTATGAAATCAAGCGGCTGGCCGTGTCCGGACATGGTCGAGGCATTGGCTTGTGGGAGGCGCATTTCCACTACGCCAGCGAGGGCGCAGCTGACCTTGATTTTGTCGCCGGGCACCTAAAAACCTGGGCGCAGCGCGCGTTGGGCCGCGACGCTCAATTACGTGCAGCGCAGAACAGTGAGGTATTGGAGATCTACCGCGGCAAGCTGACCAAGGCTGATGTGCTCGGCATCATCCCGTTCGAGTAGGCTTCAGCGATTGCTGTAGCGGCCTTGCTTGCCATGTGCAGGCATGGCCAGATTGCTGCGCACGGCGATCATCTGGCGCAGCTCTATCAGTTCGATGCCCTGGCTCTTGAGCCGGGGCATTTCTCTTTCCAGAACCTCCAGCGTTTGTGCGTAAGGGTGGCCAATCAGCACAGCAGAGCCCTGCCTGCGGGCCAGCTCGACGCCTTCACGCAACTGAGCGGTGATGGCTTCGCTGGTGCGCACGTCGTCCAGAAATACATCCCGTGACACGTGTGCCAGGCAGTCTTCCTGCGCCTTGGCGGCAGCCACGGTAGCGGCACTGGTGCGGCTGTCGACGAAGAACAGGTCACGGCGCTGCAACTCAGCCATCAACCAGGCCATGGCAGTTGGCTCAGCGGTCATGCGGCTGCCCATATGATTGTTCACGCCTGCGGCAAACGGCACCTTGAGCAACGCTGCGTCGAGGCGCCGGGCGAGCTCTTCGGTCGGTAGGCCGGGGTGCCAGGAATATGGGCCGGTGGCCGGGTCCATCGGCATGTGCAGGATCACCGTCTTGCCGGCTTCATGTGCCTGGCGGGCGAAGTCGCTGGCGTGCGGGGTATCAGGCATCACTGCCATGGTCACCGGGCCGGGCAGGGCAAGGGTGCGCTGGTCGCGCTCGATGCTCTGGCCAAGGTCGTCGATGATGATGCTCATGTAAGCCTTGGCCGGCGCCGCATGGGCGGCGCCGGTCAGCAGGCAGAACAAGGTCAACAGCAGATAACGCATCAGCGGATCATTCGCCCTTGGTGATGTTCAGGCCTTTGAGCAGGCTCAGTGCCTGGCTCAGCTGGAAGTCATCATCCTGCGGGCGCTCTTTGCGCTTGCTGCTGCCAGTCGGGCGGTCGGCGCCGCCGTTGCCGTTGCCGAGGTGACCTTGCAGGTCGGCTTCCTTGAAGTTCTCGGTGTCGGCCTCGGCAGTGAGCTTGGCCTGGCGCACTTCGATATCGGGGACGATGCCCTGGGCTTGGATCGAGCGGCCGTTCGGGGTGAAGTACAGCGCAGTGGTGAGCTTAAGGGCGCGGTCGTTGGCCAGCGGCAGCACAGTCTGCACCGAGCCTTTGCCGAAGCTGTCGGTGCCCATCAGCACGCCGCGCTTCTGGTCTTGCAGGGCGCCGGCGACGATCTCCGAAGCCGAGGCGCTGCCGCCGTTGATCAGCACCACCAGCGGTACGCCCTCACTGGCGTCGGCCGGGTCGGCCGAGAAGCGCAGTTCGGAGTTGGCGATGCGGCCTTTGGTGTAGACGATCAAGCCTTTGGTCAGGAAGTGGTCGGCCACTTCGACCGCCGACTGCAACACGCCGCCGGGGTTGTTGCGCAGGTCGAGCACGACCCCGCGCAGCTTCTTGCCGTTGTCCTTGCGCAGCTTGGCCAGCGCCTTGCCGACTTCTTCGCCGGTCTTGACCTGGAATTGGGTGATGCGGATATAACCGTAGCCGCTTTCCAGCAGCTGGCTCTTGACGCTCTTGACCTGAATGACCGCACGGGCGAGGGTCACGTCAAACGGCGTGCCGCCATCGCGGACCAGGGTCAGGGTGATCTTGTCGCCGATCTTGCCGCGCATCTTGTCGACCGCTTCGGTCATGCTCTGGCCACGGGTCGGCGCGCCATTGATCTTGACGATCAGGTCGCCGGCTTCGATACCGGCACGCGAGGCCGGGGTGTCGTCGATTGGCGAGACAACTTTGACGAAGCCGTCTTCCATGCCCACTTCGATGCCCAGGCCGCCGAATTCGCCGCTGGTGCTTTCCTGCAGTTCCTGGAAGTCTTCCGGGCCGAGGTAGGCCGAGTGCGGGTCAAGGTTGCTGAGCATGCCCTTGATGGCGTTCTCCAGCAGGGTCTTGTCGTCCACCGGTTCGACATATGCCGCTTTGATGCGGTCCATGACTTCGGCAAAGGTGCGCAGCTCTTCCAGCGGCAGCGGCGACTTCGCCGTGGCCTCGGGAGCTGGCGTTGCGGCTGGCTTGGCCGGCTCGGCGGCATGGGCCAGGGGCGCGCCGATCGCCAGGGCGACGGTCAGGGCCAGTTGGGTGAGGCGAGGCGAGTGCAGCATGTCGAACGAACTCCTGATCCTGTTGGCGCTCCCGCAGAAGCCTCGGTGCAGCCACCGTAAATAAGTTGAAATGCCTAGCCACGACACCATTGCGCCGGGTCGCTCGGGCGGCCCTGCTGACGAATGGCAAAGTACAGACCTGCGCTTTCCTGGCCACCGCTGTCACCCACGGTGGATATGGCTTCCCCAGCCTTGACCACATCACCGGCGCTCTTGAGCAGGCGTTGATTGTGGCCATACAAGCTCAGATAGCCATTACCATGGTCGAGAATGACCAGAAGTCCAGCCCCACGCAACCAATCGGCAAATACCACTCGGCCACCGTGCACTGCGCGAACCTGGGTGCCACTGCTGGCGCTGATCATCACACCATCCCATTTGGCGCGGGCATCACCACCACGGGCATCACCGAAGCGTGCCAGCAATCGACCATTGACTGGCCATGGAAGTTTGCCCCGCGCTGCAGAAAATGCACCGCCATAGCTGGCGCCATCGCCGGAAACCATCGGACCGAGGGTGGTCAGGGCCTTTTTCGGTGGCTCTGCCGGCGCCTCGGCTGGGGCCTGGCGTGCGGCCAAGGCCTCCTGCTGGCGGCGTTGTTCGGCTTCGCGCTGAGCGATCAGGGCTTTTTGCCGCGCCTCTTCAGCTTCGCGGGCCTGGCGTGCGAGGGTTTCTTCGATGGTCTTGAGCACCTTGCCCAGCTCGGCCTGGTCCTGCTCGCGGGCTTGCAGCTTCTGGTCGCGCTGCTTCAAGTCACTGTTGAGCTTGGCCAATACCGCCTTGCGCTTGTCGCGCTCGGCTTCGAGCTCCTGCCGGCGGCTGTCGAGGTTGCCGCTCTGGGCGAGCAACTGTGCCTGCTGGCTGGCAATGTCCTTCTCGACATTGGCCAATTGACGCAGGGTCTCGTTGAACACGCGCAACTGCTCCATACGCGCCTTGCTCAGGTAATCGTAATAGGTGAGGGTGCGGGCGAATTTCTCTGGGTTCTGCTGGTTGAGCAGCAGTTTCAGGTATTCCTCACGGCCGTTGTTCTGATAGGCCGAGCGGGCCTGACTGGCAATCAGGCCTTGTTGTTCAGTGCGGGCGGACTGGAGTTTTTTTTTCTCGGTATCAAGGCGCTCCAGTTCGCCCTCGGTCTTTTTTAGTTCTTGCTGCAGGGCCTCCACCTGCTTTTCCAGGTTACCGATGTCGGTTTCGGTGCTCTTCAGGTCTTTTTGCACACCGGATTTTTCTTCCTGGAGCTTGCCCAGCATCTTCTTGAGCTCGGCGATGTCCTGGCGGGTGGCATCCAGTTGTTGCTGGGTCTGTGCGCGCTCATCGGCAAAGGCCGGGCTGAGCAGGCATGACAGGGCGAGAAGGATCAGGGCGCGGAACATGGAGTGGGCGTACCAGGGATGGAGACTGGCCTAGTATGCCCGCCTGGGCCTGCAAACAAAACGCCCCGCGGCATCTGCAGCGGGGCGTTTGTCTGGAAACAGCGGTGTAGCGGGCGGTTTATTCGACCAGAATTGAAGTCCCGGTCATTTCTGCCGGGATTTCCAGGCCGAGCAAGGTCAGCATGGTCGGTGCTACATCGGCCAGCACGCCGCCTTTACGCACCTTGAGCTGGCGCTTGCCGACATAGATGAACGGCACGGGCTCGGTGGTGTGCGCGGTATGCGCCTGGCCGGTGCTCTCGTCTTCCATCTGCTCGACGTTGCCGTGGTCGGCGGTGATCAGTGCTTCGCCACCGACTTTGTCCAGGGCATCGACAATGCGCCCGACGCAGGTGTCGAGCGCCTCGACGGCTTTGACCGCAGCGGCAAATACGCCGGTATGGCCGACCATGTCGCCGTTGGCGTAGTTGACCACGATCACGTCGTAGCGCTGCTGCTCGATCGCTTCGACGATGCGGTCGGTGACCTCAGGCGCGTTCATCTCGGGCTGCAGGTCATAGGTAGCAACCTTGGGCGACGGGATGAGAATACGTTCTTCGCCTTCGAACGGCTCTTCGCGGCCACCGGAGAAGAAGAAGGTGACGTGAGCGTACTTCTCGGTTTCGGCAATCCGCAGTTGGGTCTTGCCGTTTTTTGCCAGGTATTCGCCAAGCACGTTGTCCAGGCTGGCCGGGGCGAAGGCTGCCGGCGCGGGGATCTTCGCCGAGTACTGGGTCAGGCCGATGAAGGCTGCCACTTTTGCCTGGCGGGTGCGGGCAAACTCGTTGAAGTCAGGCTCGACGAACACCCGCGACAGTTCGCGGGCGCGGTCAGCACGGAAGTTCATGAAGATCACCGCATCGCCATCTTCGACAGTGACCGCTTCGCCAATCCGCGTGGCCTTGACGAATTCATCGCTCTCGCCGCGCGCGTAGGCGGCCTCAAGCCCTTCCACAGCGCTAGCCGCAGTGTGGTCGGCGCTGGAATCGACGATCAGGTTGTAGGCCGCAGCGACGCGGTCCCAGCGGTTGTCCCGGTCCATCGCAAAGTAGCGGCCGATGATGCTGGCGATGCGGCCCTTGCCCAGTTTGGCGAACGCTGCGTCGACCAGTTCGAGCGACGACTGTGCGCTGCGTGGCGGCGTGTCGCGGCCATCGAGAAACGCGTGCAGGTAGATCTTCTCGGCGCCGCGCTGCGCGGCCAGTTCGGCCATGGCGATCAGGTGGTCCTGGTGGCTGTGTACGCCACCGTCGGAGAGCAGGCCGAGGATGTGCACGGCCTTACCGGCGCCGACAGCCTTGTCGACTGCATCGCAGAGCACCGGATTGGTGAAGAACTCGCCATCGCGGATGGCCTTGGTCACCCGGGTGAAGTCCTGGTACACCACGCGGCCAGCGCCGAGGTTCATGTGGCCGACTTCGGAGTTGCCCATCTGCCCGTCAGGCAGGCCGACGTCCATGCCCGAACCCGAGATCAAGCCGTTCGGCTGGGTAGCGCAAAGGCGATCGTAGACCGGCGTCTGCGCGGCAAGGATGGCGTTGTATTCGACGTGTTCGCTGTGCCCGAAACCATCAAGGATGATCAGGACCAGAGGCTTGGGGGTGTTCGTCATCAATCGCACTCACGGTTGCCAGAAGATGATAAAGACCCGATTTTAGGGCAAATGCGCCACCCCAGGCGAAAATTCATCGTGTTTGCCGACTGGCGCTGCAACGTTTGCAGATGAATGCTGCACGCCTGCCCGGCGGGCGGGCTTTGGTGGGCCTTGGCTGCTGTGTATACTGGCCGACATTTTCAATCGCGTGGAACACACCTGATGGTTGCTAACCTGATTACATTTGCCACAAACCACTTGATTCTGGTGGCGATTTTCTTTGTTCTGCTGATCCTGCTGTTGCTCAACGAAATCCGTCGTGGCGGCCAGAGCCTGAGCAACGGCCAGCTGACTGCGCTGGTCAACGCCGACAAAGGCGTGGTGCTCGACATCCGCACCAGCAAGGAATTCGCGGCCGGCCACATCGTTGGCGCCCTGAACATCCCGCAAGACAAACTCGCCAGCCGTATGGCCGAGCTGGAAAAGCATAAAGACAAGACCCTGATCGTGGTCGACAGCATGGGTCAGCAATCCGGTACCCATTGCCGTGAACTGCTCAAAGCTGGTTACACCGCGGCCAAGCTCAGCGGTGGCATTTCCAGCTGGAAAGCCGATAACCTGCCCCTGGTGAAGTGATATGAAGCCCGTCATCGTCTATTCCAGCGACTACTGCCCGTTCTGCATCCGCGCCAAGCAACTGCTGCAAAGCAAAGGCGTGCCGTTCGAGGAAATCAAGGTCGACGGCAAGCCCCAGGTTCGCGCCGAAATGAGCCAGAAGGCCGGCCGTACCTCGGTACCGCAGATCTGGATCGGCAGCACCCACGTCGGTGGTTGCGATGACTTGTACGCCCTCGAGCGCGCGGGCAAGCTCGACAGCCTCCTCGCGGCCTGAATCACACCGCATTCAACCCATTAGGATTAGGATCAGCCATGACTGAGCAACAGAACAACGGCGCTGCTACTGACGACAACGCAGCACAATTCTCCATGCAGCGTATCTACGTGCGCGATCTGTCTTTCGAAGCACCGAAGAGCCCGCAGATCTTCCGTCAGCAGTGGGAGCCGGCTGTTTCGCTGGACCTCAACACCCGTCAGAAAGCCCTCGAAGGCGACTTCCATGAAGTCGTGCTGACCCTGTCGGTGACCGTCAAGAACGGTGACGAAGTGGCTTTCATCGCGGAAGTGCAGCAGGCCGGTATCTTCCTGATCAAGAACCTTGACCCGGCTTCCATGAGCCACACCCTCGGCGCGTTCTGCCCGAACATCCTGTTCCCGTACGCTCGCGAAACCCTGGACAGCCTGGTAACCCGCGGCTCGTTCCCGGCGCTGATGCTGTCGCCAGTGAACTTCGACGCCCTGTACGCGCAGGAAATGGAGCGCATGCAGGCCGCTGGCGAAGCACCGTCGCTGCAATAAGCACGGCTGCCAGACCGAGAAAAGCGCCCTGTTGGGCGCTTTTTTTGTGGCTCAGACAAAGCCCTGCTGGCGCCAGGCCTCATATACCGTCACCGCCACGGTGTTGGACAGGTTCAGGCTGCGGCAGCCTGGACGCATTGGCAGGCGCAGTTTCTGCTCGGCGGGCAAGGCGCCCAGCACCTCGGCTGGCAAACCGCGGCTTTCCGGGCCGAACAAAAAGGCATCGCCCGGCTGATAGGCAACCTCGTGAAACGGGTGCGAGCCCTTGGTGGTGAAGGCGAACAGGCGCGGCTGGCCGAGGCTTTCCAGGCACGCTGCCAGGCTCTCGTGGCGCTTGAGCGTGGCATACTCGTGGTAGTCCAGCCCGGCCCGGCGCAGGCGCTTGTCGTCCAGCTCGAAGCTGATCGGCTCGATCAGGTGCAAGGCGCAGCCGCTGTTGGCACACAGGCGGATGATATTGCCGGTATTCGGCGGAATTTCTGGTTGAAAAAGGATGACGTGAAACATGCACGGCTCCAAGCGTGAAGATGACGAGCATTCTACCCCTGAACCGGATCAGCGTTCGAAAGCGTTCCCGCGGGTAATGCTGTCGCTGGCAATCGTCGGGGTGATGGTCGGCTTGATGATCGGCCGCCTGACCACGCCTGAAGAGCGTGTGCTGGAGCAGATCGGGGTAGTGCAGGGCGGGCTTGACTTGTGGTTCAACGAAGAGCCAAAGCTGCATGGCGAGAACGTCGAAGGTACGGTGGCGATTGTGTTCGAAGCGAAGGGCAAGGCGCAGCGCGGGCAACTGATGCTGGAGGAGAAGCCGGTCGGCTGGCGTTTGCAGAACAGCGACAAGGGCTTGCTGCTGACGGTGGTGGCCGCGCGCCCCCTGCAGGGCGAATGGAGCGCTGCAGAGGACGCGGGACGTTGGCGTGTGCAGGTGAGGCTGCACGAATAAAAGAGGGGATTCCCGGCCTGCCTGTACCGAGGTCCCCAGAACTTGCTCGACTTGCGAATAAATAGGGGTCACCCGGCCTGCCTGTACCAGGGCCCCCGAAACTGGTTGTGCAATAGCTATTGCAGGGGGCGTGCCAGGTTTTTAAACGCTGTGTTTGTTAGGGTTTGCGGGTGATTAGGCCGGGATTTGATGTCGTTTGTGCCTTGCTGCGGTGCGTTGGGCACGATCTCGGTGCATGGTACAGACTGCGCCGATCCGCAACCGAGCGCGGTCCCTGTAGGAGCGGCCTTGCCGGGGCGCCGGACCGGTCGGAAAGGCCAGCGAAGCTGGCCCGGCGATTCTGTGGCGTTGCGCAGATCCTGGGGCCGCTACGCAGCCCTTTCCGACCGGTCCGGCGCCCCGGCAAGGCCGCTACAGGGGCGCGATGGACCGGTCGAAAAAGGCCGCTATGCGGCCCGGCGTGTATGGCGTCAAGCGTGGATCAATGATCGTCGCCGTCATCCTCATCGCCGCCGTCGATCTTCATCCCCAGTTCTTTGATCTTGCGGGTCAGGGTGTTACGCCCCCAACCCAGCAACAACGCAGCATCACGCCGACGCCCGGCGGTATGCTTGAGTGCGGTCTCGATCATGATCCGCTCGAAACTCGGCACCGCGCTGTCGAGCAGGTTGGACTGCCCCCGCGCCAACGCCTGATCCGCCCACTGGCGCAGTGCCTGCTCCCAGTTGGTCACCGGCGCAGCATCCTGCGGCAGGTTGAGCAGCTCCGGCGGCAGGTCACCCACCAGCACTTCGCGGCTAGAGGCCATTACCGTGATCCAGCGGCAGGTGTTCTCCAGCTGGCGCACGTTGCCCGGCCACGGCAGGTTGCGCATGAACTCTTCGGTCTCCGGCTTGAGCAGCTTTGGCTCGACCGACAGCTCTTGCGCCGCTCGGCCGAGGAAGTGCCTGGCGAGCGTGGGGATATCCTCACGGCGGTCGGACAGTCGCGGAATATGGATGCGGATCACGTTCAGGCGGTGGAACAAGTCCTCACGGAATTTGCCCGCCTGGACCAGGGTTTCCAGGTTCTGGTGCGTTGCGGCAATGATGCGGACATCGACCTTGACCGGGATATGCCCGCCCACGCGGTAGAACTCACCGTCAGCCAATACCCGCAGCAGGCGGGTCTGGGTGTCGGCTGGCATGTCGCCGATTTCGTCGAGGAACAACGTGCCGCCATCGGCCTGCTCGAAGCGGCCACGGCGCAGGTTGGCAGCGCCGGTGAAGGCGCCTTTCTCATGGCCGAACAGCTCTGACTCCATCAGATCCTTGGGGATCGCCGCCATGTTCAACGCAATGAACGGCGAAGCAGCCCTTGGGCTGTGACGGTGCAGGGCGTGGGCAACCAACTCTTTACCGGTACCCGACTCACCGTTGATCAACACGGTGATGTTGGAGTGGCTGAGGCGGCCGATGGCGCGGAATACTTCCTGCATCGCTGGCGCTTCGCCAATGATCTCCGGCGTGCGCGTCAGCGTCGGCGCGACATGCAGGCCTTGCTGCTCCTGAGCATGTTGGTTGGCCCGCTTGACCAGCGAGACCGCCTCGTCAACGTCGAACGGCTTGGGCAGGTACTCGAAAGCGCCGCCTTGATAGGAGGCTACCGCACTGTCCAGGTCCGAATGCGCGGTCATGATGATCACCGGCAAGCGCGGATGTTGTTCGCGAATCTGCGCCAGCAGGTCCAGGCCGCTGGCGCCAGGCATGCGGATGTCGGAAATGATCACGTCCGGCTGCTGCCGGGCCAGGCGACCCATCACTCCGTCAGCGCTGTCGAAGCTCTGGGTGGTCATGCCCTCCTGTTGCAGGGCTTTTTCCAGGACCCAGCGGATGGAGCGATCATCGTCGACGATCCACACGGTTTCACTTCGGCTCATGGGGCAATGGCTCCTTGTTCCAGAGGCAGGAAGATCGAGAAGGTGGTGTGGCCGGCATGGCTCTCACACTCGATCAGGCCCAGGTGCTGGCTGATGATGTTCTGGGTAATGGCCAGGCCGAGGCCGGTACCGTCCGGGCGCCCGCTGACCATGGGATAGAAGAGGGTGTCCTGCAGTTCCGCCGGGATGCCGGGGCCGTTGTCGGTGATTTCGACGCGGGCTACCAGGCGATGACGGATATGGCCAATGGTGAACTGGCGCACGGCGCGGCTGCGCAGGCTGATGCGGCCCAGGCGCAATTCGTTCTGGCTGCTGATCGCCTGCATTGCGTTGCGCACGATGTTAAGTACGGCCTGGATCATCTGCTCGCGGTCGATCAATACGTCCGGCAGGCTCGGGTCATAATCACGCACCAAAGTGATGCAGCCTTGGCTTTCGGCCTCGACCAGGCTGCAGACGCGCTCCAGCACTTCGTGAATGTTGGTCATCGCCAGCGACGGCAGTTTGTTCGAGCCGAGCATGCGGTCGACCAGGTTACGCAGGCGGTCGGCTTCTTCGATGATCACGTTGGTGTAATCGCGCAGGCCGTCGTTGGGCAGCTCGCGGGCGAGCAACTGCGCCGCGCCACGAATGCCGCCCAGCGGATTCTTTATTTCATGGGCGAGGCCACGCACCAGCATCTTGGTGGTTTCCTGCTTGGACAGCTGGGCCTCTTCCTTGGTGATACGCAACAGCCGGTCACGCGGGTGCACCTCGAGCAGCAGCAAGGTCTGGCCTTGATGCAGGATCGGCGTAACCGCGTAATCGACGGTGATGCTTTGCCCGGTCAGCGAGGTCAGTTGCGCCTCGCGCTTGGTGAACGGGTGAGCCTGTTCAACGGCCTGGCGCAGTGAGTTGAGCGCCTCGGTCGACTCGGTGAACAGCTCGCTGATGAACTGCCCATGACTGCGTTGACCGCTGACCGCCAGCAGCATCTCTGCGGCCGGGTTCATGTACTCCAGGCGCAGTTCGGCATTGAGCAGCAGGGTCGCTGTGGTCAGGTTGTCCAGGAGTAGACGGTGCTGCGCATCGCTGATGGTCATGGGGCGTCGTCGACCTCTTTTGGCACATGGGCCGCCGTTGGCTGAGCCAAGGGCGGGCGCGCTGGTGATCCGCGTGATGGTTTGAAAATGCAAGAAACAAACCAAGGCTCTGAAAAGAAGCGTAATTACCGGAAAGAGCCCTGTTCATGCGCTATTGCAGGCCAAAAACTATCGATGAAACGATTCACTCGAACCATATTGGGCTGCATGGCAGAGCAGTCAGTCTATTCATGCACCAATATAGAGCATAGTGGTTGAGCGCTCAGTCGCAGAGCTGACCGGTAGCGCGGATCATGCCTGCATGGTGCAGCGCATCGCCCGGGCGTTGCGCCAGCGCCAGTGCCAGCTCGTGCGGGCACCGATCGGTGCGGGTCTGATTGAAGGATGCCAACTGGCGCAACAAATCTGTCTGCAGGCCGTCCAGTCGTGGGCGGATGACGCGCTGCAGGTCGTGGCGAGGCAGTTGTGGCGCCGCGCCGGCGAGCTGCCATTGCGACAGTCGCGCGTATTGCACCAGCTTGTTGGCCTCTATCTGATCACTGAAGAACGCCGCTGCCTGGTCCGGGTCAAGTCCATGGACTGGCGCTGCTTCGCGCACCGCTACAATGATGGCGTGTTCGCGCTCGCTGGCCTGGACGGGCTGGCCGTTGTCCCATTTGTGCAGAGCGACTACATCGGCCACAGCCAGGCGCCGCTCGATCAGGTCCAGCAGGGATGAAAAGGCGGAGTCGTCGTGGGTGACGCTGCAGCCGCTCAGGCCGAGGGAGCAGGCGAGCATGAAGGGGGCAAATCGCATTGACAGTCTCCTGTTTGAATGGAGGCTGAAAGTGTGCGGTGGTGCTGAGGGGGCGCAAGTCGGACGCTTCCGAAAATCATGTCCGGCAGAACGGAAAACGGCCTCCCGAGGGAGGCCGTCTTCAGTTGATGCCTAGCGACGACAGGCGTCGCTTACATCAGCAGCTGTAGTACAGCTCGTATTCCAGCGGGTGAACGAAGGTGCGCACCTTGATTTCTTCTTCGCTCTTCAGCTCGATGAAGGCATCGATGAAGTCGTCGGAGAACACGCCGCCCTTGGTCAGGAACGCACGGCCTTTATCCAGCTCTTCCAGAGCTTCTTTCAGGCTGCCGCAGACTTGCGGAATGTCCTTGGCTTCTTCTGGTGGCAGGTCGTAGAGGTTCTTGTCGGCTGCATCGCCTGGGTGAATCTTGTTCTGGATGCCGTCCAGGCCAGCCATCAGCAGGGCTGCGAAGGCCAGGTATGGGTTGGCCGACGGGTCCGGGAAGCGCGCTTCGATACGGCGAGCTTTCGGGCTGCTGACGTAAGGAATACGGATCGAGGCGGAACGGTTACGGGCCGAGTAGGCGAGCATTACCGGTGCTTCGAAACCTGGGACCAGACGCTTGTAGGAGTTGGTCGACGGGTTGGTGAAGCCGTTCAGTGCCTTGCCGTGCTTGATGATGCCGCCGATGAAGTACAGGGCGGTATCGGACAGGCCGGCATAGCCTTCGCCAGCGAAGGTGTTCTTGCCGTCTTTCCAGATCGACATGTGCACGTGCATGCCCGAACCGTTGTCACCATACAGTGGCTTCGGCATGAAGGTAGCGGTGCGGCCGTAAGCGTCGGCAACGTTGTGCACGACGTATTTCAGGGCCTGGACTTCGTCAGCTTTCTTCACCAGGGTGTTGAACTTGACGCCGATTTCGTTCTGACCGGCAGTCGCCACTTCGTGGTGGTGAACTTCAACGATCTGACCCATTTCTTCCAGTGCGTTGCACATGGCAGTACGGATTTCGTGGTCGTGGTCGAACGGAGGTACTGGGAAGTAGCCGCCTTTGACGCCTGGACGGTGGCCTTTGTTGCCGCCTTCGATGTCAGCACCGGTCATCCACGAGCCTTGCTCGGAGAAGATCTTGAACATCGAACCGGAGATGTCGGACTGGAACTTCACTTCGTCGAAGATGAAGAACTCAGGCTCTGGACCGGCGAAAACGGTGTCACCCAGGCCAGTGCTCTTGAGGTACTCTTCAGCGCGCTTGGCGATCGCACGTGGGTCGCGATCGTAGCCGAGCATGCTCGACGGGTCGACGATGTCGCAGGTGATGATCAGGGTTGGCTCTTCGGTGAACGGGTCGAGCACAGCGGTATCGTCAACCGGCATCAGGATCATGTCGGAGGCTTCGATGCCTTTCCAGCCGGCAATCGACGAACCGTCGAACATCTTGCCGACTTCAAAGAAGTCTTCGTCCAGACCATCACGCGCCGGCATGGTCACGTGATGCTGAGTGCCTTTGGTGTCCGTGAAACGCAGATCAATCCACTTGACGTCATGATCTTTGATGAGTTGAACCGACTTCGACATGTTGTCCTCCGGAGGGTCTAGAGCGCGGTGGGCCGCTGCCCTGGAAAAAGGGTGTTGCTGGGCGCGGATAGTCGGCCAAGCTTACCTGCCTCACAAGAGAGCAAATTGCATGCCAGTGCCCGAAAATGGCGAGTCTGAGATAAAAGCGGGCGTTCAGGGGCACTTATTGGTAGTGGTCCGAGCAAAAGCGCACCTTTTAGATGCGGAAATTGCCAGTCGCGCACCAAATCAGTGCGCGTCTTTGCGGCGCCTCTTCGCGGGTAAACCGGTTTCCACAGGGATAGCGGTGGAGTCGGGCTTTGCACCATCCTGTGGGAGCGGGTTTGCCGGGACGCCGGATGCCGCTAAAGAGCCGGCACAGGCGCGGTAAAATCAGTCTCTTACACTCATCTCAAACCTTTCTGTTCAAAAGTTGGTCAAATCCTGAGCAATTTCCGCTATAATTCGCGCCCCTCATTTTCGGCAGGCCCTGGGCGCGCTGTTTACCAATGAAACTCATCGTCAAAGTCTTCCCAGAAATCACCATCAAGAGCCGGCCGGTGCGCAAGCGCTTCATCCGTCAGCTCTCGAAGAACATCCGCAACGTGCTCAAGGATATCGACCCTGAGCTGAAGGTTGACGGTGTCTGGGATAATCTCGAAGTGGTCACCCGCATCGAAGACGAGAAGCTTCAGCGCGAGATCATCGACCGGCTGTCGTGCACGCCGGGGATCACCCACTTCCTTCAGGTAGAGGAATACCCGCTGGGCGACTTCGACGATATCGTCGAGAAGTGCAAGGCGCATTACGGCCATCTGCTGGCCGGCAAGCGCTTCGCCGTACGCTGCAAGCGTGGCGGCCACCACGACTTCACCTCGATGGATGTCGACCGTTATGTTGGCAGCCAGTTGCGCCAGCAGTGCGGCGCCGCCGGTATCGACCTGAAGAACCCGGAAATCAAGGTGCGGATGGAAATCCGCAATCAGTGCCTTTACGTCATCCACAATCAGCATCAAGGTATCGGCGGTTATCCGTTGGGCGCGTTGGAGCAGACTCTGGTGTTGATGTCCGGTGGTTTCGATTCCACCGTAGCTGCCTACCAGATGATGCGTCGCGGCCTGATGACCCACTTCTGCTTCTTCAACCTCGGCGGCCGTGCCCACGAGCTGGGGGTGATGGAAGTCGCTCACTACCTGTGGAAAAAATACGGCAGCAGCCAGCGCGTGCTGTTCATCAGCGTGCCGTTCGAAGAAGTGGTCGGCGAGATTCTCGGCAAGGTCGACAACAGCTACATGGGCGTCACCCTCAAGCGCATGATGCTGCGTGCAGCGGCCAACATCGCTGACCGCCTGCAGATCGACGCGCTGGTCACCGGTGAGGCGATTTCCCAGGTGTCGAGCCAGACCCTGCCCAACCTGACAGTGATCGACCAGGCCACTGACAAGCTGGTCCTGCGTCCGCTGCTGGCCAGCCACAAACAGGACATCATCGATACCGCTTATCAGATCGGCACAGCCGAGTTTGCCAAGCACATGCCAGAATACTGCGGCGTCATCTCGGTCAACCCGACTACCTGCGCCAAACCGCAGCGGGTTGTATATGAGGAGGCCCAGTTCGATATGCAGATCCTGGAGCGCGCGCTGGAACGTGCTCGCTTCATCTCGATCGACCATGTGATCGACGAACTGAGTCAGGACATTCAGATTGAAGAGGTGGCCGAGGCCACTCCAGGCCAGATCGTCATCGACATTCGTCACCCCGATGCGCAAGAGGATCAACCTCTGGTGATCGACGGTATCGAAGTCCAGACCATGCCTTTCTATGCCATCAACAGCCGCTTCAAGCAGCTCGATGGCAATCGTCAGTACCTACTTTATTGCGACAAGGGCGTCATGAGTCGCCTGCATGCGCATCATCTGCTCAGTGAGGGACATGCCAATGTGCGTGTTTATCGTCCGGCATAAACTGCCAGGGCTGTATGGCGGCAGCATCCGCCATCGCCCTCCCGACCCGCGGGCCCGCTGAGCCTTTTACCTTCATATTGGCCGTCTAGAATGGGCGGCAACCGAATCCTCTGATCGAGATACATTTGTGATCGAAAATCTGCGTAACATCGCCATCATCGCCCACGTTGACCATGGCAAAACCACTTTGGTCGACAAACTCCTGCGTCAGTCGGGCACTCTGGAGCGTAACGAGCTCAATGACGAGCGCGTCATGGACTCCAACGACCAGGAGAAAGAGCGCGGTATTACCATTCTGGCGAAAAACACCGCCATCAACTGGAATGGCTACCACATCAACATCGTCGACACCCCCGGCCACGCCGATTTCGGTGGCGAAGTTGAGCGTGTAATGTCGATGGTCGACTCCGTGCTGCTGCTGGTCGATGCCCAGGACGGCCCTATGCCGCAAACTCGCTTCGTGACCAAAAAGGCATTCGAAGCTGGCCTCAAGCCAATCGTTGTAATCAACAAGGTTGACCGTCCGGGCGCGCGTCCTGATTGGGTTCTGGACCAGATCTTCGATCTGTTCGACAACCTCGGCGCTACCGACGAGCAGCTGGACTTCCAGGTCGTCTACGCCTCGGCCCTGAACGGCATTGCCGGTCTGGACCACACTGCCATGGCCGAAGACATGACCCCGCTGTACCAAGCGGTTGTCGACCACGTTCCACCACCTGCTGTTGACCGTGACGGCCCGTTCCAGATGCAGATCTCCGCTCTGGACTACAACAGCTTCCTCGGTGTTATCGGCGTTGGCCGTATCGCCCGTGGTCGCGTCAAGCCGAACACTCCGGTTGTTGCCATCGATGTCGACGGCAAGAAGCGTAACGGCCGTATCCTGAAGCTGATGGGTCACCACGGTCTGCACCGCGTCGACGTTGAAGAAGCTGCCGCCGGCGACATCGTCTGCATCAGCGGTTTCGACGAGCTGTTCATCTCCGACACCCTGTGCGACCCGTTGAACGTCGAGGCAATGAAGCCTCTGACCGTCGACGAGCCAACCGTTTCCATGACTTTCCAGGTCAACGACTCGCCATTCTGCGGTAAAGAAGGCAAGTTCGTGACCTCGCGTAACATCAAGGATCGTCTGGACAAAGAGCTGCTGTACAACGTTGCACTGCGCGTTGAAGAAGGCGACTCGGCAGACAAGTTCAAGGTTTCCGGCCGTGGTGAGCTGCACCTGTCGGTACTGATCGAAACCATGCGTCGCGAAGGCTTCGAGCTGGCCCTGGGCCGTCCTGAAGTGATCATTCGTGAAGTCGACGGCGTCAAGCAAGAGCCGTTCGAAAACGTCACCATCGACATCCCAGAGGAAGCTCAGGGCAAGGTCATGGAAGAGATGGGCCTGCGTAAAGGCGACCTGAGCAACATGGTCCCGGATGGCAAAGGCCGTGTGCGTCTGGAATACAACATCCCTGCTCGTGGTCTGATCGGTTTCCGTAACCAGTTCCTGACCCTGACCAACGGTGCTGGCATCCTGACCTCGATCTTCGATCGCTACGCTCCAGTCAAGTCGGGCCACATGTCCGGCCGTCAGAACGGCGTACTGGTTTCGGTTGAAACCGGCAAAGCCCTGACCTACTCGCTGGAAACCCTGCAGGCGCGCGGCAAGCTGTTCGTCGAGCACGGTCAAGAGATCTACTACGGTCAGATCATCGGCCAGAACAGCCGCGACAACGACCTGGGTGTAAACCCAACCAAAGGCAAGAAGCTCGACAACATGCGTGCTTCGGGTAAAGACGAAACCATCGCTCTGGTTCCGCCAGTTCGCTTCACTCTGGAACAGGCTCTGGAATACATCCAGGAAGACGAGCTGTGCGAAGTCACGCCTAAGTCGATCCGTCTTCGCAAGAAGATCCTCGACGAAAGCGAGCGTACCCGCGCTGCCAAGAAAGCCAAGATCTGAGTCCAGATCTAGCTGAATAAAAACGCCCCCGGTCGCGAGACCGGGGGCGTTTTTGTTTGTCTGGTGGCTTTAAGGGGGCGCACAGCAGCCCCGGATATTCAGCGTCCAACCACCTTTGGCTTGTAAGCGCAGAAGCCCGGCCGTGGGCCGACCTTGGGGTGGTTGCGGCAGGTATCGGGGCGCTTGTCATAAATGGTGCACAGGCGGCTCTTACGATCCAGATAGAGACAGTCGTCGTTGCTCATTCGGGTCAAGGTGAAGATCCCTGACTTCTGATTGAAACGCTCGATGATGCCGTCCTTCTGCAGGCGCTTGGCAACGTTCTTGGCCGGCTCGTCCTTGTCGAAGTCATCGACCACGCCAATACGGATCAGGTCTTTGATCTTCACTTCCACCGGCAGCGTGCAGCAGGTCGAATGGCAGCCCCCGCACATATGGCTGGAGTAGCGCTGCCAGGTATCGAGGCGGTCGACTTCAGCCGCGGCAATCAGGGTCGGTTTCATAGTTATAAGGAGCGAATCACGGTGTAGGGCGCGCGATGATACCGGAGTTGTTCAAATTGTGAACAACCTTTCGCCCGATTATGCTTGTCGGCATGAAAACTGCGAACAACAACTGCCAGCCCCTGTCGAAGGGTCTAGTCTGAACACTCTCCTGCCTTAGCCCACTTGCCCGAGGATGTCACATGTCTCAGCAACCCAAAGCACGTGACGTCGAGGTCACCGAGTTCCGTGCCGCTGTATTGGCCAAGCTGACCTACGCGGTCGGCAAGGACCCGGAGCACGCCTTTGATCACGACTGGTTCGAAGCCATTGCCCTGGCTGCGCGCGACCATATGGTCGATCACTGGATGGACCACACCCGGCAGGCCTACCGACGTAGCCAGAAACGCGTCTACTACCTTTCCCTCGAGTTTTTGATCGGCCGGCTGCTGTACGACAGCCTGAGCAACCTCGGCTACCTGGAAATCGCCCGCGAGGCGCTGGATGGCCTCGGTGTCGACCTCGATCGCATTCGCCTGCTGGAGCCGGACGCCGCGCTCGGCAATGGCGGCCTTGGCCGGCTGGCGGCGTGCTTCATGGAGAGCATGTCGACCCTGGGCATTGCCGCCCATGGCTACGGTATCCGCTACGAGCACGGCTTGTTCCGCCAGGCCGTGGTCGATGGCTGGCAGCAGGAGCAAACCGAGAACTGGCTGGATTTCGGCAACCCGTGGGAGTTCGAGCGGGCCGAGGTGATCTATCCGATCAGCTTTGGTGGTGGCGTCGAAACCGTTACGGCTGCCGACGGCCAGCAACGGCAGATCTGGACCCCTGGCGAAACCGTGCGGGCGGTTGCCTACGATACGCCGGTAGTCGGCTGGCGCGGGTCCAGCGTCAACACCCTGCGCCTGTGGCGTGCACGCGCGCTGGAAGAGCTGCACCTGGAGCGCTTCAACGCCGGTGACCACCTGGGTGCAGTCGCCGAGGTGGCCCGCGCCGAGAGCATCTCGCGCGTGCTCTACCCAGCCGACAGCACCGAGGCGGGCCAGGAACTGCGCCTGCGCCAGGAGTACTTCTTTGTTTCCGCCTCGCTGCAGGACCTGCTGCGCCGGCACCTGAACATGCACAAGAGCCTGCTCAACCTGCCTGATGCGGCGGCGATCCAGCTCAACGACACCCACCCCTCGATTGCGGTGGCGGAGCTGATGCGCTTGCTGGTCGACCAGCATGAAATCCCATGGGACAAAGCCTGGGAAGTAACCGTCGGTACCCTGGCCTACACCAACCACACACTGTTGCCCGAAGCGCTGGAAACCTGGCCGGTGGCGCTGATGGAGCGCATGCTGCCGCGGCACATGCAGATCATCTATCTGATCAACGCCTACCATATCGATGCCCTGCGGGCCAAAGGCCAACACGATTTCGACGTGTTGCGCGCGGTGTCGTTGATCGAAGAAGACAACGGCCGTCGCGTGCGCATGGGCAACCTGGCGTTTCTTGGTTCGCATAGTGTCAACGGCGTGTCCGCGCTGCACAGCAAGCTGATGAAGAGCACGGTGTTCTCCGAGCTGCACAAGCTCTACCCGGATCGGATCAACAACAAGACCAACGGCGTCACCTTCCGCCGCTGGCTGCATCAGGCCAACCCGCAGCTGACTGCGATGCTGATCGAGGCCCTCGGGCGCGAGGTGCTGGATGACGCCGAGGTGCGCCTCAAGGACCTTGAGCCGTTCGCCGAGCAACCGGCGTTTCGCAAGCAGTTCGCCGCGCAGCGGCTGCACAGCAAGCGTGCCTTGGCGAGCATCATCCAGGACCGCGTCGGCGTGACGGTCAACCCCGAAGCGATGTTCGACGTACAGGTCAAGCGCATCCACGAGTACAAGCGCCAGCTGCTCAATCTGTTGCACACGGTGGCGCTGTATCAGGCAATTCGCGCCGAACCGAGCACCAAATGGGTGCCGCGGGTGAAGATTTTCGCCGGCAAGGCGGCCGCCAGCTATCACCAGGCCAAGTTGATCATCAAGCTGTCCAACGACATCGCCCGGGTGGTCAACAACGATCCGACTGTGCGCGGCCTGCTCAAGGTGGTATTCCTGCCCAACTACAACGTCAGTCTGGCCGAGAGCATCATCCCGGCGGCGGACTTGTCCGAGCAGATTTCCACCGCCGGCTACGAAGCGTCCGGCACCAGCAACATGAAGTTCGGCCTCAACGGCGCGCTGACCATCGGCACCCTGGACGGCGCCAACGTCGAGATGTGCGAGCAGGTCGGTGCAGAGAACATGTTCATTTTTGGGCTGACGGCGCAGCAGGTCGAGGCGCGCAAACGCGCGGGTGACTTTGGTGCCAGTGCGGCGGTGGCTGAGTCGCACCGCCTCAGCGATGTGCTGCATGCCATTCGCAGCGGGGTGTTCTCGCCGGATGACCCGTCGCGCTATACCCAGTTGATCGACTCGCTGATCGACCATGACCGCTTCCTGGTCTGCGCCGACTTCGACGCCTACTGGGACGCCCAGCGCAAGGTCGACGAGCTGTGGCATCAGCCGGAACAGTGGTGGCGGATGGCGGTGCTCAATACCTCGCGGATGGGCTGGTTCTCATCGGACCGGACCATACGCGAGTACGCGACCGAGATCTGGAAAGCGTTGGATTGAGCTGGCCATGGCAGGGCACCGGGCCGACCACCGGCCGGTGCCGTGCTGAACTAGACTACGGTTCGACCGTCTGATCGGCCAGGCGAGTGTGTTTGCTCGCTAGCCTTTACGCCAAACCATCGGCATTACTGTAAACTGCGAGGGTTTTTCACCCTCTTTCCCTTTCGGAGCCATACATGTCCCGCGTTACCCTGAGTCGCTATCTGATTGAGCAGACCCGCAGCAACAATACTCCTGCCGATCTGCGCTTCCTGATCGAGGTGGTGGCGCGCGCGTGCAAGGAAATCAGCCACCACGTGTCCAAAGGCGCCCTCGGCGGCGTGCTGGGCAGCATGGGCACCGAAAACGTACAGGGCGAAGTGCAGAAAAAGCTCGACGTGATCTCCAACGACATTCTGCTCGAAGCCAACGAGTGGGGTGGTCACCTGGCCGGCATGGCGTCCGAAGAAATGGACAACGCCTACCAGATCCCGGGTAAATACCCGAAGGGTGCCTACCTGCTGGTGTTCGACCCACTGGACGGCTCGTCGAACATCGACGTCAACGTTTCGGTCGGTACCATCTTCTCGGTTCTGCGCTGCCCGCAGGAATACCTGAGCCAGAACGAAACCCTCAACGAAAACGCCTTCCTCCAGCCTGGCACCGAGCAGGTCGCCGCCGGTTACGCGATCTACGGCCCGCAGACCATGCTGATCCTGACCCTGGGCAACGGCGTCAAAGGCTTCACCCTGGACCGCGAGCTGGGCAGCTTTGTCCTCACTCACGAGAACATCCAGGTGCCGGAGACCACTGCCGAGTTCGCTATCAACATGTCCAACCAGCGTCACTGGGAAGCGCCGATCCAGCGCTACGTCGGCGAGTTGCTGGCCGGTGAGACCGGGCCGTTGAAAAAGAATTACAACATGCGCTGGATCGCCTCGATGGTGGCTGATGTGCACCGCATCCTCACCCGTGGCGGTCTGTTCATGTACCCACGCGATTCGCGTGAGCCGAGCAAGCCAGGCAAGCTGCGCCTGATGTACGAGGCCAACCCGATGTCGTTCATCATCGAACAGGCCGGCGGCGCTGCCACCAACGGTGAGCAACGCATCCTCGACATCCAGCCGGACAGCCTGCACCAGCGCGTTTCGGTAATCCTCGGCTCGAAGCAAGAGGTCGAGCGCGTTACGGCCTACCACAAGGAATAAATCATGCTCGCACCTTGGCAGCCGTTGCTGGAGTGGTGGTTCGGTCCGGGCAAGAGCCCGCAGGCCGTGGCTGACGAGAAGAGCACGCTGTGGTTCGGCAAGCACCATGATGACGAGGCGCGCGAGCGTTTCGGCGCGCTGTGCGAGCAGGCCCTGGCGGGTGGTCTCGAAGACTGGCAGCAAAGCCCGCAGGGCTGGCTTGGCCTGATCCTGCTGCTCGATCAACTGCCGCGCATGATCTACCGCGACACGCCGCACGCGTTTGAAGGTGACCGGCGCGCGCAGGTGGTGGCCATGCAGGGTTTGCAGCATGACTGGGATTACCAGTTGCTGCCGATCCAGCGGGTGTTCGTGCTGTTGGTGCTGGAACACGCCGAGGTGCTCGACTGGCAGCACCTTAGTGTCGAGCGCTATCGGCAGTTGCTGGACGAGCAACCGGAGGCCAACCGCCGTCTGTTTGAAGGCTTCCTTGACTACGCCGAGCAGCATCAGCGCGTGATCGAGCGCTTTGGCCGGTTCCCGCAGCGCAATCTGCTGCTGGACCGTCCGAGCACCGATGAAGAGATGGATTTCCTGCTCGAGCCGGGTTCACGGTTCTGATGCAGCGCTGAGCGGCTGCCCCATCTGCGTAGGCGAATGGGGCAGCACCCGGCTCAGATTCTGAAACTGCCAACCAACTGTTGCAACCGTTCGACCTGGTGTTCCAGGTCATTGCAGGCGCGCAAGGTGCTCTGCAGGTTGTGCACGCCTTGCTGATTCAGCGTATTGATCTCGCTGATGTCGAGATTGATCGACTCGACCACCGCCGTCTGTTCTTCGGTGGCGGTGGCAACCGACTGGTTCATGCCGTCGATCTCGCCGATGCGCTGGGTCACGCTGCCCAGGCGTTCTCCGGCCTGATTGGCAATCCCCACGCTGTGCTCGCTCTGCTGCTGGCTCTGGTTCATGGTGCTGACCGCCATCTGCGCGCCGGCCTGCAGCTCTTCGATCAAACGCTGTACCTGCTGCGCTGATTCCTGAGTGCGGTGGGCCAGACTGCGCACCTCATCGGCAACCACGGCAAAACCACGCCCGGCCTCGCCCGCGCGGGCGGCTTCGATGGCAGCGTTCAGCGCGAGCAGGTTGGTTTGCTGCGAAATGCCGGTGATCACATCGAGGATCTGGCCGATGTTGCTGGTGTGCGAATTGAGTGTCTGGATGTTCTCGCACGAGTCACTGATGCGCGCCGACAGCTGATGCATGGTGCTGATGGTTTGCCCGACCACCTGCTGGCCTTCTTCGGCCAGACCGCGCGCGGCGGTCGAATGCTGCGAGGCGAGCGCGGCGTTCTGGGCGATTTCATGGGCGGCGGCACCGAGCTGATTGATTGCAGCGGCAACGCTGCTGGTGCGGCTCGACTGCTGATCGGCGTTGTTGATCGAGGCGTTGGAGGCAGTCACCACCTGGCCGGCCACGGCATTTACCTGGCCGGTCGCCGAGGCCACTTCGCGGATCGACTCGTGGATACGCTCGACAAAGCGGTTGAACGACTGGGCAAGGCTGCCGAATTCGTCCTGAGCATGGATGGTCAGGCGCCGGGTCAGGTCGCCTTCGCCCTCGGCAATGTCACGCATGGCGCGGCCCATGGCGTGCAGCGGCTGCATCAGCACGCGAATCAGCAGGCCGAGCAGGGCAATGATGGCGATGATCGCGATCAGCGTCGCCACGGCTGCCGACGTGCGCAGCTCGCCGAGCATGGCGAAGGCGGCGTTCTGGTCGAGCACCAGCGCGACATACCAGTCGACCGACGAGATGCCGTCGACGTGGGTGAAGTTGATGAGCTGCTTGCGCCCGTCGAACTCGACTTCCTTCAGCCCGCCGCTGATCTGCGGCGTGTCGCCAGGGAACAGATCGGCAAGGGTTTTCAGGGCCAGCTCAGGCTTGGGGTGGATCATGATCTTGCCTTCGCCGTTGACGATGAAGGCATGGCCATTGCCATCGAAGTCCAGTGCGTTGATCAGCTTGCTGATGGTCTGCAGGTCGGTATCGACGCCACTCACGCCGAGCAGGCGACCGCCCTGTTGCACCGGCGTGGCCAGGGTGATCACCAGCTTGCCAGCCGAGGCGGAGATGTACGGCTCGGTGACGATAGTCTGGTTGGCCGCAGTCGCCGCCTTGTACCAGCCACGCTGGCGCGGGTCGTAGTCGGCGGCGCGGTTGCCGGCGGGTACCGATTGCATGCTGCCGTCCTGGCCGCCGAAGTAGCTCAGCTGGAAGTTGTTGGCATACACCGGCAGTGCCAGGGCGCGGTCCAGGCTCGGCTTGCCGGGGCCATCGACGGCCACTTGCTGGGCCAGGCTGTCGAGCACCTGCACGCGGCTGTCGAGCCAGTTGCGGATGTTGCCGGCATCAGGCTACCCAGGTCCTGCAGCGACGTCCGCGTGTCGCTGCGCAGCGACTGGCGTTGCCGGTAGTCGTTGAACAGTGCGAAGCAGGTGAAGGCGACCGCGACTACGAGGGCTGCGGCCAGCAGGATCTTGTGGCTGAACTTGAGATTTTTGGTCATGGCTGAATCTGCGCGAATGCACGTCAAAGGACAGGGCGTAGGGCAGGCTGCTGCTCCACTGCTCGTTGTGTCGACTTGTGCGGGTAAAACATGAGTTGTTGGCCGGTCAGACGACCAACGACCGGCATTTAAGCGCTGCGGCCAGGGAACCACGGAGGCTTTTTGCTCTCCAAGGTCTCCACAGGCGCCTCGCCTGATGTCCGTGTCCAGGAGTGTCCCTTCATGTCGCTGCGTTCCCTCGCCCTGTTGTCGTTGTGCGTCGTGCTGACTGCGTGCAGCAAGATCAACCAGGAAAATTACTCCAAACTCAGCGCCGGCATGAACCGCGCGGCGGTCGAGCAACTGCTGGGTACACCTACCGAGTGCTCGGGCGCGCTGGGCATGAGCAGTTGCACCTGGGGTGACCAGAACAGCTTCATCAGTGTGCAGTATGCAGCGGACAAAGTATTGATGTACTCCGGGCAGGGCCTTGAATGAGGCACCTGAGTCTGCTGCTTGGGCTGTGCCTGAGCCTGTTGCTGGGCGGCTGCGCCACGGGTAGCCATGACCCGTTGGCGCCGAAGACGGCAGGCGCCGTCGACCTCAAGCGCTATCAGGGCAAATGGTTCGAGCTGGCCCGCCTGCCGATGTACTTCCAGCGCGACTGCGCGCAGTCCGAGGCGCATTACAACGCCCGGCCTGATGGCAGCATCGGCGTGCTCAACCGTTGCCGCATGCTCGACGGCCAGTGGATCCGCGCCGAAGGCAGTGCCACGCCGCAGGAGGCCGGGCATACCGACAAGCTCTGGGTCGAGTTCGACAACTGGTTCACCCGCCTGGCGCCTGGTGTGGCCAAGGGCGAGTACTGGGTGTTGTACGTCGACTCGCGTTATCAGACCGCGTTGGTCGGCAGCCCGGACCGCAAGTACCTGTGGATCCTGTCGCGTACGCCGAGCCTGCCGGCCTGGGAGCGCGAGAGCCTGCTGGCCAAGGCGCGTCAGCAAGGCTACGACACCAATCGCATGATCTGGCGCGTAGCCGACCGCGACATCGCCGCCGCACACTGAGCCCTCAGCCAAGCAGTTGGCCGAGCACCTCGGCAAACGCTCGGTTGCTCTCGGCTTCCTGAACATGGCGGGCCTGACGCACCACCCACGCGCCGTTGACCATCACGTCGCGGATCTGGCGGTCGCCGCCGGCAAACAGCCAGCGGTTGAGGATGGCATCGCCTTCGGCAGTAGCGATGTACGGGTCCTCACCGTCGAGCACCAGCCAGTCCGCGCGCTTGCCCACCGTCAACTCGCCGATCGGCTGCCCCAGGGCTTGCGCGCCACCGCTGAGCGCTGCGTCATAAAGGGTGCGGCCAACCATTGGCTGGTCGCTGCGATAGAGCCGATTGCGGCGCTGATCACGCAGTCGCTGGCCGTATTCGAGCCAGCGCAGTTCTTCAACCACGCTGAGTGACACGTGGCTGTCCGACCCAATACCCATGCGCCCGCCCCGAGCCAGGTAGTCGACCGCGGGGAAGATGCCGTCGCCCAGGTTGGCCTCGGTGGTCAGGCACAAACCAGCTACCGCACCGCTTTCGGCCATCGCTGCGACCTCGTCCGGCGCAGCGTGGGTGGCATGTACCAGACACCAGCGGCGGTCGACCTCCACGTTTTCATATAGCCATTGCAGCGGACGACGCCCGCTCCAGGCCAGGCAGTCGTCGACTTCCTTTTGCTGCTCGGCGATGTGAATGTGTACCGGGCAGTCCTGCTCGCCGCTGGTCAGTACCGTGGCAATCTGCTCGGGAGTGACCGCGCGCAGCGAGTGGAAGCACAAGCCCAGGCGCTGCGCCGGTTGTGCCGCCAGCACTGGCTTGAGCTGTTCGTGCAGGCGCAGGTATTGCTCGCTGCTATTGATAAAGCGGCGTTGGCCCTCGCTGGCGGGCTGGCCGCCGAAACCTGCGTGGCTGTACAGCACCGGCAACAACGTCAGACCAATCCCGGCGGCGCTGGCGGCGGCACTGATGCGCCGTGACAGCTCGGCCGGATCGGCATAGCGCTGGCCATCGCGGTCGTGGTGCACGTAATGGAACTCGGCGACCGAGGTATAGCCGGCCTTGAGCATCTCGATGTACAGCTGGCGGGCGATGACCTGCAGTTGTTCCGGGCTGATCTGGCCAACCATGCGGTACATCAGCTCGCGCCAGGTCCAGAAGCTGTCATTAGGGTTGCCTGCCACTTCTGCCAGGCCCGCCATGGCGCGCTGGAAGGCGTGCGAATGAAGGTTGGGCATGCCCGGCAGCAGCGGCCCGGCCAGGCGCTCGGCGCCGTCTGCCGAGGCATCGACCTGCAGGCTGGCAAGCTGGCCTTGGGCGTCGACCTCTAGACGGACGTTGCGCGCCCAACCGCTGGGGAGCAGGGCGCGCTCGGCAAAATACACGGACATGTAAGCATCTTCCTGGTCTTGTTAGCTTGTATATACATATACAGGCGTTTGCCTGCCCGGTAAACTGCGGCAAGCTACTGCTCACTCAAACCGCACAAGGATCAAAAGCCGTGCCGACACCTCCTGTCTCCGCGCTGGTTGCCCAGATGGGCGAAGGGCCGGCGCCGCTGTATGCCCGGGTCAAACAGATGATCGTCCAGCAGATCGAAAACGGCAGCTGGCCGCCGCATCACCGGGTGCCGTCCGAGAGCGAGCTGGTCAACCAGCTGGGTTTCAGCCGCATGACCATCAACCGCGCCCTGCGCGAGCTGACTGCTGACGGATTGCTGGTGCGCATGCAGGGGGTCGGTACGTTCGTCGCCGAGCCCAAGAGCCGTTCCGCGCTGTTCGAGGTCAACAACATTGCCGACGAGATCGCCGGCCGTGGCCATCAGCATAGTTGCCAGGTGATCGTGCTCGGCGAAGAGGCCGCAGGTTCCGAGCGCGCCCTGGCGCTGGATATGCGCGAAGGCCAGCGGGTATTCCACTCGTTGATCGTGCATTACGAAAACGGCGTGCCGGTGCAGATCGAGGATCGCTACGTCAACGCCGCGATTGCCCCGGACTACCTCAAGCAGGACTTCACCCGACAGACACCCTATGCCTACCTGTCGCAGGTCGCGCCACTGACTGAAGGCGAGCACGTGGTCGAGGCGATTCTGGCCGAGCCGGACGAGTGCCGCCTGCTGCAGATCGATGCCGGCGAGCCATGCCTGCTGATTCGCCGCCGCACCTGGTCGGGTCGCCAGCCGGTCACCGCCGCCCGGCTGATTCACCCCGGTTCCCGCCATCGCCTGGAAGGACGCTTCAGCAAATGAGCCAGATGCAGTTGCTACACGCGGCGGATTACCCGCGCATGCCATGGAAGAACGGCGGCGGTTTTACCGAAGAGATCGCCCGCGATGCTGGCGATGGCCTGGATGGATTTGGCTGGCGCCTGTCGATTGCCGATATCGAAGAGTCTGGCGGCTTTTCCAGCTTTGCCGGGTACCAGCGGATCATCAGTGTGCTGCAGGGGGATGGCATGCGTCTGCTGGTCGACGGCCAGCTCAGCCGGCCGTTGCTGGCGTTCGATGCGTTTGCCTTCGGCGGCGAGAGCCAGGTTCAGTGCAAGCTGCTGGGCGGGATGATCCGCGACTTCAACCTGATCTACGCGCCGCAGCGCTATCGGGCGCGGTTGCAGTGGTTCGATGGCACCAGCCGCCTGTATAGCTCGGCGTCGACGCTGTTGCTGTTTGCCGCTGGTAGCCAGGTTGAAGTGCAGATGGCCGGGCGCGAGCTGCAGCGGCTGGGGTTGTATGACTGTTTGCGCCTGGAAGGCAACGACGGGTTGCTGGGGTTGGATGTGCAGGGGCGGTTTTGCCTGATTGAATTGATCACGGTTTGAGACTGCTGGGCCGCAATGCGGCCCCTGGCAATCGAAAGGGCTAGCTCCGAATAATTTGGTTGTCCATTCTTGTACATACAAGTAAAGGTGTGTTTGTATATTGCTCATCGACACCCCGCCGTCGGATGACCGCAAAGGACCTCTCCCGTGACTGACAACAACAAATACCGTGACGTAGAAATCCGTGCCCCGCGTGGCAACAAGCTGACCGCCAAGAGCTGGATGACCGAAGCTCCCTTGCGCATGCTGATGAACAACCTCGACCCACAAGTGGCCGAGAACCCCAAGGAGCTTGTGGTCTACGGCGGCATCGGCCGTGCTGCGCGCAACTGGGAGAGCTACGACAAGATCATCGAGACCCTGACCCGCCTGGAAGACGACGAGACCCTGCTGGTCCAGTCGGGCAAGCCGGTGGGCGTGTTCAAGACCCACAGCAACGCCCCGCGCGTGCTGATCGCCAACTCCAACCTGGTGCCGCACTGGGCCAACTGGGAACACTTCAACGAACTGGATGCCAAAGGCCTGGCCATGTACGGCCAGATGACCGCAGGCAGCTGGATCTACATCGGCAGCCAGGGCATCGTCCAGGGCACCTATGAAACTTTCGTCGAGGCCGGTCGCCAGCATTACAACGGCAGCCTCAAAGGCAAGTGGGTGCTCACTGCCGGCCTGGGCGGCATGGGTGGCGCACAGCCGCTGGCCGCAACCCTGGCCGGTGCCTGCTCGCTGAACATCGAGTGCCAGCAGAGCCGCATCGACTTCCGCCTGAGCAGCCGTTATGTCGACGAACAGGCCAGCGACCTCGATGACGCCCTGGCGCGCATCGCCAAATACACCCAGGAAGGCAAGGCGATCTCGATTGCCCTGCTCGGCAACGCTGCCGAAATCCTGCCTGAGCTGGTCAAGCGTGGCGTGCGCCCGGACATGGTCACCGACCAGACCAGCGCTCACGACCCGCTCAACGGCTACCTGCCGGCCGGCTGGAGCTGGGAGCAGTACCGCGACCGCGCGCAGACCGACCCGGCTGCAGTGGTCAAGGTCGCCAAGCAGTCGATGGCGGTGCACGTCAAAGCCATGCTCGACTTCCAACAGCAAGGCGTGCCGACCTTCGACTACGGCAACAACATTCGCCAGATGGCGATGGAAGAGGGCGTCAGCAATGCCTTCGACTTCCCCGGCTTCGTCCCGGCCTATATCCGCCCGCTGTTCTGCCGCGGCGTAGGTCCGTTCCGCTGGGTGGCGCTGTCGGGTGACGCCGAAGACATCTACAAGACCGATGCCAAGGTCAAGGAACTGATCGCCGACGACGCCCACCTGCACCGCTGGCTGGACATGGCCCGTGAGCGCATCAGCTTCCAGGGCCTGCCAGCGCGGATCTGCTGGGTTGGCCTGGGCCAGCGTGCCAAGCTCGGCCTGGCCTTCAACGAGATGGTCCGCAGCGGTGAGCTGTCGGCGCCTATCGTGATCGGCCGCGACCACCTCGACTCCGGTTCGGTGTCCAGCCCCAACCGCGAAACCGAATCGATGCAGGATGGCTCCGACGCCGTGTCCGATTGGCCGCTGCTCAACGCCTTGCTCAACACCGCCAGCGGCGCGACCTGGGTGTCGCTGCACCACGGCGGCGGCGTTGGCATGGGCTTCTCGCAGCACTCGGGTATGGTCATCGTCTGTGATGGCAGCGATGAAGCTGCCGAGCGTATTGCTCGCGTACTGACCAACGACCCAGGCACCGGCGTCATGCGCCACGCCGATGCTGGCTACCAGATCGCCGTTGACTGCGCCAACCAGCAGGGCCTCGATCTGCCCATGATCAACGGCTGATCAGCTCCGCCGACAACGCCGATACTGAATAACAAGAAGGGACCTGCGGGCCCCGCCAATGGAGTAGCGAAGTGACCGAACTGACCCTCAAGCCCGGTACCCTGACCCTGGCCCAACTGCGCGCCATTCATGCCGCACCCGTCAAGCTGCGCCTGGATGACAGCGCGGGCCCGGCGATCGATGCCAGCGTCGCTTGTGTCGAGCAGATTCTCGCCGAAGACCGCACCGCCTACGGCATCAACACCGGTTTCGGCCTGCTGGCCTCGACCCGCATCGCCCGTGAAGACCTCGAGAACCTGCAGCGTTCACTGGTGTTGTCGCACGCCGCCGGTATCGGCGCGCCGCTGGACGACGCTCTCGTACGGCTGATCATGGTGCTCAAGATCAACAGCCTCAGCCGTGGTTTCTCCGGCATTCGGCGCAAGGTCATCGATGCGCTGATCAGCCTGGTCAACGCCGAAGTCTATCCGCACATTCCGCTGAAAGGCTCGGTCGGCGCCTCCGGCGACCTCGCGCCGCTGGCGCACATGTCGCTGGTGCTGCTCGGCGAGGGCAAGGCCCGTTACAAGGGGCAGTGGCTGGAAGCTAACGAAGCCCTGGCTGTGGCCGGCCTCGAGCCGCTGACCCTGGCCGCCAAAGAGGGCCTGGCCCTGCTCAACGGCACCCAGGCGTCTACCGCCTATGCCCTGCGCGGCCTGTTCTACGCTGAAGACCTGTTTGCCGCCGCGATCACCTGCGGCGGCCTGACCGTCGAAGCCGCGCTGGGCTCGCGCTCGCCGTTCGATGTGCGCATCCATGAAGTGCGCGGCCAGCGCGGTCAGATTGACGCCGCGGCCTGCTACCGTGACCTGCTCGGTGACTCGACCGAAGTGTCGCGCTCCCACGAAAACTGCGGCAAGGTCCAGGACCCGTACTCGCTGCGTTGCCAGCCACAGGTGATGGGCGCTTGCCTGACCCAGTTGCGTCAGGCCGCGCAAGTGCTGGCGGTCGAATCCAACGCTGTCTCCGACAACCCGCTGGTGTTCGCCGCCGAAGGTGATGTGATTTCCGGCGGCAACTTCCACGCCGAGCCGGTGGCCATGGCCGCTGATAACCTGGCCCTGGCGATTGCCGAGATCGGTTCGCTGAGCGAGCGCCGCATCTCGCTGATGATGGACAAGCACATGTCCCAACTGCCGCCGTTCTTGGTCGAAAACGGTGGGGTCAACTCCGGCTTCATGATCGCCCAGGTCACCGCCGCAGCATTGGCCAGCGAGAACAAGGCGCTGTCGCACCCACACAGCGTCGACAGCCTGCCGACCTCGGCCAACCAGGAAGACCACGTGTCGATGGCGCCGGCAGCAGGCAAGCGGCTGTGGGAAATGGCCGAGAACACGCGTGGCGTGCTTGCCATCGAATGGCTCGGTGCCTGCCAGGGCCTGGACCTGCGCAAGGGCCTGAAAACCTCGCCCAAGCTGGAGCAGGCGCGCCGCGCCCTGCGTGCCAAGGTTGCCCACTACGAGCGTGACCGCTTCTTCTCGCCGGATATCGAAATGGCCAGCGCGCTGCTGGCCGAAGGCACGCTGACCGGGTTGTTGCCGGCTGGAGTATTGCCAAGCCTGTGAAGACGTTGGGGTCGCGCGGCGGCCCCGGCACGCAGTCGTTCGTCCATAAAAATAAAAGGGACGCAGCATGCAACAATCTCAAGGTCTAAAACGCGGGCTGACGTCCCGCCACATCCGTTTCATGGCGCTCGGCTCGGCGATCGGCACCGGGCTGTTCTATGGCTCTGCCTCAGCCATCCAGATGGCCGGCCCAGCAGTACTGCTGGCCTACCTGATCGGTGGCGCCGCCGTGTTCATGGTCATGCGCGCACTTGGCGAAATGGCCGTGCATAACCCGGTCGCCGGCTCCTTTGGCCAATACGCCAGCACCTACCTGGGGCCGCTGTCCGGCTTCGTGCTGGGCTGGACCTACGCCTTCGAAATGATCATTGTCTGTATCGCCGACGTGACCGCCTTCGGTATCTACATGGGCTTCTGGTTCCCTGAAGTGGCGCGTTGGATCTGGGTGCTGGGCATCGTCTTCCTGATCGGCGGGCTCAACCTGTGCAACGTCAAAGTGTTCGGCGAGATGGAATTCTGGCTGTCGCTGCTCAAGGTCGGCGCGATTGTCGCGATGATCCTCGCCGGGCTTGGCATCATGGCCTTCGGCATGGGCCAGGTCGGTAGTGGCTCAGCGGTCGGCGTGAGCAACCTGTTCGAGCATGGCGGCTTCATGCCCAACGGCATTGCCGGGGTGATCGCCTCGTTTGCCGTGGTGATGTTCGCTTTTGGCGGTATCGAAATCATCGGTATCACCGCCGGCGAAGCGAAAGACCCGCAGCGAGTCATCCCCAAGGCAATCAACGCCGTGCCGCTGCGTATCCTGCTGTTCTACGTGCTCACCTTGTTTGTCTTGATGAGCCTGTACCCCTGGCCGCAGATCGGCAGCCAGGGCAGCCCGTTCGTGCAGATATTCAGCAACCTCGGGATAGGCTCGGCCGCTGCCGTGCTCAACGTGGTGGTGATTTCTGCAGCAGTGTCGGCAATCAACAGTGACATCTTCGGTGCCGGCCGCATGATGTACGGCCTGGCGCAGCAAGGCCATGCGCCGCGTGGCTTTGCCCAGTTGTCCAAACATGGTGTGCCGTGGCTGACGGTTGTGGTTATGGGCGCGGCGCTGCTGATCGGCGTGGTGCTCAACTATCTGATCCCGGAGAACGTGTTCCTGCTGATCGCCTCGATCGCCACTTTCGCCACGGTCTGGGTCTGGTTGATGATCCTGCTCACCCAAGTGGCCATGCGCCGCAGCATGAGCCGTGAGGAAGCAGCCAAACTGAAGTTCCCGGTACCGTTCTGGCCCTATGGGCCGGCCCTGGCGATTGCCTTCATGGTGTTCATCTTTGGTGTGCTCGGCTACTTTCCGGATACTCAGGCAGCGTTGCTGGTCGGGGTGGTGTGGGTGGTGTTTCTGGTCGCGTCCTACCTGCTCTGGTGCAAGCCGCGTGCAGGTCAGGGTCACTTGGCCGAGCAGCAGGCCGAGCTGCACCGCTAGTAACGGAGGAAGTGTATGGCAACGTTATGGCAGCACTGCCATGTGGCAAGCATGGTCGGCGGCAGCTATTCGATCATCGAGGATGCGGCGATCATCACCCGCGCCGGGCTGATCGAATGGATCGGCCCACGCGCCGAGCTGGCGCCGCAGGCTGGCCTGGAGACGGTCGACCTGGCCGGTGCCTGGGTCACCCCGGGGCTGATCGACTGCCACACCCATGCGGTGTTTGGCGGTAACCGCAGTGGCGAGTTCGAACAGCGCCTGCAGGGCGTCAGCTATGCCGAGATCGCCGCCCAGGGCGGCGGCATTGCCAGCACCGTGCGCGCCACCCGCGCAGCCAGCGAAGAGCAGCTGCTGGCCAGCGCCCGGCAGCGGCTTGAGGCCTTGATGCGCGATGGCGTGACCACCGTGGAGATCAAGTCAGGCTACGGCCTGGATCTGGTCAACGAACGCAAGATGTTGCGCGTTGCCCGACGTCTGGGCGATGCGCTGCCGCTGACCGTGCGCAGCACCTGCCTGGCCGCCCACGCGTTGCCGCCGGAATACGCCGGGCGCGCCGATGACTACATCCAGCACATCTGCGATGAGCTGCTGCCAGCGTTGGCCGGCGAAGGCCTGGTCGATGCGGTCGATGCCTTCTGCGAACACCTGGCGTTCTCGCCGGCGCAGGTCGAGCGGGTGTTCATCAAGGCCCGCGAACTGGGCTTGCCGGTCAAGCTGCATGCCGAGCAGTTGTCATCGCTGCACGGCTCCAGCCTGGCTGCCCGTTATCAGGCGCTGTCGGCCGATCACCTGGAGTTCATGACCGAAGACGACGCCATCGCCATGGCCGCGGCGGGTAGCGTCGCGGTGCTGCTGCCGGGCGCGTTCTACTTCCTGCGCGAAACCCAGCTGCCACCGATGGAGGCGCTGCGTCGGCACGGGGTGAAGATCGCCCTGGCCAGCGACCTCAACCCAGGCACCTCGCCTGGCCTGTCGCTGCGGCTGATGCTCAACATGGGCTGCACGCTGTTCCGCATGACCCCTGAAGAGGCGCTGGCCGGGGTTACTACGCATGCCGCCACGGCACTGGGCCTGGGCAGCACTCACGGCACGCTGGAAGCCGGCAAGGTCGCCGACTTTGTCGCCTGGCAGATTGAACGCCCGGCCGACCTCGCGTACTGGCTGGGCGGCGACTTGCCCAAGCGGGTAGTGCGCGGCGGTGTGCAATCAACTTTTTGAGCGAGGCCTCATGGACAACGTATTGAGCTTTCACCAAGGCCGCCTGCCGCTGCTGATCAGCATGCCCCACGCCGGCCTCGGTTTGACCGCCGCCGTGCGCGACGGCCTGGTCGAACAGGCGCGCAGCTTGCCCGATACCGACTGGCATATTCCAAGGCTGTATGACTTTGCCCGTGAACTGGGTGCCAGCGTGGTCGCCGCGGAGTACTCGCGGTTCGTCATCGACCTCAATCGGCCAGAAGATGACCAACCGTTGTATGCCGGGGCCACCACCGGGCTGTTTCCGGCCACCCTGTTCGACGGCGAGCCGCTGTTCGTTGCCGGCCTTGCGCCGTCTGCGGCGCAGCGGGCGGAGTATCTCGAGCAGATCTGGCGCCCCTACCACGACACCCTGCGCGGGGAACTGGCGCGTCTGCGTGAAGAGTTCGGCTATGCACTGCTGTGGGATGCACATTCGATCCGTTCGTACATCCCGCACCTGTTCGACGGCAAACTGCCGGACTTCAACTTCGGTACTTTCAATGGCGCCAGTTGTGACCCGGCGCTGGCCGAGCAGCTGCAGCGCTCCTGCGCCCAGGCGCCGGGCTACAGCCATGTGCTCAATGGACGCTTCAAGGGCGGGCATATCACTCGACACTACGGTGCCCCGGCCGAGCATGTGCACGCAGTGCAGCTGGAGCTGGCGCAGTGCACCTACATGAACGAGGTCGAGCCGTTCGCCTATCGTGAAGATCTGGCCCAGCCTACCCAGGCAGTGCTGCGCCAGATGCTCGAGGTGATGCTGGCGTGGGGGCAGGCGCGGTACGCGCGCTAGACGCGCACCGCGCAGGGGCTGCGCAGCCTTGGTCAGCTGCGATCAGGGTTGGCGAGGATGGTCAGTTCGCGAACAAGCAGGCGCTCCCTGGCCTGTTTGTCATCAGCCAGCGCCTGGTACTCGGCTGTCAGTTGCTCCAGCGGGCGGTCGGGGAACTGGTCGGGCAGCGCCAGTACCTGCTCCTGGTAATGCTCTTCTATGGCGGCAAAGCGCTCGGCGTGCGTGACCCGCAGATAGCGCTGCCATTCGCTGTTGGCCACCGCGTAATCGAGAAATGGCTCGGCGCGTTCGTCGCGCTGTACCACATCCACGGTCAGTGCCAGTTCGTTGCGACTGACGTCGGCAAAGGCTTCATAGAGCATGTTGTCATCCGGTACGCCGAGCTTGAGCTCCTGATTCAGGCCGCGCCGATAAGCCAGGCGCACTTCCGCTTCGTCGCGGCCCTTGGCATTGCCACGGGCGATTTCATCCAGCCGATGCAGCCGATAGAGCCGGCGCAGCTCGCTGTACAGGCTTTGCTCGGAGTCGGCTGCTTCGGCCAACAGACGCTGTTGGTCGATCAGCAATTCGAGGTTCTGGAAGACCAGCAGGGCGCCGTCGTGGCACGTCTGATTACCGGTGGCCGGGTCGACCAGCGCTTCCTCGGCTACCGCATTCAACAACAGCCGGTCGGATGCGCTGACCACGGCCGCCACCAGTACCTTGCGGATGCGCTGGCTGAATGCGACTCGCGTGCTGCCGTTGCGAAAGGGCGCCGCTTGCTGCAGGCGCCCAACCATCGCCAGCAGATGCTGGGCATCCCCGGCTTGGTCCAGCTGTAGCCAGGCATCCGTCAGCGCTTCGTTCTCCACGGCTGAGCCAAGCAGCCAGTCGGCCAGGTGTGGCTCGTCGCCAGCAATCGGCAATATCGGATTATGCAAGTGGCCGCCAGCCATTTCGTCGTCCGATGACGTCATCAGCAGCAGGCCTTCGGGTACGTCCATGGCAAAGGTGAAGCTGCGCTGGCTATCCGATGAGGTGCGTGCACGGAACATGGTGTCGTGCGTCAGCGGGTTGCCGAACAGCGAGACCGACGACACCGGGAAGTCGTTGTCGAGGTTACTGAGGATGTGATCCGGCAACTCGGTAAGCTCGTTTTCGCTGAGATCCAACAGCTCCAGCGGCAGCACGCCATCGAGCCAGCTTGGCCACTGCTGGATGCCCATGTTGTTCAGCTCCAGCCGCCGCAGGTTGCGCAGCCCGGGCGGTGCTTCGGCAATCGCGGCCAGGCGGTTGCCGGCAAGTTCGAGGGCCGTCAGCTGGCTCAGTCGGGCAATGGTTGCGAGCATGCGCTCATCGATCTCCAGGCCCATATCGCGGATCGACAGGTAGTTCAGCTGAGGCAGGCGCAGGAGCGCGTTGGGCAAATCCTGAGTGGCCTGGGCATGCTCGACGATGCGCAGGCTTTCAAGCCGCGTGAAGCGGCTGAAGAAACGCTCCAGCTGCGCGGTGCTGCCGCTCATGCGCGCCAGCGACAGGTTGCGCACCCGCTCGTAGAAGAAACCTGGGAGCTGCGGTGGGAAGTCTGCCACGTCACTGTTTTCCAGGCGCAAGGTGGCGCGTGTCATGCCCAGTTCCTGGCTGCGCCAAAAGGCGTTGATGACCGCGCTGAGTCGATTGCGCGCGGTGATCACAGGCTGCGCCAGGGGCGCTGCCGAGCTGGAGGCGTTGCTCCAGTTATCGAGCGCATCGCGCAGTTCCTGACGGCGCTGAGTGTGCTCCTGCAAGCGGGTGCTGAGTGCGGGCGACAGGTCGGCTTCGATGCGGCTGTTCATCTGGTCCTGATGCAGCATCACGCGCAGCAACTGTTCGTCGATGATCGGGTTGCCTTGCAGCAGGATGGTCGGCCCTGGGCCGATGCCAGGCTCATCGCTGAGCAGATAGCTGGGCAATGTACGAATCTGGTTGTCGCGCAGCGAAAGCTCTCGGATCTGCGCCAGAGCATCGCTGCTCAGGCCCTGCGGCCAATGGTCGAACTGCATCCGTTCGAGGCCAAGGAAGTCCAGATTAAGCACGCTGAAGTCGGCTTGATAGCGTGCCGACAGGCGATTGCCGCTCAGCTCAAGGCGGCGCAACTGGCTCAGGCTGGCCAGGCTCTCGATGTCGACACCACTGAGTGGCAGGTTCTGGTTGGTCACACTGAGCGACTCCAGGGCCGGGAAGTACTGACCGATCAGCGGTACGCCGAACAGCAATTGTGACGGTGCCGCCTGGGCGGTGTACGGTCGGCTGATCTCCAGCGTGCGCAGTTCGGGAAACTGGCGAAACAGATTGATCAGTTGCCGCTCATGCACGGTCCAGCCGGTGGTGCTGCCGAAGCCAGGCTCGATCAGGTACAAATGCCTGACCGATGCGCCGAAAAAGTCCGGCAGGTTTTCTGGGAATCTTGCCAGATTGACGGCTTGCAGGCGCAGCGTCGGGGGCTCGCCAGCCAGGGATGGCAGGGCGCTGTCGTGCCAGTGCTGCATGAACTGATCCGCCAGCTGCGTCAGCGCGTCAGCCTCGGCGCTGGCGTCGGCGTGGCTGGAACGCCAATCGTCCAGCCGGCTGCGCAAGGTGCCGCGCTGCTCCAGCAGGCGCTGCAGCAGGGCATTGATATCTGCTCGATTCATGCCGCTATCCAGCAGATGGTTGAGAATCTGGTCGGCTGACCATGCGGTGTGTTCCGGCAGGCCGGTGAGCCTGACCAGGCGCAGCAAGGCATGCCGGGTAAAGCCGCCTGCGAGGCCGCCACCACCGCCCAGGGGATAGCCCAGACGGCCATCGGCCAGGCGCATCGGTGAGCGATAGCCGGGGCGTACGGGTTGCATGGCGAGCATCTCGCGCAATGCCTCGCGCGGCATCAGCGGGACCTGCTGGACGAACTCGCGCAGCTGCTGTTCATTGTTAAAGCCGGCGCTGGCCAGGCTTTGCTGCAGCGTTGCAGGCAGTGCCTGCAGCAGCGCGCCGTACAGCGATGAATGCACCTGCGGCGCAGCGTCGCTGGTAGGGTCGATGCACAGATAACCAGCAGCCGCGCTGATGAGGGTGACCGGTTGCTGCGCATCTTGCGGGCCGATGCTGTCGACGCTCAGAGGCGAGCTGATGCGTTGTTCCAGGCGCAGCGCCAGATCAGCCGGCCAGCCGGGCAACTGCTGCAAGCAGCGCAGGATCAGCCGGTCGCTGTCCCAGTTGCGCACGCTTTGCAGATAGAGACCCTCATAGGCTCGATTGAGGCGAACGTGCTGTTGATAGACCCGAATCTCCTCGCCCAACCGCCGCGGAATTTTTCCCGTGCTCAACGCTAGGGCTTCCTCGGGGCTGGCATGGCGTAGCAGCTCTTCGATGATCGGCACCGGCAGGTGCGGATACTGATGCACGATGACTGTTGCGCCTTGGCTCTGGCTGAGCAACTGGAGGCGATATTGTCTGGCAAACTCCGCCTGCAGCAGGCCAGGTTCGGTCAGTGTCGTGCGCAGCTGTCGATCGAGATTGAAGCGGACCATGCTGTCTTCGAGGGCTGCGGGCAGCCGCTGGTTCTCGCTTAGAATCCGCCTCAGTGCGGCCTGGTCGCTGTCGGTGATCTGCAAGATGCGCAGGGCGCTGACGTCATCGAAGCTGGCGCTGAGATGGCCAAGCCGGCGGAACAGCTCAAGCCCCTGCCATTCGCGCGGGCGATCCAGCCCATGCAGCCAGGCGCCAGCGCCGTTGTGGCGCAGGGGCGGCGCATAGGCCGACGGTCGGCTGGGATGCTGGATGCGAAACTGCGCGTCGGTTGCGCCACGGCTCACCGCATAGGTCTGGCCGGGCAGGCGCAGCCAACTGCGGCCATCGTGCTGGTACAGTCCCAGCGCATCGGGTTCGAGGTCGGCAGGCAGGCTGATGTCCTGGGCATAGGGGGTCAGGTCAGGCCGCCACAGGCGCAGTTGCCCCTCTTCTGGCTCGACTGCTTCCAGTTCTTCGATCCAGGAGGGCGTGTCCACCGGTGAGGGCTCTTGGGGTGGTTCCATGACCCCTTCGGCACCAGGCTTGCCGATAGCTGCCTCGAGGCCGCTACCGATGACATGGCTGCCAGCGGCGAAGGCCGCCATAAGTGCGATGTTCTCCACAACATCCATCAGGTAGGCATGGGCTTTTTCGCGATCATCGTGGCGCCAGCTTTCGATGCCTTCATACACCTCGTAACTCAGCTGCAGGGCGCACACACCCAGCATCACCTCGCCGAGGACCGGTAAGAAAAAACCGGCCACATTGAGCGCTGTCAGCGTCTGGGCCAACAGATGCTCGCGGTGCTTGACTGCTGAAATGACGTCGATGATCGCCGTCGGCATGGCATGAAACGCGGCATCCTGCTCGTGGCGAAACACCTGCTCGGTCACCAGCCCCTGCAGCAGCGATCCGGTCAGTTGGCGGGTTTGCAGGTGCAATTGTGCCTGTGGGTCCGGGGTTCGCTCATAAGTACCGTGCACGCTGAGCTTGAGGGGCTGCAGGCGGTCCAGGAGTTTTTGCTGGATCATCGCCTTGTCGCGCTCTTTCAGGCAATGATCAAGATAGCCGATGTCGTCGAGCAGACGATCACGCAGGCTGGCTTCGCAGGCCGCCAGCGAGGGGAATTGTTGGAGTGGGGTCTGCGGGTCAGCGGGAACATACAGCGCGACCACGGGCGCGCCACCCGCGTCGGCAAAGTGGATAAGGCGCAGGTCGGTCAATTGCGCATCCCATAGCGAGACGACGCTGAAACTCATCGGCGAAGCGGACAATGGCTGGTCCAGCGGCGCCGCCAGTGCTGCCGTATACAGTGCCTTGCCGATGTCGCCTTTGAGGTAGGCCAGGTGCAGGCTCTGGATAAAACTGCAGCGTTGCACCTGGGCCAGCTTGGCGTAAGTGTCCGTGTTAGTGCTGCGAGTGTCGGCGTTGTCGAAGTAGATAGCCTGCACCAACGCTTGATATTGTGCGCCGACATCCAGTGTTCGGCATAGCTGGGCGAACCGTTCAGGTTGCAGCTCCAGCGCGTTGTGAATCGGCACCGTACCCATGAAGCCCTTGTGGTCAAGGATCACTGACTTTTTCAGCAGTGCCTCGTCGTTGTCCATGCCGCCAGGCAGCGCCGCACTCGCTTCGAAATTGCGCAACGCATAGTGCAGCAGCGAACGGGTGGCTTGCTTGTAGGCGGGGGCCGGATCCACTGCCGGGTCCTGGGCGAGCGACCTGACATCGAGCAAGTAGGTGGCGGTGACATCGGTGTCGAATCCAAGCTGATCCTTGAGGGCGTCGCTCAATTGCTGGCGGGCAAATTGCTCAAGGCTGGGCAGGTCGCGGAACAACTGCGCCACTTCGGCGGCGGAGTCCTGCAACAGCGCATGCTGCTCGGCCAGGGCCTTGACGATATCTGGCTGTTGCAGGCGAGCTTCGCTCAGCCAAGGTGGTGGATTGGCCAAGGTCTTGCGCATTGCGCTGTGCACCGACGGCGATGCCTGGCTGAGCCAGGTCGGGGTCTTGCTGGCGATCAGACGGTAGGCGCTGCTGAGTTCGATTGAAGCGTTTGCGACAGTAGTCATGGACGAGCCCGTTCAGTTGGGGAAGGCTCTGCAACTATGTCTGCGGCTTGCAACCCTGTGCGGTACATATATTGCGTGCAGCGACGCAGGGCTCAGGTGAGCGTCGTTGCTACGGTTAGCGCGTGTTGCCGATGCGCCCTGACATGATTCGGGTTTATGATGGCGGCAGCCGAAGAATAGCCCTTCATGGAGTGCGCAATGCAGACCCTGTACCCGCAGATCAAACCTTACGCCCGTCACGATCTGGCCGTGCAAGCGCCGCATGTGCTGTATGTCGACGAGAGCGGTTCGCCAGAAGGTCTGCCGGTGGTGTTCATCCACGGTGGCCCGGGTGCCGGCTGCGACGCGCAGAGCCGCTGCTATTTCGACCCGAACCTGTACCGCATCATTACCTTCGATCAGCGCGGCTGTGGCCGCTCCACCCCGCACGCCAGCCTGGAAAACAACACCACCTGGGACCTGGTCGAGGACATGGAGCGCATTCGCGAGCACCTGGGCATCGACAAATGGGTGCTGTTCGGCGGCTCGTGGGGCTCGACCCTGGCCCTGGCCTACGCACAGAAGCACCCCGAGCGCGTGCACGGGCTGATCCTGCGCGGCATCTTTCTCGCCCGCGCCCAGGAGATCCGCTGGTTCTACCAGGAAGGTGCCAGCCGGCTGTTCCCTGACTACTGGCAGGACTACATCGCACCGATTCCGCACGACGAGCGTGGCGATCTGGTCACGGCCTTCCACAAGCGCCTGACCGGCAACGATCAGATCGCGCAGATGCACGCCGCCAAGGCCTGGTCGACCTGGGAAGGCCGCACCGCCACCCTGCGGCCCAATCCGCTGGTGGTCGATCGCTTCTCCGAGCCGCAGCGTGCACTGTCGATTGCCCGTATCGAATGCCACTATTTCACCAACGATGCCTTCCTCGAACCCGATCAGCTGATCCGCGACATGCCCCGCATCGCCCACCTGCCGGCGGTTATCGTGCATGGCCGCTATGATGTTATCTGCCCGCTGGACAACGCCTGGGAGCTGCACCAGGCCTGGCCCAACAGCGAGCTGAAAGTGATCCGCGACGCCGGCCACGCCGCGTCCGAGCCGGGTATCACCGACGCGCTGGTGCGCGCCGCCGACCAGATGGCCCGGCGCTTGCTGGACCTGCCATTGGAAGAAGCGTGAAGGCCCTGCTGCAGCGCGTGCAGAACGCACGCGTCGAAGTTGCCGGCGAAGTGGTCGGTGCGGTCGAGCAGGGCTTGCTGGTATTGGTGGCGGTCGAGCCTGCAGATACGCGCGAGCATGCCGACAAACTGTTGCACAAGCTGCTTAACTACCGGGTGTTCAGTGATGCCGATGGCAAGATGAACCTGTCGCTCAAGGACATTGGCGGCGGCTTGCTGCTGGTGTCGCAGTTCACCCTGGCGGCCGATACTCGCAGTGGTATGCGCCCGGGCTTCTCGACCGCCGCGCCACCTGCACTTGGCGCTGAATTGTTTGAGTATCTTATGGGCCAGGCGCGGGCGTCCCACGACGATGTAGCCAGTGGCCGTTTTGGCGCAGATATGCAGGTCCATCTGGTCAATGATGGCCCCGTAACATTTATGTTACAAATCTGAGGCGAAATAACCGCTTGTTTGTACAAAACAAGAGGGTTTTGACGATAAATAGTTGTTGCCGCCTGATGCGTTGTCACGCGGCCTGCTAGATAATCGCGCGGCTGTATGGACCTGCGTTCGCAGGTTCGTTGTACCAAGACTTGAGGACTGTCTGGAGCCGTTTGGGGAATCATTGAGCCCTTACGGGGTCCGAACAGTGCTCGCCAACCCGGCATTTGTAGCTGGCCGTTGGTTTCATGATCTGTTTTCGGCGAGGGTTGCTCGTGATTGTAAGTCCCCGTAATGCACCAAAGATCCCCGGCAATCGGTTGCGTACCGCCCTGGCGGCTGGCGTGGCCTTGGTCGGCCTGCTGAGCGCGGGTCAGCTGTGGGCATTCAACCTTGACGATGTCGCCGCCAAGGCGAAGGATCTGGCCGGTCAGAAGTACGAAGCACCGAAGAGCAATCTGCCGGCGGTGTTCCGTGACATGAAGTACGCCGACTACCAGAAGATCCGCTTCCTCCAGGAAAAGGCCGAGTGGGCTCAGGACAAGACCCCGTTCAAGCTGTCGTTCTATCACCAGGGCATGCACTTCGACACGCCGGTGAAAATCAACGAAGTCACTGCCTCCAAGGTTGAAGAGATCAAGTACGACGCCAGTCGTTTCGATTTCGGCGACGTGCCGCACGACGCCAAGACCGTGGAAAACCTCGGCTATGCCGGTTTCCGCGTGCTCTACCCGATCAACAAGGCTGACAAGCAAGACGAAATCATGACCTTGCTTGGCGCCAGCTACTTCCGCGTAGTCGGTAAGGGCCACGCCTACGGCCTTTCTGCACGTGGCCTGGCCATCGACACCGCGCTGCCGTCGGGTGAGGAATTCCCGCGTTTTACCGAATTCTGGGTCGAGAAGCCCAAGCCTGCCGACAAGCACCTGGTGATCTACGCCCTGCTTGATTCGCCGCGCTCCACCGGTGCCTACAAGCTGACCGTACGCCCGGGCAACGACACCATCGTCGACGTCAAATCGCGCATCTACCTGCGTGACCACGTCAGCCGTCTGGGCGTTGCACCGCTGACCAGCATGTATCTGTTCGGCCCTAACCAGCCGTCCAAAGTGCTCAACTACCGCCCAGCTCTGCACGACTCCGAAGGCCTGGCGATCCATGCAGCCAATGGTGAATGGCTGTGGCGTCCGCTGAACAACCCGCGCCACCTGGCCGTGAGCAACTTCAGCGTGGAAAACCCGCGTGGTTTCGGCCTGATGCAGCGCCACCGCGCCTTCAGCGACTATGAAGACCTCGACGACAACTACCAGAAACGTCCGAGCGCCTGGATCGAGCCGCAAGGCGACTGGGGCAAGGGCACTGTCGATCTGGTCGAGATTCCGACCGCAGATGAAACCAACGACAACATCGTTGCCTTCTGGAGCCCGGAAACCCTGCCTGAGCCAGGCCAGTCAGCGGATTACAACTATCGCCTGCACTGGACCATCGACGAGGCCAAGTTCCAGGCCCCTGATCTGGGTTGGGTCAAGCAGACCCTGCGTTCCACCGGTGACGTCAAGCAGTCCAACCTGATCCGTCAGCCGGATGGCAGCGTAGCCTTCCTGGTCGATTTCGCAGGTCCCGTGCTTGCCGCTCTGCCTGAAGACAGCACCGTGCGCAGCCAGATCAGCGTTGGCGACAATGCCGAGGTGGTCGAGAACAACCTGCGCTACAACCCGGAAACCAAAGGCTGGCGCCTGACCCTGCGGTTCAAGATCCAGGATCCGAAGAAGTCCACCGAGATGCGTGCAGCGCTGCTGCAGGACGTCCCGGTAGAAGCGCCAAAACCGGCCCAGGACAGCAAGCATGCCAAGGCTGCGGCCAAGCATGCCAAGGCTGAAAAGCCTGCCGAGCAACCTGCTGCAGACGCGGCAGCCACCCCTGCGGCCCCGGCCACCACCGAGAAAGTGTTGACCGAGACCTGGACCTATCAGTTGCCTGCCGATGAGTAATTCGAACCTACGGCCAGTCTCGGTTGCCGAGTATCTGGCCCACCTGCCCCTGAGTGACGAGCAGCGCGCGCAACTGGCCGACTGCAGCTCATTCAGCGAGCTGCACCAGCGTCTGGCGGCCGATCCGGCCGCCGGCTCTGCCGAGGCGTCGGTGGCCGCCCGCCTGACCGTCGGCAGTGCCGGCGAAATGGAAGAGGCCGAGATGCTCGGCGTTGACAGCAATGGCAACCTGAGCCTGAAGATCGCTCCGCCGATCACTCGCACGCGGGTGTTGCCGGAGCCATGGCGGACCAACGTGCTGGTGCGCATGTGGCGGCGCATGACCGGCCGCCCGAATGCCCCGCAACCACCCCAGCGCGAGCTGCCGGCGGCACGCTGGCGCTGGGTCGGCTCGATGCGCCGTTACATCCTGCTGACCTTGATGCTCGGCCAGACGATTGTTGCTGGCTGGTACATGAAGGGCATCCTGCCGTACCAGGGCTGGTCGTTCGTCGACCTTGACGAAGTGTTCAGCCAACCGCTGTGGGACACCGTGGTGCAGGTCTGGCCGTATGCCTTGCAGACCTCGATCCTGATCCTCTTCGGCATTCTCTTCTGTTGGGTTTCGGCCGGCTTCTGGACCGCCTTGATGGGCTTCCTCGAGCTGCTCACCGGGCGCGACAAGTACAAGATTTCCGGCAGCAGTGCCGGCAGCGAGCCGATCGATGCCCAGGCGCGTACTGCGCTGGTCATGCCGATCTGCAACGAAGACGTGCCGCGGGTGTTCGCCGGTCTGCGCGCGACCTTCGAGTCGGTCGCCGCCTCCGGCAACCTCGACCGCTTCGACTTCTTTGTACTCAGCGACTCCAACGATCCGGATATCGCAGTGGCCGAGCAACAGGCCTGGCTTGAAGTGTGCCGCGAAGCCAAAGGCTTTGGCCGGATCTTCTATCGCCGCCGCCGCCGCCGCGTCAAACGCAAGAGCGGCAACCTCGACGACTTCTGCCGTCGCTGGGGCAGCGAGTACAAGTACATGGTCGTGCTCGACGCTGACAGCGTCATGAGCGGTGAATGCCTGAGCAGCCTGGTGCGCCTGATGGAGGCCAACCCGGACGCCGGTATCATCCAGACCGCGCCCAAGGCGTCGGGCATGGACACCCTGTATGCGCGTCTGCAGCAGTTCGCTACCCGCGTGTACGGCCCGCTGTTCACCGCTGGCCTGCACTTCTGGCAGCTGGGCGAGTCGCACTACTGGGGGCACAACGCGATCATCCGCATGAAGCCCTTTATCGAGCACTGCGCGCTGGCGCCGTTGCCGGGTAAAGGTGCCTTTGCCGGCGCGATCCTCTCCCACGACTTCGTCGAAGCAGCGCTGATGCGCCGTGCTGGTTGGGGTGTGTGGATTGCCTATGACCTGGACGGCAGCTACGAAGAATTGCCACCCAACCTGCTCGACGAACTCAAGCGTGACCGTCGCTGGTGCCACGGCAACCTGATGAACTTCCGCCTGTTCCTGGTAAAAGGCATGCACCCGGTGCACCGCGCGGTGTTCCTGACCGGGGTGATGTCGTACCTGTCCGCGCCGTTGTGGTTCTTCTTTCTGGTGCTGTCGACGGCGTTGCTGGCGACCAACACCTTGATGGAGCCGCAATACTTCGTTGAGCCGTTCCAGCTGTACCCGCTGTGGCCGCAATGGCACCCGGAAAAGGCCGTTGCGCTGTTTTCCACCACGGTGGTGTTGCTGTTCCTGCCCAAGCTTTTGAGCATCATCCTGATCTGGGCCAAGGGCGCTACCGAATTCGGTGGGCGCTTCAAGGTGACCGTGTCGATGCTGATCGAGATGCTGTTCTCGATGCTGCTGGCGCCGGTACGGATGATCTTCCACACCCGCTTCGTGCTTGCCGCGTTCCTCGGCTGGGCAGCGACATGGAACTCGCCGCAGCGTGATGACGACTCCACGCCGTGGAGCGAAGCGGTGCGTCGGCATGGTCCACAGACTCTGCTCGGTGTGGCCTGGACGGTGCTGGTAGCCTGGCTCAACCCAAGCTTCCTGTGGTGGCTGGTGCCGATTGTTGGTTCGCTGATGCTGTCGATTCCGGTATCGGTGATTTCCAGTCGCGTGGGCCTGGGTCTGCGCGCCAAGGACGAGAAGCTGTTCCTGATTCCTGAGGAATACGCCACGCCAACCGAGCTGCTCGCCACTGACCAGTACACCCACGAGAACCGTTGGCATGCATTGAACGACGGCTTCGTGCGGGCTGTGGTCGACCCGCGGCAGAATGCGCTGGCCTGCGCCATGGGCACTGCCCGGCATGGCCAGTCGGCGGCGATCGAGGCACTGCGTGAAGAGCGCATCGCCAAGGCGCTGGAAGTCGGCCCGGCCGCGCTGGATGGCAATACGCGCCTGGCGCTGTTGAGCGACCCGGTCGCGCTGTCGCGTCTGCACGAGCGGGTCTGGGCTGGCGAACATGCAGCCTGGATTGACGCCTGGCGCAGTTCGATCAACAGCGATCCGCATTCGCCGTTGTTGCCGTTGCATCCAGAGGGTGAGGCACAACCTGCCATGGTTGGCGTCTGATACAACGCTGGGGCCGCTTTGCGGCCCTATCGCGACCGGTCCGGCGCCCCGGCAAGGCCGCTCCTACAGGTACAGCGCGATCCCTGTAGGGCCGGCCTTGTGTCGCGAAAAGGGCGCAGCGCGCCCTCCGATATCCCCATTCTTTTGGCCAACAAAGTCCCCCCCAGCTCTAGGTCCCGGGACGCGCATGCGTTAGCATCGCTTCCGGTATTCCGAGCAGGCCAGTACGGCCGTGCCAACAATAAGATTCGTACTCTTTCTTTGCTAGGGGACTTGGTGATGATGAAGAAATACCTGTCGCGACTGCTGGTCGGCGTCACGGCGCTGGTCGCGGTGACTGCGGCCCAGGCCGGCGCCATCGACGATGCGGTCAAGAGCGGCACTCTGCGGGTCGGTATGGACCCCACCTACATGCCGTTCCAGATGACCAACAAGCGTGGCGAGATCATCGGCTTTGAAGTCGATATCCTCAAAGCCATGGCCAAGTCCATGGGCGTCAAGCTGGAGACTGTCTCCACCGCGTACGACGGCATCATCCCGGCGCTCCTGACCAACAAGTTCGACATGATCGGCAGCGGCATGACCCTGACTCAGGAGCGCAACCTGCGCCTGAACTTCAGCGAACCGTTCATCGTGGTCGGCCAGACCCTGCTGATCCGCAAGGAGCTGGCGGGCGAGATCAAGTCGTACAAGGACCTCAACAGCGACAAGTACCGCATCACCTCCAAGCTCGGCACCACCGGCGAGATGGTTTCCAAGAAGCTCATCAGCAAAGCCAAGTACCACGGCTATGACAACGAGCAGGAAGCGGTCATGGACGTGGTCAACGGCAAGGCCGATGCCTTTGTCTACGACGCCCCTTACAACGTGGTGGCGGTCGAGAAGGCCGGCGCTGGCAAGCTGCTGTTCCTCGAAGAACCCTTCACCTACGAGCCACTGGCATTCGGCTTGAAGAAAGGCGACTACGACAGCATCAACTTCATCAACAACTTCCTGCACCAGATCAAGCACGACGGCACCTATGATCGGATCCACGACAAGTGGTTCAAGAACAAGGACTGGCTCAAGGAAATGGAATAAGGGCCCAGGCCACAAGCCCAGGCTTTGCCCCCCGACGCGCAGGCAAACCCTGCGCGTTCGCATTTACGGAAGTACCCACGTGATCAAACACAAGAAAGCCCAGTGGCCCTGGCACGGGCTGACCGCGCTGGTGCTGGTCGGTCTGGCCATCAGCCTGTACCTCGCCACGTCGATGATGGCCTACGAGTGGCGCTGGAACCGCGTCCCGCAGTATTTCGCCTACCAGGCTGAAGAAGCCCAGCGCGCCGCCAGCTATGGCACGGTTGCCGAGATCGTAGTCCAGGGCGACAACGCACGCGTTACCCTCAAGGGTGAAGACGGCGAGCCGCAAGTGCTGGACGTGGTCAAAGACAGCCTGCAGCTGAGCCGCGGCGATGACGTAGCCGAAGGCGACCAGATCGGTGTCACCCGCCATTGGGCGGCCGGGCCGTTGGCCTGGGGCCTGTGGACCACGCTGTGGCTGTCGGTGGTGTCCGGGGCGCTGGGCTTGGTGATCGGCCTGTTTGCCGGGCTGTGCCGGTTGTCCAACAACCCGACCCTGCGCGATCTGTCGACGGTCTACGTCGAGCTGGTACGCGGCACGCCATTGCTGGTGCAGATCTTCATCTTCTATTTCTTCATCGGCACGGTGCTCAACCTCTCGCGCGAGTTCGCCGGGGTGGCCGCGCTGGCGCTGTTCACCGGCGCCTACGTGGCCGAGATCGTGCGTGCCGGGGTTCAGTCGATTGCCCGTGGGCAGAATGAAGCCGCGCGCTCGCTGGGCCTCAATGCCAGCCAGTCGATGCGCCATGTGATCCTGCCGCAAGCGTTCAAGCGGGTGTTGCCGCCGTTGGCCGGGCAGTTCATCAGCCTGGTCAAGGACACCTCGCTGGTCTCGGTGATTGCCATCACCGAACTGACCAAGAGCGGGCGCGAGGCGATCACCACCTCGTTCTCGACCTTTGAAATCTGGTTCTGCGTGGCAGGGCTGTACCTGCTGATCAACCTGCCGCTGTCGCACCTCGCCAGCCGGCTCGAGCGGAGGCTTGCGCAAAGTGATTGAAGTCCGTGATCTGTTGAAAGTGTTCGACACCCGCGGCCAGGTGGTGCGCGCGGTGGATAACGTCAGTACCGGTGTAGCCAAGGGCGAAGTGGTGGTAGTACTGGGCCCGTCGGGCTCGGGCAAGTCGACCTTCCTGCGCTGCCTGAACGGCCTCGAGCACTTCGATGCCGGCCACGTGTCGATCAACGGCATACCGCTGGCCGACCCGAAAACCGACATCAACGCCTATCGCCGCGAAGTCGGCATGGTCTTCCAGCACTTCAACCTGTTCCCGCACATGACCGTGCTGGAGAACCTGTGCCTGGCGCAAAAGGTCGTGCGCAAATGCAACAAGGCCGAGCGTGAGGCCAAGGCACGGGCGTTGCTGGACAAAGTCGGGATTGCCGAAAAGGCCAACGAATTCCCTTCGCGGCTGTCCGGTGGCCAGCAGCAGCGCGTGGCGATTGCCCGCGCATTGGCGATGGAGCCTAAGGTGATGCTGTTCGACGAGCCGACCTCGGCGCTCGACCCGGAAATGGTCGGCGAGGTACTCGACGTGATGAAGACCTTGGCCAAAGAAGGCATGACCATGGTCTGCGTGACCCACGAAATGGGCTTTGCTCGCGAAGTGGCCGACCGCGTGCTGTTTTTCGATCATGGCAAGTTGCTGGAAGATTCGGCACCGGCGGCGTTCTTTGACTCGCCCAAAGACCCGCGCGCTCAGGCTTTCCTGCGCCAGGTGCTGTAAGCGCAGGGCCCGTCGCCAGCCGGACTGGCGACGGGCTCGGGTTACAGGCTGAAGCGGCCGACCATGCTGCGCAGTTGCCGGCCCAGCTGCTCCAGCTCGCCGCTTGAGGCGGCGGTCTGCTCACTTGCCGCGCTGGTCTGATCGGACACATCACGTACGCTCAGCACGCTGCGGTTGATCTGCTCGGCGACCACGCTTTGCTCCTCGCTGGCAGTGGCGATCTGCTGGTTCATACCCTGAATATTGGACACCGTCTGGGTGATCTGGCCCAAGGCATCGCCGGCTTTGCGGCTCAGCTCGACGCTGCGCTCGGTGAGCTGCTTGCTGTCGTCGAGCAGTTGCGTGACCTGATCGGTACCGCTGTGCAGGTTGTCGATCAACTGCTCGATCTCTTCGGTCGACTGCTGGGTTCGTTGCGCCAGGCCGCGTACTTCGTCGGCAACCACGGCAAAGCCACGGCCCGCCTCGCCAGCTCGCGCCGCTTCGATGGCGGCGTTCAAGGCCAGCAGGTTGGTCTGCACCGAGACTGACTTGATCACATCCAGAATGCTGCCGATGCGCTGGCTCTCTGCCGCGAGGTGGTGCATGGCCTGCAGGCAGTGGTCCATCTGCGCGGCCAGCTGCTCGATTTCGGCCACGGCCAGGGTCACTACCGCATCTCCCTGTTGCGCCTGCTGATCGGCACTGGTGGCCGCCTGTGCAGCGTGCTCGGCGTTCTGCGCGACCTCCTGCACGGTTGCGCTCATCTGGTTCATGGCCGTGGCGACCTGGTCGGTGTCCTCCTTCTGCTGGTTGATCCGCGCCTTGGTGTCCTGGCTGGCCACCGCCAGTTGCGAGGCAGCGCTGGACAGCTGGCCGACGCCCTGATCGATGCCGCCGATCAGCTCGCGCAGGCTCACGGTCATGTCGCGCATGCTGGCCTGCAGCTGGCCCAGCTCGTCGCGCCGCTCGACCGTGTCCAGCTGGCTGAGGTCGCCGCGGGCAATACGCGCGGCCTGGGCCAGGGTCTGGCGCAGGGGCTGAATGATCTGGCCGGTGATCAACCAGGCAGCGATTACCCCGACCACCAAGGCCAACAAGGCGACGCTGGTCAGCAGCGAACGGTCTTCAACCGCCTCATGGTCGCGCTGCTCGATCTTCTGCTTGGCCAGGGCAACGCTGGCGGCGCTCAGCTGGTCGCCGAGTTTCTCCATGTTGTCGTGCAGTTGCTCCACCTCGATCGCAGCGCTGCGGTACTGCTCGAGGCTGCTGCGATAGCGCGCCAGCTCGGCGCCTGGCCGCTCCGTCAGGGCGCGCGGCAGGCCCAACGGCGCAAGGGCACCGTGCAATTGCGCAAGCGTGCTGTCGGCGGCGGCCAACGCTGAGTCGCCTACCTTGGCGAAGGCCTCCAGCGGCGAGTAGGTATAGGCCGGCAGCAGGCTTTGCTGGTTGGCACCCTCGACATGCCGCGAAAGGCTGTCCATGAGGCTGATCAGGTTGCTCTGTTGGCCATCGGCCGAGAGCTTGAGCAGGGTCTGGTTCTGCAACTCGTCGATGGCCTCACCCAGCGTGTGTTCTTGCTGCTGCATACCGACGCGCAGCTGGCCGCGTTTGGCCACGGCTTGCTGGAGTAGGCCGAAGTCTTCGCGCAGGCGCTTGAGCTGATCCAGTTTTTGCGTGAGTAGCTGGCGTGACTGGTCGACTGAGCTGCGTTGCTGGAGGGTGGCGAGCATGCTCTCGAGCTGCTCGATGATGGCACTGATGCGCGTCCTGCTGGTCTCGTCGGCGAGCACCCGATAGGTGATCCGCTCTGCGCGCAAGTCCTTGCTCAGGTCATTGATGTGGGTGATTTCGCTGAGTTGTTGTGAGCGACTGATGGCGCCGTCGAGGGCGTTCCAGCCACTTATTGTGGTGGCCAGGGTAAGCAGCAGCACCACGCTGAAGCCCAGCGCCAACTTGAGCCTGACGCTCAGGTTGCCGAGCGTGCGATTGATAAAGCCGAACATGGCATACCTCCGTCCATTGAAGATGACCACGGACTGTGGCCATGCCTGCTCATCGGCGCGGAGGTTGTAGGACTTGACCTGTAAATCCTGTAGGAAAGTTCGCTGCGCGCCCTAGGAAAATTCCTAGGGCGCACGCAGTTTGGCTGCTCGTCTAGAGCCGGAAGCGCCCCACCAGGCCCTGCAGGTGGGTGCCCAGGCGCGCCAGCTCGACGCTGGAGCTGGCGGTCTCTTCACTGGCTGCCGAAGTCTGGTCGGAGATATCGCGCACGTTCATCACGCTGCGGTTGATCTCTTCGGCGACCGCGCTCTGCTGCTCGGCGGCAGTGGCAATCTGCTGGTTCATGGCCTGGATCGACGACACCGTGCGGGTGATCGTCTCCAGCGAACCGCCAGCACGGCGGGTCAGCTCGACGCTGCTCTCGGTCAGGTCGCGGCTGGCGTCCATCACGCTGGCTACGCGCTGAGTACCGCTCTGCAGGCTGGCGATCAGCGCTTCGATCTCTTCGGTCGATTGCTGCGTGCGCTGGGCCAGGCTGCGCACTTCGTCGGCCACTACCGCAAAGCCGCGCCCGGCCTCACCGGCGCGGGCGGCCTCGATGGCGGCGTTGAGGGCGAGCAGGTTGGTCTGCTGAGCCACTGCCTTGATCACATCGAGCACGCTGCCGATCTTGTCGCTTTCGCCCTTGAGCTGATTCATCGCTTCGCTGGAGTTGTTCACCTCGCTGGCCAGACGCTCAATCTGGGCGATGGCTTCGCCGACCACACGATCACCCTCTCGGGCCTGCTGGTCGGCCGCCAGGGCCGCCTCGGAGGCCTGTTCGGCGTTGCGCGCAACCTCCTGCACGGTGGCGGCCATCTCGTTCATGGCGGTGGCGACCTGATCGGTCTCGACCTTTTGATTATTGACCCCGGCGCTGGTCTGCTCGGTGACTGCCGACAGCTCTTCAGCCGCACTGGCGATCTGGGTGACGCCGTCGCCGATACCGCCGATCAACTCGCGCAGGCTCACGGTCATGCGCTGCATGCTGGCCTGCAACTGGCCGAGTTCATCGCGACGGTCGATCTGCAGGTTCTGGCTGAGGTCGCCGCTGGCTACCCGTTCGGCTGCGGTCAGGGTGTAGCGCAGTGGCCCAACGATCTGGCGGGTGATGGCCCATGCCGCGATCAGGCCGAGCAACAGGGCCAACGCGGTGGCGCCTGCGAGCACGGTCTTGGCTTGCTGGGTGCCTTGGTCGCGCACCTCGGTTTGCGAACTGCTCATCTGCTTGCTGGTGTCGATCAGCACAGCGCCTTGCTCGGTCATGCGCTGCAGTGCCTGCTCGGCGGCGGTCTGGGCACTGGCAAACTGATTGACCGCATCGCGGTAGGCGGCCAGCGCTGTGGAGGCGTCATCCAGGCCTGCGGCATATTCTGCTGGCAGCTTGGTCGGCAGCGCCTTGAGCACGGCCAAGGCCTGGTCGATGGCCGTCAGAGCGGTCTGTTGGAATTCAGGTTTACCGCTGTAGGTGTAACCGCGCACCTGGAAGCGTGCCTGCTGCAGCAGGGTGCTGACCTCGACGGCGTGTTGATACTGGTTGACATCGCCGGCCGCTAGCAGGCGCTGCTGGACCTGGCTGATCAGCGCAGCGGCCTTGTCGGCGCTGTCGCCGAGCACGCTGCGGCTGGCATCGCGTCGCTGGCCGGCCTGGCGGATGTCAGCAAAGGCTTGCTGGTATTGACGCACCGCCTCACGTTGCTGCTCCAGCCGCTGTAGGTCGGCAGGTTGCTCAATTTGGCCGAGCATCAATTGCACCTGACGGTCCAGGTTGCCCAAGGCTGTTTCCAGCGCGGCGACGCCTTTCTCGTCGCGGTCACGCTCGTATTGCTGGCGAGCGATGCGCAGTTCCTGGGTGTACTGATGGATCACCGAGATGTTGCCCAGCGTGTCACCGCGCGAGGTAACGCCGTTGATGCCGGACCAGCCGGTCAAGGTGATTGCCAGGGTCAGCAACAGGACCAGGCCAAAACCACAGCCGAGCTTGCGGCTGACACTCATATTTCCCAGAGACTGGGCAACCCACTGGAACATGTTCGACTCCCCCGGCGTTGGCGCTGCAGATTTTTTCTTGTGCTGCTCAGGGCATCGGCCTTGGCTGGGGAAACTTGACGGAAAATTTCTGACCGATCAGTCATAAAATGCGCGAGAGCAGGGCAGTGACGGCGGTCTCGACCCGCAGGATGCGTGCACCCAACTGCACCGGTTGCAGGCCTGCCTTGGCCAGCAAGTCGACTTCATAGGGGATCCAGCCGCCTTCCGGGCCGATTGCCAGGGTGACCGGCTGCTGCACGGCGCGAGGGCAGGCCGGGTAGTCGCCGGGGTGGCCGACCAGACCCAAGGTGTCGGCGGCGATGGCCGGTAGCCGGTCTTCGACGAACGGCTTGAAGCGCTTCTCGATGATGATTTCCGGCAGCACCGTATCGCGCGCCTGTTCCAGGCCGAGGATAAGGTTTTCGCGGATTGCCTCGGGGGTGAGAAACGGCGTTTGCCAGAAGCTCTTCTCGACCTTGTAGCTGTTGAGCAGGATCAGCCGTGGCACGCCGAGGGTGGCGATGGTCTGGAACAGCCGGCGGAGCATCTTTGGCCGCGGCACGGCGAGGATCAGGGTCAACGGCAGCTTGGCCGGTGGCTGCTGGTCAAGACTGACCTGCAGCTCCGCTTCGTGCCCCTCCAGGCGAACCACGCTGGCTTGCCCCATCAGGCCGTTGATCTGGCCCACGCGCAGGTTGTCGCCCACTGCAACGCGATGAATCTCCTGCATGTGGGTGAAGCGCCGATCAGCCAGCACGACGCGGTCGGCCGCGATGAAGTCGGTCTGTTCAAGCAGCAGCAGGTTCATGGCTGGGTCGCTGGCGGCTGGTCTTCCGGATCGTCGGCAGCGGGTTCATCGAGCGGGCCACGCTTGCGGATCAGGCCACCACAGAGCACGCCGATTTCGAACAGCAACCACATCGGCACGGCCAGCAGGGTCTGCGAGAAGATATCCGGCGGGGTAAGGATCATACCGACCACGAAGCAACCGATGATCACATAAGGGCGGATCTTGCGCAGGTACCTGACGTCAACCACGCCGATCCACACCAGCAACACCACCGCCACCGGGATCTCGAAGGCCACGCCAAAGGCGAAGAACAGGGTCATTACGAAATCGAGGTAGCTGGCGATGTCGGTCATCATCGACACCCCTTCCGGGGTGGCGCTGGCGAAGAAGCCGAAGATCAGCGGGAACACCAGGAAGTAGGCGAAAGCCATGCCGGCATAGAACAGCACGATGCTCGAGACCAGCAGCGGGATCGCGATGCGTTTCTCATGGCGATACAGGCCCGGTGCGATGAAACCCCAGATCTGGTGGAGGATCACCGGGATCGCCAGGAACAGCGAAACGATCATGGCCAGCTTGAACGGCGTCAGGAACGGCGAGGCCACGTCAGTGGCGATCATCGTCGCGTTGGCCGGCAGGTGATCGCGCAGCGGCGCCGAGACCAGAGTGTAGATCTGCTGGGCAAACGAGAACAGCCCGGCAAAGATCAGGAAGATCACCGCGATACAGCGCAGCAGGCGTGTCCGCAGTTCGGTCAGGTGCGAGACCAGCGGCATCGGCTGGTCGTGGTCCGGTCTATCGCTCATGGGGCTCGTGGCGTCTGGGGCGGCTCAGGGATGGCGGCCGGGGCAACAGGCGTGCTCGGCTCGGCGGGCACTGCAGTAGGGGCCTGCACGGCGGCTGTTGGCTCTGCCAGCGGCACGATCGGCGCGCCAGCGTCTACCGGCGGTTGGGCTGGCTTGGGTGGCTCTGCCTGTGGGTTGAGAATGCGCCGGGCCTCCTGCTCCATCGACAGGATGTGCTCGTTGTGCAGCTGACGGCGGATGTCGTCGGCGCCGATTTCGCGCTCGACTTCCATCTTGATGCTGTTGAAGCTGCGCTTGAGCCGGCCGATCCACAGCCCCGCCGTGCGCGCGGCGCCGGGCAGGCGCTCGGGGCCGAGCACCACCAGGGCGACCAGGCCGACGAGCAGCAACTCGCTGAAGCTCATGCCGAACATGGGTCAGTCTTTCCGCTGCTGCTCTTGGACCGGCTGGGCCTGGCCCTCGAGGGTGGTGTGCGGTTGAGTCAGCGGCGCTGTGGTATGCGGCTGTTGGGTTGGCGGCACTGGCTGCACCGGCGGCGGGGTCTGCTCGGCAGGTTTGTGTTCTTCGTCGCTCATGGCCTTGCGAAAGCCCTTGATCGACTCACCGAGGTCACCGCCGAAGTTTTTCAGCTTCTTGGTGCCGAACACCAGGACCACCACGACCAGCAGGACGATCCAGTGTTTCCAGTCAAAAATACCCATTTTGTACTCCTGAAAAAGGTGTGTCGGCTTCGCCAATACGCTCCTTGTATAGGAGCGGCCTTGCCGGGGCGCCGGATCGGTCGGAACAGGCTGCAAGGCAGCCCCATCAATCAGTGCATCACTATCAGGCCGAAGGCTGCCGCGCTGCCTTCTCATCATGCCCGGACAAACCAAAGCGGCGGTCCAGCTCATCCAGCACCGCCTGCGGATGTTGCCCCAGTGCCGAAAGCATCACCAGGCTATGAAACCACAAGTCAGCCGTTTCGTAGATGACATCACTGCAGTCGCCGCTGTGCACAGCGTCCTTGGCAGCAATAATGGTCTCGACCGACTCTTCACCGACCTTCTCGAGGATCTTGTTCAAACCCTTGTGATAGAGGCTGGCAACGTAAGAGCTGTCCGGGGCCGCGCCTTTGCGGGCCTCCAGTACTTCGGCAAGACGGGTCAGGGTATCGCTCATGTCAGTGGCCTGCGCGGTAAATTGCATCGGGATCTTTCAGAACCGGGTCGACGCTGACCCATTGGCCATTTTCGAAGACGCGGTAGAAGCAGCTTTCGCGGCCGGTGTGGCAAGCGATCTGGCCCAGTTGCTCGACCATCAGGATGATCACGTCGGCGTCGCAGTCCAGGCGCATCTCGTGCAGCTTCTGCACATGGCCGGACTCCTCACCCTTGCGCCACAGCTTGCCACGCGAGCGCGACCAGTAGATAGCACGGTTTTCGGCGGCCGTCAGGGCCAGCGCTTCGCGGTTCATCCAGGCCATCATCAGCACCCGACCGCTTTTATGGTCCTGGGCAATTGCCGGCACCAGGCCATCGCTGTCCCACTTGATCTCGTCCAGCCAGTCTTTCATCGTCGACTCCAAAACCGGGCCCGCTTCGCTACCGGGCCTGTTGCATTAGTGTGCCAGCCAGCAGCGTGGCTGGCTATCGGCGTACCACCAGGTAAAGCCCGGCGCTGAGCATCAGCCAGGCCGGCCACGCCGCTGGTGCACCCAGGCTGACGGTGCCCGTGGCAAGGATGGCGCCACCAGCGAGCAGGCCGGCACCGAGCAGGCGCAGCGCCCATTGATCACCGTTACGACGGCGCTCGGGCATCTGCGGGTCGTGCAGGTGCGGTTGCGACAGGCGCTCGAGCAGGTCGCGGGTCATGTCGGCCAGGTGCGGCAGTTGCTCGGCCTGACTGTAGATATTGCCCAGCACCGCCTTGGGGCTCATGCGCTCGCGCATCCAGCGCTCCAGAAACGGCTTGGCCGTGCTCCACAAGTCCAGATCCGGGTACAGCTGACGGCCCAGGCCTTCGATGTTGAGCAGAGTCTTTTGCAGCAGGACCAGTTGCGGCTGGACTTCCATGTTGAAGCGCCGCGCGGTCTGGAACAGGCGCATCAGCACCTGGCCAAACGAAATGTCCTTCAGCGGCTTCTCGAAGATCGGCTCGCATACGGTGCGGATCGCGGCTTCGAATTCATTGACCTTGGTATGCGCCGGGACCCAGCCGGAGTCGATGTGCAGCTCTGCTACACGGCGATAATCACGGCGGAAGAAGGCGATCAGGTTGCGCGCCAGGTAGTCCTGGTCTTCGGCGGTGAGGCTGCCGACGATCCCGCAGTCGATGGCGATGTACTGCGGGCTCCATGGCTTGACCGTGCTGACGAAGATGTTGCCCGGGTGCATGTCGGCATGGAAGAAGCTGTCGCGAAATACCTGGGTGAAGAACACCTCGACGCCACGCTCGGCCAGCAGCTTCATGTCGGTGCGCTGGTCGGCCAGGGCCACCATGTCGGTGACCGGCACGCCATAGATGCGCTCCATCACCAGCACCTTGGGCCGGCACAGGTCCCAATACACCTGCGGCACGTACATCAGATCGGAGCCTTCGAAGTTGCGCCGCAGCTGGCTCGAGTTGGCCGCCTCGCGGAGCAGGTCGAGCTCGTCATAAATGGTTTTTTCGTAGTCGCCGACCACTTCCACCGGGTGCAGGCGGCGGGCATCGGCGGACAACCGCTCGGCGCCCTTGGCGATCAGGAACAGCCAGGCCAGGTCCTGGGCGATGATCGGCTTGAGGCCAGGGCGCACCACCTTGACCACAACCTCTTCGCCGGTCTTCAGGCGTGCGCTGTGGACCTGGGCTACCGAGGCCGAGGCCAGTGGCTCGACATCGAAGCGGCTGAACACTTCGCTGACCTTGGCGCCCAGTTGCGCTTCGATCAGTGCCACTGCTTTTTGCGGGTCGAATGGCGGTACGCGGTCCTGCAGCAACATCAGCTCGTCGGCGACGTCGCTTGGCAGCAGGTCGCGGCGGGTCGACAGCAACTGGCCGAACTTGATGAAGATCGGTCCCAGGTCCTGCAGCGCCAGGCGCACCCGTGCGCCCCGGCTGAGCGGCGAGGGTTTGCGCGGCAGCCAGCGCCAGGGCATGAGCAGACGCAGGCTCATCAGCCACCAGGGCAGCGGTTGCTCGAACAGAATGTCATCGAGGCGGTAGCGAATCACTACACGCTGGATACGAAACAGGCGGCGGACGGCGAGCAACTTCATGCTTTATCGCTGGTATCAAGGGATCGGACAAGGCGGCGGATGCGCGCCTCGAGGCGTTCGACATCGACCTTGACGCGGTCGAGCTCGCTGAATGCGGCCTCGGCTTCGCGGCGGCCGACCAGGGTACGGGATTCTTCGGCAAGGTATTCGGAGAGGTTCTGGCTGAAGCGCGCCAGGCCCTGCCGGGTCCAGCGTGCACGCAGGCGCAGGTGGCCGGCGAGCAGGGCGGTGGGCACCGGGCCCAGCCAACGCGACAGCTCGTACTCCCAGTCCAGCTCGAGGTCTTGCAGCACGGCCACCAGGTCGAGCAACACAGCGCTGTCACCGTGCAGCTGCACCTGCGGGCTGTGCAGTACAGCGGTCTTGTCCTTGGCCAGGGCCAACTGGATCAGGCTACTGGCCGGTGCGCGCAGGGTGCAGTCGGCCTCGCTTTCCCAATGCGCAGCCAGCAACAGGCCATCTTCATCGGGCAGGATGTACAGCTGCAGGGCCGGCTGCAGGCAGTCGATGGCGATCACCTTGCCTTCCAGCGCGGCCAGCCGCGGCAAGGCCGTGCTGTCCAGACGCAGGACGCGGTTGAGGCCATGCTCGACGCTGGCGAGCAGCCCGGCCAGCAACATCAGGGTTTGATCCCCCGGTGCACGGCGACGATACCGCTGGTCATGTTGTGATAGGTGACGCGGTCGAAACCGGCATCGACCATCATCGCCTTCAACGTTTCCTGATCGGGGTGCATGCGGATCGACTCGGCCAGGTAACGGTAGCTTTCCGAGTCATTGGTGATCAGCTTGCCGGCCAGCGGCATGAAGGCGAACGAGTAGGCGTCGTAGGCCTTGGACATCAGCTTGCTGGTCGGCTTGGAGAACTCCAGCACCAGCAGGCGACCACCGGGCTTGAGTACGCGCAGCATGGAGCGGATGGCATCGTCCTTGTGAGTGACGTTGCGCAGGCCGAAGGCGATGGTCACGCAGTCGAAGTGGTTGTCCGGGAACGGCAGCTTTTCCGCGTCGGCCTGGACGAATTCGATGTTGCCGGCCACGCCACGGTCGAGCAGGCGGTCACGGCCGACCTTGAGCATCGACTCGTTGATGTCGGCCAGCACGACCTGGCCAGTAGGGCCGACCAGGCGCGAGAACTTGGCTGCCAGATCACCGGTGCCACCGGCTATATCCAGCACCCGGTTGCCACTGCGCACACCGGACAGCTCGATGGTGAAGCGCTTCCACAGGCGGTGCATGCCGCCCGACAGCACGTCGTTCATCAGGTCGTATTTGGCGGCTACGGAGTGGAAAACCTCGGCGACTTTCTTCGCTTTCTGGCTTTCTGGCACATCTTTGTAGCCGAAATGAGTGGTGGGTTCGGCGTGTTCGCCTTTGCGCTGGTCGTTCATATCGCATCACCGGAAAAAAGTATCGCCATTCTAGGGGCAATGGTCGGATTTGTCTTGGCGGGGTGTGCCCTCGGGCAGGGGCGGGCATAATGGCGCCATTGTCTTTATATTCCAGGATTGCCCGCATGACCCAGATCAGCGTTGAACGCAAACACGCCCTCGGCCGCGAAGCCGCCCGCGCCAAGGCCGAGGCGCTGGTCGACAAGTTGACCCGCGAATATGGCCTGGAAGCCAACTGGCGGGGTGATCGGGTCGAAGTTTCGCGCAGCGGCGCCAAGGGCAGCGTCGAAATCGGCGACGACCTGATCCGCGTGCAACTGAAGCTGGGCATGATGATGTCGATGATGAGCGGCACCATCAAGAGCGAGATCGAGCGAGCGCTCGACAAGGCCCTGGCCTGAGCCTGAGCTGCGCCCCAAATGTTGGACACCCGTCCACTTTTGGGGCGCAGCTTATCTTGCGTCGCGATGGGCTGCGCAGCCGCCCCAGTACCGCCACGCTCAGTGAGGCGTGCTAGGGGGCGGAAAACGGGAACAGGTCTTCGATCTGCTCAAGGCGTAGATCCCCGCGGTAGATGCGCACCCGCTCAGCCGGGTTTACCGTGCGCTGCAGTTGTTCTTCCCGGCTCATCGCGCGTGGCTCCCAAAACTTCAGGTGGCCCTTGGCAAACGCGCGTGGCGCGGCTTGTGCGCTGGAGTAATGGAAGTGCGCTTCCCACAGCTGCTGGTGCGGCGTCGTGCGGTTGATGGCGTAGACATCCAGGTAATCCTTGTCCTTGAGCCGTTTACGCAGCGTGGTCGGCACGCGCTGGATCTGTATCTCGCCTTGCGCCACCAGAAAGTGCAACGCCTGGCTGTCAGGATGGCGGGTATCGAGGTAAGCCTGCGTAAGCAGGCGGCGCTTTTCACTTTGCATTTGCTCGATGGCCTCACGCAGCTGGGTGGCAAGCGCCTGCTCTTGGCCGGCTTCAAGCTGCGTGGCAATGCCGTCCATGTCCTGGATGTGCCAGTCCAGCAGGTCGGCGAGGCTGTTGGGCTCGTTCAGGTAGCGTGCGGCCAGTGCGAGCCTGGCGTCCTTGCGCGCCAGCAGGCTTGAGCCAACGCGGCGCAGGTAGGCGTTACCGGGCGGGGTCGGCGCTGCCTTTGGCGCCTCGTCCCATTGGCCGTCACGCTGCTCGTAGTGGCTGACCGCCTGGTCGGTGACGGGGTCATGCTGGACAGCCTGCGTGCCTTGATCGTTCTGCTCGGCGAGCAGCGGCTTGCCGCGAGCGGTGCGGATCAAGCGACGGTTGCCCGGTCTGTCCCTGTGGGTCATCGGCGCAATCTGGGGCGTGGCGCCACTGTCGTTATCGCGCAGGTTGTCGCTTAACTGTTCTACGGTCAGCGCTTCCAGTTGGGAAAGCTCGCGGATGTATTGTTCGACCCTGGGCTTGTCCACCGCAGGCTCGTCGAGCGACAACAGTTCGTGGGCCTTGCCTAGCGAGGCCCGGTATTCGCGCAATGCGTTGTCCAGCACTTCTACGCGCTCGGCAGACGTCAGGGCGCTCCCTTCGAGGCCGTCATGGCTGAGCAATGCCTGCTGGAAGTCCTTGTTGCGAAGGCCCGCCTGCACGCGCAGCAATGCTTCGAAGTTTTCCGGTCCCAGACGCGTCCTGTCCACCACCAACTGGACGAGATCGCTGAAGATCTGCGCACGCACGATGAGCGTCGAATAGGTGCGATAGGCAACCGCCTTGCGCATCTTGACCTGCTTGTCCTCGAACTGGATCCGGTGGTCGGCGAGGATCGTGCGAATGTTGGCATCGAGCCTCTCGCTCACGGTGAGCATGCGCCGATGGGTGGTGAGGGCCGTGGCAACGTTGCGGCGAAACGTGACGACGAAGTCGATCTGCCCCGGCTCGCTAGGCAGGGCGGCGAGTTCACGGGATTGCTGGTTGAGGACGTCATAATCGGTCAGCTCCAGTAACCGATGATAAAGGTACTGATCGTTGTTGATGAGCTGCTCGTACCATTGGCTGACGGCATAGCTCGAGCGGCCCTGAGGGTCCATACGCTGGTACTGCGGCTCGCCGAGCTCAGTGAACAGGGCGATATTGGACTCGATGATCACCGCCTGTTTCTCGAAAATGGACGCCAGGACTCCGAGGATTGGGCGGTGTTGCTTGCGCTGCGTATGCAGGTTCTCGAGCCGCACACGCAGATCATCCGGCAGCGCTGCACGAACATCGGGCGGCAGTTTTTCTATCTCGGCTCGTAAGGCCGCGGCTTCCAGATCATAAGCGCTGAGCAACTGCGCATTACGTTCTGCGAGTGGCGTCAGCTTCTTCAACTCGCTGTCGTTGTTGGCGCGACGATCCTGCAGCGCGTTGTAATGGTCTATTTTCTCCGCGACCGCCTGGCGCCTGCTTTTCGGCATCCCGCCGGCCAGCCTCAGGTCGAGCCGCCACTCGCCGTTCCAGCGGGTTATCCAGGGACCCTGGGCACGTTCTCGATCTGGCAGGTAGTAACCGTCCGGCGCGCCGCCCCACTGCCCCGACCATTCACTCTGGTTCTGCTCGGGACCGATGACACGGACACCGGCGAAGGTCTCCTGGACTTCATAGGGCTCGTGCTCCAGCGCCACATAGTGACGCTCATTCACCTTGAACAGGCCGCGCAGGCGGCCGTGCGGCTCGGCGCTGTGCCCGGCGAGGGAGATCCTTGCGCGCAGGCCGGCCAGCGTCTCACGTTGCGCCGCGGTCAAATGGCCAAGGCCTTGCCCACCCTGCCAACCACTCACCCGCAAAGGTGCCGGACGGCCTTGGTCGACGGGTTCCTGCCAGGGCGCCGGAGAGGGTTCCTCACGGTTGAGCGTGGCGCCGGGTTCGTGCGGTCTGGGCCCTTCGAGACGGGGCTTTAGGGGTGTGGACAGTGTGTCCGGTTGCGCCCCGCTGGCATGACCGTGAACCAGCAGCATGGCCAGGTTGGTCAGCACGTCAGTGACAGCCAGGGCTTTCTCTTCAGGCGTACCCCGCTCCAGCGCGGCGAGGTCATCCTTAAGTGCCACCAGGCTGATGATCAGCCAGGCCACTGACGCGGCTGGACCGCGTAGCACCGATGCGACCGTGTTGAAGGCCAGCCAGGCCAGTTGGCTGATCAGTGCCCAGCGTTGTTGAGCGTTGGAGACGCTTTGCCTGGACGCCAGCAGCAGCAGGGCCTTGCCGCGGGCTTGGAACATGTGCTGGTCAAGATCGCCCTGCCAGGCGCTGAAGCGCACCCTTGCCGGCTGGCGTAATCGAGACAGCAAATCATCCAGCGTACCGTCAGGGCCCAGCAGGTGCGCCAGTTCAGACAGATTGCGGTGCAGGTGCGGTCGCTGGAAACCACCGTCTTCATAGATCGCGCGAGCGTCGTCGTCCATCCAGGCCAGCATGTCTTGCTGCAGGGGCTGATCGGCGAGAACGCTGTCCATCAGTTGCTCGAGGTCATCGAATTCGCGTACGACCTGCTCGTTGCAAAGCGCCCGGTAAAGCAGCCAGGGCCCGTTCGCCTGGAGCCGGATCAGGAACATGCCCTGGACCTCATTGGCCGCAGCCGCTTGCGGCGCACAGAGAAACGCCAGCGGGGCCATGGCGTGGACGCTGGAGCGATCTTCGGGCTGGTCACAGAAATCGGCCAACGCCTGCCAGCTGCGTTCGCGCAACTGGCCAGCGATCTTCGCCTGGAGGGCTCCGAGCAGCAGGTGGCTGCGCCATTCGCGGGCGTGCAGCCGCACCCGGCGGGCCAAGCTGGGGGCATCCTGCAGCGCGGCGTTGACGTACGCCGGGTAGCGACCGCCGATGTCGACTGCCCGTATCAACCTGTCGACATACTCAGGAGTCAGCCATTGAGGCGGTTGCGAGCCGTCGGCCAGAAGAATGCCGGTCACCGCTTCATCCTTGCCGACCTGCAGGCGGGTAATGGCCAGCGCGGTGAGCGACTCGGTTCTAAGGTATTGAAGATCGAAGGTCAGCGAAGAGGTCTGCACCCTTTGGGCAATGCTCGCCAGCACCTGGTCTGGCTGTAACAGCCTCCCTTGGGGATGATCCGCGTGCATCTGTTCACGCAGGCAGCGTGAGGCGTACTGGTTGAGGTCTTCGATATCACCCCACGAGGTCTCGCCTTTGGCCAAGGCTTGGCTGGCGGCTAACTGGAGCATGGCCGTCTGGTACTGGAACCGATCGCCCGCGCTGGCCTGGGCCAGCCAGCCCGGTACTTCGATGGTGGGTTGGGCCGCTGGCGGCCACGGCTGATCGAGAAAGCCGGCCGCAGGGTCACTGAGCAGGCTCAGCGCCGCTTCAAGTTCACGCGGGGTAGCGATATCGGTCAGTCGCAGGCGGCCAATCTCATCGAGGATGCCATTAAGCAACTGGCGGGCCTGATGTGCGAACGCATCTTCCTCCAACGGCGCCTTCGCCCACACCATCGATTCGAAGCGATACCGCTGTGCCAGTTCGTCGCGCAGGGCGCAGGCGAATGCGGACAGGTCGTGGTAACCGTGCACGGTGCCGGTGGGCTTGCACCAGAGCAGCAAGTCATGATCGGCGTGGCGTGCGCAGAGCAACATGCTGCTGAGTGAGAGGCAGTGCTCGACCCCCGCGCTGTTCAGCCTGACCTGCAGGGCATGGCACACCAGGCCATCGCTGCGCCCCTCGAGCAAGCCGTACAGCACGCTCTTCTCGGCGTCGCCGAGGCCCTGGCGCTGGATGTTGGCCAGCAGGTTTGCTTTCAATAACTGTTGCATCCAGCGCAGAGCGGAGATTTCAGAATCGCCTTCGTGGGCGTTCCAGAAGCCGATCTGGGCTTGCTGGAAGCTGTCGATCACGCAGGCCAGCAGGGCGTCGAAATCCGGGTTGAGGTCGGCCATGCGCAAATTGATCTCTGGCTGGCCTGGTCCGGCTTGCTGCGGGTGAAACACCTGTCCCGTTGCCAGGCTGAGCTGATCGGTCGGCGCCAACGCCATGCGATTTCCACTGAGCAGGTGGGCGATCAGCGTGTCGACCAGCGGGCTTTGCCGAGGCCCTGCGCCGGGGGCTTGGGCGTGGATAATGCTGAAGCCTTCGAGCGATTCGAGCTGAGGGTAGCTGGTACGAATCCACGGATAGCGCCTGGCAAGCGTCTCCAGGCCTTCGTGGGCAATGACCTGGCGCAGGCTGGGGCGGTTGGCGAAGCGCGCCGCGACGAGGCGTTTGATCGAAGCGATGGGCGTTGGGGCGGCAAGCGGCATGGTGCAGGTCTCCAGTGCGAAAGGAGCTAGTACGCTAGGCCAGCGGCCGTGGTGGCCTGCGGTAAATACATCAAACGTGGGCCTGGCCGGTGCGGTTGCGTCGCTTAGGGTGAGAATTCTAATTTTTCTGCATACCGTTGTGCTCAAGCCCGAAGTCCGTGGGCAGTTCCTCCATCCCCTATGAGCGAGAGGTGCAGAGCATGGCCAAGATCAATCTGAAGAAAAAAGACGACGCCCAAGGCACGCTGGACGAAGTGCGTAACTATGCGCGCAGAGTCTGGCTGGCAGGCCTGGGCGCCTATGCCCGTGTCGGCCAGGAGAGCACCGACTACTTCAAGGAGCTGGTCAAGGCTGGCGAAGGCGTCGAGAAGCGTGGCAAGAAAGTCATCGACAAAAAGCTCGATGCCGCCAACGAGCAGATCGATGAAGCCGGTGAAGAAGTCAGCCGCGTACGTGGCAAGGTTGAAGTTCAACTCGACAAAATTGAAAAAGCTTTTGATGCGCGTGTCGCGCGTGGCTTGAATCGCCTCGGCATTCCGTCTAAACATGACGTTGAGGCGTTGTCCATCAAGTTGGAACAACTCCACGAGTTGCTCGAGCGTGTCGCGCGCAAACCATAAGGAGAGCAGGATGGCTGGCAAGAAAAATATCGATAAAGAAGGCGGCTCCTGGATCGGCGGAATCGAGAAGTACTCCCGCAAGATCTGGTTGGCTGGCCTGGGTATCTACTCCAAGGTCGATCAGGACGGCCCCAAGCTGTTTGATTCGTTGGTCAAGGACGGCGAAAAAGCCGAGAAGCAGGCGAAGAAGACCGTTGATTCGGCGGCTGATGAAGCCAAGTCGGCAACCTCTTCGCGCGTTGCCGACGTCAAGGAGCGCGCGCTGGGCAAGTGGGGCGAGTTGGAAGAAGCCTTCGACAAGCGCCTCAACAGTGCTATCTCGCGCCTCGGTGTACCGAGCCGCAACGAGATCAAGGCGCTGCACCAGCAGGTCGACACGCTGACCAAGCAGATCGAGAAACTGACTGGCGCGTCGGTGACGCCGGTGTCCAAGGCGGCCGCAGGCAAGTCCGCCGCCAAACCCCTGGCCAAGGCGCCGGCCAAGCCTGCCGCTAAAACCGCAGCAGCCAAGCCTGCGGCGAAACCTGCAGCAGGCAAACCTGCCGCCGCCAAGGCAGCAGCCAAGGCAGCAGTGGCCAAGCCGGCAGCAAAAGCTGCAGCCAAGCCTGCCGCGGCGAAAAAACCCGCCGTGAAGAAAGCGCCGGCCAAACCGGCAGCCGCCACGCCAGCCACAGCACCCGCCGCCAGCTCGGCGCCAGCGACTGGTTCGGCCAGCGCCGGCGATACCCCATCGGCGCCGCTGAACGCCGCTAGCCAAGGCTGATGTCAGCGCGGGGTCAACCGCAGCGATCACTCGCCGCTGTTGTCCCCGCGCTTGCCATGGACACTGGCGCTCAACCCTCCAGATACTTTATCGCCAACTGCTCCGCCGCTCGCCGCGCGGGCACTTGCAGGTGCGGTGCTACCAGCATCATCACCTGATACACCACCACCCCGACGTCGGCCGCCCGGCCGATCACTCGCTGATAGTCCAGCGAGAACATCAAGGTCATGGTGATCTGCTCGACCAGCTGCCCCAATGCCTGGGTTTCACTGGTGACTTGGCCGTGCGCCTTGAGGCTGGCCAGCAGCGCCGCCAGGGTGCGCTTGATCGCGTTGATCAGGCTGCGCATGCCGCGGGCCAGCTTGGGCAGGCGCCCGGTCAGGTTCGACAGGTCCTGAAACAGGAAACGGTACTGGGCCATGCGCTCGACGATCAAGTGCAGGAACAGCCAGTAGTCCTCGGCCTCCAGGCGCACGTCCAGCGGCGGATCGAGCAGCGGCATCAGGGCCTCTTCGAAGCGCTCGAACAGGCCGTTGACCAACGGCTCCTTGCCGTGGAAGTGGTAGTACAGGTTGCCCGGGCTGATGCCCAGCTCGTTGGCGATTTCCAGCGTCGACACATTCGGTTCGCCCTGCTGGTTGAACAACTGCAGGGCACATTCAAGGATACGGTCACGGGTCTTCATCGAGTCAGCGCACCAATACGTAAGTGCCAGGTGCCGGCGCCAGGGGTGGATAGGTGGTGTTGCCCAGGCTGCTGCGCGGAGCCTTCAGCGGCCCCGAGCGCTGGCCGATCCACTCCAGCCACAGTGGCCACCAACTGCCTTCGCTGCGCTTGGCATCATGGAACCAGGCGCGCGGGTCGCTGCTCAGGCGTGGGTTGTCGAGGTAGTAGGCCTTGGGGTTGCCGGGCGGGTTGATGATGCTCTGGATATGGCCGCTGTTGGCCAGCACGAAGCGTTGCTTGCCGCCGACCAGCAGCGCCGAGCGGTACACCGCATCCCAGGGCGTGATGTGATCGTTGCTGCCGGCGACATGAAAGCTGTCCAGCTCGACCTGCTTGAGATTGATCGGCGTGCCGCACACCTCCAGGCCATCGGCGTGGGCCAATGGGTTGAGCTTGAAAAAGTCCAGCAGGTCGCCATGCAGGGCTGCCGGCAGCCGCGTGCTGTCGGCGTTCCAGTAGAGGATGTCGAAGGCCGGCGGGGTCTTGCCGAGCAGGTAGTTGTTGACCCAGTAATTCCAGACCAGATCGTTGGGCCGCATCCAGGCAAAGATCCGCGCCACTTCAGCGCCGTCGAGCACGCCGCGCTGGTAGGAGCGGCGCTTGGCGGCTTCGACTGTCTGCTCGTCGGCAAACAGGCTGGCCGGGCTGTCGAACTGGCTGTCGAGCAGGCTCACCAGATAGGTCGCGCTGCGCACCTTGCGCAGTTGCTTCCTGGCCTGCAGATGGCCTTGCAAGGCCGCCATGGTCAGGCCGCCGGCGCAGGCGCCGAGCAGGTTCGGGTCGCGGTTGCCGGTAATGCTGCGGCAAGCATCGAGCGCTTCCTCCAGCGCCTGCACGTAGCTCGACAGGCCCCATTCGCGGTGGCGCGGGTCCGGGTTACGCCAGCTGACCATGAACACCTGCAGGCCGTTCTTGAGCATGTACTGGACGAAGCTGTTGCCGGGGCTGAGGTCGAAAATGTAGTACTTGTTGATCTGCGGCGGCACGATCAGCAGCGGCCGCGCATGCTGTTGCTCGCTCATCGGCTGGTACTGGATCAGCTCCAGCAGCTCGTTGCGAAACACCACCGCGCCGGGCGTGTTGGCCACGTTGCCACCCACGGCGAAGGCGCTCTGGTCGACCTGGCGCGGCATGCCGTCGTTGTGGCGCAGGTCGTCAAGCAGGTGGCCCAGGCCGCGCAGCAGGCTCTGCCCGCCGGTGTTGAGCAGCTCTTTGACGGCCAGCGGGTTGAGCAGCGAGTTGCTCGGCGCCAGCGCGTCGTTGATCTGGTTGAGTAGAAACTGCGCGCGGGCGCGATCATCTGCCGACAGGGAGCTGTGCTCTATCCACAGCCGCGATTGTTTCTGCCAGGCCAGATACGCCTGCAGGCCGCGTCGGTACAGCGGGTTGCCCTGCCAGGTCGGGTCAGCAAAGCGGGTGTCACGCGGGTGCGGCTGTAGCGGCGAATCGCCGAGCATCACCCGGCTCAGTTGGCTGCCCAGAGCGAGCAGGTGGCGGGCGGTGTGCAGCGGATCGCGCAGGCCCTGACGGCCAACCTGGCGCAGTGTCGAAATCAGGTCGCGACCGCGCAGGCCGGTGATGGCGTGCTGCACATTCATCACCGTGACCGGGGCGGGTGAGTTGCCTTTGGCCGGCTTTTCTTGCATGACAACACTCCCTCGTTGTGATGGCGTCGGTTGCACCAGCGCGGTCGCGGCGTCACTGCCCGCCCAGCGCCAGATGCACAGGCGTTGCTAGGCGCCGCTGGCGGGGCGCGGGTGCATCCGTGCGCGCTGCCGTTCCTGCTCGAGAAACTTCATGATGATCGGCGCCACCGCTTCGGCCCGGGTAATCAGGAACAAGTGGCCGTCGTCGATGATGTGCAACTGGGCGTTGGGGATGCGCCAGGCCAGCAGGCGCATGTTGATCAGCGGAATCAACGGGTCATCGTCACCGGCCAGCACCAGGGTCGGCTGGCTGATCTTGTGCAGCCAGTGAATGCTGGTCCAGCCAAGGCCGGCCAACAGTTGCCAGTAATAACCGAGCTTGCCGCCCGAGCGCACTTTTGCGGCATGCCGGGCAGCCAGTTGCGGGTCGCGGCGAAACGCGCCGCCGTAGATCAGCGGGGCGATACGCATCACATGGGATGGCTGCACATAACGCCGCGGGCTGGCCATCATCCACAGCACCTTGGGCTTGCCCGGCACCATCACCGCGCCGGCCGCCGTGGCTGCCAGCACCAGCTTCTTGCAGCGCTCGGGGTAATCATGGGCGAATTGCTGGGCGAGGGCGCCGCCCCAGGACACGCCGATGACGTTGACCTGGCCGTAGTCGAGGTAGTCGAGCATGCGCGCGGTCAGCTTGGCCAGGCCAGGAAAGCGATATGGCTGGCGCGGCGTCGATGATCCGCCCACGCCGGGCACGTCGAAGGCAATTACCTCGAGGTCCGGGTCAAGCGCCTCGATGAATGGAAACACCAGCTCAAGGTTGGCGCCGATGCCGTTGAAGATCAGCAACGGCGTCAGGTGCGGCTTGCCTGGGCGAACCGCCGTGCGGATGGACTGGTCGTCCAGCTCGACGGTGCGAAAAACATAGGGTTGCGGCATGCGCGAAACTCTGTGAGGAACGAAGCGCCACGGCGCTAGGCCGTAGCGGTCATGCTCAACGTTCGTGAACGTAGGTGCCCGGTGCAGCTTCGCCGGCGACATAGGTCCGATTACCCAGACGTGCTGGCGCTTTTTTCAGCTCGCCCGCACGCTCGCCGAGCCAGGCTTGCCAGTGCAGCCACCAGGAGTCGGCGTGCTTGATGGCGTTTTCCTGCCAGGCCAGCGGGCTGTCCGGGCGATCTTCACCGGTCATGAAGCGCGCCTTGGGATTGCCTGGCGGGTTGAGGATGCTCTGGATGTGTCCGCTGCTGGACAACACGAACTCGATCTTGCCACCGAACAGATGCGCCGAGCGGTAGCAGGCCTGCCACGGCGTGATGTGGTCGGCGGTGCCGGCCAGGCTGTAGATATCGCACTTGACCTGCTTGAGGTCGATGGCCGTTCCGCACACTTCCAACGCTTGCGGGCGGGTCAGCGGGTTGTTCTTGAACATCTCGATCAGGTCGCCGTGGAAGGCCGCCGGCAAGCGCGTGGTGTCGTTGTTCCAGAACAGGATGTCGAACACCGGCGGCTCGTTGCCAAGCAGGTAGTTGTTGACCCAGTAGTTCCAGATCAGGTCATTGGGGCGCATCCAGGCAAACACCTTGGCCATGTCGCTGCCTTCGAGTACGCCGGCCTGGTAGGAGTGACGTTTGGCTGACTCCAGGGTCTGCTCGTCGACAAACAGCGCGACCTGGTTGTCCATGGTGGTGTCGAGCACGCTGACCAGCAGGGTCAGGGCGTTGACCTTGTTCTCGCCGAGCGCGGCGTAGTGGCCGACCAGCGCGGTGCAGGTGATGCCGCCGGAACAGGCCCCAAGCATGTTCAGGTCCTTGCTGCCGGTGATCGCCAGCACCGCGTCGACCGCTTCCTTGAGCGCATCGATGTAGGTCGACAGGCCCCATTCGCGCTGGGCCTTGGTCGGGTTGCGCCAGCTGATGATGAAGGTCTGCTGGTGCGAGCGCAGGCAAAAGCGCGCCAGGCTCTTGTCCGGGCTCAGGTCGAAGACGTAGAACTTGTTGATCTGCGGCGGCACCACCAGCAACGGCCGTGCGTGCACTTGTTCGGTGATCGGCCGGTACTGGATCAGCTCGAGCACGTCGTTGCGAAACACCACTGCGCCTTCGCTGGTGCCGAGGTTCTTGCCCACTTCGAACGCGTCCTTGTTGACCTGGCTGGGCATACCGCCATTGCTGACCATGTCCTTGGCCAGGTTGGACATGCCATCGAGCAGGCTCTTGCCGCCGGTTTCGAAGAAGCGTTTGACCGCTTGCGGGTTGGACAGGGTATTGGTCGGCGACATGGCCTCGGTCATCAGGCCGATGACGAACTGGCCGCGGCTGATGTCCTGTGGCGACAGGTCGCTGGTGCTGATCCAGTCGTTGAGCTCCTGGCGCCAGGCCAGGTAGGTCTGCAGGTAGCGTCGGTACAGCGGGTTTTGTTGCCAGGCTGGATCATTGAAGCGGCGGTCGTCGCCGGCCGGTTGCAGGCTGGACTTGCCCAGCAGCACGTTTTTCAGTTCCAGGCTAAAGCGGGCGACGTGCTTGGCGCTGTGCAGCGGCTGGCGAATGGCCTGGCGCAGCACCGTACGCGCCGTGCTGAGCAGATCCTTGCGGCGAATGCCGATGATCGGGTTCAGGCCCAGGGTGTTTTCCGAGGCCTGGCGCTGCAAGTCATCGTTGTTCTTGTTACTCATCTACGACGCTCCGTTGTCCCGAGACGAGTACCGGCTGGCTGCGGCAGATACACAGCACATGCCGGTACAGATCGCTCGGGTGACCAGTGATAAGGAACAGCGCTGCGGCGAGCGGATGCGTAGTGGTGATGAGCTGCGTGGGATTCTGCGTGTGAAGACAGCCTGCTTTCGCTCGCGACCTCTACAACAACCGGCTCGGCCCTGCTTGGCTGAATGCAATGCAGGGAGCTTGCCAGCCCCATTGGTTACCCGACTTTCATGTATTGCGCAAGACAGCCCAAACCCTGGCTGGCATCAAGCCATTCAAGCAGAGCAAATTAGAAAATGCGCTCTAAACATGACAATCCTTGCGCTAGAGCATCAGCTTGACCACAGATTCGGCAGGATCGCGCGATTTGCCGGCCTTGCGCAGCTCGTCGAGATAGTCGGCCCACAGCTCGGCCTGACGCAGGCTGAGTTGTTCGAGGTATTCCCAGGTGAACAATCCGCTGTCATGGCCGTCGTCGAAGATCAATTTCAGTGCATATTGGCCGGCCGGTTCCACGCCGATGAGGCCGACGTTGATCTTGCCGAATTGCAGGATGGGTTTGCCGTGGCCCTGGACCTCGGCGGAAGGCGAGTGCACCCGCAGGAATTCGGCGGGCAGCTGGTAGACCTCGCCGGGGGCGTAGGTCAGGGCGAGGGTTTTCGAGGCTTTGTGCAGGTTGATGGCAGTAGGCAGGCGGGCCATGGGGCAGAATCTCGTCGGGAGCTGATGGCTAAGCTTCCGGCTTCTGCGGGTGGGATACAAGGGCAAGGGGCCGCATGACGGCCCCCGGCGGTCTTACAGGATGTAGCGCGACAGATCTTCGTTCTGCGCCAGCTCACCCAGATGGCCGTTGACGTACTCGGCGTCGATCCGGATCGGCGTGCCGTCATGCGCGCTGGCCAGGTCGCCAGCACTGAACGAAACCTCTTCGAGCAGACGTTCAAGCAGGGTGTGCAAACGACGCGCACCGATATTCTCGGTCTTCTCGTTGACCTGATAGGCAATCTCGGCCAGACGCTTGATGCCGTCGGCCGCGAACTCGATGGTGAGGCCTTCGGTCTTGAGCAGCTCGCGGTACTGTTCGGTCAGCGACGCGTGCGGCTCCTGCAGGATGCGCTCGAAGTCTTCCGGGGTCAGCGCCTTGAGTTCGACGCGGATCGGCAGACGGCCTTGCAGCTCGGGTACCAGGTCGCTCGGCTTGCTCAGGTGGAATGCACCGGAGGCGATGAACAGGATGTGGTCGGTCTTGACCATGCCCAGCTTGGTGTTGACCGTGCAGCCTTCGATCAGCGGCAGCAGGTCGCGCTGTACGCCTTCACGGGAGACATCGGCGCCGCCGACATTGCCGCGCTTGGCTACCTTGTCGATCTCGTCGATGAACACGATGCCGTGCTGCTCGACCGCTTCGAGGGCCTTGGCCTTGAGCTCTTCTTCGTTGACCAGGCGACCCGCTTCTTCTTCGCGGACCATCTTCAGCGCTTCCTTGACCTTGAGTTTGCGCGACTTGCGCTTGCCCTTGCCCATGTTGGCGAACAGACTCTGCAGCTGGTTGGTCATCTCTTCCATGCCGGGCGGAGCGGCGATGTCGACGCCCATGCTCTCGGCTACTTCGATCTCGATTTCCTTGTCGTCCAGCTGGCCTTCGCGCAGGCGCTTGCGGAACAGCTGACGGGTGTTGGTGTCGCTGCTCGACGGCGCGGCTTCTTCGGCAAAGCTGCTGGCGCTGCGGGCCTGTGGCAGCAGTGCATCGAGTATGCGGTCTTCGGCGGCATCTTCGGCGCGGTGGCGCACACGGATGATTTCCTGCTCACGGAACAGCTTCAACGCAGCGTCGGCGAGGTCGCGAATGATCGACTCGACATCGCGGCCAACGTAGCCGACTTCGGTAAACTTGGTCGCTTCGACCTTGATGAACGGCGCGTTGGCCAGCTTGGCCAGGCGACGGGCGATCTCGGTCTTGCCGACGCCGGTCGGACCGATCATCAGGATGTTTTTCGGGGTGACTTCAGCGCGCAGCTCAGCAGGCAGCTGCATGCGCCGCCAGCGGTTGCGCAGGGCAATGGCGACGGCGCGTTTGGCGTCGTCCTGGCCGATGATATGGCGGTTGAGTTCGTGGACGATTTCGCGGGGGGTCATGGACATGATCTATTCGGTCCTTAAGCGCAGCAAGTCAGCGTGGGAAAGCCCAACCACCGGGGCTGGGCGCCAGAACAGCTGATCACTCGGCCAGGTCCTGCTCCTCGATGGTCAGGTTGTGGTTGGTGAACACGCAGATGTCACCGGCGATGTGCAGCGCGGTTTCGGCGATTTCGCGAGCCGACAGCTCAGTCTTGTTCAGTAGTGCGCGGGCAGCGGCCTGGGCGAAGGCGCCGCCGGAACCCATGGCGATCAGGCCGTCTTCTGGCTCGACCACGTCACCGTTGCCGGTGATGATCAGCGAGGCGTTTTTGTTGGCCACGGCGAGCATGGCTTCGAGGCGGCTCAGGGAGCGGTCGGTACGCCACTCCTTGGCCAGTTCGACGGCGGCGCGAACCAGGTGACCCTGATGTTTTTCCAGCTGGCCTTCGAAGCGCTCGAACAGGGTGAAGGCATCGGCAGTGGCCCCGGCGAAGCCTGCAATGACCTGACCGTGGTACAGGCGGCGGACTTTTTTCGCGTTGCCTTTCATCACGGTGTTGCCGAGGGATACCTGGCCGTCGCCCGCCATGACGACTTTGCCGTGGCGGCGGACTGAAACGATGGTAGTCAAGGGAGAGTCTCCACGCAGCGGGGCGAAAATGCCTGATGCAGACTCATATGGGGGGAGGGGGGGAAGATTTCAACCTTGGCGGATGGATGGTTGGCTTCAGGCCCAAGCGATGCCCGATGGGGTACGCGGTCGGCGTAGGAGCGGCCTCGTGTCGCGAAAGGGTCGCGGAGCGGCCCCATATTTTCAGCTTCGCCGCCGACATCGCCGGGCCCGCTGTGCGGGCCTTTCGCGACACAAGGCCGCTCTACAGATCGCGGTGTTCGCGGTCGGTGCAGGAACGGCCGCGCCAAGCCTCAGGCTTCGTGACAGATGTGGCCATCCACTAAGGTATAACGCACCGCACTCGGCAGGCAGTGGCCGATGAACGGGCAGTTGTCGCCGCGCGACAGCCAATGCTCACCGGCCACAGTCGGGGCCTTTGGATCAAACAACACCAGATCCGCCGCACCGCCAATCTTCAGCTCACCTGCCGGCAAGCGCAGCGCCTGGGCAGGCCCGCTGGTCAGTCGCGCAAGCAAGGTCGGCAGATCCAGCAGGCCATCCTCGACCAGTGTCATCGCCAACGGCAGCAACAGCTCGACACTGCTGATACCAGGTTCGGTAGCGCCAAACGGCGCCAGCTTGGCATCGCGCTCGTGGGGCTGGTGATGGCTGGAAATCGCCTGGATCACCCCCGACTTGACCGCTTCACGCAGGCCATCGCGATCCGCTGCGGTGCGCAGCGGTGGCTGCACGTGGTACAGGCTGGAGAAGTCGCGCAGCGCCTCGTCGGTGAGGATCAGCTGGTACAACGCTACGTCGGCCGTGACCGGCAGGCCCAGTGCCTGCGCCTGGGCAATCAGGCGGGCGCCGCGGGCGCTGGTGATCTGGGTGAAGTGCGCACGCACGCCACTTTGCTCGACCAGCAGCAGGTTGCGCGCCAGGGCGACGGTTTCGGCGCTTTCCGGGATGCCGGGCAAGCCGAGGAAGCTGGCCATCGCACCTTCGTGGGCCAGCCCGCCGAGGGCCAGGTCATGGTCCTGGGAGTGGAACACCACGGTCAGGTCGAAGGTGGCGGCGTACTCCAGCGCGCGCGCCAGGGTGCGATTGTTGGGGATCTGCTTCAAACCGTTGCCAAATGCTACGCAGCCGGTATCACGCAGGGCCACCAGCTCGGCCAGTTGCTCGCCTTCAAGGCCCTTGGTCAGGGCGCCGATCGGGTAGACCTTGCTGTTGCCGGCTTCACGGGCACGGTCGAGCACCAGCTCGGCCACTGCCGAGGTGTCCAGCACCGGCTTGGTCTGCGGTGGGCAGCACAGGCTGGTGACGCCACCGGCGACGGCCGCGCGGGTTTCGCTGGCGATGTTGCCCTTGCGGCTGTAGCCCGGCTCGCGCAGGGCGACGTCGAGGTCGACCAGGCCCGGTGCGGCGACCAGGCCGTTGGCGTCGATACTGCGGCTAGCGCTGAAACCGGCCGGGGCGGCGCCGATGGCGACGATCTTGCCCGCTTCCAGATGCAGGTCGCTGATGCTGTCCAGGCCGCTAATTGGATCGATGACCCGGGCGCCAAGAATACTGATGCTCACAGGGCGTGCTCCTGGTCCAGTTGTCGTTGCGTGTTCTGCCCGCTCATGGCCATCGACAGCACTGCCATGCGCACGGCGATACCGTAGGTGACCTGGTTGAGGATTACCGAATGTTTACCGTCGGCGACTGCCGATTCGATCTCGACGCCGCGGTTGATCGGCCCCGGATGCATGACGATGGCATCCGGTTTGGCGCCGGCCAGGCGCGCCGTGGTCAGGCCGAACAGGCGGTAGAACTCGCCTTCGCTGGGCAGCAGGCCGCCGGCCATGCGCTCACGCTGCAGGCGCAGCATGATCACCACGTCGACGTCCTTGAGGCCTTCGGCGAGGTCGGTGTGGACCTTCACGCCGTACTGCTCGATGCCCACCGGGATCAGGGTTTTGGGGCCGATCACGCGGATGTCCTGGCAACCCAGAGTCTTCAGCGCGAGCATGTCGGAGCGGGCCACCCGTGAGTGCAGGATATCGCCGACGATGGCTACCGAGAGGTTCTCGAAGCTGCCTTTGTGGCGGCGAATGGCGAGCATGTCGAGCATGCCCTGAGTCGGGTGCGCGTGGCGGCCGTCGCCACCGTTGATCACGGCAACGTCCGGGCACACGTGCTCGGCGATGAAGTGCGCCGCGCCCGAGTCGGAGTGGCGCACGACGAACATGTCGGCGGCCATGGCCTCAAGGTTGCGCAGGGTGTCGAACAGGGTCTCGCCCTTGCTGGTCGAGGAGGTCGACACGTTCAGGCTGATGACGTCGGCTGACAGCCGCTGGGCCGCCAGCTCGAAGGTGGTGCGGGTGCGGGTGGAGTTTTCGAAGAATACGTTGCACACGGTCTTGCCGCGCAGCAACGGGACTTTCTTCACTGCCCGGTCGCCGACTTCAAGAAACGAGTCGGCAGTGTCGAGAATCTCGGTGAGCAGTTCGCGGGGCAAACCATCAAGCGAGAGGAAGTGGCGCAGCTGGCCCTGATCATTGAGCTGCAGCGGGCGCTTGGCGTCGAGTGGCGTCATCGCGGGGGACTCTTAAAGGGCGGAAGCGGTAGCAAGGTCCTGGCGCTCGAGGGCGAGCGGGGCCGGGCCGGTCAATTTTACCCGCTCATGGGCTGTCAGTGACAGCGGGGCGCCGAGCACGTTGGGCCGGATCGGCAGTTCGCCGGCATCCAGATCGAGCAGGCACACCAGGGTCACGCTGGCCGGGCGGCCATAATCGAACAGTTCGTTGAGGGCAGCGCGGATGGTGCGCCCGCTCATCAGCACGTCATCGACCAGCACCAGGTGCTGGCCTTCGACCTCGAACGGCAGCTCGGAGGGGCGCACTTGCGGGTGCAGGCCGTTCTGGCTGAAGTCGTCGCGATAGAATGACACATCCAGGGTACCCAGCGGGCTGCTGTCGGCAAGCTCCTGCTGCAGCGCCTGAGCGACCCACACACCACCAGTGCGTATGCCGATGAAGCGCGGCTCGGCAATGTTGCGGCGGGCCAGGTGGGCGCGAAGGTCGACGGCCATCTGCCGGATCAACTCGGCGGGGTTGGGTAGGCTCATTGCGTGCTCCTCGGGGCGCCGGCAGACCCGGCGGCAAAGCGAAAGGTGGAATCAGTGACCGGTATTGGCCTCCAGCCAGCCCTGCAGGAGCAGCGCGGCGGCGATGGCGTCGACCGGGTTGTCGCGATAGGTGCCGCGCTGACCGCCACGGGCCATGCGCTCGCCCTTGGCTTCGAAGGTGGTCAGGCGCTCGTCGTGGGTGTGCACCGGCAGGTTGTAGCGGCCGTGCAGGCGGTTGGCGAACTTCACCGCGCGGGCGCTCATCTCGCTGGGGGTGCCGTCCATGTTCAGCGGCAGGCCAACGACGATGGCGTCGGGTTTCCATTCCCTGATCAGTTTTTCCACCTGGGCCCAATCCGGAATACCGTCCTGGGCACGCAAGGTGCACAGCTCGCGGGCCTGGCCGGTGATGACCTGGCCAACCGCGACGCCGATCTGTTTGGTGCCGTAGTCAAAGCCCAGCAGCAGGCGCACCTCGGCCATCAGGCGTGACCTGCCTGGCTGGTCAGCAGGCTGAGGTTGATGCCCAGCGACGCTGCTGCCGCACTCAGGCGCTGGTCGCTGGCCAGGCTGAAGATGATTTCAGGGTCGAATGGGCAGTTGAGCCAGGCGTTGTCGGCAAGTTCGGCCTCCAGCTGGCCGGCTTCCCAACCCGCGTAACCGAGGGTGATCAGGCTCTGCGCCGGGCCTTCGCCGTTGGCCAGGGCAAACAGCACATCCTGCGAGGTCGACAGCGACAGGCCTTCGAGCTCGATGGTGGCCTCATAGCTGCGCTCGCTGCTGTGCAGAACGAAGCCGCGGTCGGTCTGTACCGGCCCGCCGCTGTAGATCGGTATCTGCAGGGTACTCAACGGCGGTTCTTCGTCCGGGCGCAACTGCTCGAGGATGTCTGCCAGGTTGAGTTCCTGCGGCCGGTTGACCACCAGGCCCATGGCGCCATTGGCGTTGTGCTCAACGATATAGGTCAGGGTCTGGGCAAAGTTCGGATCGGCCATGTGCGGCATGGCGATCAGGAACTGATGCTTGAGGTAACTCGGAGTGAGGTTTTTCATGGGGGTAGTGTGGCGCCAGGCGACGCCAGCTTCAAGCTGCAAGCTGTGAGAAAAAACCACTGACGCGGTTTAGTTGCTCGACAGCCGGTCGCCGCGGGCAAAGCGCCAGGTACGAATGATCTCCAAACGGTCGAATTCGGCCAGATCACCGGTAAACGGCGCGAACGGCGCGGCAAGGCGAACGATGCGCTGCGCGGCCTGATCCAGCAGCGGTTGGCCGGACGACTCCAGCACCAGCACCTCGAACAACGAGCCATCGCGGTTGATCGAAACCATCATGCGCAGGTTGCCGTAGATCTGCTGGCGGCGCGCCTCGTCGGGGTAGTTGAGGTTGCCGACCCGCTCGACCTTCTTGCGCCATTCCTCTTTGTACCAGGCACCTTTGTCGCGCATGGTCGAAGCCGCGTTCAAGCGGTGAATCTTGGGCCGCTTGGCATACAGCTGCTGCTCATTGGACAGCTCGGCTTCAAGGCTGGCGATCTGGCTCGACAGCTGCGAGCTGTCAAATTCCGGGGTCGCCGCAGGAGGCTTGGGTTGGGCCTTGGTTTCCTTGGGCTTGGGTTCGACCTTCTGCACCTTGGCTGCCGTGGTGGCGACCGCGGCCTTCTGCGGAGCAGGTGGTGTTTCGCGCTTGGCGGCCGGCGGAGGCGTGACCTTGTTGATCTTGCTGTCCTGATACGGCGCCAGTTCAGTGGTCTTGGGCACCGCCTTCTTGTCCAGGGTACCGCTGCCTTGCTGGTTGTCCTGGGCCTGGAAGTCAGCCTTCTCAGGCGCTTTCTCGCTCTTGAAGGTTGCCAGGGTGATATCCATGGTATGGCGGATTTCACTCGGCTTGACCACCGTGAAGCCGACCCCGAGGATCAGCGCCAGGTGCACCAGGGCAGCCAGAAACAAGGTAAAGCCAAGCCGGTCCACCGGGCGAACGCGGGGTGGCAGCAGGTCGGCACGGATGTCAGCGGGCAGCGTCATCGGGTATCCAGCAATCGCCAGGCGGGGCAGCAGGTCAAAGGACCGGCATCATACCGCACTGAGCGATTGCGCTTCGCGTCGGTGGTCAGCGCGCCTTCAGCTTGCGATCAATGGCGTCCATCAACTGCACGCCGATCTGGGTGCCGTAGGCGTTGTCGATTTCGCGGATGCAGGTCGGGCTGGTCACGTTGATTTCGGTCAGATGCTCGCCGATCACGTCCAGGCCGACGAACAGCAGGCCCTTTTCGCGCAGGGTTGGCCCGACCTGGGCGGCGATCCAGCGGTCGCGCTCGCTCAGTTCGCGCGCTTCACCACGGCCGCCAGCAGCCAGGTTGCCACGGGTTTCGCCGCTGGCCGGGATGCGCGCCAGGCAATACGGCACCGGCTCGCCGTCGATCATCAGGATGCGCTTGTCGCCGTCCTTGATTGCCGGCAGGTAGGCCTGCGCCATGATCTGCTGGGTGCCAAGCGCGGTCAGGGTTTCGAGGATCACCGACAGGTTCGGGTCACCGACCCGGTGGCGGAAGATCGAGGTGCCGCCCATGCCGTCCAGCGGCTTGAGGATCACATCGCCATGCTCGGCGGCAAACGCACGGATGATGTCCGGGCGGCGGCTGACCAGGGTCGGCGGGGTGCACTGCGGGAACAGCGTGGCGAACAGCTTTTCGTTGCAGTCGCGCAGGCTCTGCGGGCGATTGACCACCAGTACCCCGGCAGCTTCGGCCTGCTCCAGCAGGTAGGTGCTGTAGACGAACTCCATGTCGAACGGCGGATCCTTGCGCATCAGGATCACGTTGAGGTCGCTCAGCGGTGCGTCGATTTCAGCGTCCAGCTCGAACCACTTCTCGGGATTGGCGAATACCTGCAGCGGGCGCATCTTCGCCCGCGCCACGCCTGCGCTCTGGTACAGGTCCTGCTGCTCCATGTAGAACAGCGTCCAGCCGCGGGCCTGGGCTGCCAGCAGCATGGCCAGCGAACTGTCCTTTTTGTAGGAGATGGACGCGATAGGGTCCATGACAATCCCGAGGCGAACGCTCATGGGTGAATTCCTCTTGGCGGCAATTGGCCGCGATGGCAATAGATAAAGTGACTCAGGGTGGCGCCGCGCGCGCCGTCGGTCAAGGGGGCGGCGATGGCAAAGGCTGTCAGGATGCGTGCAGCTTCAAGCTGCACGCTATAAGCTGCTGGTAAATGCGCACAGTCGCTGGCGCAGCGCTTTTTCCGGGCGCGTGAACCTTGTACTGTGCGGCGCAACGTCATTGTCGGTAGGCGATTATGGAACAACCCCTGAAGGTGATGGTGATCGACGATTCACGCACGATCCGCCGCACTGCGCAGCTGCTGCTGGGTGAGGTCGGCTGTGAAGTGATCACCGCCAGCGACGGCTTTGACGCGCTGGCCAAGATTGTCGACCATAGACCGCGGATCATCTTCGTCGACGTGCTGATGCCGCGCCTGGACGGTTACCAGACCTGCGCCGTGATCAAGCACAACAGCGCCTTCAAGGACACCCCGGTGATCCTGCTGTCGTCGCGTGATGGCCTGTTCGACAAGGCCCGTGGCCGCGTCGTTGGCTCTGATCAATTTTTGACCAAACCATTCAGCAAAGAAGAATTGCTTGAGGCGATCCGGGCCCATGTGCCGGGATTTGCCGCTCAGGCGCAACCTGCATCCTGACCGCGCCTGGCATGGCGGCGGCACTTTCCTTCAATGGGGAACAGCATGGCCCGAGTTCTGATTGTCGATGATTCGCCGACAGAGTTGCACAAACTCACCGCGATCCTGGAAAAGCACGGCCATGAGGTGCTCAAGGCTGACAATGGCGCCAACGGCGTGGCGCTGGCCCGCCAGGAAAAGCCCGATGTGGTCCTGATGGACATCGTCATGCCCATCCTCAACGGCTTTCAGGCAACTCGCCAGCTGAGCAAGGACGCCGCTACCAGCGGCATCCCGGTAATCGTCATCACCGCCAAGGACCAGGAAACCGATCGGGTCTGGGCGGCGCGCCAGGGCGCGCGTGATTTTCTCATCAAACCGGTTGATGAAGACTCGCTGCTGGCCAAGCTGAAAGCGGTGCTCGACATTTGACCACCCGCCGCGCCTCGCTGACTGCGTTCGAGCTGCTGCTCGACATCGACCGCCGCTGCCGTCTGCTGGAGGCCGATCAGCCGTCGCAGGACAGCCGGTTGCAACAGTGGAGCGGGATCGGCTTTCGCGTTGCCGAACAGTGGTTCGTGGCGCCCATGGTCGAAGTCGCCGAAGTCTTGCGCGAGCCGCGCAGCAGCCGCGTCCCCGGCGTGCAGCCGTGGGTCTGCGGGGTGGCCAACCTGCGTGGACGGCTGTTACCGGTGATGGACCTGAGCAGTTTTTTTGGCCTTGGGCCACTGCCGCCAGGCAAGCAACGACGGGTGCTGGTGCTGGATCACGAGGCACTGTTTGCCGGCTTGCTGGTCGATGAGGTGCTGGGGTTGCAGCACTTCAGCCTGAGCAGCCTTGACCTGTCGCCACCGCAGCCGTTGCTGGCGGCGGCGACGCCGTTTGTGCAGGGCCATTTTGCCCGCGAGCACAACTGGGCCATCTTCAGCCCGCTGGCCCTGGCCCAGGCGCCGGGTTTTCTTGATGTAGCGTTGTAGAGGATCGACCGTGAACAAGCCTGTCAGCCCCGTCACTCCACCGGCCGTGACCCCGCGCGTGCGCAGCAGTGCGCAGATCACCGTGCTGTTCGTGGTGCTGATCCTGTCGATCATCCTGCTGTTCGCCAACTTCGCCTACCTCAACACCCAGTCCAATTACGACAAGCAGTACATCGGCCACGCCGGTGAGTTGCGCGTGCTATCCCAACGCATCGCCAAGAACGCCACCGAGGCCGCTGCCGGCAAGGCCCTGGCGTTTCGCCTGCTGTCGGATGCGCGCAACGACTTCGAGCGGCGCTGGGGCTACCTGCGTGAAGGTGACAAGGCCACCGCGCTGCCGGCAGCGCCGGCCAAGGTCCGCGATGAAATGGAAGCGGTGCGCCAGGACTGGGAGACGCTGCGCAAGAACACCGACGTGATCCTCGCCAGCGAACAGACCGTTTTGTCGCTGCACCAGGTCGCGGCAACCCTCGCCGAGACCGTGCCGCAGTTGCAGGTCGAGTACGAGAAGGTGGTCGAGATCCTCCTGCAAAGCGGTGCCCCCGCCGCGCAAGTGGCGGTAGCCCAGCGCCAGTTGTTGCTGGCTGAGCGGATTCTGGGTTCGGTCAACACCGTGCTGGCCGGCGATGACTCGGCAGCGCAGGCGGCCGATGCCTTTGGCCGCGATGCCAGCCGCTTTGGTCAGGTGCTCGAAGGCATGCTCGGCGGCAACCCGGCGATCCAGGTCACCCGAGTCGAGGACGCCGATGCCCGCGCGCGACTGGCGGAGATTGCCGAGCTGTTCCAGTTCGTCTCCGGCAGTGTCGATGAAATTCTCGAAACCTCCCCCGAACTGTTCCGCGTGCGCGAAGCGGCGAGCAATATTTTCAGTCTGTCGCAAACCCTGCTCGATGAAGCCTCGCACTTGGCCAACAGCTTCGAGAACCTGGCCAACGGGCGCACCCTTGATACCGTTGGCGGTTACGTGCTCGGCTTGCTGGCGCTGGCCTCGATCATCCTCATCGGCTCGGTGATGGTCCGCGCGACCAATCGCCAGCTGCGCGAAACCGCGCAAAAGAACGAGCGCAACCAGCAGGCAATCATGCGCCTGCTCGACGAAATCGAGGAGCTGGCCGACGGCGACCTGACAGTGACGGTGTCGGTCACCGAAGACTTCACCGGGGCCATAGCCGACTCGATCAACTACTCGGTGGACCAGCTGCGTGACCTGGTCATCACCATCAACCACAGCGCCCTGCAGGTTGCCGCCGCCGTGCAGGACACGCAGAACACCGCACGCCAGCTGGCCAAGGCCTCCGAGCAGCAGGCCGAGCAGATCAGCGAAGCCTCGGTGGCAGTGGGCGACATGGTCGAGTCGATCGACCGGGTGTCGGCCCACGCCTACGAGTCGGCCAAGGTCGCCGAGCGTTCGGTGGCCATCGCCAACAAAGGCAACGAGGTGGTGCACAACACAATCCACGGGATGGACAACATTCGCGAGCAGATTCAGGACACCGCCAAACGAATCAAGCGCCTGGGTGAGTCGTCTCAGGAGATCGGCGACATCGTCAGCCTGATCGACGACATTGCCGAACAGACCAACATTCTTGCCCTCAACGCGGCGATCCAGGCCTCGCTGGCCGGTGAAGCCGGGCGTGGTTTTGCCGTGGTTGCCGACGAAGTCCAGCGTCTGGCCGAACGCTCGTCGTCGGCCACCCGGCAGATCGAGGCGTTGGTGCGGACCATTCAGACCGACACCAACGAGGCGGTCATCTCCATGGAGCAGACCACCGCCGAAGTAGTCCGCGGAGCGCGTCTGGCGCAGGATGCCGGGGTGGCTCTGGCGGAAATCGAAGGCGTCTCGCAGACCCTCGCCGAGCTGATTCACAGTATTTCCGATGCCGCCCAACTGCAGACCTCTTCAGCCGGGCAGATTTCCCACACCATGGCTGTGATCCAGCAGATTACCGCGCAGACCTCGAGCGGCTCCGGCGCCACCGCCGACAGCATTCGCCACCTGGCGCGGATGGCCAGCGAGATGCGCCGCTCGGTCTCCGGTTTTACCCTGCCGGCTCCGGCCGAACCCCGCTGAGGAGTAACCCATGGCCTCGGCAGCAGTAAGCCCCGAACGTCACGACACGGTCGCCCTGGCCTGGACCAAGGCGCCCATTCTCGATTGCCTGGCCCAGGCCCGGCAGGCGCTTGAGCGGTTTGCCGGCGACCCTGCGGAGCTGGCCACGCTGGCGCTGTATGTGGATAACCTGCACCTGGTCCACGGTTGCCTGCGCATGCTTGAACTGCGCGGGGCGACGCGCCTGGCCGAAGAACTCGAGCTGCTCGGGCGGGCCATGGCCGACGGCCAGATCAGCCCGCGCGGCGACTGCCTCGGCGCGATGTTCCGTGGCCTTGAACAGCTACCGCCTTACCTTGAGCGCCTGCGCGGCGCCCGCCACGACCTGCCGCTGGTGATGCTGCCGTTGCTCAATCGCCTGCGTGAGTGCCGTGGTGTCGAGCCATTGGCCCAGGGCAGCCTGATGGGTGAAGCGGCGCAGCGCCTGGCCGGTGCTGCCGACCTGGCTGACCTGGACCTGTCGCTGGGCAACTGGCGCGAGCAACTACAGGCTGGCCAGGGCCGCGACGCCCTGCGTTCGGTGGTGGCGGCGCTGTGCGATGACCTGATGCGGATCAAGGACTGCCTCGATCAGTTTGTCCGAGGCGAGCAATCGCGCGAGCAACTGGACGCCCTGGTCGCGCCCTTGCGTCAGGTCGCAGACACCCTGGCAGTGTTGAATTTCCAGCAACCGCGGCGGGTCATCATCGATCAGGTGCTGGCGTTGCAGGCTCTGGCACAGGATCAGCAGAGCGTCGACGATGCGCTGTTGATGGACGTTGCCGGGGCCCTGCTGTACGTCGAGGCAACCCTCAATGGTATGGTCGGCCCGCTGGAAGACAGCGGCCAGGGCAGCATGCCCGGCTCGGACATGGCGCACATCCGCCACGTGGTCCTCAGCGAAGCGGTGTCGGTGCTGCAACAGGCCAAGGACCTGATTGGCGACTGCCTCGAATCGGGCTGGCCACGTCAGCGCCTGCAAGCCTTGCCGGGGTTGCTGCAGCAAGTGCGCGGTGCATTGGCGATGCTCATGCTGCCTGCTGCCGCCGAGCTGTTTGCCGGTGCCGCAGGCTATGTGCAGGGCTGGCTGGCGCGTCTGGATGAAGAGCCACAGCTGGATGAAGAGCCACAGCTGGATGAACTGACCCACCTGGCCGATGCGCTGTGTGCCGGCGAATGCTATTTGCAGTGGCGCGTGGCTGATCCGCTGGCCGACGCCCAGCCGTTCATCGACATGGCCAGGTCCAGCCTGACGGCGCTTGGCGTGAACTGTGGGCATGGCGCACTGGCCGATGAAGGCGAGGAAATCGACGCCGAGTTGCGCGAGGTATTCCTTGAAGAAGCCAACGAGCTGCTGCCCGAAATCGAACGCCACTGGCTGCGCTGGCGTGCCGACAACAGCCTGCGTGAGGCACTGATCGAAGTGCGCCGGGCTTTGCACACGCTCAAGGGCAGCGGCCGCATGGTCCGCGCCGAAGCTCTGGCGGAGCTGGCCTGGGGCGCGGAGCGGCTGATCAACCGGGTACTCGAAGGCCGGGTCGGCCTGGCCGGGCAAGGCCTGGTCGCCTTGCAGCAGGCTTTCGTGCGCCTGCCGGACCTGCTCGCCGACTTCGCCGTGGGCCATTTGCCGCCGCTGGCCGAGGTCGAGCATCTGGTCAGCCAGTTGCACGCGCTAGCCGTCAACGAAGCCCCTGTCGCGGCGGGGCTGGATGGGCTTGATCCGCAGTTGCTGGAGATCTTCCGTAACGAGGCGCAAGGCCATCTGGCCAGCCTTGAGGCGTTTCTGCTCGCTGCCGACAGCCATGGCACGCCGGTCAGCGACAGCTTGCAGCGCGCGCTGCACACGCTCAAGGGCAGCGCCGCCATGGCCGGGGTGATGCCGATCGCCGAGCTGGCCACGGCCTTTGACCGGCTCGCACGGGAATACCGCAGCCATGAGTTGCGCCTGCAACAGACCGAACTCGACTGGCTGGAAGCCGCCCACGCGCTGTTCCATCTGGGCCTGGCGCAGCTGCACAGCACACCGCTGGCGCCCATCGCCGGCGCCGCCGAATTGATCGAACAGGTTGGTCAGGGCGTCGATGCTCAGTTAGCGGCAGTGCACGACGAATCCTCGGCCAATCGCCGTAGCCGGCGTGACCCGCAGCTGATCGCCAGCTTTCTGGCCGAGAGCATGGACATTCTGCTCGATGCCGAGTCGCTGCTGGCGCGCTGGCAGCAGCAACCGCAGCAGCGTCAGGAGCTGGAAACCCTGCTCGACGAACTGACCAATCTCAGCCACGGCGCGAACCTGGCCGACCTCTGGCAAGTCGACGAGGTCTGCGAGGCGCTGCTCGATCTGTACGGTGCGGTGGAAGAGGGCAGCCTGGTCGCCGACACGCGCTTTTTCAACCAGGCCCGCCAGGCCCACGACGTGCTGATCGATATGCTCGACGAGATTGCCGCCGGGCAGGAAGTCAGCTCGCGCAGAGAGTGCGTCGACGGTTTGCGCGCACTGCTCGATCAAGCGCTGGCGCCCGATGGCACCGGCCTGATCGGCCGTGATGGGGTCACGCCGCTGCCGCCGCTCGAATATGCGCAAGTAGTGCAGCCAGCGCTGCTCGAAGCACCGCCCGAGCCAAGTCAGGCTCCGGCTGTTGTAGAGCCGGTTGAACCCGCCGAAGCGCCGGACAGCCCAGGTGATCAGGAGCTACTCGAGGTGTTCCTCGAAGAAAGCTCGGACATCGTCGAAAGCTCTGCGGCAGCGCTGGCCCGCTGGCAGGCCGACCCGCGCAGCAGTGTCGAGGTCGAGACCCTGCTGCGCGACCTGCATACGCTCAAGGGCGGCGCGCGCATGGTCGAAATCGCCGCGATCGGCGACCTCGCCCATGAGCTGGAATTTCTCTACGAGCTGCTTGCCGCTGGCCGCCTGCCGCCGACCGCAGCGCTGTTTGCCCTGCTGCAGAACTGCCACGACCGCCTGGCGCACATGCTCGATGCGGTGCGCCTGGGCGAGCCGCTGCATGCGGCCACGGCGCTGATCGACTACATCCGCAACTTCAGCAGCGCGGCGTTGACCGACAGCGCCGCCGCGCCGGCCATCGCCAGCGAAGCGGCAGCGCCCGCTGAACCGGCAGCGGTTGCCCCGGAGCGGGCGCCGGGCGATATGGTCAAGGTCGATGCCGAGCTGCTCGATGACCTTGGCAACCTGGCCGGCGAGCACGCGCTGATCCGCGGCCGTATCGAGCAGCAGGTCAGCGACGCCCAGTTCGCCCTCAGCGAGATGGAAACCACCCTTGAGCGCATGCGTGATCAGTTGCTGCGCCTGGAGATAGAAACTCAGGCCAGCAGCGCCAGCCGTTATCAGGCTGAAAGCGACAGCTATGACGATTTCGATCCGCTGGAAATGGACCGCCATTCACAGTTGCAGCAACTGTCGCGGGCGCTGTTCGAGTCCGCCTCGGACCTGCTCGACCTGAAGGAAACCCTGGCTCAGGGGGCGCAGGAAGCCCACGGCCTGCTGCAGCAGCAGGCGCGGGTCAACAGCCAGTTGCAGGAGGGGCTGACCGCTACCCTGATGGTGCCGTTCGAGCGGCTGGTGCCGCGTTTGCAACGTGTCGTGCGGCAGGTCTCCAGCGAACTCGGCAAGCAGGTCGAGTTGGTGGTCGGCAATGCCGAGAGCGAGCTTGACCGCAGCGTGCTGGAGCGCATGGTGGCGCCGCTTGAACACATGCTGCGCAACGCCGTCGACCATGGCCTGGAGTCGCGCGAGGCGCGCTTGGCTGCCGGTAAACCTGAGCAAGGTACGATCCATCTGAATCTGCTCCACGAAGGCGCCGACATCGTTATCGAGATGAGTGACGACGGTGCCGGGGTGCCGCTCGCGGCGGTACGCGACAAAGCCATCAAGCGCGGCCTGCTCGATCCGCGCGCGCGCCTGAGCGACCACGAAATCCTCCAGTTCATCCTCCGCCCCGGTTTCTCGACGGCAGAAAAGATCACTCAGATTTCCGGCCGCGGGCTGGGCATGGATGTTGTTCATGAAGAGGTCAAGCAGCTCGGCGGCGCCATGAGCATCGCTTCCAGCCCCGGCAAGGGCGCGCGCTTCCAGATCCGCCTGCCATTCACGGTGTCGATCAACCGCGCCTTGATGGTCCACCTGGGTGATGAGCAATACGCCATTCCGCTCAACACCATCGAAGGCATCGTCCGCGTGCCGCCCAGCGAACTGGCTGCCTGCTACCAGCTGGATACGCCGAGCTACGTGTATGGCGGCCACGCCTACCAGCTGCGCTACCTGGGCGAGTTGCTGCAAAGCGGTGTCGCCCGGCCTGGCCTGCTTGGCCAGAGCGTGCCGCTGCCGGTGATCCTGGTGCATTCGCAGGAAGCGTCGTTCGCGATCCAGGTCGACAGCCTGTCACCCAGCCGCGAGATCGTGGTCAAGAGCCTCGGCCCGCAGTTTGCTGCAGTGCCGGGCCTGTCCGGGGCAACCTTGCTCGGTGACGGTCGGGTGGTGCTGATTCTCGATCTGCTTGGCCAGCTCCGCGGCCAGCAACGGCGTCTGGCCCGGCTGCCCAGTGGCGATGTGCATCAGCAGCGGCAGTTCGAGGCCGCGCCTCGGCAACGGTTGGTGATGGTGGTCGACGATTCGGTAACGGTGCGCAAGGTCACCAGCCGCTTGCTCGAGCGCCACGGCATGAGCGTGCTGACCGCCAAGGACGGCGTTGATGCCATGGCCCTGCTGGCAGAGCATCGGCCTGACGTACTGCTGCTGGACATCGAAATGCCCCGTATGGATGGCTTTGAAGTGGCCACGCGGATTCGTCAGGACCAGCGCCTGAAGGACCTGCCGATCATCATGATTACCTCGCGCAGCGGCCATAAGCACCGCGACCGAGCCATGGCCATCGGCGTCAACGAATACCTGGGCAAGCCGTATCAGGAGTCGCTGCTGCTGCAAAGCATTGCCCACTGGAGCCAAACCCATGCTTGAACATATCGCCGGCCAACGCAGCAGCCTGACCGGCCTGCTGCTGCCCCTGGGTGATCGGACCCTGGTTCTGCCGAATGTGGCTGTGGCAGAGTTGATCGGCCAGCGTGCGTTGTCTTGTCAGGTCGGTGAGCCAAACTGGCACCTGGGCTGGGTCGACTGGCGCCAGCAACGCTTGCCGCTGATTGGTTTCGAGGCGGCCTGTGGCGGCCAGACGGTGTGCGGCGAGCGCGCGCGGATTGTCGTGCTCAATGCGTTGGGTGATACCGGCCTGCGCTACCTGGCGTTGCTGCTGCAGGGCATCCCGCGGGCGTGCAAGCTGGACAGCCAGCTCAATTATGTCGACGTGCCGTTGAACGCGCTGGAGCTGGCGGCGGTCCAGGTAGGCGAGCAAGTAGCGCGGGTGCCGGACCTGGTCGCGCTGGAGCGGATGGTGCGCGAGGCGGCGCTGCGCTGAAACCCGGAACTAGCGAGGAGGTCTTTGACTGCATGTATTACGGTGAACGCTTCAATGCCTGGACGCACCTGGTCGGTGCCATCTTGGCTTTCATCGGTGCCAGCTGGCTGATCATCACCGCCGGCCTGCAAAGCGACCCATGGAAGATCATCAGCTTCTCGATCTACGGCGGCACGCTGGTGCTGCTGTACAGCACCTCGACCCTGTACCACAGCACCCGCGGCCAGGCCAAAGTGATCATGCGCAAGCTCGATCACCTGTCGATCTACCTGCTGATTGCCGGCAGCTACACCCCGTTCTGCCTGATCAGCCTGCGCGGCCCCTGGGGCTGGAGCCTGTTCGGGGTGGTCTGGGGGTTGGCGGTGATCGGCATGCTGCAAGAGATCAAGCCGCGCTCGGAAGCGCGGATTCTGTCGATCGTCATCTACGCGCTGATGGGCTGGATCGTACTGGTAGCGGTCAAGCCGCTGCTGCAGACTTTGGGCACTGCCGGTTTTGCCTGGCTGGCGGCCGGTGGTGCGTGCTACACCATCGGCATCATCTTCTTCGCCTATGACAGCCGCTTTCGCCACTGGCATGGCATCTGGCACCTGTTCGTGATTGCCGGCAGCCTGCTGCACTTCATCGCCATCAGCTTCTACGTGCGCTGAGCAGCAGTTAAAAATCGCCCCACAGCTGCTGCGCTACTGCGAGCGCCACTACCGGCGCGGTTTCGGTACGCAGCACGCGTGGGCCGAGGCGCGCGGCATGGTAGCTGGCGGCCTTGGCCTGCTCGACCTCGGCGTCGGTCAAACCGCCTTCAGGGCCGATCAGAAACGCCAGCCGCTCAGGCCGCTGGTGACTGGTCAGCGGCTCGGCGACCGGGTGCAGGACCAGCTTGAGGTCAGCCTCGGTTGCCTTCAGCCACTCGGCCAGGGTCAATGGCGGATTGATCAGCGGCAGGGTCGAGCGACCGCATTGTTCGCAGGCGCTGATCGCCACCTGGCGCCAGTGCGCCAGACGCTTGTCGGCGCGTTCGTCCTTGAGCCGCACTTCGCAACGTTCGCTGACGATCGGGGTGATCTGGTTGACGCCCAGTTCGGTGGCTTTCTGGATGGCCCAGTCCATCCGCTCGCCGCGCGACAGGCCTTGGCCGAGGTGCACGTGCAGGCTTGAGTCGGCCTGGCCGGGCAGAGCCTGGTCGAGGCTGACGCGCACGCTCTTCTTGCCCACTTCAAGCAGCTGGCCGAGGTACTCCTGGCCGCTGCCATCGAACAGCTGCACGGCATCGCCGGCGGCCATGCGCAGCACGCGGCCGATGTAATGGGCCTGGGCTTCGGGGAGGTCGTGTTCGCCGATGGACAGCGGGGCGTCGATAAAGAAGCGGGACAGTCTCATGGTTCTGCTCTGGAATTAGGGAAGACTTATACACCTCGGCGGCGGGAGAGCCCGCCGCCGACGCCTGCTGCACGGGCGGTGCTCAGCCCGGATCGCGAAAGTCGGGGTGGAAATTCTGCGGCACGGCCACGCTGATGCTGTCGCGGGTGGCGATATCGATGCCCTCGGTGGCCACCTCGGCAAGGAAGTCGATTTGCTCGGGGGTGATCACATACGGCGGCAGGAAGTACACCACGCTGCCCAGCGGGCGCAGCAGGGCGCCGCGGGTCAGGGCATGTTCGAATACCTTGAGGCCGCGCCGTTGCTGCCATGGATAAGCGGTTTTGCTGGCTTTGTCCTCGACCATTTCGATGGCCAGGGCCATGCCGGTCTGGCGCACTTCGGCCACATGCGGGTGATCGACCAGGTGCGCAGTGGCGCTGGCCATCCGCGCTGACAGGGCCTTGTTGGCCTCGATGACGTTGTCCTGCTCGAAGATATCCAGGGTTGCCAACGCGGCAGCGCAGGCCAGCGGGTTGCCGGTGTAGCTGTGCGAGTGGAGGAATGCGCGCAGGGTCGGATAGTCGTCGTAGAAAGCCTGATAGACATCATCGGTGGTCAGGCAGGCAGCCAGCGGCAGATAACCGCCGGTGAGGGCCTTGGACAGGCAGAGAAAGTCCGGGCGAATGCCGGCCTGCTCGCAGGCGAACATCGTCCCGGTGCGGCCAAAGCCCACGGCAATCTCGTCGTGGATCAGGTGCACGCCATAACGGTCGCAGGCTTCGCGCAGCAGCTTGAGGTACACCGGGTGGTACATGCGCATGCCGCCGGCGCCCTGGATCAGCGGCTCGACGATGACTGCCGCGACAGTGGCGTGATGCTCGGCGAGGGTCTGCTCCATGGCCAGGAACATCGTCCGCGAGTGCTCCTCCCAGCTGACCCCTTCAGGGCGCAGGTAGCAGTCCGGGCTGGGCACCTTGATGGTGTCGAGCAACAGCGTCTTGTAGGTCTCGGTGAACAGCGGCACATCGCCCACCGACATCGCTGCGATGGTTTCACCGTGGTAGCTGTTGGTCAGGGTGACGAAGCGCTTCTTGCCGCTCTGGCCCTTGTTCAGCCAGTAATGGAAGCTCATCTTCAGCGCGACTTCGATGCACGACGAGCCGTTGTCGGCGTAGAACACTCGGTCCAGCCCGGCTGGAGTCATGGCTACCAGGCGCTCGGACAGCTCGATCACCGGCTGATGGCTGAAGCCAGCCAGGATCACGTGTTCGAGCTGGTCGACCTGGTCCTTGATGCGCTGGTTGATGCGCGGATTGGCATGGCCGAACACGTTGACCCACCACGAACTGACGGCGTCCAGGTAGCGCTTGCCGTCGAAGTCCTCGAGCCACACGCCGTCGCCGCGCTTGATCGGGATAAGCGGCAGCTTCTCGTGGTCTTTCATCTGGGTGCAGGGGTGCCACAGGACCTTGAGGTCACGTTGCATCCACTGATCATTGAGGCCCATCGGCACTTCTCCTGGCGGCACGGCTTGGTTTGACCGCACAAGCCTAAGCAAAGGTGCCGGCCACCACAACCGTGATCAGGCTCAATGGCGCACAGCGGGCTGCCAGCTCAGGGCCGGGATGTGCACGGTGCCGGCGTGGGTGGTGGAGATGGTCAGGGTGCGAAATGGCCCCAGCAGCATCTGGCGGGTGGGCGAGCTGGCGTAGTGACCAGGCACGATTTCGGTGCCGGCCAGGCCTGACAAGGTCAGCCAGTACAGCGGTGGCGGATCCAGCAATTCGAGGTCGAGGCCGAGGTACTCGCAGTCGATCAGGTCGTCTTCATCCAGCTCGAGGCGGTCGCTGACGACGTAGAAATCCATCATCAGGTTGTCGACTTCCTTGCCGAAGTCGATCTTCAGGTCGTTGTTCTGGCCAATCACCAATTCGGTGCCGGGATTGCCGTTGAGCGCTGTTGCCAGGCCGGCATAAGTGGTACAGCTTGAACTGATGCTCAGGCCGTGGTTGCCTTGCCAGATGGCATGCGGGATGAAGTTGCGCGGCTGCAGGCGGGCAAAGTATTGGTGCTGTTGCATGGCTGAAAGTCCCGCTGCGGTCGTCGACGCAACTGTCCGACGAAAGCGGCGCTGCTGGCTACTGACAAAAATGCCAGTTGCGTAAGCGGCTTGGCATCGCCCTGCTGGCAGGGTGCCCACGGGTGACGTATTCTTAGCGCAATTTTCTCGGGGCTTCTTTCCCGTTTTCATCGACCTGTTTTCAACCGGAGTTTGCCGACATGGCTGCTGCTTGGGTGCGCCTGTGCGCGTTGGTATTGATCGGATTTTCCAGCACCTCGGCGCTGGCGCAGGACAAGACACCCACGGCAATCGTCGTCGGTGGCGGCCTGGCCGGCTTGACGGCTGCCTACGAGCTGCAGAACAAAGGCTGGCAGGTCACGCTGCTGGAAGCCAAGGCGGGCATGGGCGGGCGCTCTGGCCTGGCCACCAGCGAATGGATCGGCAACGGTAAAGCCCAGCCGGTACTCAACCAGTACCTGGATCGCTTCAAGCTCGATACCTTGCCGGCCCCTGAGTTCGTGCGCACGCCGGGCTACCTTATCGATGGCGAATACTTCAGCGCAGCTGACCTGGCCGTCAAGCAGCCGGCAACTGCCGAAGCGCTCAAGCGCTATGAGAAAACCCTCGACGATCTGGCCCGCTCGATCGACGACCCGCTCAACCCGCAGGCCAACAGCACGCTATTCGCCCTCGATCAGATCAACGTCGCCAACTGGCTCGACCGTTTGCAACTGCCCGCCACTGCGCGGCAATTGATCAACCAGCAGATTCGCAGCCGTTATGACGAGCCTTCGCGCCTGTCGCTGCTCTATTTCGCCCAGCAGACCCGCGTCTATCGTGGCGTCAGCGACCGTGACCTGCGTGCTGCGCGCCTGCCTGGCGGTAGCCCGGTGCTGGCTCAGGCCTTCGTCAAGCAGCTGAAAACCATCAAGACCAACGCACCGGTTACCGCGATCGTCCAGGACAAGGACGGCGTTACCGTCAAGGTCGGCGCTGTCGGCTATCGCGCCGACTACCTGGTGATGGCGGTGCCGCTGCGGGCACTGGCCAAGATCCAGATGACCCCAGGCCTGGACAACCAGCATATGGCTGCGATCAAAGGCACCAACTATGGCTGGCGTGACCAGATACTGCTCAAGTTCAAGCAGCCTGTGTGGGAAAGCCGGGCGCGGATGTCGGGTGAGATCTTCAGCAACACCGGCCTGGGCATGCTCTGGATCGAGCCGGCGCTGAAAGGTGGTGCCAACGTGGTGATCAACCTTTCGGGCGACAACGCCCGTCTGTTGCAGGCCTTTGGCGACAAGCAGATGGCCGACCAGGTGCTGATTCGCCTGCATGCGTTCTACCCGAAGGCGCGCGGCGCATTCACTGGCTATGAAGTGAAGCGCTATAGCGCCGATCCTGCTACTGGTGGTGCCTATCTGGCATATGGCCCTGGCCAGATCAGCAAATACTGGCGCCTGTGGGAGCGCCCTCTGCAGCGCATCAGCTTTGCTGGTGAGCATACCGACGCGCTCTACCCAGGCACGCTCGAAGGCGCCCTGCGCAGCGGCCAGCGTGCTGCCGGCCAGGTGCAGGACCTGCTGGCAGGCAAGTCGTTTGATCCGGTCAAGGCCTTGCCTGTGGCGGCCGCTGCCGCGACCGGCGCCGCAGCGGCCAAGGGCGGCTTCTTCTCCAATCTGTTTGGCGGCGGCGACAAGGCGGCCAAGGCGGACAACGCGCCAGCCAAGGACGAGCCGGCCAAGGCCAAGGACGCCGAGCCAGCCAAGCCTGGCTTCTTCTCGCGCCTGTTTGGTGGCGCAGAAGAGCCTGCAGCCAAGCCGGCACCTGTGGCCAAGGCTGCGGAACTTGCACCAGTAGCACCGACGCCTGAGCCAGCGCCAGTGGTTGCGCCGGTACCGGAGCCCGCACCGGTCAAGCCTGCGGCAAGCAAGGCCGTACCAGCCAAGCATGCGCCTGCGCATAAGCCAGCTGCCAAATCGGATGCCTCGAAGAAGGCCGCAAACAAGCCTGCGCAAGCGAAAAAGGCTCCCGCCAAGGCCGAGCCGGTGAAGAAACCGGCGACCAGCAGCCAAGGCTGATTGATCCAACACCCCCAAGGGCCGCATCGCGGCCCTTTCTTATTCTGCGAGCGTATCGGGCTGGTCTAGGGTTAATGTTTCCTTAATAACCGGTCGAGAGAATAAGTATCGATTAATTCGATCTACCAAAGCAGTTTTTTTCGCTTTTATTCGATACGTTTCGCGCTAGTCTGTACGCAGCTTCAAGGGAGAGCGCCGCCAACATGCAAGTACGCAATTCATCAACTCGTTACGGCCTGGTCAGCATGGTCATGCACTGGGGTGTAGCGCTGGCAGTCTTCGGGCTGTTTGCCCTGGGACTGTGGATGGTCGATCTTGACTACTACGACCCGTGGCGCAAGGCCGGCCCGGATCTGCATAAAAGTATTGGCCTGGTGTTGCTGGCGATAATGCTGCTGCGGGTGCTGTGGCGTTTCATCAGTCCGCCGCCGGCAGTGCTGGCCAGCCATGACCGCTTCACCCGAGTTGCAGCCAAACTGGGCCACCTGGCTTTATATGCAGGGCTGTTTGCGGTAATGATCGCCGGGTACCTGATCTCTACCGCCGATGGCGCGGGGATCTCGGTGTTTGGCCTGTTCGATGTGCCGGCATTGCTCAGCAACCTGCCCGACCAGGCTGACACCGCTGGCGTGATCCATTTTTACCTGGCCTGGGGGCTGGTGATTTTCGCCGTCCTGCATGGCCTTGCAGCACTGAAACACCACTTTATCGACCGTGACGCGACCCTGACTCGTATGCTGGGCCGCAAAGCTTGACCCTCAACCTCAATTGCAAGGAATCGAAAGGATGTTGAAAAAGACTTTTGCCGCTCTGGCGCTCGGTACCGCTCTGTTCGCCGCTGGTCAGGCCATGGCTGCTGACTACAAGATCGACAAGGAAGGCCAGCACGCGTTCGTTGACTGGAAGATCAGCCACCTGGGCTACAGCTTCATCCACGGTACTTTCAAAGACTTCGACGGTAGCTTTACCTGGGATTCGGCCAAGCCTGAAGCCAGCAAGATCAACGTCGACCTGAAGACCGCCAGCCTGTGGTCGAACCATGCCGAACGTGACAAGCACATCGCGAGCAAGGACTTCCTGGACGTCAGCAAGTATCCAGAGGCCAAGTTCGTCTCCACCGCAGTCAAATCGACCGGTGACAAGACCGCTGATGTGACCGGCGACCTGACCCTGCACGGTGTGACCAAGCCGGTAACCTTCAAGGCTACCTTCAACGGTGAAGGCAAGGATCCATGGGGCGGCGAGCGCGCTGGCTTCAACGCCACCACTACCCTGAACCTGAACGACTTCGGCATCAAGGGCCCAGGCCCAACCTCGCAGACACTGGATCTGGATATCAGTGTTGAAGGCGTGAAGCAGAAGTAATCAGCCGCAAACGAAAAAGCCGCCCATCAGGGCGGCTTTTTCATGTCTGCAAAACCGTAATCAGCGATTACGGGTCAGCAGGGCCGGGCGCTCGCCACGCGGGCGGCTCGGCAAGTCTTCCAGCTGCTCAGGCGTTGGGTAACGCTCGAGCTTGGATTCCTTGCGGATGATCACTGGCTGGCTTTGCGATTCACGCGGGTTGCGTACTGCTGGCTCTTGACGAGCGCTGTCGTCACGGGCTGGGCGGTTACGGCCCGGGTTGCCGTCGCGACGGCCACCACCAGCGTTGCTGCCGTTGTTGCTGCGTGGGCGCTTGTCGCCAGCACCCTGACGTGGCTGGCCGCTGCCGCCGTTGTTGCTGCGGCCTTTTGCTGGCGCACCGGCACTGCGAGTGCCGCTGCCTTGGGTTTGGCCGGCACCAGCTGCAGCGCCTGGGCGACGGTTGCGGCCTTGGTTCTTGCCATTCTGGTACGGGCTGACGTAGTCGGCCTTGTTACCGAAGTTATCCACGTCGTCGTCGAGGAACGCTTCCGGGTCACGGTTGCCGTTGCCATTACCGTTGGCTGGCGCCGATGCTTCGCGGCGCTCGCCCTGTGGCTGGCGCGGCTTGTTCTCACGTAGCTTGCGCGGCTGCTGCTGGCGCTCACCTGCAGGCTTGTCGGCCGGCTTTTCAGCGGCGCTGCTCTGCTTGGCGCGGCCTTTGTCCTTGCCCTTGTCCTTGCGTCCGCCGTTGCTGTCTTTGCTGGCGTCGCTGCGCGGCTGGTTACGACCACCGCGGCCGTTGGCCTGCGGGCGCTCACGGACTTCAGGCTTCTCGACTTCGACGGTGCTGGCGTCAAAGCCCATCAGATCGCCGTCCTGGATCTTCTGGCGAGTGACGCGCTCGATGCTCTTGAGCAGTTTCTCTTCGTCCGGGGCAACCAGCGAGATGGCTTCACCTGAGCGACCGGCACGGCCAGTACGGCCGATGCGGTGCACGTAGTCTTCCTCGACATTCGGCAGCTCGAAGTTGACCACGTGCGGCAGCTGGTCGATGTCCAGGCCACGCGCGGCAATGTCGGTTGCGACGAGGATGCGCACTTCGTTGGCCTTGAAGTCGGCCAGGGCCTTGGTGCGTGCGTTCTGGCTCTTGTTGCCGTGGATCGCTGCAGCCGGCAGGCCGTGCTTCTCAAGGTACTCGGCCAGGCGGTTGGCGCCATGCTTGGTGCGGGTGAAGACCAGCACCTGTTCCCACGCACCGAGGGTGATCAAGTGCGCGAGCAGGGCACGCTTGTGGCTCGCCGGCAGGCGGTAGACGCGCTGTTCGATACGCTCGACCGTGGTGTTCGGCGGCGTGACTTCGATGCGCTCGGGGTTGCGCAGGAGCTTGTCGGCGAGGTCGGTGATGTCTTTGGAGAAGGTCGCCGAGAACAGCAGGTTCTGGCGCTTCGCCGGCAAACGGGCGAGGACCTTCTTGACGTCATGGATGAAGCCCATGTCGAGCATGCGGTCGGCTTCATCGAGGACCAGGATTTCGACGCGGGACAGGTCAACCTTGCCTTGGCCGGCGAGGTCGAGCAGGCGGCCAGGGCAGGCCACCAGTACGTCGACGCCTTTGGCCATGGCCTGAACCTGTGGGTTCATGCCGACACCGCCGAAGATGCAGGTGCTGACCAGGCTGAGGTCGCGTGCATACACTTTGAAGCTGTCGTGCACCTGAGCCGCCAGTTCCCGGGTCGGGGTCAGCACCAGTACCCGCGGTTGACGCGGGCCGTGGCGCTGGGATTTGTCTGGGTGGCCGCCCGGGAACAGACGCTCCAGGATCGGCAGGGCGAAACCGCCGGTTTTGCCAGTACCTGTCTGTGCGGCGACCATCAGGTCGCGACCTTGCAACACGGCGGGGATGGCCCGCTGTTGCACTGGGGTAGGCTCGGTGTAGCCCGCTGCTTCGATAGCGCGGACAAGTGCCTCGGAGAGACCGAGGGAAGCAAAGGACATGGGCAATCCTGTTCTGGTGGGGGCTAGGCCCTATAGGGTGATCTGCCTGGCGCGACGGGCATCTGAGGGATGCGATCGCGTCCGGTCCAGCTTGGTGTCCACTGCGCATCAGAGAAACATCGGGCCTGCGCTGTAGAGCGCGTTGGCGATGATCGAGATGCCTGGATGAAGACCGAGCGTCCGGGCGTGAGCCTGGCGGGAAGGCCCGAGTATAACAGAGCTAGCGAAGTGTGCTGCGTTCCTGCTGCTCAACGGCGCCAGGCAGCACTCCAAGGTCGTCTTCGAAGCGAGCGATCATCTGCACGTAGGCGGGTTCTTGCTTGAAACGGCGCAGTTCGTCGGCAAACGAGCGAGCCAGTTGTTCGCGCCCGGGCTTGCGCGCCAGACCCAGATACTGGTTTTGCCGATCGATCAGCAGCGGCAATTGTTCGATTTGCTGCTGCAGCCCCATCTGCCGGCGCAGATAGCGCCCGACGCGACTGTCGGTGACCAGCAGATCGATGCGGCCGAGCATCAGTTTGCCGAAATTGGCCTCGTGAGTGGGCGCCGGCTCACGTTTGAACAATGTCGACTGATTGAATGCCGCGCCATAGTCGTAGCCCGGCGAGGTGCCGAGGGTCAGCCCGGCGAGGTCCTCCAGTCGCTTGACGGCGCGGTGCTGGGCGTGTCTGCCGAGCAGAACGAACTCGACTGCGGACAGGGGTTCGTCCGGGAACACCATGAACACCTTGCGCGCATCGTTCTGGAAAATCCCCAGCACGCCATCGGCCTGGCCCTGCTCGACCATCGCCAGGCATCGCTTCCACGGCATGAACTCCCAGTCGACCTGCACACCGAGGCGCTTGAACACCTCGCTGGCAACCTCGTACTCGATACCCTGCGGCTGGCCGTTGTGTTCGTAGACATAAGGCGCCCAGTCATCGCTGACCACGCGCAGGCGTTCGGCCTGAGCCGAACAGCTCAGGCAGACAAGCAACAGGCAGAGTAGGCGGGGCAGAAGCGACATGGCGTGAGAGTACGCCGTCCATCGGGCGATGAACAGTGAACGGCGCTTGTACAAACGCTGATAGTTGTAAACACCTGGGTGCCGGTCACAAACGCCTGTAGCGGCCTTGTGTTGCGAAAGGGCCGCGCAGCGGCCCGGGATTTTCAGCTTCGCCGCCAATATCGCCGGGCCAGCTACGCTGGCCTTTCCGACCGGTCCGGCGCCCCGGCAAGGCCGCTCCTACACAAAGCAGATCGCGTCAGCGGGGCAGCTTGAGGTTGTTCCAGATCGCCAGGCTCGGTTCGGCCTGGTTCAGGGTATAGAAGTGCAACCCAGGTGCGCCGCCTTGCAGCAGTTGCTCGCACATGTTGCTGATCACTTCTTCACCAAAGGCCTGGATGCTCGCGCTGTCGTCGCCATAGGCTTCCAGTTGCTTGCGGATCCAGCGCGGCAGTTCAGCACCACAGGCGTCGGAGAAGCGCGCCAGCTTGCTGTAGTTGGTGATCGGCATGATGCCGGGCACTACCGGGATATCCACGCCCATTTTCTGCACGCGTTCGACGAAGTAGAAATAGCTGTCGGCGTTGAAGAAGTACTGGGTGATGGCGCTGTCGGCACCGGCCTTGACCTTGCGCACGAAGTTGCTCAGGTCGGCTTCGAAGTTCTGCGCCTGCGGGTGCATTTCGGGGTAAGCGGCAACTTCCAGGTGGAAGTGATCGCCGCTTTCCTGGCGGATGAACTCGACCAGATCGCTGGCGTAGCGCAGTTCGCCCGAGGCCATGCCCATGCCCGACGGCAAATCACCGCGCAGGGCGACGATCCGCTTGATGCCGGCAGCCTGGTATTCGCTGAGCAAGCCGCGCAGATCGGCCTTGGAATCACCGACGCAGGACAGGTGCGGTGCGGCGGCGACTTTGACTTCATGTTCCAGCTGCAGCACGGTGTTAAGCGTGCGGTCGCGGGTCGAACCGCCAGCGCCGTAGGTGCAGGAGAAAAAATCAGGATTGTAGCCAGCCAGCTGGCGAGCAACGGCCATCAGCTTTTCGTGACCGGCTTCGGTCTTGGTCGGGAAAAACTCGAAACTGTAACGGCGTTCTTCGGACATCGTTCGTTCCTCATGCAGCCAACGCCAGTAGCGCGCCTTCAGCTGCAATCTGCAAGTAAAAGCCAGAGCGGTGAAGGCCGGTCTGGCTTGGCGTCATTCAATTGCATGGACTGCCCGCGGCAAGCATGTCTGCCGCGGGTCACTTGCTTAGTAGCGGTAGGCGTCCGGCTTGAACGGGCCTTCGACGGTGACGCCGATGTATTCGGCCTGCTGCGAGGTCAGCTGGGTGACCACGCCGCCGAAGCCACGGACCATTTCCAGAGCGACTTCTTCGTCGAGTTTCTTCGGCAGCACTTCAACGGTCAGCCGCTCGGCTTTCTTCTCGGCCGAGAGGTCAGCGAACTTCTGCCCGAACAGGAAGATCTGTGCCAGCACCTGGTTGGCGAACGAGCCGTCCATGATCCGGCTTGGGTGGCCAGTGGCGTTGCCCAGGTTGACCAGACGGCCTTCGGCCAGCAGGATCAGGTAGTCGTCGTTCTGCGGATCGAAGTCGCCAGCGCCGGTGCGGTGAATCTTGTGCACCTGCGGCTTGACCTCTTCCCATGCCCAGTTCTTGCGCATGAAAGCGGTGTCGATTTCGTTGTCGAAGTGGCCGATGTTGCACACTACAGCGCGCTTTTTCAGCGCCTTGAGCATGTTCGCATCGCAGACGTTGACGTTACCGGTGGTGGTCACGATCAGGTCGATCTTGCCCAGCAGAGCCTTGTCGATGCAGGCTTCGCTGCCGGTGTTGAGACCGTCGATGAACGGCGAAACCAGCTCGAAGCCGTCCATGCAGGCTTGCATGGCGCAGATCGGGTCAACTTCGGAAACCTTGACGATCATGCCTTCCTGACGCAGCGACTGGGCCGAGCCCTTGCCGACGTCACCGTAGCCGATGACCAGCGCCTGCTTGCCCGACAGCAGGTGGTCGGTGCCGCGCTTGATAGCGTCGTTGAGGCTGTGACGGCAGCCGTACTTGTTGTCGTTCTTGCTCTTGGTGACCGAGTCGTTGACGTTGATCGCCGGGACTTTCAGCTCGCCCTTGGCCAGCATGTCGAGCAGACGGTGAACACCGGTGGTGGTCTCTTCGGTAACGCCGTGGACGCGATCCAGAACCTGTGGGTACTTGTCGTGCAGCAGCTGGGTCAGGTCGCCGCCGTCGTCGAGGATCATGTTGGCATCCCATGGCTGGCCATCCTTGAGGATGGTCTGCTCCAGGCACCACTCGTACTCTTGCTCGGTCTCGCCTTTCCAGGCGAATACCGGGATACCGGCAGCGGCGATGGACGCAGCGGCCTGGTCTTGCGTGGAGAAGATGTTGCAGGACGACCAGCGCACTTCGGCACCCAGGGCAACCAGGGTTTCGATCAGCACGGCAGTCTGAATGGTCATGTGGATGCAGCCGAGGATTTTCGCACCCTTGAGCGGTTGCTCTTCGAGGTACTTGCGGCGCAGGCCCATCAGTGCCGGCATTTCCGATTCGGCGATGATGGTTTCGCGACGGCCCCAGGCGGCCAGGGAGATGTCAGCGACCTTGAAATCGGTAAAACCAGCAGGCGTGTTTACAGCGCTCATGAAGAGCCTCCATTCGTAGTGTGCGAATGGGCGCCGTTGTGCGTTGAGCGTCCACTTGAGCGGACAACGCCCCATCCGAGCCTGACAGGTCGAACCTGCTGCAGCGCCCCTCGGACAGGTGGCGGGCATGGCACCGCGGCGGGTGGCCATGTTGAACGGCGCTGATTATAGCCGGGCAGGGCGATCAGGCCCAAGGTTTTCTGTCGATTAATCGCGACGATAGTCGATGACCAATGGAGCCCTGCGGCAGGCTCTGCCATCATGACTGCACGTTAGCCAAAGCTGGTAGGAGCAATGATGAACTTCCACACCCGCAAATGGGTAAAACCCGAAGACCTCAACCCCAATGGCACTCTGTTCGGCGGCAGCCTGCTGCGCTGGATCGACGAGGAAGCGGCGATCTACGCCATCGTCCAGCTGGGTAATCAGCGAGTGGTGACCAAGTACATCTCGGAGATCAACTTCGTCAGCGCCTCGCGCCAGGGCGACATCATCGAGCTGGGCATTACTGCCACCGAGTTTGGCCGCACCTCGATCACCCTCAAGTGCGAAGTGCGCAACAAGATCACCCGCAAGAGCATCCTCACCGTCGACAAGATGGTCTTCGTCAACCTGGGTGACGATGGCTTGCCGGCTGCGCATGGGCGCACCGAGATCAAGTACGTGCAGGATCAGTTTCCCGATTCTGCAGTCGAGTGATTTTTTGGGGCCGCAAAGCGGCCCCGACATTCTCAAGGCTGAACGCTAACCTTGCTCACCACACGACCAATGCTCAGACCCTGGATCAGGATCGACGACAGCACCACGATGTAGGTGATCGACAGCAGCAAATCACGCTCTTCACCCAGCGGCAACGACAACGCCAGCGCCACCGACACGCCCCCACGCAAACCACCCCAGGTCAGCACGCGAATGGTGCCCTGCGGCACGCTGCGCCAGCGCCGCAGCAGCAGAATTGCCGGCGCCACCGTGAGCAGGCGCGACATCAGCACGGCTAGGGCCAGCACCGAACCGGCGGCCAGGTGCATCCAGTTGAACGGCAGCAGCAACAGCTCCAGGCCGATCAGGGCAAACAACAAGGCATTGAGCATGTCGTCGATCAGCTCCCAGAAGCCGTCCATGTAGCGCCGGGTCATGTCGTTCATGGCCAGGTTGCGGCCCATGTTGCCGATGATCAGGCCGGCCACCACCATCGCGATCGGTGCCGAGACATGCAGCTCGTAGCACATTGCCGAGCCGCCGATGACCAGCGCCAGGGTCAGCATGACCTGGACCTGGTATTGGTCGATGCTCTTGATCATGCGATAGGTCGCATAGCCGATCAGGCCGCCGAAGGCGATCCCGCCGATGGCTTCGCGGGCGAATAGCAGGGCGGTCTCGGAGATGCTTGGCGTCTCGCCCAGCTGGACGATGCCGAGCAATACCGTGAACACCACCACCGCCGTGCCGTCGTTGAACAGCGACTCGCCAACGATGGTGGTCTTCAGCGGCTTGGAGGCGTTGGCCGTACGCAGCGCGCCGAGCACGGCAATCGGGTCGGTCGGCGAGATCAGTGCGCCGAACAGCAGGCAGTAGATCAGGCTGACGTGCCAGCCAAACAAGGCGAACACCCAGTGCGCGAGAAAACCGATGACCACGGTGGCGATGAGCACGCCGATGGTCGCCAACAGGCCGATCGGCCAACGGTAGCTGCGCAGATCGCTGAGGTTGACGTGCAGAGCGCCGGCAAACAGCAGGAAGGCCAGCATCCAGTGCATCAGCAGGTCATTGAAGTCGATCTGGTTCATCAAGCCTTCGACGCGTTCTTCCAGGCCCGGAAAGCCGATCAGGCTCAGACCCTGCAGAATCAACGAGAACAGCAGCGCCGTGACCATGACACCGATGGCCGGCGGCAGGCCAATGAAGCGATAGTTGACATAGGTAAGGAGGGTGGTCAGGCAGATAAAAGCGGCAACAAGTTCAAGCATCCCGAATCCTGTAAAAAGTGGCTTCCAAGTCGGACCCGAATCGCTCGGGTCAGAGGTTTGATGGTCCAGCAGGGGGCGTGGGACACACTCTATGACCAGAAATGTCCGAATCGTTCAAAATATGTACAAGGGCGCCCTGGCCCTGTCCGCCGCATAACCCGCTATATTGTGCCGACCTCTGAGTCTGAGCCCTCCAAGGAAACCTTGCGTGCTGGCAACCGTTCTTGTCCTTGTCGCAGCCCTGTTGCATGCCATCTGGAACACCCTGGTCAAGTTCAGTGGCGAACGGCTGCTGGTGATCGCCAGCATGGACTCGGTAGCGTTGCTGTTCGCTGTGGTGGCTGTGTGGTTCGTCGATTTCCCGCCTGGCGAAATCTGGCCCTGGCTGCTGGTTTCGGCGCTGGCCCAGCAGATCTACCGGGTCTTGCTGATCAAGGCCTATCGGGTGGGCGACCTGGGTCTGGTTTACCCACTGATGCGCGGTTTGTCACCGCTGGTGGTGCTGGGTCTTACTCTGGCGTTTGCCGGCGAGACCCTCAGCGATCAGCAGATCATCGGCATCTTGCTGATCCCGTGTGGTATGGCCTGCCTGCTCTGGCAGGGCGGCGGCGGGGCGCGCTTGCCGTGGTCGATGTTGCCGGTGGTGGGCCTGATCGGGCTGTGCATAGGCTGCTACACCTGGTTCGACGGCCAGGGCGTGCGTGCGTGGGGCAAACCCTGGGATTATCTGGTGTGGCTGACCTTGCTCAGTACCTGGCCGTTTCCGCTGCTGGCCGGCAGCGCTCGGCGTGCACCGTTCGTGCAGTTCTGGCGTAACCAATGGCGGCTGGGCCTAGCGGTCGGTGTTTGCGTGCTGGCCAGCTACGCTCTGGTGCTGTGGGCGATGCACCTGGGGTCGGTGGCCGAGGCGGCGGCGTTGCGCGAGATCAGCGTAATTCTGGTGGTGCTGCTGGGCATGCGCTACCTCAAAGAACCTTTCGGCGGACCGAGGCTCTTAGCTTGCGGGCTGGTGCTGGCAGGCATGCTGGTGATGAAGCTCTGAATCCAACTCTTTTGAAAAAGGAATTCTGTCCATGACCGTTGCCCTGTGGTGCATTTTGATCGCGATGATCCTGCCGCCGCTGTGTGCGTTGATCGCCAAACTCAGCAGCGGCCGTTTCGGCATGCAGCACAACCACGATCCGCGTGCGTTTCTGGACACGCTGTCAGGGCTGCCACGCCGCGCCCATGCGGCCCAGCAGAACAGCTATGAAGCGTTCCCGGCCTTTGCGGCGGCGGTACTGGTGGCTGATATCGTCGGCAACGCCGAGCAAGTGACCCAGGATGTGTTGGGGGTGATGTACATCACCAGCCGGTTGCTGTTCATCATCTGCTACCTGGCCGATTGGGCGATATTGCGATCGATAGTGTGGTTTGCCGGGTTGGCGTTGATCGTGGCGTTTTTTGTAGTCTCGGTTTGACCGAGCGACTTACGCCGACCGTGTAGCGGCCTTGTGTCGCGAAAGGCCAGCAGAGCTGGCCCGGCGATAAACGCGGCGAAGCATAAATCGTGGGGCCTCTGCGCAGCCCTTTCCGACCGGTCCGGCGCCCCGGCAAGGCCGCTCTACAGGGGGAGGCGATGGTGTCAGGGGACTTTGGGTAGCTCAGGCAATGGCTGACCTTTGGGCCAGAGCATCCAGATCTGCCCTTGCTGCTTCATGTTGCCGGCCAACTCACCGGCTTGCGGTCCGGTACCCCAGAACAGGTCGGCACGTACTTCGCCGGTGATTGCCCCGCCGGTATCCTGCGCGCCGACCGGGCGCACCACGGGTGAACCATCCGGGCGGGTGGTCGACAGCCACAGCAGGCTGCCCAGCGGGATCACCTTGCGGTCGATGGCGACGCTGTACCCTGCGGTCAGCGGCACGTTCAACGAGCCGCGCGGGCCTTCGTTGCTGTCCGGCCGGGTGCTGAAGAACACGTAACTGGGGTTGCTCGCCAGCAACTCCGGTACCCGCTGCGGGTTGGCCTGGGCCCAGGCGTGAATTGCGCCCATGCTGACATCTTCTTTCTTCAACTGGCCTTGTTCGATCAGCCAGCGGCCAATCGGCCGATACGGGTGGCCGTTCTGGTCGGCGTAACCCAGGCGCAACTGGCGCCCGTCTTCCAACTGAACCCGGCCAGAGCCCTGAATCTGCAGGAATTGCAGGTCCATCGGGTCCGTCAGCCAGGCCTGCACAGGTGCGTTGACGCCATCACGATAGATGCTTTCCGAGGTGTCGTAGGGCTTGAGCACGCGGCCTTCCAGGCGCCCGCGCAGACGCTTGCCCTTGAGCTCAGGGTAAATACTTGCCAGATCGACCACGATCATGTCCTGCGGCACGCCATATACCGGCACCTGGGCAGCCGCAGTGCGGGTCAGGCTGCCCGGGTAGACCGGCTCGTAATAGCCGGTGATCAGCCCGGTAGCGTTGTTCTCGGCCGAGCGCAGGCCGTACACCTGCAGGTTCTGCTGGAGAAACGCGCGGGCCTGGGCGGCATCGTCATGAATGCGCAGCGCCGCCTCGCAGGTCGCCGCCCAGACCGTATCGCGCTTGAGCTTCTCGCAGCCGACGCGCCAGGCCTGAAAGCCCGCCAACAGATCAGCATCACTGACGCTGGGTAGGTCTTTCCAGGTGGCGGGGGCATAGGTGGCAATGGCGTGGGGTTCAGGCTTGGTGCTGTCACCGCCGTTGCAGCCGGCCAGCAGGGCCAGGGCTGGCAGCGCCGAGGCGAGCTGGCGCAGAGCAGATTTCATGGTTGAATCCTTGAGCGGGCGGCGGCGTGGCTGCCCCTGTTTTCTGTAAGGGTATTGGTCTTTGTCGAGCAGGCGAGGATACTGTCGGCCCTCTCCCGATGCCAATGTGACCGTGATGTTCAAATGTTTCACCGTGCTGCTGGTAGCCAGCCTGGCCCTGCCGGGCTGCGACCGTGTCGATCCTAACTCACCGCTCGGGCAGCGCAAGGCGATCTTCAAGCAGATGCTCAACACCAGCGAAGACCTTGGTGGCATGCTGCGCGGACGCTTGCCGTTCGATGGCGACAAGTTCGCTGCCGGCGCCATCAAGCTCGATGGCCTGGCGCACGCCCCTTGGAAGCATTTTGTGCAGGTTCAGGACGGCGGCGACAGCAGTGCGCGGGCCGAGGTCTGGCAGCGCCAGGCGCGCTTCGAGGAGCTGGCCCGGCAACTGGAAGGCGTGACCGGCGACTTGCTCAGCGAGGCGCGCAGTCAGCCGCTGGACGCGGCGCGCCTGAAAGCGCCGATGGGCAAGGTAGAGGCTGCCTGCAAGGCCTGCCATAGCGAATTTCGTAATCACTGACCGGCGGTGGCTGCCGGGCAGGCCGCGACGCCGGCGTGGGTGGCCGACGTCTGTACAGGGCGGTTAGCGCTGCAGTTCGAGCTCGGCCTGTTTGAGCTCGGCTTGCGACTCTGCCAGCTTGGCCTTGCGCTTGGCGATCTTGTCGGCGTCGCCATTGGCTTCGGCGGCCTTCAGGTCGACCTCACGCTCGGCGATTTCTGCCTGTGCCTTGGCCACCTCGGCTTCGCGCTCCGCGCGCAGGCCCGCGTCGGTGCAGTGCGCGTCGTGCTCTTTGAGGGCTTTTTCCAGGCCGCGTTTCTTGGACCAGTTGAGCCAGCTGATCTCGGCGATCTCGTTGACGATTTCGCTGTGCTTAGCCGCGCAACCGGTCAGGCCTGGGTCGGGCTGTGCGGCTTGTGCCTGGGTGGCAGCAACGCCGACTGCGGCGATCAACACGAGGGAAGAGAAGAGTTTCATGGCGCCTCCTTACAGGAGCAGTAGTCGAAATAGATGTGGGTATCCTGCCCTGATTTCGCCAACTGCTGAACCCCAGGGGGATTTATCGGGCATTTTTCGGAAAATCCCTACAAGACCGGTCCTGTTTAAACGTAGTCGAGCTTTCGATATAGCGCTTTCCGATTTCGGATCTTAACGTTCTAGGTCGTCCAGCGCGTCCTGAAGTTCCTTCTTCGACTCGGCCAGCTTGTCCTTGCGCTTGTTGATCCGCTCCGAATCGCCTTTCTTCATGGCCTTGTCCAGGTCTTTGGTGTGCTTGTTCACTTTGTGGCGGGCATCGAGCACTTTTCGCTCACGCTCTTTGCGCGGGCTGGCGTCGGTGCAGTTGGCGTTGACATCGCTCAGGGCCTTTTCCAGGCCCGCCTGCTGCTCACCGCTGCCGTGGGCGCGGGCCTGTTCGATCTTTTCGCTGATGGCCTGTTTATTGGCCGCGCAACCGCTCAGTCCGGGCTGTTGCTCGGCAGCCAGTGCGCTCTGGGCGGCCAGGCCGAACACGGCGGACAGGACAAGGGACGAAAACAGTTTCATCGGAGACTCCATTCGAGGGCAGGGCAGCGGAAAAGGAAATGCTGCCCTGATCCGACGAATTTAGAAACCCTTGATTGCATGCAGGCGTAACTGGGAGGCAAGGATCTGTACCTCGTCGTTAGCGAAAAAGGTCTGCAGTTGCTCGGCGCGGCACAGGCCGACGCCTGCCTCGGCTAACCATTGCTCGGTGCTCCTGTTTGCCAGGGTCTGCCAGTCCGGGCCCAGCGCCAGTTGTTTGGGCGCGGGGATGCCGAGGGCGCGCAGCCAGCGCTCGAAGGGTTGCCGACGGGCGTGTTCGAAGCTCTCTAGCAATTGTTCGGCGCGTGCTGCGCCAACCCCTGGCACGCTCAGCAACTGTTCGCGATCCAGGACGAGCCAGTCGTCGAGGGTGCCAATCAGCCCACTTTCGACCATCCTCGCCCAGCTCGCCGAGCGCAGGCGTGGCATGCCCAGCCCCTGCTTGCCACTGAGCCAGTTCAGCCGGGCGATGAACTGCGCGCGGCAGTCGACGCTGTCCTGCCAGCAACTGAGGGCATGGTAGCGCTCAGGGTCGGGCACCTGCACCGCTGCCCGCTCGGTGCTGCGCTGCACCACTGCTTCGAAGCGGGGAATGGTCAGCCCGGCCAGGCTGATCATCACCTGATCGCCGGGGCGGATATCCAGTGTCTCCCAGCGCATCAGCGAACCCAGGCTGAGCTGGCTGATACGCCGATCATCCAGGCGCAGTGGCTGGACCTTCAGCAAGGGGGTGATGCGCCCTGTGCGACCAATGCTGAAGCGCACGTCGCGGACCTCGGCCAGGGCCTGACGGAAGGGGTACTTCCAGGCGGCGATCCAGTACGGTGCGTTGGCCTGCCAGCGTGTGGCCGGCGGGCGGCTGTCTTGGCGCAGGATCACGCCATCGGTGGCAAACGGCAGCTCGGAGCCGTACCAGTGCTGGCGCCACTGTGCGGCGTCCTGCTCGCTGGCAATCGCAACGCTGTAGCGCTGGCTGTCGGCAAAACCCAGTGCGGCCAGCCTGGCGAGGCGCTCGGCCTGGGTGTCGGGGCCGTCAGGCCAGTCCCAGACGAACAGCCCAACCCGTGCGCCGTCCTCGATATCGAACGCTTTGCGTGCCATCAGGCCCGCAATACTGTCGCGCGCGTTTCGGCCTCCGGCCGTCGCCTGCACATGCTGTTCGAGGCGCCAGTAGAGCTCGCCCTGCAGGACCAGGTCGAGCGGCTCCGGCAGGTCCCGGGTGATGCCTTGCAGTGCGCCGATATGCCGGCTCCAGTCATGCCCCTGGACCCCATCGCCACGGCTTAGCAGCTGCACCAACCGGCCCTGGCGAAACACCAGGGACACGGCCACGCCGTCGACCTTGGGCTGGATCCAGACATGATGTTTGCCGCGCATCCAGCGGCGCACGGCGGCATCGTCGGCCAGCTTGGCGACGCCCGTGTGGGCGACGGGGTGGGCGATGGGCCCGCGCGCGCTGGCTAGCGGATTGTCGATGGGGGTGAGATCGAAGCATCTGCCGAGCTGCTGCAGGTACAGCTTGCTCTGGTCGTAGACCTCATCGCTGACGCGCGAGGCACCTAGGCGATGGTAGTGATCGTCCCAGTTTGCCAGGCGCTCACTCAACCGGGTTACTTCGAGACGAGCCTGCTCGATGGGCCAGGCTGGGCAGTCTTCAGCCTGGGCTGGGGACAGCGCCGCTAGCATTAGCAGGCAGACAAGCAGCTTGAGCGACATGGCCAGCATCCTTGCGTGGCGAAAAGGAATGCTCAGCCTAGCGCTGCGAAGCCGACCCTGCTGCCGTCGAGTTGTCAGGCGATATGTCACGAAAAAGCCCCTGCCGATTAATCGGCAGGGGCTTTCGTGTGCAGCTGTAGGGCTAATTACAGGCCGGCAGCGTCACGCAGCGACTGGGCGCGGTCGGTGCGTTCCCAGGTGAAGGTGGTGAAGGTGTCGTCACCCACGGTTTTCTGCTCAGGGGTACGGCCGAAGTGACCGTAGGCCGCAGTTTCCTGATACATCGGGTGCAGCAGGTCGAGCATGGTGGTGATTGCATAAGGACGCAGGTCGAAGCACTCACGCACCAGCTGGACGATCTTGGCATCGGAAATCTTGCCGGTACCAAAGGTATTCAGCGAGATCGAGGTCGGCTGAGCAACACCGATGGCGTAGGAAACCTGAATCTCGCAACGCTCGGCCAGGCCGGCAGCCACGATGTTCTTGGCGACGTAACGACCGGCGTAGGCCGCCGAACGGTCAACCTTGGATGGATCCTTGCCGGAGAACGCGCCGCCGCCGTGACGGGCCATGCCGCCGTAGGAGTCGACGATGATCTTGCGCCCGGTCAGGCCGCAGTCGCCCACCGGGCCACCGATGATGAACTGGCCAGTCGGGTTGATGTGGAATTGGGTATCTTTGTGCAGCAGTTCGGCAGGCAGGGTGTGCTTGACGATCAGCTCCATGACCGCTTCTTTGAGGTCTTTTTGCGAGACTTCAGGGTTGTGCTGGGTCGACAGCACGACTGCGTCGATACCAACAACCTTGCCGCCTTCGTAACGGCAGGTGACCTGCGACTTGGCATCCGGACGCAGCCATGGCAGCAGGCCGGACTTGCGCGCTTCGGCCTGGCGCTCGACCAGACGGTGCGAGAAGCAGATCGGTGCTGGCATCAGCACGTCGGTTTCGTTGCTGGCGTAGCCGAACATCAGGCCTTGGTCGCCGGCGCCTTGATCTTCAGGCTTGGAGCGGTCAACGCCCTGGGCGATATCGACCGACTGCTTGCCGATGATGTTCATCACCGCGCAGGTCGCGCCATCGAAGCCGACGTCGGAGCTGTTGTAGCCGATGTCGACGATGACGTCGCGCACGATCTGCTCGAGGTCGACCCAGGCCGAGGTGGTGACTTCGCCGGCAATAATGGCAACACCGGTCTTGACCAAGGTTTCGCAGGCCACACGGGCGAACTTGTCCTGGGTGATGATGGCGTCCAGGACCGCGTCCGAAATCTGGTCGGCGATCTTGTCCGGATGTCCTTCAGACACGGACTCGGAGGTGAAAAGGGAATATTCGCTCATCTCGACGGGTTCCTAAAATTTACCGATGGTGATGTCGCCAGCCGTCCGCTGAAAATGGCGGACCTGGATCTGGAAACCGTTACGCAAGCCCACATACAGGCTGTCTCCGAGAGCCAGCCCTGCTGCCCGGGCCCAACGGGCCAGGTCATCCTGCTCAAAGCCCAGCCAGAGATCGCCGCAGGCCTCGCGGGCCCAATGCTGATCATGGCTGCACAGTTCGGTGACCAGCAGGCTACCGCCTGCCTTTACCCGTTTGGCCAGCAGGCGCAGGGCCTGGGCCGGATCGCTGAAATGGTGCAAGACCATGTTCAGCACTACGCAGTCGGCTGTCACATCCGTTGCACCCAATGCATCGGCCAACTGCAGGTTTACATTACTCAAGCTTTCTCGTTCACAGACCTGGCGCGCCAGCTCGAGCATGGTCGGGCTGTTGTCCATGGCCGTGACGCTGGCAAAGCGCCGCGCCAGGTCGGGCAGAAAACCACCGTCACCCGGGCCTACTTCAAGGGCACTGGCGTCAGCGCCGAAGCTGAGTTTGTCTAGCAGTGCCAGCAGGCTCTCGCGGTACTGCGGCAAGCCCGCGATCAAGTCCTGCTGGGCACGAAACTTTTCTTCCACACGCAGGAAGAAGTCCTGGCTGGTAGCGGCCCGGCGCTGTTGCACTTGAGCAATGCGCGCCTGCACTGCGGCCGGCAACGCGAGGTCGTCGACCTCTTCAAGCAGTGCCGTATGCAGCCGGCCACCGGGGCGCAGGCTGTCGGGCAGGGCGCGCCGGTAGAAGATGGCGTTGCCTTCGCGGCGTGTGGCCACCAGTTCGGCCTGGGCCAGCACCTTAAGGTGATGACTCATGCCGGACTGGCCGACGTCGAAGATCTGCGCCAGCTCGAGCACGCCGAACGAGTCACTGGCCAGCGCGCGCAATACATGCAGGCGCAGCTCGTCGCCGCTGGCTTTGCATAAAGCTGCCAGGTCGTCGCTGCGTTGCAGGGCCAATGGTTGCGCGGGAAGATTCATAGCGCGGCAGTCTAGACAGGCAAGGTTGCCCTCGCAAGGGCAATATCAAAAAGTTTTGATATTGGACGATGGATGGCCCGAGTCAGTCCGAACCACCGTCTATTCTCGCGAATCGCTCATCAATCACAGGAAAAACACCCAACTGCGACCATCCGTCATTGCCCCGGAGCCGACTGTGGGGGAAAATGGTCGTCTTTTTTGCGCTTCATTACTTATTCAAGCCCCCAGGAGACTTAGCGATGCCCAGCCGTCGTGATCGTGCCAACGCCATTCGTGCCCTCAGCATGGATGCCGTGCAAAAGGCCAACAGCGGCCATCCCGGTGCCCCAATGGGCATGGCGGATATCGCCGAAGTGCTTTGGCGCGACTACCTGAAGCACAACCCGAGCAACCCGAGCTTCGCCGACCGTGACCGCTTCGTGCTGTCCAACGGCCACGGCTCGATGCTGATCTATTCGCTGCTGCACCTGACCGGCTACGACCTGTCGATCGAAGACCTCAAAGGTTTCCGTCAGCTGCACAGCCGCACCCCGGGCCACCCGGAGTTCGGCTACACCCCAGGCGTCGAAACCACCACCGGCCCACTCGGCCAGGGCCTGGCCAACGCGGTCGGCTTCGCCCTCGCCGAAAAAGTCATGGCGGCGCAGTTCAACCGTGACAGCCACAACATCGTCGACCACAACACCTACGTGTTCCTCGGCGACGGCTGCCTGATGGAAGGCATCTCCCATGAAGTCGCCTCGCTGGCCGGCACTCTGGGCCTGAACAAGCTGGTCGCGTTCTACGACGACAACGGCATCTCCATCGATGGCGAAGTCCACGGCTGGTTCACCGACAACACCCCGGCACGCTTCGAAGCCTACAACTGGCAGGTGATCCGCAACGTCGACGGCCACGATGCCGAAGAAATCAAGATGGCCATCGAGACGGCGCGCAAGAGCGATCGTCCGACCCTGATCTGCTGCAAGACCATCATCGGTTTCGGTTCGCCGAACAAGCAGGGCAAGGAAGACTGCCACGGTGCACCGCTGGGCAATGACGAAATCGCCCTGGCCCGCAAAGAGCTGAACTGGAACTACGGCCCGTTCGAAATCCCGGCCGACATCTATGCCGAGTGGGACGCCAAGGCCGCCGGTGCCAAGGCCGAAGCCGAGTGGAACCAGCGGTTTGAAGCTTACGCCGCTGCTCACCCAGAGCTGGCTGCCGAGTTCAAGCGTCGGATGGCCGGTGACTTGCCTGCCGACTTCTCGGCCAAGGCTCAGGCCTACGTCAACGAAGTTGCTGCCAAGGGTGAAACCATCGCCAGCCGCAAGGCCAGCCAGAACGCCCTGAACGCCTTCGGCCCGCTGCTGCCCGAGTTCCTCGGCGGTTCGGCTGACCTGGCCGGCTCCAACCTGACCTTGTGGAAAGGCTGCAAAGGCGTCGACGCCGTTGATGCCAGCGGCAACTACGTGTTCTACGGCGTGCGCGAATTCGGCATGACCGCGATCATGAACGGCGTCGCCCTGCACGGCGGCCTGGTGCCTTACGGCGCGACCTTCCTGATGTTCATGGAATACGCCCGCAACGCCGTGCGCATGTCGGCTCTGATGAAGCAGCGCGTCATCCACGTCTACACCCACGACTCGATCGGCCTGGGCGAAGACGGCCCGACTCACCAGCCAATCGAGCAGCTGACCAGCCTGCGCAGCACGCCGAACCTGGACACCTGGCGCCCGGCCGATGCGGTCGAGTCGGCGGTTTCCTGGAAGCACGCACTGCAGCGCAAGGACGGCCCGTCGGCGCTGATCTTCTCGCGTCAGAACCTGCAGCATCAGCAGCGCGATGCGCAGCAGATCGCCGACATCGAGCGCGGCGGTTATGTGCTCAAGAACTGCGCTGGCGAGCCTGAGCTGATCCTCATCGCTACCGGTTCCGAAGTCGGTCTGGCCGTGCAGGCGTTCGACCAACTGAGCGAGCAAGGCCGCAAGGTCCGCGTCGTCTCGATGCCATGCACCAGCGTGTTCGATGCCCAGGACGCCAGCTACAAGCAGGCTGTGCTGCCGCTTGAAGTCGGTGCGCGGATCGCCATCGAGGCTGCCCACGCCGACTTCTGGTACAAGTACGTTGGCCTTGAAGGTCGCGTCATCGGCATGACCACTTACGGCGAATCGGCTCCGGCCTCGGCGCTGTTCGAGGAATTCGGGTTTACCCTGGAGAACATCCTCGGTACCGCTGAAGAGCTGCTGGAAGACTGATGTAAAACAGGGTGGGCAGTGATGCCCGCCATGTCGTGACAAGGGGAGGGCTTTGCCCTCCATCGCGACACAAGGCCGCTCCTACAGGTACGTCGCCGTCGATAAGGCAGCGCGGTGCCTGTAGGAGCGGCCTTGTGTCGCGATTGGGCCGCGCAGCGGCCCCAAATGGCCCTAAAGCTTTAGTGAGCTCCGAATGCCCCAGCGTCCCTACAAAGTTGCACTCAACGGTTACGGCCGCATTGGCCGCTGTGTCCTGCGCGCGCTGGTTGAGCGGGGGGCTGCTGCGAGCTTCGAGATCGTTGCCTTGAATGACCTGGCCGATCAGGCCAGCCTGGAATACCTGACACGCTTCGACTCCACCCATGGCCGCTTCCCCGGCGAGGTCAAGGTCGATGGTGATTGTCTGCATATCAACGGCGACTGCGTGCAGGTGTTGCGCAGTGCCACCCCGGAAGGCATCGACTGGGCCGCGCTGGAGGTTGACCTGGTGCTCGAATGCACCGGTGCCTACAACACCCGCGCCGATGGCCAGCGCTTTCTCGACGCCGGCGCGCCTCGGGTACTGTTCTCGCAGCCGATGGCCAGCGAGGCCGACGTCGACGCCACCATCGTCTATGGCATCAACCAGGCTTGCCTGAGCGGTGCCGAGCAGTTGGTGTCGAATGCCTCCTGCACCACCAACTGCGGCGTGCCGCTGCTGCGCGTGCTGGATCAGGCGTTCGGCATCGAGTACGTGCAGATCACCACCATTCACTCGGCGATGAACGACCAGCCGGTGATCGACGCCTATCACCATGAAGACCTGCGCCGCACCCGCTCGGCGTTTCAGTCGGTGATCCCGGTGTCCACTGGTCTGGCGCGTGGCATCGAACGGCTGCTGCCGGAACTTGCCGGGCGAATTCAGGCCAAAGCGGTGCGTGTTCCCACTGTCAACGTGTCGTGTCTGGACATCACCCTGCAGACCGCCCGTGACACCACCGCTGCCGAGGTCAACCAGGTGCTGCGTGATGCAGCCCTGAGCGGCCCGCTGCGAGGGCTGCTGGCCTACACCGAGCTGCCGCACGCCAGCTGTGATTTCAACCATGACCCGCATTCGGCCATCGTCGATGCCAGCCAGACCCGCGTTTCCGGCCCCCGCCTGGTGAACCTGCTGGCCTGGTTCGACAACGAATGGGGGTTTGCCAACCGTATGCTCGACGTTGCTGATCATTTCCTGCACGTCGTCCACCAAACCCGCAGCAAACAGCCCTGAAGGACTGCATTCATGACCGTGTTGAAGATGACTGACCTCGACCTGCAAGGTAAGCGCGTACTGATTCGCGAAGACCTCAACGTGCCTGTCAAAGACGGTGCGGTTGCCAGCGATGCGCGTATCCTGGCGGCGCTGCCGACCATCAAGCTGGCCCTGGAAAAAGGCGCCGCGGTAATGGTCTGCTCGCACCTCGGTCGGCCAACCGAAGGCGAGTTTTCTGCCGAAAACAGCCTCAAGCCGGTGGCTGACTACCTGAGCAAGGCACTCGGCCGTGAAGTACCGCTGGTGGCCGATTATCTCGACGGCGTTGAAGTTGCCGCCGGTGAGCTGGTGCTGTTCGAGAACGTGCGCTTCAACAAGGGCGAGAAGAAAAACGCCGACGAGCTGGCGCAGCAGTACGCTGCGCTGTGCGACGTATTCGTGATGGATGCGTTCGGCACCGCCCACCGCGCCGAAGGCTCGACCCACGGCGTGGCCAAGTTCGCCAAGGTTGCCGCTGCCGGCCCGCTGCTGGCTGCTGAGCTGGACGCATTGGGCAAGGCCCTGAAAGCGCCTGCCAAGCCAATGGCTGCCATCGTTGCCGGCTCCAAGGTGTCGACCAAGCTCGATGTACTGAACAGCCTCAGCAGCGTCTGCGACCTGCTGATCGTCGGTGGCGGCATTGCCAACACCTTCCTCGCCGCCGCTGGCCACAAAGTCGGCAAGTCGCTGTACGAGCCTGACCTGGTCGACACCGCCAAGGCCATCGCCGCCAAGGTCAACGTGCCGCTGCCGGTCGACGTGGTAGTGGCCAAGGAGTTCGCCGAGAGCGCCGTGGCTACCGTCAAGCTGATCAGCGAGGTTGCCGACGACGACATGATCCTCGACATCGGCCCGCAAACTGCCGAGCAGTTCGCCGAGTTGCTGAAGTCGTCGAAGACCGTGCTGTGGAACGGCCCGGTCGGCGTGTTCGAGTTCGATCAGTTCGGTAACGGCACCAAAGTACTGGCCCAGGCCATTGCCAGCAGCGACGCGTTTTCCATCGCGGGCGGTGGTGACACCCTGGCGGCCATCGATAAATATGGCGTTGGCAGCGATATCTCCTACATTTCTACCGGTGGCGGCGCGTTCCTCGAGTTCGTCGAGGGCAAGGTTCTGCCTGCTGTGGAAATCCTGGAACAACGAGCCAAGGCCTGAGCATGAAGGCGCCTGGCGCAGGGAGCGAGCGGATGCTCAAGCAATTGCCGGTGATGATCGTGGCCTGTCTGTTGGGCGCCTGCTCCAGCGGGCCGGCTGCCGATGACGAGCCGTCGCAGGCGGTGCCGGGCGGCTGTTACCAGTCGCAGTGGCAGGCCGAGACGGTGCCGGTGATCAACAAGCGGCTGGGTCCGGACGGGCTGGAAAAGTACGACGACGAGCACCAACGCAAGGCGCCCGGTTGCCCGTGATGGGTTGGCGGGCAACCTAAACTGGGTTTTGTGGTCTTGGATTAGGGGCCGCTTCACGGCCTTCGCGGGTAAACCCGCTCCCACAGACGTGCACCGAACCTGTGGGAGCGGGTTTACCCGCGAAGGGCCGCATAGCGGACCCATAACGAGGGTTTCGGATGAAAGCGCTATTGGCCCTGATGGCCCTGGCGACACTGGCAGGCTGCTCACTGCTGCAGCCGGCACCGGCTGCGCCGACAGACACCTGGACGCGCTGGGTCTGTGATACACAGACCGAAGTATCCTGGCGTTTCGCCGATGCCAGCCAGGACTCGGTCGATGTCCGCCTTGGCGGTAATGACCAGGTCTACCGGCTCAAGTCCGAGCCGGGCGCCTCTGGCGCGCTGTACAGCGATGGCGTTCTGGCCCTGCATCTGCGCGGCGAAGAAGGCCTGGTGTACTGGGTAGCAACCAACGATCTGATAGGGCGGGGCTGCAAGGCACCGTGATGGCCGGGTCGCTTCGGCGGCCCACATAACATGAACAGCAACCGCCCTATGGCAGGTTTGCACGAAACAACGACGCTTGTCGGGAGAGAGATACACAATGGCACTCATTAGCATGCGCCAGATGCTGGACCACGCCGCCGAGTTCGGTTACGGCGTTCCAGCTTTCAACGTAAACAACCTCGAGCAGATGCGCGCCATCATGGAAGCCGCCGACAAGACCGACTCTCCGGTCATCGTGCAGGCCTCGGCCGGTGCTCGCAAATACGCCGGTGCACCCTTCCTGCGCCACCTGATCCTGGCGGCAATCGAAGAGTTCCCACACATCCCGGTGTGCATGCACCAGGACCACGGTACCAGCCCTGACGTTTGCCAGCGCTCGATCCAGCTGGGCTTCAGCTCGGTGATGATGGACGGCTCGCTGGGCGAAGACGGCAAGACCCCAACCGACTACGACTACAACGTCCGCGTCACCCAGCAGACCGTCGCCATGGCCCACGCCTGCGGTGTTTCGGTAGAAGGCGAGCTGGGCTGCCTGGGTTCGCTGGAAACCGGCATGGCCGGTGAAGAAGACGGTATCGGCGCCGAAGGCGTGCTCGATCACAGCCAGATGCTGACCGATCCGGAAGAAGC